>JACCDZ011877652.1_pt1 | contig 225811 bp, 244 predicted proteins | sample 7449551 | NCBI WGS metagenome assembly JACCDZ01 (sample SAMN15323452, study PRJNA562643) | freshwater metagenome | isolation source: river surface water | place: USA:Blue River Watershed | collected 2017-08-18
AATAGAGGCACGTATCGTGTTAGGTGTAAATAACTTTGATTTAAGCAAACTAACATACTATCCAAACCCAGTAAACGATCAGTTAACAATAACATATAGTGATGTAATTACTAATGTTGAAGTATTTGATTTGAATGGAAGATTGGTAATGAAAAATAATTTTGATAAAGAAACGGTTCAATTAGATTTTAGCAGATTAAGTGCAGGTACTTATATGTTAAATATAAAAACTAAGGAAAACAGTCAGTTTATTAAAATTGTTAAAAAATAGTTTTTAAATTAGCTAAGAGCGAGATAAATCGCTCTTAGCTTTAAAATAAATAAATTCAGTATTATGAAACGAATTATATTAGTTTTATTAATCTTACTACCTTTTGTAACCTTGGCACAACCCTACAATATAAATTGGGATGGAGCGACTAGCGTATTGCCTTGGGTACAAGTTTCAAATAATACATTCAATGTTACTCCAGAAAGGTTTTGTCAGGGTACACACTCGATTAGAACAAGAGTACAAGGAAATCAAAATTTAGGAACTTCGGTATTAAGATCACCTTTATTGTTTACAGCAACAGGTGGGGTTATTACTTTTTCTTTTGATTACAAATGGTTAGTATACAATCCTAATATTGGTACACAACCACCATTTGCAGGTTCTGCAAATCAATTAGATTTAAAATGGGAGTGGGCTAACTCAACAAGCGGTCCATGGAATACATTTCAAACAATAGATAATACAAATCACGTTGTTTCTATAAACTGTACAACAATAACTACAACATTTGCTCCTAAGCCAGGTTCTTTGTATGTTCGTTTAACAGTTTCGAATAAAACTGCAACCGCTGATAATTATTTATACATTGACAACATTAATGTAGATCAAGGTCCTACACCTACATGTCTTACAGTTAATGATATTTTTATTACAAATAAAACTACAACTGGATTTACAATAAATTGGGAAAATGCAACCCAAACTGTTGCTAGCACTGATTGGGAAGTTAGAACTAGTGGTGCTCCAGGTAGTGGTCCTGTAGGATTAGTTGTTACAAATCCACAGGCTTCAACAGTTACTGGTAACCCTGTTACGGTAGGAAATTCAATTTCAGTTACTGGTTTAACAGCTAGTACTAAATACAAAGTTTATATTAAATCGAATTGTAGTGCGACAGATAGTAGTTTTTGGACAGGTATAGAAGTGTACACACCTTGTGCACCACCTCCATTTAATATGCCTACTACTTATAATGTTTGTGGTTTACAAGAACTTGTAATGAATGCAGGTGGTGGAAGTACTTTTTGGTATAAAGAAGGTGAATTGTTAACACCTACGCCAGTTTCAACATTCACAATTCCTGAGGTTTCAGCATCTGAAACATATAAAGTGTATAATGGTATTTATGATAATTCTATTGGTGTAGTTCAAGTAGGTACTGGTATTACGTCAGCTGTTGATGTAACACCTTTTGCTGAAACAAAATCTCAAAAAATACAATACATTTATTTAGCTGAGGAACTTAAGCTTTTAGGTTACGATAGAGGTTTGATAAAATCATTTGGTTTTAAAACTGGCCCTAATGCAGGTACTACGCAACGTAAGAATTTTAGAATTCATATGGGTGAGACAAATTTAGAAGAGTACTCTATAGATAATAAGTTTGTTCCTACTAGTAGATTAACTTTAGTTAAAAACGCTGGAGATCAAACTTTGGTATCAAATGATATAAACATGTTTGAATTGGATAACGTGTTTATGTGGGATGGTAATTCTAATATTGTAGTGCAGATTTCGTATAGTAATGTAGCTGATAACGCTCCATCTGCAACTACAAATATTTTCTCATCTTTTAGTTCAACATCGTCTAACAGAACTTTATTTACTAAAAGTAACACAGCTTTAGACTTAAGTGCAATTGAAAATGTAGCTACTGGAACACGTTCAGTTTTTAGAACAAATGGTTATTTTGATATTATTGAAGGTTGTTTTAATGAGCCAAAAACAGTAGAAGTTGTTTACACACCTGCACCTACATTAAATTTATCAGCAGATATTATTAATAACTGTGCTGGTAATCCGTTGACAAAACTTTATGTGTTAACAGGTGTTGGTAGTTATAATAGCTACGTTTGGACTGTTACTGACCCTAATGATCCAGCAGCTAATGATAATACCCATCCTAATCATCCTGATAATGCTATTGTTGGCGACCAAAATGTTGGTTGGACATTCACAACAACGATGCCAATGGGTTATACATTAACAGCTAAAAATACTGTTAGTGGATGTATTATTAGAAAGCAAATTACGGTTGAGAACAATCCAGCACCACAAATGTTACAATTGTTGAATGATTACAGCCTTTGTTTTAACGACGTTCAAGAATTAAAAGTTGACAATTTTGTAAACGAGACTACATTGAAAAATGGATTTAATGGTGCTTTAAATGCAACATTAGTTAATGCTGTTTCTGGAGATGCAATTGTTAACGAAACTACTTTAAAAACAGAAGGTTCAGGAAGTTTAAAAGTTGAATATGCAGCTCAAACTAATGCTTTAGTAAACTTAGCAACTACAGTAAATACAACTAATTTAAAATCAATCGTTGTAGAATTTGATCAAATAGCTGCTTTGCAAGCAACTTCAACAGCAGTATATGATTACGGTTATGTTGAATATACGACAGATAATGGTGCAACATGGAAACCTTTCTTACCTGCACATTATACAGGTCAAGCAAGTACAACACTTACTAAACCAACAACGAATACTAGTTTACAAGCTATGTTCTTTACCCAAACCTCTTATGCAGACTGGGCAGCTTATACACAAGCTTCTATTCCTGCTAATACTGAATGGAAATCTGAAAAGTTTGTAGTTCCAGCATCTGATTTAACAGGTAATGGTATCTTCAAACTTAGATTTAGAGTAGGTGCAGATGGTAATTCACAATACGAAGGTTGGTATATCGATAATGTAAAAATTACTCCAGTAAGCAATTATAAAGTTACTTGGACACCAATTGCAAATTTATATTATGACCAAGCAGCTACTATGCCGTATGATGCTGCCGTTAATTCAGGTACTTTATACTTAAAAGGTTCGGTTAATAGTTTAAATGTTCCTTATAAAGTTGAAATTGAAAATCAATATGGATGTAAAATCGAGAAAAACTTTACAGTAAGTATCGGTTTAAAAGAAGCTCCTGTTGTAAACGATATCACAAGCTGTGGACCAATTAGTGTTGCAAATACTAATTTTGGTAAAAACGTAAATGGTGTATTAACATATTACAGTAGTTCAACTGCAAGTGTTCCAATCACACAAATTACTACTTCAGGTGTGTATTATGTTGAACAAGAAATATACAAATGTAAATCAGCAAGAATTCCTTTTACAGTAGCTATTAGTCCTGTAGCAACAGTTCCTGTAGCTCCAGCAACACAATCATTCTGTGGTGCAGCAACCGTAAGTAATTTAATGTACAACCCAATTTCTGGATTCCAAATTAATTGGTATACTACTCCAACAGGTGGTACACCTTTAGCAGCTGCTATTCCAATTAATAACGGTATGTATTATGGTGAATTTACAAATGGTACCTGTACATCATCAAGTAGAGTTGCTGTTACTGTAAGTGTTGGAGTAGTGCCAACAGCTGTTTCATTGTCAAATGTATATATTTGTGGCACATCAACAATATCATCAATTAGTGTTCCTGCAACACCTGGTGCAACTGTAAATTGGTATCAAAACATAACAGATGTTACTCCTTTAAGTTATTCAACTACTTTATCTACGGGTACTTACTATATTGCACAAAAAATAGGTAACTGTGAGTCTCCAAGAACTGCAGTTTCTGTTTCAACTGTTCAAAATTTAGGATTACCAACTGCAAATACTACTCAAACATTTTGTGGTAGTGCAACAGTAGCTGATTTAATGGCTACAACAACTGCAGCAGGTGCATCTGTATATTGGTATGCTTACAGTACATCTGATACGCCAATTGCAAGTACTACACCTTTAGTAACAGGTACTTATTATGTTGGTCAATCAATCGGTGATTGTGATTCAGCAAAACGCCCTATAAGTGTTAAAATTTTAAGTGTTAGCGCTCCTATCATTAATCCAATAACAATTTGTGGCGATGCAACTGTATCAACTATTCCATTAAATGCAAGTGCTGGTTCAAGCTATAAAGTTTACAACTCTGCTTTTGCTACAACAGAAATGGGTCAAAACGATGTTGTAACAACTGGTATCTATTATATTTCTAAAGTAGAAAATGGTTGTGAAACTGCTAGAGCGCAAGTTTACATTACAGTAACACCACGCCCTAATGCACCAACAGGTAACGTTAATCAATCATTTGTTGATTATGCTGAAGTAAAAGATTTAAAAACAAACGAAGCAAATGTAGTTTGGTACGATTCTTATAATGATGCAATTAACAATGTTAATCCATTACCTAGTTACCAACCATTGCAACATGCTAAAACATATTACGGTGTAATTATTGCTCCAGGAAACTGTCCAAGTTTACCATTAGCAGTAAAAGTTAATATTGTTTTAGGTATGAATGATTTAGATATTGCTGCTTTAAAATACTATCCAAACCCTGTTCATTCAGAATTGAATATATCATACAAAGAAGCAATTAAATCGGTTGAAATATTTGATATTTTAGGAAAACAAGTTAAAGCTGAGAAGTTTGATAACAATGATGTGAGAATAGATGTATCTCATCTATCTGTAGGAACTTATATGGTAAAAGTACATACAAGTACCGGTTCACAATTCTTAAAAATTATCAAAAAATAATAAGTAAACAAGGAGGTGTAAAACCTCCTTGTTTTATTTTAAACTATTAAATCCTGCATTGTCAGGATTTTTGTTTTAATAATTAACATAGTTTAAATAAAAATAACGTATTTTATTTTCAGAAATACAATTGAAGTCTTATTTTTGCCTATTGCCAAATTAACAAATCATCAATTGGTAATTAACAATCTATTATTATGAAAGAAATTACTAAAGAAGTATATTTAAAGTGGTATGAAGACATGCAGTTTTGGCGTAAGTTCGAAGACAAACTTGCAGCTTTATACATTCAACAAAAAGTACGCGGTTTTTTACATTTATATAATGGTCAAGAAGCTGTTTTAGCAGGTGCGTTACATGCAATGGATTTATCAAAAGATAAAATGATTACAGCATACCGTAACCACGTACAGCCAATTGGTATGGGTGTAGATCCACGCAGAGTAATGGCAGAATTATTAGGTAAAGCAACAGGTACATCGCAAGGTTTGGGTGGATCAATGCATATTTTTTCTAAAGAGCATGGTTTTTACGGTGGTCATGGAATTGTTGGTGCACAAATACCTGTAGGTGCTGGTATGGCTTTTGCCGACAAGTATTTAGAAACAGGTGGAGTATCATTAACTTATTTTGGTGATGGTGCAGCACGTCAAGGTTCATTACATGAAGCCTTTAATATGGCAATGCTTTGGAAATTACCTGTAGTATTTATTTGTGAAAACAATGGGTATGCAATGGGTACTTCGGTAGAACGTACAGCAAACCACACCGACGTATGGAAGTTAGGTTTAGGATACGAGATGCCTTCGTATGCAGTTGATGGTATGAATCCGGTAAAGGTTGCAGAAGCTATGTTTGATGCAATGGAAAGAGCTAGACGTGGTGAAGGACCAACCTTTTTGGAAATGAAAACGTACCGTTACCGCGGACATTCAATGTCTGATGCGCAGCATTACCGTACAAAAGAAGAAGTAGAAGAATACAAAAAAATAGATCCAATTACACAAGTTTTAAATACTATTAAAGAAAATAATTGGGCAACCGACGCAGAAATTGACGCAATTGATAATCGTGTACGCGATTTAGTTGCTGAGTGTGAAAAATTTGCTGAAGAATCACCATATCCAGATACTTCTGTGATGTACGATGTGGTTTACGATCAAGAAAATTATCCGTTTATTTCTCATAAATTATAAAGAATGGCTGAAATTATTACAATGCCTCGTTTAAGCGATACTATGACAGAAGGTACCGTGGCATCTTGGTTAAAAAAAGTTGGAGATCAAGTTTCTGAAGGTGATATTTTAGCAGAAATTGAAACCGATAAAGCTACTATGGAATTTGAATCGTTCCACAAAGGTACTTTATTATACATTGGTGTTCAAGAAGGCGAGACTGCTGCTGTTGATAGTGTTTTAGCAATTATTGGCAACCAAGGCGAAGATTACCAAGCATTATTGAATGGAACATCAACTGCATCAACAAATGAAATAAGTACAAGTTCTGATAACGAACAAGAACAAACACAATCTACAGAAGTTGAAGTTGAAATACCTGCAAATGTAAACGTAGTTACTATGCCTCGTTTAAGTGATACCATGACAGAAGGTACCGTTGCAACTTGGTTGAAAAAAGTTGGAGATACCGTTGCAGAAGGGGATATTTTAGCCGAGATTGAAACCGATAAAGCTACAATGGAGTTTGAATCGTTCTATTCTGGTAGTTTATTACATATAGGAATTCAAGAAGGGGAATCGGCTCCTGTTGATAGTGTTTTAGCTATTATTGGACCAGCTGGTACCGATGTTGCTGCTATATTAGCAACTGGTGGTAAAAAAGCCTCTATTTCTGCCCAAACAATGCCAGAAACGGTTGAAAAAGCTGTAGAAGTAAAAGTTGAAAGTAATACAAATGCTGTAACTACCAATACACGTATTTTTGCATCGCCCTTGGCAAAGAAAATTGCTCAAGAAAAGGGAATTAATCTTGCAGATTTAAAAGGTTCTGGTGAAAATGGTCGTATTGTTAAAAGCGATGTTGAAAATTATACACCTTCAACCGTAAATAATGCTGTTGAAGCAAAAGCTGAAAGTAAACCTGCCGCTACAGTAAATGTTGTAACACCTACTGGAACTGTGTTTGCAGAAGAAGTTAAAAATTCACAAATGCGTAAAACCATTGCTCGTCGTTTGGCTGAATCAAAGTTTACTGCACCGCATTTTTACTTAACAATAGAAGTAAATATGGACAACGCAATGCAATCGCGTGCCTTAATTAATTCGTTACCTGATACTAAAGTTTCTTTTAACGATATGGTAGTAAAAGCATGTGCCATGGCATTAAAAAAGCATCCAAAAGTAAATTCACAATGGACAGAAACGGCAACTATAATTAACCATCATGTAAATATTGGTGTAGCAGTTGCTGTTGAAGACGGTTTAGTGGTGCCTGTTGTAAACCATACCGATTTAATGAGTTTAACTCAAATTGGAGCAGCAGTTAAAGATTTAGCCGGTAAAGCACGCAATAAAAAATTACAACCTAAAGAAATGGAAGGATCTACATTTACTGTTTCAAACTTAGGAATGTTTGGAATTGAAGAATTTACATCAATTATCAATCAACCAAATTCTGCAATTTTATCGGTTGGTGCAATTATTGAAAAACCAGTTGTTAAAAACGGACAAATAGTTGTTGGTAATACAATGAAAGTTACTTTAGCATGCGACCACAGAACGGTTGATGGTGCTACTGGTGCAGAATTTTTACAAACATTGAAACATTTTATAGAAAATCCAGTAACAATGTTGGCTTAAAACCTACATTTTACCCAATATAAACCCGTTTTGATTTTTCAGAACGGGTTTTTTTGTATTTTTGATAAAACTTTTTTTTATGAGCAAGTATCTAATCTTAGCATTTTCGGCAATTTTGTTAGTGGGTTGTAAAGCAACAATCTATACTCAAAAAGAAAAAAATGTTGAATACCAAGTTAGCGAAGCTAATGTAGCATCAACTTTACAATATTTAGCGTCTGATGAACTTCAAGGTAGAGATACTGGTTCTAAAGGCATTGAAAAAGCGGCTAATTATTTAGAATCAATACTAAAAAAATCAAATATTAAACCTTTTTTTACTACCTATAAAGATACACTTTCAAATTATGAAAATGCATTTAATGTAGTTGGTTTTATTGAAGGAACAGATTCTAAACTAAAAAATGAATTTGTGGTTTTAGGTGCACATTACGACCATATAGGTATTACAGCTAATGGTTTTGAAGGTGATTACATAAATAATGGCGCAAATGATAACGCTTCAGGAACAACTGTTTTAACTGAAGTTGCTAAGTATTTAGGCACCTTACAAAACAACAAACGCAGTGTTTTAATTGTGTTTTTCTCGGCAGAAGAAAAAGGTTTACACGGTTCTAAACACTTAGCTAAAAAGTTAAAAGACAAAGATGTTAATATTTACAGCATGTTAAATTTTGAAATGATTGGTGTGCCTATGAACTACAATTTTAAATTGTTTTTAACAGGCTTTGAAAAATCTAACATGGCATTGAAATTAAATGAATATGCAGGTAGCAACTTAATAGGTATGTCTAAAGGTGCCGAGAAATACAACTTATTTGCAGCGTCAGACAATTATCCTTTTTACGAAGAATTTAAAATTCCAGCACATACATTATCTGCTTTTGATTTTTCTAATTTTAATTACTACCACCATCCAAAAGATGAATTTGAAGTAATGGATATTAAATTTATGACAACCATATCGCAAGAAATGCTTCCGGTTGTTTCAAAAATGATTAATGCCAATACCAACGAAATTAAAATGAATTAAATATATTAACAATTTGAAAAACATTATAATAACCGGTACAAGTAGAGGGATAGGAGCCGAATTAGTAAAGCAATTTGCAAATGAAGGTCATAATGTAATTGCAATATCGCGTAAGGAAAATTCTGAATTTAAGAATTTTAAAAATGTACATTTTATTTCTGTCGATTTAAGTAATGAACAAGCAGTTCTTGATTTTGCGCATAACATAGAATCTAATTTTAAAAAGATTGATATTTTAATACATAACGCAGGATCTATCATTAACAAGCCTTTTTCACAAATTTCAGCTGCCGAATTTGAATACGTTTATAAAGTGAACGTATTTGGTGTGGCAATCCTTACGCGCGCTGTTTTACCTTTAATGCAAAAAGGCAGTCATGTAGTTACAATAAGCAGCATGGGTGGTATTCAGGGCAGTGCAAAATTTCCCGGACTGGCGGCTTACAGTTCTAGCAAAGGTGCAGTGATAACGCTAAGCGAACTTTTAGCAGAAGAATATAAAGAACAAGGTATTGCTTTTAATGTTTTGGCATTAGGTGCCGTACAAACTGAAATGCTTGAAGAAGCTTTTCCAGGTTATCAGGCACCAGTAAAACCCATCGAAATGGCATTATATATAAAAGATTTTGCCTTAACCGGAAATACGTTTTTTAACGGTAAAGTATTACAAGTATCACAAAGTACTCCTTAATTGAAACAAGTTTTAGAAAAATACATTCCAGAAAGTGCTGTTGAAGCCGTTTACGAATTAATCAAAAGTAATCGCGTACATTTTAAAATTGTAAATGAGCGGGTTACAAGGCATGGTGATTACCGTAAAAATTCCGATGGTACCCATCAAATAACAGTAAATGCTACGTTAAATAAATATCGATTTTTAATTACAACCATACACGAAATAGCTCATTTAGTGGCATTTCAAAAATATGGTCGCCAAATTAAGCCACATGGATTAGAATGGAAACATACGTTTAAAATGCTTATGTTGCCTTTTATAAACCCAGCGGTTTTTCCAATGGATGTGTTGCCTTTGTTAGCCAATCATTTTAAAAATCCTTCGGCAAGCAGTGATACCGATGCTTTATTATCTATGCATTTAAAAAAGTACGATGCCCCTACAGACAAAGTTTTTGTTGATGAACTGCCATTAGGTAGTTTGTTTATGATTGAAAACGGGCGTATTTTTAAAAAAGGAAATTTAAGGGTAAAGCTTTTTGCTTGTACCGATATAAAAAATAACAAAGTATATTTGTTTAAACCCAATATGCAGGTTAAACTTTTGAAAAATTAAAAAATGAATAAAAATTATTACGCTATATTAATGGCAGGCGGCGTAGGATCGCGTTTTTGGCCTGTAAGTACTCCAGAATTTCCCAAACAATTTCACGATATGTTAGGTACGGGCGAAACATTGGTTCAAAAAACGTTTACCCGTTTAAGCAGATTAATTCCTAAAGAAAATATTTTAATTTTAACCAACGATAAATATTCTGATATTTTAAAACAACAGTTGCCCATGATTACAAATGAGCAAATTGTTTTAGAACCCGAAATGCGTAATACAGCGCCTTGTATTTTATATGCATCGTTAAAAATTAAAAAGCAAAACCCAAATGCGGTGATGATTGTGGCGCCATCTGATCATTGGATTGAAGATGAAGTACAGTTTGCAGCCAATTTACAACGCGCTTTTGATGCTTGTGAAACCGATAACGTACTAATGACCTTAGGTATTATTCCTACTTTTCCAAATACAGGTTACGGTTATATTGAATACAATAAATTAGATACCCGCCAAGTAAAAAAAGTAGTGCAATTTCGTGAAAAGCCCGATTATCAAACTGCAAAAACATTTATTCAACGCAGAAACTTTTTATGGAATTCAGGCATTTTTGTTTGGAATGTACAAGCTATTTTACAAGCTTTTGAAAATTTTCAACCCGAAATGGTTCAATTGTTTCAAGAAGGATATGCTAGTTTTAACACCAGTGATGAGCAACGATTTATTATAGAAAATTACCACAAAGCAGCAAATATTTCTATTGATTATGCCGTAATGGAAAAAGCAGATAACGTTTTTGTTTTACCTGCAACTTTTGATTGGAACGATTTAGGTACATGGGGCTCTTTGTATGACAAGTTACCCAAAGATACCTGTGATAATGCAATGGTTAACGGAAACCTTTTTGTAGAAAACGCTACAAATAATATCGTTAGAACAAACCCTAATAAACTGGTTGTTATTGGTGGATTAGACGATTTTATTATTGTTGATAAAGACGATGTTTTACTGATTTATCCTAAAAAGAAAGAACAAGATATAAAGCAAATTGTTGCCAAAATAAATGAAAAGAAAACGGACATATAGTCCGTTTTTTTTATGAACCTATTGTTCAATTTTAAATTTTAAATATTAAAATAGATTTTTTTTTAAAATGTTAAAATTGATTATTTTTTACTTATTTATCTAAATTTTACAATATATGTGCAACAAAATACTATATTTGTGTTATTGATGTTTATAAAAATCACATAAAAATGCAGGAAATTATTACAGCAATTCAAAATTGGATGGCTTTACGATCTCAACCCGATCAGTTAGTAGAATTGTTTAATACCTATACAGGATTTGAAATAGACATGAGTCTTTTTCCGCAACGCGAACCATTACATGCATACGCAGCGGTAAAAAGCAACGGTGAATTTGGCTTTTACGTTATTTCGCAAGTGAACGATGTAGATTCACCCGATGAAGTTTTAAGCGCAAATTGCTTTTGGTGTGGATGCACCGGTGGAATGAAAGGCCAAGAAATAACCGAAGCCGAAGCCTTGGTACGTATTGATTTATGGCAAGCCGATTATCCCGTTTGGATTCCCGAAGTAGTTACTACCCCTTTTGGTATTTACGAAACTTTTTTTATACCTACCGAAGATTTACAACCCCAAACGTATAATGTATCTTTTGCCTTAAAAGCCGACGTGTTAAATCCAAGTGGGAAAGTAGCCGACCTTATTTTAAACAACGGGGCAGGTGTATATTATGATACGGTTAGGAGAGAGCCTCCCTACAGAAATCGTTCCAACTATTATATTTTAAATTTATTATAACCTATACATAAAATGAAATTTTTTAAAATTGCAGTATTTGCTTTCGTTATTTTGTTTTTTGCTTGTACTGCAGATCAGCCAAATGATAACAATGCAACACCCCAAAACACCCAACAACAAAATAGAATAGGTAACAATTATACTTTAGAAGAAGTTTTAATGGGTATGCGTGCTTGGAATAATATTCGTAGCAATTCTGAACAATTACAGTTGTTGTTTAACAATGCAAATAGTTTTAATATAAATATGGAACTTTTTCCGCAAGGAAACGCTTTACACACATATGCTTGTATTTTAGATGGAAAGTTAAAATTTGCGGTAATATCTGAAGTATATGATAACGCTACTTATCACGCAAATCTTAGCAATTATATAAAAATTGTTGATGTGGTTTATAACGATGTATCTAACTTAAATCAAGTAAATTATCCTGCATATACGTACCAATTACCTACGCAGTATATTCAAGCAACCGATGCTATAAATAGAATTACAATGTGGAACACTAATTATACAACTTGGCTTGCTACTAGTTTGCCTATGTATCAATTGTTTTACATACCTACACACAGTTTAGCACCCCAAAATCATACGGTTTATATGGGATTGAAAGATAGCGAAAACCAACCTAATGTTAAAGTAGCCGATTTGGTATTAAAAAACAGTGATTCATTTTATGACACCGTTAGATTACAACCACCCTACCGCGATCGTACTAAAAATTATTTGTTAGATTTATTATAGTTTATGAATAACTACTATTTAATATTTGATTCGCTTACAAGTGCTAATTCAATTTTGCTTTTTTTATATAGCATCCTAAGTACAATTTTTATTAATAAGTGCAAAGATAGGACAATGAAAATAGTAGCTATTTATTTATCATTATGTTGTTTATTTGATTTAATAACTTTCTTTTTTTTTAAATATCTTGTAAATAGCTTATTTATTTTAATTCTTTTTAGAATAGTCGAATTACTCATCATTGGTTATCTCATTAACAAATACTGGTTAAAAAGCACTATAGTTTGGTATGCAATGGCTGGTAGCTGTGTTTATTTAGTATATGATTTGTTAACGTATAAAACAAACGGTATTTTAAATTACGAAGCCAATGCACAAACAGTTGCCAACTTATTGTTAATTGTTTTAATAGTGGCTACTCTTTTAAAGCAATTGCGGGCAAACCAACCGTTCACGGTTACCAATCAAATGCTTTGTATGGTTTTGTTGGCATATTTTTCTATACATCTTATTTATACGGTAATTCAAAATTTTATTATAAACCAGTCATTTAGCGATAAAAGCTTTGTACTATTTTATTCAAGCTATGTGGTATTACATATTGCCTACTATTTTACATTAGCTTTTATACTATTTAAAAACCTTAAAAAGCACAAATAATAATTAAACACTACTTTTTATGGAAAAATGGCAAAATGCAGATACGCTGCTTATTTGGTTAGTTGTTATTATTGGTGTAATGGTAGTGCTAGTTGGTACCTTAATAGGCGTTTTTTACATTTCATATAAGCGAATTTTAAGTTCTAAAGATGAAGAACTAAATGTGAAAATGGAATACCAACGTTCACTTTTAAAAGTTAGTTTAGAGGCTCAAGAAAATGAACGTATGCGTATTGCCGCCGATTTACATGATAATATTTTAGTAAACTTACCATTATTCGTTTAAAAACGGTTATGGGCGCACGTTTACAAGAATTAGACGATTTGTTGGGCACAATTATAGATGAATCGCGTAGAATTTCACATGAATTATTGCCACCTTTGTACGAGGAAAAACCGTTAGACAGTTTGTTAATCACAACTTTTAAAAGTTGGCGATGCATTTACAATGTAAAATATAAAGTAGATGTACGCACAGTAAATACAATTGACAAAACAACCAAGTTGCAAACATTACGTATTTTACAAGAATTATTAAACAACATACATAAACATGCCAAAGCAACACATTTACATTTAACGGTACGCATTACTAATAATATTATTGTTTTAGTTTTAAAAGATAATGGTGTTGGCTTTGATACAACTACAGTTAATAAAGGGATAGGGTTAAAAAATATAGATTTACGTGCAGATAACCTTCAGGCTAGATATAAATATAAAAGCTTAAAAAATACAGGAACCCGTTTTATTATGTTTTTTAATTATGCATAAAATACAATTAGCAATTTTAGACGATGATTACTTGATAGTAACACTGTTAAAAAGTTTTTTTGAACAACAGTCAAATTTTCAAGTAGTTTTTGATACAACCGATGGATACGAATTATTTAAATTTTTAGAAGACAATTCTCATAAAATAGATGTGCTTATTCTTGATTTAAAAATGAAAACCATTGATGGGTTAGAAGTTTTAAAACATATAAAAACCCATAATTACGATACTAAAGTGGTAGTAGTTTCATCGCATTATCAAGAAAATTCAATAGGCTTTATGACAAAAGAAGGCGCTGCTGCTTTTTTACCTAAAGGTTTATCGCCTTATGAATTAGCCAATATTATTGAACTGGTACATAAAACAGGTTTTTATTTAGATAAAGATCAAATTGAAATTTTACGAGTGCAAATTTCTAATAAAGTTTCAAAACCATGTTACGATTCCGATGATTTATTAACCGAACGCGAAATTGAGATTGTGAAGTTACTTTGTCACCAAAAAACGGCTAAAGAAATTGGCGAAGCTTTATTTATAACACAGCGTACCGTTGAAGGGCATAAAAATAATGTGTTTGCAAAAATTGGGGTACGTAACATTGCAGGTTTAATAATTTACGCATTGCAAAAACATATTGTAACGTTAGACGAACTTTTGCTCAATCATTAAAATAAAGAAATAGGTAATTTTACCTATTTTTTTTTTCAGGTAATTTCTACCTTAAATCATTAAGTAATTTTTAACACTTTTGGCATATAGTATAACATATTAATGTTGTTTTGAAAAAGGGCAATTTCAAAATTTCAATAATAACTAAAATCAAAAGTTATGAGTGAAAATTTACATGTATATACAATTATAAATAACCCTATTTTTTTAGAAGGGATAGAAAATTTATTAAAAAGAAAAGTGTTTCCTAAAGCAACAATTACGCATTTAGATCATTTGCCAATTGATGACTATATCGAACCAAAAAACAAAAAAAGTACCGATTTGCTTATTTACGATGTAGCTAAATTTTCTAATAACGATTTTAATCAAATATTACAATTAATGTCGTTACACCATAATTTTAAAGTGTTAATTATTACTGCTAACATAAATATTAGCGATGTTAAGTTGCTTTTTGAAATTGGTGTAATGGGAATTATAAACAACAACATACAACCTGACCAGTTTGTTGAAAACGTAACAAAAATTTTAAATGGCGACAAAGTATTATCACGTGAGTATTGGGATTTAATTGTAGAATATTTTTTTCATTCGGTTGATAATCTTGATTTAATCAATGAAAAAAAAACAAACAGCAATAACGATGTTTTGTTGCTAGCCGAATTAACTTGTAGAGAAAAAGAAATTTTAGGCTACATATGCGATGGTAAAAGTACACGCGAAATTTCTGAAGATTTATTTTTAAGCCTACACACTGTTGAAACACACCGAAGAAAAATTTTAAATAAATTGGGCGTTAAAAACACAGCATCAATGGTAAAAATGGCCATAAAATGTAATTTATATTCCTTATAAACTAATAAAAAAAAAAGATAAAAAATGAGGCCTAAGCCTCATTTTTTTATTGGTAATCTGCCATTTCGGCGTTTGGAATTATCAAAGTTCTGGTTTCTTCCTTATTTAAATCTATTGAATAAATATTTCTGGTAGAAATCATGTCGTTTGATGTACTTGTGAAAATAATTTCGGAACTGTTTGGCGAAAATATAGGATCAATATCAATAACACCCATTGGTTTAAAACTGTTTTCAGAAACATTAGTGTGTGTATTTGCTGTAATATTGTAAATAAATATTTGCGCGTTTAATTGTTTGTACTGCCAATCTTCGTCGGGGTTAGTAAAAAATTCGTTAATTAGTTCTTGGTCTACTTTAATTTGTATAATGCTTGATAAACCGCGGTAAGGTAATTCAGATATGTTTATAACAAAGTCAAATTTATTTGGATATTGTGTATATGTTGCAAAGAAAATATCATAATAATCACGACCAAGTTTTGTTTTAGAATCATCAATTACAATACCTGTTGTTGTTTGTAATGAATTTTCATTAACCGGAATTAGATCTTTAGTAATAATTTCAACCGAATCTTTAGCTATTAGTTTGTTTTCGTCTTCGTTTCGAATAAAAAGAATTGCTTTTATTTTTTGGTTTTCTGTTTGATTTATTGTTGTGGAACTTAATTTTTTTAATTCGTTTGGACTTAAAGTGAACTTACCTTTTTGTTGGTTTACAGATAAGTTTTTATTGCCATCGGTTTTTTTAATCAACAATAAATAATCTAACTCGTAATGATATTCACTTTTGTTTTCTACAGTTGGGTTAAAATGTAAAACGTTTTCGGTTTGGTCAATTTTTAGTGTTGCAATCACCAAACTGTCTTTGTTAGTTTGTGCATGCATTTTAAAACAACTTAAAAAACTAATTGTAAAAATGGTTAGTATATTTTTCATTAGTAATTTCGTATAATAATTGTTTTATCTGAACCGCTTAAGTTAATTTGCATTTGATCCATTATACTATTGTTACCAAAAATTTCAATGTAATTGTTGTTGCCTTGCATTTGTACGGTTAAGTTGCTTTCTTCTAACGTATTGGTTTCGGCATAAAATAATAATTGATTATCGCCATTTTGCACAACGTTCATTGTATTGGTTTCAATACTACTATGATTATTATTGCCAATTTGTGTTACATTTGTACCAGCATTATTAATAAATGTGCTTAACAAATAACTTTCTGTGTTTTCTTTTGGTTTATTATTGGTAATTAAATCTTTTACCTTTTTGTTTTCTTGTGCAATGCAACTGCAAGTAGCAAGTAACATTAGCAATAGGTAACTATAATTTTTCATGATTTTAATTATTTAATGAACAACAAAAGACCTTAAGAAAGTGTTTAAAGTGAAAAACCATCCTGTTTAGTATTTTTGGTTACCTAAGGACGGTTTTTCAGAAATTAAACTATGTTGTTATTATTAGTTACTTTGTGTAACTGTTAAACTGTTTCCGTTACCAATTTGGGTACCAGTGTGCATATGATCATCACCAGTTTGCGAAACACTTGCAGAGTTGAACCAGCCATCTTGTATGCTGTATGATTCGTTACCATCACCAGTTTGCATTAACATAACTTCGTTACTAAATCCATCTTGGCCAATTTCACCAATGTTGCCATCTCCAGTTTGTGAAACAGTAGCTTCATTTAAGAAACCATCTTGAAGTACTTCTGCAAAGTTTTCATCGCCAGTTTGTGTAATATCAGCCATGTTGCCATTTCCGTCTTGTTCAATAATAGATTCGTTTTCATCGCCAACTTGCATTACAAAAGCATCGTTGTTGTTACCGTCTTGGTCAATATCACTTTCGTTATCTTCACCAATTTGGGTAACCATAGCGTAGTTTCCATCGCCATCTTGGTCAATATCACTATCGTTGTCTTCACCGTCTTGTGAAACAATAGCGTCGTTTTCATCACCATCTTGGTCAATATCACTATCATTGTCGTCGCCAACTTGTGTTACCATAGCGTAATTTTCATCACCGTCTTGATCAATATCACTATCATGATCTTCACCAGTTTGTGAAACAATAGCTTCGTTATCATCACCATCTTGGTCAATATCACTGTCGTGGTCATCACCATCTTGTGTTACCATAGCGTAGTTATCGTCACCGTCTTGGTCAATGTCACTATCGTGGTCGTCACCATCTTGCGACACCATTGCCCAGTTTCCATCACCATCTTGGTCAACATCACTATCGTTGTCATCACCATCTTGTGAAACACTTGCCCAGTTTCCATCACCATCTTGGTCAATATCACTTTCGTTTTCATCACCAGCTTGCATTACATACGCTTCGTTTTCATCACCTTCTTGATCAATTTCACTTAAATGATCACCTGATAAAAATCCGCCTGTTTGTGTTACTGAAGCTATGTTAGAATCTCCGTCTTGTGAAATGTAACTTTCACTTGAAAAATTTGCTTGAGATGTAGTAGCCATGTTTGAGGTACCCATTTGTTCTACTTCTGAAGTATTAGATAAACCTGCTTGGGTTACAGTGTTTGTATTGAAGCTACCTGTTTGGGTAGTAGTTGAAGAATGAAGAAACCCTGTTTGTGAAGTGGTATCTACATTTGATTGAGCCGATGCTGCCGCTGTCATAAAGAAAGCAATTGCAGCTGTTAGTACTAATTTTTTCATGATGTTAAATAATTAAATGTTTGTATTTCAAAGGTAGATTGTAAATAAACACCAATCAATCGCTGCTTTCGGCTATATTTTTCAAATACTCATAAACCGTTATATGTATATGCTTTTAGAAATATTACAATTGTTAAAATGCTTGTTATAGAATAAATTCTACACAAACTGATTTAATTGTACTACTTACTTTTGAGTAGAAACGCTGTAATTTTGAAGTATCAATAAAGTCAATTAGACCAACAGTTTGGGCAAATGCTGTTGTAAACTTAAAAGATTTTAAAAAAAATGTTAGGGAATTGAAAAAGAAAGAATAATTATTGTTTGTAGTTATTGCGAGGAATCTTCGGGTTTCTCGCTTTTTCTTTTTATAAGGTTGCTTTAAGTGAATTTACTTTTAATACATAATATATTTATGAAATACATTTTATTGGTTTTTAGTTTTTTAGCGTTTAATTGTGGTTTTTCGCAAATTACAAATACCGTAGTTAATAAAGAGAATTTTCAGAATTCAGGATTTTTGTTCAAAGGAAGCCGCGTTTTACAAGTAGAAAATATTTCAACACCAACCGAAGAAAACTACTTTGTTTTTTCTAAAAATGATAGAAATAGCGAACAAGATGAATTGTACATTCAACAATTTAAACAAATAAATGGCGATTGGGTAGTGGTTGCCGAAGATATTGTAGCCGAACCTGGTATTATTACATCGGTTTGGAATGCGCGAAAAGCTTTTTTTGATGCTGATAAAGATGGTTCTGCCGATGTGTTATTTGTTTATTCAAAGCATCCTAAAGAAAATGTAGATGAACAAAAAGGCGTTGTTTTACTGTTAATTTATAAGAATAAATTTTATAGAATTGAAAATTATGCCGAAACCAACTACGAATCTATGTACGATTTATACGATTTTAACCCTGAAGATTTACCAGTTGTTGTTTTTGATAAGTTTAAAAATTTTTGGCAGAATCTAGATAAAGAGTAGTTTATAAAAAAACGCACAAATTATAAATTTGTGCGTTTTTTTAATTTTAAACATATTTGTAAAGTTGCGTAAAAACAGCTTTTAAATAGTTTTTGTTTTCATTTGTAAAACTTACGGTTGCTTGGTTTATAAGTTGCTCTACCGTTAGGTTTTTTACTTTATCAATATCAATTTCGGTACAAGTAGCATCAGGGTATTGCTCCGTTAAAAGTTTGTTTAATTCGTGTAAAGCCTTAGTGTGTATGCGCTTGTTGTTGTTATACTCAAATAATAAACTACTGTATATAAAGTCGTAATCTATAAACTCTTGTTTTATGTTTTGCAAGTTTAAAGGTACCAATAGCTCATCATCGTCAAAAGTTTGTCGTGTTGCAACATTTACATTCTTAATGTTTTTTAGTTGTACCTGGTGGGCGTTGTATAAACTTTGTAAGGCGTTGTTGTATTCCTTTTGGGTTAGCTCTTTATTTTTTAATTTTTGTTTGTATTGATTTACACTATCTGTAAACCCAAGTTTAATTAAATTTTTTTCTAACGTACTTTTAAAAAATAAAAACATAATAATAGGTTTTGTAAAAACAATAAATTATTTTTTTTGCGAATGAAAGCCGCGAATTTCCTTTAAAAGTTCCGATGAATACACAAAATCTACAATATCTTCGTTATCGGTTTGCATAATTTCTTTACTATTTCCTTCCCAAACTAACTTTCCGTTTTTTAAAAAAACAATGTGTTCTCCAATTTGTAAAACCGAGTTCATATCGTGGGTATTAATTACCGTTGTAATGTTGTATTCGTGGGTAATTTCTTGTATTAATTCATCAATAACAATAGATGTTTTAGGATCTAAACCCGAATTAGGTTCATCGCAAAACAAATATTTAGGGTTGTTAACAATTGCGCGTGCAATAGCTACCCTTTTTTGCATACCACCTGAAATTTCCGAAGGCATTTTTTTGTTCGCATCAATTAGTTTAACACGTTCAATAACTTCTTGTACACGATCGCGAATTTCGCCATTGGTTTTATTGGTAAACATTTTTAAAGGAAAGCCAATATTTTCTTCAACATTCATAGAATCAAACAATGCACTGCCCTGAAAAACCATTCCCATTTCGGTTCTTAAATTTCTTTTTTCGTTAGGATCTAATGTTGCAAAATCTCTTCCATCAAACAAAATTTGTCCACTATCTGGTAAATGTACCCCTAATAATGTTTTAAGCATTACGGTTTTTCCCGAGCCTGATTGACCTATAATTAAATTGGTTTTCCCAGGTTCATACGTACTAGTAATTCCTTTTAAAACCTCTTTACCGTCAAAAGATTTTCTTAAATTTTTAACTTCTATCATTTAGGTTAATAACATTTGGGTTAACAAATAGTTGCAAATAATAATGGCGATTGATGTCCAAACAAATGATTTTGTTGATGCTTTACCAACTTCTAAAGCGCCGCCTTCCATGTAATATCCGTAAAACGATGGTACCGTTGCTAGTATAAAACCAAATACGGTTGTTTTAATAAACGCATATACTATATGAAAAGGTATAAAATCGTCTTGTAAGCCTTTAATAAATTCTTCGGGTGCTAAATAACCACCTAACGAACCCGCAAAATAACCACCAAAAACCCCAATAAACATACTTAACGCAATTACAAATGGGTACATTATTGATGCGATTAATTTAGGGAAAACCAAGTAGTTTAACGAGTTTATACCCATTACTTCAAGGGCATCAATTTGTTCGGTAACACGCATGGTTCCTATACTTGATGTAATGTATGAACCCATTCGTCCAGCCATAATGATTGATATAAAAGTGGGTGAAAACTCTAAAATGATTGATTGCCTTGCTGTAAAACCAATTAAATATTTTGGTATAATGGGGTTGTTAAGGTTTAACGCCGTTTGTATGGTTACAACCGCACCAATGAAAAACGATAAAAATGCAACAATTCCCAACGAACCTATAATAAGTTCATCAATCTCTTTAAAGATTAAATTTCGCATAATACGCCATTTTGTTGGTCTGCGAAAAATTTCGCCCAACATAATAAAGTATTTTCCAATATTGCTTAGCATTTTAATCATCTTTGCCTTTTTAAGGGGCTAAATTACCAAATTAAATTTTATTTTACTTAGCCAAATTTAAAAGTTATACATTAAAAAATGTATTTTTGAATTTGCTTTGAAAAAAGGACTTATGAAAGAAATTGCAATTATTGTTCCTGTTTATAACGAAGAATTAAGTATTCCGGTGTTTTTTAATGAATTTGTAAAATTTTCAAACAAATTACAAAACGTACATTACAAGGCAAATGTTTTGTTTGTGAACGATGGAAGCACCGATAGAACTGCTGAAGTTTTAACAGAATTTATTAACCAAACCCCTAACAGCAGCGCATTGTTTTTATCGCGTAATTTTGGTAAAGAGGCCGCTTTATTTGCTGGTTTAGAACATGCACAAAGCGATTTAATAATACCAATGGATGTTGATTTACAAGACCCCTTTGAGCTGATTTTTGAAATGATAAAAGCTTATGAACAAGGCGCCGATGTGGTTTTAGCACAACGAAGTAATCGTGCTTCGGATACTTTTTTAAAACGTTTATCGGCTCAGTGGTTTTACAAGTTAAACAATAAAATGTCTACCCTGAAACTTCAGGAAAACGTAGGCGATTTTAGATTAATGACCAAGCAAGTAGTTGATGAAATTGTGCAACTACAAGAAAACCAATTATTTATGAAAGGTTTGATGAGTTGGGTTGGGTTTAAAACTACACAAATAACTTATACACGCCCAGCGCGTTTAAACGGTAAAACTAAATTTAATTATTTAAAATTGTGGAACTTAGCTGTTGAGGGCATTACATCGTTTTCAACATTACCATTAAAAGTTTGGACGTATTTTGGAACTTTCGTTGCCTTTGTTTCGTTTTTGTACGGTTTAAAAATTATTATAGAAAAACTGTTTTTCGGAATTGCAGCATCGGGATACGCATCGCTAATGGTTGCTATTTTGTTTTTTGGTGGGGTGCAATTAATTGGTATTGGCGTTTTAGGCGAATATTTAGGTAGAACGTATCTTGAAACCAAACGCCGCCCACGATATATTATTAAAAATCAAATTCAAAATAAAGAGAATAATGTTTAAAAATACTCTCATTCTAAAAAAAGTAAATCAATTTATAAACACCATTAAAAGCAATAAAACCTTTATTTTTTTAGTTGCGGCGGTTTGCTTGCTTTATTTGTTGCCTATTATTTTAGCAAATACTTTATATGTTGATGATTTAAACCGTATGGTTGAAGGCTATAACTGGGAGCACGACGGCCGTTTTGGCAGTTCGTTTGTAATGCATTTGCTAAGTTTTCAGCGCGAAATTGTTTTTAGTTTGTATCCGTTTTCAAACATTGTTAGCACTTTTATTTTAGCGTTATCGGGTTTTTTGTTCAGTTATGCTATTGGTGTACGCAATAAAACCCAGTTATTTGTTGGTAGTTTGCTTTTAACTACTTGTCCGTTTGTTTTAGAAATTTTAATTTATAGGTTCGATTGCATTCCAATTAGCTTGTCTTTTCTATGTGTTGTAGTGCCATTTTTGTTTTATCAACATAAAAAAACATTCTTCATTACATCTGTTTTTGCATTGCTTTTAAGTTTGAGTTTTTATCAAACCACAGCACTATCGTATTGTATTATTTTATGCTTTTTTTTAATTAAAGATGTTTGGACAAATCAGTTCAAGTCGTTTTTTTATAAAGGTATTTTAGCTTTTATTGCCTTTGTTTTAGGCTTTTTAGGATACCAATTTATAGTGAAACTTTTAAAAATGGAATTGTTGAAAGATGGCAGGGGAAGTTTTGTTTTTAAAGATGAAAATTTGCGAATGGTTTTTGAAGATCGCTTTAACGGTTTAAAAGAATTAGTAGGTGCTTTAATAAACACAAGTTATCAATATACCTTGTATTTTTTACTGCTTTTTGCTGTAATTGCCTTGTTTTTTTATGCTAAAACAAATTATAAAAGGCACTTAAACCGCATGTTGCCAGTAAAAGTTTTAATTACAACGGCACTTTTAGGTAGTATTTTACTATTTGTTGCGGGTATAAATATGGTAGTTTACGAACCGCGTTGGGTACCACGTGGTATGATTGGGTGGGCATTTGCCATGTATGCTTTTTATTTTGTAATTGTAATAAATAAAGAATCGGTTTTAAAAAACATTTGGTTGGTAACTGCTTTTACACCTTTAATTTATTATTCGTTTTTGATATCATCGCAATTAGGTATGTATATTAAAAACCAAGACGATTTTTCTGATTTTATTATCAATATGGTGTCGCCTAAATTAATTGCGTACGAAAATGTAAAAGTAACCGAACACAAACGCATTAAATTAGTAATAAAAGGCACCATAAAAAAGGCACACCGAAACAATACGGTTAATAACAATACAATGCCTATTGTTAATAAATTAGCACCTGTTTACGAAAATAAAGATTGGGGTTGGGGTATTATTAGAATGAATAAATTTAACAACATTGCCAGCGAATATATTGGCGGTGCTAAACGCGAAGAAATTATTGCAAATAGGAACAGTTACCCAATTATCGACAGAAATATTTATTATACCCTTCGCCTTAAAAACGATGTAGCTATTATTGATTTTGATAATGAAGATTAATTGAATTTTTTAATAATGAATAAATTTAATAAAACCGAAATCAAACTATAAACAAAAAGGAAAACGACAATCGTTTTCCTTTTTTTATGAATTAAAACAGTTGTTTAAAACAATTTTTCTTTTATTTTTTTCCAACGGTATTTACGTATAAATTGTGCTTGTTCGGGTGTTACTAATAAAGTAGTTTTGCTTTGTTTTGCTTTAAAATAACCTACTAAATAATCAATAAAAAGCAATGGTTTTTGCTTGCGTAAAGCTAATTTTAAGCTTGCAACAGCAGTAATAAAAAAACCGTAACCTAATCTGTAAAATGCTTGGCCTTGTTTATAACGCGCAGCTTTGTTGTAAGTTGCACCGGTTGGTTTTAAATGTTTTACTTTTAAATCGGGTAGCGTAATTATTTGCCATTGGTAGTATTTACACAATAATTCGTCAACCGTATCCCAACCCATAGCTTTTTTTAAGCCACCAATTTGTTTAAAACACGCTTTGCGGTAAGCTTTAAAAGCCCCGCGAATATGGTCTTTATCGGTTAAATTTTCTAAAATCCACTCGCCATTTTGTTCAATATACGCAAAACCACCCACCATACCAATTTGGACGTTTTGGTTAAAAGTTTCAATAATTCGTTCAAAATAATTGGTAGGTAAAATTAAATCGGCGTCTAATTTTACTATAATATCGTAATTATCGTCAATTGTTTCAAATCCTCTATAAAAAGCGTTAATAACTTTGCTTCCTGGTAAGTGTTTGTTTTCAGATTTATTAAAAACTTGTGTAATAAAAGGGTGTTTTTCTTCAAAAACACTTACAATTTCAGCAGTTTTATCGGTAGAATTATCATTAACTACCACAATTTTATTAGGTACAACGGTTTGTTGCACCAATGATTGTAAAGTTTGTGCAATAAAAGCTTCTTCGTTATAAGTGGGTATAATGCAATAAACGTTCATGTTATATTTTTTCGGCTAAAATCATGTAATAGCGCGGGGTGAATTTGCGCAAAAATGGTCTAATACCTATTTTGTTTACTGTATGTGCCCATTTTTTACGTGCTGTAATTTTATAACCGCATTTTTCAATCAGCCAATCTAATTGCCAATCTTCAAATTCGTGGTAATGTCTATCGCGCATATCAGTTTTACTGCGATAAGCAGTAGAAAACCATAAACGCAACGGTACCGAAATTACAATTTTATTTGCTTTACAATTCTTTAGTACGGTGTAAGGATTTAGCAAATGTTCAAAAATTTCGAATGCGGTTAATACATTGTAATTGTTATTTATTAGTGCCGTTTGGTCGTTGTCTAAATCTTCGCCATTGGTGTTTTGTACGTTAAAACCTTCGTTTTTCATTAAAGTACTCAAAGGGTTTTGTTCGCCTAAATCTAAAATGGTATCATTTGTAGAAAGATGTTCTTTTAAAAAATCTATTGTAATTTTAAAACGCTTTTTTGGATAGGTTTTTTCGTACATAACTAAAAATTTAGATTGGTAAAAGTAATTAAAATCAATTTAAAGATTAACGATTATATTTGTAAAAAATCTACAATGAACAACCGTTTTTCTAGCAAACAGGCTTTATGGTTTACGCTAATAAATTATTTTGGCGTGCTAATTGGCACGGTTTCTACATTGTTTATTTACCCCAATAATAAAGATTTACTAGGAATTATTGGTTATATTGATGCTTTTGCACAAATTGTATATCCAATTATGGTGTTAGGTGCATCAACAGCTTTGTTAAACTTTCAACCTAAATTAAATCGCTTTTTACAACGAAAATTGTTTACTTACAGCATTTTTTCGGTGTTTTTTATGATTGGTGTTTGTGCTATTGGGGTGTTTTTACTTTATTATTTTAGTGCTTTAACCAACAAACAATACTTTATATACGGCTTTTTTATTGCTATTTGCTTGGCTTTTATAGATTTGTTTAAAAGGCAAGCTACTAATTTACAAAAGCTTTCGGTTCCTACTTTTTTCGAAAAAATTATACCTAAAATTAGTTTGCCATTCATGTTTGTGCTGGTTTTGTATTTTGGTGTTTCTCCTACAAACGGCTATGTTTTTTATACGCTTAGCTTTTTTGCCATTTTATTGGCAGTTTGTATGTATTTGTTTAGATATTTTAAACCGATTTACACATTGCAATTTGCCGATTTATTTCAAGAAATCTCTAAAAAAAGTTATTATCAATACAGTTTATACGCATTTACAGCAAGTTTAGGATCGTTTTTTGCGTTTAGGATTGATGCTTTTATGATTCCCGAATTCATTTCAAATGCTGCTAACGGCGATTTTAAACTAGGTGTAAATTTGGCAAATGCGTTAATGATTCCTGCTACCGGAGTTTTTGCGTTATACAGTCCGTTTATTTCGCAATCGTTAAAAAATAACGATTTTACAGTTTTAAAAGTTAAATATATAAACGTTGCCAAAAACCTTTTTTTTATAGGTATTTTAATGTACGGATGTGTGCTTTTAGGTATGCACGACTTTTTTAATTTATTGCCAACGGGTCAAAAATTACTACCTGTTTTACCTATTTTGTATATTTTAGGTGGCAATGTGGTTTTAAATATGGCAACTAGTTTTAATACCGAAATTATTGCGTATTCTGTTTTTTACCGTTTTAATTTAATTGCCATTTTAAGTTTAGCACTAATTAATATAGGTTTAAATTATTATGTTTTAACACAAACAAGTTATGGAGTGGTAGGTGTTGCATGGGCATCTTTTTTTGCAATGTTTGTGTTTAATTTAGTGAAGTTAATTTTTATCTATTTAAAATTTAATATGCTGCCAATAGATAAAGTTTATATAAAAACGGTGCTAACTAGCCTTGTTTTTTTGTTGATTGCGTATTTTGTACCCAATCAATTTTTAGGCGCGTATACTTTTGTGCTTAAATGCAGTTTTTTTGTACTTGCTTTTTCAACATTTATTTATGTAAAAGGATGGGTGCCCGAATTGAATAACATGCTTTTAAAAGTTAGAAAATTATTTTAAATATTATTCATTTTCATTTACTTACGTTTGATATGTTTATAATATTGGCAAATTAAAATAGGATTTTTAAACAAATTATAGTTTATTTGATGTTTAAATTGATAATTACAATGAAAACATACACTATTTTTGAAATTAACGACATTTTAAAGGGAACCATTATTGGTGAAACTTCAAACAATATTACTTCAACCGAAGAACTTACTCGAGCTAAATCGTCGGATATTTCGTTTATAGGTAATAAAAAATACGAAAAATTATGGGCAACTTCACAGGCAAGTGTTGCAGTTGTAAATAAAGATATTTCAATTGAACCTGGTGAAAACCGCGCTTTTATTAAAGTTGATAATGCCGATTTAGCCATGAGTCAAGTTTTAGAACTTTTTGCATCACCAATGCCCGAATTTGCTGTAGATATTCACCCAACCGCTGTGATTGATGCTTCTGCAAAAATTGGTAACGGAGTTAAAATTGGGGCAGGTTGCTACGTTGGTCCACGTACCGAAATTGGCGATGCTACTATTTTATATCCTAATGTAACTGTTTTAGACGATTGTATAATTGGTAAGCAAACCGTACTTTGGAGTGGCGTTGTAGTACGCGAACGCAGTAAAATTGGGCATCAATGTATAGTACATCCCAATGCAACTATTGGTGCCGATGGTTTTGGATTTCGCCCTTGCGCAGAACGCGGCCTAGTTAAAATACCTCAAATTGGCGATGTAGTTATAGGCAATCAAGTTGAAATTGGTGCAAATGCGTGTGTAGATCGTGGTAAATTTAGTTCAACCATAATTGGCGACGGCTGTAAAATTGATAATTTGGTTCAGATTGGGCATAACAGTGAATTAGGAATGTTTTGTATTATGGCCGGAAACAGCGGTTTGGCCGGATCGGTTAAATTGGGTAATGGCGTAATGATTGGTGGAAGTGCATCAATTAAAGACCATACTACTATTGGCGACCGCGCAGTTATTGGCGCAGGCTCTGGGGTTACAGGCGATGTTGAAGCTGGTAAAACTATGTTGGGTTATCCAGCGTTAGAAGCACGCGATACTTTAAAACAGTGGGCTATTATGAAACGTTTGCTTAACGAAAGTAAAAAATAGAATTTTAGATGATTAAGAACGTATTTTTACTAGTAATATTAATGATGCTTTTAGGTGGATGTAAAGTACACCAGGTTGCCTTTGATTTAAATAAAATGCGTTATTACGATAAAAATAATTATTCGGTATTTATTAATAAAATTTCCTGTAAAGTTAATGATTTGTCTTTTTTAGATAAGTCGATTATTCATAAATCAGTAGTTGACAAAGAACATAAAACATTACAAATAAAAACGTTTGATAATGTAAAAATCATTAAAGGCAATGAAATTGCAGATAAATTATATTATAAATTTGATATGGTTATTATTAACGGATTACCTCATTCTCCACAAAAATTTATTGATAGTTATTTCGTGAAAAATTCATTGAAAAATTTTAAAAGGTTGAGCAAAGATTCAATACAAATTTTGTGTAGACCCTTTTATAATGATATTTTAGTAATTGAATATGATTATTAAACTAAGAAATCAGTTTAGGTATATAAGAAAAATTAGAATATTAGGTTTAAGTAAATACTAATTTTAAATTTAGTATTTATTTTAAGTAGATTTAATAATTAATTTTTTAAAATAATTGTTGAAACAAAATAAGTTTTTTTTGTGATTGAATTGATAAATAGAGATTTAGCTTTAATTAAGTATCGAAAATTTCCTTTATTAGCGTTTGATGAAGATTTAGATGATTATTTTCCTTATTATCCGAAGTATACTGGTGTTTATTGGTTAAAGTTAAAAGACGAAAATAATACAGTTTTAATAGATGAATTATTGAAGTTGTTGAATTTACTTGAAATAAAAGAGTTATTGTTTTTGGGTCAGATTGATAAGCCCTGGATTTCAAAGGAAATGTCTAAACGGTTTAGTTTAGTTACTTATAATAAAGCTATACGTTTCTTCAAAAATAATAGTATTTGGACGAAGTTTAGTGGTGCTGTGAAAATTAAACAAGAAGACTTTAAAGAGTTTTTAATTCACTTTTTTACGCTAACAAAGTTCGAGGCTTATTTCTGGGATTATTATTTTTCAGATGATAGTCAAAATGTTTTTTTCAGTATCCATCACTCTGGTAAAATTCAGGTTTTAACTTTAAATAAAGGAACAAATCAGAAATTTTTATCTTTAGTAAAAAGTACGAACTTTATTGATAGTTAAAGAAAAAATACAGATAGATTAAAAGTCATTTCTAAAAAGGTGTGTAATTAACCCCTTAATTAAATCCTTTATAAAAACAGAATTAAGGTTATAAGCTCATTTTGGGTTCTACAAAATAATGATTGTCATTTTTGGCCATATGGAATATAATAAAACCTCCCGAAGAAATTCGTGAGGTTTTATTTTAATCATTTTCGTCTAATTCAAATAGTTCATTTACTTGCATTTTGAAAATATGGGCAATTTTTAGTGCTAAAACAGCTGATGGAATGTATTTTTTTGTTTCGATAGAATTAATTGTCTGTCGTGAAACGCCAACTTTTTCAGCCAAATCACCTTGCGTTAAATTGTGTCGGGCGCGTTCTATTTTAATGTAATTCTTCATTTCTAAATTAAACTTCTTTTAATTCTTTTCGTAATGAATATCGCTTCATCTGAAACATAAAAATTTGATACAAAAGCATAAACATAATAATTTGCCCTGCTCTAATTTCTTGAACTTCATCCTTTAAGATATACAAATCAATTAAAGGCGATATTATTAAATAAATTATTCCTACTAATAATGCGTTTAACAGTAGCTTCAAACGAATTTCCATAAGCATTTCATCGTCTTCGGAATAACGTGTAAATTGTATCAAAAACAAACTTAAACACATTAACGCAATAGCTATGTTTTTTATAAGCAGTTTAAATTCTGTATGATCTGTAAGCAAATTCATACTGCTAGCAATAAAAATAAATAATATTATCAAAGTTAAGATGCCAAAAGCGATCATTCTGAATTTAGCAGGAAATAAAATATGTGTTTTCATAATTATAAAGTTAAGTTTATTTGCTACAAATATAAATAAACTATTCTATTTGTAAAGAAAACTTTACTTTTTTATGTATTGAATTGAATTTATTAAAGATTATCTAAATAAAGTAAATAAAAAAAGCCGTTATCAACTTCGATAACGGCTTTTGGTTATAAGAAAACTATTTATAGTTTAATAAAAACTCATGTAAAGCGCGAACTCCAGTTCCGGTACCGCCATTGCCTTTATAGTTTTCTGGGGCACTTGTAAAAGCAGGCCCGGCAATATCAATGTGTACAAACGGTGCTTTTGCAAAATGTTCTAAAAATTTACCAGCTGTAATGGTTCCGGCGGTGCTTCCACCAATATTTTTTAAATCGGCACAAGTCGATTTTAATTGTTCTTTATAATCGTCCCACAAAGGTAATTGCACCATACGTTCGTAAACTTTTTCGCCCGCATTTAATAAAGCAGTGTTTACGTTGTTAGAAGCATTACTCATTAAACAAGCGGCACGTGTACCAACTGCAACCAAAGCTGCACCTGTTAATGTAGCTGCGTTAATAATTAATTCGGGGTTGTATTTAGTAGCGTAGCTAATTGCATCGGCTAAAATCATACGGCCTTCAGCATCGGTGTTTAATACTTCAACTGTTGTTCCATCCATCATAGTAATAATGTCACCAGGAGCGTACGCATCGCCACCCGGACGGTTATCAGTTGCAGGAATCAATCCAATAACATGAATGTTTAATTTGTTTAATGCAACCGCATAAACGGTAGCTGCCATCATTGCCGCGCCACCCATGTCTGATTTCATTAAATCCATTGAGTTTGGTGTAGGTTTTAACGATAAACCACCGGTATCATACACAACACCTTTACCTACTAAAACAATGGGTTTTTCGTTAATTGGGTTTGCGGGTTTGTATTCCATAACCGTAAAGGTTGGTGGCTGTATAGACCCTTTGTTAACGGCAAGTAAACCACCCATTTTTAAGGCTTCAATTTCGGGTTTACGGAAAACTTCTACATGAAAATGTGCTTCGTCGCCAATTTCTTGAATTTCTTTAGCTAATTGGTTGGCTGTTAGGTACGAATTAGGTTCGTTTACCATATCGCGTGCCCAAAATACAGCTTTAATTACGTTGTTCATTTTGTTGATTTCTTCGCTAGAAATCTCACCCAACATAAAAATAGCTTCTAAGATATATTCACGTTCATCGGCATCTTTAAAATATTTTAAAAATTGATAGTTTGATAAAGCCAAACCTTCGGCCAAAGCCAAAGTAGTTTCGCCATTACCTACAATTGTAATTTCGGTTGCTTTTTTATCTAATTTTTGACGGATATTAAACCCTGCCACACGCATTTTTTCTAAGTTGGTTTCTTCTTTTACAAAAAAGTAAAATTGATTGCCGACTTTTATAAAATCTTCTTTGGTTTCTGCTAATTGAAAGGTTTTAAAAGCCTGGCTAACGTAATCAGGTGTTTGATTATTTAAAGTGGTTTGCCCGTTTACTATAAAAACAAAGGCGTTTCCTTTTAATTCGTGGGTTAATTGTAACATTGTTTGTTTTTTTATTGAAGTTCAAAAGTACGAAATAGCTTTTTCTTTTTTTAACGATTAATATTTTTTTCAAATAAAATAAACAGTAATGTGATTTTTGAATAATTTTAAAAACGAATTATTCAACCAAAAATAAACTTCTATCTTTGAAATATTCTAAAAAAGTACATTATGCAAAAGCAATTTAAATTTATAACTTTTTTTATAGTACTTGTGGTTGGGTTACAAATTGTAACTGCACAAAAACACGACAAGCTTTTTAAAATTAACGAAAAAGTTTTACAAGATATTTTTAACCAAAACAAACATTTTGCTACACAAGGAAAAGTTGCCGACTATATTCCCGAATTAGGTAAAATGAATGCCGATGCGATTGCTTTTTCTGTGGTTGATACTAACGGAAAAGTTTTTAGCGTAGGCGATACCAACAAGAAATTTACCATGCAAAGTATTTCTAAAATTATTGCTTTAATGGTAGCAGTTCAGGAAAACGGTGAAGAGGCTGTTTTTAAAAATATGGGGTATTTTGGATCAGACAAACCGTTTAATCATTTTGGAAATTTAGAAATAACGGGTAAACCATTAAACCCAATGATGAATGCCGGAGCTATTTTAACGGTTTCTATGATTAAAGGCGATGGCGAAATGGCTTTTCAAAAGGTTTTAAAAATGGTTCAGTTTATTACCAAAAACAACAACATTAACTATAACAATGCTGTTTATTTGTCTGAAAAAGAAACCGGACATCGCAACCGAGGCATGTTTTACATTATGAAAAACAGCGGATTGATTACGGGCGAAGAAAATCAGTTAGACAATTATTTTAAACAATGTTCTATTGAAGTTACTGCCGAAGATTTGGCTAAAATTGGTTACTTTTTTGCGAATGAATGTGTGCGATTTGATGGCGATACCACTTTTAAAAATTCCGATTTATCAAAATTGATACAATCGCAAATGTTGGTTGCTGGTATGTATGAATTTAGTGGCGAATATGCACGCACAATAGGTTTACCTAGTAAATCGGGCGTTGGTGGCGGAATTACCGTAAGTGTTCCTGGCAAAATGGGAATTGGTGTTTTTAGTGCACCTTTAGATAGTCACGGAAATTCGGTTGCGGGTTACCAAATGATTTTAGATTTTTCGAAAAGATTTCATTTGAATATTTTTCAACCTTAAACATAAATTTACCACAAATGCACGGATGTTTTTTCAAACCACTTGGAAACATAGATTTTAAAAGTCTTGAATTAAATATTTCTAATAAATCTGCATTTTGGATAAGAAGTGCAACCAAGAAAAAATCCAAATTTTCCTTTTCGTTTGATCAAATCACTACCACAACTTGGGCATTTATTATTTGCAATAGTGTTTTCACGATGATTAATCCTTTGTTTAATTGATTTTATGTGTTGACTTTTGTCATATGAGTCAATTATATTAGATGACTTGATTTTTTGCGAAATTTTTTCTTTCTCTGTTTCTGTAAGATTTACTTCGGAATATTTTTTTATTGTTCTTAAGAGTTGACTTGAATTAATTACATCTTGAGAAGTATTTAATTTAATGTCAGCGTTGTTTGAAAAAACAATTATTGAATAGTACTTTAAATGTGGATAATCAACAAGACATTCTTTTAACGCTTTTATATGACCGAAATTTTGTAGCAAAGGATTGTAAAACTTCTTTCTATACTTGAATATTATTTGAGTCCAAAATTCTGATTTTTCACTACCTACAATCCATCCTTTAAAATTCTTTGTTTCAATAACGAAAATTCCGAAGTTGGAAATTACAACATGATCAATTTGTGATGTTACTTTATCATTTTTGATGACAACATTGTTAATTACTTTATACTTTGTGCTATCTAAAAAATATAATATTGAAGATACAGTCTTTTCTCCAATTGCTCCCTTGATCCTTGCTTTGTAAAATACCCAGAAGAATGCCGATAAAATAATTAATACTAGAATAAAAAGTTCCATTATTACTCTGTATAAAATTCAATATTAAAACTTCATCTGTCTAAAAGTCAAACTAATTCTTGGTTCGGTTACTTTTTTTGTGGGAGCAATTCGGTGCAGCCAATTTTTTTGTGTTTCGCCTTTCATTTCAATTACCGAACCACTTGGTAAATTAAAGTGTTTTTTTTCGGCAGTTTGTTTGTGTTTAAAATCAAAACGGCGTTGCGCACCCAAACTTAAACAAGCAATTGAACCATTTTCTACCAAATCTTTTTCGCCATCGCTGTGCCAAGCCATGCCTTCTTCGCCGCTGTGGTACAAATTCAATAAGCAAGAATTGTACATGCTATCTGTGTATAATTCAATTAACTGTTTCAGTGCCAACAATTCTTCAATCCAAGGTGTTGCAATGCGGGTAACGCCTGAATAGGTATAAGAAAAATCTTTAGATCCGTACCAAGCCACTTTGCGTTTAGTTGTAATTTCTTTTCCGTATATGATTGATTTGTCGTTGTACCATTCAATTTTCTGCATCATTGCATCAAAAAAATGAGAGCTTTCATTGGTATCTAACAAAACACCGTGATAAATAAGTTCACCACCGTAAGGCAATAAATTATCATCAACAATTATATCGTTGGTAAATAAATCCATAAACATGTTTTTACAAAGATACTTGTTTTGTACATTTATAGTAATTAAATAAAATAACATGAAAAGTTTATTTTTAGCAAGTGCGATATGTGTTTTATCGGCTTGTTCATCAGATGATAAATTTGAAAAACCTGCTATTTTAGGCGAATGGCAAATGACTGCTTTTTTGGCATTTATACCAGAATTGCCCGAAATTGAAAAAGGTTCGGTTGTTTGGAAAGTTAATACCAATACAATTGAAATGACGAATAACAGTTCGCATGCATTTGTTAGCAATGTGGGTACATTTAATTACCAATGGGTAACTTCAAAAATTATTAAAGTTAATTATACCCAAACTTATATTTATTATAAAGTTGAATTAAAGGAAGGTGCTTTATTTTTAACCCAAACTGTTGAACCAGGAAATGTAGAAATTTCTGATCCTATTATTTTAAAGTTTGAAAGGTAAAACGACAATCAACGTCATTTTAAAGTTGCATTTTTGAATAAAAATAAATGATTATGATTACTTATTTAAGACACAAAGCCGAGTTGTTACGTTTAGAAAGCGAATTAGTTGAATGTAAGATTCAAAAAAGTATTTGGATGGAAATAAACGATACCGAAACGCAATTTTTTTATCAAACCAAAATAAATGAATGTGCTTTTAAAAAAGAAAATTACCTAAATAATTTGTTGGTTTTATTAACAAAAACCGAAATTACCCAACAAAACATACAAGAAATTAAATGTTGTTACCAATTAATAGAACAACATAGTAAAAGCCATTACAGCTTGCTTTTTAAAGCGCATTTAAATAAAACAATTGAAAATTATCAAAAAAAATACGGCGATTTATTGCTGAAAAATCAGTTTAAAAAAGCTGTAGAAATTGAAAAAATTATTTCAAATTTAGAAAGTGCGGCTTAGGTTAATTTAGTTGTACATTGCTTAGTTTGTTCCATTTTATGTTGTTAAATGCACCTGTTATTTTCTTGATTTTGTTAAGATGATGTGTTTTGGTGCCGTCTTTTACTACAATGCCTTTTTCTGAAACAATATAAGTTGTGTTACCGTTTTTAAACGATACGGTTTGGTTGGTTTTATTGTAGGTAAAATCAGCATCAATAAACAATTCTACCACATTTTTGGCGTTGGTAAAAACATAGCCTAAATGTTCGTTACCATAAATTGACATAAGGTGCATTTTTTTACCGTTTTCAAAAATAATGGTAAATTCTGGTTTGTTTTCTGTGGGAAATTCTTTGTAAGTGCTTTCTGTCATTTTGCCATTTACACGTTTTTTAATAGAATAATCAACAAAAACACCCGAGTAACTTTCTTCTATTATTTCAATAGGAATAACCTGATTTTTTTCTACCACATAAGTTGAATATTGGTGCCAACAACAACCGCTTTTTGTCATGGTGCTTAATTGTTTCTTTTCGGTATCAACTGTGAACATTCCGCAGTAATTTGAACCTAATTCGGTAAAACTTTCGTTGTAAACAAAACTGTTTTTAGTTGCCAAATAAATTGCGAACGATGGGCCACCGTAGCAACTGTAATATCCCGTACGCAAAGCAATATCTTTTGTTCCATCAAAATTAAAATCTTCAAAAATTAAAATGCTTTGTTCGCCATAAGGTATTTGTTTTATGTTCGATTTAATTTTTGAACCTTCTAAATCGGCATCTGAATAAAACGCAGGTGCAGAAAAAATTAACTTGTTATTGTTTTTTAGATAGATTTTAAGCAAACAATTGGTTTCTACTTCAGAATTTTCGTTAGTAGTATCAATAATTTTAGCAAAGTAGCTGTCAGAGAAATTGGTTAACTCATACGATGTTTGAGCGTTAATAAAAAGAGGAAATAACAGTAAAACGAGTATAATTTTTTTCATTTTTTTCTAAAAATAATTGAATAAAACAATTAACAAAAACCATAAAACAGGCACACTTTCTACCCAAAAAAGTGTATAGTATTTTGATCTGTTAGGATGTGCAAAATAAGTAAATCCACCCATTACAAAAATCAAAATTAAATTTATAAACCACTGGTTGCCATAGTAATTTACTTTTAAAAATTCTAAAAAGTAAAAAGGTATAAACAACAAGGCTATAAAATATTTGGTTTTTAAAACACCAATGGTTTGCGGAACTGTTTTAAGGCGAATATCGTCGTATTTTAAATCGTTAATTTCAAAAATTAAAATAAGAATCAACGTTAAAATAAAACGCTGTAAAAATTTAAAAACTAAATCGTTTTCAATACTTAAATTAGCATTTACAATTGGCAATAATGTGGTTACACCTGCCCAACATAACGATACAATGTAAATTTTAATACCTGCAAGATTGCGTAAATTAGTTTTAGCTTTTGCAATAGGAAAAACATATAATACACACAAAAAACCAAAAAATAGTGTGAGTAATTGCGCTTTGATACTTAAAAATAAAAAGCTAATACCAGCAATTATAAGGCTAATAAAACTTACCCAAACAATGCTTTTTAAAAATAAAGTTAGCTTTTTTTTACTTGAAATAAGTGGTGCATATTTAATAAAATTATAACTAAATACAGTACCAAAAAAAACCATAAAAGTTACCGGAGTGTTAAATGGTAAATAACAAAAATAAAAAGTCATTTGTACTAAAGCGGTAGTGGCTAAAGCAACATGTAAACTAGCTTGTAAGTACCAGTTAAAAAGGTTAATAACAGTTTTGGAGTGAAGCTGTTGCATAACTTATTACGTGTCAAAAACTTTATTTGTGTAAGCCGTAAAATTAATCAAATATTAGTTGTATTTTTGCATACTTTAAACACAACTAATAATTTTATTACTAGCAGATGAAGACAAATGCTTTTGCTTTGAGACACATTGGCCCCAGAGCAACCGACTTACAACACATGTTTAACACCGTGGGTGTAAAAGATATGGATCAATTGTTATATGAAACATTTCCAGACAAAATTCGTTTAGAAAAAGATATCGTTTTAGATCCAGCTATGACAGAATACGATTATTTAGCACATGCAACAGCATTAGGTGCCGAAAATAAAGTATTTAAATCTATGATTGGTTTAGGATATAACGAAGCAATTGTTCCGGCTGTAATTCAAAGAAATATTTTCGAAAATCCAGGCTGGTACACAGCTTATACTCCTTATCAGGCAGAAATTGCACAAGGTCGTTTAGAAGCTTTATTAAACTTTCAAACTACGGTAATTGAATTATCGGGTATGGAAATTGCTAACGCTTCGTTGTTAGACGAATCTACAGCTGCTGCCGAAGCAATGGCTTTATTGTTCGATGTTCGTACAAGAGATCAAAAAAAGAACAATGCCAATAAGTTATTTGTTTCTGAAGAAATTTTACCTCAAACACTTTCGGTTTTATTAACACGATCTACTCCAATTGGTATTGAAGTTGTTGTTGGTAACCACGAAACATTTGGTTTTTCTGATGATTTCTTCGCTGCTATTTTACAATATCCAGGTAAATATGGGCAAGTTCATAACTACGAAGATTTTATTAACCAAGCACACTCAAAAGATATTAAAGTTGCAGTAGCTGCCGATATTTTATCGTTAGCTCGTTTAAAATCACCGGGCGAAATGGGTGCCGATGTTGTAGTTGGTAGCACACAACGTTTTGGTATTCCGTTAGGTTTTGGTGGTCCACACGCTGGTTTCTTCGCAACTAAAGAAGAATATAAACGTTCTATGCCAGGGCGTATCATTGGTGTTTCACAAGATACAAACGGCAACCGTGCGTTGCGTATGGCTTTACAAACACGTGAGCAACATATTAAACGCGAAAAAGCAACTTCAAACATTTGTACAGCGCAAGTTTTATTAGCAGTTATGGCTGGTATGTATGCTGTTTATCACGGTCCGCAAGGTTTACGTCGTATTGCAAACGAAACGCACGCTAAAGCAGTTACTATTGAAAACGAATTAACAAAATTAGGTTTTGAGCAAGTAAATAATGCTTATTTTGATACCATTTTGGTTAAAGCCGACGCTGCTAAAGTAAAAGCTGTTGCCGAAGCTAAAGAATTTAACTTTTATTACGTTGATGCAAATACAGTATCAATTTCTGTAAACGAAACAATTTCTTTTAACGATATCAATACAGTAGTTGGTATTTTTGCTGAGGTTGCAGGTAAATCTTTTGAAACAGTAACCGAATTATCGCAAGAAGCATTAGTTCCTGTAAGTTTAGAACGTACTTCTACCTTTTTAGAACATGATGTTTTCAATACGTATCATTCAGAATCGCAATTAATGCGTTACATTAAAAAGTTAGAGCGTAAAGATTTAGCTTTAAACCACTCTATGATTTCGTTAGGTTCTTGTACCATGAAATTAAACGCAGCAGCAGAAATGTTGCCGTTAAGTAACCCTAATTGGAATAATATTCACCCATTTGCACCAGCAGAACAAACCCAAGGGTATTTAAAAATGTTGCATAAGTTAGAGCAGCAATTAAATGTAATTACAGGTTTTGCAGGTACTACCTTACAACCAAACTCGGGCGCGCAAGGTGAATATGCTGGTTTAATGGTTATACGTGCGTATCATGAATCACGTGGCGAAGGTCATAGAAATATTGCTTTAATTCCTGCATCGGCACACGGTACAAATCCTGCATCGGCTGCAATGGCTGGTATGAAAGTAGTTGTTACTAAAACTACCGAAGAAGGTAATATTGATGTTGAAGATTTACGTGCAAAAGCAGAATTACACAAAGATAATTTATCATGTGTAATGATTACTTACCCATCAACTCACGGGGTGTACGAATCATCTATTATCGAAATCACAAACTTAATCCACGAAAACGGTGGACAAGTATATATGGACGGTGCTAACATGAACGCACAAGTTGGTTTAACAAACCCAGCACGTATTGGTGCCGATGTTTGTCACTTAAACTTACACAAAACTTTTGCAATTCCACATGGTGGTGGTGGTCCAGGTGTTGGTCCAATTTGTGTGGCGCAACATTTAGTAGAATTTTTACCAACAAACCCTGTAATTAAAGTAGGTGGAGATAACGCTATTACAGCTATTTCGGCAGCACCTTATGGTTCGGCATTGGTTTGTTTAATTTCGTACGGATACATTTGTATGTTGGGTGCCGATGGTTTAAAACAATCTACCATGACAGCTATTTTAAACGCAAACTATATGAAAGCGCGTTTACAAGAAGGGTATGAAGTGTTATACTCTGGTGAATGTGGTCGTGCAGCACACGAAATGATTATTGATTGCCGTATGTTTAAAGCAAAAGGTATTGAAGTTACCGATATTGCAAAACGTTTAATGGACTACGGTTTCCATGCACCTACGGTATCGTTCCCAGTTGCAGGTACGTTAATGATTGAACCAACCGAAAGTGAAGATTTAGCAGAATTAGATCGTTTTTGCGATGCAATGCTATCAATTCGTAAAGAAATTGAAGCTGTTACTGCTGAAGATTCGAACAATGTGCTTAAAAATGCACCACATACTTTGGCTATGTTAACTGCACAAACTTGGGAATTACCTTATTCTCGTGAAAAAGCAGCTTATCCGTTAGAGTATGTTGCAGAAAACAAATTCTGGCCAAGTGTACGTCGTGTTGATGATGCATATGGTGATAGAAACCTTGTTTGTTCTTGTGCACCTATTGAAGCGTATATGGAAGCATAATTGCTTTTTATTCATAATCTAAAAACTCCCGAAGAATTTCGGGAGTTTTTTTGTTTTGTATGTAGCTTCGAGTACCTCAGCCACCCTTTTTTTTCAAGAGTCGATACCTTGTTCCCTTCGAGAGCCTCAGGGAACTCGTGTTACTGGTGGCTGAGGTTCTTGCATGGTGGCTGAGGCTCTCGAAGCCACCTATTTAAAATTATAAATAAGAATACCTAAACCATTGCTACTAATTTATTAAGCGTATTTAAATTACGACCTGTAGCTGTGGTGTGTAGTTTGCGTTCAAAAAAGTTGTTGTTAAGTTTAGATTGCCCCATACCTTCAACCAAATAAAAATACAAAACGTTGTTAATAATAACTACTTTATCGTTGCTCCAATTTGTTTGTTCAATTTGTAAAAGGGCATCAGTGGTAAGGGTATCTTTTAAAAAAGTAATAAATACTTTGTTGCCAGGTGCACTTTCGGGGAATGGGTTGTTTTGCAATGCTTGTTTAATTTGGGCAGTAGTTAAACAAAAAATAGCAATTTGTAATTGAAATTCGGTATAGATTAATTGGTTTATAGTATCTTGAATTTGTGGGGCAGTTAAATTACTTTGCAAAACAATATTGCCGCTTTGTATGTAAGTAGTTACGTTTGTAAAACCTGTTTTGGTTAAGGCATCTTTTAACAAAGCCATTTTAATAATGTTTTTGCCCGATACATTTACGCCTTTTAAAAGTACAATATATTGTTCCATAAACACTTATATTTTTTTAACAACCGCTTGGCTTTCGTTTCCTAATCGGTCAATTGCTTTTAAAACCAAAGTAGTACAGTTTTCGTTGTTTTTTATAAGCGGAACTGTTGCGTTTGTTTGTTGTTTAGGATAAATATCGTAATGCCACGTATTACCATATTTGCTGTACAACACCCATTGAAAAACATTGTTGTTGTTTGTAGTGCTCCATTGAGCTACAACATTGTTGCTTATATGTTGCAGTTGTAAATTTGGGGTATTTAAAGGTGTACTTTTTAACCACGGACACATTGGTATGATGGCTTTTTGTTTGTATGGTCCGTTTTTTAGGGCAGTAGTCATTTCGCTATTATTTGTAAGCCCAGCTACACTGTAATGTATAGCGCCTAAGTTGTTTTTATTTAAAACGTTTTGAGCAATTTTAAGTTGATTTACAATTTCGGTAGCTTTATTAGGAGCATTCACTTCAACAGTGTTTAAACCTGGCCATAAATGTCGGTTTAATGTATTTTCGCTTTGCCACCATTCTAATAAATCCTGAAAATTTTGTTTTTTTGAATTGATAGGCCAATACAATTGAGGAGAAAAATAATCAATCCAGCCTTTGTTAAGCCACAATTTAGCATCGGCAAATAACTCATCAAATTGAGATGAACCAACCACACCAGCAGGGTAGCCCGATTTCCAAATACCAAACGGACTTATACCGAATTTTACATAAGGTTTTGTTTGTTTGATTTCTTTATTGATGCGCTCAATAAATTTATTAACGTGATCTCTGCGCCAATCGGCTTTAGAAAGCGTTCCGTTGTTGTTTTTGTAATTGTTCCACGATTCGTAATCGGGAAAATCGGCACCACCGTTGTACGATGGATAAGGGTAAAAATAATCATCAAAATGCACGCCGTCAATATCGTAACGCGAAACAATATCTTTAACAACATCTGAAACATGGTTTTGAGTTTTACTACTAGCAGGATCAAACCAATACATTCCGTTTTTAAGTTTTACAATGTTGCTTGGCGATTTGCGCACCATAGATTCGCTATTAACGCTGCCTGCGCTTAAATGATGTGCTCGGTACGGATTTAACCAAACATGCAATTCCATACCGCGTTTGTGTGCTTCATCAATCCAAAACTCTAAAGGATCATAAAAAGGCACGGGGCATTTGCCCGTTTCGCCCGTTAAATAACACGACCAAGGTTCTAAACTACTTTTATAAAGCGCATCGGCTGCCGGACGCACTTGAAAAATTACCGCGTTAAAGTTGGCGTTGTGTAATAAATCTAAAATTTTAAGTGCTTCTTGTTTTTGGTCTTCGGTAGAAAGGTTTTTTCTACTGGGCCAATTAATATTTGCAACAGTTGCTACCCAAGCCGCACGAAATTCGCGATTTATTTCGGGTAGATTTAAATGTAGGTTGTTTGTATTTGTTTGGTTGCTGCTTGGTTGTGAAGGAAACGGAGTTGAATTGCCCTCGGATTTTTTTACTACCGTTACTTTTGCAGGTTTGTGATATTGTTGCCCTACGCATGATACAAGCGAAAAAGAAAAAAATACCGCAAAAACCAAATATTTATAGTTTTTTAATTTCATACTGCTTTACTAATGCTACAAAATTAAAAAGATTAATGGGTGTAAAGCTAAATTTTATGATTTTAATAAGTGTGTTTTTTTGATTTGTTTAACACAGTGTTAATTTTTTTAGTATATTTACAATTCAAATAATTAAAAAGTATATAATTATGACAAAATTCTCTAAAATTTTGTGGGGGGGGGGTAATAGCCCTAACCCTTACAGCTTGTACAACCGACAGCGTTTTTAACGAAATGGACGCCGAAAACAACAATCCGCAAGCAGCTAATGCAAATGATGGAAGAACTACCAATAGTTACATTGGTCCAAATACCAATGACTACAAATCTTTTTGGGATATACACAGCCGCCAATATAGAGAAATGTGGTACCATTATGCAAACACAACGGATAATACAGTAGGAACACGCTTGGTGTTCGAGGTAACCCCTTATATTGGCTTAGCTTATTCTGATGGAGAAGCGAGCGATGGTGTATTTTTTGATGTAACAGATACTAATGTGCTACCTTATAATTTTTATGGTTCCCCTACACAATACGGTAATATGTATGCTAATGGCTATGAAATGGGCAATTTTGTACCTGCCAAACCCATAACTTTATCGGGTATGGCAACACCAAATTGGGGTAATGCCGAGCTTAAAGTTTTTTCTTCGGATCACTGCCATGTTATAGGTGCCAATATACAGCCCAATATACCAGTACCAAATTACTACAATCCTAATCTTGTGTTTTTTGATATTTCATCGCCATCTGCGCCTTATCAACCAACAACTGTAATGGAAGAAGATTTGTTATCTAAATACGGTAAAGTGTTCTTTTATTATTGGGAAGCTAAAGATCCTGTATCAAATTTACTAATTGACAGCGGTTACATTATGGCAGATTGCGATACAAGCACAACAGATTGGGCAGATACTACGGTACCGGCATCAAACTTACCAGGTGTTGGTAGTGCAAGATTGTATGAAAATATGAATTGTTTAGATAATGGATTCCGTTCTTACGAACTTGTTATAGAAAAAGGTACGTACCCGGCTGAATATTCATTTACCAACCCATTAAACGGTAGAAGCTATAGAGTAAGTATCGAAACTTTTAGAGGCGGTTATGGTAATCCAAATCCTAATATGGGTGGAACAGTTTCAACAGTAAAATTAGAAGTAATTTAATGAAGTACTATGAAAATAGGTAAACATATTTTTATTTTGTATGTGTTTTTAAGCTGTTTAAAAACACAAGCGCAAACTTTTTTTACCGAAGATTTTAACAGTTACCCTATTGGTCCTTTAAATACAGTTTATGATAACACCACCCCCGGACAGGGGGGGTGGTTGGTATCGCGCTCGCCGAATTTTTTACTTACTCCAATGATTACTGCCGAGGCAGGTAAAGGCAATGTACTTACAATAACTACTACCAGTACAACAGGAGAAGGATTAGGTTTTAGACAAGAACATGGTTTTTTAGCTACTTTATGGAACAACCGTACACTGGGTAATAACATTTTTAAATTTGAATATGAGTTTTATGGAGAAGGGGCTTTTAATTTTGTTGGACATACATTACAAAATTCTCCTTCAAATTCTGGTTTTATTTCAACATCGTTTCAGTCATTCCTTAATTATTATCGTATAGGGGGTGGGTATTTTGAGAGTGCTGGTTCTGGTTCACCAACATTTGTTTTAAAAAACTACATCGCCACAACCTTTCCATATAATATGTGGATAAAGGCAGAAATGTTTGTAGATTTTAACACCAACAACGTGTATTTTTACATACCCGCATTAAACATACAAGCAACTAAACCTATTTCTCATAATGCAATACCTTCTACTTTAGATTTTGGTGCAGGAAGTATAAAAGCATCATCTGTAGTAAAAATAGATAATATTAAAGTTTCGGGTTTAAACACATTGCCATCGTATATATTAAGTGTAAACCAGCTACTAGCTACAAAATTTAATTTGTACCCCAACCCTGCAACCAATGTGGTAAACATTACCAATGCAGGGAACATGCAGGTTAACCAAATTACGGTGTACACTTTAGCAGGTAAACAAGTAAACACGCAAGTTTACAACAACCAAGCTGAAATACAACTTAACGTAGAACATTTAGCAAGTGGTACGTATTTGTTGTATTTACAAACAACACAAGGTACAGCTGTTAAAAAAATGGTTAAAAAGTAATTTTATTTTCTAAAACTTTAAAAAATATTTGCCAAAGTTTGGAACTTTGGCAAAGATTAACAAAAACGCCCTGAGTTAAAATAATCAAGGCGTTTTTTTATACAGTATTTTTAAACCAACTTAAATCAATGAAAATTTGTGTAATCAGTGATTAAATTATTATATAAAATCATTTCCTTCTCAAGCAAACCTGCATTAAGCAACATACCAATAAAAATCTTAAAAAAAATCTTAAAAATATATTTTGCTTTAGGCAATAAAGTGTTAATTTTTTTATTATATTTACAACTAAAATAATTAAAAAGTATATAATTATGACAAAATTCTCTAAAATTTTGTGGGGGGGGGTAATAGCCCTAACCCTTACAGCTTGTACGACCGACAGCGTTTTTAACGAAATGGACGCTGAAAACAACAGCCAGCAAACAGCTAATGTAAATGATGGAAGAACAACCAATAGTTACATTGGACCAAATGGCTACCAATCTTTTTGGGATATACACAGCCGCCAATACAGGGAAATGTATTACCATTATGAAAACGCAACCGAAACAAGTGGTTCGGCAGCAACGCGCTTGGTGTTCGAAGTAACACCCTATATAGGTTTGGCTTATGCTGATGAAGATGTGAAAGATGGTACTTTTATTGATATAACTACATTACAGACTGAAGGGCCTTTTGTAGGTTTGCCTACTCAATACCCTAACATATATTTACCTAACACTAATGAAGTTGGAAATTTTGTGCCTGCCAAACCCATAACTTTATCGGGTTTTTCAACTCCAAATTGGGGCAATGCCGAACTTAAAGTTTTTTCTTCGGATCACTGCCATGTTATAGGTGCCAATATACAGCCCAATATACCAGTACCAAATTACTACAATCCTAATCTTGTGTTTTTTGATATTTCGTCGCCACCAGCGCCTTATCAACCAACAACTGCATTGGAAGAAGATTTTTTATCTAAATACGGTAAAGTGTTCTTTTATAAATGGGTAGCTAAAGATCCTGTATCATTCGCTGTAATTGACAGCGGGTACATTATGGCAGATTGCGATACAAGCACAACAGATTGGGCAGATACAGGGATACCAGCATCAAACTTGCCAGGTGTAGGTACTGCAAGATTGTATGAAAATATGAATTGTTTAGATACAGGGCGTTCATACGAACTTGTTATAGAAAAAGGTACGTACCCAGCTGAATATACATTTCCCCACCCATCAAATGGTAGGAGTTATAGAGTAAGTATCGAAACTTTTAGAGGTGGTTATGGTAATCCAAATCCTAATATGGGTGGTACCGTTTCTACAGTGAAATTAGAAGTAATTTAATTAAGTACTATGAAAATAGGTAAACATATTTTTATTTTGTATGTGTTTTTAAGCTGTTTAAAAACACAAGCGCAAACTTTTTTTACCGAAGATTTTAATAGTTACCCTACCGGTCCTTTAAATACAGTTTATGATAACACCACCCCCGGACATGGGGGGTGGTTGGTATCGCGCTCGCCGAATTTTTTACTTACTCCAATGATTACTGCCGAGGCAGGTAAAGGCAATGTACTTAAAATAGCTACTACAAGCACTACGCAAGAAGGGTTAACTTTTAGACAAGCGAACGATTTTTTAACTACTTTATGGAATAACCGTACACCAGGTAATAATATTATTAAATTTGAATATGAGTTTTATGGGGAGGGAAGTTTTGGTTTTTATGGAAATTTAATGAATTATTTTGTCACTAAACCCAGTGTGATTAATACAGCTTTTCAGTCAACCACAATATTAACTCGTATATTGGGTAATTATTTAGAAAATAATAGTAGTTATAAAATACTTGTTTTAAAAAACTACACCGCTACAACCTTTCCACACAATATGTGGATTAAGGCAGAAATGTATGTAGATTACAATGCTAAAAATGTATATTTTTACATACCCACATTAAACTTACAAGCAACTGGAATTTTCAACCACAATACAATACCTACTTCCATAGATTTTGGCGCAGGTAGTATAGATGCAACATCTGTTGTAAAAATAGATAATATTAAAGTTTCGGGTTTAAACACATTGCCATCGTACATATTAAGTGTAAACCAGCAACTGGCTACAAAATTTAATTTGTACCCCAACCCAGCAACAAATGTGGTAAACATTACCAATGCAGAGAATATGCAGGTAAACCAAATTACAGTGTACACTTTAGCAGGTAAACAAGTAAGCACGCAAGCGTACAACAACCAAGCCGAAATACAACTTAATGTAGAGCATTTAGCAAGTGGTACGTACTTGTTGTATTTACAAACCGCACAAGGTATAGCGGTTAAAAAGCTTGTGAAAAAATAAATAAAAAAGCCTGTAACTTACAATTTACAGGCTTTTGTTTGGTAATAATTTTATTGTTTTTCTAAAACTTCTTTAAGGTTTGCGGTTCCTTTTTCAAAGTCTTTATTCATATTGTAAAACAAATTCATAATGTTAAAAGGGTAGGGCATTTCGCCATCAACCACCCAAGTAACTTTGGTTTGGTTATCAGAAACTGCTTCGGTTGTAAAAAACGATTTAGCTGGTTCTGTATTATCCATTAAAAACAAATCAATATCAACGCGGCTGCCTTCGGTAATTTTAGTAATAACTTGGGCACCGTTGCCTACTTCTTCGCTTGTCCAACTGTATTTAAAACCTTCGGTACCGTCAACGCCTTCAGAAGTAGATTTTATATTAGGATCCATATCAAACCACACCCCAAAATTTTCTTGGTTTTTAATTAGTTTTACGTAGTTAAAAACATCTTGGTTGGGTTTGTTTATTACAGCCGAACCTTCGGCATGAAACGTTTTTGGTAAAAAGGCTGCAACTGCTAGTGCCAAGGCAACAATACCTAAAACACTAAAAAATAAGTATTTTAAAAATTTCATAGTATCAATTATTTAGTAAATAAATTAGCTTGCTCGCAAGTGCCGTTAAAATTTAAATAAGCATGTATTTTTGCCATTTTGTGTATTTTTAATATTAATGCGTTAAATATAGTTAATTTTTTAAATTAACTATATGTTTTTGTAAGTATTGTTACTTTTTTAAGTTGCTTTGATAGATGTTTATGTAATCGTTTACCGAAATTTTTTGCATAAGTTGTGCGATTAATTCAAACGGAATATCGTCTGTTTTTTTAAATCGAATGCAACTTTTACCCATATCTAATTTGCGTTTGCTGTATTTAGGATATTCGCCAACAAACCAATCGTACACATTAGGCATCATGTAAATACCCATGTGATACAACGCAATATGACTTTTTTGCGATGCTAGATTTACAAAAGGCAAAGGCAATTCGGGTGTGCAATGATATCCTGCCGGAAAAATACTTTTAGGCACCACAAAACCTATGTTGTTGTAAATAAAATACTCTTGAAACTCTTTAGGAATGTTGTTTTTAACGGTTTCGTATAATTTTGTGAACGCTTCTTTTCTGTCTGGTGTTATTTGTTCTAAATATTCTTGAACGGTGGTAGGTATTGTCATGAAAAACTCCTTTAATGTTGATTTAAATTAATCCGGCACGTTTTAAAAGTGCATTTGGCGATGGTTCTTGTCCACGGAAATTTTTATAAAGCGTCATAGGATGATCGGTGCCACCTTGCGATAGAATATGATTTTTAAACTTAGTAGCGATTTCTTTGTTAAAAATTCCATTTTGTTCAAAATAATCAAAAGCATCAGCATCTAAAACCTCGGCCCATTTGTAGGAGTAATAACCAGCGGCGTATCCACCAGCAAAAATGTGCGAAAAAGCGGTGCTCATTGCATTTTCTGCAACATCGGGATACAGTTTTGTGCTTTCAAATTCTTGATTTTCAAAATCTTTTAAACTGCTTATATTTTCTGGGGTTTTTGTATGCCAAGCCATATCTAACAAACCAAAACTTAATTGACGTAACGTAGCCATTCCTTCTAAAAAGTTAGCACTTTCTTTAATTTTATCAATATAAACTTGTGGAATGGTTTCGCCGGTTTCATAATGTTTGGCGAACAAAGCCAATGTTTCAGGTTGATACACCCAGTTTTCCATTATTTGACTAGGAAGTTCTACAAAATCCCAATAAACCGAAGTGCCCGATAACGATGGATAGGTTGTATTTGCCAGCATGCCGTGTAACGCATGACCAAATTCGTGAAACAACGTGGTTACTTCGTTAAATGTTAGTAACGATGGTTTTGATGAAGTAGGAGGGGTGAAGTTACACACTATTGAAACATGTGGACGTTCGTTAACGCCGTTTTTAATCCATTGCGATTTAAAAGATGTCATCCACGCGCCGTTGCGTTTTCCCTTTCGTGGAAAGAAATCGGTATAAAAAAGGGCAATTTTTTCGCCATTTTCATTTGTAACTTCAAAAGTTTGCACATCGTTGTGGTAGGTATCTACTGTAAAAACTTCGGTAAAATGCAAACCAAACAATTTTTCGGCAACGGTAAATGCGCCGTTTAACACATTTTCTAGTTTAAAGTAAGGTTTCAGCGCTTCATCGTCTAAATTAAAACGTTCTTGTTTTAGTTTTTCGCTGTAATAACTACCGTCCCATTTTTCTAAACGGTCAATTCCATCTAATTTTTGTGCGTAAGCTGTCAATTCATCAAACTCATTTTGTGCAGCAGGTTTGGCTTTTATCAATAAATCGTTTAAAAAAGTCAATACTTTTTCAGGATTCTGCGCCATACGTTCTTCTAACACAAAAGCAGCGTGGTTTTTATAACCCAATAATTGAGCACGTTGGTTGCGTAGTGTTACAATTTTTAAAACAATAGCTTCGTTATTAAAATTGTTTTTTTGAAACCCTTTTTTACCATTAGCAATAGTAATTTCTTTTCGTAATTCTCGGTTTTTAGCGTAGGTAACAAACGGTAAATAACTTGGATAATCTAAAGTGAAAATCCAGCCTTGTTTTTCTTGTTGCTCTGCTAAGTTTTTGGCAGCTTCAACAACACCTTCGGGTAATCCGGCTAAATCTTCTTCGTTGGTTATGTGCAGTTGATATGCGTTGGTTTCGGCTAAAATATTTTCATTAAATTGTAATGAAAGTACCGATAATTGCGCATCAATTTGGCGTAAATTTTCTTTTTGCTCATCATTTAACAATGCACCATTGCGTACAAAACCTTTGTACGTTTTATTTAACAACGTGTTTTGTTCGGTAGTTAAGGTTGATTTGTCTGCTGTATCAAATACTTGTTTAACACGTTTAAATAAATCAGGATTTAGCGAAATATCGTTACCAAAAGCCGATAGTTTTGGAGCAACAACTTGAGCTATTTTTTGTAATTCTTCGTTGGTTTCGGCCGAATTTAAGTTAAAAAAGATGTTCGAAATACGATCTAATTGCATACCCGAAAAAGCCATGGCTTCAATTGTATTTTCAAAAGTAGGAGTATCACTATTGGTAATAATTTGTTGAATTTCTGCTTTTGCTTGTTTAATAGCTTCATCAAAAGCAGGTTCGTATTTATCGGTTTTTATTTGTGAAAACGGAGCTGTATCGAAATTTGTTAATAAAATATTTTCCATTGAATCTTTTAAAATTAAACCTTAAAAGTAAGGATAATATCGTTAAAGAAGTATTAAAGCAAATTGAAAATTTAGTATATTGCTTTTTAAATTTTACTTATGAAAAATAGTTTACTTGCTTTTGTTGCTATTTTAGTTGTTTTTAATTGTTGTTCCATTTTTGCTCAACAACAAAACAAATACGAACTTGAATTAAATCAATTTGAAAAAGAATTAGAGTATAAAAAAATTACACCAACTTATAAAATACAAGTTGAAAGCGACACGGTTCGTTTTGAAGATTTTTTTATTTCTTTTTCAAAACTTGAAGAACCTTTAATGATTAAGATTAATAACGATACCATTTTTATAAATGAAATGATTACGCAGAATAATGTTGAAACTGATAAAATTCAGGTTGATTATACAAATGCTGTTTCTTTGATTCAATATTATTCATATTACGATATTTTAATGTTTCAAACCCATTTTTATCCTTGTTCAGGATTAGGTTGCGGAGTTAATTTTCAAATATTGTATCATACTAAAACTAAAAAGACTTTTGCTTTTGGAAGGTTTAGAACAGGTTTTGAAATGGAATTGTATAATTATAACGACGATAAACCCTATTATTTATCAAAATCATACGACGGTAGAAATATTGAAGAAATTAATAAAATAACTTATGAGTTGTTTCTTGTAGATTTTTCTTTACAGGAACTTTTTCCATTAAAAAATGTTTTTGCAGAACTTATTTCTCATGATTATGAAGAAATAATAAGTTTTAAAAAGCAATGGTTAAATAACTGAAATTAGAATATCTGCAAGGTCTTTAAGACCTTGTAGGTATAAATTTATCAATAAACATAGCTACAAAGTTTTTTGAATCCTTGCAGCAATAAAAAGAGCAACTTTTCAGTCGCTCTATTTATTATTTTAAACTTTCGGCTGCTTTTAAAACCGCTTCTTTCAAACCTAATTTATAATCAATCATTTTTTGAAGTAAATCTACATTTTGACTTGCTAAAATTTGTACTGCCAACAATCCTGCGTTTTTAGCTCCGTTTAAAGCAACCGTTGCTACAGGAACTCCGCCTGGCATTTGCAGTATTGATAAAACCGAATCCCAACCGTCAATAGAATTGCTCGATTTTACTGGAACACCAATCACTGGCAGCGGACTCATACTTGCTACCATTCCTGGTAAATGCGCTGCACCACCTGCACCTGCAATTATTACATTGATACCGTTTTTGTGTGCGTTGTTAGAAAAATCGACTAATTTTTCTGGAGTTCTGTGTGCCGATACAATATCAACATGTGTTTCTACTCCAAATTCGTTTAATATATCTATGGCTTGTTGCATTACCGGCATATCCGAAATGCTGCCCATTACTACTGCTACTTTCATTTTTTGTTTATATATTTTTAGTATTTATGAGATGTAATCAAATTCAGTTTCTTTTTCATCTCTTCTTGTATCCCAAACAGATAAAATTATTAGTTCTGTTGTCGTAAATTCGTAAAAAATCAAATAATCTCGTACAATGGTTATCCTTATGGAACTATCTTTCGAAGCTCTTCCTATTTCATGATGTGTACAGAGTAGTTTTATCGTTTCGGAAAATAATTTATTAAGCTTTTTTGAATATGTTTTTGACTTGGTTTTATTAAACCAATAAGTCAGTATTTCTATTCTTTCTAAATGAGCAGTTTTTGTCCAAACTATTCTTCTTTTAGCCATTGGTCAATTTCTTTATCAGCTTCTTCATTAGTAATATAATCGCCTTTTTTATATTCCTTTCTTGCTTCTGCAACTCGATTTTTTTGCTCAGAAGATAACTCATACAAGTTCTCTTCTAGTTCAAAATCTAAAAGTTTTTTAATTTCCTTAATTACACGAATTTCTTTTAATTCGGTAATTCTGTTGATTATATCTAGCTTTAGTTGTAATTCTGAAGTGCTCATTTTAAAGAAATTTACATTAAAGTTAATAAAAAAATCTAATAAAAATAATACTACTTCGAAATCACTCTAATGGTTTCTTTAACTTGTTGAGCTACTTTACGCGCTTCGGTCATGTTTTCGTTTACAATAGTAACGTGTCCCATTTTGCGGAACGGACGTGTTTCGCGTTTTCCGTAAATGTGCGGCGTAACACCATCAATCGCCATGATTTTTTCGATATTTTCATAAACTACCTGCCCCGAAAAACCTTCTTCGCCCACTAAATTCACCATAATTCCGGCAACTTTACTGTTAGTATTTCCTAAAGGTAAATCTAAAACAGCGCGAATGTGTTGTTCAAATTGTGAGGTGTAACTCGCTTCGATAGAATAATGACCCGAATTGTGCGGACGTGGAGCAACTTCGTTCACTAAAATTTTATCATCTTCGGTTTGAAACATTTCTACAGCCAACAAACCCACGTGATTAAAACTTTCTGAAACTTTTAAGGCAATTTCACGCGCGTTGTTTGCAACATTATCATCGATACGAGCCGGACAAATTACATATTCAACCTGATTGGCTTCTGGGTGAAATTCCATTTCTACCACAGGATAGGTTTTGATTTCGCCCGATGCCGAACGTGCTACAATTACCGCTAATTCATTTTTAAATGGAATCATTGTTTCTGCAATACATTCGGTTTCTGGTAACAAATCTAAATCGGTTACTTTACGAACCACTTTAACACCGTTCCCATCGTAACCACCTTCGGTTGCTTTCCAAACAAAAGGCAATTCAACAACACCGTTTTCAACATCGCTTTTTAAGTTTTGCAATAAACTATAGCGTTTGTAGGGTGCTGTAGGAATATTATTTTGGGTATAAAAGTCTTTTTGGTTGCCTTTATTTTTAATTAAGCGTAAGGTTTTTGGCGAAGGATATACTTTTTTACCTTGATTTTCTAAGGTTTCTAAAGCTTCTAAATTTACATTTTCAATTTCAATAGTTAAAACATCTACCTGATTTCCTAAATTAATCACGGTTTCGTAATCGGTTAACGAACCTTGAAAAAATTTAGTAGCACCAAATTGGCAAGGCGCTTCGGCACTTGGGTCTACTACATACGTTTGAATATCAAACTTTCGGGTTTCGGTTAGCATCATTTTGCCTAATTGTCCGCCACCTAAAATGCCTAATTTAAAATCAGAAGAAAAATAGTTCATTGTATTGTTGTTTTTATGGCTGCAAAGATACTGTTTCAAACTACATTAAAAAAATGTAAAATCATGATTTTTGTTTGTGAAGCAGTTTTAAAATTTTTCTACCACGACTTAAAAACGATGGTTCTTGTAAAAGCAAGTTTTGTTCAATAAGTGCAATTAAATGGTCTTTAATCCAGTTTTCTTCATCAACCAAAAAATAAATTATATTTATTGCGTTCACACGTGTTGCAACTGCCGAAGGCAATATAATCCAATCAAACATTGTTTGAATAATTTGCTTTTTTTGCGGCTTATCATAAATGTTTTTGTTGTTTTTTAGTTGATGGAAAAGCGTACGCGATACACATCTTTTATTAGATTCATGTGTTTCATTTAAAGCTTTTTGTAAATACAAATCTAAAGCAGTATTTAAATAATCAATATGGCGTTCTACCAACATGTCTAAGGCATGATACAATACAATTTTTTGTTTAGCATCTACACTGTAAATTACATCTAAAAAATCTTTAGCGGTAATATGTTCATTCAAAACATAATTCATAGCCAGCGTTCTGCTGTTGATGCTTAAATTATGCTTATTGTTTGAAAAATAGGTAATTACATTCATATAAAATTATTAAAATGGTAATTTATGCTAAAAATAAAAATATATTTGGCAAAATTGCGAATAAACTTTAATTAAAGTAGCTGTATTTGTATATTTGCACCGTTAAAAATAAATATGGAACTTAAAATTTTAGATAAAACGTTTGTACCTTATATTTCTGCACAAGAAATAAATAAAGAAATACAACGTATAGCAACCAATTTGCACGAAAATCTAAAGAATGAAATTCCTGTTTTTTTAGTGGTTTTAAATGGCGCGTTTATGTTTGCTGCCGATTTACTTAAATACTACAACGCACCCGCGCAAGTATCGTTTGTAAAATTAGCATCGTACCAAGGCACCACCACAACTGGTAATGTAACCCAATTGTTAGGGTTAGATGTAGATTTAACCAATAAACACGTTGTAATTGTAGAAGATATTGTTGATACAGGTACAACCATTACCGCTTTACAACAACTAATAAACACACATAAGGTAAAAAGTATGCAGGTTGCAACTTTGTTTTTTAAACCCGAAGCTTATAAGCAAAATGTAACAATTAACCATATTGGCTTTAGCATTCCTAACAAGTTTATTGTAGGGTACGGTTTAGATTACAACAAGCAAGGCAGAAATTTACCCGAAGTTTATCAAATAAAATAACATAAAAATGATTGCAATAGTTTTATTCGGAAAGCCCGGTGCTGGTAAAGGTACACAGGCAGAATTTTTAAAAGAAAAATACAACCTTACGCACATTTCTACGGGCGATGTTTTTAGATACAATATTAAAAACGAAACCGAATTAGGTAAAAAAGCAAAGGAGTTTATGGACCACGGCGAATTGGTGCCCGATTCTATTACTATTGATATGTTGAAAAACGAAGTAACAAAAAATATGGATAAAGCTGGTTTTTTGTTTGATGGTTTTCCAAGAACCATTGCGCAAGCCGAAGCTTTAGACGCTTTTTTACAATCAATTAATTTAAGCGTAACTGCAACTGTTGCTTTAGAAGCCGATGACGATATTTTAGTGCAACGTATTTTAGAACGCGGAAAAACATCGGGAAGACCAGACGATCAAGACGAAGCAAAAATTAGAACACGTTACGATGAATATAACGAAAAAACAGCTCCGTTGATTGATTTTTACCAAAAACAAAATAAATACCACGCCGTAAACGGTATAGGAACTATAGCAGAAATTACCCAAAGGTTAAGCACTGTTATTGACCAATTTTAATAATAAAAAAAATAGTTTAAATAATCTTACTCTTTTTTGTAATTTAGAGTAAGATTATTTGCATTTAATAAAACACACATTGGAAATTTTAATAATTTTTGTTTTAATACTTTTAAACGGCGTTTTTTCAATGTCGGAAATGGCATTAGTTTCCTCCCGAAAAAATAGGTTAGAACTTGCTGCAAAAAAGGGTAGTAGCAGTGCAAAAGCTGCATTAAAATTGGTCGATGAACCTAATAATTTTCTGTCAACCGTACAAATAGGTATTACCCTAATAGGTATTTTAACAGGTATTTATTCGGGCGATAAAATCACAACCGATTTACAAGCTACAATAGCAAAAATACCAACGTTACAACCTTATGCAGCATCGTTAAGTGTTGGTGTAGTTTTGGTGTTATTAACATTTTTCACCTTAATTTTAGGAGAATTAGTACCCAAACGCTTAGGATTAAATTATCCGGAAACTATATCAAAAATGGTAGCAATACCAATGACTTTTATATCAAAAATTGCAGCTCCGTTTGTTTGGTTGCTTACAAAATCGTCTGATTTACTTCTAAAAATTCTGAATATAAAACCCACTGCCGACGGTAAAGTTACTGAAGAAGAAATTAGGTCGATTATTAAAGAAAGCACTGAAGTAGGCGAAGTGCAAGAAATTGAACAAGACATTGTAGAGCGTGTTTTTAATATTGGCGATTTAAAAGTAAATGCGTTAATGACGCACAGAAAATCGGTAGTTTATTTAAATTGTGAAGACACTTTACAAGAATTAAAAGATAAAGTAATTGATGAATTGCATTCTTTTTACCCCGTTTGCGAAGGTGGTTTAGACGAAGTTATTGGGGTTGTATCGTTAAAAGATTTGTTCTTGTTGTTCGAAAAAAATAATGTTGATTTAAAATCAATACTTAAAGAACCAACTTTTTTTATAGAACATACTTCGGCCTATAAAGCCTTAGAACAATTTAAAGCTTCAAAAAATCATTACGCATTAGTTTCCGATGAATACGGCGTAATTCAAGGTGTAATTACGTTGAATGATATTTTAGAATCGTTAGTAGGCGATGCTTCTGAATTTTACGACGAAGAATTCAAGTTAGAAGAAATTGAAGAGGGTAAATGGATTGTTGATGGATTTTATCCATTACACGATTTACTTTCGTATTTTGAATTAGACGAATTAATGCCCGATTACGATGTAACAACTGTTAGCGGTTTGGTAATGAAAGAATTATCGTACATACCAAAAACGGGCGAAAAATTAATATGGAATAAAATGGAGTTTGAAGTATTAGCTTCAACCGGAGTAAAAATTGATAAAATAGGTATTAGCCTATTAAAAGATTAAAATAATGACAGAGGGAAATTTTGTAGATTACGTAAAAATATATGTAGCATCTGGTAAAGGTGGTAAAGGATCATCACATTTACACCGCGAAAAATTTATTGAAAAAGGTGGACCCGATGGAGGTGATGGTGGTCGTGGTGGTCACGTAATTATTCGTGGAAATGAAAGTTTATGGACCTTGCACCATTTGCGTTTTCAACGCCATATAAAAGCCGGTCATGGTGGCGATGGTGGTAGCAGCCGCAGTACGGGTGCCGATGGTGAAGATAAGTACATTGATGTGCCTTTAGGAACCGTTGTAAAAGATAAAGAAACAGGCGAATTTTTATTTGAGATTACCGAAAACGGTGAAGAAAAAATATTGGCAAAAGGGGGTAAAGGTGGTTTAGGAAACTGGCACTTTCGCTCGTCAACAAACCAAACACCACGATATGCACAACCAGGTATCCCTGGTGAAGAGCTTGATATTATTTTAGAATTAAAAGTCTTAGCCGATGTTGGTTTGGTGGGCTTTCCAAATGCTGGTAAATCAACTTTATTGTCGGTACTTACCTCAGCAAAACCAAAAATTGGCGACTACCCGTTTACTACCCTAAAACCAAACTTAGGAATTGTAGAATACCGCGAATTTAAATCGTTTGTAATTGCCGATATACCTGGTATTATTGAAGGTGCAGCAGAAGGTAAAGGCTTAGGACATTACTTTTTACGCCATATTGAACGAAATTCTACGTTGCTGTTTTTAATACCTGCGGATGCCGACGATATTAAAAAAGAATACGATATTTTGTTAGATGAGCTACGCCGTTATAACCCAGAAATGTTAGATAAAGATCGTTTAATTGCCATTTCAAAATGTGATATGTTAGACGATGAATTAAAGGCAGAATTAAAAGAACAACTTGATAAAGAATTTAATGGATTGCCTTATTTGTTTATTTCATCGGTTGCCCAACAAGGGTTAGTTGAATTAAAAGATAAATTATGGCAAATGCTTAATTAAAAATAAAAAAATCATCTTCGGATGATTTTTTTGTTTACATTCGTTACAAAACATAAATTGTGAAAAAAATACTGCTTATCCTGCTGTTTTCGTGTGGCTTACAAGCGCAAGAAACGTTGCCTAAAAACCGTTTAACGGTTGGCTTAATCAATCAAATAGCAATAGCACCAAGGTACAATATAGGCTATTTTCGCGATATTACCGAAAAAATTTCTGCTGGTGTAACTTTTGGTTATGGTAATTATAATATAATGTATGTACAACCAGCTGAGAATACAGAAAATTACAAGTTGTTTGAAATACGCCCCGAAATTATGTTCTTTCATAGAACTACAAAAAAATCGCCGCATTATGTTTCTGCCGAGTTTTTTTACATAAATCATACCGACCGTTTTTCTAAAAGTTATTATTATAAAAACAATAAAGATGTGTTTTTTGATCAAGCCAATTACCAACGCACAAAAATGGGTTTAAATATTAATTACGGCATTGTAGTTTCGTTTAACAAAAATAAACGTTTTGGTATGATACCAGAAATGGGGCTTGGTTATAAAATTCGAAATGTAAAATTTTCAAATATTATAAATGAAAAAGTAAGCGAAAGTGAAAGCGAAGGTTGTTTTCCATATTCAAACGAAAGTATGTATCATGAATTGGGAACAATAAAAAATATTCATTTTAATTTTAATTGGCGTTTATACTACAAATTTTAATAAATCATCTTCTGATGATTTTTTTATTTATTATAATTTTCAGGTTATTTTATTATCTTCGCATTCAGATAATAAATCAACAAAATAATGAAAAAATTAAGCTTATTTCTTTCTTTGTTTATGCTTGCTATGCCTTTGGGTATGTTTGCAAACGAAGGAATGTGGTTTTTAATGTTCATTGAGCGTTTAAACTATCGCGATATGCAAAAAATGGGGTTACAGTTAACTCCTGAAGAAATCTACAGCATCAATAACCATTCGTTAAAAGATGCTATTGTACAGTTTGATGGTGGATGTACAGCCGAAATTATTTCTGATCAAGGTTTAGTATTAACAAATCACCACTGTGGGTACGATAAAATTGCAGAACTTTCAACTCCGCAAGACGATATCTTAACCAACGGTTTTTGGGCTAGAACTAAAGCCGAAGAGCGTAAACCAAAAGATATTTCGGTGCGTTTCTTTGTTCGTATGGATGATGTTTCAAAACGAATTTTAGGTGTTGTGAACAAAAACATGACCGAAGCTGAACGCGAAAAGGCAATCAATAAAGAAATTGCAAAAATTGAAAAAGAAAACAGCGAAGGTGGAAAATACACCGTATCAGTTCGTTCGTTCTTTCAAGGAAACGAATATTACTACTTTGTTTATCAAGATTATACCGATGTGCGTTTAGTAGGTACACCACCTGCAGCAATTGGTAAATTTGGTGGCGATACAGATAACTGGGAATGGCCACGCCACACAGCTGATTTTTCAATGTTTCGTGTTTATGGCGATGCTAACGGAAATCCAGCAGAGTATTCGCCAAACAACGTGCCTTTAAAGCCTAAACACTTTTTACCTATCAATATTCAAGGGTTAAAAGAAGGTGATTTTTCAATGATTTTGGGTTACCCTGGTAGAACAAATCGTTGGATGCCAGCTGAAGGAATTCAACAAAATGTATCATACTCTTACCCAGCATGGGTAGAAGGTTCGCGTTTAGGTTTAGACGTTATGAAAAAATACATGGATAAAAGCGATGAGGTTCGTTTAGCTTATGCAGGTAAATACGCTGGTGTTGCAAATTATTGGAAAAATCGTCAAGGAATGATTGATGCTTTAACTGCACAAAAAACAGCACAAACAAAGCGTAAAAACGAAGCTAAATTTAATAAATGGGCTAATAAAAAAGCAAATAAAGAAGAGTACGGAAATGTAATTGCAGATATTAACGCTTATTATGCAGCTACAAACGAAAAATCGCGTCACGATAATTATTTAATTTCAATTTTACGTACATCAAATTTAGCGGCTATGCCCTATAGTTTTGGTGCGGCTTTAATACAATACGCAAACGCAAACGAAGCAAAACGTGCTGAAATGCGTCCAAGATTAGAAGAAGCAATTAACGATACTTATAAAGAATTTCATGGACCGCTAGAAGCTGAAATGTTAGCAAGTCAATTGCATTTATATGCAACAAAATCACAAGGCTATGCAATTGCACCTTATGTTAAAGAATTAGGCGAAAAAACAAATTACGACTACACTAAATTAGTAAACAAAGCATTTGCAGGAAGTGTGTTTTCATCGAAAGATTTAATGATGAAGTTTTTAAATCACCCAGAAAAAGAAATGATTGAAAACGATGAATTGTTTAAAATTTCGGCTGATTTATTAGGAAAATACCGCGAACAACCAGCTAATTTAGCTCCGTTAAAAGAAAAATACGATGTAGCTTTCCGCAAATTAGTAGCAGGTTTACGCCAAGCAAATCCTAAAACAAAATACTATCCAGATGCAAACTCTACTTTGCGTTTAACGTACGGAAAAGTAATCGATTTACCTCGTCGCGCAGACCGCCCTAACGATGCAACCAAAAACTGGTACACAACTTTAAAAGGTACTATTGCAAAGCATAAAGAAGGTGATGAAGAGTTTGATAACCCACAACGTTTAATTGATTTATACAACGCAAAAGATTACGGACATTATGCCGATAAAGACGGATCGTTACACGTAAACTTTTTAACCGATCACGATATTACAGGTGGTAATTCAGGTTCGCCAGTATTAAACGGCAAAGGAGAATTAATTGGTTTAGCTTTTGACGGAAATATTGAAGCAATGGCTGGTGATGTTATTTTTGATCCTAAATTACAACGTACCATTAATGTTGATGCCCGTTATATTTTGTTTATTATTGATAAATATGCAGGTGCAACTAACTTAATTAACGAAATGAAGATTATTAAATAATAAATAATCTTTTAAATGTTTTAAGGAAAAAAGCTTCTCATATGAGAAGCTTTTTTTATGTTTGTAAAAACTTTAAAATATGAAAAAAATTATAACTGTCTTTGTATCAATCATTACATTAGTTTCTTGTAACAGCAATGATGATCAAGTTAACCCTATTGATAATGTTTCTAAGAAATTAAAAAGCATAAAAACATCTACCTCAGGTAGGACATATGAGTACGGAGAAAATAATTTTATTAATAGAGAAAATTTTTATTATGGAAATGATGGTATTGTAGGTACATTAGACTATGTGTATAATTCTAAAAACCAAATAACAGAAGTAAATCAACAAAATAAAAACAAACAAGTTGATGGAACATTTAGAAATTTTGTTAGAACTGTGACTTATAAATATGATAATAATGGTTTAATTAGTTCATCATCTCAATATTACAAATACCAGGATGAAACTGATGGTACAAGAATAGAAACAGCTTATGAATTTAGTAATAGTACTTTAGTAAAAAAGCTAGAAGAAACTACTGATGTTTATGATAATGTTTCTATGGTTCATACTTTTTATACCTATGAAAACAATAGATTAGAGTCAACTGAGACTAAAATTTTTGAGAACGGTGCATATATTCCAGGTTCGGTAATTGTAAATTTAAAGTATGACTCTAGTATAAATCCAGAATATAAACTGTTTCCTGAAAATTTCTTAAAGATAAATCCTTTAATTAATGCAAACAACATTATTTCATATTTAGATAACAATAACCCTAATGCAAGTTATGATGCTATAATTACTTATGATAAAGATAATTTTCCTGAAAAAATATTGAGAAACTATGGAAGTGGATCTAAATTTGAATATTTATATGAATATGAGTAATCTGATTTTCATAACAATAAAAAATCCAAGAGCAATTGTTCTTGGATTTTTTTTTAGCCGAACGTGATTCAATTTTTCATTAAAAAGTTAATACAAGTAAGCATACTCCAATCTAAATTCTTTCGCTAAAAAAATAATTAAGTGGATAACATTCTACATTAAAAATCAGTACTTTTATTTCAATATATAATCAAAAAATAATGAAAAAAAATTGGTGGGTTTTATTTGTAATTTTAATGGTTTCGTGTACAACTAAAACAGAACCACTTAATACAACGTTTTACTTTTGGCGCACAAATTTTAAACTTTCAGCTACCGAAAAAGACTATTTAACTCATTTAAAAGTTCGTAAATTATACGTGCGTTATTTTGACATTGGCTTACAAAACGGACAAGCAATTCCTGTGGCGCCAATTGTTTTTAACGATTCTCCAACGAAGTATAATATTGTACCTGTAGTTTACATTAAAAACGAAGTTTTTTTACAACCGAATCAAACCGATAGTTTGCCTAACAAAGTATATAAATACATTCAGCAAATCAATCAATCGGCAGCTATAAACGTTGAAGAAATTCAGTTTGATTGCGATTGGAGTTTGCAATCAAAACAAAACTATTTTAAGTTTCTAGAAGATTTTAAAAAATTACACAGCAATTTATCGGCAACCATTCGTTTGCATCAAGTAAAATATCCCCAAAAAACAGGTATTCCACCAGTAAACAAAGGCGTGTTAATGTATTATAATATGGGCGTTATTGGTGCCGATGATGAAAACTCTATCTACAACAAAAAAATCGCCGAAAAGTACATAGCATCTTTACAAAATTATTCGTTACCTTTAAATATAGCTTTGCCAATTTTTAGTTGGGGGGTGCATGTGCGTAATAATCAGGTAGCCAATTTAATAGGTGGTTTAAAAGAGACCGATTTTAAAGGATACCCACTTAAAAAAATTAAAGAAAATAGATTTATTGTTACAAGTGATGTGGTTTTTAATGACAGATATTTAGCAAAAAACGATGAAATTAAATTAGAGTTTGTTACCAAAAAACAGCTTGGTGAAATGATGCGCGATTTAAAAAAATACAGCAAACAAAAACCCAACGAAATTATATATTACGATTTAAACGAAAAAAATTTAAAAACTTATGAAAAGCAAAATTTTAAAGCTATTAGCAGCTGGTAGTATGGCCGCTGTATTTGGCTACAGCGTTTACGTTTATGCGTGTGCTGGAGGTGAGTGGGGATCTAGCTTTGCTTCTTTATTTTCGCCCGAAATCACGGTGAATAATAAAGAATATGAACCGTTTTTTTACGATGATTATACCATTTTTTACAACGGATACAGTATTCAAAACTCAACCGAATTGTTTAAACAAGAAAATATAACTGCTTGGACAAGCTATTTGCGCAAATACACACCTGAAACTGTTGAATATTTTTTATACGATGATAAAATTAACGATGCCTTAAAAAGTATTAGTAAAGCAAAAAATCCTGAAGCTGAGTTTAAAAAATATCCTTTTAAATTTAGTTTAGATACAAACGATGAAAAAACTGCAAAATTTGTTTTATTCATTTTAATGGCTCGTGGTATTGAAACATATTCTAACCAAACGTACGACTATTGGGATTACGATAATAGAAAACAGCTAAATACCGATACTGATTTGTTGTCGAAAATCGAAAATATTTATAAAAAGGATATTGTTCAAAACGATGAATTTCTAAAAAATCGTATTTGGTTTCAACTTATTCGTTCAAAATTTTATTCAAACGATCGCAGTTCTGTAATTGCTTATTTCAACACAACAAATCAAATTCAACCTAAAAACAACTTGTATTACCAAGCATTAAATTATGTAGGTGGTGCATATAAAAGTTTAAAAAACTACGAAAAAGCTAACGCTACTTTTGCACAGGTTTTTAGCCAATGCAAACCTTTAATGGCATCGGCTTTGTTTGATTATAAACCTTTAGATGCTGCTGCTTTTAAAGCATTGCTGCAACAAACAACTACTCAAAATACCAAAGAAGTTTTGTATGCGTTGCAAGGTTATTACACCAATCAATTCAGTGCTATGCAAGAGTTGTATAAATTAAATCCAAACTCGCCACATATTGATTTTTTACTATCGCGCTGGGTTAATATCAACGAGCAATCAATTAATACTTATAATGCATACGAGCAATTAGATATCGATGTAAAAAAAATTAAAAAAGAATTAAAAGATAAAATAAACGCATCGGAATTAAAATGGATAAACGATGTTGCTAACGATACAAAAGTGCACAACCCGTACATTTGGAAAGCAACCGCAGCATATTTTAATACATTAGTTGGCGATTATAATAAGGCAAATGATTTTTTAAAAAATGCACATGAACTGGCGGTAAATAGCAATCAAAAAAATCAGGCGCGCGCATTGCGTTTGTTCAATAACTTGTTAAGTGTAAACGAAATGAATGCAGCGGCCGAAGGCAAACTAATTCAAGATGTAAACTGGTTGTTTTATGATGAACCGTTTCCTACGAAAGATTACGTACGCGAAGGTCGAATTGACTATTTACAGAATTTTACAAAAAAATACATTAGCGCGTTGTATAAAAATCAGGGCAATGATTTAATGGCCGAATTAACCTATTCTTTAAAAGGTTTTTACAAAAATCAGCAACAAAGTATTGCCATGGAAAAATTACTTTTAAGTAATAAACGTACCGCTTGGCAAGATCTTTTTGTTGGAATTTATCCGTATAAATTAGCTGATATATATGAAAGTAGAGGGATTTATTTGTTTTATCAAGATAAAATAGATGAAGCTATTACCGAGTTTGAAAAGATTACTCCGTTTGAAAGCAAAACTTACAATTGGGAAAAAGAACGCTATGAAACCGAAATGGTTGATTATAAAATGATAGAATTGCCAGGTAATCCGTTCAACGGAAAAATTAAAGATTGCAATGATTGTGACCACGCAGCAAAACAATCGGTAAAATATTCACAGCTTAATTTTCTTTTAAAAATTAAAGAAATGAAAGCAAAAATTGCTAAAGGTGAAGATGTTTACAACAATGCACTTTTAGTGGGGAATGCTTTTTATAACGCATCGTATTATGGTAATGCACGCGCATTTTACTACAACAACATTATTAACGAGTACGGCAACAGTATTAGCAATGAACACAGTAAAATGTTGTACAGTATGGAAAACGCAAGAAAATACTACAATTTAGCTAAAAATGCAGCCGAAAACAACGAGCAAAAAGCCAAATTAAGTTATTTATTAGCTAAAACGCAACGTAACGATTTTTATTACACCAAATACTTTTCAACTACAACCTATTGGGGCTATCCCGAAGGGCCTGTAATTCAAAAATGGCAAGGTTTTATCGATTTAAAAAATAATTACAGCGATACTAAATATTACCAAGATGTTATTGCAGAATGTGGGTATTTTCGTAAATATTTAGGTTTGCAATAGTTTTAGAAAATATAGAATAGATAAAAGAGTAAAGACGGAGTGTTTTTTATTCTTTTGTTTTTTTAATAAAAATAAAAAATTATATTTGTTAAAGATGAGTTAATTAAATCTCACAAAAAAAACAAACTTATAAATTTTAAAACAATTAAATGTATGATTGAATGGTACAAAAAAGTAGTTTTTGAAAACTACGCAAATTTTAACGGAAGAGCACGTAGAGCTGAATATTGGAATTTTGTTTTATGTAATTTTTTAATAGCAATGGTATTTTATTTACCTATAATTTTTTCAATATTAACTATTAGTCAAGGTGAGTTAAGTCCCCTATTTTATATTTTTTATGGCTTATTTATAGTTTATAATTTAGTTGTTTTAATTCCAACATTAGCAGTAGCCGTGCGTAGGTTACATGATATTGGTAAAAGCGGTTGGTTTTACTTTGTAGGGTTAATACCAATTGTAGGTTCAATTATATTATTAGTATGGTTGTTTACCGATGGGGAAAGAGGAAGTAATCTATACGGAGATGACCCTAAACAAATAAATTAAAAAAATTAAAGTCGGTTTTTAAAGCCGACTTTTTTTATTCCCCTAAAAAAGTGTAGTTTTGGGTATCAAAAAATAAAAAACAATGCGTGTACATTTTATAGCAATTGGTGGCAGCGCCATGCACAATTTAGCATTAGCTTTAAACGATAAAGGCGATGTAGTTACAGGTAGCGATGATGCTATTTTTGAACCATCAAAATCGCGTTTGCAAGCAAAAGGCTTACTGCCTGAACAAATGGGTTGGTTTGCCGAAAAGATTACCAACGATATTGACGCAGTTATTTTAGGTATGCACGCAAAAGCCGATAATCCTGAATTATTAAAAGCGCAAGAATTAGGCTTAAAAATTTATTCGTATCCCGAATTTATTTTTGAACACGCAAAAAATAAAACCCGTGTTGTTATTGGTGGTTCACATGGTAAAACTACCATTACGTCAATGATTTTACACGTTATGAATTACCACAACGTAGCGGTAGATTACTTAGTTGGTGCTCAGTTAGAAGGGTTTAACAACATGGTTCATCTTACGCAAGAAAATGATTTTATGGTTATAGAAGGCGATGAATACCTATCATCACCTACAGATTTGCGTCCTAAATTTCATTTATACCAACCAAATATTGCATTAATTAGTGGCATTGCTTGGGATCATATCAATGTTTTTCCAACTTTTGATAACTATGTAGATCAGTTTAAAATTTTTATAGACAAAATTACAAACGGTGGTATTTTAGTGTATAACGAAAACGATGCTGTTGTAAAACAAATTGCCGAAGAAGCTGAAAAACCTATACGTAAAATGCCGTATTCATTACCAGAATATACCATTGAAAACGGAGTAACGTATTTAGAAACATTAGACGGAGCAATGCCTATCGAGGTTTTTGGCGAACACAATTTAAGCAACTTAGCAGGTGCTAAATGGATTTGCCAAAATATGGGAATTGATGAAGCCGAGTTTTACGAAGCCATTGCATCGTTTAAAGGCGCAAGTAAACGTTTAGAGAAAATTGCCCAAACCCCAACCAGCGTGGCTTATAAAGATTTTGCTCATTCGCCAAGTAAAGTTTCTGCAACTACACAAGCAGTTAAAAAGCAATATCCTAATAAAAAATTAGTAGCTTGTTTAGAATTACATACTTACAGTAGTTTAAACGCCCAATTTTTAACCGAATATCAAGGTGCGTTAAATGCTGCTGATGTAGCCGTGGTTTTTTACAGCCCAGATGCTGTTGCTATTAAAAAATTAACCGAAGTTAGTAAAGAGCAAATTGAACAAGCTTTTAAGCGCGATGATTTAATTGTGTACACAAATCCCGATGAATTTAAATCGTTTTTAGTAGTGCAAGATTTTACCGATTCGGTTTTATTGTTAATGAGCTCTGGTAATTACGGCGGACTAAATTTTGATGAAGTACAAAGTATTATAGAATAAGAAAAACGGCTTTAAAGCCGTTTTTTTATTGTTGACTAGCAATTCCAAAAATAGCTAACCCAAAAATAGGCAGTATAATAAGTAGCCAAAAGCCAAGTATTATTGCAGCTAAAAGTAAATTAGCCTTTGCCCAATTTTTACGTGTAATATTTCCATCATTACCAAATGCCCAAACAAATAAAAGCACTATACCCACTAAAGGAATAGCAACTAGTACCAAATTAATTAACCAATCGGTAACACTCATTGTTTGTGTTTGTGGAGTATTTTGTTGTTTCATAAAAATGTTTTTATTTTTACTAAAGTAAAAAAAATATTTAATAATTTTAGATAAAGATTATAAAAAAGTATTGTTTTACAATGCTTTACTGTTGTTTTTCATAAACAAAATGCCCTACAATGGTATGTTTAAACAAGCAATCTTCTAAAACTTGTCCGCCGCCAACATTATGTACAATTAGTCTGCGTTTACGGTCATTTGAAAGCTTGTTAGTAACAATACCAATATGCGGTAATTTATCGTTAATCATCCAAGTAACAATAGCACCCGTTTTATAATCGTTGGCATTTTGGGTAATAGGTAATTCTTTGCCTTTTCTTTTAAAAAAAGTTTCAAGGTTTGGCACGCGACGGTGATCAATATTAGTGTCGGTTTTGGAAGCTCCCCATTTATTTGGATAAAGGTTAAAATTTGCAAGCATTTCTTCATGTACTTCTTTTTGTAGGTCGATGCCTAATTTTCGGTACGATCTAATCACTACATCGGTACAAACTCCCATTTTTGCAGGTACATCTCCGTTTGGGTATGCAATAGCAATATAATCAGGTGTGTACTTAACCGAAGCATCAATAATAGATAGTGCTTTTTTAGACAAATTTTTTCTGAAAGCTGAAACCGTATCGTTAACTGTATCGTTTTTAACAGATTTTTCCTCACCCGAAAGCAACCCAAATTTAGAATGACCATTGCTTTTTAAAGTACAAGCACTAAAAAAGATTAATAGCATAAAATTTAAAAATACTTTCATATATTTATAAGGTTAATTAGTTGTTTATGAGTGTTGAAGATAAGTATTTTTCTATAAAAAATTGGGCAGAAGATGATCAACCAAGAGAAAAGTTATTGTATAAGGGTAAAAATGCGCTTAGCGATGCCGAGTTGATTGCTATTTTAATTGGATCGGGCAGCAGAAACGAAAGCGCAGTAGATTTGTGTAAACGTATTTTACAACAAAACAACAATCAATTACATCAACTACAAAAACAAAGTATTCAGCAGTTAATGCAGTTTAAAGGCATTGGCGAAGCCAAAGCAATAACCATAGTTGCGGCATTAGAGCTGGCAAAGCGTTTACAACTTTCTGAAACCAAAGAACTAACTAAAATTGCTAGCGCAGCCGATGTTTGTAAACTTATGCAGCCAATAATAGGCGATTTGCCACACGAAGAATTTTGGGTGTTATTGTTAAACAATAGCAACAAAGTAATTTATAAGTTACAACTAAGCAAAGGCGGACTTACACAAACAGTAGTAGATATACGCTTAATTTTTAAAACTGCTTTAGAACATTTGGCTACAGCTATTATAATTGTGCACAACCATCCTTCGGGGCAATTAACACCAAGTACAGCCGATAAAGACATAACACAAAAAATTAAAATAGCAGGCAAAAGTTTAGATATTTCATTGTTAGATCATTTAATAATTACAAAGAATAACTATTACAGCTTTGCCGATGAGGGCGATTTGTAACGCTATTGTTTTTATTAAAAAAATGTTAAACCAATACAATAGTCTTTTAGCTGTGCTAAACCGTAATTAAATCCATAGAAAAATCACTATCTTGCATACCGTTTAAGATTTAAATAAATGATTACAACGCATAATCTAACATTTTCCTATTCGGATACACAAAAGTTTGCATTTCCTGATATCGATTGCCAAAATGGACAAACTTTATTAGTTACAGGAAATTCGGGAACAGGTAAAACAACTTTGTTACACTTGTTAGGTGGTTTATTAAAACCATCGGCAGGTTCCATTCAAATAAACCAACATGATATATTACAATTATCTGCATCTAAATTAGATGCATTTAGAGGACAATCGATTGGAATGATTCTGCAAAAATCGTTTTTTATCGAAGCACTAACCGTTTTAGATAATGTAATTTTGGCTTCGTGGATTGCGCAAAAATCAAAAGCTAAAGAAAAAGCGTTACGAATTTTAAGCGATTTGGGTTTACAAGCACATGCACATAAATTACCAAGTCAATTAAGTATTGGCCAACAGCAACGCGTAAATATTGCAAGGGCGTTAATAAATAATCCATCGGTTGTTTTGGCCGATGAACCTACTTCAAGTCTAGACGATGAAAACGCATTAGTTGTAGCAAAATTGTTAAGTAATTTAGCTAAAGAATATCAAACATCGTTAGTAATTGTAACCCACGATCAACGATTAAAAGCATTGTTTAACCATCAAATAAATTTATTATGATTAGTAAAATTGCATGGAAAAACACTTGGTTTAAACCATTAAACACCTTTTTAAGCATTGTGCTTTTAACCGCATCGGTTTCTATTATATCAATTTTAATTTTGTTGCAGAAACAATTTGAAGAGAAATTTTCATCATCTATGGATCAAATCGATTTGGTTTTAGGTGCGAAAGGCAGTCCACTACAGTTGATACTTTCGTCGGTTTACCAAATGGATGCACCACCGGGAAATATTTCGTACACCGAAGCCGAAGCATGGATGAATAAACCAATGGTAGAAAGTGCGGTTCCGTTAGCTTATGGCGATAACTATTTAGGATATAAAATTGTCGGAACCACAGATAATTATACTAAACACTTTAGTTTAAAACTGCAACAAGGCAAGTTGTTTACAAATAATTTTGAAGTTGTATTAGGCGCAACCATTGCAGCTAAAACCAATTTAAAAATAGGCAGCACATTTTTTGGAACACATGGCGATGCACAAGAAGGCGAAGTGCACGACCATTATGCATATAAAGTTGTAGGTATTTTAGCACCATCGGGTAAAGTGGCAGATAATTTAATTCTTTCAAATATAGAATCGGTATGGGGAATGCATGACCACGACCACGCTGTTGAAGAACATGATCACCACGAAGGCGAAGTACACCAACACGAAGAAATCAATCCGCACGAAGGCAAAGAAATTACAGCCGTATTGCTTAAAATGCGTAACAATATGGCAAAAATGACTTGGCCTAGAATCATACCTCAAAATACCGAAATGCAAGCAGCATCGCCTGTATTAGAAGTGAATAGGCTTTTTGCTTTATTTGGCGTAGGTATTACCGCTTTAACTTATTTGGCATACGGTATTATGTTAATTTCGGGCATAAGTATTTTTGTTGCTTTGTACAATACTTTAAAAGAGCGTAAATATGAATTTGCTTTACTGCGTATTACTGGTGCTAGTAAATTGCAATTGTTGTGGTTGGTTTTGTTAGAAAGTATTTTTTTATGTACCATAGGGTTTATTCTTGGTATTGTTTTTGGTAGAATTGGTTTGTATTTTCTATCAATTTCTTCGCAAGAAGAATTTAAAATGGCCTTTAATCCATTAGAATTTTTATGGAAAGAGGAAGGAATGCTTTTTGTAGCAACTTTAAGTGTTGGTATTATTGCCGCAATTATACCTGCATTAAAAGCATATTCATTAAATATATCTAAAACATTAGCTAATGCTTAAAAAAATTATTGTTGGTATTTATTGTTTAGTTGCTTTGGTATTAATGAGTTTTTCATCAACCAACCAAATAGCTTTATCTAAAAATGCTGTTCAAGATGAGCCTATAGCTTTAACGTGGCAATTATTAGCTAATTTAAGTAATAGTTTGCGAGTTATGGCTAATTACAACCAAGTAATAAAAGAATCGTTCCAAGGTAAAAAAGTACAAATTAGTGGTTATATTATTCCTGTTGATAGTAAATCGTATGTTTTAAGTAAAAATATGTATTCACATTGTTTTTTTTGTAGTACAAGTGCAGGTATCGAAACCATTTTAGGGATTCAATTTAAAGGAAAGACACCACGACTAAAAACCGATACATACGTAACTTTAACGGGTACTTTTTTTTATAACGATAAAAATAAAGACGATTGGACTTTTAGCGTGCACAACGCAACATTTACAACAAAAAAATAGTAATTTGATTTTAATAAATAATCTAAAATGATAAAAAATATAGTAATTGGTGTTTATTGTAGTTTAGCTGTACTGTTAATGAGTTTTTCAACAAATTCTACATCAAAAACAACAATTTACAGCAAACAAAAGCCAACAGAAGTTACTTGGAAACTTTTAGGGCAAATTGATTTTGTAAAGCGTAAAAATCCGCATTATGGCGAAGTAATGTATCCTATGGTTAACGGAACATTAAAAGCACTACAAGGCAAAAAAATTAAGGCTTCGGGTTTTATAGTTCCTATCGATAGTAAATCGTATGCTTTAAGTAAAAATGTATTTGCACAATGTTTTTTTTGTGGAAATGCCGGGCCAGAAACCATAATGGGTATTAAATTTAAAGGAAATACGCCGCGTTTAAAAACCGATACCTATGTTACAATGGAAGGCACTTTTAGATACAATGCCGATGATATTGATGATTGGATTTATCATATTGAAAACGCAGTAATTACACATCAAAAATAATGGTTGTAAAAGAACATATTTCGCATTTGTTTTTTGATTTAGATCATACCATTTATGATTTTGATAAAAACGCTTCACTCACTTTTCAAGCTATTTTTAACGATATGCAATTGAATGGGGTAGGTGATTTTATGACTCATTTTAAACCAATTAATGATTATTATTGGGAGAAATATGCCAATACCGAAATTACCCATGATGAATTGCGCTACGGTAGATTAAAAGATACTTTTACTGCAATTGATGTACAGGTAAACGATGAAGCTATTTATCACATTGCCGATCAATTTATACAGCAATTACCTAATCACAATCATGTTTTTGATGGAGCGCATGATACATTAAACGCTTTAAAAAATAACTATTCGTTGCATATTATTACCAACGGACCAAATTTGGTACAAGAGCGTAAATTAAAAAATGCAGGCCTAACTAGTTATTTTTCAAGCATAACCAATTCTGAAATGGCAGGTGTAAAAAAACCACATCTGGCTATTTTTGAATACGCATTGCAAGCTGCAAATGCAACACGAAAGCAAAGTGTAATGATTGGAGATAGCATACATGCCGATATTAACGGCGCGTTAAATGCTGGTATGCAGGTAGTTTGGTTTAACGAATTTAAAAATATAAATACATTAGGAGTTCCCGAAGTGAATCATTTAAAACAACTTTTAGATATTTTATAAAATGAAAAATTTTTTATTTGTACTGTTATTAACTTTTTGTGGTTTAGCCTCTCAAGCGCAAAGTTTAGCTAACACAAAAAACATACGTTTAAAAGGTATGTACGATTTTCAAACAGAGTTTAATGAATTTAGAGTAAATTCATTTTTAAAACACCGCTTTGAAGAGCACGGCTATACCGTTATTTACGATATGGAAGAAAAAAAGAAATGGCAAGTTGAAACAGCACCTTCTTGTGACGAATTGATTTGCGTTGTAACTCGCGATAAAGCAATGTTAGCTACAAAATTAGAAGTAGTTTTAATAAATTGTAAAGGCGATGTAGTGTTTAAAGCAAATGGCGAAAGTAGATTAAAAATACGTTCTAAATCGCATGTTGATGCTTTAAAGAACGCACTTGAACTTACAGTATTTAAAGCTAAAATTAATTAAACAAGCACTTCAACAGAAGTGCTTGTTTAATTTTAATATCCATATTTACCTTGCCAACGTTGGTGTAAAAAATCTTTAGTTTGTTTTTCGCGTGTATTGTCACCTGGTTCATAAAAAGGTGTGTTTACTAAATCGTCGGGTAAATATTCTTGGTATGCAAAATTTCCAGGAAAATCGTGACTGTATTTATAATCTTCGCCATAACCTAATTCTTTCATTAATTTGGTTGGTGCGTTGCGCAAATGAATAGGAATCGATAAATCGCCAGTTTGTTTTACTGCCGCTTGTGCATTGCCTATAGCCATATAACTGGCGTTGCTTTTTGGCGATGTTGCCAAATAAATAGCACATTGGCTTAGTAAAATTCTACTTTCGGGGTAACCAATAACCGATACTGCCTGAAAAATATTGTTTGCCATTATTATTGCGGTGGGGTTTGCTAACCCAATATCTTCAGATGCCGAGATTAATAATCTACGAGCAATAAATTTTAAATCTTCGCCACCTTCAATCATTCGGGCTAACCAATAAACGGCACCGTTTGGATCGCTTCCGCGTATCGATTTTATGAAGGCCGAAATAATATCGTAATGTTGTTCACCAGTTTTGTCATATAAAACAGTGTTTTTTTGAACAATTTGCATTACTTTTTCATTGGTAATTTCAATAGTATCACCATCTAAAGTACTTACAATTAATTCAAAAGTATTTAACAATTTTCTACCATCACCACCTGAAACCCTGAATAAAGCTTCGTTTTCAGTAATAGTAATATTTTTATCTTTTAAATCCTCATCAACCAACAAAGCACGGTATAATAACGCTTCTAAATCGGCTTTAGTAAAAGCATTTAAAGTATAAACTTGGCAACGCGATAACAAAGCAGGAATTACTTCAAAACTAGGATTTTCCGTCGTTGCACCAATTAAAGTAACCCAACCTTTTTCAACGGCTGCCAAAAGCGAATCTTGCTGTGATTTACTAAATCTATGAATTTCATCAATAAACAAAATGGGATTTTTGGGTGTAAACAAACCGCCACTTCCTTTGGCTTTTTCAATAACTTCGCGTACATCTTTTACACCTGCGTTAATTGCACTTAAAACATAAAAAGGTCTGTTGCTTTCTTGTGCAATAATTTCGGCTAAAGTAGTTTTACCTGTGCCGGGTGGCCCCCAAAATATCATCGACGGGATAACGCCGCGTTTTATACTTTGCGTTAAAATACCTTGTGTACCAACCAAATGCGATTGACTGATGTAATCTTCTAATTTTTTAGGACGTATGCGTTCTGCTAACGGTGCTTTCATATTGTAAAAGTATAAAATAGATTTGGCGTTGCAAAAAAAGAGGTATATTAGTAAGAATAAAAAGCTATTAAAAAAAAAAAATTATAATAAATCAATAAACTGCCATAACGGCAGTTTTTTTTATTTGGGTATATTTTTGATTTACATTTTACATGGAAACAGATCAACTAAAATACCGCCCAGCCGTTTTTTGGGTGCCTTTTATATTTATACTTACGCTTTGGGTTATTTATTACTTAGATTGGCGTTACTTTTTTGAATGGAACAATTACGGAATTGTACCACACACATTTAAAGGATTACGAGGCGTTATTTTTTCACCATTTTTACATGGTTCGGTACAACATTTATGGAACAACACCATAGCACTTGCCGTTTTATTACCTTTAATTTGTTACTATTATTACCAAAATTGGCAAACATTGGTTTTTGGTGGTATTTTACTTTCGGGGTTAGGTACATGGCTTATTGCTACAAGTGGTACACACATTGGTGCCAGCGGACTTATATATGTTTTAACCGCCTATATGTTTTTTACAGGTATACGCAGTAAGCAATACCGTTTAATGGCAATATCGTTTTTAATGATTATTTTATACGGAAGTTCGGTTTGGTACATGCTGCCCGATGTTGAAAAAGGCATTTCATGGCAAGGTCATTTAGCTGGTTTTATTTCAGGTTTTATTCTTTCGTACATCCTTAAAAAACCGCAACTAGAACCGAAATACAAATACAATTGGCAACATCCTGATTTTGATGAAAGCAAAGACGATTTTATAAAACAGTTCGATGCAAAAGGTAATTTTAAACCCTTGCCGTTATTGCATACCGATGATCAAGGATATACTTATAACGATACTTTTTACCGACAAACAGCTAAACCTACTCAGCAAATTTTCTATAAAAATTGGCATACTATTACGGTTTTTGTAACTAATTAATTTTGGGCACATGCTGCGCACCGGGCTATATGCCTTTAGTCCTCGCGCGTTGCGCTGCGGGCTATCAGCTGCTATCCCTTGTGCAAGTGAAAAGTGAAATTTAGCTTAAAAAAAAATTAGCAAATCACGAAAAAATAAATTACATTCGGTACTACAAAATATTTAGATAAAAATGAAATTAGGCGCTTTTTCTATTAGCTTAACCATAAAGGATATTCACCAATCAAAAGCTTTTTATGAAAAATTAGGTTTTGAATATAAAGGTGGCGACATCACCCAAAATTGGATTGTTCTTAAAAACGGTACTACCGTTATTGGTCTTTTTCAAGACATGTTTCCAAAAAACATTATTACGTTTAATCCAGGTTGGGACCAAAACGCACAACATTTACCAGAATTTAACGATGTACGCATCATTCAAGAACAATTAAAACAAGCAGGTATTCAGCTTACAAAAGAAGCCGATGAAAGTACATCAGGTCCAGAATACATTACTTTAGAAGATCCCGACGGAAATCCAATTCTTATAGATCAACACAGATAATTCATATAAAAATAATTTTTAAACATAATAAAATGGCAACAGTAAACACTTATTTAAACTTTAGCGGAAATTGCGAAGAAGCATTTAATTTTTATAAATCGGTTTTTGGTACCGAGTTTAGTTATATTGGCCGATTTGGTGAAATGCCTCCACAAGAAGGCTGCGAACCAATGAATGAAGAGTTTGCTAACAAAATTATGCACGTAAGTTTACCAATTGGTAATACCATTTTAATGGGTAGCGATACAGGTGGCGAATGGGCACCAAATTTTGTACAAGGTAATAATTTTGCAATTTCAATTAATACCGATAGTAAAGAAGAAGCCGATGTGCTTTTTAATGGACTTTCAGCTGGTGGTATGGTTACTATGCCAATGGCCGATACTTTTTGGGGTGCGTACTTTGGTATGTTTACAGATAAATTTGGAATTAATTGGATGGTGAATTACGATGTACCACAACCAGAATAATTGCAATAAAAAACAAAACGGTTTCAAAATATTGAAACCGTTTTTTAATTATATTGTAATAAAATTATAAACGCTGTCTAACGGCTTCGTATAAAAAAGTACCACAAGCAACCGATGCATTTAACGATGAAATAGTACCAAACATAGGTAGTTTTGCTTTTTCGGCGATGATTTTTAAAACCGATGGATTTACTCCTTTATCTTCAGAACCCATTATAATTGCAATTCTTTTGTTAAGAAAAGATGCGCAAGGGTATCTTTATAATAACACCTTTAATCGTAAGAACAATACCCAGCATCATTCGTACATTTTAAAAGAAAATACGTAGCAGAGATCGTATCAGCAGTTAAAAAAATCTATAGTTTAATAGATTTTTAATATCGTTTCAAAGTGTAATTGCTTATTTTATTAGTAATTTTATAAAACAACTATAAACAACTATAAACAATGGAAAACGCAGGAAACGATATTAGCAAATGCCCGTTTCACAACGGAACTATAACAAAAGCAGTTGCTGGCAACGGAACAACTAACAACGATTGGTGGCCAAACCGATTAAGACTTGATATTTTACGTCAACATTCATCAAAGTCCGATCCTATGGGCGATGATTTTAATTATTCAGACGAATTTAAAAAACTTGATTTAGAAGCTTTAAAAGCAGCTTTAAAAGCTTTAATGACCGACTCACAAGATTGGTGGCCTGCTGATTTTGGACATTACGGACCACTCTTTGTTCGTATGGCTTGGCATAGTGCAGGTACTTATCGTGTGCAAGATGGTAGGGGTGGTGCAGGGGCTGGTCAACAACGATTTGCACCATTAAACTCTTGGCCCGATAATGTTTCGTTAGATAAAGCGCGAAGATTGTTATGGCCAATTAAACAAAAATACGGACGCAAAATTTCATGGGCAGATTTAATGATTCTTACAGGAAATATGGCTTTGGAATCTATGGGTTTCAAAACATTGGGATTTGCTGGTGGACGTGCCGATGTTTGGGAATCCGATATGGATGTATACTGGGGAAGTGAAAAAACGTGGTTGGGTGGCGATGTTCGATACTCACAAGGATCCGAAGGTGTTGCAGAAAATCACGGAGTTATTTCATCAGAAGATAATGCCAATGGAAAACAACACACACGCGATTTGGAAAATCCGTTAGCAGCGGTTCAAATGGGATTGATTTATGTGAATCCTGAAGGACCAGATGGAAACCCCGATCCAATTGCGGCAGCAAATGACATACGCGATACGTTTTCACGTATGGCAATGAACGATGAAGAAACCGTTGCTTTAATAGCAGGCGGTCACACATTTGGCAAAGCTCATGGCGCAGCGTCGGCAGATCATTTAGGTAAAGAACCAGAAGCAGAAGGTTTAGAACAACAAGGTTTTGGTTGGGAAAATAAGTTTGGTACTGGTAAAGGGGCTGACACTATAACTTCTGGATTAGAAGTAACTTGGACACAAAAACCTACTGAATGGACCAATCTTTTCTTTGAAAATTTATTTGAATATGAATGGGAATTAACCAAAAGTCCGGCGGGTGCACACCAATGGGAAGCTGTTAATGCAATTGATTCTGTTCCTTTGGCACATGATAGCTCGAAAAAGCAAAAACCACGAATGCTTACAACCGATTTGTCGTTACGATTTGATCCTGAATACGGAAAAATATCGCGCCGTTTTTACGAAAATCCTGATGAATTTGCCGATGCCTTCGCAAAAGCATGGTTTAAATTAACACATAGAGATATGGGGCCGCGCGAACGTTATTTGGGTGCCGATGTTCCACAGCAAGTTTTTAAATGGCAAGATCCAGTTCCGGCGGTTGATCACGAGTTAATTAATGAGGAAGATATAGCACAGTTGAAAGTACAATTAAATGCTTTAGATTTATCGGCTTCAGAATTGGTAGGTACGGCTTGGGCTTCGGCTTCAACTTTCCGTGGTTCAGATAAACGTGGCGGAGCAAACGGCGCGCGTATTCGTTTAGAGCCTATGAAAAACTGGGAAGTAAACAATCCTATCCAGTTAAATAAAGTGTTAACGGCTTTAGAAAAAGTTCAGTCGCAATTCAATGCATCAGGAAAAAAAATTTCATTGGCAGATTTAATTGTTTTGGCAGGAAATGTCGGAATTGAAAAAGCAGCTAAAAATACTGGATTTAATGTTCAAGTTCCTTTTGCTCCAGGAAGAACAGATGCTTTTCAAGAACAAACCGATGTGGAATCGGTAGCATTTTTAGAACCAATTGCAGACGGATTTAGAAATTATCGTAAAAACATCAGAAGTTCGGTATCAACCGAAGAATTATTGATTGATAAAGCACAATTATTAACCTTAACAGCTCCGGAATTGACGGTTTTATTGGGTGGATTACGTTCGATCAATATTAATTTTGATGGATCTAAAAACGGTGTGCTAACAGATCGTCCCGGACAGTTGACAAACGATTTCTTTGTGAATTTGCTGGATATGAACACGCAATGGAAAGCTATGGGAACCGATAAAGAAATTTATTTGGGAACCGATCGTAAAACCGGAACTCCAAAATGGACGGGTACGCGTGCTGATTTGGTTTTTGGATCAAACTCTGAATTAAGAGCTATTGCGGAAGTTTACGCAAGTACCGATGCTAATGAAAAATTTATTAATGATTTTGTTTCAGCTTGGACAAAAGTAATGAACGCAGATCGCTTTGATTTAAAATAAAAAAAAGAATAATAAAAAAGGCTCACTTTAAATTCTTAAAGTGAGCCTTTTACTTTTTATATGAAATTCACAAACGTTGTCTAACGGCTTCGTATAAAAATGCACCGCAAGCAACAGATACATTTAACGATGAAATTGTACCAAACATAGGTAATTTTGCTTTTTCGTCGATGATTTTTAAAACCGAAGGGTTTACCCCTTTATCTTCAGAACCCATAATAATAGCAATTCCTTTGTTAAAATCAATATCATAAATATTGTTTTCGGTTTTTTCGGTAGCAGCAACAGTGGTAACTCCTGAACCTTGTAAGTAAAACACAGCGTCTTTAATATGATCTACTTTACAAATAGGAATGTTAAAAACCGCGCCAGCCGAAGTTTTAACCGTATCGCCGTTTACAGGTGCAGATCCTTGTTTTTGTATAATAATACCATCAACACCCGTACATTCTGCGGTACGAATAATTGCACCAAAATTACGTGCATCGCTCAATTGATCTAAAATTAAAAACAAAGGTTTTTCCTTTTGTTCCAAAACACCTTCAACCAAAGTTTCTATCGATACAAATTTAATAGGCGCAATAGATGCTACTGCACCTTGATGGTTATTAAATTTGCTTAGTTTGTTCAATTTTTCAACCGGAACGTACGAAAAATTTACGTTGTTTTTCTTTAACGTTTTCATTAGCTCTTGCATTAAATCGCCTTGAGCTTCTTTTTGTATAAATACTTTATCTATTTCTTTTCCTGCGTTTATCGCTTCGATAACTGCACGAATTCCAAATATTTGATGTTCATTTTGCATGCTACAAAGATATTACTATATTTAATAAAAAATTAATTATGAAAAAAATACTGTTGTTATTTACGTTTTTAGTTGTGAATTTTTCTTTTGGGCAGGAAATTATTTCGCAAGAATTGTATGAAGGTGTGATTTCTAACGATTTAAAAGTTTCGTTCTATTTAAAAATGGAAGAAGACGGCTGCCCAAGAACTTTTGTTTCGGCAATTTATAAATACGATTCTAATAAAGAAAATAATTGGATACTTTTAGATACTACTTTTTCTGAAGAAAAACAGCAATTTACTTTTGTGGAACATTACAATACGGGTTTGTTACTTTTAAAAAGAAGTACAGGGCAATTAAACGGAGTTTGGATTTCGCCCGATGGTAAAAAGCAATTACCTGTAAAACTTTCTAAAGTAAAAGTTAGCAAAGAAAAAGTTGAAAAGCTAGAAAATACTTTAGAAGAAGAGCTAATGAGTGCGTATGATTGTTAAAAAAAATAAACTATGAAAACAGGTGTTTTATTATTTTTTGTATTGATGGTTTGTGTATCGTGCAAATCAAAAATTAACTATAACGAAAAAGTGTATACCGACATTATGAAACATTCGGTTGTCTTATTTGCAAAAGAAGACAAAGGGAAAGTGTACCCAGGTAGTGTTTCAAATAAAGTTGTTTGCGATACTCTTGTTATGAAAAATATATTGCTTAAAAGTATCCCTTTACAAGCATCTGAATCGCCAAGTAAAAAAACAATGGGCGTTGTAAAAGATACCGTAATTTATATAAAAGAGTAAGTGTAAGTTTACTCTTTTTTTAAAACTGCGTTTTGTAGCTTAAATGAAAAATAGCATTGCGCATTTTAAAATCGGTATTTGGTTGCACGCCGTTTGCGTAAATAATGTTGAATAAACCGCCACCGGTTTGTATGCCAAATCCTAATCCAAATGAGTATAAAAAATCTTTTATATTTTCACCTTCGTAATAAGCAAAATCGGTAATACTGTGCAAATACATGTTTGGCGCTAGTAAATAACGAACTTCGTTGTAAATACCCAATTGTTTGTTGGTTAATAAAGAATTTTCCTGAAAACCCCGAATAGAGTTAATTCCTCCAAAACGATAATATTCATTATATAATAAAGGAATTTTACTTTGTAACAACGCGCCTTCTAAATGTTGGTTAATGTACCATCTGTTTTTTAATTGCCATAAATATTGGGCATTAAAGTTTATAAATTGTTGTGATCCTTTACGGTTGTTTAGTTCTTCGGTTTTTGAACCTAAACCTACCAATCCAGTTACGTAGTATTTTTGACGGAATAGGGGATGCGTTTGGTATTTATTTAATAAATAATTAAGTGTAACAAACGTATTACTGTAATTGGCCGCCTGATAAAAATTATCTGTACCAGCAACCGATGAAGTAGATTGATAACCTACACCAACTCTATGGTTAAAATTCAGATAATACAAAACCGCAGCATTAAACTTGGTGTTTAACATGGTACTGTCTTGTTTAAATAATTCTAACGAAGCTTTAAGTCCAAAAGGGGTGTTAAACAAATAAGGTACTTCGCCTGTTAGGTTAAATTGTGTTTGCTGGTTTCCGTCGTTTTTCCAATACAATTTTAATTGTTCGCCTTTATTTAAAACATTCATTAAATGTAAATCGGCATAACCGTTAAATTGTACTTTTCCGTTATCATCATTTGTAAAACCAATTAATCCGTCAAACTGACTTATGTTTTGGCGTTCCACATACATATATAAAGCAGTGTTGCTTTCGGTAAAAAGTACTTCGGGCTGCTTGGTAGTTTTAATAAACGGAAATTGCGCCATTTCTTTTTGTAGATCATTGGTAATGTCTTCGGTAAATGGTTTTTTCTCGTACTTTTTAATTAAACGCTTTTTAATACCGTTCGGAAAATTGCCGTAAGGTGTAAAAACCAATTGGTCAATTTTTCGTTGTTCATCAATCTTTAAATTTAAATCGGCAATTAATAAATGTTTTTTTAAAGTATGATTTGTAAGTTGAATGGTGCTAATAGCATATCCCTTTTTAGCTAATTGTTCAACAATATTTGTAAGATACTTTTCTGTATTTTCAATTGCAATGGTTTTGCTTAATCCATTTATTTGTAAAATTTCTTTTAATTGGTTTTGATGTTTGTTGAAGTTTATTTTTAAGCTATCGGTTTTTATGCCTAAATCAAAATTTACAAAATACAGACTGTCTTTTTTTTCTGTAGATGTTACTTGGTAGTACAAGTATCCATTTGTTTTTATAAAAGTTTGTAGGTTTTTAAGTTGTGTTTCTAAATCCTGACCATTTGTAAAAATACTATCAGTAATTTGTTTTTTTAAATATGTAGATTCAATGTTATTTTTACCCTTAATTTTTAAATAAATTTGTTGCCCAAAAAGCGCGTAGTTGCTAAATATGCAAACTATCAAGCAAATGGTTTTAATAACTAAAGGGGTGTTTTTAAACAACATGAAACAAGTAAGGTTAATAGCGTAAATTTAGAAATATTTTGAAAATAAATGAAATACGTTTGTTTTGAATATAATAATTTATATATTTGCATCCCCGAAAATACACGGGAAATAAATTTGAATGTAGAAATTTTTTAATAAACATTATGCCAACAATTCAACAATTAGTAAGAAAAGGGAGAACCCAATTGACTAAGAAGAGTAAATCGGTTGCTTTGGATTCATGTCCTCAAAGAAGAGGGGTTTGTACGCGTGTTTATACTACTACACCTAAAAAGCCAAACTCTGCAATGCGTAAAGTAGCGCGTGTACGTTTGACAAACGGTAATGAAGTAAACGCTTACATCCCAGGAGAAGGACACAATTTACAAGAGCACTCGATAGTATTAGTTAGAGGTGGAAGGGTAAAAGATTTACCAGGTGTTAGATACCACATTGTACGTGGTGCTTTAGATACTGCCGGTGTTAACGGTCGTACTCAAAGAAGATCTAAATATGGTGCTAAACGCCCTAAAGACGCAAAAAAGTAATTTAATTTAAGTAGAATAGTCAAAAGTTAAAAGTCGAAAGATTTTGTGTTTACACTTAAACACAGCTTTAAACTTGAAACCTTAAACTAGAAACTTTTAAAAAAGTAACAAGAAATGAGAAAAAGACAGGCAAAGAAAAGACCTCTTTTACCAGATCCAAAATTTAACGATCAGTTAGTAACACGTTTCGTAAATAACTTAATGTGGGATGGTAAAAAATCTACTGCTTTCAAAGTATTCTACGATGCGTTAGAAATCGTTGAAACTAAAAAGCAAGATGAAGAAAAAACATCTTTGGAAGTATGGAAAGATGCATTAACAAATGTTATGCCTCACGTTGAAGTACGTTCACGCCGTGTAGGTGGTGCTTCATTCCAAATTCCAATGCCAATTCGTCCAGATAGAAAAATTTCTATGGCGATGAAATGGATGATTCTTTATGCAAGAAAAAGAAACGACAAATCTATGGCTTCTAAATTAGCTGCTGAAATTTTAGCTGCTGCAAAAGAAGAAGGTGCTGCTGTTAAGAAAAGAATGGATGTTCACAAAATGGCAGATGCTAATAAAGCATTCTCTCACTTTAGATTTTAATTTTTCATAAAGACTAAGAAATGGCTAGAGATTTAAAATTTACTAGAAATATTGGAATTGCTGCTCACATTGATGCTGGTAAAACAACAACAACAGAGCGTATCCTTTTTTATACAGGTAAAAACCATAAAATTGGTGAGGTTCACGATGGTGCTTCAACAATGGACTGGATGGAACAAGAAGCAGAACGTGGTATTACTATTACTTCGGCTGCAACAACTTGTACTTGGGCTTTCCCAACAGATCAAGGTAAAAAAATTGCTGAATCACAAGATTACCACTTCAATATTATCGATACTCCAGGACACGTTGACTTTACCGTTGAGGTAAACCGTTCATTACGTGTGTTAGACGGATTAGTATTCTTATTCTCTGCAGTAGACGGAGTTGAGCCGCAATCTGAAACTAACTGGCGTTTGGCTGACAACTACAAAGTTCCACGTATGGGATTTGTTAACAAGATGGACCGTCAAGGGTCTAACTTCTTAAAAGTTTGTCAACAAGTAAAAGATATGTTAAAGTCTAACGCAGTGCCAATTGTATTACCAATTGGTGAAGAAGCAGACTTTAAAGGTGTAGTAGATTTAGTAAAAAACCGTGCTATTGTATGGCATGAAGATACTCAAGGTGCTACTTTTGATATCGTAGAAATTCCTGCAGATATGATTGATGAGGTAAAACAATACCGTGGTCAATTAATCGAAGAAATTGCTGCTTACGATGAAAACTTGTTAGAAAAGTACATGGAAGACGAAAACTCTATCACTGAAGAAGAAGTACACAAAGCATTGCGTGCAGCTACTTTAGATATGAGTATCATTCCAATGACATGTGGTTCTTCATTCAAGAATAAAGGGGTTCAGTTTATGTTAGATGCTGTTTGTCGTTACTTACCATCTCCAATGGATAAAGAAGCGATTGAAGGTACTAACCCTGATACAGACGAGCCAATCACTCGTAAACCATCAGTTACTGATCCGTTTGCTGCATTAGCATTTAAAATTGCAACCGATCCATTCGTAGGTCGTTTAGCATTCTTCCGTGCTTATTCAGGTGGATTAGATGCAGGTTCTTACGTATTAAATACACGTTCAGGTAACAAAGAACGTATCTCTCGTATCTATCAAATGCACGCTAACAAGCAAAACCCAATCGAAAGAATTGAAGCTGGAGATATTGGTGCAGCTGTTGGTTTTAAAGATATTAAAACAGGAGATACATTATGTGACGAAAAACACCCAATTGTGTTAGAGTCTATGGTATTCCCTGATCCGGTAATTGGTATCGCTATTGAACCAAAAACAAAAGCCGATGTAGATAAAATGGGTATGGCTTTAGCTAAATTAGCAGAAGAAGATCCAACATTTACAGTACGTACTGACCAAGCTTCTGGCCAAACGATTATCTCTGGTATGGGTGAGTTACACTTAGATATCATTGTAGATCGTATGCGTCGTGAGTTTAAAGTTGAGGTGAACCAAGGTGAACCACAAGTTGAGTACAAAGAGGCTTTCACGCGTTTTGCAGATCACAGAGAAACTTACAAAAAACAATCAGGTGGACGTGGTAAATACGGTGATATCGTATTTAAAATTGGACCAGCTGATGAGGTTGATGGTAAGCCATTTGTAGGTTTACAATTCGTGAACGAAGTAAAAGGTGGTAACGTTCCTAAAGAATATATACCAGCTGTTGAAAAAGGTTTCCGCGAGTCTATGAAACAAGGTCCTTTGGCAGGTTTCGAAATGGATTCATTAAAAGTTACTTTAATTGACGGTTCTTACCACGCGGTAGATTCTGATGCTTTATCATTCGAATTAGCTGCTAAAATGGGTTATAAAGAATCTGCTAAAGCTGCAGGTGCTATAATCTTAGAACCAATCATGAAATTAGAAGTGTTAACACCTGAAGAAAACATGGGTGATATCGTTGGTGACTTAAACCGTCGTCGTGGTCAAATCAATTCAATGGATGATCGTAACGGAGCTAAGGTTGTAAAAGCATCAGTGCCATTATCAGAAATGTTTGGTTATGTAACAACATTACGTACATTATCTTCTGGTCGTGCAACTTCAACAATGGAGTTCTCTCACTACGAGCAAACACCTTCTAATATTCAAGAAGAAGTAATTAAAAAAGCAAAAGGTAACGCTTAATAATTAAGAAAATGAGTCAAAAAATCAGAATAAAATTAAAATCTTACGATCACGCGTTGGTTGATAAATCAGCAGAAAAAATCGTAAAAACTGTAAAAAGTACTGGTGCAGTGGTAACAGGACCAATTCCATTACCTACTCACAAAAAAATCTTTACTGTTTTACGTTCTCCGCACGTTAACAAAAAGTCAAGAGAACAGTTCGAGTTAAGTTCGTACAAAAGATTATTAGACATCTATTCTTCATCTTCAAAAACGATTGACGCTTTAATGAAATTAGAGCTTCCTTCAGGAGTAGAAGTAGAGATAAAAGTGTGATAATAAACTTTTTTTAAAAAATACTTGTATATTTCAAGCATTGGTATTACTTTTGCCGATGCTTGAAATTTTTATATTTAATAATTATTAATTTAAATTTATGTCTGGGTTAATTGGAAAAAAAATCGGCATGACTTCAATCTTCGATGAAAAAGGAAAAAACATTCCTTGTACAGTAATCGAATTAGGTCCGTGTGTCGTTACCCAAGTCAGAACCAAAGAGGTTGACGGGTATGAAGCTTATCAACTTGGTTTCGATGACGCGAAAGAGAAAAATGCAACAAAAGCGGCTTTAGGTCACTTTAAAAAAGCAGGAACTTCTGTTAAACGCAAAGTTGTTGAAATTCAAGATTTTGAAAGCGCTTATAATTTAGGTGATGTAATCACTGTAGATTTATTTGCAGAAGGAGACTTTGTTGATGTACAAGGTACTTCAAAAGGAAAAGGATTCCAAGGTGTTGTAAAACGTCATGGATTTGGTGGTGTTGGTCAGGCTACGCACGGTCAACATAACCGTTTAAGAGCTCCAGGTTCTGTGGGTGCATCATCGTACCCTTCACGTGTATTCAAAGGAATGCGTATGGCAGGAAGAACCGGAGGAGAAAAAGTAACAGTTCAAAACCTTAGAGTTTTAAAAGTGGTAACCGATAAAAACTTATTAGTAGTTAAAGGTGCAGTACCAGGACATAAAAACTCTTACGTAATCGTACAGAAATAATGGAAGTAAAAGTTTTAGATATCAACGGAAAAGAAACTGGTAGATCAGTGCAATTAGCTGATTCAGTTTTCGCAATTGAGCCTAATAAACACGCTATCTATTTAGATGTTAAACAGTACTTAGCAAATCAACGCCAAGGTACACATAAAGCAAAAGAAAGAGCGGAAGTGGCTGGTTCTACACGCAAAATTAAAAAACAAAAAGGTACAGGTACTGCACGTGCAGGATCTGCAAAATCACCTGTTTTTAAAGGTGGTGGTACTATTTTTGGACCAAGACCGCGTAACTACTCTTTCAAATTAAACAAAGCTTTAAAACGTTTAGCACGTAAATCGGCTTTCACAATTAAAGCTCAAGAGTCGAACTTAGTAGTTATTGAAGATTTTACTTTCGATGTACCAAATACTAAAAATTTCATTAACGTATTGAAAGCTTTAGGGTTAGAAAATAAAAAATCGTTATTTGTGTTGGGTGAATCAAATAAAAACGTATATTTGTCATCACGCAATTTAAAAAGAGCTTCTGTTGTAACATCTTCAGAGTTAAACACTTACGGAATTTTAAATACAAATTCATTAGTGTTAACTGAAGGTTCTGTAGAGGTAATTGTTGAAAATTTAAGTAAATAAGTAGGGAAATGAGTACAATTATTAAACCTATCATTACCGAAAAAATAACTAAAGACGGTGAATTGTTCAACCGTTTTGGTTTTGTGGTAGCAAAAAAAGCGAACAAAGTAGAAATTAAAAAAGCTGTTGAAAAAGCTTATGGCGTTTCTGTTTTAGATGTAAATACAATGATTTACAGAGCGGATAGAACTACAAAATTCACAAAAAGCGGAATGATTACTGGTAAAACATCTGCTTACAAGAAAGCAATTGTTACATTGAAAGAAGGAGATTCAATCGATTTTTATAATAATATCTAATAACAATGTCAGTTAGAAAATTAAAACCTATTACCCCAGGTCAGCGTTTTAGAGTTGTTAATAGTTTTGACGCTATTACAACTGATAAGCCGGAGCGTTCATTATTAGCACCGAAAAAAAACTCTGGAGGTAGAAATAGTCAAGGAAAAATGACCATGCGTTACATTGGTGGTGGTCATAAACAACAGTATCGTATTATTGATTTTAAAAGAACTAAAGTTGGAGTACCAGCTACAGTTAAAACAATTGAGTACGATCCAAACCGTTCAGCTTTTATTTCGTTATTAGCTTACGCAGACGGTGCAAAAACATATATTATTGCACCAGCAGGATTGCAAGTAGGTCAGAAAGTAGTTTCAGGACCAGAAGCAGCTCCAGAAGTAGGTAACGCAATGCCTTTAGCAAACATTCCTCTTGGTACAATTATATCTTGTATCGAGTTACGTCCAGGTCAAGGTGCTGTTATCGCACGTTCTGCAGGAACTTTTGCACAATTAGTTGCTCGTGATGGTAAATATGCAACAATTAAAATGCCTTCAGGTGAAATACGTTTAATCTTATTAACATGTATGGCTACAATTGGTGCAGTATCTAACTCAGATCACCAGTTAATCGTTTCAGGTAAAGCAGGTAGATCTCGTTGGTTAGGAAGAAGACCACGCACTAGACCAGTAGCAATGAACCCGGTAGATCACCCAATGGGTGGTGGTGAAGGACGCTCTTCAGGAGGTCACCCACGCTCAAGAAAAGGTTTACCAGCGAAAGGTTACAGAACACGTTCTAGTGTTAAAGCAAGTAATAAATATATTGTAGAACGTAGAAAGAAATAATTAAGTAAGTATGGCACGTTCATTAAAAAAAGGACCTTATGTTCACTTTAAACTTGAGAAAAAAGTTTTAGAGAACGCAGAAAACGGTAACAAAGCGGTTGTTAAAACATGGTCAAGAGCATCAATGATTACTCCTGATTTTGTTGGACAAACAATTGCAGTACACAACGGTCGTCAATTTGTACCTGTTTACGTAACAGAAAACATGGTAGGACATAAATTAGGAGAATTTTCACCAACACGTTCATTCCGTGGACACGCTGGTGCAAAAAATAAAGGTAAAAAATAATAAGAAGCTATGGGAGTTCGTAAAAGAGAAAGAGCCGAGCAAGTTAAAGAAGCTAACAAACAAATTGCTTTTGCTAAGCTAAACAATTGCCCAACTTCACCTCGTAAAATGCGCTTAGTTGCAGATTTAGTAAGAGGACAGAAAGTTGAGAATGCTCTTAACATATTAAAATTTAATACAAAAGAAGCTTCAGGTAGATTAGAAAAGTTATTGTTATCAGCAATCGCTAACTGGCAGGCAAAAAATGCTGATGCAAACATCGAAGAAGCAGAATTATTTGTAAAAGAAATCCGTGTAGACGGTGGTGCAATGTTAAAAAGATTACGCCCTGCACCTCAAGGTCGCGCGCACAGAATTAGAAAACGTTCTAATCACGTAACAATCGTATTAGGATCTAATAATAACACACAAAGCAATTAATAAACAGTATGGGACAAAAGACTAATCCAATCGGAAATCGCCTTGGGATCATCAGAGGATGGGACTCTAACTGGTACGGTGGAAATGACTATGGAGATAAACTTGCTGAAGATGCAAAAATCAGAAAGTACATCCATGCTCGTTTAGCAAAAGCTAGTGTATCAAAAATCATCATCGAGAGAACTTTAAAACTTGTAACCGTTACTATCACAACGGCTCGTCCAGGTATCATTATTGGTAAAGGCGGTCAAGAGGTAGACAAGTTGAAAGAAGAACTTAAGAAAATTACTAACAAAGAGGTACAAATCAACATCTTTGAAATCAAAAGACCAGAGTTAGATGCTTATTTGGCTGCAACAAGTATCGCTCGTCAAATCGAAAGCCGTATTTCTTACCGTAGAGCTATTAAAATGGCTATCGCTGCGGCAATGAGAATGAACGCTGAAGGTATGAAAGTTATGATTTCAGGTCGTTTAAACGGTGCTGAAATGGCACGTTCAGAACACTTTAAAGATGGTCGTATTCCTTTATCTACTTTCCGCGCTGATATTGACTATGCTTTAGCTGAAGCACATACTACTTACGGTAGAATGGGTATTAAAGTATGGATCATGAAAGGTGAAGTTTATGGTAAAAGAGATCTTTCTCCGTTAGCTGGTATGGACAAGCAAAAATCGTCTAAGCCTGCAGGATCTGGAAAACCAAATGGAAGACCAAACCAACGCAACAAAAGAAAGTAATTTTAAACTAAAGAAAAATGTTACAGCCTAAAAGAACGAAGTACCGTAAGGTACAGAAAGGTAAAATGAAAGGGGTTTCTCAAAGAGGAAGCGAGCTTTCTAACGGAATGTTCGGTATTAAATCTTTAGATTACTCATTCATTACTTCACGCCAAATCGAAGCTGCACGTATCGCTGCAACTCGTTTCATGAAACGTGAAGGTCAATTATGGATTAAAATCTTCCCAGATAAACCTATTACTAAAAAACCTCTTGAGGTACGTATGGGTAAAGGTAAAGGTGCAGTTGAATATTGGGCTGCAGTTGTTAAGCCAGGAAGAATTATGTTTGAAGTGGGTGGTGTGCCTTTAGCAGTAGCAAAAGAAGCATTACGCTTAGCCGCTCAAAAACTTCCAGTAAAAACTAAGTTTATCATTGCAAGAGATTTCGAAGCTTAATTTTAGATCATTATGAAGAAACAAGAAATAAATAATCTATCTTTAGCTGAGTTACAAGCTAAACTTGGTGAGTTAACAAACCAATATGCTGAGTTAAGAAACGCTCATGCTATTTCACCTATTGCTAACCCTTTGCAATTAAGAACAGTAAGAAGAGCTATCGCAAGAGTGAATACTGAGATTAGCAAAAAAGACTTACAATAATTGTATTCTGCTGAAAGATGGAAAAAAGAAATTTAAGAAAAGAAAGAATCGGTGTAGTTACAAGCAACAAAATGACTAAGTCAATCGTTGTGTCTGAAACAAAAAGAGTAAAACACCCATTATATGGTAAGTTCGTGTTAAAAACTAAAAAATACGTTGCACACGACGAATTAAACGACTGTAACATTGGTGACACAGTTAGAATTATGGAAACACGTCCATTATCTAAAAACAAATGTTGGAGATTAGTTGAAATCATTGAAAGAGCGAAATAATTATGGTACAACAGGAATCTAGATTAAAAGTAGCAGATAACACAGGAGCAAAAGAAGTTTTGACTATCCGTGTTTTAGGAGGAACGAAACGTCGTTATGCCTCTGTTGGAGATAAAATTGTAGTAGCGATTAAAGATGCAACTCCGAACGGAAACGTAAAAAAAGGAACTGTATCTACAGCTGTTGTAGTTCGTACCAAAAAAGAAGTGAGAAGAGCTGATGGATCTTACATCCGTTTTGACGATAACGCTTGTGTATTGTTAAACGCTGCAGGTGAAATGAGAGGAACACGTGTTTTTGGTCCAGTAGCAAGAGAGCTTCGTGAAAAACAATTCATGAAAATTGTATCATTGGCACCTGAAGTGCTTTAATTCGTAAAAATGATGACAAAGCTAAAAATTAAAACAGGAGATAACGTACGCGTTATTGCTGGAGATCACAAAGGATCTGAAGGAAAAGTTTTACGTGTTTTACGCGACAAAAACAAAGCAATCGTTGAAGGTGTAAACATGGTTTCTAAACACGTGAAACCAAGTGCTACAAACCCTCAAGGTGGTATTGTTAAAAAAGAAGCTGCAATTCACATCTCTAACATCGCTTTAATTGACACTAAAACAAACAGTGTTACTAAAGTAGCTTATAAAGTAGAAGGAGATAAGAAAGTGCGTGTTTCTAAAAAATCTAATCAAGCATTATAGTCATGACTTATATACCAAGACTTAAACAAGAATATAAAGACAGAGTAATCTCTGCTTTAAAAGAAGAATTCGGTTACAAGAACGTAATGCAAGTTCCAAAACTTGAGAAAATTGTTGTAAGCCGTGGAGTTGGTGCTGCAGTTTCTGATAAAAAATTAGTTGATCACGCTGTTGAAGAACTAACAAAAATTACAGGACAAAAAGCAGTAGCTACTATTTCTAAAAAAGACGTTGCTTCTTTTAAATTAAGAAAAGGGATGCCAATTGGTGCAAAAGTTACTTTACGTGGTGAAAGAATGTACGAATTCTTAGACCGTTTAGTTACATCTGCATTACCACGTGTACGTGATTTCGCTGGTGTTAAATCTAATGGATTTGACGGAAGAGGAAATTATAACTTAGGTGTAGTTGAGCAAATTATTTTCCCTGAGATTGATATTGATAAAGTAAACAAAATTGCAGGTTTCGATATTACTTTTGTAACATCTGCTAACACAGATGCTGAAGCAAAATCATTACTTGCAGAATTAGGAGTACCTTTTAAAAAGAACTAGTATGGCTAAAGAATCAATGAAAGCCCGTGAGGCGAAAAGAGAAGCATTGGTAGCTAAGTATGCTGCAAAACGTAAAGCTTTAAAAGAAGCTGGTGATTACGAAGCATTACAAAAATTACCTGCAAACGCTTCTCCTGTACGTTTACACAACCGTTGTAAATTAACAGGACGTCCAAGAGGTTATATGCGTCAGTTTGGTATTTCACGTGTAACTTTCCGTGAAATGGCTAACCAAGGTTTAATACCGGGCGTTAGAAAAGCAAGTTGGTAATAAATTTTTAACTGGTTGAAGGTTCATAAACAACAATTGAAAACCACAACCGCAAATCATACATTATGTATACAGATCCTATTGCAGATTTTTTAACAAGAATTAGAAATGCATCGCGTGCAAACCACAGAGTGGTTGAAATACCTGCATCTAACTTCAAAAAAGAAATCACAAAAATTTTATTCGAACAAGGATATATTTTAAGCTACAAATTTGATGATTCTACAGTACAAGGATCAATCAAAATAGCTTTAAAATATGATAAAGACACGAAAGAGTCTGTTATCAAAGATATCCAAAGAATTAGTAAACCAGGTTTACGTAAATATGCATCATCTGCAGATTTACCACGTATTTTAAACGGTTTAGGTATTGCTATTGTATCAACATCTAAAGGTTTAATGACAGGTAAAAAAGCTAAGCAGTTAAATGTTGGTGGTGAAGTAGTTTGTTACGTATACTAATAAAATAGACGAGCGAAATGTCAAGAATAGGTAAAAATCCAATCTCAATTCCTGCTGGCGTTACTGTTGAAGTTAAAGACGCAGTTGTTGTAGTTAAAGGAAAATTAGGAGAGCTTTCACAAACTTTTGATAAAGTAAACGTGAAAGTAGAAGACGGACAAGTAATCGTTGAGCGTTCATCAGATTTAAAAGATGAAAGAGCAAAACACGGTTTATACAGAAGTTTAATCAGCAATATGGTTGTTGGTGTATCTGAAGGTTTTACTAAACAATTAGAATTAGTGGGTGTTGGATACCGTGCATCAAATCAAGGTCAAAAACTTGATTTAGCTTTAGGTTTCTCTCACAACATAGTTTTAGAAATTGTACCAGAAGTAACAGTTGAAACAGTTTCTGAAAAAGGTAAAAACCCTATCGTTAAATTAACATCTGCAGACAAGCAACTTGTTGGTCAGGTAGCTGCAAAGATTCGTTCTTTCCGTAAGCCTGAACCATACAAAGGAAAAGGTATCAAGTTTGTTGGTGAAGAGTTAAGAAGAAAAGCAGGTAAATCAGCTTAAAAATTAAAGCCATGTCATTAAACAAATCTGAAAGAAGACAAAGAATTCAATACAGAGTTAGAAAAACAATTAGCGGTACAGCTGCTAGACCACGTTTATCTGTATTTAGAAGTAATAAAGAAATCTATGCACAAATCATAGATGATGTGAACGGTGTAACTTTAGCTGCAGCTTCTTCTCGCGAAGCAGGTGTTGCTAAAGGAACTAAAATCGAAACTGCTGCATCAGTTGGTAAACTAATTGCAGAAAAGGCTTTAAAAGCGGGTATAGATACTATTTCTTTTGATAGAGGTGGAAACTTATACCACGGTCGTGTGAAATCATTAGCTGAAGGCGCAAGAGAAGCTGGATTAAAATTCTAATTGTAATTAGTTATGTATCAAAATTATAAAAACGTAGAATATGTTAAACCAGCTGGTCTTGATTTAAAAGATCGTTTGGTTGCAGTTAACCGTGTTACCAAAGTAACTAAAGGGGGTAGAGCATTTGGCTTTTCTGCTGTAGTTGTAGTTGGTGACGAAAATGGTGTAGTTGGTCATGGTTTAGGAAAATCTAAAGATGTTTCTGAAGCTATTGCCAAAGCAGTTGAAGATGCTAAGAAAAACTTAGTTCGTATCCCATTACATGGAACAACAATTCCACATGAACAAAAAGGTAAATTTGGTGGTGCACGTGTATTTTTAATGCCAGCATCAGTAGGTACCGGAGTTATTGCTGGAGGTAACGTACGTGCAGTATTAGAAGCTGTAGGTATTCACAATGTATTATCAAAATCTCAAGGTTCTTCTAACCCTCATAACGTAGTTAAGGCAACTTTTGATGCTTTATTAAATATGAGAAGCGCTGCTACAGTTGCAAAACAAAGAGGAATTTCTTTAGAGAAAGTATTTAAATCTTAATTTTGAGTAGTATGTCAAAAATTAAAGTAAAACAAGTTAGAAGCAAAATCAATTGTCCAGAAGATCAAAAAAGAACATTAGCAGCTTTAGGTCTTCGTAAATTAGGACAAGTTGTTGAGCATGATAATACACCAGCTATTGTAGGAATGGTAAAAAAAGTTCAACATTTAGTTTCTGTAGAAGAAATTAACTAATTTAATAGGAGTTATGAATTTAAGTAATTTACAACCGGCAAACGGTTCTGTACATAATCAAAACAAAAGAGTAGGTCGTGGAGAAGGTTCTGGTAAAGGTGGAACTGCTGCACGTGGACATAAAGGTGCTAAATCTCGTTCAGGTTATTCTAAGAAAATTGGTTTTGAAGGTGGACAGATGCCTTTACAGAGACGTGTTCCTAAATTTGGTTTTAAAAATATCAATAGAGTAGAGTATGTAGGTATTAATTTAGATACATTACAAACTTTAGTTGACAATGGAACAATAACTGACGCATTAGATTTTAATGCATTAGTTGAAAACAGAATAGTTTCAAAAAATAGCTTAGTTAAGATTTTGGGTAGAGGAGAGCTTAAAGCAAAATTAAAAGTAACTGCTCATAAATTTACTGCAACAGCAAAAGCTGCTATCGAAGCGGCTGGTGGTGAGGCAATATCTTTATAAAAAAATCACTAACAAGTTATGAAGAAGTTTTTTGAAACTTTAGCCAGTATTTGGAATATCGAAGAACTTAAGAATAAAATCTTAATAACTTTAGGTATGTTGCTTGTGTATCGTTTTGGTGCACAAGTAACCTTACCAGGTATTGACGCTACAAAATTACATGCTTTATCAGATCAAACTGATCAAGGGATTGGATGGTTAATAAATGTGTTTACAGGAGGTGCGTTTTCGCAAGCTTCTATTTTTGCATTGGGTATCATGCCATATATCTCTGCGTCTATTGTAGTTCAGTTAATGGGTATAGCTGTACCTTATTTACAGAAACTTCAAAACGATGGTGAAAGTGGTAGAAAGAAGATGAATCAAATTACCAGATGGTTAACTATTGGTATTACTCTAGTACAAGGGCCAGGTTACATCTATAATTTGTACAAACAATTACCACCTGATGCATTCTTATTAGGTTTTAATTCTTTTTCTTTCTTGTTCTCTTCAGTATTAATCTTAACTACAGGAACAGTGTTTGCTATGTGGTTAGGTGAAAAGATTACTGATAAAGGAATTGGAAATGGTATTTCATTACTAATTATGGTTGGTATTATTGCTAAATTACCTATGGCTTTCTTACAAGAAACGCAATCGCGTATGGTAGCAGGTAATGGTGGTCCAATGATGATAGTAATTGAGGTTATTATTTGGTTATTAATTATTATTGCATGTATATTTTTAACCATGGCAGTACGCAAAATTCCTGTACAATACGCTCGTAGAAGCGTTGCAGGTGAGTACGATGCGGCATCGGTTTCAGGAAACCGTCAATGGATTCCTTTAAAATTAAACGCATCAGGTGTAATGCCAATTATCTTTGCACAAGCAATAATGTTTATACCACCAGTAATTGCTGGGTTATCCTCTTCAGACAGTGCACAAACTGTGACCACAATGTTTAGTAATATTTTTGGTTTAGAGTATAATTTAGTTTTTGCTTTGTTAATAATAATTTTTTCGTACTTTTACACCGCAATTACGGTACCTACTAATAAAATGGCCGATGATTTAAAACGTAGCGGTGGTTTTATTCCTGGAATTAAGCCAGGACAAGAAACTGCAAGCTTTTTAGATCGTATCATGTCATTAATTACGTTTCCAGGTTCGTTATTCCTTGCTGTAATTGCAGTTTTACCTGCAATAGCAGTATCGTTATTAGGAATACAACAAGGATGGGCTATGTTTTATGGTGGAACATCATTATTAATCTTAGTAAGTGTTGTTATAGATACAATTCAGCAAATTAATGCTTATTTGTTAAACAAACAGTACGACGGTTTGATGAAAAGCGGAAAAAATAGAAAAGCAATTGCTTAATTTATGGCAAAACAATCAGCAATAGAACAAGACGGTTCAATTATAGAAGCATTATCAAATGCTATGTTCCGTGTAGAATTAGAGAACGGACATATAGTAATTGCTCATATTTCTGGTAAAATGCGTATGCATTATATCAAATTATTACCTGGTGATAAAGTGAAATTAGAAATGAGCCCTTACGATTTGTCTAAAGCAAGAATTACTTATAGATATTAAAGGCTGTTAAAATGAAAGTAAGAGCATCAGTAAAGAAAAGAAGTGCAGAATGCATTATTGTACGTAGAAAAGGAAGATTATACGTTATTAATAAAAAGAATCCTAGATTTAAACAAAGACAAGGATAATTATGGCAAGAATAGCAGGGGTAGATATACCTAAAAATAAAAGAGGAATTATTGCTTTAACTTACATTTTTGGTGTAGGTTTAAGTAGAGCAAAAGAGGTGTTGGCAACAGCTAACGTAAACGAAGATAAAAAAGTTTCTGAGTGGAACGATGATGAAATCGGTGCTATTCGTGAAGCGGTATCTCATTACAAAATTGAAGGTGAATTACGTTCAGAAGTATCTTTAAACATTAAACGTTTAATGGATATTGGTTGTCAACGTGGTATCCGTCATAGAGCTGGTCTTCCATTAAGAGGACAAAGAACTAAAAACAACTCTAGAACAAGAAAAGGTAAAAGAAAAACTGTTGCTAACAAGAAAAAAGCAACTAAATAATAAGTAGTATGGCTAAAGCAAATACAAAAAAACGTAAAGTTATAGTTGAGTCTACTGGTGAAGCTCATATCAATGCAACATTTAACAACATCATTATTTCGTTAACAAACAAAAAAGGTGAAGTTATTTCTTGGTCATCAGCTGGTAAAATGGGATTCCGTGGATCTAAAAAGAACACGCCTTATGCAGCACAAATGGCAGCAGAAGATTGCGGTAAAGTAGCTTTAGAGGCAGGACTTAAAAAAGTAAAAGTTTACGTTAAAGGACCTGGAAACGGTAGAGAATCTGCAATTCGTTCTATCCACAACAGTGGTATCGAAGTAACAGAAATCATCGACATTACTCCAATTCCTCACAACGGATGTCGTCCTCCAAAAAGAAGAAGAGTTTAATTTTATATTGTAGTATAACCTAAGGTAGGAAACGATTATCGGAGGATGAGACCTGAATTCATAATCCCTACCTTTTTTATTTTTTTAAAATGGCAAGATATACTGGTCCACAAACAAAAATCGCTCGTAAATTCGGAGAAGCAATCTTCGGAGATGATAGAGCATTCGAAAAAAGAAATTACCCTCCAGGGCAACATGGTTTAGCTAAAAAGAGAGGTAAAAAATCTGAATACGCAATTCAGTTAATGGAGAAACAAAAAGCTAAATACATCTATGGTGTTTTAGAAAAGCAATTCCGTAATATGTTTAAAAAAGCATCTGCTGCTAAAGGTGTAACAGGTGAAGTTTTAATTCAGTTATGTGAATCACGTTTAGACAATGTTGTTTACAGAATGGGTATCGCTCCTTCTCGTCGTGCAGCTCGTCAAATTGTTTCTCACAGACACGTTACCGTTAACGGTGAGTTAGTTAACATTCCTTCATATCAATTAAAAGCTGGTGATAAAGTAGCTGTTCGTGAAAAATCAAAATCTTTAGATGCAATCGAACGTTCATTATCTAATTCTAGCGCTGTTTACGAATGGATTACTTGGAATAACGAAACGAAAGAAGGTACATTTGTAAGTGTTCCTGCTAGACTTCAAGTTCCAGAAAACATTAAAGAGCAGTTAATCGTAGAGTTGTACAACAAATAATAATTGACATTCAGTCGAAATACACATGGCAATATTTAATTTTCAAAAGCCCGACAAAGTTATCATGATTGATTCAACCGATTTTAAAGGGAAATTCGAATTTCGTCCTTTAGAACCTGGTTATGGATTAACTATTGGTAATGCACTAAGAAGAGTACTTCTGTCATCATTAGAAGGATACGCAATAACTTCGGTACGTATTGAAGGTGTTGAGCATGAGTTTTCTACTATTTCTGGTGTTGTTGAGGATGTAACAGAAATTATCTTAAACTTAAAACAAGTACGTTTTAAACGTCAGATTGAAGATGTAGATAATGAATCTGTTAGCATATCATTCACAGGAAAAGATCAATTAACAGCAGGTGATTTCCAAAAATTTATCTCTGGTTTTCAAGTTCTAAATCCTGATTTAGTAATTTGTAACTTAGATAGTAAAGTAACTATTAATATGGAACTTTCTATTGAAAAAGGTAGAGGATATGTACCAGCAGAAGAGAATAGAAAGCCAAATGCACCTTTTGGAACAATTTATACAGACTCTATTTATACGCCTGTAAAAAATGTTAAATACGCAATAGAAAACTATCGTGTAGAACAAAAAACCGATTATGAAAAATTAGTTTTTGATATCGTTACCGATGGATCTATCCACCCTAAAGATGCTTTAACAGAAGCTGCTAAAACTTTGATTCATCATTTTATGTTATTCTCTGATGAAAGAATCACTTTAGAGGCCGATGAAATTGCTCAAACTGAATCATACGATGAGGAATCATTACATATGAGACAGCTTCTGAAAACAAAATTGGTAGATTTGGATCTTTCAGTAAGAGCATTAAATTGTTTAAAAGCGGCTGAAGTTGATACATTAGGCGATTTAGTTTCTTATAACAAAAACGATTTAATGAAATTTAGAAACTTCGGAAAGAAATCTTTAACTGAACTTGAAGAATTAGTACAAGTTAAAGGTTTAACTTTTGGAATGGATCTATCAAAATACAAATTAGATAAAGAATAAATTACTTCATATTTTGCGCTCCTATATTATGGATTGATGCAAGATGAAGCTAAAAAGAAGACGTCATGAGACACGGAAAAAAAGTAAATCACTTAAGCAGACAAGCTAGTCACAGAAAAGCAATGTTAGCTAATATGGCTTGTTCTTTAATTGAACATAAGCGTATTAACACTACTGTTGCTAAAGCTAAAGCTTTAAAACAATTTGTTGAGCCTTTAGTAACTAAATCTAAAACAGACGATACTCACAACCGTCGTATTGTTTTTTCTTACTTAAGAGATAAATATGCTGTAACTGAATTATTCAGAGAAGTAGCACCTAAAGTAGGAGACCGTCCGGGAGGATACACTCGTATTATTAAATTAGGAAATCGTTTAGGAGATAACGCTGAAATGGCGATGATTGAATTAGTTGATTTCAACGAAATTTATAATGCAGGTAAAAAAGAAGTTAAAAAAGCTACAACTAGAAGAGGTAGAAAAAAAGCTGAACCAAAAGCTGACGCTACCCCTGCAACTGAAACTTCTACTGAAGCTAATGAAACAAATGAATAATTTATTTAACATACATTATTCTATTATATTAAAAGGACAAACTTTTAAAGTTTGTCCTTTTTTTTATGCTTTTTTTTAAACTATTTGTATTAATTTTGTACACCATAACAACATCAACAAACAATGAAATATACTTCTAAAGATAAAGCAATCGTTCTTTTAAGCGATGGCACTATTTTTTATGGAAAATCTGTAGGGATTAAAGGCACAACAACTGGTGAAATTTGTTTTAATACTGGAGTAACTGGTTATCAAGAAATTTTTACCGACCCTTCTTATTTTGGACAAATTATGTTATCTACCGTAGCGCATATTGGTAATTATGGCGTGCATGAAGATGAAGTAGATTCTGACGGGATCAAAATTGCTGGTTTAGTTTGTAAAAATTTTAGTTCTAATTTTTCTCGTCCAGCTGCAAATGGTTCTTTATATGACTATTTTGAAAAGAAAAACTTAGTTGCAGTGTCTGATGTAGATACACGTGCGTTAGTAAGTTACATTCGCGATAATGGTGCTATGAATGCTGTAATTTCTACCGATGGTAAATCAATTGAAGAATTAAAAGAAATTTTAGCAGCTGTTCCTAACATGAATGGTTTAGAATTAGCTTCTAAAGTATCTACAAAAGAGCCTTACTTCTATGGCGATGAAAATGCAACGTACAAAGTAGCCGCTTTAGATTTTGGTATAAAGACAAATATCTTGCGTTGCCTTGCAGCACGTGATTGTTATGTAAAGGTGTATCCTTACAACGCAACCCTTGAAGATTTAAATTCTTTTAACCCTGATGGCTATTTCTTATCTAATGGTCCAGGTGATCCACAACCATTAACCGAAGTTATTAAAACGGCTAAAGATATTATTGCAACAAATAAACCTGTTTTTGGAATTTGTCTAGGTCATCAAATTATTGCTTTATCGCAAGGTGTAAATACCTATAAAATGTTTAACGGTCACCGTGGTATTAATCACCCGATTATGAATGCGGTTTCAGGTAAAGGTGAAATCACTTCTCAAAACCACGGTTTTGCAGTTGTGCGTGAAGAAGTGGAACAAAACCCAAATTTAGAAATTACGCATTATCATTTAAATGACAATACCGTTGCTGGTATCCGTTTAAAAGATAAACAAGTTTTTTCGGTACAATACCACCCAGAATCTTCACCAGGACCAAACGATTCAAAATATCTATTTGATGAATTTGTTTCGTATATGAAAGAACAAAAATAAGTTATTTAATATTTTACACACAAAACCCTTTCAATTTATTTCTGAAAGGGTTTTTCTTAACTTTTTTATTTATGAATATTACAGAATTACAAAAATTGCCTTTCAAAGAAATAATAGCCTATATTGATAATTTATACAACCACACACCAACAGCTTTTAAAAACGGTGAATTACAGAATGCGGCTTCTGAAAATCAAGGTAGTGCAAAAATTTTTTATTTTGCCAAGATGAATAATTTATCTAAGAATGATACCCTTTTGTTATTTTCAGAACATTATCAAGCAGTTTTAGATGATTTAGAGGGTACATCGCATCAAAATATTCGCAATTTTATGAAATTTGGTATAGAAGGACTTGTTTTTGAAAATACTGCTTTACACTTAAAATAACATTTCAATCATAAAAAAAGAAGGCTCGGATTTTTACATCCGAGCCTTTTTTATTGAAAAAAGAGTGATTTTATTTTTTAGTTAATTTAATTTCTAAAACTCCATCACCGTTTATTTTGTCAAATGTTATTATTGAAGTTTCAACATCAAAAACACTTAATTTTAAAGCTTCAGATTTAGGAACTTCTTTTCCATTAATAAGTACACGTTTAATTCGAGTGTTACTAATGCTTTTTTTGAAATCTTGTTCCAATTTGTTGATGAAATCAGAATTGTAAGCTTCTTCCGCTTCGCGTCTTGCCTTTTCTTCAGCTTCTCGTCTTGCTTTTTCCTCGGCTTCGCGTCTTGCCTTTTCCTCAGCTTCGCGTTTTGCTTTTTCTTCGGCTTCGCGTTTTGCTTTTTCTTCCGCTTCGCGTTTTGCTTTTTCTTCAGCATCGCGTCTTGCTTTTTCTTCAGCATCGCGTCTTGCTTTTTCTTCCGCTTCACGTTTCGCTTTTTCTTCGGCTTCGCGTTTTGCTTTCTCTTCGGCTTCGCGTCTTGCTTTTTCTTCAGCTTCACGTTTCGCTTTTTCTTCGGCTTCGCGTCTTGCTTTTTCTTCAGCTTCACGTTTCGCTTTTTCTTCGGCTTCACGTTTTGCTTTTTCTTCGGCTTCACGTTTTGCTTTTTCTTCCGCTTCACGTTTCGCTTTTTCTTCGGCTTCACGTTTTGCTTTTTCTTCCGCTTCACGTTTCGCTTTTTCTTCCGCTTCACGTTTCGCTTTTTCTTCGGCTTCTCGTTTTGCTTTTTCTTCCGCTTCACGTTTCGCTTTTTCTTCGGCTTCGCGTCTTGCTTTTTCTTCGGCTTCGCGTTTTGCTTTTTCTTCGGCTTCACGTTTCGCTTTTTCTTCCGCTTCACGTTTCGCTTTTTCTTCGGCTTCACGTTTTGCTTTTTCTTCCGCTTCACGTTTCGCTTTTTCTTCCGCTTCACGTTTTGCTTTTTCTTCGGCTTCACGTTTCGCTTTTTCTTCCGCTTCACGTTTCGCTTTTTCTTCTACTTCTCGTTTCGCTTTTTCTTCCGCTTCACGTTTTGCTTTTTCTTCAGCTTCGCGTTTCGCTTTTTCCTCAGCTTCACGTTTTGCTTTTTCCTCAGCTTCACGTTTTGCTTTTTCCTCAGCTTCGCGTTTTGCTTTTTCCTCAGCTTCGCGTTTTGCTTTTTCTTCAGCTTCGCGTTTTGCTTTTTCTTCGGCTTCACGTTTTGCTTTTTCTTCGGCTGCAATTTTTGCTTTTTCTTCAGTAAAATGTGTTACCTTATCAATAATTGTTTGATCAACTTTAGTACTTTCAGATGCGAAATATTTGTTGCTATCGAATAATTTAATAATTATTGCCCCGTTACTTCCGATATCACCAAAAAATTCAATCGCCTCTTTAGGTTCTAATTGAACAATACTTTCGATATACTCTGGTTTGATTTTCGCATAATCAACATACCTGATTTTGTAACCATTTACAATTACTAAAGGGTTTTTTGGGATAACTTTGTGTGTGTTAATTGTTACTGATGCTGCTTGTAGATTTAAAGCAGCTATAGCACAACTGATAGATAATACAATTTTTTTCATTTTAAATTTTTGAAATAATAGAAGCAAATTGCTCCATAGAATATAAACGTTTTTCCATTGAAAATATTGGACAAGACATCATAATTTCATCAATTTCATAACGATTAATGAAATCTATCAAATTTCGAGCCACAGTTTCTTTATTGCCAATAAAACTTTGAGCTGTCATATGATTGATTTGAACTTCTTCAATAATTGTCCAATTGTCATAAAAATGTAAACTTGGCGGTTGTAATTTTGTTTTTACATTTCTTACTAATCCTAAAAACATATTGTATAAAGAGGAAGCTTGTAATTTAGCATCTTCTTCATTTTCGCCAATAATAATATTTACACATGCAATTTTATAAGGTTTCTTTAATGATCCTTTTGCTTTAAAATTGCTAGTATATAATTCAAAAGCATCTTTTAATAAATGTGGTGCAAAATGTGCAGCAAAAGTGTAAGGTAAGCCTTCGTTTGCAGCTAAAAGGGCACTATCGGTACTTGAGCCTAATAAATAAATGGGTATTTCGGTTCCTTCGGCTACATATGCACGTACATTTTCTTCTGGACTTGTAGACGAAAAATATTTTTGAAGTTTAGCAACGTTAACAGGAAATTCGTGTACACCTTTTAAAAATGTTTCGTTTAATTCTTTTGCAGTATTCGGGTCGGTTCCTGGTGCGCGTCCTAAACCTAAATCAATTCTATTTGGATATAGTTGCGCCAAAGTACCCAGTTGTTCTGCAACGATTAAAGGGGAGTGATTAGGAAGCATAATTCCGCCAGATCCAACGCGAATGTTAGAAGTTTGTGAAGCAACATATCCCATTAAAACAGAGGTAGCGTTACTAGCAACACCTTCCATATTATGGTGTTCAGCAAGCCAAAATCTATTAAAACCTAAATTATCAGCTTGTTGGGCTGTTTTTTTAAGTTCAGCAAATGCATCTTGTACAGTGTTTTTTTCTTTAACGTAAACTAAATCAAGGTAGGAATAGTTCATAATTTTTTTTCAAAATTACTACTTTTATTTCAACTATAATTTGATTTTATTTTTTAGCTTTAAGAAAATCTTTCTACCTTATCATATGGATCTTTTTTTAATCACATTTGCTGCACTTTTTTCGGTTATTAATCCGTTAGGAACTGTACCTATCTTCTTAGGTTTAACGCAAGAAGATACCAAAGAAGTTAAAAATAAAACGGCTTTATGGGCATCTATCAATGTATTTATTATTCTAGTAATCTCTTTTTTTATTGGAAAAATTATTCTTAATTTTTTTGGAATTAGTATTGATGTGCTACGTATAGCTGGTGGTGTAGTTATTTGTTCGTCGGGTTTTGGTTTACTTTCAGGTAGTTTTAGTAAGCGAAGAGGGGTGAATAAAAAGGTAACTAACGATGCCCAGCACCGAAATGACATAGCTTTAACTCCACTTGCCATTCCTATGATGGCAGGGCCTGGATCTATGTCGTTGCTTATTGCTATGGAACAAGATAACCCCGAATTAATTAATAAACTTTTAATTGTTGCAGCTATTTTTATGGTTGCAATCAGCGTTTTTTTGATTTTAAGGAGTGCCAATTATATCTCTAAATTATTAGGAGCTGCAGGTATTGTTGCAATTTCTAGAATTATTGGCTTTTTAGTTTTAGCTATTGGTATTCAATATATCATTAATTCTATACTTGTAATTTTTAAAATGCAATAAAGGTGTCCAAAACAGAACACCTTTATTAAAACTAAACAACAATTAACATACTAATATAAAATTACTTCAGTTTTTACTTAAGTAAAGATACTGTTTGTTTTTATTTAGAACTAATAAAAATAAACTTTATTTAATTTTTTAATGAAAGAACTATTTAAAACGTACAGAATTGAAATTTTAGCTGGTTTAACGGTTGCCATGACCATGATACCAGAGTCGTTATCGTTTGCTATTGTAGCAGGGTTACCACCATTAACAGGCTTATACGGCGCATTTATAATGGGAATAATCACAGCTTTTTTAGGAGGTAGACCAGGAATGATATCGGGTGGAGCCGGAGCAACGGTTATTGTTATGATTGCTTTAATTGCTCAGTATGGAATTGAATATTTTTTTGCAGCGGTAATTTTAGCTGGGTTAATACAAGTTTGTGTAGGGCTTTTTAAATTAGGAAAATTTGTGCGCTTGGTTCCACAGCCTGTAATGTACGGTTTTTTAAATGGTTTAGCTGTTGTGATTTTTATGTCGCAAATAGATCAATTTAAAACTAAAAAAGGGCTTCATTTTGAATGGTTACAAGGTGAATCGTTAGTTGTAATGGCCGGTTTAGTTTTGGTAACCATTGCATTAATATATGTAATTCCAAAAATATCAAAAGCATTACCTACAACTTTAATTGCCATTGCAGTAGTTTTTGTTTTGGTACATCTTTTACAAATTGATACTAAAATGGTTGCAGATATTGCGGCTATTAGTGGTAGTTTACCGCCATTACATATACCAAATATTCCTTTTAATATTCAAACGTTACAAATTATATTTCCGTATGCGTTAATTATGGCTGGTGTTGGTTTATTAGAAAGTTTACTTACACTAACTCTTGTTGATGAAATAACAGAAACTCGTGGAAATGCTAATAAAGAATCGGTGGCACAAGGAATAGCTAATATAACCAACGGTTTTTTTACAGGTATGGGTGGCTGTGCTATGATTGCGCAAACATTTGTTAACTTAAATGCAGGTGCACGCAAACGCATTTCGGCTATTGTAAGTGCTTTGGCAATTCTTTTAATAATTTTAGTTGGTGCTCCGGTTATAGAAATGATTCCTATGGCTGCCTTAGTAGGCGTTATGATGATGGTTGCAATTACTACATTTAGTTGGGGATTTTTAAAAAAAATGACTAAAATGCCCAAAAGCGATATACTTGTAACCATTATTGTAGCTGGTATCACCATTATTTTTCACAATTTAGCCGTTGCTGTTTTAATTGGAATTATTATTTCGGCATTGGTTTTTGCATGGGAAAGTGCCAAACGTATACGTGCAAGAAAATTTATTGACGAAAACGGCATGAAGCATTATGAAATTTACGGACCATTGTTTTTTGGATCGGTAGCTAATTTTAACGAAAAGTTTGATGTAACAAACGATCCAGACACCGTGATGATATCGTTTAAAGAAAGTAGAATTGCCGATATGAGTGGAATTGAAGCCTTAGACTTATTAACTAAAAAATACAACGATCGCAATAAAAAAGTAATTCTTACCCATTTAAGTTCTGATTGCCGTAGATTGTTAGAAAACGCTTCGGCAGTTATACAAGTGAATATTGCTGAAGATCCTCTTTATAAAATACCGAGCGATTTGTTGTAGATTAATGAAAAACAATATGAGACTATCACAATTACAAATATTATTAATCACAGTAAGTGGTTTTCTAATTAGTTGTAAAAAAGAAAATTTGAAATCTGTTAAAGCAGAGGAATCAACTAAATATCTTTTAGAGTCTCAATACAACTCAGCTTTTTTTGAAAAAACAACCTTTCAAATAGAAGAAGATAGTAGTTATATTTTTACTAAAGAAATTGATTTAGATCACGATAATAGTTCTATAATTTCAAAGGGAAAAGTACGTATTCAAAATGACACCATCATTTTCAGATATCATGAATTTCCAATAAATCAAGCAAAGAAAGCAGTATTAAAAAATAATTTAATCATTTTTTTAAATGCTGAAAATCCATATCGCCTTCCAATTTCTAAAACTAAATTAGTTGTAAGGAATTATTATGATTTAGATAAATTCAAAAATTATAGCACTTTTACATCAGAGGAATTTTTCTTGAAGTATTATTCTACGAAGGATTTTATTAATTATGAATTACGAAATAGTGATATGATACAATTAGATAAAATTCTAAAGAAAATACTACAAGACAACAATGATAAATTGAGGAATTTTGGACAATATGTATTTCAATGTTGTGCTATTAAAAATGATAAAGAGGAAATTGAAGTTTTTATTAAAATTAATTGCGGTGATGAGACTACTGATGGAAGTTTTAAAATAGGTAAATTTTCAATGCTTGATGGCGGAAACTGTAATGTAAGTCTAAAAATTAACCTAACAAAAAACACCTATTCGGATTTATCGATAGCTGAGGCTGTATGAAATGAAAATAAACAAAAAACGCATTGATTTTCAATGCGTTTTTTTAGTTTTATTATTCTTGTGGTAAAAACACTTCCGCCAGCATACAACGGGCACTTCCGCCACCGCATGCTTCAATAGTGTAAAGCGGTGCATGAAGAATAGCACAATGTTTTTCTATAGCTTTAATCTGCACATCGGTTAAGCTTTCGTACGCCTGTGTGCTCATTACCATATACAATTGTCCATTTGCTCCTTCAACTTGCAACATATTTCCAGCAAAATGGTTTACCTGATTTTCGGTGATATAAATAATTTCTTTACCATCTTCTTTCAGGCTGTTTACAACCAATTTGCGCTCTTGTTTATCATCAATACTATCGCCGCAAATAACAGCAAATGTTTCGGCAATACTCATCATTACATTGGTGTGGTAAATAGGTAAACGTTTGCCATCTACGGTTTGGTAAGCTTCAAAAATTACTGGGTGCATATCGTTGTCTTCACAAAACTCTATTATCAGTTCTTCATCTGCACGAGGTGATAAAGCTGCATAAACCTTAGCGTTTTCACGATCTATGATCATACTTCCGGTTCCTTCTAAAAAAATATTGTCTTCTTCGGCCGATGTATAATCGTTGATTTCGTTAATTATAAAACCTTTTTCTTCTAAAATATCTAAAATATCTTCACGACGCTCTAATCTGCGGTTTTCTGCAAACATTGGGTACAAAACTACTTCGGCGTTATCGTGAAATGAAATCCAGTTATTTGGAAAGATACTATCTGGCGTGTCGCTTTCTTTAGTATCATCAACCACTACCACGTTTACACCAACCGATTGTAAACGTTCTACAAAACCATCAAATTCATCTTGCGCTTTTTGGTTTACGTTTGCAGGGGTTAATCCTTCTAATTTTTTTTGATAATAATTATTTACAGCCGTTTGTTCGTTCATACGAAATTGTACAGGACGAATCATTAATACGGTATTTGCAGCTTGTTGGCTCATATTTTTTTGTTTAAAGTTTAAAGTTCAAGGTTTAAAACGTTACATAACTTTAAACCTGAAAACTAAATCAATTTATTTTTCTCTAATCAAAGGTAAGGTTGAACATCGTAAAAGACCTTCTTGTTTTGAAATTTCGGCATACGGAATTTCTTCAACAATAAAACCGTTTTCACGTAACCAATTGTTTAAACGCGTAAAGTTACGTTCAGATACCACCACATTTGTATCAATAGAAAAAACGTTTGAATTCATGTGGTACATTTCTTCGCGTTCGATATGAAACAGATTTTCTTTTCCGAATAAATTTACCAAATACATATAGTCTGCTTCTTCACGAAAGCCACTTTTGTAAATAATGCCTTTGTTTTTTCCAACCGGTTGAAAACAGCAATCTAAATGCAAGGCGTTATCGCGTGGTTCAATTTTTGATTTTACTAAATCAAATTCTTTTACAATTTTGCCCGGGAAAAGCTCTTTTATGTATTGCACACCTGCCATATTGGTACGCGCTGTAATAAAATCTTTGTAATCGCTTCCTTTGTAAGTACCTATAAAAATATGGTCGTTGTGTAGCATTACATCACCTCCTTCAATATGCACCTCTTCAGGCGGACGCACTACTTTTTTAGGATCTATTTTATCAATAACGTATTGAATAGCATCTAGTTCACGTTCGCGATCGGGTAAAATATTTGCTTTAATAAAAATATCATCAATTACAAAACCAATATCTCTACTAAAAATTTGGTTATAATTTTCTATAATTTCAGGTCTGTAAACCGTAACGTTGTATTTTTTAAAAACTTCGTTAAAAGCTTCCATTTCGGCAATCATATCTTTTTCTAGGGGATAAGTACCTGCTTTAATATGTTCTAACGATTTTGGATCGTAAGCTTCGTCAATTGTTGGTGTTGGGCCATTGCTTTGGGCAGTTCCAAGAATTACAGCTTTTAGTTTTGAAGTTTCGTTTGTTACATGTAAATTCATATAAATGTATTTTGATACACAGCAAATATAAGAAGTAATTTGCTGTTATGCTATTAAAAACAACAAAGCCAAATCTGTTATTGATTTGGCTTTGTTTATAATTTAGAACTAAAAATTATCTTTGGTTCATATCTTTAAAAGGGCGTAATTGTTCACCAACGTAAACTTGACGAGGACGACCAATTGGTTCTTTATTTTCACGCATTTCTTTCCATTGTGCTACCCATCCTGGTAAACGACCAATTGCAAACATTACCGTAAACATTTCGGTAGGAATACCTAACGCACGGTAAATAATACCTGAATAGAAATCTACGTTTGGATATAAGTTACGTGATACAAAATATTCGTCTTTCAACGCCATTTCCTCTAAATCTTTAGCGATTTTTAAGATTGGGTCGTTTACACCTAATTCTGCCAATACTTCATCAGCAGCTTTTTTAATGATACGTGCACGTGGGTCGAAATTTTTGTACACACGGTGCCCGAAGCCCATTAAACGGAACGGATCGTTTTTATCTTTTGCTTTAGCAAGGTATTTTTCAGCATCGCCACCGTCTTTTTGAATTTCTTCTAACATTTCTAACACTGCTTGGTTAGCACCACCGTGAAGTGGACCCCAAAGAGCAGAAACACCAGCAGATATTGAAGCAAATAAGCCTGCGTGTGATGAACCTACCATACGCACTGTTGATGTTGAACAGTTTTGTTCGTGATCGGCGTGTAAAATAAATAACTTATCAATTGCATTTAAAACTACTGGGTTTACTTTGTAAGGCCCTGTAGGTAATTTAAACATTAATTGTAAAAAGTTTTCAACGTATGGTAATGTGTTATCGTAATAATTTAATGGATAACCGTTAATTTTTCTGTAAGTCCAAGTTGCAACAACTAAAAATTTACCCATAATTTTACAAACAGCTTCGTACATTTCGTTAGCGTTGTCTGTATTTACAACTTTAGGGTTAAAAGCAGTTAAAGCACAAGTTAACGACGCTAAAATGCCCATTGGGTGTGCATGTTTAGGGAAGCCATCAATAATGCCTTTCATTTCTTCGTTAACTAAAGTGTATTTACGAATATCGTTTTCAAATTTTTCAATTTGTTGTGCAGTTGGTAATTCGCCAAAAATAACTAAATACGCTACTTCTAAAAAGTTCGATTTTTCTGCTAAATCTTCAATAGAATAGCCACGGTATCTTAAAATTCCTTCTTCGCCGTCTAAAAACGTAATAGCACTTTTACATGAACCCGAATTTTTATAACCCGGATCTAATGTAATAGCACCAGTTAAGGCTCTTAACTTTTCAATATCAATAGCTACTTCGTTTTCAGTTCCAACAATTACAGGTAATTCAAACGTTTTGTCATCTAAAGATATAGTTGCAGTATTTGACATATATTTTTTTGTTTATTTTTTATTTTGTTTCAAGCGAATTTAATAAAAATGTTTTATTTAATAAAACATAAACAGATAAATAATTCTTATGCTTTATATAAAATATTTATAATAAATTTAATTGTTGATGCTTGTAGGGTGGTTATATTTTTAAATAATTAAGATTAAATTTTGATATTCTTAATTTTTATGATTAGGATTTACGAAATTGTAAAAAAAAGGAATAAAAAACAGAAAAGACGCCATGCGTCTTTTCTGTAATATTTTAAAAAAAAAATTATCTTTTTATTTTAAAAGCTTTGCTTTGCGGGTAATAAGCAACACTTCCTAATTCTTCTTCAATACGTAATAATTGGTTGTATTTACTCATACGGTCTGAACGTGAAGCAGAACCTGTTTTAATTTGTCCGCAGTTTAAAGCTACAGCTAAATCTGCAATAGTATTGTCTTCAGTTTCTCCAGAGCGGTGACTCATTACCGAAGTGTAACCTGCATTGTGTGCCATGTTTACAGCAGCAATTGTTTCGCTTAACGTACCAATTTGGTTCACTTTAATTAAAATTGAATTGGCTGTTTTTTCGTTTATACCACGTTGTAAACGAGCTACGTTTGTTACAAATAAATCATCGCCCACTAATTGAACTTTATCACCAATTTTTTGAGTTAATAAATTCCAACCAGCCCAATCGTCTTCATACATACCGTCTTCAATAGAAATAATTGGGTACTTTTCACACAATTCAGCTAAATAAGAAGCTTGTTCTTCAGATGTGCGTACTTTTCCTGATTCGCCTTCAAATTTTTTGTAGTCGTATTTTCCTTCTACATAAAATTCAGAAGCTGCACAATCTAAAGCAATCATAATGTCTTTTCCAAAAACATAACCTGCTTTTTCAACAGCTAGTTTAATTGAATCTAATGCGTCTTCAGTTCCGCCTGCTAGATTAGGTGCAAAACCACCTTCGTCGCCAACAGCTGTGCTTAAATTTCTATCGTGTAATACTTTTTTAAGATTGTGGAAAATTTCGGTTCCCATTTGCATTGCTTCTGTAAAATTAGTAGCAGAAACGGGCATGATCATAAATTCTTGAAAAGCAATTGGAGCGTCAGAGTGTGATCCACCGTTAATGATATTCATCATTGGAACTGGTAATGTGTTTGCTGAAACACCACCTACATAACGATATAAGGGCATGCCTAGTTCATTAGCAGCTGCTTTTGCTACGGCTAGCGATACACCTAAAATGGCGTTTGCACCAATGTTTGATTTGTTTGGAGTACCATCTAATTCAATCATTGCCTGATCAATTACATTTTGTTCAAAAACACTGTAACCTACAATGTTTTCTGCAATAACTTCGTTTACGTTTTTAACAGCGTTTAAAACGCCTTTTCCCATCCAATGTTTGCCACCATCGCGTAATTCTACTGCTTCGTGTTCACCTGTTGATGCACCTGATGGAACTGCAGCACGACCTAAAACACCGTTTTCAGTGATTACGTCTACTTCTACTGTTGGGTTTCCGCGAGAGTCTAATATCTGGCGTGCGTGAATTTTTACAATTGTACTCATATCTTAATTGTGTTGTATAATTTGTTGTGCAAATGTACTTATTTGATTGTTAAAAAAAAAGAAGCTTATTCAGCTTCTTTTAAATTATCAAATTTAAATTTTTATAAGTTTTGCAATGCCTTTTTGCTGAACAAAACTTTGCATAATTTCTACATTTTTAGTGGTGTAAAATTCTGAGATGCCTAATTTGCTATCAGTTTTAAGTAGGTTTTGTTGTTCTAATATTTTTTTAGTGTGTTTAGCAACAGCTAAGCCGGAATCTATAATTTTTATGTTTTGTGGTAAAATTTGTTGCAATATAGGGGTTAGGTAAGGGTAGTGGGTGCAACCTAAAACCAAATGATCTATGTTTTTTTCAACCATTGGCGATAGGTAGGTTGTTAATAAATCTTTAAGTTCGGTTGAATACAATCCTCCTTCTTCAATAATTTGCACAATATTATACCCTATTTGGTTTATAAAAGTTACGTTTGGATATAAAGTTTGTGCTTCTGTATATTTTTTGCTTTGTAAAGTACCTTGAGTGGCTAGTACACCAACAACACCAGTTTGGGTGTTTAAAGCAGCAGGTTTTATAGCAGGTTCAATTCCAATTATAGGTACTTTGTAAGTGTTGCGTAATTCGGTAATGGCATTGGTTGTTGCGGTATTGCATGCAACAATTATTATTTTTGCGTTTTTATTAAGCAACCATTCAGTGTTTTTTTTAGATAAGTGTATAATTTCTTCTTTTGTTTTTTGGCCATAGGGTGCGTTTAAACTATCACCTAAAAATATGGTGTTTTCATTAGGTAAAATATTATTTACAGCTTGCCACACGGTGGTGCCACCTATACCAGAATCAAATAAACCTATAGGACGTGTATCGTTCATAAAACAAATGTAAAAAAAAACTACCTTAAATTTTAAGGTAGTTTTTATATTATTTTGTGAAAAACGAATTAGTTTAAAATTTTTAATTCTTTTTTAACTTCAGCCATTAAATTAGGACCATCGGCTAAGATAACCCCTGAGCCAATTGTAGAATCTAATACATATTTGTAACCTTTTGCACGCGCTACTTTGTGAATTGCTTGCTGTGCTTTAGTTAAAATTGGTTCAGATAAAGCCATTTCTTTTTTAGCCATTTCTTGTTGTGCATTTTGAGCAAACATACCAATGCGTTCTTCCATTTCTTGCATTTCTTTCATACGTGTTTGGTTCAATGCATCACCAGCTGTAGCAGCTTCTGATTGGTATTTTTGACCTTTAGTTTGAAAGTCCTTTTGCATTGTTTCCAATTCTTTTTTGTATTTGTCTTGCAATTTTGTTAATTCGTCTTTAGCTGTTTTAGACTCAGGCATTAAAGGAATTAACTCTGATACGTTAATGTGTGCTACTTCTTGTGCTTGTGCAGCCACGTTAAAACCTACAACCATTAATGCTGCCAAAAACAATTTTTTTAATTTTCTCATTTTAGATTTTTAATTTAATTTAACTTATAAAACCTTTGCGAAGGTACTTATTTTTTTAAAATTTATATTTATATTTTTTTTCGATTTTCTATTTCTTTTAAACGATTTAGCTTTTCTTGTTGCATTTTTTTCTTGCGTTCTTCAATTTGTTGTTTGCGTTCTTTTAATGCTTTTTCTTTTTTTGCTAAAACCTCTTTTTTGCGTTCTTCTTGTTCCTTTTTTAGTTGTTGAACACGTTCAGAAACAGGTTTGTTTGTTGTTGTATTTGTTTGTTGCAATTTACCAGTAATCGCTTCTTCTCTTTTACGAATTGCTTCTTCCTTGGCTTTTTCGCGTGCTTGTTTTGCTTCTTCTTGTTTTTTTAGAATTTCGTTTTTACGTTTTTCTAAGTCTTCAAGTTTTTTTTGTTTTATACGTTCGCGTTCAGCTTTTATTTTCTCAATTTGTTCTAGTTTTTCACGACGTAATTTTTCAGCAGGCGTTTCAGTTGGTGTGTTTAGATTTGCCTTATTTTGGTTTGCCAATTGTTGTTGTTGTTCTTTTTCTTCTTCTAACAAACGTTGGCGTTCTTCAAGTTCGTCGCGTTTTGAACGTTGACGCTCTTTAATTTCATTTTGGCGTTCTGCAACTTCTAACTGTTCAACCTCTTTTTTGGTTAATTTGTTTTTGTTTCGCGATATTTCAAGTTTACGTAAAACTTGATCTGAAATTTCGTCTGAAGAATTGATATATAACAAAGCTGCTTCACTACTTGCTGATTTATCAATCACTGAAGAATAACGTTTTTTCTTGGCGATTTCTTCAACTATTGTTGAAATTTGATCTTGTAAGGGTTTCGCTAAGTTTAGTTTTTGTTTGAAATAATCACCGTCTTTACCAAATTTTTCGTGTTGATATTCTAACAGTTCTTTTTCAATTATTTGTATATCTTCTTCTTTTTCCTCTATTAATTGTTGGGTTAGCAATGGACGTTCAACATTTAAGTTTTCTTTTAAATCTGTAATTTCCTTTTTTTTGCGTTCAATTACGGCTTCCCATTCAATTGTGCGTTTTTTTAATTCTTTATTAGCTTCTTCATATTCGGGCATTTTACTCATTATAAAATCAGAATCTATATAAGCAATACGACCCTTTTGTGCAAAACCTGCCGTGCACATTGTTAGCAATAAAAAAGAAACTATTTTTTTCATACATTTAAATATTATTCAAAATGTGTGCCATTAAAATTGTTGCCCCAGCACAAAGTGTGTTTGCCATCCACCTTTTTCGTTTCGGCCAGGTATTTTATCAAATCCATAACCAAAATCAATACCTAATAAACCAAACATAGGCATGTGAACGCGAACACCTGCACCTGCCGAACGTTGCAATTTAAATGGGTTGTAGTTAGCAAAACCTTCGTATGCAGCACCTGCATCAAAGAATGTTAACACATACGCACTCATTTGTCCTTTTAGTGATATAGGATAACGTAATTCTAATGAGAATTTATTGTACACGGTACCACCAATTTCTCTATTATATCCTAATTCGTTGTCGTATTTTGATGGGCTTAGCGAGTTGTCACTGTAACCACGTAATGCTACATTTTCACGTCCGTCTAATGCACTCATCATCATTCCACTTCCTCCTAAATAAAAACGTTCAAATGGAATAATACCACGATCATTATTGTAAGCGCCTAAAAAACCAAATTGACCTTGAGAACGAAGTACTAATTTATCAAAAATAGTAGTGTACCAATCTGCTTTAAAATTAATTTTATAATATTCTAACCAATTAAATTTCTTTTGGTTTAATTTATCTTGATCTACACGTGCATCTTGATAATTAGCAACTGGTAAGCCTTGTTCATTTAGATACGAACCTGCTGGAATATCGGCACCAGTTACTGGGTTTGTTTGTACACTTGTAGTTTTGTATTTGTATTCTTCTAAATTTTCAAGATTTTTATAATCTATATTGTTTACTAAAGAATATGGGAAAGTGAATTTACCCGATACGCTAAAAAAGGCACCTGATTGCGGATAAATAGATGGCATTAAACCTCCACGATTATCACGTGATAATTCTACCGTATATGCTAAGTTACGTGAAGAACCGTTACGAAATGCAAAAAAGTTAGAATAATAGTTATTTAGTTCATAATACTGGAAACTTAACGAATGTGATAATGTAAAAGCGTCATCTGGCACTAATAAACGTTTTGCAACACCTAAAGTTGCTGTTGTTATGTTTAATCCTTGATTACGGTCTATATCACGAGTTGTGAAGTTATATGATTTTTGACTTGTGTACGATACCGAACCGAATAACGATATTGGGCGACGACCACCAAACCATGGTTCAGAAAAACTTAAACTATACGTTTTAAAGTACGATGCAGCTTGTAAACGTAACGACATTTTTTGCGCATCGCCCATAGGGAAAGGGGTATAAGCATCTTTATTAAAAATGTTACGTGCAGAAAAGTTATTAAACGATAAAGCTAATGTACCTATAAAAGTACCACCACCGTAACCACCTTGTACTTCAACTTGCGATTGACCGTTTTCAACAACCGGAAAATCAACATCAACCGTTGCTGTTTCTGCATCGGCATTTTTAACATCAGGGTTTAAAGCCGAAGCATCGAAAATTCCCATACTACCTAAGCGGCGTACTGATTCAACCAAATCAGCTTTTGACCATTTTTGTCCTGGTAAAGTTCTTAATTCACGTAAAATAATGTAATCATGTGTTTTGTCGTTTCCTGAAACGGTAATGTTATTAAAATGCGCTACAGGACCTTCAAAAATGCGTACATCAAAATCAATCGTATCGTTGTTTGTTGCTGTTTCAATTAAATTTACTTGCGACCATAAATACCCTGCATTTTGATACACGTTTTCAATATTCATAGCATCAGGGTTTGTAGGATCTTTAACGCGTTTTTCTAATAAAACACCGTTGTAAACTTCGCCTTTTTGTAATCCTAAAATGTTTCTTAAATTCTGACTTGGGTATTCGCTATTACCAATAAAACGGATATCGCCAATGTAATATTTATTGCCTTCTTCAAGATTAATATCTATTGCAACCGTATTGTTTTTAGGGTTATATGTTGCTTTTTCAGAAATGATACGTGCATCGCGGTATCCTTTTTCCTTATAGGCATCTACAATATTTGATAAATCGTTTTTATATTCAGTTTCAATAAATTTCGACGGTTTAAAGATACGTATTGGATTTAGTGGGCTTCGCAACTTTGTTTTTTTCATTGCTTTGCGCAATTTTGCATTTGCAAGTTGCTTGTTTCCTTCAAAATCAATATCAGAAATGCGTACTTTATGGCCTTTGTTAATGTCTATAATTAAATCGGCAGTTTTGTTATCGCTGTGTAATTGTTTGGTAACGTTTACTTTAGTGTTGTAAAAACCTTCTTTGCGGTATTTGTTGGTTAAATAATTTTTTGTATTTGCAATAAGGTTTTCGTTGATAATTTTACCTTCAACAATTTTAATTTTCTTGTCTTTAGTTGGTACTGTTGTATTTACTACCGGAGCAGATAATTGTAAATCTTTTAAAATTTCTTCTTTTTTAGATTTTTTAACGCCTGTAATTTGTACATCTTTTAAACGCGGAAGTTCGTTTAGATAAATTTCAAGGTTAATAACATCGTCTACAATCGAAGTTTGATAAACGTTAATATCGTTAAAATAACCTGTTTTCCATAATTTTTTTATAGCATCTGAAATTTCTTCGCCAGGTAAATTAATTATTTGGCCTTTTTCTAAACCTGCATAGGTAGAAATAGTTAGTTCGTTAAAATGATGGTTACCGCTAACTGTAACAGTGCCTAAACGGTATTTTTTTTGTTGAACTGGTTGATCTTCCTGGTTTTGCAAGTTTTCTTTTGCATTATTATCGGTGTTGGCTGTATTGCCTGTTTGCGCTTTTACAGTGTTTACTGTAAAGTATACTAATAATGGAAAAAAGTATTTTAATTTTATGCGATGCATTATCTATAAAAATTATTTATTTAATTGTTCACTGGTTTTACCGTATCGGCGTTCACGGTTTTGGTAAACTTGTAAAGCCTGTAAAAGATGCTCGTTAGAAAAGTCGGGCCAAAGCACGTCGCAAAAGTATAATTCGGCATAAGCAATTTGCCATAATAAAAAGTTACTAATGCGTTGTTCGCCGCTTGTACGTATCAACAAATCAACATCGGGTAAATTATTGGTGTAAAGATGCTCATTTATAATAGATTCATCAATAGCATCAACTGAAATTATATTATTTTTAACTTTATTACATATTTCTTTTGTTGCTTCAACTAGTTCATTTCTAGACCCGTAGCTTAAAGCAAGAGAAAGTGTAAGGCGGTTATTGTTTTTTGTTTTTTCTAAAACTTCTGTTAATTCTTTACGAACAGAAGCGGGCAAAAGATTTAAATTACCAATTGCGTTTAGTTTAATATTGTTTTCGTGTAAGGTTTTTACTTCTTTTTTTAAAGCTTTTACTAAAAGTTTCATTAGCATATCAACTTCAAACTGAGGGCGGTTCCAGTTTTCGGTTGAAAAAGCATAAAGTGTTAAATATGGTATTCCTAAACGTGCACATTGCTCTACAATCCGCTTCACAGCTGTAGCTCCGTTTTCATGACCTATAGTGCGTAAAAAACCTTTTTGTTTAGCCCAACGGCCATTACCGTCCATAATTATGGCTAAATGTTTGGGTAGTTTTTCAGGAATTATTGTGTTTTCTTTCATTTTATCTTGGGGCGCAATAACATGGATTTTTACCAAAAGTGTACGATAAGCTAATACCCGAAAAAACATACCAATCGTTGCTGTTGGTGTTGCCAAAAGCTACAATTGTTGTTGATGGTTTTGCAGGATTGTTCCCGTCTAAGTTATCGGTAAAGGAATAACGTGCGCCAATTTCGGCGCTAAGCACCATTTTTTTATTAAGTAAAGCTTTTATACCAAGAGTTATTGGTACAGCTAATGCATATTCAGTTTCTTTTTCAATTTGCTTGTTAAAGTTGTTAAAGTACGTTTCGCGGTACGATAAGCCTGCTAAACCTGTGTGTAAATAAGGGGTAAAAGCAAACCAACTGTTGTGTAGGTCAAATTCAAAAAAGTTAAATTCTAGCCCTAACATCAATTCGTTAATGGTGTTTTTTGTTGATAAATTACGAGCTTTTCTAAGAGGCATGTCCGATTCGGAATCTTTTCCAGTAATAGGCATGTAAGTGTAATTTAAACGCCATGAATGTCTTGGGCTACGGTTCCATTTGTATTGAAAACCATATGCCATATCGGTTGGATTAATGTGTTTGGTTGATCCAATATCACCAATATAATTGGTTGCACCAACAGTTGGCCCAAGTTCGTGAATTTGACTTTGAGCTGTACAAGCACCTAAAATAGTTAATATGGTTAAAAGTTTTCTTTTCATTGTATGGATAATTTGCAAATATACTAATGTAAACGAATAATTTTTATATTTATGATGTATTTTACAAAAATGTGGTTAATTTCTTTTGTCTTCACCCCATAATAATTTACTTCGTAAGGTTCTTAAAAAAGTAACCGAAGGAAATTCAACCATATTTACTGTGTGGTTTGCTAAGGCAATTTCTATTTCAGAATCGGTACTCACGGTGGCCATTTCAGAATCTAACGAAAGTAAAAAATGTGCTTCGCGGCTACTAATTTTCATTCTAATTTTACTTCTGTCGTTAATTATCAACGGTCTAGTAGTTAAGTTGTGTGGTGCAATTGGGGTTATTACCAAGCAATTGCTATCGGGCGTAATTATTGGTCCGCCACAACTTAAGCTATAACCTGTACTGCCTGTTGGTGTTGAAATAATAATTCCATCGGCCCAATAAGTGGCTAAAAATTCATCGTTAATATAGGTGTCAACCGTTATCATTGATGTGGTGTTTTTTCGTGTAACAGTAATTTCGTTCAATGCAAAATTTACATTAAAACTGTTTATAGCATGGTTTGGTGCATTAAGTTGTAATAAGGTGCGGCGCGATAATGTGTATTGGTTAGAAAACAAAAGCGGTATTAAAGCCGAAATAGCTTCTTGTTGAACATTTGCTAAAAAGCCTAATCTACCAGCATTTATACCAACTATTGGTATGTTTTTACTTTTAACAAAATTTGCTGCGCGCAATAAAGTTCCATCGCCACCAATACTTATAAAAAAATTAGTATCATCGGCAATATCGTTATGCGATGAAAAAGTTTGGCAGGTAAAGTTTAGTACCTTGTTTTCATTTAAAAGGTTGTAAAAATCGTTTTCAAAAATAATTTCGGCCTGATGTTCTTGTAAGGCAAAAACAATTTTATCTACAATGTTTTTGTATATTGGTTTGTAATTTTGAGCGTATATGGCAAATTTCATCTACTTAACTAAATGTTTAAAAATTTATCTAAATAAGCCGAACGATTTTTAAGTTCGTTTAAATAAGAATCTTCGTTGTGGTTTGATATAATTTCGTATCCAAACCTACGAAAAGTTTGAATAATTTCGTTAATGTTACCAGCCGTAGCTTTTAGGGTAATTTGTGCAAAGTGATCTTCCATTTGCGATACAAATATGCCTAAAAGTTTACAATTATTGCTTTCAACAATTTGTGCTATTTCACTAATACTGTAATCTAAATAATGTTTTTGAACAACAAGTGCCAAACCAGCATCTTTCATAAAAGGCGTTTGGTTTAAAAAAGGCAAAACATCGGTATATAAAATATAGCCCATATAAGTGTTGTTTTCGTTTAAAACAGTAAGTAAATTACAATCAAACTGTGCGAATTTTTCTAAAATTTCAAACCAACTGGCATCTTCCCTAATAAAATGAGGTAAAAGCGTGTATCGATATTCATTAATTGTTTTTGTTTTAGATGGAATAATATCAACCGTTGCAATAGCGCCCATATAAACTCCGTTTTCAACCACCGGAAAGTGACTGAACTGGTTTTCTTCGGTAAACTGAAGCACGTCTTCAAATTTAGTATTAAAAGAAAACGGCTTAGGTTTATGTTTTATTAGGTTTTGTATCGATTTCATAACAAAAAAATTCATTGCAAAATAATTAAAATAATCGGTTTTACACCCAATTTACTTTGTATTTTTGTTGATAAATTACTTTACTAATGACAAAATTATCTGTAAATATCAATAAAATAGCTACTTTGCGTAATGCGCGTGGCGGTAATGTGCCTAATTTGTTAAAAGTAGCTGCCGATGTACAACTGTTTGGCGCACAGGGGGTAACTATTCATCCTAGACCCGATGAACGACACATTCGCTACCAAGATGCTCGTGATTTAGTTAAGGTTGTAACTACCGAATACAATATTGAGGGAAATCCAATGGACGATTTTATGAATTTGGTATTAGAATGCAAACCAACCCAAGTAACTTTAGTACCCGATGCAGTTGATGCAATCACATCAAACGCTGGTTGGGATACAGTTAAACATCAGGCTTATTTAAAAGAGGTAATTGCCGAATTTAAGCGCAATAATATTAGAACTTCTATTTTTGTAGATCCTGTTTTATCTATGATTGAAGGTGCTAAAGAAACCGGAACCGATCGCATAGAATTGTACACCGAAGAATTTGCGCACCAATACGGTTTAGGAAACTTAAAAGCAATTGAACCATACGCAAAAGCAGCAGAATTGGCAAATGCATTAAGTTTAGGTATTAACGCTGGGCACGATTTAAGTTTAGATAATATTGAATTTTTTAAACAGAATATTCCTGGTTTGTTAGAAGTTTCTATAGGGCATGCTTTAATTTCTGAAGCAATTTATTTAGGCTTAGAAAATGTAGTGTGTTTATACAATCAAAAGTTGCGCTAATGAACGATATTTTATACGCAAAAGTTGAAGGAGCTGGTAAGCCCTTACTTATTTTACATGGTTTTTTAGGAATGAGCGACAACTGGAAAACCTTAGGTACTAAATATGCCGAAAATGGTTTTGAAGTTCATATGTTAGATTTACGCAACCATGGACGTAGTTTTCATTCAGATATATTCAACTATCAAGTAATGGCTGAAGATGTAGTTGCATACTGCCAAACGAATAATTTGACTGAAATAGATGTTATCGGTCACTCAATGGGAGGAAAAGTAGCCATGTATTTAGCAGTTAATTTTCCAAATTTGGTTCGTAAATTAATAGTAGCCGATATTTCACCCAAATATTACAAACCGCACCATCAAGATGTTATGGCGGCTTTAAACGCAGTTGATTTTTCGCAAAATCCATCGCGTAATGAAGTGCAAGTAACTATTGAAAAACATGTAACAGAACCAGGTGTTGTTCAATTTTTAATGAAGAATGTTTATCGTGTTACACCCCAACAATTAGGTTTTCGCTTTAATTTAAACGCTTTTAATAACGATGATACGCTTATTGGCGAAGCGTTACCTATTGATACCGTTTTTAATAAACCAACTTTGTTTTTAAAAGGAAGTAAATCGCATTATATAACAAATGCAGATGAAGAGTTGATAAAAAAGCACTTTCCATTAGCAACAATTGAAACCATTTCAAATGCTGGGCATTGGTTGCACGCCGATAATGCTGTTGAATTCTTTGAGAAATCAATCAATTTTTTAAAATAATATGCACGCATAATAAAAAAAACAAGCTTAAAATCAACTAAACGTAATAATTTAATAATTTTTAACACCAAGTTATTAAACTTTTGCAAAATGTTTTATATTTGTAATACTAACATTAATAAACGTTTAGTTATGAAGAAAGTTTTATCTATTTCTTTATTGTCGTTAATCGCTGCAAATGCTTTCGCGGGTGGATACCGTATAAGTATGCAAGGTCAACGCCAATTAGCAATGGGGCATACAGGTGTGGCTGTGATTGGTCAAAATGCCGAAAGTTTGTTTTTTAACCCAGCCAGCGGTACTTTTTTAAAAAATAAGTGGAGTTTTTCAGCTGGTGCAACTGCATTGTTTTCCAATGTAAAATTCCAAAATTCGTTATACAATTGGTCTAACTCATCAGAAAACATGGGTACCCCTTTTTATTTGTACGGAAACTATCAAGTTTCTAACAAATTCTCAGTTGGTTTAGCGGTTTATACACCTTATGGAAGTTCTGTAGAATGGCAACAAGATTGGCCAGGTTCACATTTAGTAAATAATATAGACTTACAAGCAATTTTTGTGCAGCCAACAGTATCGTATAAAATTAGCGATAACATTAGTTTAGGTGCTGGTTTAATTTATGTAAACGGTGGTGTTACTTTTAATAGAAACTTATCACGTAGCTTGGTAGATGAAAACGGAAACCGTTCTGATGTTACAATTGATGCGCAAGGTGTAAGCACGTGGGGATACAACGTTGGTGTTACTGCACGTTTAGACGAATATGTTACTTTTGGTGCAAACTACCGTTCACAAATTGATATGAAAGTAGAAGGTGGCGATGCAAGTTTTCATGATTTGCCAAGCTTTTTACAAGGGGCATATCCTAACGGAAAATTTAATGCAACCATGCCTTTACCTGCAGAGTTAACAGTTGGTTTTTCTTACCAAATTAACAACAAATGGTTAGCTGCTGTTGATTACAACTATACTTTTTGGAAAGCTTATGATAATTTAGTTATTGAATTTGATAACCCATCAATTGGCAAATCGGTAAACCCAAGAAACTATAAAAGCAGTGCAACAATTCGCGGTGGTTTACAATTTGCTCCAACCGATAAATTCTCTGCTCGTGTAGGTGGTTATTACGATATTTCTCCGGTTCAAGATGGATATTTTGCTCCAGAAACACCACGTAACAACGCGTTGGCAGGTACAGTTGGTTTTACATACCAAGTGTCGCCTAAATTGGGTATCGATTTTGCAGCAACTGCATTAAACTTTAAAGAAACCAATAATTCTTACAACCACTATACAGAAGACGGTACACATGTATCTTTTGGAGGCGATTACCGTTCATCGGCATATTCATTAGGATTAGGTTTATCGTATAACTTTTAATTTAGTAACATGAAAAAATATCAATCAATTATATTAGCAGCATGTGCAATAGGATTTGCTGCTTGTGAACCCGAATTTGAAAACGAAGTATCAAACGAAACCTATTCTAAAGGCGAAGCTGATTTTACAACTTATGTAGCATTAGGAAATTCGTTAACATCGGGTTTTATGGATGGAACAATGTATCGTTCTGGCCAACAGTATTCTTTTCCTAGTTTATTAGCAAAACAATTTGCAGTTGTTGGTGGTGGTGCTTTCACACAACCTTCGTTTGAAGACGATACTAATGATATGGGAGGTTTGTTATTTATGGGACAAAAAATAGCTAATACGCGATTAATTTTAAACATGGCTGTTGGTGGACCAGAAAACTTAAAAGGCAGCCCAACTATAGAAGTTAGCAGCTTACAAAAAATGGCTTACAATAATATGGGTGTTCCATTAGCAAAATCATTTCATTTGTTAGCACCAGGATATGGTAATATAGCAAATTTAGCAAATGGTACAGCTAACCCTTATTTTGTACGCCATGCAACAACAGCTAATGCTACGGTTTTAGGTGATGCAATGAGTTTAAATCCTACATTTTTTACAAACTGGATTGGATCTAACGATGTATTGTCATACGCAACTTCAGGTGGTGTTGGTGTAAACCAAGAGGGTAATTTAAACCCAGCAACGTATGGTGCTAATGATATTACAGATCCGCAAGTTTTTGCTTCGGCTTACAGCACCATTGTTAATACTTTAACAAGCAAAGGGGCAAAAGGGGTAGTTGCAACAATACCATATGTAACATCAATTCCGCATTTTACAACAGTGCCTTTTAATCCTTTAACTGCTGAGGCATTAGGCGGAGCAGCAACTGTTAACCAATTAAATGCACAGTTATTAGGACCAATTAAACAAATTTTAACTGCAGTTGGGCAAGGTGATCGTATTCAGTTGTATTCTACAACAAATCCAAATCCGCTTTTAATTATCGATGAAACTTTAACAGATATGTCAGCTGTTATTACAGGTGCTTTAATTGCAAATCAAATTCCTGCACAACAAGCTACAGCAATTGGGCAAGTATTTGGTAAGGCGCGCCATGCAACTAAAAACGATTTATTTGTTTTAGGAACAAGTGCAGTAATAGGAAAAACGTCGTCTATGCCAGCTCCGTTAGATAAATTAGGGGTTACTTTTCCTTTAGAAGATAAATACGCTTTAATTCCATCTGAACAAGAAAATATTAAAGAAGCTACCGATGCGTTTAATGATATTATATGGGCTACTGCAAAATCTAAAAACTTAGCAGTTGCAGATATGAACGCTATTTTACGTTATTTAACGTCGGGTATTCGTTTAAACGATGGTCAAATTTATACAGCTAATTACTTTAATGGTAAAAACCTTAATAAAGTATTGTTTTCTTTAGATGGTGTGCATCCAAACCCACGTGGATATGCTTTTATTTCTAACGAAATTATTAAAGTAATAAACGAACATTACAAATCTAAATTACCTTTATTAGTACCAGGTAATTATCCAGGTGTTACTTTAAAAGCATCTAATTAAGTAGATAAATGAAAATAATTATAAAATTAATAGCAACGGCAATCATAGTATCCTTACTCTCGTATTTTTTACCAGGTGTAAGTGTAGATGGTTTTGGTTCATCAATTGTAGTTGTAATTGTATTGGCAATATTAAATTTTTTAGTAAAACCAATATTACAACTAATTGCAATGCCCATAAATATTTTAACCTTAGGTTTGTTTTTATTTGTAATAAACGCATTAATAATAATGTTGTGTGGCAGTATAGTAACAGGCTTTCAGGTAAATGGCTTTATTCCTGCGTTATTGTTTAGTTTAATCCTATCAATTTTACAATCGATACTAGATGGAATCATAGGTAGTGATTAATTTTTACTAATAATTAATATTCAATTATTTAAAAATTTGATTGGCTTGTAAAAATAATGTATTTTTGCAAGCCAATTTTAGTTAGAAAACAAAATTTACAATGAATATCACAAGAAATAATGTAGATGCTTTAAATGCAGTTATTACAATTGAAGTAACCAAAGATGATTACGCTACCAAAGTAGAAAATGTTCTTAAAGAATACAAAAAGAACGCTAATATACCTGGTTTTAGAAAAGGACAAGTACCTGCTTCATTAGTTAAAAAGCAATATGGTCAGGCAATTATGTTTGATGAAGTAAACAAATTGTTGCAAGAAAGTTTAAACAACTATTTAAACGAAGAAAAAATTGATATTTTAGGTAATCCACTTCCGGTTGCTAAAGATATTGATTGGGATGCAGATACATTAAGTTTTGATTTTGAATTAGGTTTAGCTCCTGAGTTTGCAGTAGATTTAGCTGCAGCTAAAAATACAACAAAATACCAAATTGTTGCCGATGAAGAAATGGTAAACGAACAGGTAGAATACATACAAAAACAATACGGAAAATTAGTTTCTAAAGAAAAAGTAGAAGAAGGTGATGATATTCGTGTGAAAGTTGCCAATACAGAAGAAGGTATTGAAAACGAAACTACATTTAACGTATCAATCATTCGTACTAAAACAAACCAAAAGAAATTTATTGGTAAAAAAGTAGGCGATGAAGTTGTAATTTCTACAAAAGGTTTATTTGAAGACGACCATAAATTAATGGACGTTTTAAAAGTTGATCACGATAAAGTACACGGTTTAGATGTTGAAGTCACTTTTACAATCGAAGAAATTTCAACTCAAGAAAAAGCAGAATTAAACCAAGAATTTTTCGATAAATTATTTGGCGAAGGAAAAGTAACTTCTGAAGACGAATTAAAAACACGTATTAAAGAAGATGCTGAAAAGCAATTTGCACAACAAGCAGATCAAAAATTCATGAACGATACAGTTGAAGCATTAATTGAAAATACAAGCTTTGAACTTCCTAAAGAATTTTTAGTAAAATGGTTACAAACTGTTGGCGAAACTACTTTAACCGAAGAACAAGCACAAGAAGAATACACAAAATCTGAAAAAGGATTGCGTTACCAATTAATTGAAGGTAAAATTATTACCGATAATGAAATGCAAATTACTTTTGATGAAATTAAAGATTATACTTCGGGCTTAATTAAAGATCAAATGGCACAATTTGGTCAGTTAGAGCCGTCTGAAGATGATGTAACTAACATTGTATCACGTGTTTTATCAAACCAAGACGAAGTAAAACGTATTTCGGAGCAGTTAATGAATGATAAAATGATGAAATTATTTGCAGATAAAGTAAATGCAAACGTTAAAGAAGTAACTTACAAAGATTTCGTTAAAGAAGTTTACGGAGAATAATTCTTAGCAAAAAAATAAGTATATTTGAGCGTCGAACGAAAAGTTTCGACGCTTATTTTTTATAACATTTTTAGAAAAAAAAATATGAATTACGGTAAAGAATTTAAAAAATATGCTACTAAGCACCACAAAGTAAACAATTTGTATTACGATAAAATGATTGCTGCAATGACACCCGCAGCAAGTATGACTCCTTATATTATTGAAGAGCGCCCAATGAACATTGCTTCGATGGATGTTTTTTCACGTTTAATGATGGATCGTATCATTTTTTTAGGCTCTGGTGTTGATGATTATGTAGCAAATATTATTCAAGCGCAATTGTTATTCTTAGAAAGTGTTGATGCTTCTAAAGATATTTCAATCTACATTAATTCACCAGGTGGTAGCGTTTATGCAGGTTTAGGTATTTACGATACCATGCAATTTGTAAAGCCCGATGTAGCAACAATTTGTACAGGTATGGCAGCATCAATGGGTGCCGTGTTGTTATGTGCAGGTGCCGATGGTAAACGTTCGGCATTACCTCACTCACGCGTTATGATTCACCAACCTTCAGGTGGGGCACAAGGTGTTGCAACCGATATGGAAATCAACCTAAAAGAAATGCTAAAATTAAAAGAAGAATTATATCAAATCATTGCAAAACACGCCAAACAACCATTTGATAAAGTGTATAAAGATTCTGAACGCGATTATTGGATGCGTGCCGATGAAGCTAAAGAATATGGAATGATTGATGAAGTTTTAACCAGAGAATAATTAGAATGAAAGAAGGATATAACTGTTCATTTTGTGGGAGACCAAAACCCGAAACAAATATTTTAATTGCAGGTATCGATGCCCATATTTGCGACCATTGTGTTGAACAAGCGCACGGTATTGTACTAGAAGAATTAAAAGAACAAAACGGAACAGGATTGTCAGATGAGGTTTTGTTAAAAAAACCACATGAAATTAAAGCGTTTTTAGATCAATATGTAATAGGTCAAGATCAAACCAAAAAAGTGCTTTCGGTAGCTGTTTACAATCACTACAAACGTTTATTGCAACAAGATTTAAAAAACGATGTTGAAATTGAAAAAAGTAACATTATTGTAGTTGGTCAAACAGGTACAGGTAAAACATTGGTTGCTAAAACTATAGCACGTATGTTAAATGTGCCTTTAGCAATTGTAGATGCAACCGTTTTAACCGAAGCTGGTTATGTGGGTGAAGATGTTGAAGGGATTTTAACTAAATTATTACAAGCAGCCGATTACGATGTTGAAAAAGCGCAACGCGGTATTATTTTTATCGATGAAATTGATAAAATTGCTCGTAAAAGCGATAATCCGTCAATAACCCGCGATGTAAGTGGCGAAGGTGTACAACAAGCTTTGTTAAAACTTTTAGAAGGATCGGTTGTTAACGTACCGCCAAAAGGAGGTAGAAAACACCCTGATCAAAAATTCATCGAAGTAAACACTCAAAATATTTTGTTTATTGCAGGCGGTGCTTTTGATGGAATTGAACGCATTATTACCAAACGATTGAATTTTCATGCCGTAGGTTTTGGTTCATCAAAAGAAAACGAAAAAGCCGATAAAAACAATTTATTGCAATACATTATTCCAAAAGATTTAAAAGATTTTGGTTTAATACCCGAAATTATAGGGAGGTTACCTGTGTTAACGCACATGGATCCGTTAGATCGTGATACCTTGCGTTCTATTTTAACCGAACCTAAAAATGCATTGGTAAAACAATACCAAAAGCTTTTTGAAATGGACGATGTTACCTTAACTTTTACTGAAGATGCTTTGTGGTATATTGTTGATAAAGCTTTAGAATACAAATTAGGAGCACGTGGATTGCGATCGTTATGCGAAGCTGTTTTAACCGATCCTATGTACGATTTGCCGGGATCTAACCAAACAAGTTTTGAAATTGATAAAGATTTTGTAAAGCACGCTTTAGATAAAAACTTAATGAAGCGTTTGGCTTTAACCGTTTAATTATACAAACCCTTTCTATTTTGAAAGGGTTTTGTTTTTTTAAATTCTTTTTTTGTAGCTTTAAAACAAAAATGAAAAAATTGTTGTTACTTACTTTTATAAGTATTTGTACTGCTTCATGCACAAAAAAAATTGAATTATCGGGCGAAATTGTTAGTCAAAAGGTACAAGTTTCAAAGTACACTGCTTTATCAAACAACACCATTGCAAATATTGAATTAGATTCAGCAGTACCGCCAAACACTATACAAATTACGGGCGATAAAGCACTTATTGAAAATTTGGGTATCACTACCCAAGGTGGTTCCTTAAACATATCAAACAAACAAGACCTATCCATTCAAAGCAATAAAGCGCCAGTTACCATTAAAATCAACAATCCGCAATTACAAAAAATAGTAATAGCTGGTACTGGCTCATTAGTTACTAATAATGTTACATTGGTGAACGATGTTGAATTTCATGTTTCGGGAACTGGTGATATTAGCGTAAAACTTTTTAACAATAGTAGCACGGTTTTTGCAACAGGTACAGGAGATGTGCGTTTGCGTGGAATAAGTACCGAATTAAAAGCACATATTTCGGGTACAGGTAGTTTATTTGCGCAAAGTTTAAATAACAAGTTAGCAAATATTGAAATTACGGGCAATGGTGATGCTAGAATGAATACAACAGACGAATTAAATATTAAGATATCGGGGGTAGGAAATGTATCTTATAAAAAGTATACCGACTTAAAAGTTTTTCAAAAAATATCGGGTATAGGTAGTGTGAATCCTTACTAAAAAAAACGGAAAAACCAATTTTCATTTCCGTAATTTTATGGATAGATTTGTTTGTATTAAAAACAAACATGGGTACATTAGTAATAAGTAAAAAAGAAAACAACAGCTATAAATATACATACAATAACCGCAAGGGAAGTGTAATTTTTACAAGTAACAGTTATCAATCTAAAGCACATTGCTTAAGCGAAATAAATATTTTAAAACGCAATTTTGCATTAATTCAATTTATAAATTACAAAACGCCGTCGGGTAAATTATTTTTTAAAGTTAGTATCAACGATCATGTAGTAGGAGTTAGCCGAAAGTTTACAACCCCACTACTTATGGAAAAAGGTTTAAACGATTTAAAAAATAATTTTTTAAAAACAGAAGTACTAGATTTTACCGAAGAAATATTCGATTTTCAAGCGGCCGAAGCAGTGTTCTAACCTAATTATAAATAAAATGAAGAAAATTTTAACAATGGTACTGGTTTCATTATTAACAATAACCAGCTATTCACAAGTTCGAAAAATAAAAGGAAACGGAATTGTTCAAGAAAAAAACCGTCGTGTAGAAAAATACAACAAAGTAGTTATTGATGGCGATGTAACCGTTGAATTGTTAAACAATCCGTTTAAAAACACAATAAAAACAGCTGGTGATGGTAATTTACATCAATTGGTAAGCATTACCGTAAGCAACCAAGTGCTAACTTTAAAACGCAAGCCAGGTTTTGAAATTTTAAGCGCTACACAACCTTTAGTAATTACGTTAACCACTAAAGATTTAAACGAAATAACTTTAATGGGCGATAAAGGAAGCATAACTAATTTAGCGGCTATAGAAACTGCTAGCTTAAAGTTAACCAATACTGGTTCTGGTTCAATGGATTTAAAGGTTAAAGTAGAACAATTAGAACTAAATACCGAAAACAACGCAGCTATTAAAGTAACAGGTAATGCAAATACAGTAAAAATAAAAAGCATCAGTACTGGCGATATTGACATGAAAGAACTATCGAATTTTTTTACAGAAGTTGAGGCAAACAATTCTGGAAATATTTTTACAAACACCGTAAATGGTATTGACGGCGCTTTAAACGGATCGGGAAATTTGTACTATCGTTTTACAAAAACAGTAAATGTTACCGAAAATGCAGATGGAAAAGCGATAAAAGAAGAAATTTAAGTGGTTCAAAAACAGAAAGTTAGGTTTTTGTTTAAAAAAAAGTGGTTTTTTATTGCGATTTTTCTTTGCAAACATTAAAAATCTTTTTACATTTGCAACCGAAATAAGAAACCAAACGGCGAGGTAGCTCAGTTGGTTAGAGCGCAGGATTCATAACCCTGAGGTCACGGGTTCAACTCCCGTCTTCGCTACAAAAGAGAATCAATTACTATTGGTTCTCTTTTTTTATACAATACATTCAAAATTTATTTCATCTTAAATTTTGAATGTAATTTAATCTTCATCAATTAAATTATAGCACTAATATATTTTGTAAAGTATGATTTGCATCATAACAATTAACTTTTTTTAGTACTTACTTTTGTAACAAATTAAAAGATAAAAAAGTCTTTTATAATCTTAAAAAAAATCTAAAAAATATGTTATCAAAATCACAAGCACGAGCATTTTTTTTAGGCGGAACAGTAGTTACCTTTTTAGTCTTTATAGGCTTAACCATCTATTCGTTCATGCCTAAAAATGATCAAACTTATCATGATAAGATTGATGCAAAAGTTATTAGAGGTAAAGAACTTTGGGAATCGAACAATTGCATGGGATGCCATTCCATACTTGGAGAAGGTGGTTATTACGCACCCGAACTTACTAAAGTAATTGAACGTAGGGGCGAAGTTTATGTAAAAGCGGCATTACAATCACCAGTACCTTGGGGTGCACGAGGTAGAAAAATGGTGAAATATGAAATGAACGATGCCGATGCCGAAGCAATGATTGCTTATTTTAAATGGATAGGTAATATTGATTTAAATGGCTTTGATCGTGTGGTATCGCCTTTAGCAAAAGATAAAGAATAATCCAAAAAAATAGAAATATGAAATTTAAATCACAAAAAGTAGCTTATTGGTTCTTTGGATTATGCATGTTGTTATTTGCATTACAAATTATCTATGGTTTTATCATGGGCTTTGCCCGAATTGGAATGGACGGTTTACACGACTTTATTCCTTTTAACACAGCACGTGCCGTGCACACCAATTTATTAGTAGTTTGGTTGCTAACCGGCTTTATGGGAGCTGCATATTATATTATTCCTGAAGAAGCACAACGCGAATTAATAAATGTAAAATTAGCGTACGTACAGCTTATATCGCTTGCTGTTGTTGGTGTTTTGGCAATTGTTGGATATCATTTTAACATTTGGGAAGGTCGTAAATTTTTAGAAATTCCTCGTGAATTAGATTATTTAGTGGTTGTTAATGTTTTACTTTTCTTAGGTTTAATTTTAGGAACTTTATACAAAGCCAAACGCCGAACCACTACAGCATTAGTGCTTTCAATGGGCTTATTATTCGCAGCATTATTGTATTTACCAGGTATGATTTGGTTTGATAGCCAAGTAACCGATTCATTTTTCCGTTGGTGGGTAGTGCATTTATGGGTTGAAGGTGTTTGGGAATTAATCATGGGTGGTATTTTATCGTACTTATTAATTAAATTAACCGGTGTTGATAGAGAAGTAATAGAAAAATGGTTGTATGTAATTGTTGGTTTAACTTTTTTGTCGGGAATTTTAGGAACAGGTCACCATTATTACTACATAGGTGTAAATAAAATTTGGTTAATTGTAGGAGGAATTTTCTCTGCCCTAGAACCACTTGCATTTTTAGCCATGGCATTGTTTGCAGTGTATATGTATCGTAAAGGCGAAAAAAATCACCCTAACAAATTAGCTTTGTTTTGGACCATAGGCGCATCAATTGTATCGTTTATAGGCGCAGGTTTGTTAGGTTTTGCGCATACTTTACCGCAAACAAATATTTATACACACGGTACTTTAGTTACAGCAATGCACGGGCACTATGCTTTTTGGGGTGCTTATGCTATGATAGTTTTAGCTATTATTAGTTATGCCATGCCTAATTTAACTGGCCGTAAATTGTATGATAGTACACGCGGACATTTAGCTTTTTGGTTCTCAAATGTAGGTATGTTAGGTATGACAGTAGCTTTTGGTGTTGCAGGTGTAGCCCAAGTATATATGGAACGCAAAATGAAAATGGATTTTATGGATGTTCAAAATGAAATTAAAGTTCACTTTATTGTACTTATACTTTGTGCAACTTTATTCACAGTCGGAATTATATGCTACATTTTAGAATTTATTAAATACGGAAAACCAACCGATGAAGCGTTAATAAAAGATAATAATTAACATTTTACCAACCGAAACCAACAGCTTTACATTTTTAAAGTTTTGGTTTCGGTTTTTTTTAGAAGAATTATGACACAAACAGAAACTATTTTTTACAAAGCTGTTGGCAACGAAATAGAGGTTTTTAATCACATTAATCAACTTAAATTACCATTGTTATTAAAAGGTCCTACCGGTTCAGGTAAGTCGCGTTTTGTTGAATTCATGGCAATCACCCTAAATAAAAAATTGTATACCATTAGTTGTCACGAAGAAACATCGGCAACTGATTTAATTGGTAGGTATATTATTAAAGGTGCAGAAACTATTTGGATTGACGGCCCTTTAACAACCGCAGTTAAAAACGGTTACATTTTGTATTTAGATGAAGTTGCCGAAGCGCGCCCCGATGTAATTGTTGCCATTCACTCACTTACCGATCACCGTAGAGAACTTTTTATTGATAAATTAGGTGAAACCATTAAAGCACATCCCGATTTTATTTTGGTAGCATCATTTAATCCTGGTTATCAAAAAGGATTTAAAGAACTAAAACCTTCAACAAGGCAACGTTTTGTGGCTCTTTCATTTAATTATCCCAATCCAAAAACCGAAGCCGAAATATTAGTGAATGAAACCGGTATAGCTGCCGAAATTGCTATAAAATTGGTAACAATTGCTTCAAAAATTAGAAATTTAACCGAATTAGGTTTAACCGAAACCGTTTCAACACGTTTGTTGGTTGATGCTGCTAAGTTAATTACCAACGGTTTACCTAAGCGCTTAGCGGTTCATGTAGCGGTTATTGAGCCTTTAACCGATGAATTAGATACAATTCAGGCACTTAAAGATTTATGTGATTTAATGATTTAATGAAAAATGGGATTTGAATTAGATGAATTTCTATATAAAAAAGTACTAAAGTATTTTAAAAACAAACGAAATAATAATGCCGAACTGTTAAGCAAACAAGTTGTATTAGCCGATGTAAAAACGCGTTTAACTATTTTTGCTCGCGCTATTTGTGGTGAAGCTATTGAAATTTATCCGGCGGAACGTGAAGGAGGATTTAAAAATAAAAACTTTTTTTTACCCATTAGTTGTGCTTTTTTTTCGACATATAATGAAAACTTAAAGTTTTATTTTTTTAGAATTTTATACCTAAATCAACAACGCAACTTAAATTTTAATTGGCAAGGTAAAAATTCAAATACAACCTATCTTCAAGCAGTTGAAAAAGCTAATGAAACAGCTCCTTTAGTTTTAGAACAGTTGTTTCAAAATTTTCCTGAAATGCAAATGTTTTATAACGATTTGTACGTGCAATTGCCTAAGATAAAAAATACCAATACGCCTGATTTATCTTGGTTATACGGAAAGTGGATGGTAAATTCTGAAGAAGAGGATGAAAAAGATTCTTTACAAAATTTTGATGATAAAGTATTCAAAAATCAGTCTAATTTAACCCCAGAAACTACTTTAAAAACAAAAGCGGTTGAAGAAATTGAATCGTTAATGATTGATAAAAAACAGCAAGAAGATTATGTTTTAATGCACAGTTTTGAAAAAATTGAAACGGCAGAAGAATTCAACGGCAATTGGCGCGATTTTGATGGGCGTGATGAATTAGAAGACCACCAAGAAGCTTTAGAAGAAATGAATATGCGTTTTACGGTTAGGGTTGATGATCCAACACATTCGGTATATCAAGCAGATTTTGTTGAAAACACATCGGTTGCAGAAAGTGCCGAAGCAGAGTCAACAGGAATTTGTTATGAATACGATGAATGGAATTTTAAGAAACGCATGTATTTATCTCAATTTTGTAAGGTTTACACTAAAAATCAAAAGAAAACCAATCCTGTATTTTACAAAAATACTTTAGCAAAATACAAAACTACTTTAAGTGGGTTGCGTAAAATGTTAACAAGCGTTAATAATAAAATGCAACAACAACGCAAGCAATTGCAAGGCGATGTGTTTGATTTAGATGCATTAACAGATTTATACACTGATATATATTCAAAAAGAACGCCAGATGAGCGCGTTTATCTTTCAAAACGCAAGCAAAATAAAGATCTTGCCCTATTGGTACTTTTAGATATTAGTTTGTCTAGTGATGGATATGCCGCAGGTAACAGAGTTATAGATGTGGAAAAAGAAGTTTCTATTTTATTTGGCGAAATTTTAAACGAATTTCAAATAGATTTTGCAATAGATGGATTTTATTCAAAAACTCGAAATTTTAATACATACCTCACTTTAAAAGATTTCAATGAAAATTGGAACTCTGCAAAAAATAAAATTGGTGCAGTTGAACCAAACGGATATACGCGTATAGGTCCGGCTTTAAGACACGCAGGTGCTCGTTTAAATAAATTAGATGCTAAAAATAAGTGGATTATTGTACTTTCTGATGGAAAACCTAATGATTACGATAAATACGAGGGGCAATATGGTATAAATGATGTAAAACAAGCCTTACGCGAACTTAATGAACAAAAAATAAATTCATACGCTTTAGCAATAGAAGCGCAAGCAAAATATTATTTACCACAAATGTTTGGTCAAAATCATTATCAAATATTAACATCGCCCAACGCATTAATAAAAGCAATGGTAAAGTTGTACGAAAAAATTAAACATCAATAAATATGGAAATTCCCAACATATTTTCATCAATACCTCAAGGACATCCAATTAATACGTATTTAAAAGAAACCGAATTAATGAAACAGTTAATTAATGAAATTCTTTCTATTAATCCTGCTGAAGAATTTCAAAAATTTTATAATGTTTTTAATCATTTGGCAACGGTTGAAAGAAGGTTTGAACGCAAAGAAAACCAACTTTTTCCTTATTTAGAACAAAAAGGTTGGACCGGGCCATCAAGAAATATGTGGTCGTTTCACGATACCATTAGGGAAATGTTTCGTGTTGTACGTAAAAATATCAAAGAAAACGATTTTTCTTCAATTCAAAACAACACCTATTTACTGGCTCAAAATATTATGCGATTATTTCAAGTTGAAGAAAATGTATTGTTTCCAAAAGCTCTTGAATTGTTAACACAAACCGATTGGGTTACCATGCGTAAAGGAGAAGATGAAATAGGTTGGATGTTGTCTGAAAAACCTTTGCCATACCCAAATGGACTTGATTATATTTACCCTTCATTAGCTATTGAACGCAGAACCAATGTTGTATTTAATGAAAATGTATTACATTACGAAGAGGGGTTTATGACTCTTGAACAAGTAAATCTTATGTTTAAAACGTTACCAATTGATTTAACGTATGTTGATGAAAACGATAAAGTTATTTTTTACAACAGAGGCGAAGAACGCGTTTTTCCGCGAAGTGCTGGAATTATTGGTCGTGAAGTGCGATTTTGTCATCCACCCAAAAGTGTAGATACCGTGCTACAAATCTTAGAAACTTTTAAAAAAGGAGAACAAAACGAAGCATCTTTTTGGATTAATTATAAAGAACGCCTAATTTATATTAGATATTTTGCTGTACGCGATGCAGAGAAAAATTACAAAGGTGTAATAGAAATGTCGCAAGACATAACCGAAATTCAGCAAATAACAGGCGAACGACGATTATTAGAATGGGATATTAATTATGAAAGGCTATGAGAATTATAAGTACTATTTTATTCAGCATTTTTAGCATCTTACTTTTTTCTTGTGAAACTGTTGAACATCGTCATGCTCCAAAAACTGCAGATGAAGCTTTAAAAGAATTGATTGAAGGAAACCAGCGCTACTTAAAGAATGTATCTATACATCATAATTTTATTGATGAAGCACACCATTCCGAAAAAGAACAACATCCACATACTTTTGTGTTGTCTTGTATTGATTCACGTGTGCCACCTGAAATTGTTTTTGACCAAGGAATTGGAAATTTATTTGTTGCCCGAGTAGCTGGAAATATCGAAGATCCAAATATTTTAGGAAGTATGGAATATGCCGTTCAAGTAAAAGGTACTAAACTGTTAGTAGTGTTAGGACATTCCAATTGTGGAGCGGTTCAAGGCGCAATTGATAATGTGAATTTGGGACATTTAACTCAATTAACCAATCAAATCAAAGTAGCATTTAATGAACACAGAACGTATCCATTGCCCGAGCATATATCAGATGAAACAGGTCGATTAAACGTGCTTTCCACAATAGATGATATTCTCTTTTCAAGTAAAATTATTAGAGATTTGGTTAATCAAGAAAAAATAAAAATAGTAGGAACATTTTACGATTTACATACAGGTAAAATTGAAATTTTAAAATCATGACTAGCTCAAAATCAATATACTATCCGCCAGGTGGCCTTTTAATTTGGATTGTAATTTATCTAGAATTAATAACATTTGGTATGGCAACCTTAGCATTGGCATATTATGGTTCACAAAATCGATCAGAATTTCACGCCGATAGTTTGTTATTAAACAAAACAGTTGCTACCATAAATACAATTGTTTTGTTAACCAGTGGTTATTTTGTAGCCATTGCAATAAATCATTTTAAAGCGCAACAACTACCAAAAACCATACAGTTTTTAACTTGGGCTATTTTATGCGGAACTTTATTTTTGGTATTAAAAGGCTTTGAATATTACGAAAAAATAGAAGTTGGTTTAACCATGGGAAAAAGCGATTTTTTTAATTATTATTGGTTGCTTACTGGTTTTCATTGGCTACATGTTTTAGTTGGAATTGTAATTTTACTTTTTTTTAGATTTAATATAGCCAAAAAGCAAACAGTAGCATCGTTAGAAGATTTTGAAGCCGGTGCCGCTTTTTGGCATATGTGCGATTTAATATGGCTGTTTTTGTTTCCTATTTTATATTTAATGTTTTAAAAAAGCTTATGAGAATTACTTTAACCCAAACCTATATTTTACTTGTTTTTTTAACGGTAGTAACCGCAATAACCGCTATTTTTGGAAATCTTAACGTAGGTGTAAAATTTATTATTTTATTAGCAATTATAAAGTTTTGGCTTGTTGGTTTTCAGTTTATGGAACTAAAAAAAGCAAATAAGTTTTGGAAAATAACTTTAATTAGTTTTGGTTGCATAATTGGTTTTTTTTACACTGTTTTACTGTGAAGTTTTCAAAAAATTAATAAAAAATATTCTATTTGTTTAGTTGTAATTTCAAAAATAAATTTGTTACCTTAGTATAACACATTTTAAACAACAAACAAATGAAAATTTTTAAAACAATACTTTTTGTTCTTTTTGGCTTAATGTTTGCAAATGCTGGCTTAGATAAGTTTATACACTACATGCCAATACCCGAAATGGATAATGCCATGCAAGAAATTTTTAAAGCAATGGATACTTTAAAATGGTTAATACCTTTAGTTGGTTTTGCTGAATTATTGGGGGGTATTTTAGTTTTAATTCCTAAAACCAGATTTTTAGGTACTTTAATTATCTTTCCTGTATTAATAGGTATTATTTGTCATAATGCAACTTTTGCACCCGAAGGTTTACCAATTGCAGGCGTTTTGTTGCTAATAACTTTGTGGATTTTTTACGATAATTTAGGAAAAATTAAGCACATTTGTTGCTAATTTTTTAATTTAAAAGTGAAGGTTTTACTTCACTTTTTTTTAGTTTATAAATTTTTGTAATTTTAAAATAATTCAATTGAAATATGAAAAGAGGCGTAGTTTTTATGGGTACTGTAATGGCTACCTTAATGGTGTTAATTGTACCTATCTTGGCCTATTTATTTACACATAAAAGTTGGATTATTGATTTAACTGGAAAAAATGAATTAGGCGATGCCATTGGCGGAACAACTGCACCTATTATTGGCGTTTTTAGTGTTGTTTTTACATTTATGGCGTTCTATATTCAATATGAATTTAATAAACGCCAAAACGAAATTTTGCAACTTCAAGTTAAAATTAATATTCGTCAATCATTAGAACCCTATTTTATCTATTTAATTGATAGTTTAAAAAAGTTTAAATTAGAAAATAATTCCAATAAAAAAGTAACTTATAATGGCGACTATATAGAACCTGTTAGTCAAGGCGATTTGTTAAAATTAAAATTTCAGGTAGCAAATGTTTTTGCAGGTATTATAAATTTTAAAGAAACTCATCACACCATAAAAAATTTACAACTAGCTGATTTATTCGCTTATGAAAAGCATATTTATTTTGATGAACATGTAATTGACGATTACGTTTTTCATGTTAATACAATTTACAATTTTTTAAGCTTTAATATTGAAATAGATAATGGCGAAGATAAAAATGAAATTATTCAAGAGTTTTTGTTTAAATATTTGTCAAGTTTATCAATAAACGAAATTTATTTTAACATTTATTATCTAATTATTTTTCATACCGATTTTGCAAGTATTTGTAAAGAAATTGTTCTAAAATCAATAGAAAATTTACCAACTGATCGTAAAAAGGAGTTTTTATTAATGGTTTTTGAATATAAATTTCAAAACTAATTAAAAAAAACAATTGCAGTTGCTTTTTATTAGTACTATTTTTGTGCTAAACAACGCCCAATGTATTACATAAAATTGCCCTTTTTATTTGTATTATTTTCTATTACAACATTTGCCCAAACAAAACCCACTAAAGAATATTTAACACATTTAAATGCTGCTCAAAGTCATAAAGTTGGCTTAGTTAAAGATAAAAAGCATTTAAATAAGTTGGTACAACAAGGAAAATTAGTTGCTATAAAACAGCGTGGATACGGGTATCGTATCGATAAGCTAACTCATAGTCATGCATTTTTAGTACCTAATGGTAGATCTGTTTTAAATTCCTTAGCATCTGATTTTGTTAAAGCTACAGGCCAAAATTTTTTCGTTGTAACTTCCCTAACGCGTACAGAATATGACCAAAATAGGTTGCGCAGAGTAAATTCTAATGCTTCGTCAAATGATAGTTCACATTGTTTTGGAGGTGCAATTGATATTTCTTATGTACGTTTTAACCACCATTTAGGGCCTAATTTTAAACTAGAAAAAAAATTAGAAAATCTTTTAGAACTGTATCAAAAACAAGGGAAAATTTATTTTGTAAAAGAAAGACATTCCCGTTGTTTTCATATTATTTTTAGATAAATTTTAGTTTTAAAAGCGTTTAGAAAAATTATAAAAAGTATGTTTCTACGGCTTTTGGTTGTTTGCGAAAAAAACGTAATTTGCACCACAAAATGTACAAATGACTGCTATAAAACAACGAAAAAGTAATCGCAGAAAAATTAGTAGAAAACCAAAAAAATGGGCGCCATGGAAATGGCATTTGTTAGCCTATACTATTTTGTTGTTTTCTTTTTTAACTTTTCATTACCGCGATGGAATTGTATATTTTATAGCCGACTGCTACGAAAGTATCTTTAAAAATCATAAAAAAAACGAAATTACTATTCATGATATTCGTGCCGTTGAAATTTTAGATAAGCATAAAAAGCACCTTTTTGGATTTGATGTATCTCATTATCAAAGTGATATTAATTGGAAAGAAATTGATTCGTTGTACAATAAATTCGCAATAGATTATGTTTTTTTACGCTCAACGATGGGGGTAGAGGGAATCGATACAAAATTCAAATACAATTTTAAAAAAGCTAAAAGTAGGTTGTTGGTACGTGGCGCATATCACTATTACCGACCTGATGAAAATAGTACACTGCAAGCGCAAAATTTTATAAAAAATACACCTTTAGAGCCTGGTGATTTTTTCCCGGTTTTAGATATTGAAGAATTACCTAAAGAGCAATCAAAAGATAAAATGCGTGAAGGTTTAACAAATTGGTTGCGTTTAGTGGAAAAGCATTACGGTGTTAAACCTATTATTTATTCTGGTGCAAATTTTTATGAATTACATTTAAAAGAACATTTTCCAGAATATAAAATTTGGATCGCGAAGTACAGTTTGTTCAACGAAAAAATGAATAACGATTGGCATTTTTGGCAGTTTACAGATAAAGGTACTGTAAATGGTATTGAAACTAAAGTAGATCTAAATATTTTTAAAGGTGACCGTTACGATTTAAAGCAATATGTTATTCAGTAAAAAAAATAAGGTAGTTTTTAGCTACCTTATTTTTTATTTTTAAAAATACTGTTTAGTATTGTTTTCAATAGTAGTTTTAAGTTTTGTTAAGTTTGTTTCTTCTTGTGCCTTTAAAGTACTACTAATTATAGCCATAATTGATTTTGAAATCATTCCATTACCTTCAGCCATAGTTGTTGAACTTATTTTTGTTTGATTATTTGGTGATGAATTAAACGTAATTGTATAATGCATGTCCATAAAATCAGATTCGTATACCATAGAAATAGATTCATTTGGAATGATTTTGGTTATGGTTTCTTTAATAATCATGGTTTCACCATTGTTATCAAAATAAACATTAGAAACAGCACCAACTTGCCCTTTTGTGCCACTTACATGTTCAAATTTTTTAAAACCAGTTAACCAATCTGGTAACTTTTCAACGTCATTCATAACAGCCCAAGCTTCGTTAGCTGGTTTAGCAACCGTAATTTCACTATCATAAGTTACTTTAGGCGTTATAAAGCCAATTGCAACAAAACCAATAGCTAATGCTAAAAGTAAAACAACAAAAAATTTAATAAACTTCTTCATTTTTTCTAAAATTTAAATGTATTATTTGGCTAAAATAATAATATCATTCACTTCTATAGTATTTTTTGGATATTTTTTTGTACACTGTTAATCATTGCCATACCTACCTCTTGGAGTGTACAAGCATAGTTTGGAGCTATTTTTTTTATAAACGGATAGAATACTGTAGCTAATTTTAAAGCATCGGGTATGTTCTTTTGATTTTTCATTGGTTTCATTAAACCGGGTCTAAAATTGTAAACTGCCGTAAAAGGTAATTTTAATAAGGCATTTTCTGTTTTGCCTTTAACACGCGCCCACATTGTTTTACCGTTTTCAGTACTATCAGTCCCTTTGCCAGAAACATATGTAAATACTAAATTTGAATTTATTTCAGAAAGAGCTGTTGCAAAAGGAACTACTAATTGATACGTTTTTCTGTAAAAAGATGCTTCGTTTTCACCAATTGATGAAACTCCTGCACAAAAAAAGCAAGCGTCAATCGCGCCAATTTGCTCTTTTATTTGATTTACTTCATTAAAATCTTTAAGTATAATTTCTTGAAGTTTTTCGTGTTTTAAGCGGATGGATTTTCTGCTTAAACTAATCACATTTGTTACGGCGTTGTTTTGTAAACATGCCAACAAAACACCTTCGCCTACCATTCCAGTTGCCCCTGTAATTAATACGTTCATTATAATATTTTTTTTAAAAATACATAAATAAATTGTATTTCAATACTTTAAAAAAAAAGTTCAGTAAATGTTTGTAAGAATTATCCTTTTACATCTAAAGCATCGCGAAGGGCATTACCAATCATCATAAAGGCAACCACCACTAAACACATTGCAATTCCTGGAATTAACGCTAAATAAGGTTTTCCTAAAATAATATAATTGTAGTGTTCTTTCATCATGCCACCCCAGCTAGGAACAGGAACTTGTGCACCTAAACCTAAAAAGCTTAAACCACTTTCAACCAAAATAGCCGATGCAAAATTAGCCGCAGATATTACAATAACCGGAGCCATAATATTTGGAATAATGTGTTTGAAAATAATACGAAGATCTGAAAAGCCTAACGCACGCGCAGCGGTTACATATTGCATTTGCTTTACGCTTAAAACTTGGCCACGTACCACACGTGCCACTTCAACCCACATGGTTAAACCAACTGCAATAAAAACTTGCCAAAAGCCTTTGCCTAAAGCTAATGTAATTGCGATAACTAATAAAAGGGTGGGGATAGACCAAATTATATTTATTAACCAAAGTATTAAAGCATCGGTTTTACCACCAAAATAACCAGCTAATGCACCTAAAGTTATACCAATTAATAAGGATATAAATACAGCAACAAAACCAATTGCTAATGATACACGTGCACCAATTAATAATCTACTTAAGTAATCGCGCCCTTGATTATCAGTACCTAGCCAATAAGTTTTAGTTTTAATATAGTTGGTTTTAATTGCAGTTTCATTTTTTGTAGGAAATACATTTTTTAAAATATATTTAGTTTGAGCTATTTTTGGATCTACCGAAAATTCTTTATAAAACAAGGTATCGCCAACAAACTTATGAGATAAAATAGGAATAAATTGTTCGGTAATTGGTTTGCCTGTAAAATAATTTAAAAAACTACTTTTTACCTTTTTTTGTAACGGAATAGATAATACGGTAACAGAAAAACCTGGTTTTTGGGTACTTATAGAAACATCGCCGTTATTTGCATTTATTGTAGAATCGGGCGATAATACATACGCAAACAAGGCTATTAAGCTTAATAAAACGATAAAGACTAATGAAAAAACGCCCCAATAATTTTGTTTAAATTTTTGGAGCGCTTTTTTATTTGCCGAAACAAATTTTTTAAACACTTTTATTATTTTTTAAGAGTTTTAATATCGGTTAAAACATTCACAGCTTCCTCAACATACACATCAGTATTTAAATTTTTATGCCAACGTTTGCGTTTGTTTTGTAACACGGTGTCGTTTTTAAATAATGCTTCGTCGTATGGTAACGATTTAAAAGTTAAGTTGTTTTTGTAATCTTTTAAAGCATTAAATTTTTTAGATTGTTCTTCTAATTGTTTTGATTTTGCTAAATAGTCTTCGTATTTTAAAGAAAATGTATTATCGTCTTGTTGCGATTTTACCCATTTAGCACTTTCATCAATTAACTTAAATTCTTTATTTGTTGCAACGCGTTTTTTACTTTTATCAATTAACGTAGCAAAGTTATTGTTGAAACTTGTGAATTTAGACATGGCAATTTTATCCCAATTCATAGCGTTATCGTTATCGCGTTCGCCTGTATCAATATATAAAAATCGGTCTGGTAAAACAATATCACTTTCAACACCTTTTAGCTGGGTTGATCCACCATTTACTCTATAGAATTTTTGACTAGTGAATTTCATTGCTCCTAAATCGCCAATTTTTTTATCGCCAAAACGGTTTAAATCTAATAAATTTTGAACGGTTCCTTTTCCAAATGAATGTTTAGACCCCAAAATTAAACCACGGTTATAATCTTGAATTGCTGCAGCAAAAATTTCTGAAGCCGACGCCGAATAATTGTTAATTAAAACAACTAAAGGACCTGTCCATTGGGTTTTGTTGTCTCTATCATATAAAACCTCGCTACTGCCCGATTTTGCTTTTACTTGCACTACCGGACCTTGCGGTATAAATAAACCAACCATGTCAACTACGGTTTGTAACGATCCACCGCCGTTGTTACGTAAATCTATGATAATACCCTCAACGTTTTGTGCTTTTAAATATTCTACTTCTTTTGCTACATCTTTAAAAGCGTCGCGGTTTTCTTTATTTTCAAAATTAATATAGAATTTTGGTAAATGAATCATTCCATATGTGCCTTGTGGTGTTTCAATTACAGTTGATTTTGCAAAGGTGTCTTCAATCTCGAATTTATCGCGTGTAATTGAAATAATCTTAACAGAACCATCAACTTTTTTAACGGTTAAATTAACAATAGTACCTTTTTTACCTTTAATCATTTTTACAACTTTGTCTAAACGCATGCCAATAATATCAACTGGTTGTTCGTTGCCTTGACCTACTTTTAAAATAACATCGCCGTTTTCTAATTCGCCTTGACGCATAGCTGGACCACCAGGAATAATTTCGGTAATTTCGGTGTTTTGGTCTTTCTTACGTAATTGCGCACCAATTCCTTCCATAGATCCTGTCATACTTTCATCAAACTTTTGTTTATCGTCTGGAGCTAAGTAGTTTGTATGCGGATCAAATTGTTCTAACAAAGTATTTATGTACATAGAAAGCCAATCTTCGCGAGAAATTTCTTCAAAAAATTCAAAAAACTCATTTAAAGATTTTAAAGATGTTTCGCGGGCTTCTTTTTCTAATTCTACAAACGTTTTTTTAGGTAATTTGTTTAAAGAATCGTTTTCTTGAATCTTTAAATTATCTTCAATAGTAGATAAAACACTTAATTTAAGTTGTTTGCGCCAACGGTCTTTTAATTCTTCTTTATTTTTAGCCCACGGTTGTTTTTCGTAATCAGTATTTATCGATTCGTTAATTGTAAAATCTAAAGGTTTAGCTAAAATTTCTTTATAATAAGCTTTTGCTTCTTGAATTCTAGTTTCAACCAAAGGGTAACTTTTGTTAAAAAAATCAATTCGTTGCGCTTTAAACTCGTCGTCTAATTCGGTTTTAAATTTGTTTAATTCATCAATATCACTTTGTAATAAATAACGCTTATTACCATCAATAATATTTAAATAATTGGTATATACTTTTTCAGAAAAAGTATCATTTAAATCGGCAGGGTGGTAGTGCGCATTTTGTAAAACAAAATTTAAAACCCCCATTAAAAATGCTTCTTTTTCTGGATTTGGGTTATTAGCCTTTTTAAAAGGCACAAAACTCCACAATGCTGCAGCTAACGCTACAACAAGTAATATAACTTTATAATTTCTTTTCATAAATTGCCAAATAGCAGTCATCAATAAATTTTCAACTAAAGTAAATAAAATCTACTTACAAAGGCAAATTCTACATAAATAAAATTTTGTTAAGGTGTTTAACCAGATGTTTATTTTAATGTGCATTTTGTTTTAATTGCTTACTTTTACATAGATTTTAAAAGATTTAATTTTTTAAGCAGTTTTAATAATGAGAAAACCAGTGATTTTAGTAACTAATGACGATGGCATTACTGCGCCTGGCATTAGAACTTTAATTAATATAATGAAAGAAATTGGCGATGTTGTAGTTGTAGCGCCCGATAGCCCTCAATCGGGTATGGGGCATGCAATTACGGTAAATAACGCGCTTTTTTTAGAACAAGTTTTTATAGATAACCAAGAAAGTAAAGAGTATGCTTGCTCAGGCACACCAGTTGATTGCGTAAAAATTGCTATAGATCAAATTATAAAAGCAAAACCAGATTTATGTGTTTCGGGTATTAACCATGGATCTAATTCATCTTGTAATGTAATTTATTCTGGAACCATGTCTGCAGCTGTAGAAGCGGGTATGAGTGGTGTGCCTGCTATTGGTTTTTCACTGCAAGATTTTAGTTGGAATGCCGATTTTGAACCTATTAAAAAGTTTGTAAAGCAAATTACGCTTGAAACTTTAAAAAAAGGCTTACCTGAAGGAGTTGTTTTAAACGTGAACTTTCCTAAACTTTCCGAAAATGAAATTAAAGGCATTAAAGTTTGTAGGCAAGCTAATGCTACTTGGGTTGAAAAATTTGACGAGCGTACCAATCCACATGGTAAAAAATACTATTGGTTAACAGGTACATTTGTGAACCATGACAAAGGCGAAGATACTGATGAATGGGCACTAGCAAACGGATACATTTCTGTGGTGCCTGTTCAGTACGATTTAACAGCTTATCATGCAATGCAACAACTAAATACATGGGAATTATAATGAATAAATTTTTAAAATTTTTATTGGGAACTTTAGCTGCATTATTGGTTTCATTTGTGATAGGTAGCGTAGTTTTTAGATTGTTTACAGGCTTAAATCCGTTTGTAGAAATGGCAATTTTTAGTATGGGAAGTGTTTCATCTAAAGCTTTTTCCATAGGAGCCATACCAAATATAGGGTTGTTTTATCTTTTTTTAAATCGCAACAACTACTACAGTGCGCGCGGTGTTATTTTCTCATTCATTATAATTGGTTTCTACATTATTTTTAGTTAATGAAATATTATATAATAGCAGGCGAAGCTTCGGGTGATTTACACGGAGCAAATTTAATGAAAGCGCTTTTTAAGGCAGAACCTAATGCACAAGTACGTTTTTGGGGCGGCGATTTAATGCAGCAAGTAGGTGGTACCTTAGTAAAACATTATCAAGATTTAGCTTTTATGGGTTTTGCCGAAGTACTTGCAAACTTAAAAACCATATTAAAAAACATTGCGTTTTGTAAAAAGGATATCGCCAAATTTAATCCAGATGTAATTATTTTTATTGATTATCCTGGATTTAATATGCGCATTGCTAAATGGGCAAAAAAGCAAGGTTTTGATACACATTATTACATATCGCCACAAATTTGGGCATGGAAAGAAAGTCGCATTAAAGCAATAAAGCGCGATATTAACCATATGTACACCATTTTGCCTTTTGAAAAGCCATTTTACGAAGAAAAACACAATTATAAAGTAGCATATGTTGGGCATCCGCTTTTAGATGCTATTGAACAATTTAAACAAAAAACACACGAAGATTTTAGAATAAAACATAAACTTGATAACCGACCAATTATAGCACTTTTACCAGGTAGTAGAAAACAAGAAATAAGTAAATTACTTACCGAAATGTTGCAAATTGTAAGTAGATATCCTGATTATCAATTTATTATAGCTGGAGCGCCAAGTTTAAGTGAATTGTTTTATAAGCCGTTCATACATACAAAAAATGTTCAATTAATTTTAAACGATACCTATAACTTGTTAAATAATGCATATGCAGCAATTGTTACATCGGGTACCGCTACTTTAGAAACAGCTTTGTTTAACGTACCACAAGTTGTTGTTTATAAAGGAAATGAACTATCGTATCAAATTGCAAAACGCATCATTAAATTAAAGTATATTTCTTTGGTGAATTTAATTATGGATGAAGAAATTGTTACCGAATTAATTCAAAATGAATGCAATACAAACCGAATACAAACCGAATTTGAAAAAGTTATTAACAATCCTGGTCGTGGCAAAATGCTTGAAAAGTACCATGAATTAAGGGATGTTTTAGGTGGAGGTGGTGCAAGTGAGCAAGTTATTAACAATATTAAGAAAAATTTAAGAGAAAATTAGTACTGTTAAGAAAATTAAAAAACATATATTTGTGATATACCATAAGCAAAGATTATAAATTCTATATCAAAATATTAATTAATGAAAAATTTAGCTTTAACGTTAGTGACGTTGTTTACAGTATGTTTGAGCGCAAATGGAGTAGCACAAACTGCTAAAAAAAGTCCAATTGTTACAACAACATCACAAAAAGCAAAAGAAGCTGCAGAACTTGCTAACATTAACAAAAAAATGAACGCAATTGATGACGAGTTAGATAATAAGTCATCTAAAAAAGCAGAAAAGCAAAAATATTGTTATTTAACAGAGCAACTACTAAATGTTGCCAATGATTACAGAGGAATTAGATATCAATGGGGCGGAATGTCACGATCAGGTATGGATTGCTCAGGATTTGTAAAAAATGCTTTTAACCAATTTCACATAGATTTACCTAGAACTTCAAAAGAAATGGCTTCACGTGGCGAACGCGTTTCTGTTGCAGATGCTAAACCAGGCGATTTAATTTTCTTTAAAAACGGTGGTTCAAGAGTTATTAATCATGTAGGTATAGTGATTGAAGTAAACGGCGACGATGTAAAATTTATACATTCGGCTACTTCAAAAGGGGTTTCTGTCAATTCAACAAAAGAAGCTTATTACAGTAAAGGTTTTGTACAAATAAACCGTGTTTATGACAGACAAGTTTTATAGTTAGTTATTTAATATTCAATTTTCATACCTTTTAGTTTTATGATTAAGGTAATGAAATATCCAATTTATCCCATTACATTATTTTATGTTAGTGGGATTTTTTGTGCTTATTTTTCATTGATTCCATTTAAATGGGGTGTTTTTTTGGCAATTTTAGGTTTGATTGTTTTTGCAGTAAACTTGTTTGTAAAACCTTTTAAAGGATTCAGTTTTAAACGTAATTTAATAGCATTATCTTCATTGGCGGTTGTTTTTGGATCTTTAGGTTTTTTGTCGTATTATGAATCAAACAAAAAAGCCGACCTTACAAATTTAAACGAAACGGATTTTGTTGTAAAAGTTACCGATGTTTTAAAACCAAATGCATACGCACATAGGGCCTACGCGCAATTAATTTCGCATGAAAAGCAACCAAAAGTATTGGTTACCTATCCTATTAATCAAACTACTCCTACAATAGGTTCGGTGTATCGTATTATTGGATCTATTTCAGAAGTTCCAAATACATCAAATCCGTCAGATTTTAACTATAAAGTATATCTTCAACATAAAAAGATATATTATCAAATTACAAGTTATCATAGTGTTTTTAAAATAGGTGAGGAGCCCAATTTTCAATCAAAATTAGTAGCGTTTAGAAACAATTTAATTTCCCAATTTACAAAAATGGGGTATAGCAACAAAACAAAAGGATTTATTGAAGCTTTACTTTTTGGCGTTAAAACAAATTTAGACGGCAGTTTACAACAACAATTTAAAGATTTTGGTATTATGCATGTTTTGGCAGTTTCGGGCATGCACGTTGTAATTCTTTTCTCTACCATTACTTATGTTTTAGATAGATTAAGGGTTTCAAAAAAAGTCTTAACCATTATATTAGTACTTTTTTTAATTGTTTTTAGTTTAATGGCTGGACTGTCGGGTTCAGTAGTGCGAGCATCTTTAATGTGCTTGTTGGCAATTATAGGTAATGTATCTGGCAGAAGAACGCACACTTTTAATTTATTAGCAGGTAGTATGTTTGTAATTTTACTTTTTGAACCTAATTATTTATTTGATATAGGTTTTCAGTTAAGCTACGCAGCCGTTTTTTCTATCTTATTTTGTTATCCAGTAGTGCAAAAGTATTTTACGTTTAAAAATGCAGTTTTAAATTATTTTGGACAATTAATTGGTGTATCGTTAATTGCGCAATTAGGTGTTTTACCTATAAGTATTTATTATTTTAAACAAATTCCACTTCTTTTTTTAATAGGTAATTTAATTGCAATTCCTATAACAACTGTTTTGTTGGTAGCTTGGTTTGTACAATTACTAATAAGTTATTTATGGTTAAAAGCTGCTGTTTTTCTTGCGTTTTATTTAAATTTATTAAGTGACTTTTGCTTTAATACATTAGCATATTTAAATACTTTTTTTACAATAAAATCTTTTTCTACACACGTTACAATAGGACAATGTTTATTGATGTTAGCTGTTATTTATAGTGCTTTTTGGTATTTTAAGAAGAAGGATTTTTTTAAAATATACATTGTTTTTACCTTGATAATATTGTTACAATTTGTAAGTATTTATAAAATATATCAAGACAAAACAACTAATGAAGTGGTGTTGCTTACTGACGCAGCTAGTGTAGTTTTCTTAAATAGAAAAGGTAAATTAGTAGAACAATACGGAAAATCTAAAAACCGTGAATCAAGTATTACTAATTATTTATTACAAGCAAATGCTGCAATTATAAAAGTTGATACTCTTGTAAATAGTTTTAAAATAAATAATAAAAGTTGGTTAATTGTTGATAGTTTAGGAGTATACCCTATTCAAAAAACTGATTATGTGGTAATACAACAAAACGCAAAAGTTAATATAGCGCGTTTAGTTGCTTACACGCAACCTAAACAAGTTATTTTACATAACAGTAACAATAAGTTTTTAAATAACGAATATACGATGTATTTGCAAAAAGCAAAAATCCCTTGCTACGATATGCGAAACAAGGGAAGTTTTGTTATAGATTATAGTTCTGGTAACAACTGATCTGGAGTACGGTAACCTAAAATATCTTTTGTTTTTTTACCGTCTTTATCAATAATAATCATATCAGGATAAGCTTGAACACCAATAAACATTGCAAATTCATGCATGCCATTTCTAGAGTTTTTTCGAGCTTCTTGATAATTTGGATTTTTGTATAATTTACCACCAAATTGAATTTCTTCGTTTCCTTCGGCATTAAACTTTACAGGGTTGTATTTTTCATTTATAACCTTAATCACTTTTTCATCAGAAAAGGTGTTTTTATCTAACATTCTGCACGGACCACACCAAACAGTATAAGCATCAATAAAAATAGGTTTTTTGTTTTTTTTCTGAGCTGTAAGTGCATCTTTCATGCTCATCCATTTAATTTCCTTATTTTGTGCTTGGCTAATAAAACAAGCCATTGTAAACAACACTAATAAAATGCTTTTCTTCATAGTTTTAAAATTAAGTATGTAAATATAAAAAAAATCCGATAGTAAAAACTATCGGATTTCATATTTTCAAAAATTATGCCTATTTTACTCCGTGCATTAATTTTAAGATAACTTTGTTTAATAAAATTAATAAAACACCAAATATCATAACCGATATTGCAATATAAGTGAAAACTTCGCCTGCACCTAAGGTTTCAACAACTGAAGCTAAATAACCACCAATAAAATTAGCAACAGATGTAGCTAACATCCAAACAGCCATTAATATTGAAGCTAGTTTTACAGGTGCTAGTTTTGTTACAACAGATAAACCAACTGGCGATAAACATAATTCGGCAATTGTGTGTAATAAATACGTCATAATTAACCACATTAATGCTGCTTTGTTAGCTTCATCGGCAACGTCTCCATTTGCTACACGTTCTGCTACCGCACCTAACATAAATAAGAAACCTAAACCTAAAATTACCAATCCTAACCCCATTTTTACCGGTGTTGTTAATTTTCTTCCTAATTTAGAGTTCCAAAATATTGCAAATAATGGTGCTAAAGTAACAATGAAAATTGGGTTAACCGATTGAAACCAAGAGGTTGGTATTTCAAAGCTACCAATTGTTCTATTAATAAATTTATCGGTATATAATGATAACGAAGATCCTGCTTGTTCAAAACCAGCCCAAAAGAATACAGCAAATGCAAATAAAATAAAAATAACACTTGTTCTTTGTTTTTCTTGTGCCGCTGTAAGCACTTCACCTGTTTCTGGGTTTGTTGAAGTAGTTACTTCACTTTCGTTTGCGTTTGTATTATTAGTGACTGGTTTTTTACCTAAATCACCTAAATATTTTTGTGCAAATCCATTAAAAATTAACTGACCCAATAACATACCAATACCTGCAGCTAAAAAGCCCCAACGGTAACCAAATGCAATTGTACCATCAACATTTGTTGTTTTAAATAAGTTATCGGTAAAATAACCAATTACAAAAGGTGCTAAAAGCGCGCCTAAGTTAATTCCCATGTAAAAAATAGAGAATGCAGAATCTCTTCTACTATCACCATCTTTATACAACCCACCAACTAACGTTGAAATGTTAGGTTTAAAAAATCCGTTACCAATAATTAATAAAAACAAGCCAATGTAAAGGCCACTTAAAGTATTCATACTAAAAAGGGCAAACTGGCCAACCATCATAGTAATACCACCAATGGTAATAGCTAAACGTTTTCCAAGATATTTATCAGCAAGCCAACCACCAATAAGTGGGGTAAAATATACCAAACCGGTAAAATAACCATATAATAAGGTAGCTTGCGAAGCTTCAATTCCTAAACCTCCTTCAACTAATTTTTTTGTAAGGTATAAGATAAGAATGGCACGCATCCCATAATAACTAAAGCGTTCCCACATTTCTGTGAAAAACAATAAAAACAACCCTTTTGGGTGTCCAAACCAGGTTCCGTGTTTTTCTGATGGATTAATTATTTGACTATCGTTTGTCATTTAAAATAAAATTTTAATTTAAGAATTCTCGAAGATAAATAAATTATTTAATTCCGTGCATTAATTTTTTAATTAATGGATTTAAAAACATGACCAATAACCCTGCGGCTGCTGGAATTGCGGTAAATAGGAAAAAGAAATGGCTTAACGAGTATTCTTTTTGAATGGTTTCAACCTGACCACCTAAAACTGCTGCTACTTTTTGTGCTATTGCAATTGCTAAATACCAAATACCAAACATAAATGCTAACATACGTGCAGGCACTAATTTTGAAACATACGATAAACCAACTGGTGATATAAATAATTCTCCCAAAGTGTGAAATAAATAGGTTAGTACTAAAAATACCATTGAAATTTTTACCCCTTCAGATATATTTAAGGCACCTAAACCTAAAATTAAGAATCCAATAGCCACTAAAATCAATCCAAAACCATATTTAAATGCAGCTGACGGGTTGTATTTTGATTCCCATAATTTAGATACCGTTGATGCTAAAGCAATAATAAAAAACGAGTTTAAAGTTGAAAACCAAGAAACGGTGATTTCTGAAGCTTCTTTAGAAAATTCGTTTTTAAGCATCCATAATGCAGCTCCCCAAATTAAAACAAAACACAAAATAAGTACCATGTTTGATAAAGCAATTTTTTTCCAAGTACTAAGCGCTAATTTTACCAATACCCAAGAAATTATTGCTAAAGGAACAATGGTTAGTAACCCGTTAACAATATTAAAAGTTGTTAAAGCAGATCCAACTAAAGTTCTATCGATGTAATCACGAGCTACTAAAACTAAAGACGTTGCGCCTTGTTCAAAACTCATAAAGAAGAAAATCAAGAAAAATGCCAATAAAACAACCGCAAACATTCTATCACGAACCACTTTGTCATATCTAGTAATTCTAGAAACTATTAAAGTTATAAATAAAGCTAAGGCTATAAAAATCATTATGTATTGACCGCGAAGAAACGGAGTATCCATGAATGAAAAGATATCAACAATTTTATTTTTTGATAAAGGATCGTTAAAAGCATACAAAAAGCCAATAATTCCCACAACTACTATTAATAAATAATCAATACTTGTAAAAGGATTGCGTTTATCGGTATCAGCTGCGTTTTTAGCAGCTACAGCTTCCACTGATTTGTCTAAAATCCCTAAATTACCCATTAAAGGTTTAGCAAAAGCAAACTGTAAAGTACCTAAAAACATAAAAATACCAGCTAAACCAAAGCCCCAATGCCACCCTTGTGTTTCGGCAATGTATCCACAAAGCATCATTCCAAAAAAGGCACCTGCATTTACGCCCATGTAAAAAATAGTATAAGCACCATCTTTTTTCTCAGGTAAATCTTTATACATTTCACCTAAAATAGATGGCATATTTGGTTTAAAAAATCCAGTACCTATAACCAAACAAGCTAAACCAATAAAAAACATTACAGGTGTATCAAAAGCCATTGCTGCGTGACCAATGGTCATAATAATAGCACCAATAATTACAGCCATTCGCGACCCGATGTATTTATCGGCAATTATTCCACCAAAAATAGGTGTTAAATAAAGCATCATTGCGTACGTTCCGTATAAAGCACCTGCTTGTTCAGCTGTCCAAGCCCATCCCGATTTAGGGTCGCCTGAAATTACTGCTGCGGTTAAAAATTGTATTAATAAAACGCGCATTCCGTAAAATGAAAAGCGTTCCCACATCTCAGTAAAGAAAAGAACAAACAATCCAGACCTTTGCCCCAATACGTTTGATTTGTAAAATTCTGTTTGTGCGGTATTTGCCATAGTTTAATTTGTTTTAGTTTTAATTTTTATTTTGTTTTTCTAATGGTTTAATAATAAAGCGGTCGTAAATAGTAAGGGTAATAATTGAAAACACACCTATGCCTACAATTACCCACCAAATTTTGTTTGGGTTGTAGGTATCCCACAACATATTTGTCATTTCCCAATGGTTCATGCCTAATTTTTGTTCGGCCAAAGCAAAATATTCATTTTTTGAAAATGGAAAATGAATGTGGTTGATGTTGATTCCTTTTGAAACAGCAATTTCGGTAAATGAATGTTTTACCTGGCTCCAATCAATATGTTCTGATTTTAATTGAAATTGGTTTTCAAAAGTGGAAATGGGCATGTTTAAAGCTTTAGAGCCTTCTTCAATAAATTGTTCTTTTGTAACTACTTCGGGCATTGCTATATTTCTGCCAGCCATTTCTTTTTTTAATAATGATAATTTATCTGACCATGATTGATATAAACTTCCCGATATAAAACTTGTTACAAAGTAACTTGCCGCTACGGGTAAAAAATAAGTTCCTTGGTACAAGCCTTCTTTACCTTTTGGAGTAATTAATGCAATAAACGATGAAACGGTAGGGCTACTCATCATTTCGCCAATAGCAAAAATCATGGTTCCAATAATAGTAAACCATACATTACCTGAGTAAAATGTTAAGCCAATACCAATGGTAGCAATTACCGCGCCACGAATTACGGCATTAATATGGCGCATTTTAATTACAAAAAACGAAATGCTTATTTGGAAAAGAATAATCATTAAAGCATCGATATTTGTAAACCATTCTGGTTTTACTTGTCCGTCTTGTGTTAATAAGGTCGCTAAAGCAGGTGTATTTTGGTTTAACCAATTGCTTATAGATGCTGAATTTACCCAATCTTCGATAAAATTTGGAAGGGTGTTGAATAATTGATTGAACATAGTCCAGAAACCAATCATTAAAAGCAGTAAAATACCTAAACGAATATCTTTTAAAGCTTCAATAATTCCTAAAATTGATTCTTTAATGGCTGCGCCAATAGAATCTTTAGGTTTTTCAACTTTAGGTTCTTTATAAAAAAACAATAATACCAATAAGTTAATTGCAATAACAACGGCTGCTTGTATAAAAATAATTTTCCAACCGTAGGTAGTTCGTAAGCCCGATGACATTGCAGGGCCAATAAAGCCACCAATATTAACCATCATATAAAAAATACCAAAGCCCATGGTTCCGGTAGTTTCGTTGGTATTGCGCGCTACAATTGCCGATGCCACAGGTTTAAAAAATGCAGCCCCAACAGCAACAAGTAAAAACACCATGTAAACACTCCAATAGGTATTTACTTCGCCAAGTAAATAATACCCCGATATCATTATAATAAATGCAATTGTAAGTGATACTTTATAACCAATCCTATCGGCAATAACACCAAAAATTAAGGGTAAAAAATACAGTATACCTACAATATTACCCATAATATTTCCTTTTTGTACGTGGTCAAAACCAAGACCTCCTGTATCGGTCGATCCAACTAAATAAAGTCCAAGTAAAGTATATATTCCGTACCAAGCCCAACGTTCCATAAGTTCCATGAAACTGGCAATCCAAAAGTTTTTATTAAACGAACCTATCGTATTAAAAAAAGAAGGTTTTGTATTATTGGTCATAAATTACAAAAGTTTTAAACTTACAAATAAAGCAAAATATTTAAGATGAAGCATAAAAAAAGCGACTAAAAAGCCGCTTTTGAGTTTATTTTTTTAAAAAATCTATTTAACATCTTGCATTAATTTGCGAATTAAAGGCGAAATGGCAATTAAAATTACCCCTGCAATTACAGCATACAAAGCAAATTGTTGGTAACCTTGTGAGTAAACCGCTAGTTTTTCGGCAGCTGTTGCATTTTCACTTGGCGAAATTCCTGCACCAAATAAACCGGCTACATATTGGCCGTAAGCACTTGCTAAAAACCACATACCCATCATAAAACCTTGTAAACGTAAAGGGGCTAATTTTGTCATTAATGATAAACCGATAGGCGATAATGCTAATTCACCAAAAGTAACTACAAAATATCCAAGTGTAAATATGTTTAACGATGCAATTCCAGATGAAACCGTAAAAAACTGTCCGCTATAAAAAATATAGAAAGCGGCACCTAATAACAAAAATCCAATTCCAAATTTTACTACACCATTAGGTTCTACTTTCTTTTTAGCTAAAGCCAACCAAAGCAAACCAACTATTGGAGCAAAAATAATTACGAATAATGAGTTGGCTGAGTTGTTTACCATGTTAGGATCAATACCATTAACACCCATTAAATTGGTGTTTACGTGTTCTGCAGCGTATAAACTTAACGAACCACCCGCTTGTTCAAAAATTGCCCAAAAAACAACCGAAAAAATTATAAAAACCAATGCAGCTAACAACTTGTTATTTTCGGCTTTGGTTAATTTACTCATTTCATAAAACAAATAAATTAAACTAAACGGACCAATGATATACATGAAATAATCGGTATATTGAGTATTTGCAACCATTTTTATAATTACTGGCACAGCTGCTATTGCCCCAACATAAACTGCCCATTCATACCAACGTTTGTTTTTAAATTTGTTGTAATCGATAGGAGGTAAGCCAATTGGGCCCAAAGATTTTTGGGTAAACACAAAAATAAGTAAACTTACTGCCATTACTAAAGCAACTAAACCAAAAGCGGCGTTCCAACGCAAGTTTTCGGGTATAAAGCTTGAAAAAAAAGTGCCTTTTCCAACGCCAATCATTAAAATACCACCAAAAAAAGCACCAATGTTTATACCTGAATAGAATAAAGAAAAACCAGCATCGCGACGTGGATCGTTTTGGCTGTATAATTGTCCTACCATTGATGAAATATTTGGTTTAAAAAAACCAGTTCCAATAATTAAAAATGCAATACCTGTAAAAAACAATTCATGCGGATCAATCATTAATAAAATACTACCTGTTATCATTAATAAACCGCCCCAAAATAACGATTTTCTAAATCCTAGAATTTTATCGGCAAACATACCACCAATAAAAGTAAAAGCATAAACCCACGCTTGTGTAGCACCATATTGTAAGTTGGCTACATCTTTTTCCATACCCAATTGGTACACCATAAAAAATGTAAGCATACCGCGCATACCGTAAAAACAAAAGCGTTCCCACATTTCAGAGAAAAATAAATACCATAATTGTTTAGGGTATTTACCTTGAAAATTGTGTATGGCTTCTAACTGTTGATTTTCAGTTGTTGTCATATTTTAAATTATAGATTTCTTAAAAAGTTGTTAAAATCAAATGTACTAAAAAATTACAATTTGTTTAAAATGTAATCGGTCATTTTAGTATATAATTGTTCGCGTGTTTTGCCACCATAAATACCATGGTTTTTATCAGGATAAATTAACCAATCAAAATTTTTGTTTAAATAAACCAATTTGTTAATTAAAACCATTGCGTTTTGTACATGCACGTTATCATCGGCAGTGCCATGTATTAGTAAATAATTGCCTTTTAATTTTTCGGCGTGAGTTATTGGCGAATTGGCATCGTAACCCGATGCATTTTCTTGTGGGGTAGTCATGAAACGTTCTGTATAAACCGAATCGTAAAAACGCCACGATGTAACTGGTGCAACTGCAATTGCGGTTTTAAACACATTATTGCCTTGAAACAAACAGTTGCTGCTCATAAAACCACCAAAACTCCATCCCCAAATACCCAATCTATTAGCATCAACAAAAGGTTCTTTAGCTAATTGTTTTGCAACATAAATTTGATCTTCAACTTCAAATTTTCCTAATTGTTTTTGAGTAACTTTTTTAAAATCGGCACCTTTAAAACCAGTTCCACGTCCATCTACACAAACAATAATGTATCCTTTTTGAGCAAGCATCATGTGCCAATAATCGTTAGAATCGCTCCAAGAATCGGTAACTTCTTGCGAACCTGGGCCTGAATATTGGTACATTAAAACGGGATATTTCTTTTTAGCATCAAAATTTGTAGGTTTAATAATATATCCGTTTAAATCGTTGCCTATTTCGTTTTTAAAAGTGGTAAATTCTTTTGTAGGTAAATTATATGATTTCAGTTTATTTTCTAATGCAGTGTTATTTAAAATTTCGTTTATTGTTTTACCTGAATTAGTATCAACCAAACGAACTGAAGGCGCTTTTGTGCTTGAAGAATGATTGTTTATAAAGTAGTTGAAATCAGGGCTAAATGTTGCGCTGTTTGTTCCGCTTTGACTTGATAATTGTTTTTTGCCCGATCCGCTTAACTTAATGCTGTATACATCGCGTTTTGTAGAACCGTTTTCAACCGATTGATAATAAATGGTTTCGTTGTTTTTGTTATAGCCGTAATAGTTGGTAACATCCCAATTGCCGGTAGTTACCTGCTTTTTTAACGATCCGTTGTTATTGTAATGATAAATATGGTTGTACCCACTTTTTTCGCTGGTCCAAATAAAACTATTATCGTTTAAAAAAGTTAAGTTATCGGTAATATCTACATATGCTTTATCTTTTTCGGTAAGAACGGTTGTTGTTTTGCCCGAAACTGCATCAACAAACAATAAATTTAATTCGTTTTGGTGTCGATTTAGTGTTTGTACACTTAAAACATTGGCGTTATTGGTAAATTTTAAACGTGGAATGTAGTAAGCTGTTTCGTTATTTAACGCTACGTTTTGGGTGGAAGCTTTTGAAACATCGTACAAATGCAAGCTTACCTTTGAATTGTTTTCGCCTGCTTTAGGATATTTAAAAACCTGTTGCTGCGGATACAATTCTTCTCCATAAATATCCATCGAAAAAACAGGAACATTGCTTTCATTAAACTTAATAAAGGCAAGTTTGGTACCATCGGCATTCCAATCAAAAGCGCGTACAAAGGCAAATTCTTCCTCGTAAACCCAGTCGGTGATACCATTTATAATAGCGTTTTTTTCGCCATCGTTGGTAATTTGGGTTGTTTTTTTAGTAGCAACATCAAAAACATACAAATTGTTTTCAAAGGCATAGGCTACTTTTGTTCCATTTTTATTTAACAACGGTTCTTGAATGGCTTCGTTGCTAATTTTAAGTAATGATTTTGAAGCGATATCGTATAAATAATACACCGATGTAAACGAATGACGGTAAATAGGATTGCTGTTGGTTGCAATTAAAATTTTATCGTCGGTTTTATTGATTGAATAGTCTGAAATTTCAGTTATTTCAGGGAAATTTTCAGTAGAAAACAACGTTTGCACCTTTTTTAAGGTAGTAAAATCAAACGCATCAATGGTAAAAGTTTGTGTGTTGCGGTTATAATCTAAAACGCTGTACTGATTTTTAGTGTGTAGCGTATTTAAAGCATTTAGTTGATTGGTTCTAAAAGTTCCGTTCCAAATTTGGGCAACTTCTATTTGTTGTTGCGCATTTACGGTTGTTATCGGCGCTGCAATTAGGGTAAACAGCAAAAAAATTTTCTTCATAAATATACCTGAAAATTAAAAAGTGAAATTTAGGTATTTTTTTTGAGTTTTGAATATAAAATGGAATTTGATAATTAATATAGGTCTTTTCGAAAATTTGTAAATCTAAAAAAAACAAATACCTCTACTTGTGTTTTTAGATTTTTCTATTTCATTAGTATCAATCAAGTTTATAAATGCTATCATAATAATTATAAATGGTTTGATAGTCAAAGAAGATGATAGTATCTTTCTTTATGATTTTTAGAATAGATTGTCCACTATTTTTACGAAGTGTATCACCAATTTCAATTTTTATATAAAGTAAACTGTCAATATGACTTTTAGATTTATTATTCAAAACGTAATAGGGTGTGTTTCTATTAGATGCATCTAATCCCTTTTCAATAACAATACTATTAAAATGTTCATTTACATTATATTCATGTGATTTTTTTAGATTTTCATTATCGTCTCCAACTTTAAAGACAAAGAAAATTAAAATAAAAAATATTACAGCCTGTGAAATGTGAATTATAGCTTTGTTATTTTCGTAGAATTTGTTTAAACTCATTAAATTGATTTTTTTAGTTGGACAAATAAATTTTTAGCATTGAAAAGTAAATGCTAATATATTCATTTTATTTGTTGGTTAGATGAACAATAAAAAGTAAACCAATACCAAACTCAAATGAACCAATCATATACCTAATAAATCCTTAAAAAACATACATACAAAGTAGTAAAATATACCTTAGGTTAGGTTCTATATTAGTTGGTTGGAGTTGTATAACCTTATATAAAGCATTCTAGAACTTCGTCTAACTGCAAAATTTAAGCAATAGATGCGTAGAATACATGTTTCATCGAGCATTTTACATCTTAGTATCAAAATAAATGAATGCATTCGTAGTAAAATCAAAACATCAAACTCAAAGCCAAAAAAATGTATCTTTGTACCAAATAAATTACGATATGAATATTGTTAATGGTTTTTCTAAACTTACAAAACAACAAAAAATAAATTGGTTGGTTGCGCATTATTTTAACAACAACCAAGCCATTGAACCTTTGCTGCAAACCTATTGGAACAGCAACGAACAATTGCAAAAATTACATGACGAGTTTATAGAAAACACCATAACCAATTTTTATTTGCCTTTGGGTATTGCCCCAAATTTTGTAATTAACGGCACAACTTATGCCATACCAATGGTTATTGAAGAAAGTTCGGTAGTTGCAGCAGCAGCAAACGCAGCAAAGTTTTGGAGCAAACGCGGCGGTTTTAAAGCTACCGTTTTATCAACCGAAAAAATTGGAAACGTACACTTTATGTTTGCAGGTTCGTTTGAAAAATTAACTAAGTTTTTTAATACTTTGCAACCCGTTTTTAGACATAGAACTGCCGAAATTACCAAAAACATGGAAAAGCGAGGCGGTGGTATTTTAAATATTGAATTAATTGATAAAACAGCCGATTTAGCGAACTATTATCAATTACACGCCACTTTTGATACGAAAGACAGCATGGGGGCTAATTTTATAAACTCGTGCTTAGAAGAATTTGCAAATGTGTTGCGTGAAGAAGTAATGGATTTTGATTTGTTTACAACTAACGAAAAAAAATCGTTGCAAATTATCATGTCTATTTTATCGAATTACGTACCAAACTGCTTGGTGCGTGCCGAAGTTTCTTGTAAAATTGCCGAATTACATTCAAAGGAAATAGAAAATCCACAGGAATTTGCCGAAAAATTTGTGCAAGCTGTTCGTATTGCGCAAATTGAACCTTACCGAGCTGTAACGCACAACAAAGGCATTATGAATGGGGTTGATGCGGTTGTTTTGGCAACTGGTAATGATTTTAGAGCTGTTGAAGCAGGCGTTCATGCATTTGCTGCTAAAACGGGTACCTACGCATCGCTTTCGTATGCCGAAATTGATGGTGATACGTTTCGTTTTTGGATTGATTTGCCTTTGGCGTTGGGAACTGTTGGTGGTTTAACTAATTTGCATCCAATGGTAAAATTTGCTTTGGAATTGTTACAAAACCCCGATGCGAATGAATTAATGCAAATTATTGCAGTTGCAGGTTTGGCTCAGAATTTTGCAGCAGTGAAATCGTTAACAACTACGGGTATTCAAAAAGGACACATGAAAATGCACTTAATGAATATATTAAATCAATTAAAAGCAACTGCCGAAGAAAAAGTAACTACTTTAAAACATTTTGAAAACCAAACGGTTTCGCACAGTGCTGTGGTTGAATTTGTTGAAGGTTTACGTAAATAGTTTGTAAGCGAAATTATTCATTATTAAATTAAACACAAGCGTTTAACAAAGTCACATCGAGCACAGTCGAGATGAAAATAAAATAATTATGGAATTTTACAGCAACGGCAAACTATTTATTTTAGGCGAATACTATGTTTTAGAAGGCGCAAAGGTTTTTGCTTTGCCCACTAAATTCGGTCAATATTTAAGTGTTTTTCCTTTAAAAACAAAGGTTTTAAGTTGGAAAAGTTACGATGCCGATGGTTCGGTTTGGTACAACGATGAAATTGCAATTCTTGATATTATTTTAAACAATCAATCAACTACCGATAAAGTACGAAACACGTTGATTGATATTCTGCATCAGGCGCATTTAATGAATCCTTCCATTTTAGAAAATAACGGTTTTTTAGTTGAAACCAAGTTAAATTTTCCAAGAAATTGGGGTTTAGGAACGTCGTCAACTTTAATAAATAATATTGCCCAATGGTTTCAGGTTGATGCTTTTAAACTGTTGCAAAAATCGTTTGGTGGCAGCGGATTTGATATTGCTTGTGCACAAAACAACACGCCTGTAACGTATCAGGTTGTAAATAATATACCTGTTGTAAAAAAAGTTTTGTTTAATCCTACATTTAAAGAACACCTTTATTTTGTGTATTTGAACAAAAAACGCGACAGTAAAGATGCGATTGCAAATTTTAGAAAGAAACAGAAAAATTTAACCGAGGAAATTAAACAGGTTTCACAGATGACAGATGAATTATTGCAGATTCAAAATTTAGAAACGTTTATTTCGTTTTTTAAACAATATGAGCAAAATTTGGGTGAAATTTTAGAAACGCTACCTATTCAAAAGCAGTTGTTTAGTGATTTTAAGGGTTTGGTAAAAAGTCTTGGTGGTTGGGGCGGCGATTTTGTTATGGTTGCAAGTGCTGAAAACCCTACCGAATATTTTGCTAAAAAAGGATATCATACTATATTAAAATACAGCGATATAATTTTATAAAACAGCACCTTAAGGTGCTGTTTTATTTTGATCTATATTTATCGTTTAAGCCTTTGCCTTCTAAAATTAAAGGTTTAATTTTCTCTAACCTATTTAATTTGGTTTTTTCTTGTTTAGCTTCGCTAATGTAAATAATGTATTCCTTTTGTTTGCCTTTTGTAAGTTGATTAAATGCCGTGTTTAAATCAAAATTGTTGGCTAAAAAATCTTTTAAAATTTCTTCGGGTTCAATTGCTTTAAAAGGTTCGGGTTTTAATTCCTTACCATTAATGCAGTTATTAATAGCCTCGTTAATATAAGCGGTGATTTTTTCTTCGTTCATTTGAACTACACTAGTAAAGCGCCATTGGCGTAAGGCTTTTGTTTTGCCATCGCTAGCGTTAATTAAAACGTTTTCAGTATCTTTTAAAAAAACACCATAGTAAAACCAAATCGAAAAAAAATCTTTAAAACCATGCCAACTAACAATATTTTTATCGTTATAAGTATAAACTTCGGCACCCCATTTTATGGTTTTATTTAAATTGGTTTTTACAATAAGTTGTTGCATAAATTCTTCAGCATCAATCCATTTGCTTTTATATGTATTCCAATTTGTAACCGATTTATCTTTTAACTTTGATACATTATATTGAATGATTTCGGCAATTAGTTTTTCAGGAAAAGGCTTATTTAAAGGTATTTGAATGGCTCCTTTAGATGTTTTAAACCCACTTAATTGCTTTTGGAAATGTTCAATAGCTTCGGAACCTGGGTAAATACCTAAATGGTTTTTATACAACGCAAAATGCAATAAGTTACCGTTATAATAAAAAGTAGGCATGTTGTAGCTTATTTTTTCAACGGTTTCAGTAGGCACGTATTTTTTAATTATTTGATACACTTCATGTAAAAACGCTGTTTGTTCGTTTGTAAATGAATCAATATAAGTTAAAACTGTTGTAAAAGTAGATTTGTTTATAGCCATTCATCTTAATTATTTAACGGTTCCTAAACCAAAAACTGCACCTGCGGGATCTTGAATAATAACAAAGTTATAAGAACCATCGGCCTTTTTACTTTCTAACAACAATTTACCACCTAGTTTTAAGGCTTTGTTTAAACTTTCGGAAACGCTTTCAACATTTATATACATAATCCATTGTGGAGGAATGTTTTTATTAACACCACGCTGATTGCAAACACCACTTACAGGAGTTTCGTTGTTTATCATCATGGCAAAATCGTTGTATTTTTCTCCGTTATCATTCATGGCAACCTCTTGTATTTGCCAACCAGCAACTTCTGCATAAAAGTCTTTTAACGAAGTAGCATCGGGAACGGTTAAATCGCTCCAGAAAAATTGTCCGAATTCATATTTAGGTTTACTCATTATTTTTTATTTTCTACATGATTTTTAAAACTATTTAAAATGGCTTGCCAACCGTTTTTTTGTAATTCTTCGGAATTTACAGTTTCAGCGTCAAAAGTTTCGGTAATATGTACTTGATTATTTTCGGTTTTAAACCAAATTTCAACCACTCTATCATCGCCCAAATGGTATTTTATATACGAATGCGGTATGATTTCATCGTAAATTCCTTCAAAATCAAAAGCAAAACTACCATCTTTAGCAGCCATAGTGCTTTTTAATTTTCCGCCAACTACTAAGTTGTTCGATGCGTTTAAGCAGTGCCAATCTGGGCTTGCTTGGTTCCATTTTTCAATATCAGCAGGGGTGTTCATTGCATCCCAAACTTTTTCAATAGTTGCGTTAATGGAGGTTTGTATGGTTATTTTCGACATAATTTTACAATTTATTTAGTGCTCATAAATTCAAAAGCACCTTTGCGTAAATTAATATTGTATTCTAAACTAGCTTTTAAACATGCTAAAAAATTGGCCCAACCTTCGGTTTGTTGCATCATTTTTTTTATGCCTTCTTCGGCTTGATCCATCTCATGTTCGATAATTTTTACAACTGTTGATTGATCGGGTTGAGATTGTAGAAATATTTCAACAAACATGTTAGGTTCCGGATTCCAACTAAATGAAATGTATTCGTTTGGAATAATTTTCTTTCCAATTACAGGAAAAGTATCGTTAAATTCTGGAAACTTCCAATATACGGTTTGATTTGTTTCTAAATTACCCGTACCTGATTCAATAAAATAATTACTCATTTTATTAGCCATAATAATAGCATCAAAAACATCGTTTACTTTTTTTTGAATTTGAATACTTGCTTTAGCAGTTAATTTTTCCATTTTAAAAAAGATGTATTTAAAATATAATTATTCAGGTAACGCGCGCCATTTTTTTATAACAGCAACATAAAAATACATAAAAATAATGCCAGCCGCTAATAAAATATAACTAATATTCATATCTAAAGCTTCAAAAACTGTGGTGCAATTGCCAATGTAATTATTATTAGCATCGAAACAAGCGCTTCTTTGATGAATACTGATGATGCCAAAAATTAGTAAAATATATAAAACAAAACCATTAACGCTTAAATTAACGCAAATAGCCGATATAAATTTGTTAGTTTTATTTAAAAGCAAAATAGGTATTGCTAATATAAAAGTACTAATTGCTAGTACAAAATATGAAATAAAATATTCAGAATTGTTTGAAATACTTATACTATAAACCAATGCAATTAAGCCAATTAGTAAACTTAAAACACCAGCGCTAATACCTGCAAAAAGTACAGCACGTAAATTAGTTACCCTAAAACTAAAAATTAGAGTAGCTAAAAAGAAGGTTAACCAAATGTAAACATGAATGCTACGCGAAGTAAAATCGACTGTTTTAACTAGTTCTACATTGCGCAAAAAGTATTTTAAATTGTTAATTTTATAGTAGTTTTTACTTAGTTTTTGTACGTAATTTTTATGAATGGTGTTTTCGTAATTTGCTGTTACAGTAGTTTCACCCGTAAGTGTATCGCCAAAGGCTGCTGTAGCAACTGTAGGTTCTTTATATTCGTGCATTTCGTTATACGAATCTTCAGATGCAATAAAATGTGTAACTTCAAAACTATCAGGGTTATACACGATTTTAAACCAATTGTTTATGTTTAAATTGGTTTCAATTTGATAATTTTTAGATAATTGTAAAAAATCGTTTAAAATTTGTTTAATCTCTTCCGGATTTTTTCTGTTTAAAACTTCGTGTAAATTTTTATTAAACGCAAAGTTTTTATCAATATTAGGGTTTGCTCCTGGAATGCCCGTCTCATTGTTGTAATAGGTAGTATTGTATCTATCAAAATAATCAACTGTATTTAAATCAACCGTATAAAAAACTTTGGAGAAATTATAGTAACTAAACGATGCGTTTTTAATGTAATTTGATACATCAACCACATCTTTCTTAAAAAAATAAAAGCAAGTATCGGTTTCAATTGATTTGTAAGCCAGCTCTGTGCCGTTTTTATATTCGGTAGTCGGATATTTAAAATCGCCATACTTATCACGCTGTGTAACAGCAACTTTGTAAATACTAAAAAACTGATAATGTTTGTTGTTTAGTGTATAATATTTTTTGTTGAAATGGATTAAATCGTCGTTGGTTTCACAAAATAAATCCATAAAAATTTTAGGATATGCTTTTTTGTCAAGCTCATAATCTTGATATTCTAACGATAAAAAAGGATATGCTTTATTAACAATTTCAACATTTTTAACAAATTCTTGGTTAGGGTAGGCTTTATTTACATATGTTTTAAACCCAAACATGTATGAATAATAAAACGAAATTGATGTAAAAATAATAACCAAGTAACATATAAACTGCAAAAACAATTTAAAATTGCTGGTTGGATAAAAGTTTTTAAAGCTGTTGTTTTTAAACATAAAAACGAGCCAACTAACCAATAAAAGTACCGAAATAATACAATTTACAAGTATTAAACCACTGCTGAAAAAATCATCGATAACCCCGCTTTTTTGCAAAGAAATTGGGTTTGAATGCGAAAAATAACCTATTATAAAGAATAAAATGTGTAAAAATAGGTTAATTAAAAGCATCCAAACAATACGCGTATTCCAAAGAGTAGGGTAGCGCTGTAATAAATAATTATTTATGTTTTTTATGAAATTCATATGTTTTTGGTTTTAATTGACAAAAAATCTACGTGTTGAAGCCGAAATATCTCTAATATACGTTATTTGTATTTTAGCCGAACCTAAGGCGGTAATCACGTTCGAAAAATTGGTCTCGGCATTAAAATAAGCCGTGTAAATACCTCCGTTAAAGGTAAGTTTTGTTGGTTTAAACGGTTCAAACACTTTTTCTAATTCATCGCGATTTGCGGTAGTGTCAATTTCAATAATTAACGGTTTTTTTTCGGTGTTTTCAATATTAGCGTTAGAATGATACGTTCCGTTTTTTAAGAAAATAACTTCATCGGAAATTTTTTCAACTTCAAACAATTGTTGCGAACTTAAAATAAGTGCAATGGGGTTGTTTACAGAATTGGCTATGGCTTTTAAATCTTCTAAAATAATTTGCTGCGCCAATACATCAAGATTTGCTAAAGGTTCGTCTAACAACAAAATTTCGGGTTTTCTAAGTAACGTTCTAGCTAATTCAAAACGCATTTTATACCCTGATGAAAGTTCGCTCCATTTTAAATGTTTGTAATTCCAAAGTCCTAAACGTGCAACCATCATCAAAACGCGCGTTTCAATTTCGTCAGGTTTTTCGCCATAATTTGCTAAAACAAAACGCAAGTTATCTAACAAACTGCCGTACCATTTATCGGTTCGCTGCGGTATGTAAATTAATTTGGTGCGTAAATCGTAATTGTTGTTGATTTTTGTATTGAATTGATACTGTAAAGAGCCTTTTGTAGGTGCAATTTCTTTTGCTAAAATGCGTAAAAGCGTAGTTTTACCATTTCCGTTTTCGCCTACAAGACCAAAAACTTGCCCTTTAGTAAGATTTAACGAAACCGGACCTAAAGAAAACTTACCTGACCCATAGCTTTTTGTAATTTCATTTGCCGTTAAAATTACCGAATTTGATTGAGGCGTAACCACGTTACATTCTTCAATTTTGGCTAATAATTCTGTAGCTTTATTAATAAAAGTATCGTTTTGGTTGGGGTTTTGCTCTTTCCAATCAGTTAAAGCAATGGCTTGGTTGTGAATGTGCATATTTTGAGTATCTATAGCACAATCAAGCAATTTTCTAAATCCTAAAAAAGTGTCGTTGTTTTTTAAAAAGTGTACAACTTGTTGTACACGTTGCTTGTGTAAATTCATAAGCATTTAAAGGTTAATTTTATATAAATGTATAAAAAAAACGTTTAATTGCTGTTGTTTATTGTTACTTGAAAGGTTTTAGCATTTTTGTGTTATAAAAAACCACAAGTTTTGGCTTGCGGTTTTAAAGAAATAAAGTTTAATGCTTTTTTAACTATTTTAAATTTTTAAGATTAATGATTTCTTGTTCGGTAAGAAAACGCCATTGTCCGCGTGCAATGCCCCATTTTGTTAAGCCGGCATACATAACGCGGTCTAATTTTATTACGTTGTAGCCTAATTTTTCAAACACAGCGCGTACTACTTTTACGTTTGATGTTTTTACTTTAATACCCACTTCGCTTTTTGGTTGATTTTCAACATACGAAATTTCTTCAACCCAAACTTTGTGTTCGTTTATATAAACGCCTGTTTGTATTTTTTCTAAATCTTCAAATTTTAGGTTTTTATCTAAAGTTACTTGGTATAATTTAGATGAATGTTGTGCAGCATTAGTGAATTTTTGAATTAATTCATTATCGTTTGTGTACAATAGTAAACCAACGGTACTTTTATCCATTCTACCAACTGGTTTTAAAATTGATGTAGAAGCATTGCGAACTAAATCGTAGGCACTTGATACGTTTTCATCGTCAGATGTAGAAAAACCTTTAGGTTTATTCAATAAAACGTACACTTTTTTCTCAGGATTTAATAAAACACCATCAAAAATCACTTTGTCATTTGGTTGTACTTTGTAACCCATTTCGGTAACAACTTCGCCGTTTACGGTTACATTTCCAGATTGAATGTATAAATCCGCATCACGACGTGAACAAACGCCCGAATTTGAAATGTATTTATTTAAACGAATGGTGTCGTCTTTTAAAGCAGCTGGTTTTGTTGCTTTTGCAGGCTTATTCGTTGTAAATTTCTTAAACGGTTTATCGTCTTTCTTAAACGGTTTTTCAAATTTTGAACCCGATGAACTTCCTCCTTTTTTAAATTTATTTGAAGAACCCTTTTTAGAAAAAGAAGGTTTTTTATTATTTTTATTGCCGTTATTAGCGCCTTGCGTATTCATTTTAGAAAAATTTTTACAAAGATACAAGAATATTTAGCATCTTTACCATAAGATTTAAATTGTAAATAAGTTATGAGAAATAAATGGGTTATACTTGTGTTAATTCAGGCCATTATTAGTTTAGTAGCAGGAATTTTGCTTTCAAAAATGTCACTTATCGGAAAGGTAGGTGTGTCAACAGTTTATACCGAATATGGTTTTTTAAAGCATTGGTACAAAGGTTTTGCAGCTGTATTTAGCTTAGAATTGTTGTTAATTGCAATTCTGTGGATCGTAAAACGTGTTACAACTTTTAAAAATTTTAGCATAGTAAATTTAGTTTTAATTATTTTAGGTTTGTTGGGTTTAATTTATACTTTTTACGATTTTACTGCTACAAATCATAAATATATGAACGGGCAATTTCATGCAGGCGGATATTTATTTTGGGCGGGATGGTTTTTTACATGCTTATTTTTCTTTTTTGTACGTGTAAAGCCTAAACCTAATGTAATTACTACTAATATAAACAGTGCTACATAATTGACGAATGACAATAGAAGCTCTTTTTAATAGCAAAGATTATAAACCAAAGGAACAAACAATTATAATTGGGAATTGGCTTTTAAGCGAATCGTTACCTATAGATGAATTAATTGGTTTTGCAGAAAATAATAAGGATTCTATTAAAGCAACTTGTATGGAAGCTGCTGAATTTGCAACCAAGCAAAATCCTGAAATTGCAACAAAAGATTTGTTTGATTTTGCTTGTGTTTCATTAACTGAAAAAGCACCAAGATTAAAATGGGAGAGTGCGAAAGTTATTGGAAATATTGCATTTTTGTATCCTGAAAATCTTACAAAAGCAATTGAAAATTTACTTAACAACAGCAGTCATGCTGGAACTGTTGTACGCTGGAGTGTAGCATATGCCTTATGCGAAATTTTAAAGTTGCAAACAAAACACAATATCGAATTAATTAAAAAGGCTTTAGTTATTTGTGAACAAGAAGAAAAAAATAGCATAAAAAAAATATATTCCAGTTGTTTTAAAAAAATGGGTATTTAATTTTATTGAATTCCCATTTTACAAATAAGGTACCACTAAATTTTTACCGTTAATAATTACTTTTGGATCAATTAAAACAATTGAAAGTACTCCTAAAAGTATGATTAATTTTAAAAGTATGTGCAGTTTTTTATACTCAATTTGTGTATTTGCTTGATAAAGAAATATTAAAAATGCAACCAACAAACCACTACTTACATAAAAGTAATACTGCATGTAACCTACTTTGTAGTAGTTTATTAAAGCGTACATTGGTAAAAGTGTAAAAACCACTAAAAAACTTATTAAGTATTTGGTAGTTACACTTCCAAAACGCACTGGTAATGTTTGGTAATTATTTACAAAATCGCCTTTCAAATTTTCTAAATCTTTTACCAATTCACGAATAAATAATATTAGGTAAAGGTAAAATCCGTGAGCGAAAATTCCCCAACTAAAGTTTTGAAAATGCATTAATATTCCAAAAAAAGGTATTAAAACTAATATCGATGCTGTAATGTTTCCAATAATGGGATACTTTTTTAGCTTGTGAGAGTAAAACCACAACAAAAAAATGTAAACTGCGTAAAAAAAGGCAGCGCGCCATGAAACCAACCAAGCCAAGGCAACGCTTAAAAAATTTAGCGAAAAATAAAGTTTAAATTGAGTTTCTTTGCTAAGTTTTTTATCTATTAACGATTTGAACGGACGGTTAATTAAATCTTTTTCAGTATCGTAAAAATTATTAATAATATAACCCGATGCAATTGCCAGCGAACTACTAAAAATAATTAAAAACAAATTGCTGTCTGTTAAAACATGAATGGCCCTCGATTGAGAGCCAAATATAAATATTGCTGATAAGTATTGTGCCAACACTACAACAGCTATGTTGTACCCACGAACAACCGAAAAAAAACTAAAAAATTTAATAAGTGTTCTTTTAAGATTTCGTGTTAATATCATTTTAAAATCTGTAAACCAATTCTAATTTGTAATCTTTTAATGCATTTTTAGCTTTTTCAAAATCAGGGGCAAAACCTAATATATATCCACCACCGCCAGAACCACAAAGTTTTAAATAATAATCGTTACTATCAATTCCTTGTTGCCACACATTGTGAAATTTTTCAGGAATCATTGGTTTAAAGTGGTTTAAAGCTATTTTAGAAATTTCTTTAGTGTTTTGATACAAGGTTTTAAAATCGCCTTTTAAGAAATTTTCAACACATAAATTGGTGTATTTCGTAAATTGCAACTTCATCATGTTTCTAAAGCCTTCATTTTTAAGGTTGTCCATAAAAATGTTTACCATTGGTGCAGTTTCGCCAACCATTTCAGAATCAATTAAAAAAACAGCTCCTTTACCAGCTTCTTTTTGTAAGGGAATTCCCGTTGGTTCAATATGATCTTTTGAATTAATTAAAATAGGTAAACTTAAATAACTGTTTAATGGGTCTAAACCTGAAGATGTTCCATGAAAAAACGATTCCATTCTACCAAAAATCTTCTTTAAAATAAGTAGTTTTTCTCTATTTAAATTTTCTAAAACTGTAATTTTATTGGTTGCATATTTATCGTAAATAGCTGCAACTAAAGCACCGCTGCTACCTACACCATAACCTTGTGGTATGCTAGAATCAAAGTACATACCTGCATCAACATCTTTATTTAAAGCATTTAAATCAAATTGTACTAAATCAGGTTCGTTTAGCATCAGTTCGTTTAAATACGTTGCAAAAGTTTTTAAACTTTTGTTTGATTTTTGAGCAATTTCGTTCGGATTTTCATCAATTTTTAATGCTCCGTTATAAAAATTATAGGGAATGGCTAAACCTTTAGAATCTTTAATGATTCCATATTCACCAAATAATAAAATTTTAGAGTAAAACAACGGACCCTTCATAATTACTTCAATTAGTAAAACAAATGTAGCTATTTTTTAATTAAATACTGCAAGTTTTTAATCAAATATTCTAGCTTTTTAAGTAGTATGATTAAGGTCATAAGTGCTTTGTTTTAAAGCTTCTACCTTTATAAAAGTTTTAAACGCTTAAAAAATAAGTGTTGCTTAAATATTTTTTAAAATTATATTATGGAAAATTTATATACATACGCTATTGGCGATATCGTTACTAAAAATTTTAAAACAGCAGCTGTTTTTAAAAAATACGGTATTGATTTTTGTTGTAAAGGAAATTTAGTATTAGGCGATGTTATTGAATCTAAACAAATAAATGCATCGCAGCTAGTTAACGATTTAGAAGTTGCTTTATTAGAAAACAATAATAATGCTGATTATACTAATTGGCCTTTGGATTTATTAGTCGATTATGTTGAAAAAATCCACCACACGTACGTGAACGAAAAAACCGAAACTATTCAAATTTTTTTAGAAAAATTATGTTCTGTTCATGGGGGTAAACATCCCGAACTGTATGAAATAAGAGAATTATTCAATTGTTCAGCTCAAGATTTAGCTGCACACATGAAAAAAGAAGAATTAATACTTTTTCCGTTTGTTAAAAAAATGGTTGAAGCTAAACGGAAAAATATTGCTTTGCAAATGCCACATTTTGGTACCGTTGAAAATCCAATTGAAATGATGAAGCACGAACACGTAGCCGAGGGCGAACGTTTTGAAAAAATTGCTGCTTTAACTAATAATTACCAAGTGCCAGCCGACGGATGTAATACCTATAAAGTTACTTACCAAATGTTGCAAGATTTTGAAAATGATTTACATACCCATATTCATATTGAAAATAATATTTTGTTTAAAAAGGCACTTAAATTAGAAACTGAATTTGCAGTGGTTTAATGTTTTTTAAATGATAAATAAAAAATAGTTTTCAAAAATTGTTGTTTTTTAATTTTATAGTTAGTTATTTGTTTATTAAAAAAGGTAATAATTTTTAAATTATTACCTTTTTTGTTTTTAGAAAAAAATCAATTTTAAATAAAAATTGCAAATAAGTGTATTAAAAATACACTAGAATATAAATAAGTGTTTTATAAAGATGCTTAATTTATTAAGTTTTATTAAAGTTAGGTATGAATAACTTTATACATTAAATTACTTGCAATATTTGATGCGCTGTATTTAATGTTTTCAGCATTTTCACCTTCAAAAAGTTCATCTACAGTTTCGCTAAAAATAGCAAACCAATGATTAAAATGCTTTTCTGTTAGTGGGCTTTTGTTATGTAATTCTTTATGAACCATCATGGGATTTCCTTTAAACGATCCTGTTCCAAATAAAATTACTTCCCAAAAAGCATACATTTTAGGTAAATGAACTTGCCAATTGGTTTGTGTAACATTGTTAAATAAATAACCTAAAGTTGTATCTTTTTGTACTTTTTCGTAAAACCTATCTACTAATATTTTAATATCATTACTGTTTAAAATATCATTTTTAGTCATTCTTACTTTTTTTATTAAGGCAAAGATATTTTAAATAAAATATTTTTACTTATGACTAAAATCATAAAGTAACTATTTAAAATACAAGTACTTTTACACAGAATAAATTCAATTATCAAATATTCAATTTAATTATGAAAAAAATTGTAAAACATTTAGCGTTATTATCATTAGTAATTAGTGCAGTTGCATGTAATAAAAAAGAAACACCTGCTGAAACACCTGCAGAAGTAGCACCTGCTACAGAAGAGGTACAAGCACCAACTGCTGATGCCTTTACAGTAGAATTAGAAAGTAACGACCAAATGCAGTTTAACCAAACAGAAATTAAAGTTCCGGTAGGTAAAACCATTTCGTTAACTTTAAAGCATACTGGTAAAATGGCTAAAGAAGTTATGGGACACAACTTTGTGTTGTTAAATAAAGGTGTTGATATGGCTGCTTTTGCTACTAAAGCTGCTGAAGCTAAAGATAACGGTTTTGTGCCAGCAGGTTCTGAAGCTGATGTTTTAGCTAAAACAGATTTAATTGGTGGAGGTGAATCTACAACTGTGGAATTTACTATTACCGAAGCTGGAAAATATGACTTTTTATGTTCTTTTCCAGGGCATTATGCTATGATGAAAGGCGTTATTATTGCTGAATAATTTCATTTTTTTAAATGCAATTAAAAAGACCGGAATTCATTTTCGGTCTTTTTTTAATAATATAGTTTTTGGTTTTTAATTTCTACAATTTGTTCCCTTTTCATTTTACCCAATGCTCTTATCACTGTTTCTACTCGTAAACCCGTAAAATTGGCAATTTCTTGTCGTGTTAAATCAATATATTCTTTAGTTTTTGTTTTTTTGTAAGAATCTAAAAAGGCTTGTATTCTAAATTCTGCTTTTTGGTTAATAATGTCCTTTGAAGTAGATGCTTTATGATGAATTCTCTTAGCCATTAAAACTAAAAACTCTTTGCCAATTTCAGGATAATCTTCTAAAAGTTTTAAAAATTTTTCTTTTTTCAGTTTTACTAATTCTGTTGTATGAAAAATCATTGCCGATGATGGATATCTTTCATTTATAAATAAAGGCGGTTCGCCAAAACTTTGTCCTTCAGAAAAATAACCTTGCGTAAATTCTTTACCATCGTCGTTTGTATTAAACATTTTTATACTTCCATTTATTATTTGAAAATAAAATTTAGCTTCGTCACCTTCATTAAATAGCAATTCTCCCTTTTCGTAGGTTTTAAAAAATGCACCATAGGCAATAAGTATGTCAATGTTTACTTGTGGTTTCATGTTTGATTTTTGTTTGTAATTATATCTAAATCAGTAAAATAATTTTCATTTTTTAAATTTCTAGTTAAAAAATGGTTGTTCAAAATAAATAAGATATTTTTTTTATAAAACTGATATTCATCATAAAAAAAGACTATTTAGTCTTTTATATTTACTTCAAATTTAATTCTTATAAGTTATGAAATCAAAAACTTTAACACTTAAAAGTAAGGTTAGTATCGTTTTGCTGGCATTAAGCATATTTACAGTTGTTTCGTGTAAAAAGGAAAGCGAAAAATCTGCAAATGCGGCAGATATTGTTGCCAAAGGTGAAATTAAGGCCGAATTAACTTCGCCACCTTTTGTTCCAAAGCCAATTGGCGATCGCGATGCTGCTAAGCTAAAAGTAGAACTTGAAATTGTTGAAAAAGAAGGTGAGATGGTTAACGGTGTTAAGTACATGTACTGGACATTTGGCGGAACCGTTCCCGGAAGTTTTATTCGTACCCGTGTGGGCGATGAAGTGGAATTTACCTTAAAAAATCACCCGGATAACAAATTGCCACATAATATTGATTTACATGCGGTTACTGGTCCAGGTGGTGGGGCAGCTTCATCATTAGTTGCGCCAGGTCACGAAGTTACTTTTTCATTTAAAACCTTAAATCCAGGTTTATATGTTTACCACTGTGCTACAGCACCTGTAGGTATGCACATTGCAAATGGAATGTACGGTTTAATTTTGGTTGAACCTGAAGGCGGATTGCCACCAGTTGATAAAGAATACTATGTAATGCAAGGCGATTTTTACACCGAAGGTAATTATGGTGAAGCTGGTAATCAACCATTTAGTATGGGTAAAGCAATTAAAGAACAACCTGATTATGTGGTTTTTAACGGATCGGTTGGTGGTTTAGTGAACGATAACGCTTTAAAAGCTAAAGTTGGCGAAACCGTTCGTTTGTTTGTTGGTAACGGTGGACCAAATTTAGTTTCATCATTCCATGTTATTGGCGAAATTTTCGATAAAGTTTACGTAGAAGGTGGTAGCTTAATAAATAACAACATACAAACAACTTTGATACCTGCAGGTGGTGCTGCAATTGTAGATTTTAAAGTTGAAGTGCCAGGAACTTTGGTTTTAGTAGATCACTCTATTTTCAGGGCATTTAACAAAGGTGCTTTAGGTATGCTTAATGTTGAAGGCGAAAAAAATCTTAAAATTTATTCAGGTAAAAAACAAGAAGGTATTTACTTGCCAGAAGGTGGTACAATTCAAAACATGCCTAAAGTTGCTAAAAGTAATGCACCAGTTGTTGCTAAAACAGCTTCACAATCTATTGCAGATGGAAAAGTAATTTACGGACGTACTTGTTTTGCATGTCACCAAAATGAAGGTCAAGGTATACCAAATGTTTTCCCTCCTCTAGCAAAATCAGATTATTTAAATAAAGACGTGAATAAAGCAATTGATGTAGTTATTAAAGGCTTAAGTGGTGAAGTTACTGTAAATGGTAAAAAATACAATTCAGTAATGCCTAGCCAAAACTTAACCGATCAAGAAGTTGCAGATGTACTATCATACATTTACAGCAATTGGAACAATAACAAAACAGTTGTAACACCAGCTATGGTGAAAAGTAGAAGATAATAAAAAAAGTAGCAGCAAAGAATACGTTATTCTTTGCTGCTAAATTTAAAAAACAAATTATGTACAAATTTCTTTTTTTTGTTTTAAATGTAGCTTTAATAAACTCGGTTTTTTCGCAAGATATGGTGCAAATAAAAAGCGGAAACTATGTGCCGTTGTATGGTTCAGCCGATAAAAAACCTGTGAATGTTACCGTATTTTCATTAGATAAATATCCTGTAACCAATCAACAGTTTTTAAAGTTTCTTAAAGAAAACCCTTCTTATCGTCGTTCTAAAATTAAAGGAATTTTTGCAGCAAAAAGTTATCTTTCACATTGGAAATCGGATCTTGATTATGGCGATTTAAACCCGAATGCACCAGCAACAAATGTTTCGTGGTTTGCAGCAAAAAAATACTGTGAATGCCAAGGTAAACGCTTGCCTACAATGGACGAATGGGAATATGTAGCAATGGCCGGTGCTAAAATTAAAGATGCTCGCGCTAAAAAAGCTTATAATCAATACATTTTAAATTGGTACGAAACTCCAAACACCTATAAAAAAACAGTTGGCAGCACTTTTAAAAACTATTGGGGTGTTTATGATATGCACGGTTTGGTTTGGGAATGGGTGTCCGATTACAATTCTATTTTTTTAACAGGCGAAAGCAGAAAAGATAAAGGCAATGATACAAATCTTTTTTGTGGAAGTGGGTCTTTAAACGCATCCGATTTAATGGATTATGCCGCATTTATGCGCTATGGATTTAGAGGCAGTTTAAAAGCAAATTTCACTACAAAAAATTTAGGTTTTCGTTGTGCAAAATAAATATAAAAATCATGAAAAAATTCCTGCTAGCAACTGTACTTACTTTTGCATTATTTACAAGTTGCAAAAATGATAAAGCAACTGATTTAAAATCTGATGTGTCTGAAAAAAACAGTAAAATTTCCGACATGTCAATATATAATCTTCCTTCAAAATGGACCAATCAAAACAATCATCAATTAGAATTACAAGATTTAAAAGGAAATGTTTTGGTAATGGTAATGATTTACACTACATGTAAATCTGCTTGTCCGCGTTTAGTTGCCGATATGCGCCATATTGAACAACAAGTTAAACCAGTTGATGGTAAAAGTGTAAAATACGTTTTAGTAAGCATCGATCCTGAAACCGATACCCCCGAACGTTTAAAAGCATTTGCAAAAGAAAATAAAATGGATGGTGACCAGTGGGTTTTTTTACGTTCAACCGAAGAGAATACTCGCGAATTTGCCGCTACTTTGGCAGTAAATTACAAGAAAATTTCACCAATTGATTTTTCACATTCTAATATTATTAGTGTATTTAATACACAAGGCGAATTAACTTATCAACAAGAAGGCCTTGGTATTGATTATGCACCTACAATAGCCGAAATTAAAAAACAACTTTCAATAACCAATTAAATATTTTACAATGAAATCTTTTAAAATAGGGTGGATTTTTCTGTTTGGAATTACCACTCAGTTTATACATGCGCAACAATTTGATGCTTCAGTTCAATTTCGTCCGCGTTATGAATACCGAAATGGTTTCAAAACTTTTCTGCCAGATAATAAAAAAGCCGCATCGTTTGTATCGCAAAGAACACGTTTAAATTTAAATTTTGAAAACGATGTTTGGCAAGTGTATTTAAGTATGCAAAACAACGGTGTTTGGGGCGAAAACGATTTGGCCGCTGCAAATAACAAATCAATAATGACTGTTTTTCAGGCGTGGACAAAATATAAATTTAACGAAAATACTGCCTTGAAATTAGGTAGACAAGTTTTAAGTTACGACAATCAGCGCATCTTAGGAACGTTAGATTGGGCGCAGCAAGGGTTAAATCACGATGCTGCTTTACTAACTTTTAAAGGAACAAATTTTAATTTACATACAGGTTTTGCACTAAATGCAACAGCCGAAAGTTTAGAAAAAAAGCCTTATACACCAAACAATTATAAAAACATGCAATTTGCGTGGTTCAATACCAATAAATACAAAGTTGCTACCAGTTTATTGTTTTTAAATACTGGTTATGAGTTTGAAGATGCTTCAAAAAAACTACAAACCAATTACCACCAAACTTGGGGTACTTTTTTAAAATATCAATCTAAAAAATGGATGTTAAGTTCGGGCTTATATGCACAAACTGGTAAATTAAACGATCAGAAAAAAGAGGCATATTATGCTTCAGCCGATTTTAAATATCAAATAACCGACAAATTTATAAGTAGTGTAGGTTTTGAATATTTATCGGGTACATCGCAAAATAAAGGTAAAGCAAACCGTTCGTTTTCGCCATTGTACGGTACTAACCATGCTTTTAATGGAACAATGGATTATTTTAACAACGGTAATTTTCAAAATTCTGTTGGTTTAAACGATTTTTATGTAAACGGAAAATGGCAGAATGATAAATTTATTATAGAAATAGTTCCACACATTTTTTATGCCGATAAACCAATAGTAAATAATATGGATGAAGAAAAATATTTAGGTACCGAGATTGATATTACAGCGGTATATCAAGTTCAAAAAGATTTTAAAATTTCAGGGGGGTATTCGCAATTTTTTGCATCTGAAAGTTTTGAACAATTTCGTGGTGCTAAAGATACAAGCAACCAATGGGCTTGGCTAATGTTAAGTATAAATCCTACTATTTTTTCTACCAAAAAATAAATAAATTAGTTCAATCCACCATATCTAATAAAGCTACCTAGTACCAACATGGTAATACTAATTAGAGTAACGGTTATCATATGAAAACTCATTAAAGGTAAGTATTTAATGTTGGTTTTTAATTTTGGTAAAACAAAAAACTGCGCACTTAATGCCAAAATAAGTATAACAAATAAACAGCACAATTTTGTAGAAATAACTTTTTCTATTGGACTTGTAAACTGAAACCAATTTGCTAATTTAATATTGTAAAGGTATGCCATTCTTACGCCTGTTATAACCATAACTGCCAAGGCTGGCATGCCTAATTTTTCATATTTTTGTTCAAAATTAAACAGAATGTCTGTGTTTTTAAATTTCCAAACTTGTGGTAAAATATTTACCAATAAAACAATATGACCACCAACCCAAATGGTAGCACCTATTAAATGAAGTATTAGCAAAAGGTGTAATTCATGCATGATTTTTGGATTTTAAGTTATAGTTTTAAAAACGATTTTCCTTTTGTAATATCTTCTGCGATTTTAATTACCGATGTTTCTTCTAACATTTGAATTAATTCTGCACGTATAATTTTGAATTTGTGATGTAAAGGGCAAGGTTGTTTTTCAGAACATTCGGGTAAACCAAGTGCACATTCCTTGTAAATGGTATCACCATCAATTAGTTTTACAATTTCGGATAGTTTTATTGTTGTAATTTTTTCTATGGGAATATCAAACCCACCGTTTACTCCTTTGGTAGAATTTATAATACCTTCTTTAGCTAATTTTTGAAGAATTTTTGCCGTAAAAGGTTCTGGTGCGTTTATTTCTTTAGCTACTTCTTTAAAGCCAACGCGTTCTTTTGCTAATGATTTATTCGATATAAAAATAACCGCGCGTAAGGCATATTTACAAGCGTTTGAAAACATTGTGTTTTTTGTTTAAAAATACAAAAAAATAAATAAAATGGGTTTTTTTTTGTTTTATTTATGAATGCCATAAACGCAATGCCTGCATCCGTTTTTGCAACAGCGTCCTTTTAAGTAATGATACAATTCGGTAAACACAAAATAACCGTTTTCCATATAAAAATGAACACCTTCTATAAGCTCGTTAGGTTTTTTAGGAAATTTATTTTGTAATGAAAATTTAGTTAAATCGTCAAACTTTTTCAAGCAACTGTTACACAAACAATCATGTTGTGTTTTTTCGTACAAAAATGCAACCGTTTCATCTAGTAATTCTACTTTTTGGCAATCGCAATTAGCAATATCATCGGCCTTGCATTGTAAAGGTTTGTGGCAGTGTGTACAGTTTTGTTCAAGCATATTTAAGATACGTTTTCTGCACCATTACCCATTTCATCATGAATAAATTGGTTGTTTTGACAATGTTTGGCTAAGGTGTTGGTTATGAATTCGGTAACCGATATTTTATATTTTTCTGGATACAAAACATGCACATTTGCACCTGCATCTAAAGTAAAACAAACAGGAATTTTGGTCGATTCTCTAAATTTCCATATTTCGTTAATAATTTCTAACGTGTTAGGTTTCATTAATATAAAATAAGGCGTCGATGTCATCATCATGGCGTGTAGCGTTAAGGCTTCGCTTTCTACTAATGCAATAAATTCGGTTAAATTGCCTGTTTTTAAAATATCCTTTAATTGCTGAATATTTTCGTGTGCTTGTTTAAAACGGCGTTCAGCAAATGGGTGGTTATGCATTAAGTCGTGCCCAACAGTACTAGATACTTGTTTTTCACCTTTATCAACTAATAAAATAGTATCTTGATAATTGTTAAAAATGTTATTTACTTCGTACGGAAACGTTACTCCAAAAAAATCCGAACTATTTTCTATACTGTCGGTTTCGCCCCAAACTACAATATTACCTTTAATACTTCTGCAAGCACTACCTGAGCCTAAACGTGCCAATAACGAAGCTTTTTGTAAATAAAATGCTTCGGTTTGGTTAGGATTTACTAATTTTTCTAGTGCAATTATAGTTGCCGAAAGTGCTGCCATACCCGATGCGGATGATGCAATACCCGAACTATGTGGAAATGTATTTTGAGTATCAATTTTAAAATGATAATCTAAAATGTACGGACATAAGTCTTGAATGCGTTCAAAATATTTTTGAATTTTTGGTCGGAACGATTCTTTTACTTGCCCTTCAAACAATAAATCAAACGAAATGTTTTTTTCTGCTTTTGGTTGGTATTGCAGTTTGGTTATGGTTTTACAGTTTTTTAAAGTAAAACTTAAGGAAGGGTTTGCAGGAATTTGATTTTGCTTTTTACCCCAATATTTTACTAAAGCAATGTTGCTTGGTGCTGCAAAAGTAAAAGTACCAGAATTGGTTAATTTTGTGTAATTTATAGTTTTAAAAGTATGTAATGCATTCATAATTTAAATTTTAGTTGCAAGGGCATTGGCTGCTAAATAAGCAGTTGTCCAAGCGTTTTGGAAATTAAAGCCACCCGTAATGGCATCAATATTTAAAATTTCGCCGGTAAAATACAAATTATTAAACAATTTGCTTTCCATTGTTTTAAAATTCACTTCTTTTAAATTAATACCACCGGCAGTAACAAATTCATCTTTAAAAGTACTTTTTCCGTTAACGTAAAATTCGGTTTGTGTTAGTTGTTCGGTTAATTTTACTAATAACTTTTTTGGAACATCGGCCCAAATCATGGTTTCATTAATACCAGCTGCAAGTACTAATTGTTGCCATAAACGATTGGTTAAACCGTATAAAGCTTGTTTATAAACGGTTTTTTTAGGGTGATTTTGCTTATTTAGAGTTATTTCTTCTAAAACTTCATCAAAAACATAATCGTTTGTCCAATTTACAAGTAATTGAAATTGATAGCTTTTATCAAAAAGTTCGCGTGCACCCCAAGCCGAAAGTTTTAAAACAGCAGGACCACTTAAACCCCAATGTGTTATTAATAATGGACCGGTTGCTTTTAAGTTGCTGTTTTTTATTTTTAACGATACCATTTCGGTAGTTACACCCATTAAATGGTTAATTCTATCGTCTTTTATATTAAAAGTAAATAGCGATGGAACTGGGGTTATAATAGTATGATTTAAAGTTTTTAGTAAATCCCAAATTTTGGTATTACTACCAGTTGCCATTACCAAGTGTTTTGTTTTGTATTTTTCTTTTGATGTTTCAATTTGCCACTCTTCATTAATGGTTGTTATTTGCTGAACAATAGTTTGTTTAATAACTTTTATGTTAAAAGTATTTGCTTCATTTAAAAAACAATCAATAATGGTTTGCGAATTGTTACTTTCAGGAAAAACCCTTCCATCATCTTCAATTTTTAAAGCAACGTTACGATCGGCAAACCATTGCATTACATCGCCTGTACAAAATGTGTTAAATGGGCCTTTTAGTTCCTTTTCGCCTCTTGGGTAAAATTTAGTAAGCACATTAGGTATAAAGCAAGCATGCGTAACATTACAACGCCCACCACCCGAAATTTTTACTTTTGCTAACACTTCTTTGCCGCGTTCTAAAATAGCAATGCGCAAATTTGGTTTTTGTTCGGCAATATTTATCGCTGTAAAAAAACCTGAGGCACCACCACCAACAATAATAACATCAAAATTGTGCATATATTTCTACAATACGTTTCCACAAATTGTGGATTTTTAGTTTAAAAAAATAAGTAAATACCTACAAAAACAGTTTGCTAACAATTTTTGGAATGGTTTATGCTTTAAAATTTGTATTATGCAAAGATAGTGAAACCAACTACCTTAAGATATAAATTAACTATGAAATATAAAATTTTGCTTTTAATGTGTTGTTTTATTGGTTTAAGTGCATGTAAATCTGCCAAAAAAACAACTGCAATTACTGTTCCCGAAAAAAAGGAAGTGGTAAAAAAAGCTAGTGAACCAATTTATTACACCGAACAGGTTAGAAATGATTTTAGATCGGTAACCGAAACCACACAAAATAAATTTTTAGAAATGTACGATGCAACAACTAAAGATTATGCAATTTTGTTTTTTACACAAGGATTTACTGGTGAAGAAGTGGTAGTTAAAAACAACGATAATGTGTTGTTTAAAGGAATGGTTTTTACGAACAAACAAACCGGTTTAGCAAAAAATATGCGTATTGTAAGCACCGAAATGACTAGTATTTATGATACTGCAACAAAAAAAACAATTTATATAAAACCAGAAAAAGCATCAAAACACAAATTTATCTACGTTTTAAAAGGCAATATTAATGAAGATAAGCCTTATAAAATTACATTTAGCGATAAATTACGCCCAGAAAAATAACAACCTATCTACCTTTATAAACCTTTGAAGCATCATTTTTGGTGCTTCATTTTTTTTGTAAAAAATACAAAGCTTAAAAAGGTAACAAAGTTTACTTAAACAATAGGTAAGAATAGTTATCTTTGTAGATAATTCTAAAATTAAAGTTAGAAAATAAGTTAATGATTATAACAGGTACAATAGATCAGGTTTTTCCAAGGTTTTACTATAAAGATGGTAAAAAAATTAATTATTACGAACTGTTGGTTTCGTATAATTTTTACAATGGAATAAATCAAATTTTACTTTTAGCAAAAGATTTCGATCATAGAAATTCAAATAATAAAGAACAACTTTATAGTTTTAATTTTGATATCGCTTCAAAATATGTAAACGGTAAATTAACTACCGATTTTTACTTACAATCGTATAAAAAAGTAGCGAATGATAGTGAAAATAAGCTAATTGTTATTAGAACGTATTTTGAAAAAATTGACTTTGAAGTTTTGAAAAAAGAAGAGGTTAAAAATCGTAAAAAAGTGTTTGGAAAATTCACATCGATTCATAAAAACCAGCCTGCTTTGTACTGCTATTTTTGGGAAGATAATCACTTTTTAGTTGATATAAACAAAGTGTCTAAAATTCAATTAAATTGCAGAAGCTTGCCTTATAAAGATAAGTATATTAGCAATGTTGAGGTTTGGCGTACAATGGAAAATGATAATTTTTTAGGTAGCATTATATAGTTTTTTTAGCATAAAAAAAGCGGGTATGATTTTTAATCATACCCGCTTTTTTGTTAAGATTACTACCAATTAGTTTTTGGTAGCAGTAATGCTTTCAAAATTGCGTTTTACAAATGCGGTTAATTCTTCGCCTTTTAATAAACCTTGCGCTAATTTTGCTAAATCTAACGCTTGTTTTACTAAACCAGTTTTAACTGTTTCATTTGTTTCGTTTAAAATTTTTCCTGCAATTTCTGAATTTGTATTAACAATTACATTATACGTGTCTGGGAAATTTCCAAACATAGAATTGCCGCCCATAGCTTGCATTTCTTTCATTCTTCGCATAAATTCTGGCTGCGTTATTATAAAAGGTTCCGCATTGCTATCTAATGCTTCGGTTTGTATGCTGTAATTTTTATTAGCAATTGTATTTTCAATGAATTCTTTTAATTGTAAAACTTCTGTTTCGTTTAATTTAGAAATAATTTCATCATCTTTCTTAATTAAATTTTCAATAGAATCGGCATCAACACGTGCAAAAGTAAAATCGGTATTATCCATTTCTAACTTTTGAATTAAATGCGATACTATTGGAGAATCTAATAATAACACTTCGTATCCTTTTGCTTTTGCATTTGCAATATAACTGTGTTGATTTTCTTTGTTTGAAGCGTATAAAACAACAATTTTACCTTCTTTATTGGTTTGGTTGCTTTTAATTTTTTCTTTTAATTCTTCAAACGTGAAAAATTGTTCATCAACCGTTGGGTAAAGTGCAAAATCTTTAGCTTTTTCGTAAAATTTCACTTCGCTAAGCATACCGTATTCTAGCACAATTTTAATATCGTTCCATTTTTCTTCAAAAGATTTACGATCTTCGTTAAATAACGATTTAAGTTTGTCGGCAACTTTACGAGTAATGTAGTTCGCAATTTTTTTAACATTACCGTCGGCTTGTAAATACGAACGCGAAACGTTTAAAGGAATGTCTGGCGAATCAATAACACCTTTTAACATAGTTAAAAATTCAGGTACAATACCTTCTACATTATCGGTTACAAAAACTTGGTTTTGATACAGTTGAATTTTATCTTTTTGAATGCTTAAATCGCCTGTTAACTTAGGGAAGTATAAAATTCCTGTTAAATTAAATGGATGATCTACATTTAAATGAATGTGAAACAAAGGATCATCAAACTGCATTGGATACAATTCGCGATAAAAGTTTTTGTAATCCTCGTCTGTTAATTCGCTTGGTTTTTTTGTCCAAGCAGGGTTAGGGTTGTTAACTATATTGTCAACTTCAATTTCATTTTCGCCTTCTTTTTCTTTTTTAGTACCAAATTTAATAGGTACTGGCATAAATTTGTTGTACTTGGTTAAAAGCTCACTAATTTTAAAATCTTCTAAAAATTCGGTTGAATCATCGGCAATATGTAAAATTATTTCGGTACCGTGCTCTGATTTATCAGCTGGTTTTAAAGTGAATTCAGGCGAACCATCGCAAGTCCAGTGCACAGCTGGTTCGTTTTTAAACGATTTAGTAATGATTTCAACCTTATGTGCAACCATGAAAGCCGAGTAAAAACCCAAACCAAAGTGACCAATAATACCGGTGTCTTTTGCAGAATCTTTGTATTTTTCTAAAAATTCTTCAGCACCTGAAAAAGCTACCTGATTAATGTATTTTTCAACCTCATCGGCAGTCATACCAATACCTTGGTCAATAATATGTAGCTTTTTGTTTTCTTTATCAATTTTAACCTCAATTTTAGGGTTTCCAATTTCTACAGCTGCTTCCCCAATGGCAGTTAAATGTTTAAGTTTAAGTGTTGCATCGGTAGCATTACTTATTAATTCACGTAAAAAAATTTCGTGATCACTGTACAAGAACTTTTTTATTAACGGAAAAATATTTTCAACCGTTACATTTATTTTACCTGAAGTCATATTATTTTGTATTAATTTTAGATTAATTTGTGCCTATTGATGTTCAAAATAAATACCAATAGTAAAAAATATGACAAAAAGACATAAAAAAGCGTGTTAAAAATTATGTTAAGGCACAAAATTTGTTAATTTTGAAATTATAAAATATTATAAATATGAAAAAGGTCTTAGCAATAGGAATTTTATCGTTAGCAATGTTTTCATGTAAAACGGCTTCTAACACTAAAAACGATGTTTCAACTCAAATAAAATTAAAAGGTGAGTGGACATTAACTAATGTAAATTATTCATCGCAGTATAAAGTAACATCTTTTCAAATTGCCGATGCAAAATGTTTTGAAGGTAGTCAATGGAAATTTGTATCAAACAATAACACAGGTACGGTTACTTTAAATAATAACGCAACAAAATGTCCGCAATACAATTCTAAAATTGTTTGGAATATTAAACAAGATGGAACATTTAACTTAAAATTTGTTGGCGATGATAAAGCAAAACACGTTACAACAGGTTATAATTTAAAAACAAACAACGTAAGTGATACAAATTTTGAATTGGTAGATGAATCAACCGAAGCTAAAATTATATACACTTTTGAAAAAAATAATAAATAAAAAATAATAAGTTATGAAAAAAGTAAGCGCATATGCATTATCGGCTACATTATTAGCTGGTACATTATTTACATCATGTACTTCTGTTAAAAACGCAAGTAATACACAAAAAGCGGCGGTAGTTGGTGCTACAGCTGGTGCAGTTTTAGGTGGTGTTTTAGGTAATAATGTAGGTAGTAAAAATAATAGTGCTTTAGGTGCAGTATTAGGCGGTGTAATTGGGGGTACTGCTGGTGCAATTGTTGGTAAAAACATGGATAAGCAAGCACAAGAAATTGAAACAGCTTTACCAGGCGCACAAGTAGAACGTGTTGGTGAAGGTATTAAAGTTGTTTTGAATGAAAATACTGTTAATTTTAATTTTGATTCGGCTGAATTAACTCAAACAGCTACTTCAAACTTAGATAAAATTGCTAAAGTATTTAAACAAAACCCAAGAACATATATTGTTATTTATGGTTATACTGATAGTGTTGGTAAAGACGAATACAACATGAAGTTATCACGTAGCCGTGCAAATGCTGTTAAATCGTATTTAGGCTCTAAAGGAATTGGTGTAAAAAGAATTAGCGCACAAGGTATGGGCGAAGCAGATCCAATTGCAACTAACGATACTAAAGAAGGACAAGCTAAAAACCGTCGCGTTGAATTTGGAATTATGGCCGATCAGGATATGATTGAAGACGCACGTAAAGAAGCTGCTCGTTATTAATACAATATTAAATTAAAATATTCTTAAAAAAGCAATGTAACCATACATTGCTTTTTTTTGTTGTAAAAAATGACTAATTTAGTGCGATTTTTTTAATAAAAGACAAAAAGTAAGCCCACAATAATGAAAAAACAACAATTAAAACTAAAAAAAATTAGCAACTATTTATTTTTAGCTGCATTGTTACTTAATACACCTACAAATGTATTTGCAACAAACACAAATTTTGTAACAATTGAACAAAATAGTACAGATTTGCCCAAACCTGTTTATCAAAACGCGATGGGATCGTTCTTTGTGATGTTTAATAATTTAAATATTTCAAATACAGATTTTTATTCGGGCATTAACGCTTATTTTAATTTAGATACACAACATACTTTTGAAATTGTAAATAAAAAATTTGATACAGAAACAGGTTATACACATTACAGCTATCAACATTTTTACAACAACGTAAAAGTGCATGGAGATATGGTTTTTGTACATGAAAAAAATGCTAAAATTACGCATATCAACGGTCAAATAGTTACTAATTTTAATGGTTTCAAAATTGAAAATCAACTTTCAAATGATAAGATAATTGCTATTGCTCAAGCTAATTTTGGTGCAACAGAAAATGTGATTCAAAGTGAAATTCAAAACTATATATACAAACAACAAATAAACGAAAGTGTTGCTTTAAAAAATGTTGCTAAAGTTAATTTAAGCACATTAAAACCTTTAAAAAGTATCGATTTTCTTATCGACGTTCAAACTGGTGAAATCATTAATCAAATTAGTAAATTGCACCATGCTGATACACCTAGTTCAAGTAATACTTTTTTTAGAGGTACAAAATCCATTACAGTAGATTCGTACAACGGAAGCTATAGATTAAAAGATAATTTTAGAAATATACGCACTTTAAATGGTTCGCAACTAAATGGTTCTTTAAATAACGACGGATCTTTTAGTGGATATACAGAGTACACCAACTCTACACCTAATTTTGCAATGAATAGTTTAAAACCAGCTGTTGAAGTGCATTGGGCAATTAAAGAAACCTATGATTATTATAAAAATATTCATAACCGTTTAAGTTTTGATGGGAACAACCACATAATCCATAATTATTACGATGCAGGTAATCTTTTAGGAACTGATGAAAATGCTGCTGCTTTTGATGAAGTAAGTGGAGGCACTGTATACAATGGAATGTTTTATGGGAAAGGAGGCTCATTAATGTACCCAGTTGTTGGTTTAGATGTTGTTGGACATGAATTTTCGCATATGGTTGTTAGTAGAAACGGTAATGGTGGTTTAGATTATGAAAACGAATCAGGCGCTATGAACGAATCGTTTGCAGATATTTTTGGAACTTCAATTGAATTCTTTGTAAACGATAATCCTAATTGGACAATTGGCGAAGGTTTATTTAAAAATAACACTACACCAAATTATTTTAGAAGTATGAGTAATCCCAATAGTGCGCCCTCGCAAATTGGATTACCTAATCAGCCCGATACATATAAAGGGACTTTTTGGCAAAAAACTACAAACAATCCAAATGGTTCTAATGATTACGGCGGTGTACACATTAACAGCGGCGTGGGAAACCATTGGTTTTATTTATTAAGTATGGGCGGACAAGGAACTAACGATATTGGAAACGTGTATTATGTAAACCCAATTACAATTAAAAAAGCCGAGAAAATAGCATATACAGCCTTAACAACTGGTTTATCACCATCGGCAACTTATTTAGATTTTTACAACGCGTCGCAAGCAGCAGCGGTTGCTTTATATGGTTCAAATTCTAACGAATGGGAACAAGTTGTAAACGCTTGGTACGCAGTAGGTATCGGTGCTAAAGCTGCATCAACTCCTGCATTTGAAATGCAAACAAAATTAAAAGTGTATCCAAATCCGGTTGAAAATGATTTACTTACAATAGAATCGGAAATAGAAGGAAATGTAACTGTTGAAGTTTTTGATTTAACCGGTAAAAGTATTTTAAAACCAATTACACTTCAAAATAAAACCGTAATAAATACAGCAAGTTTAAAAGCGGGAATGTATATGCTAAAATTTAATTCAAATCTAGGGTCATATACTCAAAAATTAATAATAAAATAGTAAATTTAAAGGTTAACGCATAAGTTAACCTTTTTTTTTATGGATTATAGTTTTATTACCGATTATTGGCAAATCGACGATTTATTTAAAGCAAGTTTATCGCTTATTGTTGGTATGCTTTTAGGTGCCGAACGAGAATTAAAAGATAAAGCAGCCGGTTTGCGTACCATTACTTTAATTTGCTTAGGTAGCACATTGTTTACCGTTTTATCTTATAAGTTAGGTTCGGGTACATCTGAAGATGCTACAAGAATAGCATCGTACATTGTAAGCGGAATAGGCTTTTTAGGTGCAGGTGTTATTTTTAAAGATGCCTTTACAGTTAATGGTTTAACAACAGCAAGTATCATATGGGTTGCTGCTGCTATTGGTATGAGTATTGGTTTTGGGCAATATTATACCGCCCTTACTTTTTTAATATTTAGCTTTTTAATTATTTATTTAGGAGGGTTAATTAATAAACGTTTTCTAGATAAAGTTGTTTTAAAGCATGTTGAAATTCAATTGGATAAGTTTTCTTATGCTGATAAATTAATCATTGAAAAAGATATGTATCAGTTTTGTAAACATATTGATGTTCGTCAAATTCAACAAAAAAATAACGTACTTATTTTAATTTACGACTGTAAAGTTTTTAAACATAAAATTAATGATTTAGAAGTTTATTTGGTAAATACTTCTAACATTCAAGGTTTTAAGATGTAAGTTATTTGTTTAAAGGGTAAATTTTATCATGTAACATTTTACAAACAGTTTCATGCCATTCGGTATTTAAAATGCTTAAAACCATGGTGTCACGGCGAACCCCTGTTTTAGGGCAAACAGCGTTGCTTCGCAAAATACCATCAACCGTGCAGCCAATACTTAACAAAGCATTAATGCTTCTTAAATTTTCGGTATAGGCTCTAAACTCTACGCGTACCATATGCATTTTTTCAAAAGCAAATTCTAGTAAAAGCCATTTACAGTTTTTGTTTACACCTGTGCCTTGGTGTTCTTTGCCATACCAAGTATATCCTAATTGCAAGCGGTTACTATCTAAAAAAATATCCCAATAACGTGTAGCACCAACAAATTTTTGCTTTCGTTTATCGTAAACGGCAAAAGTGTATTCTTTTTGGTCTAATCTTTTTTGAATAGCAATACCAATGTATTTATTTAAATTTTCGGGTGTATCACATTTTACCATAGAATATTCCCAAATTTCAGGTTCGTTTAGGGTATATTCTAAAAATTCATCGTAATGTTTTGCCGATAAAGGCTCAAGGCGTACAAAATCATTTTCTAAAATGTAGTCTTCGTTAAAATCGAAATTTATCATTAAATGTTGGTAAAAGCTTAAGGTATGATACTTTTAAAGAAATTAGAACTGTTTGTGTCAAAATCAGTGTCTTGTAACAATTCTAAAGCGGTTTTGCTTATTAATTCAAAATCAGTTTTATGTAGTTGATTTTGAAAAAGATCGTTGTAAATATTACTAATTATTCCAAAAACGCCGTTTAATTCTTCGGGTTTTATTTCTTTATTTTTTGCAAATATAATCCTTAAAAATTTTGCAGCAACATATGCAGCAATTTCAATTGCAATTTCAGCAGATATTTCTTGTTTTTGGCTTTTATAGAACAATAAAGTTTCTAAATCGTTTTGTATTAGTTGCGCAATATTAGTTGAACTCATTAGGATTTAAGATTAAAAAAAAACCTGTTTTAAACAGGTTTTATGTATTTATTAATGACAATTTTTATCGAGATGTTTTTTTACAGATCCACCTTCACAAGAAGGAATTTCGTTAAAAGGGTAAATTTTCTGAACCATTTCGCCGTTTTCTTCAACTGTAAAAGTAATTTCTTGGCGTGTGGTGTATCCATCGCCGTCGTCGTCAATATCTATAAAATTAGCTTTGCCATCACCATCGGTATCATCATCCCATAAATCGCCATTCTCATTTAAATCTTCATATTTATCTAAAATACCGTCGTTATCGTGATCAACTTCTTTATTAGCAATTAAAGTAATGTCAAATATAAGAGGTTCGTACTGACCAATTGTTCCATTTGCAGGTGCCGAACTAAAATAGCCTAATCCCGAAGGAATAAAAACAATTACACGACCAGGGTTTTCGTAAGTATAAGTTCCATCTGGGTTTTCAATAATACCAGTTGCAGTTTTTACTTTTTGAAGTATTTGTCTGTAACCAGTAATAGTTTCGGTATAAGTTGAAAAAGAAGGGTACGCACTCCAAAAACCAAACGGATAGGTGTCAAAAATAGTTTGATCTAATTTATATCCAGTGTAAGCAGTAAACGCATTGTCATAAATATTCATATAGTTACCGCCACCTTCATTTACAACGATATAATATAATTTATACGACACATTATCGGTAAGTTTTTGCACTCCTTGATCGTTTGTATAATAGGGTAAATTACTTACGTTAACTGATTGTAATTGATAGGTTGTTTGATTCCAAATTGAATTTGCACTATTGGGCTCAGTAGTGGTAAACTTTACACCATCGGCATTAATTTCAATGCTGTTTGATTTTAAAAAAGTTTCTATTTTGTTTATATCTTCGTTATATACTTCTTGGCGATCGCGCTCGGTAACTTTTGGGGTGTCATCATCTGGGTTACAGTTCCAAAAAAGTAAACTACCACTGCATAAAACAGCCAATGTAAAAAATCTTTTCATTTTACTTATAAATTAATGGTGCAAGATACAATTTTCATTTATTTTTGTTTATAAATTAACCCAAAATTATAATTTAAACATGCGTGTAGACAAATATTTGTGGTGTATTAGGGTGTACAAAACACGTAGTATTGCAACCGATGCTATTAAAAAGGGGCATATAACGGTGAATAACCAGCAAGCAAAGGCTTCACGAGATGTTTTTGCTGGCGATAAAATTACAGTACGTAAAGATCAAATTAATTATCAGTTTTTGGTTTTAGATATTCCACAGAATAGGGTAGGGGCCAAATTGGTTGATATGTATAGAAAAGACGAAACACCACCTGAAGCTTTTGAACATTTAGAACTTTTAAAACTTGCAAAAGAGCATTATCGTTTAAAAGGTGAAGGACGCCCAACTAAGAAAGATCGCCGTGATATTGATGATTATTTAGATGAAGACGATTATTTTGAACAATTAAACAATGAAGCTAACTAAAGAATATTGGAGTAGTAGATATATTGAAAATAATATTCCTTGGGATGTTGGTGCAATAACTACTCCCATAAAAACGTATATAGATCAATTAACTAACAAAGATTTAAAAATTTTAATTCCGGGTGTAGGTAGTGGGTACGAATTGGCATATTTTTATAATAATGGATTTACAAATGTGTATGGCTTAGATATATCTAATGAACCAATTAATGTTTTTAAAAAAAACAATCCGCATTTTCCAGAAAATCAATTAATAGTAGATGATTTTTTTAATCACAACCAAACCTATGATTTAATAATAGAACAAACTTTTTTTTGTGCGTTAACACCAGATTTAAGACCTTTGTATGCAGCTAAAATGAACCAATTGTTAAAAAATAATGGAAAATTAGTGGGGGTGCTTTTTGCTTTTCCATTAACCAAACAAGGACCGCCTTTTGGAGGAAGTATTAAAGAATATGAAAGTTTATTTACACCACATTTTTCAATAAATACTCTTGAAATATGCTATAATTCTATAAAACCACGAGAAAAAAACGAATTATTTATTCAATTTAAAAAAATATAATGAGCCAAAATATCATATTAAACCAACATCAAATTCAACAAATAACCAAGCGTATTGCCTACCAAATTTACGAAACTTTTGTAGATGAAACCGAAATTGTAATTGCAGGTATTGCCAATAGCGGTTATATTTTTGCACAGAAAATTAGTGCTGAAGTTGAAAAAATATCTAATTTAAAAGTGGTTTTAGGTAAAGTTGAAGTTAATAAACAAAACCCACTTGAAGCTGTTAAAACAGATTTAGAAAAAGTAAATTACGAAAACAAATCTATAGTTTTAGTTGATGACGTAATGAATTCGGGTGCAACTTTAATTTACGGAGTTAAATATTTTTTAGATGTGCCTTTAAAGAAATTTAAAACAGCAGTTTTAATTGATAGAAACCATAAAAAATACCCTGTAAAGGCCGATTTTAAAGGAATTTCATTATCAACATCAAGTTTAGAACATATACAAGTTGTTTTTAATAACACAGAAGAATATGCTTATTTAAGCTAATAAAAACAAAAAGCGCAATCATAATTAGATTACGCTTTTTGTTTATTTTACTTCTCTTACAACTTCTACCCAACCGGTTTTTACACCATTAAGTGTTACTACACTGTAAAAATAGGTGCCCGATGGTAATAAACCACCATTATTGGTTTGTCCGTTCCACTCATTGGTATATCCAACACCATGTGAGTAAACCAAACTGCCTAATCTGTTAAAAATATCTAATTTAGCAACACCAAAAGGAGTTAAATCCCAATAATCGTTTTGGCCGTCGCCGTTTGGCGATATCCCTTTTGGTATCATACAATCATTATTGTAAACTGTAAAAGCTGTTTCATATGTACACGAATTAAAATCGGGATAATCTGGGTTTACAAACAAACTGTTTCCGTAAATATAAATTGTTCTTCTTCCATAAATTACAGCATCTTTTGTATACGGTTTTAATAATGTACCCTTACCGTTTGGTTCGGTAAAATAATTGTAACCTAATGGAAGAGGTTCTAAAATATAAGGATCACATGCTGTGTTGTATAAATCTTTTTTAGTGACTCTTTGTTTAGAATCTAAATAAAGTTCAGAAACAATAAAACATCCTTTTAAATTTTCAATTCTTACAAAAACGGTTTCTTGTGTGTTAAATGCAACCTTGTAATTTGTAGCTTGTGTTATAGGATTTATTTTTTCAATTGCGTTATTTAAAGTGTTGTAAAAAGTAATTTCAAAATCGCTTTTTACTTGCCCTTCTATAAAATAATCAATACTTTCTTCTAAATTATAAACCAATCCATCGGCTTGTTCTTTTGCACAAAATTCAGAATAATCCATTTTTTTAGGTGGAAAATTAAGTGTATCTACAATTAATTTTAAAGGGGCTACAAACGGACATTTGCCATTTGTTGTTATTTGTACATATATGGTTTTATCTTTAGATAAATAGTTTTTTGGATTTGCAATATTGTTTGGTGCATCGTTTAACGCATCTTGTACGCTTTCATAATATTTGTAAGTAATGGCAGCGGTGTTTATATTGTTAATAAAGGGTTCAATAGATGTTAAATCAAAGTATTCGTTTTTGGTTTGATCAAAATCACATACTTCAATTTCTAAATTGGTTAATGGTAAATTAGCTACTTCGTTTACAATAAAATTAATTTCGGTAACGCGCGCTAAAAGTCCATTAGCGCGTTTAAAGCGCGCATAAATTGTTTTTGGACTATTTGCTGTAGAAACTACATAAGGTGATTGAAGATAATTTGATGAAAACAGATTGTTTGCATCTGCTTGATTTTCAAAAAAATCTATAGTAAAGGTTTTATTAATATTGTTAATTTCATCTTTAATTGCGTTTAAATCAAAACTTTCTACACCATCTCTATCCCAGTCACACACTTTGTATGTTTTACCAATTACACTGCAATTTAAAACAGCATCACCACCAAAAGATAAATCGTAATTAACAACAGAACTTTCCCAATGGTCAATTGCAATTAAAATACCATCGCCAGGAACCACATCATACCAACGTACCATACCTGGAATAACACCTGTATTGGGCGGTGCAGCACCTGGAACTTCACAAAGTTGGGTAGGTTCAAGCAATGATAAACCAACATCGTAAATGTTAACTCCAATTACGGTATTTTGCGATCCACGATCACTTGGTCCTAAATTAGCAAAATTAGGGTTTAACCACGATGCAAAATCAAAATCAACATTTGCGTTTGGCGTAACAGTAAATGTAAAGGTAGTACCCGATTCAATTTCTACATAATATAAAGTTATTGCACTTGATAAAGGTAAAAAAGCACTACATGATGTGTACAAGTTGTTATACACATTTGTTGTTGGGGTTTTGCCTGGAACAGTTTGGTTAGAACATAAATTAATAACATGAGCAGGATTTATGGTTTGCCCAAAACCTAAACTAAACCCTAATAAAATAAGTAAAAGTGTAATTTTTAGCTTCATAAAAGTTTTATTTCATCCCTAAATGTAGTTAAAATAGTTAAATAATTAATGTTTTTTTTTAATTATTGATAAAATTTCGTTGCAAATTAATGAAATTTCTTTGTTGTTACAGTCTATGGTATGTTTTGCAAAATTGTAAAAATAACTGCGTTCAAAAACATGCTGGCCAATGAAATTAGGTAAATCTTCGATGTTTTGAAGTAATGGACGAGTTGTGTTTTTTAACCTACTAACCAACGTTGATACAGTTGCTTTAAGATAGTACGATTCAACCCCTTCATTTTGTAACCACATATGATTGTTTGCATAACAAGGAGTACCGCCACCCAAACTTAAAACAAATGTTTGGTTGCTGTTTAAAAGTTCGTTTAACCAAAAATGTTCCTGTTTTCTAAAATATATTTCTCCTTTTTGTTTAAATATTTGTTCTATACTTAGTTCTTCTTTATCTTCTATAAAAACATCTAAATCAATAAAAGGTACGTTTAAAAGAGTTGCTAACTGCTTGCCAATAGTGGTTTTTCCACTAGCCATATATCCAACTAAAACAATTTTGGTCATAAAAATTTATTTAAAAGCAAAAAATAAAAGTACAACTTAATTAAAAAGGAATATACTATTAAACCTAAAATTAAATTGCTATATTAGAAATTAGAAAAAAAGTACGTTTATGTTGGTTAAAATATTTGGTAGCGCAGTGTTTGGTATAAATGCTACAACCATAACAATTGAGGTGAATATAGATAAAGGTATTGGTTATCATTTAGTAGGTTTGCCCGATAACGCTGTTAAAGAATCAAGTTATCGAATTGCAGCTGCGTTAGCAAATACGGGCTATAATTTACCTGGTAAGAAAATAACTATTAATATGGCGCCAGCCGATTTACGCAAAGAAGGTTCGGCGTACGATTTACCTTTGGCAATTGGTATTTTAGCTGCATCGGGGCAATTAAAAAAAGCTACTTTTGATAATGTAATGATTATGGGCGAATTATCGTTAGATGGTTCGGTACAACCCATTAAGGGCGCTTTGCCAATTACCATACAAGCGAAAGCCGATGGCTATACAGATATTTTTTTACCCGTTGAAAATACCCAAGAAGCTGCCATTGTTGACGGAATAAACGTGTATCCTGTACCAAATATTTCACATTTAATCGATCATTTTGAAGGAAAAAATATACTAACCCCAGCCCAAATCATTGCCGATGATGTTTTTGATACAACCAACGATTTTTCGCTTTTGGATTTTGCCGAAGTAAAAGGTCAAGAAAATATAAAAAGGGCTTTAGAAATTGCAGCAGCAGGCGGACATAATATTTTGCTAATTGGACCACCAGGTTCGGGAAAAACCATGTTAGCAAAGCGTTTGCCTAGTATTTTGCCACCTATGACAATGGATGAAGCTTTAGAAACAACCAAAATTCACAGTGTGGTAGGTAAAGCACAAAACGTAGGTTTAATAAAAAAACGCCCATTTAGGGCACCGCATCATACGGCATCAAGTGTTTCGTTGGTAGGTGGGGGAAGTTATCCGCAACCTGGCGAAATTTCGTTAGCACATAACGGCGTTTTGTTTTTAGATGAATTGCCCGAATTTAAACGTGAAGTGTTAGAAGTAATGCGACAACCACTAGAAGATCGCGAGGTCACAATATCTCGAGCAAAATTCACCGTTTCGTATCCTTCTTCGTTTATGTTAGTTGCTAGTATGAACCCAAGTCCAAGCGGATATTTTATGAATGATAAAGGTTTAAGTCAATCATCTGCATTAGAAATGAATCGTTATTTAAACAAAATTTCGGGACCATTGTTAGACAGGATTGATTTGCATATTGAAGTAAATCCAGTTCCTTTTGAAAAATTATCAGAAAAAACGACTGCCGAAAAAAGTGAATCAATACGCAATAGGGTAGTGCAAGCACGCAGTATTCAATCTAATCGTTTTAAAGAATACAAAGGCATTCATTACAACGCACAAATGCCAACAAAATTAATATCGGTTTTTTGTGATTTAGATACAACATCGCTAAATTTACTTCAAACAGCAATGGATAAATTAAATTTATCAGCACGTGCATACGATAGAATTTTAAAGGTAGCCCGAACCATTGCCGATTTAGAAATGGCTGAAAAAATTAAACCATCGCATATAGCCGAAGCTATACAATATCGTAGTTTAGATCGTGATTTATGGACTAATCAGTAAGTTGTTCTGTAATGTGTTGATACAAACAATACGCTACAATATAATTTAATGGTAAGGTTAAAATAATACCTATGCCAAAGAAAATAATACCTGATAGCGATAAAAAATAGGCAATAGCAATAAATAAAAATAAAAAACCAGGTTTGTAATTAATTAAGGCAATACTTAACGATACACTTTTGCCTAAACTTAAATTATGTACATAAATAGCAGCGTATGTAAAGTATGTTAAAAACTGAATTAAAATACTAATACCCAAACCAACTAAGCCAAAACCTAACGTATCTAAAAAGTATGAAACAGTTGTTGTAATTGCTTGCACAACAATAATTATATTTAATACTTTTAAGCCTTTAATACTAAAAATTGCTTTATATGCACTGCCTAAACTTATATACGGTACATTAGTGTTGTTGTTCAACATGCCGTAAATACCACTCAATAAAAAATGACCCATAATACTTATACAACCATTTAAAATAATGAGCTGGATTGGGTTGGCTGCTAATAATTCTTCAACAAAAGTAGGGTTTGTAAATTTTGTAAGATCTTTTGGAAAATCGAATAAAAACAACATTCCAAAAAAATATAAAACAAAAAGTATTATAAAAGTAAGTAATATGTACAGCCCAGTTACAACCGAAGCTTTTTTAGCTATGGTTATTATTTGTTCTGATAATTTAAGTTGATCAATTTCGTAGTTCATATAAAAATAAAATGCTTCGCAAAAGTACGAAGCATTTTTAAATTGTATGTTGTTTTTAGTATCTAATACTATTATAAATAGTTTCTATATCGCCTTGGTGCATATCACCTGTATTATATCCTTTCATAAACCAAGCTTTACGCTCTGCCGAAGTTCCGTGAGTAAATTTTTCGGGTTGTACATGACCTTGCATTTTAGATTGAATGGCATCATCGCCAACTGCTTGTGCAGCACTTATAGCTTCTTCAATGTCGTTTGCTTCTAACTTTTCTTTATTTCTACTTGCCCAAACGCCTGCAAAAAAATCGGCTTGTAACTCTTACGCTACCGAAAACTTATTAGCAGCTGCCTCGCTTTTACCTTGTTGTGCTTGGCGTACTTTTCTGTTTGTACCTACTAAATTTTGAATATGATGGCCTGCTTCATGCGCAATTACGTACGCAATGGCAAAATCACCACCTTTAGCTCCGAAACGTGTACGTAATTCTTCAAAAAAACGTAAATCCATATAGATAGTTTGGTCGGCAGGGCAGTAAAAAGGACCCGATGCTGATGTTGCTGATCCACAAGCAGTGTTTACGCCATCGTCAAACAAAACCATTCCAGGTTCTTGATAAGTTTGTCCGTTTTCGTTAAAAATTGCTTCCCAAGTTCTATTATTATAAACTAAGTTTGCCCTAGAAAATTCACCTAATTCTTTTTCTTTAGCCGAAAGTTCTCTAGTTTGTACTTGTTCGGTTTGTTGGTTAGTGCCGCCTTGTGTTTGTTGTAGTACGTTACCAATAACTTGTCCTGTTTCGCCACCAAACATGGTTAACAAAAGTGCTACAATACCAATAATACCACCACCTACAACAGCTTTGCCACCGCCTGACATTCCTCTGCGGTCTTCAAAATTACCTCCTGTTTCTTTACTCCATTTCATATTTTAGTCTAAATTTTTTATCTAAATTACTCTTTTTCTATGTTTTTCCAAATAATATCTTCAGGAACAGGTGCAATAATTTTTAATTCTTCTTTACTTACCGGGTGTGTTAAAACAAGTTTTCGTGCATGTAAATGAATTCCACCGTTGGGATTGCTTCTATCAAAACCATATTTTAAATCGCCTTTAATAGGGCATCCAATGGCTGCTAATTGGCAACGGATTTGATGATGACGACCCGTGTGTAAATTTATTTCTAAAGCAAAATAAGTGTTTAGTTTTTTTAATATTTTGTAGTCTAAAATGGCTTTTTTGCTGTTTGTAACTTCTTTAAAATGTGCTTTTGACGTGTTGTTTTTAGGGTTGCGAGTTAAGTAATGTGTTAATGTATCACTTTCTTTAGGTGGATTGTTTTTTACCACAGCCCAATACGTTTTTTGCGTTTCACGGTTTTTAAATAAATCGTTTAAACGGGTTAACGCTTTTGATGTTTTTGCAAACAGTACGATACCTGTAGTTGGGCGATCTAGCCTATGAACCACCCCTAAATACACAGCTCCAGGTTTGTTATGTTTATCTTTTAAATATTCTTTTACCACATCGCTTAGGGGTTTATCGCCGGTTTCATCGCCTTGTACAATATCGCCCACCCTTTTATTTACAACAATAATATGGTTGTCTTCGTATAAAACTTGTAAGTTGTTTTTTGTTGAATAGATTTTCATAAATATTAAAAATGGTTGTCTAAAATATCTGTATTTGTCAAGCTGAATTATGTACGGAATGACAGATAGAATTTTTTAGGCAACCAATTTATTTAGCTGTAAATGTAAATTAATATTGTTCTGTTGAGTTTGGAAAGTCTTTCGATTTTACATCGGTTACATATTGGCCAATTGCTGCTGTCATGTCTTCGTACAAATTCATGTATCGTCTTAAAAACTTAGGGCTAAATTCGTGCGTCATTCCAATCATATCATGTACAACTAAAACTTGTCCGTCAACACCACCACCTGCGCCAATACCAATAATAGGAATTGAAACTTCTTGAGCTACCTTTGTTGCCAATGCTGCCGGAATTTTTTCTAAAACAATTGCAAAGCAACCTATTTTTTCTAGCATTTTGGCATCTTCTATTAGTTTTTCTGCTTCGGCTTCTTCTTTAGCGCGTACGGTATAAGTACCAAATTTATAAATTGATTGCGGTGTTAAACCTAAGTGTCCCATAACAGGTACACCGGCACCTAATATTTTTTTTATACCTTCTTTAATTTCTTTACCACCTTCTAGCTTAAGGGCATGTGCGCCACTTTCTTTCATTACACGAATGGCAGATTCTAAAGCTTTTTTAGAGTCTGATTGATAGGTGCCAAAAGGTAAATCAACCACAACCAAAGCACGTTGTACCCCACGTACCACGCAAGATGCGTGATAAATCATTTGGTCTAATGTTATAGGTAATGTGGTTTCGTGACCAGCCATTACGTTACTGGCAGAATCGCCTACTAAAATAACATCAACCCCAGCAGAATCTACAATTTTTGCCATGGTGTAATCGTAAGCTGTAAGCATAGAGATTTTTTCTCCGTTTTGCTTCATATCAAAAAGTGACTTGGTTGTCACTACTTTATAATCTTTTTTTGCAACAGACATAATTTGCGTTTTGTTGTTTTGTTGGGGTAAAATTAGCTAAAAAGTTTAAGAAAAAAGAACTTTTTAATAAATACAAAGGTTATGCAGTTTTTTAACAATAATAAAACATTGTTACTTTAGTAAGTTGGTTGTTTTTAAATTGAAACTCGTATGCCATATAATCGGTGCTTATGTAATACGAATTATTAGGTGCATCTATAGAAGTGATTATTCCAACACCAACTTTTAGAAAATCGGCAAGAGTAGTGAAATTTGTTAAATAGGTGTTTTTAATTTTAAATCCGTTGGTATTTACTATATCTAAAGAACTTATCGTATAAGTTTTATTCACATTATGTTCAATACATGCAACCGAACCAAAATACACTTTCGTTTCATGTTCGTCTAAACCACAATCATCAAAATCGGTGGTATTCCTTTTAATCTTTCCTAAATTTGTTTCTAAAAACGATTTTTTAAATCCATTTTCAGGTTCTAATTCATTGTTTAAAGTAAAGCCAAATTGTTTTTTCTTTCTTAATTTTAAAGGAAGATTAAAATCATTTTTTGGAATGTTTTTAAGAACATCTGCTTGCAATAAACAAACTTCGGCAATTTGTGGTTGATTGTTTTTTAAAGCAAAATCGGCATACAAACGCAAAGCGGCTTCGTTTTCGCTTGGGTTGCTGTTCCAGCCTAATTCTAAAATACGTTCGGCAAATTTCTTCTGTTCTTCTAAAGTTTGCGCTTTTTTGTATTGATTTTTTAAAGTGATTAAATCAGGCCTTTGTCCAACATACTTTGCTGGAATATATCCTTTTTTATTATTCATTTGAATTGGAATCCAAGCTTCGGAATTGTATGGATAATAATAAATGGGTATAGGTGTTCCATTTAAAATATTTCCTACAATAGGCGATGTACTGGTAGGTAATTCTCTGATTTTTAGTCCTGCAACTGTGGTGAATAAGTGTTGTGAACCATAATAACCATCATTTTCTATAATAATTGCCGGCGATTTTTGAAATTCATCGTTTGCGTGTAAACCATCTTTTACATTGTAAATATCGGTGATGTAAACGGTACCAGTGTATGGTGTGTAAATTTTGTAAACATATTCATCCTTAAGGAATTCATAAGAATCAATCGTTGCACCGCGTAGAAAAATACCTACAGCCTTTGATTGTTTTGCATTGTTATACGCAATTGTTGGTGTTGTAATATATTTATTACGTTGCGCATTTAAATACAAACCTGCCAATAAAAATAATAGGATGTATTTTTTCATGATTTTACTAACAATCGGCCATATTAACAGCTATTGCTAACCCGCCTTCGCTGGTTTCTTTGTATTTATTATTCATATCTTGTGCAGTTTGCCACATGGTATTTACTACTTTATCAAGCGGTACTTTTACGTTTTTAGGATCTGTATCTAACGCAAGTTCTGCAGCGTTGATAGCTTTTATGGCACCCATAGTGTTGCGTTCAATACAAGGTATTTGTACCAAACCACCAATAGGGTCACATGTTAAACCTAAATGGTGTTCCATGGCAATTTCGGCAGCAACTGTTACTTGTTCTGGTGTTCCACCCATTAATTCACAAAGAGCAGCGGCAGCCATTGCACTAGATACGCCAATTTCGGCTTGACAACCGCCCATAGCAGCAGAAATAGTAGCACCTTTCTTAAAAATACTGCCAATTTCGCCTGCAACCATTAAAAATTGTTTAATTTCTTTATCGCCCGCTTTATGGTTTTCAATTACCAAATAATACATTAAAACGGCTGGTATAACACCTGCGCTTCCGTTTGTTGGTGCGGTAACAACACGTCCTAAAGATGCATTTACTTCGTTTACAGATAAGGCAAAACAGCTTACCCATTTTAAAATTTGTCTAAAATAAACTTTAGTTTTGCGAATGGTTTGCAGCCATTCTTGAGGGGAGTTATATGGTAAATCGCCTTTTAATTTTTGATAGGTATCAAAAGCACGTCTACGTACATTTAATCCGCCTGGAAGTGTTCCTTCTGTATGGCACCCAATATAAATACACTCTAACATAGTGTTCCAAATACGCATTAATTCATGATCGATTTCTTCGGGCGTACGTAAAGATAATTCGTTTTCATAAACCAATTCAGAAATAGATTTATTTTCTTGTTTGCAAAAAGCTAACAATTCATCGGCTTTATCAACAGGAAAAGGAAAAGCTGCTTTAATTTGATTATTTTCTTTGTTTTCTGCCGATTCTTCCTTTACAACAAACCCACCACCTATAGAGTAAAAAGTGGAAACGTATTGCGTGTTTTCGTAAAAGGCTGTAAATGTTAAACCATTGGCATGAAAAGGTAAAAAGTTTTTGTTGAAAACAATGTTTTCGGCGGGGTTAAAATGAATTTTAACGCTATTGCCTAATTTTAAACTATTTGTTTGTTTAATTTGGTTAATAATGCTTGAAATATCTTCAACAGGAACATATTCTGGGTCGGCACCACTTAAACCCAACATTACAGCTAAATCAGTTGCGTGCCCTATACCTGTTAACGATAAAGATCCGTACAAATCAACGGTTACGCGTTCTGTTTTATTAAAAATATCCAACTCTTTTAATTCGGCAATAAAGCGTTCGGCAGCACGCCACGGACCTAAGGTGTGTGAGCTAGAAGGGCCTACGCCAATTTTTAACATATCAAAAACCGAAATACATTCCATAATTTATCAAACAATTAATAAAGCGAAGATAATTAAAAATATATGTAAGTTTTCTAAAATTTTGTTAGATGTGACATTTCATTTTAATTATATCTTTTTGGCATTTTTTTACGTATTGATTTTATTCTTTTTGTGACAGTTTGACAGATTTAATAACCGTTTTCTGACATTTTTTTACGCTTTTTAAGTTAGGCATAAGAATTGACTATTAGCTAAGCGTGATACAATCACAAAAAAATAAATACAAAATAAAGAATATAAAAAATATGAGTAAGATTATTGGAATTGACTTAGGAACTACCAACTCTTGTGTTGCTGTAATGGAAGGTAATGAAGCGGTGGTAATTCCAAATGCAGAAGGTAAAAGAACAACCCCATCTGTAATTGCATTTGTAGAAGGTGGTGAAATTAAAGTAGGTGACCCAGCTAAACGTCAGGCAGTTACTAACCCAACAAAAACCATAGCGTCTATTAAACGTTTTATGGGTGAAAAATTTTCTGGTGTACAAAACGAATTAACACATACAGCATATAATGTAGTTAAAGGTGATAACGATACGCCACGTGTTGATATTGATGGACGTTTATACACGCCGCAAGAATTATCGGCAATGACGTTACAAAAAATGAAAAAAACAGCCGAAGATTATTTAGGCCAAACAGTTACGCAAGCGGTTATTACAGTACCAGCTTATTTTAACGATGCACAACGCCAAGCTACTAAAGAAGCAGGACAAATTGCAGGGTTAGAAGTTATGCGTATTATTAACGAACCTACTGCGGCTGCATTAGCTTATGGTTTAGATAAAGGCGGACAAGACAAAAAAATTGCGGTGTACGATTTAGGTGGTGGTACGTTTGATATTTCGATCTTAGAATTAGGCGATGGCGTTTTTGAAGTATTGTCTACAAACGGAGATACGCATTTAGGTGGTGATGATTTTGATCAAGTTATTATCAATTGGTTAGCAAATGAATTTAATGCAGCAGAAGGTGTAGATTTACGTCAAGATCCTATGGCATTACAGCGTTTGAAAGAAGCAGCTGAAAAAGCAAAAATTGAATTGTCTTCATCTGCTCAAACCGAAATTAATTTACCGTACGTAACAGCTACTGCTACCGGACCAAAACACTTGGTACAAACGTTAACACGTGCAAAATTTGAGCAGTTAGCCGATGATTTAGTACGTCGTTCAATGGAACCATGTAAAAAAGCATTACAAGACGCAGGTTTATCAACAGGCGATATCGATGAGGTAATTTTAGTAGGTGGATCAACACGTATACCAGTTATTCAAGAGCAAGTTGAAAAATTCTTTGGTAAAAAACCTTCAAAAGGGGTAAATCCAGATGAAGTTGTTGCAATTGGTGCAGCTATTCAAGGTGGTGTATTAACGGGAGATGTAAAAGATGTATTGTTGTTAGACGTTACTCCGCTATCATTAGGTATTGAAACAATGGGTGGTGTAATGACAAAGTTAATCGATGCAAATACAACCATTCCAACAAAAAAATCACAAGTGTTTTCTACAGCTGTAGATAACCAACCATCGGTTGAAATTCACGTTTTACAAGGTGAGCGCCCAATGGCAAACGATAATAAAACAATTGGTCGTTTTCACTTAGATGGTATTCCACCTGCACAACGCGGTGTACCTCAAATTGAAGTTACTTTTGATATTGATGCTAACGGAATTATTAAAGTATCTGCAACTGATAAAGGAACGGGAAAATCACACGATATCCGTATTGAAGCATCTTCAGGATTAACTCCAGAAGAAATCGAAAGAATGAAGAAAGAAGCAGAAGCAAATGCAGAAAGCGATAAAAAAGCTAAAGAAACTGCTGATAAATTAAACGAGGCTGACGGTATGATTTTCCAAACTGAAAAGCAATTGTCAGAGTTTGGTGATAAATTATCTGAGGGTAACAAAACAGCTATTCAAGGTGCATTAGATGAGTTGAAAAAAGCGTACGAAACACGTGATTTAGCTACTATTCAACCAGCTTTAGACAAAATAAACGAAGCTTGGAAAGCAGCTTCTGAAGAAATGTACAAAGCACAAGCAGAAGGGCAACAAGGTGATGCACAACAAGCACAACCAAACCAAGAAGCTGGCGATGCTACACAAGATGTAGAATACGAAGAAGTAAAATAATTTAATTTTTTCATAAATGCGAAAAACCTCAAGCTGAAAAGTTTGAGGTTTTTTGTTTATATTTTTCATAACTAAAGAGCTTCTGATGGAACTAACTGTCTATCAAATATAGCTACCGCTGTAACTGATTTAGTGCAATCTCCAACACCCCAACCGCAACCTGTACAAGATAATTTATCCTTTTTAGGGATACATTCTGTCGATGAATTTGAACAAATTTTTGAAGTACAGGTTATCCCTTCTCCTTTTAATAGACCATCAAATACACTAATTGCTGCTGTAGAACTATACTGTTCACCTCTTGCTCTTAAATAAATATCACCTAAATCATCTTTAAAAAAATGCAAAGAAGTTAATTGCGCATCAATACCATAATGAGTTAGTAAATTATAATTCCAATTTTCCAGTAAAATAGCTTGATCTTTTAAAAAAATAAACTCTCCATCTGCAGTAATCTTGCCTACATATTCACTTTCAGTAGATTTACAAACGATTGTTCCTTTTTCATTTTCAGTTACAAAATTTTCATTATCTTTATCACAACCAATAAAAATAGTTAAAGAAGCGATAATTGCCATTGATAAATTAAATAGTTTTTTTATAATTCCTAAATTTTTAAATTAATAATTTAAATATATAAAAAAATGTTAAGAAAAATATTTTTATCTCTTTTTTTTCTCTTAAATTCTTTTGGGGGTTTTTCTCAAAAAAGAGAACTTATTCATATCGGAAAAATTAATGATAGTAGTAGTTATTTTGTAAAAGATAAATCTGTGTATTTAAAAAAAATTAATGATAGTCTTTTTTCTAGTAAAAATATTGTAAAAGATATAGATATTAAAAAGGGAATTACATTAGGACATAAAAAAGAGGTTTACTATTACTTACAATTTATCACAGATAGTGTTGTTTATAATAGGTTGTTATTAAATGAATTGGAGAGTTTATACATTGTTAATGATAATCAGGAAGAATTTACAGTTTATGATTTATATATAAGTTGTGTAGGTATTGATGATAGTTGTAATGCACGTATTTTTTTAATTGATAATAAATATATCTGGAGCTGTAAAGATGTTTTAATTTGTGGCCCAGATAGTGGTTGCAAATCTTTAATTACTGTTTTTTAGTTATACTTTTATTAGCAAATTGTATTATATCAATAAAAAAATCCGACCATTGGTCGGATTTTTTAACGCACTAATAAACTAAGATGTAAGGTTTATCGTATACGATCTGCAGATTTTACAAGATCTTCGTCCTTCTTTATGGCTTTGTTAGCTAACACCAACAAAATGATAGAAACAATAGGAAGAAACATCCCAATACCCTTCTCTGAAACCAAAGTTTCTCCAGATAAATTTAGCGATTGATACACAAATAATCCTAGTAATATAAAGTTCAATATCATGTTCAATCTGTTATAAACAAATTGAGTTTGTCTTTTTTTGTATGAAAAAATAGAAATAATGCTTAATGCAGCACCTAAACCAAACAATAACGTGTACATTGTATTTTGCCCCACACGGAAATCAACACCATTGGCATCTTTCCATAACGGAAAAACCAATGATAAAACACCCGAAACAATAAATGCCAACGCTAAATAAATGGTTTGTATTCTTTGAATCATTTTTTATTGATTTGTTTACAAAAGTAACACTAATTTTTTTTAAAAATAACGCTTATTAAAAAAAATATTGTAATATTGCATTAGAAAATCGTAACTTCTTCATTGTTCGACCTTTCTAACTTATCAGAAAAACTTTCTTTTAAGCAATATCTCAAAAAAAAATTAATATCAACAACAACGTCATAATATATGTTTGACAAAAATGTGTTAAAGGGCATGAAATTGCCCGAAATAAAAGAAATAGCAAAAACAATTGGTATCGCAAAAACCAATCTTAAAAAAGAAGAATTGATTGATGCCATTTTAAAGCTACAAGCTAGTTTTAAGGAAGAAGAAGTGACTACAACTGCTACCGAAACAGCAACGCCCCAAAAAAAGGAAAAACGAAAAAGAATACAAACTACAGCTGATGATGTTGAAACAGAAGAGGTTAATACAGTACCTGAGCCAACAACAACACAGCCAACAGTTGATGAGGTAATTGAGGATACACCAGCCAATTCACCTAAACAAACCCCAAATAAGCAGCGTAAAAAAGCAACCCAAGCTACAGAAACGCAAGAACAATTACCTTTAGAAACGGTTGCAGAAACTGAAAAAGAATCTACAGAAAAAATACCAGCTGAAACCGAAAAGCAAAATACCAATCAAAATCAAAACCGAAATAAAAATCAAAATCAGAAAAAGCAAAATTACCGCGATCCTGATTACGAATTTGAAGGTATTATTGAATGCGAGGGTGTTTTAGAAGTGCCAAAAGATGGTGGTTCACACGGTTATTTACGCTCGTCTGATTACAATTACCGCAAATCGCCTGATGATATTTATATCTCACAATCACAAATACGTTTGTTCGGTTTAAAAAAAGGCGATACTATTAAAGGAATTGTTCGACCACCCAAAGGGAATGAACAACATTTTCCATTGGTTCGAATTACAAAAATTAACGGTCATGAACCCGATGAGGTGCGCGATCGCCCTTCATTTGAGCATTTAACACCGTTATTTCCTAAAGAAAAATTCAACTTATCAGGCAATAATTCTAGACTTTCAACACGTATTATCGATTTATTTGCACCTATTGGTAAAGGGCAACGTGGTATGATTGTGGCGCAACCTAAAACGGGTAAAACCATGATGTTGAAAGAGATAGCTAATGCTATAGCAGATAATCATCCGGAAGTTTACCAAATTGTTTTGTTAATTGATGAACGCCCTGAAGAAGTAACAGATATGCAACGCAATGTACGGGCAGAAGTAGTAGCGTCGACCTTTGACGAAGAAGCACGTTACCACGTTGAATTAGCCGATATGGTACTTGAAAAAGCAAAACGCTTGGTAGAATGTGGACATGATGTAGTTATTTTATTAGATTCAATTACGCGTTTGGCACGTGCTTATAACACAGTTCAGCCAGCTTCGGGTCGTGTTTTATCGGGTGGGGTAGATGCTAATGCGTTGCAAAAACCAAAACGTTTTTTTGGTGCTGCCCGCAATATAGAAAACGGCGGATCGCTAACAATTATAGCTACAGCATTAACCGATACGGGTTCTAAAATGGACGATGTTATTTTTGAAGAGTTTAAAGGTACTGGTAATATGGAATTGCAGTTAGATCGTAAAATTGCAAACAAACGTATTTTCCCAGCTGTTGATTTAACTTCCTCTTCAACACGCCGCGACGATTTGTTGCAAGATCGTTTTACTAATAGTAAAATGGTTGTTTTGCGCAATATTTTAGCAGATATGAACCCAGTAGAAGCTATTACTTTTATTCATGACCGAATTAAAAACACAAAATCAAACGAAGAGTTTTTTGATAGTATGCGTGATTAATTAAAATTTGTTGTATGAAAAAAATTATTTTATTATTTATTTGTTTTTTGAGTTTTTTGGGAATGAAAGCTCAAAACTTTTTAGATCCTTGGACACCGAAGCAACTTTTAAGTACACAAGTTTTGGCTGCCCGTATAAATCAAAATAAAATGAGCCAAACGGTTGTTATTAACATTGGCCCTGATGCGGTAATTAAAGGATCTTTTAATTTAGGCCCTGTACAAGATAAAGGAAATAGAGAAAAGCTTATAAATTACTTAAGCAAAGTACCAAAAGACAAGGAAGTGGTTTTGTATTGCGGATGTTGTCCGTTTGAAAAATGTCCAAACATACGTCCTGCATTTAAAAGTTTAATTGCCATGGGTTATAAAAATACTAAACTTTTAAACATACCTAAAAACATAAAAGTAGATTGGATAAATAAAGGTTATCCTGTTAATTAAATAAAAAAATCTCCTAAAAACTAATTTAGGAGATTTTTTATTATTCGTTATCTAACAGTACATTTAGTATAGTAATGGCTGCATCGGCAATTTTAGTACCTGGACCAAAAACAGCAACTGCACCCGCATCAAATAAATACTGATAATCTTGTGCTGGAATTACGCCTCCAACAATAACCATAATATCTTCACGGCCGTATTTTTTTAATTCTTCAATTACTTGTGGAACTAACGTTTTATGACCAGCAGCTAAAGAAGAAACACCCAGTACATGCACATCGTTTTCAACGGCTTGTTTAGCAGCTTCGGCAGGGGTTTGGAACAAAGGTCCCATGTCTACATCAAAACCAACATCGGCGTAACCGGTAGCTACTACTTTAGCACCACGGTCGTGTCCATCTTGCCCCATTTTAGCAATCATAATACGCGGACGACGTCCTTCTTGTTTTGCAAAATCGTCGGCAAGTTGTTTTGCTTTTGCAAAGTTTTCATCGGTTTTAATTTCTTTGTTATACACGCCGCTAATTGTTTTAATTTGTGCTTTATATCTACCAAAAACGGTTTCTAATGCATCGGAAATTTCACCTAATGTAGCTCGGTTTTCAGCAGCCTCAATTGCTAATGCTAATAAGTTACCTTCGCCGGTTTTAGCTGCATTTGTTAAAGCAGCTAAGCATTGGGTTACTTTGTTGGTATTACGTGTTGTTTTTAAGGTGTTTAAACGCTCTATTTGTTGTTGGCGTACTACTTGGTTGTCTACCTCTAAAATTTGTAAAGGATCTTCTTTTTCTAAGCGGTATTTATTAACCCCTACAATGGTATCTTGACCCGAGTCTATTCGGGCTTGTTTACGAGCTGCAGCTTCTTCAATGCGCATTTTAGGAATGCCAGCTTCAATTGCTTTAGTCATTCCTCCGTACGATTCTACTTCTTCAATTAACTTCCAAGCTTTTTCTGCAATTTCAGCTGTTAAACTTTCAACGTAAAAACTACCAGCCCAAGGATCAACCGTTTTACATATTTTAGTTTCTTCTTGTAAAAATATTTGTGTGTTACGAGCAATTCTTGCCGAAAAATCGGTTGGTAAAGCAATTGCCTCATCTAAAGCGTTGGTGTGTAATGATTGCGTTCCACCAAAAGCAGCTGCAGCCGCTTCAATAGCTGTACGTGCTACATTGTTAAAAGGGTCTTGTTCGGTTAAACTCCACCCGCTTGTTTGGCAATGTGTACGCAATGCTAACGATTTATCAGATTCTGGATTGAATTGTTTTAATAATTTAGCCCAAATCATTCTACCAGCGCGCATTTTAGCAATTTCCATAAAATGATTCATACCAATTGCCCAGAAAAACGATAAACGTGGGGCAAAATCATCTACCTTCATGCCTGCAGCCAAACCTGTTCGCACGTATTCTAAACCATCGGCAAGGGTGTATGCTAATTCAATATCGGCTGTTGCGCCTGCTTCTTGCATATGATAACCCGATATAGAAATGGAATTGAATTTAGGCATATTTTTGCTGGTGTATTCAAAAATATCGGCAATAATTTTCATTGATGGAGTAGGTGGGTATATGTAGGTGTTACGCACCATAAACTCTTTTAAAATATCGTTTTGAATGGTTCCTGACAGCAGTTTTTCATCAACACCTTGTTCTTTTGCAGCTACAATATAAAAGGCCATAATGGGCAATACTGCACCGTTCATGGTCATAGAAACCGACATTTCGTTTAGAGGGATTTGGTTGAAAAGAATTTTCATATCTTCAACCGAATCAATAGCAACACCTGCTTTACCAACATCACCTACCACACGTTCATGGTCAGAATCATACCCGCGATGCGTTGCTAAATCAAACGCAACCGATAAGCCTTTTTGGCCAGCGGCTAAGTTTCTACGGTAAAAAGCGTTGCTTTCTTCGGCAGTAGAAAAACCTGCATACTGACGAATGGTCCAAGGGCGACGCACGTACATAGTTGCGTATGGGCCACGTAAATTTGGAGCAAAACCAGCGCCAAAACCAATGTGTTCTAAATTTTCAATATCGCCAAAAGTGTACGTTTGCTTAACGTTTATACCTTCGGCAGTTTCAAAACTATTAGGGTTGTTTGCAACTGTTTGCTTTTGATTTGGTAATTGTATATTTTGTATGTTTTTTCTCATTATTTGGCATTTTTTTCATTTTCTAAACGTTCTTGCTCTATTGTTTCAGCTAAGCGTTTTTCAATGATAGGTGATATTAATGTTTTACGAGGGTTGTTTTTTACAAAAGGATACAACTCTAAATCGTTTGCCATTTTATCTTGTAAATTTGGATATTTGTTGGTGCCTAATAAAACTTCTTTACCTTGGTTAAATAATTCTTGTTCTTTAGTGGCAGCTTCGGTTATTTTTCGTTGAATGGTACCTTCGATTAATTGCGTAATTAAACCGCCATTTTTTTCGATATCTTTAAAAAGATCCAATCCTTTTTCGGCTAATTGTTGTGTTAAATTTTCAATATAATAAGCGCCATCGGCAGGATTGTTTACTTTATTAAAGTAGCTTTCTTCTTTTAATATTAACAACTGATTTCTAGCAATACGATCGCCAAATTCGTTGGTTTTATGGAAAATAGCATCGTACGCAATGTTTTCAACAGCGTTAGCACCTCCCAGAACTGCACTCATACATTCGGTAGTTGTGCGCAGCATGTTTACGTTGTAATCGTATATGGTTTTATTGCGTAAGGTTGGTTTTGCTATAATATGAAAACTAATAGTATTATCGTATTCGGTTGCTAAAGCGTTTAAAGTAAGGCGCAAAGCACGTAGCTTGGCAATTTCGAAAAAATAATTACCACCTACTCCAACTTGTATCGTTATGTTTTTGTTAAATGTACTAATGCGGTTTAAATATTCGTTGGTATGTGCAAGTGTATAAGCAATTTGTTGCACCATGTTTGCACCAGCGTTTTGGTAAGTTGTAGCATTAACAGTTAACCAATTGCAATTTTGTACTTTATTGTTGATTTGATTTAAAGTTTCAAAATCGGTAGTTCCATCTTTGTAAAAATTACCATCAAATAGCAATTGATGAATTGGATCAACCAAAATAAAAACTTCAAAAGGTAATTTTGCAGCTTCGGTATCAACCGCTAAAATGGTTTCTTGGTTTAAAAATAAAAACTGTAAGTAAACCGCTTTTGGTGTGTTTTGTATTTGATTAATTAGCTGTACTACATTTATTTCGTTGTTTGGAATAATAAATCGAATGCTTTCGGCACCACGTTTTAAAACTTCGTTAGCTTTTGCAATAGACTTTTCTGTATTATGAACATAAATTTCTTGTACAATTGCAAAATTGGTATTTGTAGTAGTTATGTTAGTAGTTACCGTATCATCATCGTTGTGGTAAAAGGGTTTAACTTTAATACCTTCTAAGCTTTCCCAAACTAAAGTTTCGTTATAATCCGCGCCTTTTAATTCAAATTGAATTTGGTTTTTCCACTGTTTTGATGTTACTTTTTCAAACTGGTTAAATAACATAGTTTTAGTTTTTAGTTTAGTTAATAGGTTGGTTTGTAGGGTATTCTTTATCGGTGTCGATAATGTAAATGTCTTCGTTTTCGCGTTTCATATAATATTTTTCGCGGGCGTATCTTTCAACTTCCTCTTTACGATACATTTTTTTTATGTTTTTACTGTCGCTTTTTATTTCAGATTGATAATAATCGCGGTTGTTTTCTAGTTTTTCAATTTCTTTATTAATAGCTCTGTGGTCAAAAAAAGCATAAGTATCAAAAAACAGCAACCAAATTATAAAGAATAATGAAACCAATACAAATCTATTAGTAACCCATTTTAAAAAGGGATATTTAACCAATAAAGCGGCAATTTGTTGTTTCATTTTAATCGTTTATTTTTTTGTTTATAACCGTGCGAACAATATCAATTGCAACAGTGTTGTATTTATCGTTAGGAATAATAATATCTGCATATGCTTTTGAAGGTTCAATAAACTGTTCGTGCATTGGTTTAAGGGTGGTTTGGTATCTGTTAAGCACTTCGTTCATATCACGGCCTCTGTCTGCAATATCACGTTTAAGTCTTCTAATTAATCGTTCGTCAGAATCGGCATGAACAAATATTTTAATATCAAACAAATTGCGTAGTTCAGGGTTTGTAAGTATTAAAATACCTTCCACAATCATAACTTTTCTTGGGTGGGTTAGTATATAATCGTCGGTACGGTTGTGATGAACAAACGAATAAACAGGTTGGTTTATGCTTTTACCAGCTTTTAAATCTTGTAAATGCGTACATAACAAATCAAAATCAATAGCCCTTGGATGGTCAAAATTAATTAAAGCACGTTCATCCATAGACAAATGATCGTTTGCTTTGTAGTACGAATCTTGAGAAATAATACCTACTTCCGTTTCAGGTAATTCATTCATAATTTGGTGAACAACAGTAGTTTTGCCGCTACCAGTGCCACCTGCAATACCAATTATAAGCATTTTAATAATGTTTTTACAAATGTACTTAAATTTATAAAAAAGTAAACTTATTGTTTGGAATTACTTATAAAAATAATACCCGCCTAAAAAGGCGGGTATTTAGTGTCGGGGTGGCAGGATTCGAACCTGCGACCTCCTGGTCCCAAACCAGGCGCGATGACCGGGCTACGCTACACCCCGAAAACAACTTTTGTTTTCAATGCTGCAAATTTAGTTGTTTTTAATTAGTGTGCAATTAAATTGATTAGATTTTTTAAAAATTTATATTTTTTAAAACATTTTGTAAACTGCCACCGTTTGTAACATTTGCAATTCCGTTTTGTTTTAAAATATTTTTGGCCATGTTGCTTCTGTTTCCGCTGCGACAAAAAACCACAATGTTGTTTTTGTTTTTAAATGAATTTATTTGATCAACTATTTGATTTAAAGGGATGTTAACTGCTTTTTTTGCGCTACCGCTTGCAAATTCTTCAGGTGTGCGAACATCAACCAAAAATACATTTGATGAGGAAAGAACTTCTTTAAGATTTGAATCGTTAGAATCGACTAAGTTTTTTATGAATTGAAACATTTTTATAGAATTTTTAGATTTATAACATAGTACTTGGACAAACAAAATTGCTTATTTGAAATTTTTCTGACGCTTTTATGGCTGAAAAGCCACCTTGTACATCAATTAAATTATCGTAACCACGTGCTTTTAAAATTGAGATAAATATCATAGAACGGTATCCACCCGCGCAATGAACATAATAAGTTTTGTTTTTATCAATAGCGCTAAGTTCTTGATTTATATAATCTAAGGCAATGTTTTCTGATCCTATTACGTGTTCAGAAAAATGTTCACTTTTTTTACGAACATCTAAAATGTTTGTATTTGGGTTTTTATCTAGAATATTTGCCAATTCGTTAGCTGTTATCGATTTAATTGTGTTTGTTAGTTTTCCTGCTTTTTTCCAAGCATCAATGCCACCTTTTATATAGCCAAGTGTATTTTCATAACCAACGCGTGCTAAACGAGTAACCATTTCTTCTTCTTTACCTTCATCGGTAACAAGTAAAATAGGTTGTTTAATATCGGTAATTAATGCGCCAACCCAAGGAGCAAAACTACCGTTACTACCTATATTTATACTATTAGGAATAAACATTTTTGCAAAAATTTGGGCATCGCGTGTGTCTAAAATTAACGCATTGGTTTCGTTTGCAATTAATTCAAATTCGGTTGATGTTAGTGCAGTAGTTCCTTTGTTTATAACCTTGTCTATACTTTGGTATCCTTTAATATTCATTAAAACATTTTCAGGAAAGTAAGCAGGTGGAGGCATTAATCCGTCTAAAACTTTTTCAATAAAATCTGCTTTACTCATTGGTTGTAAAGCATAATTGGTTTGTTTTTGGTTGCCTAATGTATCGGTGGTTTCTTTGCTCATGTTTTTACCGCAAGCAGAACCCGCTCCGTGTGCCGGATATACTATTATATCATTAGCCAAAGGCATAATTTTACTATGAAGTGATTCATATAAATGGCTAGCTAGTTTTTCTTGGGTTAAATCGGCCACAACCTTTTGTGCTAAATCTGGTCTGCCAACATCGCCAATAAAAAGGGTGTCGCCCGTAAATAAGCTGGTTTCTTTACCGTTTTCATCAATTAGCAAGTAGCAAGTACTTTCCATTGTATGACCCGGTGTATGTATTACTTTTATTTGAATATTACCAACGTTTAAAATTTCATTATCTGTTGCAATGTAAGCGTTAAAATTTGGTTTTGCAGTAGGGCCAAAAACAATTTTTGCTCCTGTTTTTTCAGCTAAATCAATATGTCCGCTCACAAAATCGGCATGAAAATGAGTTTCTAGCACATATTTTATTTTAGCGTTATCATTAGTAGCTTTTTCAATATAGGGTTGTACTTCTCGCAATGGATCAATAATTACTGCTTCGCCATTACTTTCAATATAATAAGCACCTTGTGCTAAACATCCTGTATAAATTTGTTCTATTTTCATAATTAATTGTATTGTTATAATTTATTTTTCAAAAGTATTACTTGTTGATTTTGTGTACAGTAACATTAGTTACATAAGTTAGTTTATTTAAAAATTTCTTTAAAAAGTATGTAAATTCCCATTATTAAAACAAACCACCCAAATGCTGTTTTAAGTTTATTTCCATTTATTTTTTTTGAAAGATACATTCCTACGAATAACCCCAAAATTGATGACAAACTAAATGGAATTAAAAAGTACCAGTTGATGTTTTGGTTGTGAAATACATCGCCCAAAAAGCCCGAAAGTGAATTTATAGCCACAATGAATAGCGATGTTCCTACAGCTTGTTTAATGGGCATTTTTGCAAATAAAACTAGTGCTGGAATAATTAAAAAGCCGCCACCAGCCCCCACTAAACCTGTTAAAACCCCCACTAAAATGCCTTGTATTAAAATGTAAATATAATTTATTTGAGGGGGTATGGTTGATGTGTTATTGCAGTTTATACATGGACGTATCATTGCTGTTGAAGCAAAAATCATTACAACAGCAAATAGAACCATTAAAGCAATGTTTTTTGTAAATTGAAAATGAGCTGTTGTAAAAATTAAATCGGGAATTATTGGTAGTAAAAAGGTACGAGTAAGGTAAACAACTGCAATGGATGGAACACCAAAAATAAAAACGGTTTTAAAATCTACGGTGTTTTGAAGTGCGTTTCTTGTTCCACCTATTAAAGCGGTGCTGCCTACAACAAAAAGTGAGTAAGTTGTTGCTAAAATAGGGTTAACACCTATAATGTATACTAAAATGGGTACCGTAAGTATTGATCCACCACTGCCAATTAAGCCTAAAGAGATACCTACTAAAGTGGCTAAAAAATAGCCTAATATATTTGTTGCCATACTATTGTATTAAGTAGGGCAAAAGTAGTTTGTAAAAAAAAGGGTGGCAGTAACATATGTTACAATTGCCCCTTTTTTTTTTAAAATAGTTATTAAAGTATCATTTAAACTTTATATTTTAAAGGTAAATGCACGACTTTTTTAGTTTCGAAAAATTCGTTCGAAAAAAAGTCACTTAAGTTATAAAGTGTAGCTTTAGGGAAATCTTTAAGTTCTTCTGTTAAATCGCCACCTTTTAAATACAAAATTCCGTTTTCTAAATCGTGTAACGATTGTTTTTTGGTTTTGCCTTTAACCCACGATACAAAATCAGGCATGTTTGTAACTGCGCGACTCACAATAAAATCGAATTTTTCAGTAACCAATTCGGCTCTTTTTTGTTCGGCTTTTAAATTTTTAAGGTTTAAAGCAGCAGCAACTTCTTGCACTACTTTAATTTTTTTTGCAATAACATCAATTGCATAAAAATTAGTTTCGGGAAATAAAATAGCTAAAGGTATTGCCGGAAAACCGCCACCTGTACCAACATCCATTACCGATGCATTTGGTTTAAACATCATTATTTTAGCAATGCCTAACGAGTGTAAAACGTGTTTGGTGTACAATTCATCAATATCTTTTCTTGATATTACATTTATTTTTGCGTTCCAATCTTGATACAAATCGTTTAATTGCTGAAATTGGTTTATTTGTGTTTCAGTTAAATTAGGAAATTGTGCTAAAATTTCATCCATAAACTTTAATTTTTTACAAAAGTACAGTTTTAGTTTTGTAAAAGCAGAATATTTAATTTGTAATGAGTTAATTTTTATTAATTATTAAAAATACATTCCGATTATTTGCATCATAATAATTACCTTTGAAGTTATAAATTATAAAAGGAATGAGTGCAAACGCGTTATCAGATAGAATTAATAATTTATCTGTTTCACAAACATTAGCTATGGCAGCTAAAGCCCGCGAATTAACAGCATTGGGTAAAGATATTATTAGTTTAAGTTTAGGCGAACCCGATTTTAATACGCCCGATTTTATTAAAGAAGCTGCTAAAACAGCAATTGATGAAAATTGGAGTAACTATCCGCCTGTTGATGGTTATTTAGAACTTAAAAATGCCATTATTAATAAGTTTAAACGCGATAATGATTTAGAATACCAACCTGCAAATATTGTGGTTTCAACAGGTGCTAAACAATCATTATACAACATTGCACAAGCCATGATAAATGATGGCGATGAAGTAATTTTACCTGCACCTTATTGGGTAAGTTACTACGAAATTGTGAAAATGGCAGGTGGTGTTCCAGTGGTTGTACCTACAACAGTTGATTCTGATTTTAAAATGACAGCAGCTCAACTTCAACAAGCCATTACTCCTAAAACAAAAATGATGTGGTTTAGTTCGCCATGTAATCCGTCGGGTTCAGTTTATAGCAAAGAAGAACTAACTGTATTGGTTGAAGTTTTAAATAAGCATGAGCAAATTTATGTGGTTTCTGATGAAATTTACGAACACATAAATTTTACAGGTAGTTATTGCAGTATTGGTTCGTTACCAGGTATGTTAAACAGAACCATTACAGTGAATGGTGTTGCAAAAGCATTTGCTATGACAGGTTGGCGTATTGGTTATATTGGCGCACCTGAATTTATTGCAAAAGCTTGTACAAAATTACAAGGACAAGTAACTAGTGGTGCAAATTCAATTGCACAACGCGCAACAATTGCGGCTTTAAATGCTAATCCTTCTGAAATTAATTATATGGTTGATGCTTTTCATAAGCGTAGAGATTTAGTTATGCAGTTGGTAAACGATATCCCTGGCTTAAAAGTAAATATGCCCGAGGGTGCTTTTTATGTTTTTCCCGATGTATCGTACTTTTTTGGTAAAACACTTAATGGCGTAGAAATAAAAGATGCTGATGATTTAGCGTTGTATTTATTAGAATATGCAAATGTAGCCACAGTTACAGGTGCGGCTTTTGGTAATCCAAATTGTATTCGTTTATCATATGCAACTAGCGAAGATGTTTTAATTGAAGCTTTTAAACGTATTAAGGCAGTTTTGTCTTAAAAAAATAAGAACATATTATATAATAGTTTAACCTCCCTTTTTTAGGAGGTTTTTTTGTAGAACAAATTCTTCTTTGTGATGTCCGTTACTTTAAGAAATATGTTTTTTGCTACAAGTTTTAGTGGGTTTTAGAAGTGGGGGGGGGGGGGGGTGTGCGGAGGCTTGCGTGTGTATAAAACAGTTGGGGCTAAATTTTTTACAAAAAAAAAAATTAAAAAAATGTAGTACATTTAGCATTTTAAAATTTAACATATATGCCAACACTCAATTGGATAGGAAAAGACAAAGTAATTAACCATCATCAAGATGTACCTTATAAAGTTTTAGAACAGCAATATACGTATAGCAATGGTTCAGAACACACTTTTAATTTCCCTCCTTTGGAGGGGTGTCCGCAGGACGGGGTGGTTCATAGTGAAAACAAAATTATTCACGGAGATAACCTAGAGGCTTTAAAAAGCTTATTACCACAATATGAAGGCAAAATAAAGTGTATTTATATTGACCCACCTTATAACACAGGAAATGAAGGCTGGGTATATAATGATAATGTAAATGACCCAAAAATAAAAAAGTGGTTAGGGCAAGTTGTGGGTAAAGAAAGTGAAGACTTATCTAGGCATGATAAATGGTTGTGCATGATGTACCCAAGATTAAAATTACTTCATAAACTTTTAGCTGATGATGGGGCTATTTTTATTTCTATTGATGATAATGAGCAAGCTAGTATGAAATTGATTTGTGATGAGATTTTTGGGATTGGGAATTTTGTTACAAATATCATATGGGAAAAAAACTATTCTCCGAGAAATGACGCAAAGTATTTCTCAGCTTCACATGAATTCATAGTTGCAATAGCCAAGAATAAAAGTTTATGGTCTAGAAATCTTGCCCCAAGAACTGATAAACAAAATAAATTTTACAAATATAATGATAATGATGGAAGAGGACTTTGGAGACCAGACAATGTATTGGTGAAGTCTTTTTCTGAATCGGGTGTGTTTAGTATTAAAAATCCTAATACGGGAAAAGATAATTTTCCTCCAAAGGGAAGTTGTTACAGATTTAATGAAGAAAAAGCTAAACAACTATTATCAGAAAATAGAATATATTTTGGTAAAGATGGAATTGGTAAACCACAGTTAAAAAGATACTTGTCAGAAGTTAATGATGGTGTAGTTCCTCAGACTTTATGGAAATACGAAGAAGTTTCACATAGCCAAGAAGGAAAAAAGGAATTAAATAGTATAATTGAAGGCAATGTTTTTGATACTCCAAAACCTTACCAATTAATAAAGAGAATACTTGAAATATCTACAAATGAAAACTCTATAATCCTAGATTCCTTTGCAGGTTCAGGCACAACAGCTCATGCCGTTTTAAATCTAAATAAGCAAGATGGAGGTAACAGGAAATTCATTTTAATTGAAATGGAAGACTATGCCAACACTATTACTGCTGAAAGAGTAAAAAGAGTAATTAAAGGTTATGGCTCAGAAGCTAAACCTATAGAGGGAACAGGTGGTGATTTTAGTTTTTATGAATTAGGAGAACCTATATTCTTAGAGAATGATTTACTAAATGAGGCTATTGGTATAGAAAGAATTAATGAGTATGTGTGGTTTTCTGAAACAAAATCTAGTTACATAAAGCAAAATGAACAGTACTTACTGGGAGTTAAAGAACAAACTGCCTATTATTTCTATTATGATACTAATGCTATGACTACATTAGATGAAAGTTTTTTAAGAAAATTAAAAACTAAAGCAGAGCAATATATAATTTATGCAGATAATTGTTTGTTAGATGAAAAACTAATGAGTAAATATCACATTATTTTCAAAAAAATACCAAGAGATATAACTAGGTTTTAAATAGATACAATGGAGCTAAAGCCATACCAACAAGACGTAATAAAAGATTTAGAAAATTACCTTTCTTATCTACAACAACATACCAATCCAGCTAAAGCTTTTAATGCCTTTTGGACTGACAGAGTGGGCGCATATAATCCATTGACACAATCTGGAATGAAACCCTATAAAGACAACATTCCTGGAGCAGTACATATAGCTGTAAAAGTTCCAACTGCTGGTGGTAAAACTTTCATAGCTTGTAATGCCTTATACACTATAAACAAATTTTTCAATCAAGGAAATGCAAAAGCTGTAGTTTGGCTTGTGCCTTGGAGTAATTTGTTACAACAAACTTATAACAATTTAAATAATCCTAGTCATCCATACAGAGAGAAAATCAATAGTCTTTTTGGTCATAAAGTAGAAGTATATCAAAAAGACCAATTATTACAAGGTGCCAATTTCAACCCAACCTCTGCTACTGAACAATTAAATATTTTTGTATTGAATTTTAGCAGTTTAAGAATTGATAAAGCTAAAAAAGAAGACAGAAAAATATTTCAAGAAAATGGAGCTTTAGAAGCTTTCAGAGATACTATTATAAACAAAGATTTAGTGCTTGAAGGTACTGATGAAACTGCTTTAATCAATGTAATAAGAAGCTTAAATCCTATTGTAATAGTAGATGAAAGCCACAATGCAGAAAGTGATTTGAGTGTGGAAATGCTTAAAAACTTAAACCCCTCTTTAGTTTTGGATTTAACAGCTACACCAAAGGAGAACAGTAATATTATCAGTTTTGTTAGTGCTTTAAAATTAAAGCAAGAGCATATGGTAAAATTGCCTGTAGTAGTATATAATCATCACAAGAAAGAAGAAGTTATCAATAGTGCATTACATCTTCAAAGACAACTAGAATTATTAGCCAAAGAAGAAGAAACTATCACAGGAAAATATATTAGACCAATCATTTTATTTCAGGCTCAATCTAATATCAAAGGAAAGGATAATACAACTTTTCAAAAAATTAAAGAGCAATTAGTTAAGTTAAGAATACCAGAAGAACAAATCAAAATCAAAGTTAGTGGTATTGATGAGTTAAAAGGAATTAATCTAATGGATAGAAATTGTCCTGTTAGATATATAATAACTGTAAATGCACTTAAAGAGGGTTGGGATTGTCCTAATGCATACATATTAGCATCTTTAGCTGACAAATCTTCTCCTGTAGAAATAGAACAAATTTTAGGTAGAGTTTTAAGACAGCCTTATGTAACCAAACATAATAGTCCTTTATTAAATATGTCATTTGTACTAACTGCATCTACTAGATTCAATGATACCTTAGACAATATTGTAAAAGGATTACAAGATGCTGGATTTTCTAAAGAAGATTATTTTGCAGAGGAATTACCAGAACCAAAATTAACTAATGAAGAAATTTTACAACAAGATTTGTTTGAAAATCCTGTTGTAACAGAAGTTAAATCTGATGATGATTTTAATATAAATGCTATTGACTTTAACCCTGATGAAGAGGTTACATTAGAAAGCTATACAAATAATATAACAGTTATAGGACATATTACTGAAAAAGCTGTATTAGAGAGTAAAGTTTTTGAAGAAAAAGTAAACAGCATAGAGATTGATGATAATACCACCTTTTTTACAGAAGTTATGAAGCAAACTCCAAAAAGATATGTAATAGATAAACAATTTGAATCTTTTACAAAAACTATTGTATTACCTCAATTTTTCTTAAAGACTGAAACAGATGAATTAGCTCAAAATATTTTATTTGAAGAACTTACAGAAAGTGATTATTTACTAAACAAAAATAGTTTACTCAAAGGTTTCAACTTGCTAGAGTGTGATACTAAAATTAATTTTGATGAAATTTCAGCTGAGATTTATTCTGTAGATTTTGATAGTAGCAAAGGAACTGCAACAGCTAATAAAGTTTCACAAAGAGCAAAAAATATATTGGTAGATACTATTTTGTCTAAACCAAAAGAAAACCAGATTAAAGATGTAAGTAAATTTATTGTAAGCAAATTAGGTGATATGACACCTATATCAGAGCATGACTTAAAGCGTTATGTAGGTAGAGTATTTGAAAGTTTATCAAATGACCAAATTAGAGATATCATCAATAATGAATTTATCTATATTCAGAAAATTAAAAACAAAATCAATGACTTAAGTTCTGCATATTCAAAAGAAAGATTTAAGATATTACTTGATTCTAATGAGGTTTTTGTAAAAGAGAATTTTTCATTTAGTGAAAGTATTAACCCTATCAACTTGAGTACTGCAATTGGGAAATCATTATATGAACGTGAAGATACTATGAATGGATTTGAACAAGATATGATTATGACCATTGCAACAATGGAAAACATAGTATTTTGGCACAGAAACTTAACACGTGGTAAAGGCTTTTTTATTAATGGATATTATAGAGACCACTACCCTGACTTTATCATTTACACTCAAAAAGGGAACATTGTTTTAATAGAAACTAAGGGAGACCATTTGGATAATGATGATAGTAAGGATAAAAATAAATTAGGCAAAATTTGGGCTGAAAAATCAGGAGAGAAATACAAGTATTTTATGGTTTTTCAAACTAAAAATGTAGAAGATTGCTATACAGCAAATACAATAATTGAAGTTTTAAAGAGGTTATAAAAAATCAGTTTTATGAGTCAAATGTTAGCAGAAATAAGCAGAATTGTAACTGAAGATATTAGTAACAGAGTTACTCAATATGATGTGTTGTTTGAGGCAATTACAAACTCCATACATGCAAATGCAAAAAGCATAAAATGCTATCTAAACTCAAATGATAGTCAACTTTCTGATGATACTAAAGAAATAGGTTCTATAAGGGTAGATACTATTAGAATAATTGATAATGGGGATGGCTTAACAGATGAAAACTACAAATCATTTTCTAAATATAGAACTGAGTTTAAAAAAACTTTAGGATGTAAAGGTGTAGGTAGATTTGTGTTTTTAAAAGTATATGATTCAGCAAATTTTACTAGCAAAATAAAAACCATTCAACAGCAAAGAACTATAAAATTTGATTTCAATTTTGATACTGAAAACCTTGAAAAAGAACCTATAAAAGTTTCAGAAAATGAAACTGAAATAGTATTAAGTAAACTTACCAAACAATACTATGATAGTGAAAATGATAAAAAACAGGATAGAAGAATTGAGTTAGATTTACACAATATTCGTGAAAAGGTATTAATGAATTTAATACCTACATTATTCTTCTATAAACAGAATGGTACAAGTATTACAATAGATTTTATAGATGAATTTCATAATTTATCTGTACAAATTAAACCTGATGATATTCCTAGTTTTTTAAAGAAACCATTTGAAGTAAAAAATTCTGATGGGAATGTTTTTAAATTCCTATTGAATTATAAAATTGAAAATACTAATGGTTCGTTATATGCGTATTATTGTGCAAATAATAGAACTGTATGTCAATTTGAAGATAAAGACTTCAAAATATCTATGCCCTATGGTTATTCAGGATTTATGCTTTTAGAATCTGAGTACTTCAACCAAAAAGTAAATAATGAAAGAAATGATTTTGATATTTACCCTGTAAAAACAGATATTTTTTCTACTCTTTCGTGGGAAATGATTAATACTGAGCTAAAGAAACACTTTAGTGATTTAGTTAAAGAAGGAGTACCTGAAACCAAAAAAATCAATTCTGAAAAAATACAGCAAATCCAAGAAGAAAGACCTTATTTAGTCCAATACATTGAAGAGGAAGATATTGAAATGGCTGGGTTTTTAGACAAAAGAGCTATAATTGAAAAAGCTAAAAAGCGTTTTGATGTAGCTAAAGAAAAAGTATTAACCAATGCAGGCAAAGAAGAGTTTTCAGATGAAGAATTAAATGAAGCTATTCAATTAGCTCAAAATGAATTAGTGTCATACATTAATGATAGAGTAATTGTCATTGAAAAATTAAAAAACCTAGTTGATAAAAGTGAGCGTGTAGAATCTATTATCCATAATTTATTTATGGAAAAATACACCAAAGATGATTATTTCAGTGTGGGTAAAAATAACTTATGGCTTTTAGATGATAGATTTACTACCTATAGTTATGCTGCGAGTGATAAGAGAATAGTTGACATATTAAAAGATATCAATGAGACTATTGATGATGTAGATGTACTAAATGATAAGCCTGATTTGTCATTGTTTTTTTCACATAATCCAAATAATCCAGAAAAGTTAAAATCTGTAATGATAGAAATAAAGCCTTTTGATTATTCTACAAAATCAGATAGAAAAAAATTTAGTGGAGTTCAGCAATTAATTGATTATGTAACAGCTTTTAAAACCAAAGAAAATATTCAAGAAGTCTATGGATATTTAATAACTGATATTGATAAAAAATTAGCTGACAGATTAGAAATAGATGGGTATGTGCCTTTATTCTCATCAGAAGCACCAATATATCACAGATATTTTGAAAAGATTGGAGTTTCTATTTATGTTGTTAGTGCAAAAACTTTAATTTATGATGCAGAAGCTAGAAATAAAGTGTTTTTAGATATTATAAGAAAGCAAACTAAACTAAACAGATTAATACAAAAAACTGAAGTAGTTGGATGAAAGATATAATTAATGAAACAGCTTTTGAAAATCATATCAGAAAGGATAATTTAACTGTTATTATTAAACTTAAATCCAATTTATTTTGATTTAGACAAGTATAATATACGTCCGGATGCAGCGGCAGAATTAGCCAAAGTATTAGCGGTATTAGAAGAATATCCAACGATGAAGATAGATATACGTTCG
>JACCDZ010941154.1_pt1 | contig 223035 bp, 170 predicted proteins | sample 7449551 | NCBI WGS metagenome assembly JACCDZ01 (sample SAMN15323452, study PRJNA562643) | freshwater metagenome | isolation source: river surface water | place: USA:Blue River Watershed | collected 2017-08-18
CTCAGCAAAACCGCATGAGGTGAAGCGTGAGTGGTTCGTGATTGACGCTACGGACAAAGTCCTCGGTCGTGTCGCCAGTGAAGTGGCACACCGTCTACGCGGCAAGCACAAGCCAGAATTCACCCCACACGTTGACACAGGCGATTTCATCGTCATTATCAATGCATCTAAGTTGCGCGTGACTGGCACTAAGGGCTTGAATAAAAAATACTATACGCACAGCGGATATCCTGGCGGCATCTACGAAACAAACTTCGACAAGATGCAGGCTAAATTCCCTGGACGTGCTCTCGAGAAGGCCGTTAAAGGTATGTTACCTAAAGGTCCCCTTGGCTATGCAATGATCAAGAAATTGAAAGTGTATGCAGAAGCTAATCACCCACACGCGGCTCAACAGCCAAGCGTTCTTGAGATCTAAGGAGCCGATATGATTGGAAACTGGAACTATGGTACTGGCCGTCGTAAAAGCTCAGTAGCTCGTGTATTCATCAAGGCTGGTAAAGGCGATATTCTTGTTAATGGCAAGCCTATTGCTGAATACTTTGCTCGTGAAACATCTCGCATGATTGTTCGTCAACCTTTAGAGTTGACTAACCACGGCGCAACGTTTGACATTAAAGTTAACGTTTCTGGTGGTGGTGAGACTGGTCAAGCTGGTGCAGTTCGTCACGGTGTGACACGTGCTTTGATTGACTACGATGCAGCGTTAAAACCAGCTTTATCTAAAGCTGGTTTTGTTACACGCGATGCTCGTGAAGTTGAGCGTAAAAAAGTTGGTTTGCATGGCGCGCGTCGTCGCAAACAGTTCAGCAAACGTTAATTTTTTTGCTGTTCTACAGAAAAGCCGCGCCCTGCGCGGCTTTTTCTTTTTTACAATAGCGATATTGGAGGGCGTCAAATGATTAAGGTAGGTATTGTTGGTGGCACGGGTTACACAGGTGTAGAGCTTTTACGTTTGTTGTCTCAGCATCCTGAGGTACAACTGACTGCGATTACTTCGCGCAAAGAGGCTGGCATGCCGGTTGCGGAAATGTTCCCCTCCTTGCGTGGTCGCGTAGACCTATGTTTTACGACACCTGAAGAAGCTCAATTAACTGAGTGCGATGCAGTTTTTTTTGCTACACCTCATGGTGTAGCAATGGCTCAGGCTAAGGAGTTATTAGCTGCTGGCGTAAAAATTTTGGATTTGGCAGCGGATTTCCGTTTAAAAGATTTAGCTGAATTTGAGAAGTGGTATGGTATGCCGCACGCTTGTCCGGACATATTGTCTGAGGCGGTTTATGGTTTAGCTGAAATTAATCGTGAAGCGATTAAAAAGGCTCGAATCGTTGGTTTGGCTGGTTGTTACCCAACATCTGTTCAATTAGGCTTTGCACCTTTGTTATCGCCCAAATCAACAGGTGGTAAAAAATTAGTGGACTTGAGTTATTTAATTTCTGATTCAAAGTCGGGTGTGTCTGGTGCCGGTCGCAAAGCAGAGGTTGGCACATTGATGGCAGAAGCCAGTGATAACTTTAAGGCTTATGGTGTAAAAGGTCATAGACATCACCCCGAGATTCGCCAAGGTTTATCAGCGATTGCTGAGGGTGCGGAAGTCGGTTTAACTTTTGTACCACATTTAACGCCAATGATCCGCGGGATTCATTCGACGCTATATGCGCGTATCTTGCCAGAAGGTCGAGATGTAGATTATCAGGCGCTGTACGAAACTTTCTATGCAGGAGAGCCATTCGTCGATGTGATGCCAGCTGGCAGTACTCCTGAAACTCGCTCAGTAAGGGGTAGTAATGCCCTTAGGATTGCCGTTCACAGACCGCAGGATGGTGACACCTTGGTCATTCTAGTGGTTGAGGATAACTTGGTTAAAGGCGCTTCTGGGCAAGGCGTACAGTGTTTAAACTTGATGTTCGGTTTACCTGAAAATACGGGGTTAACGCATATCGCATTATTGCCATAAAGCCCCTACAGCAAATGTTGGAATAGAAGCCTACAATAGTAGCTATGTATGAAAAGGAGTCTCAAATGAGCACGACACAAACAACACAAAACATTGAAAACTTAGAACCTCCAATGCCGTTGATTTTTACGGATAGCGCTGTAGCCAAAGTGGCTGATTTGATTGCTGAAGAAGGTAATCCAGATCTTAAATTGCGTGTATTTGTGCAAGGTGGTGGATGTTCTGGTTTTCAGTATGGCTTTACTTTCGATGAAGCCGTTAACGAAGACGACACTTTGGTTACCAAAGACAATGTCACTTTATTAATCGATTCTATGAGCTTTCAGTATTTGGTGGGCGCAGAGATTGATTACAAAGAAGATATCAATGGTTCTCAATTCGTCATTAAAAACCCGAATGCCACAACTACTTGTGGTTGTGGTTCATCATTCTCTGCTTAATTACGCAGGGTAAATCGCACCTAATATCCTGGCTCCTTTGGCGCCAGTAACAGCCGGCAAATTTGCTGGCTGTTTTGTTTTGTGCGCCCAAGCTAGCCATGCAAAGGCTGCTGCTTCAACTGTCTGAGGATCAATATTGCAAGTAGCTGTGCTGGCAATAGCATTGATAGATGGGCAGGCTGTTTTTAACGCATTCATTAAAGCAATATTTTTAACGCCACCGCCACAAATGAGTAGTCGCTCAGTATTTGGAGCGTAGGCTTTGATATGGTCTGCGATAGAGGTGGTTGTCAGGGCTAAAAGGGTTGCTTGGACATCGGCAGGAGCGGCTTTTGTGGAAGAGCTAAGGTCTAAGTGATGGTTTAACCAGCTTGCATTGAATAAATCTCGACCTGTACTTTTGGGAGCTTTTTTAGAAAAATAAGCATCTGATAAAAGACTCTTTAGTAGGGCGGGGATAATTGTTCCACTAGCAGCCCAGACACCATTCTCATCGAATGCTTGACCAAGTTGTGTGTGTATCCAGTAATCCATCAAAGCATTGCCGGGGCCTGTGTCAAAACCTATCACGGTTTGTTGTGGATCACTGGGGAGAATGCTGATATTAGCGATGCCACCTATGTTTAAGATAGTAGTTGGGGTATTGCTAGTAAATTGTGCTGCATGAAATGCCGGTACTAATGGCGCACCTTGCCCTCCTGCAGCAATATCGCGGCTACGGAAGTCAGCGATGACATCAATGCCTGATATTTCAGCTAGCAAGGCTCCATTGAGGGATTGTTTTGTATAACCAATGCCATCGTAAAGTCCTGGTTGATGGCGGATTGTTTGACCATGAGCTCCAATCGCTACAATATCAGTATGTTGTAGTTGTGCACGGTGAAGAATGTCCTGAATGCCTGTATTGTAGTGTTGAGCTAAAGTGTTGGCAGCGAGAGCTTCAAGGTGAATTTCATTGTGGGAAGGTGTTTGTAGCTGAAAATACGATTCTCGTAATTTTTCATCCATAGGCACCTCTGTATGAAGTAAAACTTGGGTTTTACCTGTGGAAGAAACCTGGCATAGAACGGCATCTACGCCATCTAAGCTTGTTCCAGACATGATGCCAATATAGTAATTCTTCATAGGGGTCGTTTCATAAGTAGTGCGACAATTACATTCTAAGAAATAACTGTAACCGATAGATCATGTCAGCCAATAATCAGATTAAAACAGAACAGCCAAAATATCCCATAACAGACCAAGTGAAAGAAGCTTTGGCGGTCACTAAGCGCGGTTGCGAAGAGCTATTAGTAGAATCGGAATGGATTCAGAAATTAGCACGTAGCGAGGCGACTAAAACACCTTTGCGCATTAAATTGGGCCTTGACCCAACTGCGCCAGATATTCATTTGGGGCATACCGTTGTTTTAAATAAACTGCGCCAGTTGCAGGATCTTGGTCATACGGTGATTTTCTTAATTGGGGACTTTACCAGCATGATTGGTGACCCATCTGGTCGTAATGCCACAAGACCTCCTTTGACAAAAGAGGAAATTGCTGTCAATGCAAAAACGTATTACCAGCAAGCTAGCTTAGTATTGGATCCTGCTAAAACAGAGGTTCGCTATAACAGTGAGTGGTGTGACCCACTTGGCGCAAGAGGCATGATTCAGTTAGCCGCTAAATATACGGTGGCTCGTATGTTAGAGCGCGATGATTTTACGAAACGCTATAAAGGCGGCATTCCGATTTCTGTCCATGAGTTTTTATATCCATTAATGCAAGGTTATGACTCTGTTGCTCTGAAGAGTGATCTTGAGTTGGGCGGTACAGACCAAAAATTTAATTTATTAGTGGGCCGTGAATTACAAAAAGAATATGGTCAAGAGGCTCAATGTATTTTGACAATGCCTTTATTGGTTGGTACCGATGGCGTCGACAAAATGAGTAAATCGAAAAACAACTACATTGGCATTAGCGAGGCGCCAAGCGATATGTTTGGCAAGTTGATGAGTATTTCTGATGAGTTAATGTGGAGTTATTTCACATTGCTATCATTTAAACCACTTGCAGATATTGCCAAGATGAAAGATGAAGTGGCTGCTGGCCGCAATCCGCGTGATTGTAAGGTGGCGCTTGCTCAAGAGATTGTGGCGCGTTTCCATCATCAGGCTGCCGCAGAAAAAGCATTAGAAGATTTTAATCATCGAGCCAAGGGTGGTGTACCCGATGAGATCCCCGAGGTTTCCATTAATGGTGTGCCGATGGGGATTGGCCAGTTCTTAAAGCAAGCTAATTTGGTGCCAAGCACATCTGAAGCTATGCGCAATATTGACCAGGGCGGTGTCAAAATTGATGGCGCGACGGTGACCGATAAGGCGCTTAAGTTAGGTGCGGGTACCTATGTTGTACAGGTAGGTAAGCGTCGTTTTGCCAAAGTAACTCTCGCATAATTAGAATATTTATTTTCTTCGCTCATGGCAAAAATTTACCTTATTCGTCATGGTGAAACCACTTGGAATCGTGAAAAAAGATTGCAGGGTCACCTTGATATTGGATTAAATGATCGTGGCTATTGGCAGGCAGATCGATTGGGTGAGTATTTGGCAAGTCGATCGATAGCAGCTGTTATTTCTAGTGATTTAAGTCGTGCCGTTGATACGGCAAAAGCTGTAGCAAGACATCATGATGTTACTTTGCAGTATGACCAAAGATTACGTGAGCGCCATTATGGTTTGATGCAAGGTCTAAGTCATGAAGAAATTGCAGAACAACATCCGAGAAATCATTTAGCTTGGAAAAATCGTGAGATACATTTTCAGCCAGCCTCTGGAGAAAGTTTGCAGCAGTTTTATGATCGAGTGATTGAGTCAGCTATTTTCTGGGCAAGGCAATATCAGAATCAAGATATTGCGATGGTTGCTCATGGTGGTGTCTTAGATTGTTTAAATCGTGCAGCAACTGGTAAAACACTTGAAGTGGCGCGTGATTTTGAAATATTGAATGCGAGTTTAAATACGCTTAATTTTTCTGATGATAGCTTCGAATTAATTGAGTGGGGCAATGTGTCGTTTTTAAACGACCCCAACAGTCATCAATCTTTAGATGAGTTAGATGGTAGCCCTAAATGGGTGTAGGCCATTTCAGTAGCAACCCTACCGCGAGGGGTGCGTTGTAAAAACCCTTGTTGGATTAAGTACGGTTCAATAACATCTTCAATGGTTTCGCGTTCTTCACTAATGGCTGAAGCAAGGTTATCAACGCCTACTGGACCGCCATTAAATTTATGAATAATGGCTTCTAGTAGCTTCCTATCCATAACATCAAATCCCATATTATCGACATCTAGCATTGATAGAGCGGCGTCTGCGATAGATTGGCTAATCTGACCATTACCTTTTACCTCGGCATAGTCTCTGACACGTCTTAGTAGACGGTTCGCGATACGTGGGGTGCCACGTGAACGTTTTGCAATTTCTTTAGCTCCACCATCATCTAAAGATGCCCCCAGTAAATGCGCAGATCTTTTTACAATTAAACAGAGTTCATCGATTGAGTAAAACTCTAATCTAGCAACAATGCCAAAACGATCTCTTAATGGGTTGGTGAGCATGCCTGCGCGGGTGGTTGCTCCAACCAAGGTGAATGGTTTTAAGTCTAACTTAACGCTTCTTGCTGCAGGGCCATCGCCAATCATAATATCGATGGCATAGTCTTCTAGAGCTGGATATAGGATTTCTTCTACTATGGGAGATAAACGATGTATTTCATCAATGAAAAGAACATCATTCTCTTCAAGATTGGTTAGTAATGCAGCTAAATCGCCTGGGCGGTCTAAAACTGGACCGCTAGTTTGGCGCAAATTAACCCCCATCTCTTTAGCAATGATATGAGCCAAGGTGGTTTTACCAAGGCCTGGTGGGCCAAAAAGTAGAACGTGATCGAGGGCTTCTTGCCGTTGTTTGGCTGCAGAAATGAATATTTCTAATTGCCCTCGTGCCTTTTTTTGTCCAACATATTCATCTAATTGTTTGGGACGTAGCGCACGCTCTAGAGCGTTATCGTTGATATTAGCATCTCCTCCAACCAATCTTTCTTCAGGGAGGTTATTAGATGGGTCAATCGCGGAGAGGTCGTCAGTTTTTATGGCCATGAGCAGAGTTTATTACGAATATCGGATAGCTCTATGCTTTTGATAATGCTTTTAGAGCAAGGCGGATTCCGTCTGATACAGAGCTGTCTATAGGTACTTGTTTTAACGCTAACTGAGCTTCTTTATCGGAGTAGCCTAATGCGAGCAGTGCTTGCATTATTTCCATTTGTTGATCGGGAGCGGCATGACCCGCTGTTGGTGTGATATCTGCCCCAATTTTCCCCTTGAGTTCCAGTAGTAGGCGTTCAGCAGTTTTTTTGCCAATGCCAGGAACTTTCGTTAAGCGGCTGGAATCTTGAAGAGTAACAGCTTGCGCTAAATCTTGAACACTCATGCCAGATAGCAGAGATAGTGCGGTTCTTGCGCCAATACCGCTAATTTTAATGAGAGCTCTAAAAGCCCCCCTTTCTGGATCTGTTGCAAAACCAAACAATTGCTGGGCATCTTCACGTACAACAAAGTGCGTTAATAAAGTAACGTTTTGACCAAGGGCGGGCATTTGGTAAAGCGTGCTCATGGGAACATCAACCTCATAGCCCACGCCATGGCAATCAATGATTAATCTAGGTGGGGTATTGGCTACTAAAGTGCCAGAAATTCTTCCAATCATGTTGCTATATTAAGCTCATTAATTAAATTGTTGTAAGCGTTCAGATAGCGCTTGATGATGTGCTGCACAAATAGCTACAGCTAATGCATCAGAAGCATCTGTGCCGGTGATTTTGTTTAGTTTTAAAAGACGCTTTACCATTTCTTGAACTTGCTCTTTGCTAGCGCGACCAGATCCTACAATCGCTTTTTTAACTTCTAGAGGGCTAAATTCAGCCATAGATAGACCATCATGGACTAGGGATGCAATAGCTACGCCTCTAGCTTGGCCAAGTAATAGGGTTGATTTTGGGTTAACGTTTAGAAAAACCTGTTCCATAGCGCAGGCATTGGGTTGATAGGTCTGAACAACCTCCCTAACGCCTGCATAAAGAGTGGCTAATCTACGTGGTACTGGTATGTCAGAACCACCGGTTTCAATGGTTCCTGATGCAATATATTGAAGGCGTTGACCCTGAACTTCAATAACTCCAAAGCCGCTAACGCGAAGAGCTGGGTCAATGCCTAGTATGCGCATATTAATGACGGAAGTGGCGTGTGCCTGTGTAAACCATAGCAACACCACGTTCATCGGCAGCAGCAACTACTTCGTCGTCTCTCATGCTGCCGCCTGGTTGAATGACGCAAGTTGCACCTGCATCTACAACAACATCTAAGCCATCTCTGAATGGGAAAAAGGCATCGCTGGCAACAGCAGAGTTTTGTAGTGTTAGGCCTGCATTTTGAGCTTTGATGCTCGCAATTCTAGCTGAGTCAATACGACTCATTTGCCCAGCGCCAACACCCAAAGTCATGCCGCCGCCACAGAAAACAATAGCGTTAGATTTAACAAATTTAGCAACACGCCATGCAAACATCAAATCTTCCATTTCTTTTGCAGTGGGTTGACGTTTTGTTACAACACGTAATTCACTCATCGCCACATTCTTAACATCTGGTGTTTGTACGAGTAATCCACCACCGACACGCTTGATGTCTTGAGGGTTGATAGTTTCTGCTAATTCAATTTCAAGTAAACGTACATTTTGTTTGCTTGCAAAAATGGCTAAGGCTTCTGGTGTAAATGCTGGTGCGATTAATACCTCAACAAATTGTTTGGAGACAGCTTCGGCTGTTGTTCCATCGCAAGGCCTGTTAAATGCAATGATGCCGCCAAATGCTGATGTCGAATCTGTTTTGAATGCTTTTTGATAGGCTTCTAATGCTGTGTTGCCAATTGCGACGCCACATGGGTTGGCATGTTTAATAATTACACACGCAGGTTGGCCAGTGGTTACGGTATTGCCAAAGCTTTTAACGCATTCCCATGCGGCATCAGCATCGGCAATATTGTTATAGGACAACTCTTTGCCTTGTAACTGGCGATAGTTAGCTAAAGCACCTGGTACTGGATGGATATCTTTATAAAAAGCAGCGCCTTGGTGTGGATTTTCTCCATAGCGCATTTCTTGAACTTTATTAAATGCTAGGTGTAGCGTTTGTGGGTAGGCGCTACGAGTAGTGTGCGCCAAGTCATCGCCTAAGCTTGATAAGTAGTTTGCAATGGCGCCATCGTACTGAGCTGTGTGTGCGTAGACTTTTTTCGCCAATTTAAAATTTGTTTCAAAAGACACCACATTTTTGTTTGCGAGCATTTCTTTCAAAACGCCTTCATAGTCTGAAGGGGAAATTAGGACAGTCACATCTTTATGATTCTTCGCAGCAGCTCTTAGCATGGCAGGGCCACCGATATCGATGTTTTCAATGGCATCTTCAAAAGAACACTCTGTTTTAGCAACTGTTGATTCAAATGGATATAAATTAATCACCAACATATCAATGGCGCCGATGCCATGCTTCTCAAGTGCAGCCATATGTTCTGGATAATCGCGACGCGCTAATAAACCACCATGAACCATCGGATGCAATGTTTTTACACGACCATCTAGCATCTCAGGAAAGCCTGTTATTTCAGATACTTCAATAACAGGTAAACCATTGTCAGCAAGTAATTTTGCTGTGCCGCCTGTTGAGAGTAGTTTGACGCCACACTCATGGAGTGATTTTGCAAAAGGCACAATACCTGCTTTGTCTGATACTGATAGAAGAGCTGTACGGATCATAGTAGTTAAGTTATTAAAAGATTAAAAAAGATAAAAAGAGTTAATGGCACATTTTTATAAAAGGCCGTGTTCAAGCAATTTTTTACGTAGCGTATTTCTGTTGATGCCTAAGTAGTTAGCTGCTAAAGATTGATTTTGGTCTGCATGTTTCATGATGGTTTCTAAAACAGGCTTTTCCACCACAGTTAAAACCATTTGGTAAACATTATTGGGGGCATTCTCGCCAAGATCATCTAAGTAACGTTTGAGATGTTTTTCAATGGTTTGGCTAACGGGGTGTTGTTCTGGGGATTGCATAAAAAATTAAGCGGCTTCTAAATAAATAAGGTTTTCAGAGTCTTCTTTTAAAGAATCAAAAAATGTATTAATGGCTGCAAGTTGAAGGGCGCAGTCATCAATGGTGTTCATGTGGTGCCTAAAGGTGTGAGAGTTTTTGAGGCCTTTGCAATACCAAGCAATATGCTTGCGTGCTGTTCTAACACCGACATACTCACCATAAAAATTATAGTGGTCTAGCAGGTGGTCATTAAGAATTTTTTGAATTTCAGCTACTTTGGGTGGTGGCAGCTTTTCTCCAGTGCTTAGGTAGTGGGAGATTTCCCTAAATATCCAAGGTTTCCCTTGGGCGGCACGCCCAATCATGAGAGCATCTGCCCCCGTTTTTTCTAAAACTAGAGCTGCTTTTTCTGGGGAGTTGATATCGCCATTGGCTACTACAGGGATTTTTATGGCATTTTTGACGGCCGCAATTGTTTCGTACTCGGCCTCTCCACGGTATAGGTCAGCTTTTGTGCGCCCATGAATGGTGAGCATTTCAATGCCGCTACGCTCTGCAATTTGTGCAATTGTTAAGGCATTTTTATTGTCTCTATCCCAGCCAGTTCTTATTTTGAGTGTAACGGGGACTAGCGGATGTTCTCTTTTTACGGCTGTTACAACAGCTTCTAATATGTGACTAACTAGCACTTCATTTTTTAATAGGGCAGATCCTGAGGCAACATTGCAGACTTTTTTGGCAGGGCAACCCATATTGATGTCAATAATTTGGGCACCACGGTCAACGTTTAAAAGGGCTGCTTCAGCCATCATAGCTGGATCTGCTCCAGCAATTTGCACTGAAATTGGCTCTACCTCTCCATCATGGTTAGCTCTACGTAATGTTTTGGAGCTATTCCATAGCATGGCATTGGATGCAATCATTTCTGAAACTGCATAACCAGCCCCCAATTTTTTACAAAGCTGACGAAATGGGCGATCAGTAACCCCTGCCATTGGAGCAACAAATAGATTGTTAGGGAGGGTGTGTGATCCTAATTTCATTAGGGCGCCACTCTATCACGAGAAGCTTACTTTTGCCTAAATTTTAAGCAATCTATGGGTTGTTAGCGTTGGCCAAACATCATTTGGCGAGTTAGGGCTTGCTTAATGGGACTTGCTAGTTGTAAACCTGATAATGCAATACCTCGGGCCCAGATCACTGGCTTTAATTTGGAGGTAAAAATTCTGGCTAAAAAGTCAGTAGTTCCAATCGTAGCCTGACGATCAGCTTGGCGACGTTTTTGATATTTATTTAAAGCAGTTTGTATATCGGAACTGTCAGAAAGCTCTTCTGCTAATGTATGAGCATCTCTTAAGCCTAGATTTAATCCTTGACCCGCAACAGGATGCATCGTTTGAGCCGCATTGCCAATCCAAACCTCTTTGTTGCCAATAATATTTTTCCTGGCATTAAGGCCTAAGTCATAACTTCTTAATTCACCAACCTCTAAAAAACGGCCTGCGCGTGAGCCAAATGCTTCTTGTAGCTCCTTGATAAAATCTTCAGGAGATAGAGTGATGCGACGATTGCTGGAGTCAGGATGTCCACACCAAACTAAATTGGAGTACTCGGGACCTTTGTGGCTTGGCAGTAAAGCTAAAGGGCCTTCTTCTGTGAAACGTTCCCAAGCTAGATGTGCATTGTTTTGACTCATTTTTGCCCAGCCAACAATCGCACTTTGTTGATAGTCCCGATAAATTTCTTGCCAGTCTTGTTGCTTAAATAAGCCACCTTCAGCATGAATGACGACATCAGCTAAATTAGTTTTATTTAGTTCATCAATTTTGGTATTGAAGTGCCACTCAAAATGGCGGCTTTGTGCTGATATTTTTTTAAGCGCTTGGCGCAACGCTAAGTGTATGTCGGCATATCGGATAATGTGGCCAAGTGCCTCTTGGTGCAATTCTTCGCGACGCACAATCGCTCTACCAAAATGTCCCCGATGAGAAACGTGAATTTTATGAATGGCGGGTGAGTTTTTCGGCCATGCACCAATATCTTTAAGTAATAAGTGACTACCTTGTGAGATAGCTAAACCCCGACTATCGCCGTTGCCAATGCTGTCATCAGCTTCAGGAAATTTATCGTATAGCGCAATGGAAGCTTCAGGATTCTTTTTAAGCATCCAACATGCGCAGGCAAGACCTACGGGACCTGCTCCGATAATTGCAATGCTCTTCATGAAGATTGTTTCATTAGATACTCAATCTCTTTAACTGAGACTGGTACTTCTCTACTTAATAGGTCACATCCATGAGCGGTGATGAGTGCATCATCTTCAATTCGAATACCAATATTCCAATAGTCAGAGTGAACATCGTCTGCAGGACGAATATACAAGCCTGGCTCTATTGTTAGCACCATGCCTTGCTCAAGAGTTCTCCATGGTCTTGGATTGGTTGAACTTTGTGGGTCTCTATATTCGCCGACATCATGCACGTCCATGCCTAACCAATGACTTGTTCGGTGCATATAAAAACGTTGGTAAGCCTTTAGCTCAAGTGCATGATCTAAATGACTAGTTTCTTTTTTATTGATGAGACCTAAGTCCATTAGACCTTGGGTGAGTACTCGTAAAGCTGCCTCATGGGGGGCTTGGAAATCTAACCCCGCGGCAGTTTTTTCTATAGCAGCTTCTTGAGACGCTAAAACAATTTCATAAATAGCTTTTTGGGCACCGCTAAATTTGCCATTAACGGGAAATGTACGCGTAATGTCTGAGGCATAACCATCTAATTCACAGCCTGCATCAATTAGACATAGATCGCCATCTTTTAATTCGGCATATCCAGCTCGATGATGGAGGACGCAAGCATTAGCGCCACCTGCAACAATTGTGTTGTAGGCAACAGCTTGTGCACCTTGATATCTAAAGGTGTGCAAAAGTTCAGCTTCTAAATGGTACTCACGTAATCCTGGGCGCACATGTTGCATCGCTCTAACGTGTCCAGCTGCAGCAATTTTCCCAGCGCGGCGCATGATGTCAATTTCATGAGCATCTTTAAATAAACGCATCTCATGAATCAACACTTCTGCATCAAATAAGATGCCCGGTGTTGAAGACCCATTTCTAGCGTTGGCTTTTACTTTTTTAAGCCATTGCGTTAATTGAGCACTCTCTTTGTTGCCTTGAATAAGCCGTGTATAAATTGCGTGTTGATTTTCTATATGGGCAGGGATGAGCTCATCTATTTTTTGAATTGATTCAGCTGAGTCAATGCCTAAATACTGAGGGGCTGCTTCTGGACCTAAGCGCCAGCCATCCCAAATTTCTCTTTCTAGATCTTTGGGTCTGCAAAATAGAAGGGTATGGATATCTTTTTCTGTAACCGTCATAACCAGTGTGGAACCTGGCTCTGCGAATCCCGTTAGATAGTAAAAATCTGAGTCATGTCGGTAAGGGAAATCACTATCCCTATTTCTGTAAGCTTCAGGAGCTGTTTCAAGAATAAGAATGCCACCAGCACTTTTTGCCCGCATATTTAATGCTAGGCGATTGCGCCTAGCGGCATAAATATCTTTAGGAAATGGTTGGCTCATCATGATGACATTTTATTTAATTCAGCTAATCTTTCAGGGGTGCCAACGTCTACCCAATTGGCGTCCAGTAATTCTCCCATGACTTGATTGTTTGACATAGCCTTTCTGAGTAAGGGGGCTAGCTTAGCCGGATCCCCCAAAGGTATGTCTTTAAATAAATCTTTGTGATAAATGCCAGCCCCTGAGAATGTGTAATTTGCAGATGTGTCGGTTTTATCTTGAACCATTGTCCCGTTTAAGCTGAAGTCGCCTTGAATGTTATGTCCAGGATTTTTAACAAGAAAAAGATAAGCTTGTATGGCTTCCTTGTTAGGCTGGGCATTTAATTTAGGTCTTAGTCGGTCGACGATGATGGGCACTTTTGAAAATGGAAAAGTTGGACAAAAAATATCCCCATTAATGACGAAAAAATAATCCTCTGGATTCAGTAAGGGCAATGCTTGTCGAATACCGCCAGCAGTTTCTAAAGCAATTTTTTCTTTCGATAACGCTATGTGAAACTGAGGAAAATGGATGGTTTGAGTATGAGCAATAATTTGTTCGCCAAGCCAAGCATGATTAATCACAACATTGGATGCGCCATTGGCTTGTAGATTGCCTAAATGCCAGTCTAAAAGAGTTTTACCTTGTACTTTTAATAAAGGCTTGGGGGTATGGTCTGTTAAAGGGCGCATGCGTTCGCCGCGCCCTGCAGCTAAAACCATACATGGAATAGTTGCAAAAGACATTAGAAGGTGAGCCCGTCTGGGCGATCAATGCCCTCTGCTGCATCTAATAAGCGTACCAATGGTTTGAGATTGATATAACGTTCAGCTACTTTTCGCGTGTACTTCAATACCAGGGGTAGGTCTTTTAAGTAGGCATCTTTTCCATCTCGGTGATAGAGCCTTGCAAAAATACCTAATACTTTTAGATGTCTTTGCAAGCCCATCCATTCAAAATCTTTATAGAACTCGCCAAATTCAGCGCAAACTGGGAGCTGGGCTTTTCTAGCCATTTCCCAATAGCGTATAGCCCAATCTAGCTGCTCAGCTTCTTCCCATTCAATGTAAGCATCGCGAAGGAGTGACGCCAAGTCATAGGTGATGGGGCCGTAAACAGCATCTTGGAAGTCTAAGATGCCAGGATTATTGGTATCCGTCACCATCAAATTTCGGCTATGGTAGTCACGATGAACCAAAACCTGAGGCTGAGCTAAATTATTTTGCAAAATCAGCTCAAATACCTTATTTAAGTCTTCTGTTTGGCTATCAGTAAGGCTCATGCCTAAATGTTTAGTTAAATACCACTCTGGAAATAGCATCAGCTCTCTTGTTAAAAGGGGGCGATCGTACAGAGGAATGGCCGCATCCTTGGCTGCCATTTGCATCTTTACTAAGGCGCTCATGGCATCTTTGTAGAGTTTTGGGGCAGTTTCTGCATTTAAGCGGGATAAATAGGTTTGGTTGCCAAGGTCTGATAGTAATAAAAAGCCTTCAGTAACGTTTTCTTCAAGAATCAGGGGGGTATTGAGCCCACTTTGAGCCATGAGCTTGGCAATATGGATGAATGGCCTTGTATCCTCGTGGCTGGGCGGGGCATCCATAACAATAAAGCTATCGTTAGAAGAGCTTAAAACCCTAAAATACCGCCTAAAACTAGCATCGCTGGAGGCTGGGGCTAGTGAAGCCATGTTAAGGGACCATTTATCGGCTAATTGGCCTAGCCAGATATTTAATTGAGATAAGCGCGTATCTGTTGTCATGGATTCGTATAATAAAAGCACTTAAGCCATATGCCTAAAATTTTTATACGTGCTCACGCACAATTTCCTAAAAAAAGGCCCGCCATTACTCATTTAGTGGCGGGTGTTGTTGCATATTTTGCTTGTGTAGGTGGTGCGGTTGCCGAGAATCTTCAACAGTCAGCGGAATCTTTGCGCTTAAAGCTTGAAGATCAGTTGCTGGTTAGACCGTTGGTGACGGATGAAGAGGCGCCTACTTTTACATCCTCAAAGAAGGTTGATGGCGTAGTAGATCGTCAAATGATTCTGGAGGGGGATGCAGTTATTAGGCGTAATCGCACGATTATTAAGGGCGATGTAATTACCTATGACCCAGATACAGATATAGCAGATGTCGTTGGTAATGCGACCTTGTTAAAGGATTCAACCTCCTTTAAGGGAACTAAGGCTAAGCTAAGAGTGGATGCTCAAGAGGGCTGGATGGCCGAGCCTTTTTATGAGCTAAGAGATATTGGTGGCGGTGGTAAGGCTAGTCGGGTCGAGTTGCTTGAAGGTGATCAGTATGAATTCGAGAAGCTGACTTATACAACTTGCCGCCCTGAAAATATTGATTGGTATTTGAGTGCTAGCAGGATGGAAGTTGATCCTGATAGTAATTCAGCGGTGGGAACTAATGGCGTATTGCATTTCTTTGATATTCCAATTTTGTATACGCCTGTTTTTGCATTGCCCACAGGTTCTGGGCGCCAGTCAGGGTTTTTATCACCAACGTATGGGCGCGCCTCGCGTGGTAATTGGAGTGGCTGGGATATTACTTTGCCTTACTACGTCAATATTGCCCCTAATCGTGATTTGACATTATTTCCACGTTATTTACAGGGGCGCGGTGAGCAAATTGGTGGTGAGTTTAGGTATCTTGACCGAAATTACATTGGAACCTTAAAAGCCGAATATTTATCTAGTGATCAGGTCTACGGTAAGGATCGCTGGGCATTTGGCATCAAGCATGCCCAGAATTTAGCCCCTGGAGTCGTGGGGTATACCGACTTTTCTAAAGTGTCTGATGATTTATATGTAGACGATTTAGGGAAAAGTTTAAATGGTGTTGTTAACCGTCAGTTCAATCAAGAAATAGGGGCTCGTGTTGCAAAAGATGGTTGGAGTATTTTGACTCGTGTTCAAAAATTTCAAACCTTGCAACCTGATCCAGCTTTAACAGCTCAAACTTCTTTGCCTTATGAGCGTGAGCCTCAGGTCAATGCTAAATACGTTAAAAATAATCTAAGTGGATTCAATTTTAATTTTGAGTCTGATGTCACCAGATTTACTTATCCTGGGCAATACGTTAGTGAAGCTAATGCAATTGCCTATGGCAAGGTGTCTCGTTTATATAAAGAGGGTGATCGTGCTTATGTAAACACCTCTGTAGCCAGACCATTCATGACGCCTGGTTATTACGTCACCCCCAAGGTCACCTTGCGTACAACGCAGTACTCAGTAACACCCTTCCCTGGCGAGAAAGATATTAATCGTCAGGTTTCCTTGCCAACCTTAAGTGTTGATTCAGGTGTTACGTTCGAGAGAGATGCCTTTGAATTAAAATCTATCTTTGGTAGGGATATGTTGATGACTCTCGAGCCGAGGTTGTTCTATGTATATACGCCTTATAGATATCAATCCGATTTACCATTATTTGATACGGCTGATGCAGGCTTTGGTGTTTCTCAAATTTTTAGTGAAAATTCATTTGCGGGTAATGACCGTGTTTCAGACAACAATAAAGTAACAATGGGCGTTACTTCTAGAATCTTAGATGGAGAAACTGGCATTGAGAGATTGCGTGGCGTGTTGGCTCAAAGAATTGACTTGACTGGCCAGCGTGTCGGATTAACTTCTGATCAAACGGTATCGCAAAAGAAAACAGATATTTTGGCGGGCTTTGCAACAAGACTGGCCGGTAATTTTAATTTAGATGGTGTGGCGCAGTTTAGCCAAGAGCGCTCTAAGTTGGTTCAGCAAAGCATCACAGCGAGTTATAGACCGGAAGTTAGAAAATTATTGAACGTTAGTTATCGTCGCACAGTAAACCCTGATAATTCATCAACTCTTGATCAGTATGAAGTTTCTGGGCAGTGGCCAATTACAAGGCGGTGGTATGGCATTGCAAGATATAACTATGATTTGATATCAAATAAGGTATTAAATAGAGTGGCAGGTTTGGAATATGATGCCGATTGTTGGGTTGTGCGAATGGTTCAGCGTCGATATCAAAATACAAGTGTTTTAGCTACATCAGAAATTTATATGCAAATTGATTTCAAAGGTTTTTCTGGATTGGGAAGTAATCCAATTAATTTGATTCGATTTAATGTTCCTGGCTATGAGCCAATCAGCGCGAATCCAGCGCCAATTTCTCCATTTGAAAGATACGAATGAAATTAGGAAATTTTGTTGTTTGTTCTCTAGCGTTAGCAACTTTTGCTCAAGCGTGTCTTGCTCAAAATAAAGCACAACCAATTGATGAGGTTGTGGCGATTGTTGATACAAGTTTAATTACTAAAGTTGAGTTAAACGCAAGAATTAGTCAAATTGAAAAGCAATTTAAGGCAAGCAATAGACCGTTGCCCCCAGCTCCTGAATTAAAAAAACAAGTGCTTGAGCGTTTGATTTCTGAAAAGATTCAAGAGGGTTTGGCGAGAGATACAGGTATTAAAGTTAGCGATAAAGAGCTGGAAAAAATTATTGAAAATATCGCGGCTCAAAACAAAACAACTGTTGATGGCTTGAAGGCGAAGATCGAAAAAGAGGGCTTAACTTTTAGTAAATACAAACAAGACTTACGTAAAGAGGTGCAAATTTCTAGGCTGCGTGAGCGTGATGTCGATGCAAGAGTTCAAATTAGTGATGCTGAAGTTGATGGTTATATTGCTGAAAAAAATCGTAGCAGAATGAGTGCTGCAAGTAATGAAGAAGTTGCTTTGGCGCAAATTGTGGTGCCAGTTACCTCGGGGGCCAGTGATTCTGAGGTGTTAGCAGCGAAGGCTAAGGCAGAGGATATCTTAAGGCATGCAGGTAATGAGAAGGATTTCTTGGCTTATGCAAAGAAAATTGCTGTAGCCGGTTCAGGTCTACGTACTGAAGACTTAGGTTCAAGAACGTTTGATCGCTTGCCACAACTTTTTGTGGAAGCTTCTCAGGGTATTGCAGCTAATCAATTAATCCCACGTGTTTTACAAAGTGCCGCGGGTTTCCATGTGGTTAAAGTAATTGGTCGTAAGGGTTCGCCTGTTCAAGAAAGTATTGTAATTACTCAAACGATGGCTCGCCATATTCTCTTGCGCCATCGTGTGGGCATGACGGATGCTGATGCTGAGCGTCGCTTAAATATTTTTAAAGAGCAAGTAAAGGTGAAAGCTGCTGATTTTGGACAGTTGGCACAAAAATATTCTGAAGATGGCTCAGCTCCTAATGGCGGGAAGCTTGGTTGGATGTCGCCAGGAGAGTTGGTGCCAACTTTTGAGCAGGCTATGAATAAGTTGTCGATTGGTGAGGTCAGCGCTCCTGTTAGGACAGAATTTGGTTGGCATTTAATTCAAGTGCTTGAGCGTCGCCAAACACAATTATCTGCTGATAAGCAACGTGAGTATGCTCGTGCAGCTTTGCGTGAAAAAAAGCTTGATCAGGCATATGACGATTGGATAAGACAGATTCGCGATGCGGCAACTGTAGAAATTCGTCAGATTGATTGAAGATGATTCATCTTGCACTAACAACGGGGGAGCCTGCTGGTATTGGTCCAGAGATTAGTGTTAAAGCTGCAAAATTATTTTTAAAAAATCATACAGATGTAACGATTCACTTGTTAGGGCATCGTGGCCTATTGGATTATTCCGATGAACCTCGATTGTTAGTTGAGGACCATCAGTTAGCTAAGCCAGTGACTCCTGGTACGCTGGATGTATTAAATGCCCCATATGTTTTAAGTTTATTAAATACTGCTATTGAAGGATGTCAATCGGGCGCTTACCATGCAATGGTAACGGCTCCTATACATAAAGGTATTATTAATCAGTCGGGCCTTTATTTCACAGGGCATACAGAGTATTTAGCCGAGCAATGTGGCGTGCCACTTGTAGTCATGATGTTGTGTGGCCATCCTTTTTTTGAGACAAAGCTATTGCCTGAGCAATTAAGGGTTGCTTTAGTGACGACCCACATTCCTTTGCAAGATGTTTCAAGTGTTATTACCCCTGGCTTATTAGAGCAAACAATTCGTATTTTGCATGTCGATATGAAGAGTAAATTCGGCATTCAAGACCCGTTGATTTATGTAACAGGGCTTAATCCTCATGCTGGGGAGTCTGGCCACATCGGCAAAGAGGAGTTGAATGTCATTGAGCCTGTTGTGCGTAAGATGCGCTCTTTAGGAATAAAAATTGAAGGGCCATTTGCTGGTGACACAATTTTTAGTCCTAAAAACCTAATGGCAGCCGATGTTGTTTTGGCGATGTACCATGACCAAGGTTTGGCGCCGTTTAAATTTGCAACTTTTGGCTCTGGTGTGAATGTGACTTTGGGGTTGCCAATTATTCGCACATCAGTTGACCATGGTACTGCATTGGATTTAGCAGGGCGTGGGGTTGCTGATATATCAAGTATGTTATCGGCCCTAAGTCTGGCCAAACAATTAGTAAGGAATTCTGGTGGCTCATCAAGCTCGTAAACGTTTCGGTCAGCACTTTTTAGTTGATGCTGGCATTATTCATTCAATTATCCGAGTGATTGACCCTCAGTTAGAGGATGCAGTAATTGAGATTGGGCCTGGGTTGGGGGCTATGACTAAGCCTTTGCTAGCGCATTTAAATAAGATGGCAGTTGTTGAGTTGGATAGAGATTTAGTGAAGCGTTGGCAGGCTGAAAATATATCTAAGCTCACTATTTTTGAGGCGGACGCTTTAAAGTTTGATTTTGTAGAGTGGGCTAGAAATGCTCGATCAGAAGTTCAGCAAGAGCGCGCTGCTGGTCGCGTACTCATTGTTGGAAATTTACCTTACAACATCTCTTCACCATTACTCTTTCATTTGATGGATGCTGCGGCAGATGTGGATGAACAAGTTTTTATGTTGCAGGCAGAGGTTATAGAGCGCATGGTGGCTGGCCATGGATCTTCTGAATATGGACGTTTGTCTGTGATGCTTCAATCACGATATGTTCTTGAAAATGTTTTAGATGTCCCGCCGGAGGCCTTTGATCCTCCCCCTAAGGTCGATTCTGCCATTGTCCGGATGACGCCTAGGACTGATCTAATATTGTCCCCTAAAGAGTATCAGGCTTTAGAGGAGTTGGTATCTATGGCTTTTGCTCAGAGGAGAAAGGTGCTTAGAAATAATTTATCTAGTGTAAAAAACCAATTAAATTTATCAGATGAGATCTTAAGTCAGCGCGCCCAAGATATCTCTGTTGCAGATTACATTAGTTGGGCTTGTAAGCTGGCGCATCAATAACGCGCATCTCTTTTTCAATCCATTCTTCCATAGCTGTGTGTAGTGCACCAGCAGATTTATCTGCTGAGCTAATGGCTGGGCCAATGGATACAGTAATTTTCCCTGGATATTTTAAGAAGCCATTCTTAGGCCAGCAGTGGCCAGCATTGTGCGCAATGGGTATGACCCAAGCATTGGTCGCATTTGCTAGACGTGCTCCGCCTTTTAGATAGTTTGTATTCGCGCCTACTGGAGTTCTGGTTCCTTCAGGAAAAATAATAATCCAGAGTCCTTTAGATAAATATTTTTTGCCCTGTGAAGCAATTGAATGTGAGGCAGCGGCACTCTTGGAGCGGTTGATATGGATCATTCTTAGCATGCCAAGCGCCCATCCAAAAAATGGAACCCATAGTAACTCGCGTTTAAAAACAAAGCACAATTGTTTTGGCATGAGTGCCAGCAAGGCAATGGTTTCCCAGGCCGATTGATGTTTTGACATGAGAATAACGGGCTGATCCATCATGGCAATGACGTTCTCCATGCCGATGATTTCATAGTCAATGCCGCATAAATATTTGGCTAAAGCCGTAACGGTGATATTCCAACCTTTTACCAATTCATAACGTTTCTCAGCGCTCATAAAGGGAAATGCAATGAAACACATGACGGCGTAAATTGGCGTGAAAACCAATAAAAAAGAGAAAAATAAAAGTGATTTAATAAAAATCATGTGCGCTGAATGAAGTGGTTAGCAAAGGCCATTAAATCTTTGTGGATGGCGGTGTAGGGTGGTAGAGCTCCGGAAGCGCGAGCTTTTTCGCCTTTACCAGTTAAAACTAGGTGGGGCTCTGCCCCTAACAGAACACCTGCGGTTAAATCCCTGACGCTATCTCCCACAATAGGGGTGCCTGTAATTGAAATCCCATAGCGCTCAGATATTTGTTCCATCATGCCAGGTTTGGGCTTTCTGCAATTGCAGTTGTCTACATCGGTGTGAGGGCAAAAGAATATGGCATCAATATGGCCGCCAAATTTACTGAGTAAACGATGTAGTTTTTCATGGATAGCATTTAGCGTATCCATGTCATATAAGCCTCTGCCAACGCCAGATTGATTGGTTGCTACAACGATATGGTAGCCAGCTTGGTTAAGTTTAGCTATAGCTTCTAGGCTGCCAGGAATGGGGATCCATTCATCGGGAGACTTGATATAGTGATCGCTATCTTCATTAATAACTCCATCCCTATCTAGGATGATCAATTTTGAAGGATGAATTTTGGCGACCATATTAAGCAGCTAATTTCCCGATATCTGCGATACGATTCATGGCTTGATGCATTTCAGACAGCAATGCTAAGCGATTATCTCTAAGCGCTGTATCTGGATCCATCACCATCACATCATTGAAGAACCCATCAACTTGATGACGTAATGATGCAAACGATTGCAGTGCTAATGTAAAGTTACCTGCTTGAAAAGCAGTCTGCACTTGAGGCATGACTTTATCTAATGCTTTGGCTAAAGCTTTTTCTGCCTCTAGCTTAAATAAGGAAGCATTAAATTTTTCAGGGATAGCAAAATCCACTTTTTTCAAAATGTTACCAATGCGCTTATTGGCTGCAGCTAATGCCGTTGCCTCTTCAAGTTGGCTAAACTGTCTAACAGCAGCCAAGCGTTCTAGGATATCGTCAAAGAAAGCAGGGGCTTGGCTAACAACTGATTCCACTTCATTTGTTGAGAAGTTTTTCCCATCTACACCCTGATCTTTTAAGTAAGCTCTCAATCGGTCAAGGATGAAGTTGTGAATAACCTCAACTTTGGCAGTTTCGGAAACTTCTGCTTGAGAAAATTGTTGGAGTGTGTGGTTAATTAACTCTATAACACTTAACTTGATTTTCTTCTCTACCAAAATTCGGCAAATACCTAATGCGTGGCGACGTAAAGCAAATGGATCTTTTTCGCCTGTTGGTGCAAGGCCAATACCCCAAATGCCAATTAGTGTTTCTAACTTATCTGCAAGCGCTAATACGGTGCCAACTTCTGTTTTAGGAAGTTCATCACCAGAAAATCGTGGTGCATAGTGTTCCATGCAAGCCGCTGCAACATCTGGGTGCTCGCCATCATTTAATGCATAGTAACGACCCATGATGCCTTGTAGCTCTGGGAACTCGCCAACCATGTCTGTTAATAAGTCAGCTTTAGCGATTTTGGCAGCTTGTTCAACGAGCGCTGTTTCAATTTTCGAACCATTAGCCTTGAGTGATTGGCTAATGAGCGCCCCAATTTGCTTGACGCGAGTAGTTCGCTCTAACTGTGTGCCCAATTTATTGTGATACACCACTTTAGATAATAGGCTTGCTCTATCAGCTAAAGATTTTTTCTTGTCTTGTTCGTAGAAAAATTTTGCATCGGCAAGACGTGGTCTAACTACTCGTTCATTACCTGAAATAATCGCTTCTGGCGTTGATGTTTCAAGATTGGACACAATTAGGAATTGATTGCTAAGTTTCCCATTGGCATCTGTTAATGCAAAATACTTTTGATTAGTTTGCATCGTCAGAATAAGACATTCTTGAGGAACGCCTAAGAATTCTTTTTCAAATTCACATGTGTAGACCACAGGCCATTCAACAAGAGCGCAAACTTCTTCCAATAAAGACTCAGGCATCAGAACTGTTTGATCCTTGGCTGCTTGTTGTAGGGACTCACGGATTTTGTCTAAACGAGACTCAAAGCTAGCAATAACTTTCCCTGATGTTTCTAGCTGAGTTGCATAGTTATCAGCGTGCGTTATTTTGATAGGGCCGGTAGATAAGAAACGATGACCAAGTGTGATGTCTTGAGACCTTAATCCTAGTGATTGAATGGCTACTTGCTCTGACCCATGGAGTGCTAGTAAGCCATGAGCGGGTCTCACAAACTCAACATCTTGTACAGCTGGTGTGCCCGGGGCTATTTGATAGCGCATCACTTTAGGTATCGGAAGCTTCGCTAAAGTTTGGTCGATAGCTTGCTGTAAGCCAGAGGCTAAATCAACCCCAGTTACTTGGACTGTTAAGTAAAACGCTTCAGATTTGTCTTTTCCTTGGCGACTAAGATCTTCAACGCGTGTATCAGGGAAGCCTAAGGATGCTAATTTTTTGAGTAGCGGAGGTGTTGCCTGCCCATTGGTATCGAGAGCAATCGATACTGGCAATAACTTTTCTTGAACTGAACGATTGGGTGCTTTGGCTAGTACATTCGTGATATGAACAGCTAGTCGGCGCGGTGTGGCATAACTTGTACTAACGCTAGTTTCAGTTAATAGACCAGCTAGTTGTAGTTGTTGAGTAATACCTTCTGAAAAACTTTGGCCCAGACGTTTTAGGGCTTTGGGAGGTAATTCTTCAGTAAATAGTTCGAGTAGTAGGGGCGCTTGACTCATTTTGCACCTCCTTGTTTATGACACATAGGAAAGCCTAATTTCTCTCTGGAATCGTAGTAAGCCTGAGCAACACTTCTAGATAAATTACGGATGCGTGCAATATAAGCAGCTCGCTCAGTGACTGAAATAGCGCCTCTGGCATCCAATAGATTAAATGTGTGTGCTGCTTTTAAAACCATTTCGTATGCAGGTAATGCGAGAGGAATTTCCATTAAACGTTTAGCTTCATTCTCGTAATTGCCAAATTGCTGGAATAGTAGCTCTGCGTTTGAGTATTCAAAATTGTAAGTGGATTGTTCTACTTCATTTTGATGGTAAACGTCACCGTAGCTAACACCATCAGTCCAAACCAAGTCATACACATTCTCTACTTTTTGTAGATACATGGCTAAGCGTTCTAGACCGTAGGTAATTTCGCCCAAAATGGGTTTGCAGTCGATGCCGCCAACTTGTTGGAAATAAGTGAATTGGGTCACCTCCATACCGTTTAGCCAAACTTCCCAACCAAGACCCCATGCGCCAAGTGTTGGATTTTCCCAGTCGTCTTCAACAAAGCGAATATCGTTTTGTTTTAAATCTAAACCTAGAGCTTCTAAGCTGCCAAGATAAAGATCCAAAATATTTTCTGGAGCTGGTTTTAATACAACTTGGTATTGATAGTAATGTTGAAGGCGATTTGGATTTTCACCATAGCGACCATCTTTTGGTCTGCGCGATGGTTGCACATAAGCGGCCTTCCAAGGCTCTGGGCCTAGAGATCTCAAGAAGGTGGCGGTATGAGATGTGCCAGCCCCGACTTCTAAGTCAACGGGTTGTAGTAGGGCGCAACCTTGTTGGTCCCAATAGTTTTGTAGTGTAAGAATGATTTGCTGAAAGGTAAGCATATGATAGGTTTCCTGAACCTGCCAATTTTACCTTCCTTGTGGCACTTAGTAGGACTTTTTATTGCTATACCAAGCCCATAGCAAAAGACTGAAACAAAATACCAAAATTGGGATGTTTTGCCATTGAACAAAGGGCGTTTTCCCTTGATATGCTTGAACTTCTGCTTTTAGAGTTATTTGAGTAAATTCTGGCACTTGAGCAATCACCTTTCCTTGGTGATTGATGATGGAGCTGATGCCTGTATTGGTGGCGCGAACACTAGGAATGCCTGTCTCAAGTGATCTTAATTGAGCTAAACGTAATTGTTGTTTAGAAGCTTGACTATCACCAAACCACGCTAGGTTTGTGAGGTTAATCCATAAATGATGGGGGGTGTTATGTTGACGTTTAGCTAACTCGCTGCCAAAAGCATCCTCATAGCAAATCGTGATGCCAGCATGAATCGTTTGATTTTCTTGCTTCATGGAGAAAGGAGCTTGATGGGTCGGTCCCCGATAAAAATCTCCTAGAGGCATATGCATCGCATTAACGAACCATTTAAAGCCAAAGGGGATAAATTCGCCAAAAGGTACTAAATGCATTTTGTCGTATCTGTAATAGTCTAGATCCGGACCTAAACCCAATGCTGAATTGGCATATTGGTTGTTTCCTGGCTCACCAACTACGCCTGCCACAATATATTTTTGGCGAGCCAAATTTCTTAGTGCATCTTTGTCGATTTGATTTTCGCTAACTGGAAAAGCTGTTTCAGGAATAAGCACTAGTTGCGCATTGCTTTGCGCAATTGCTTGTTGGTAGAAATTAATTTGGTGCTGAATGTAGGTGGGATTAAATTTTAAGCTTTGTGAAAAGTTTCCTTGCACCAGTTCAATTTGTACAGGTTGTCCAATGGGGGTGGTGAAGTTTAAAAAACTGAGTGCATAAGCAGTCGCTAGGCCGATGCTTGTTATAAATACTTTTTTAAACCAAGGCACTTTTTTTTCGCTGATAAATCCAGCCAACAAGATGGTGGCAAAGCAAGTTGCTAGACCTCCAGCTAAAGGTGCTAATGAATAAAAGGGGCCATTTATTTGTGATTCAGCAATGCCTGACCATGGGAAGCCAGTTAATAAATAACCTCTTAACCATTCGCTGATAGTCCATGTGGCGGATAGTGTGAATATCCGTAGCAACGGCTTTTCTATTCTAGAAGCAATGCTTACTGCCGTTGCCCAAAATATGGCTAGGTACGCGGATAAGGCAAATACAGCAAATATCGCTAGTGGGGCAAACATGTGCCCTATATCGTGAAGGCTGATATAGATCCACCATAAAGCACTTACAAAGTAACCTAGGCCAAAGATCCAGGCTTGTCGAAATGGGCGGTCACTAATAAGTGCCGCATGAATAAATAAAGCTAAATCTAGGATGAGCCACCAACCTCCTAGGGGGAGCTCGGTTAGCCAAGCGCCAATGCTGCCTAAAAAGAAAAAGTAAAAAGCTTTAATCAATTCTGAGGTGGGAGGCTAGAAGAATATGAATTTGACTAGCGTCTGCTCTTTGAACTTCAAAGTGAATATTTTCAATATCTATGGATTCACCTTTATGAGGTACTCTGCCAAAATGTTTTAAAACGAATCCAGCGATAGTGTCATTATCTTCATCAGCAAAAGAAGTGCCTAGTGCTTGGTTGACTTGTTCTAATTCAGTGAGACCCCTGATACGGTATTTGCCAGCTTCTGCTTGAATAATATTGTCTTCAATATCATCCGTATCGTGTTCATCTTCAATGTCACCAACGATTTGCTCGAGCACGTCTTCAATTGTGAGTAGGCCAGCAACCCCACCATACTCATCAACAACAATTGCTAGATGGTTGCGGTGTTCCCTGAAGTCTTTTAATAAAACACTTAAGCGTTTTGATTCTGGAATAAAAACGGCAGGACGTAGCCAGTCTCTTATTTGGAAGTTATCTTCTTGGGCGTGACGTAATAGGTCTTTAGCTAATAGGATGCCAATAACGTTATCTCGGTTGTCTTCGTAAACAGGGAAACGTGAATGGGCGGCTTGAATAACCTGTGCAATTGTTTCATTGAGTGATGCGTTAATGTCAATCCAGTCAATTTGAGATCTTGGCACCAAAATATCTCTGGCTGCTAACTCATTCACCTGAAAGACCCCCTCAATCATCGCTAGGGCATCTGCATCAATAAGACCTTCTTGTTGAGCCTCTCTAAGAGTCTCCAACAGTTCAGTGCGACGCTCTGAAGGCGTTGCTGGAGTGGGAGAAAGTAGATCGCTTAAGCGATCTAAAAGACTTCGTGGCTCGGGTTCTGATGACATAATTTCCAAGGATAACCCATTTATATGAAATTATTCATATGGATTGGGTTGTTTGAGGTTTTTTAAAATCGCAACTTCTAATTTTTCCATCGCTTCGGCTTCGACCTCATCCTCATGATCAAACCCTTGTGCATGTAATGTGCCATGTACGGTGAGGTGCGTTAAATGCTGCAAAAAAGTCTTTTTTTGTTCTTTAGCTTCTTTTTCTACAACAGCAGGGCAAATGATGATGTCTGCGTGTAAGTGGTCTATGCCTGGTTGCTCTTCATAGGGGAAGGTTAGTACGTTCGTGGCGTAATCTTTCTGTCGGTAAGCAGCGTTTAGTTTGCGACCTTCTGCTCTACCTACAAAGCGAATGGTTAAGGTGGCTTCCTCTAAAAGAGCGGCCTGAACCCATTTTTTTATTTTTGGTCTTGTAATTTGGGTACGCCATTTTTCTGCTAGTGCAGCGGTAGCAAATTGAATATCCAGCGTTAGATCGTGAGGTTTTTTCTTCATTCTTTTATAAGGAGTTCACCACGCAGAGAGTGTGGCATAGCCTCTGTAATGGTTACAGCAATTAATTTTCCAAGTAGGCGCTTCGCTTGATCTGTGTTCACATCAATTAAGACCACACGACCATTCTCTGTTCTACCTTGAAGATGTTGACCATCTCTTGCCATGCTCTCCATCATGACTGTTTCTATATGGCCCACCATCGATTGATTAATTTCCCAAACATGCTCATCTATTTTTGTGACGAGTTGTTTAAGGCGCGCATTTTTTACGTCTTTAGGGGTGTCATCTGGAAGGTTGGCAGCAGGGGTGCCAGGACGTTCGCTATAAATGAAGCAGTAACTATTGTCAAACTTAACTTCTTCAACTAGCTTCATGAGCTGATGAAAGTCCTCATCAGTTTCGCCAGGGAAGCCAACAATAAAATCGCTAGAAATGACTAAATTAGGTCGGATAGCTTTTAGTTTTTTAATAACACTCTTATATTCCAACACCGTGTAGCCGCGCTTCATGCCTGCAAGAATGCGATCTGAACCATGTTGAACTGGTAGATGCAAATGATTAACCAATTTGGGTATCTTTTTATAGGCATCAATCAGACGTTGTGTAAATTCTTTAGGGTGACTCGTTGTAAATCTAATGCGCTCTACACCTGGGATTTCTGCCACATACTCTAAAAGTAATGCAAAGTCAGCGATTTCATCTGTGCCCTGCATAGTTCCTCTATAGGCATTCACATTCTGACCTAGCAAATGAATCTCTTGTACGCCTTGTTGTGCAAGCCCTGCAATTTCAGTTAATACATCTTCAAATGGACGGGAAACTTCTTCTCCACGCGTATAAGGAACCACGCAGTAACTACAATATTTAGAGCAGCCTTCCATGATCGATACATATGCTGCTCCTCCCTCTACTCGAGCAGGCGGTAGGTTGTCGAATTTCTCAATTTCAGGAAAACTAATATCTACTTGAGAGACGCCAGTCTTCTTGCGTGCATGAATGAGTTCAGGCAAGCGATGCAAGGTCTGAGGACCAAAAACTATGTCAACATAAGGTGCTCTTGTAACAATATGTTTGCCTTCTTGGCTGGCAACGCAGCCGCCAACGCCAATTAATAAGTCTGGCTTATTTGCTTTTAATTCCCGTAAGCGACCTAAGTCTGAAAATACTTTTTCTTGAGCCTTTTCTCTGACGGAGCAGGTGTTAAGAAGAATCACATCAGCATCTTCAGGTTGATCTGTTTGGATAAGACCTTCTTTTGCATTGAGCACATCTGCCATCTTGTCTGAATCATATTCATTCATTTGGCAACCGAAGGTACGGATATAAACTTTTTTCATTGTTGCTGACTTAGAGTAATTGGAAGGCAATCATGGCGATGATTGTTGGAGGTAATGCTGCAAGAAATAAATTCAATGCCGATACACTTCCTTCGGGGAAGTGCTCTCTTAAAATCGATAGACCGGCTGGGTTTGGTGCGTTGGCAATAACCGTTAGACCACCACCCGTGATGGCTCCTGCAACTAATGAGTATTTGAAGGCCTCGCTGGTGCCTTCTACTAATGAACCTAAATAAGTTAGTGCGGCATTGTCAGTGATCGCTGTTAAACCGATAGCTCCAAAAAATACTAAAACGCTATCGAGCTTTACTAGTAATGGTTGTAACCACCACTGTTGGAGGCCGCCAAGCACGACTAATCCAGCCAAAAAGAAGGCCACCAGCAAAGCTTCTTTTAACAGTAATGGATTCTGGTGTTTGGGGTAAGCATGGGTGTATCCCATGAAAAATAAGAGCATGCCCATGAACACCACAGGGTGGTGGGCAAACACAACGATGCCAATTAAAAATAGTAAATGAACACCACTAACGCTTAATGGGATTTTCTCTTCTTGGGCGGGAGAGGATTCATTCATTGGTAAGAGCTTATGGCAAAGTGTGGTGACTAATAATGTATTAATCAATACAACCCCAATTGTTTTTAGGCCAAACGTTTGGAACACAAAGCTAGTACTCCAGCCCCATGTGTTGGCCACCATCAAAATGGGTGGCGCTGCAAAATTTGTTAAAGCCCCTCCGATGGAGATATTTACAAATAATGCCCCGATCGTTAGGTACAGTAATTTGGTGTTTTTGCTTTTGCTAAAAACTTCCTCTTTGAGAAGAAGCGCCGCTAGAGTCATGGCTGCGGGTTCGGTAATAAAAGATCCCAATAAAGGTACCAAGCTTAAAGTGATGAAGTAATTGCTAGTTTGTTTATTAACCCCTGTAAGAGCACTAACCCCTAAGCTGGTATACCTAACAAAACTTGAGGCCAATACTAAAATTGGTTTGCTGGCTGATACAACCATGATGGCAAACACAAACAAAGGTTCTGTGTAGTTGCGGCTTTCTAGATACTCAATGGCTGGACGATAGTTTCCATAGATTAATGCCATACCAATCACTAAAACTAAAGCCCAAAAACCAAAAACTGTTTCAACTTCACCAGCTAAATGCCAAAGACCAGAATGATTGGGGTATTTATGGGCTAAATGCTCAAAGAATGATGCCGAAAATGTGTGCAAGATCGCGACACAAAATAGTGCTGTGGCAAGTAGTTCTATGTGAGTTGCTGGCATAAATGGTTAATTTAGTAGATTAGTTATATTTTACGTGGCTAAAAAAGCAAAACCGCCTAATAAAGGCGGTTTTTGCGGAGATTTATTAGATTATGGTCGTAAATACGCATATTTTTGCTTGTATTGAAGGTTGGCTACTTCAGCAACCCCAGACGGTACAATTTTTGCCTCTAGCACCACTTGTTCTTTAGGGATCCGTCTAGCCTCAAGTGTGTTGTTACATACTTTGAATTCAACGCCTCTACTAGCTAGTTCACCGATGGGGCCTGCAAATTTAGTGCCAGACATGTTTTCGGCACCTTCTAGTAAGAAATCAATGCCAGGGCCATGCGTTACAACTACGATCTTTGTGGTTGGATCGGCATTTAAATGATTGCGAATATTGCCAATCGCCCGGCTAGCTTGTTGAATGCCCTCATTCAGGTGATAAACCACCTTCACTGGCTCTGCTGCAGCACAAAGAGAGCCAAAACTAAGGAGGGCGCTAAGAAGGATTCGTTTAAGCCAAGTATTCATAGGACATAGTCTAAATGAAAACGGCTCACATAGGTGAGCCGTCAGTATTTGGTGGCGAATCAGGGATTCGAACCCCGGACCTGCGGATTATGATTCCGTCGCTCTAACCGGCTGAGCTAATTCGCCAAAGACCGGTATTCTAGCATAGGAGTGGGGTTGGGGGAAAGAAGCTAGGTAATAAAAAAGCCACCCGAAGGTGGCTTAAAGGACTGCTAAGGAAACTTATTAGAAACCTACTGTGTAAGTAGCTAATGCTGTTGTTGAGCTAGTAGATTGGAATGCTTCTTGTCTAACTGTTGCATTCAAGCCTAAACGCTGAGTTTTATCGATGTCGTAATAAACACCAGCAGAAACTACTGGGCGTGTTTTTTGCACATTTGAGTTAAACGCTGTTGTATTAGCGCCAGCAGAGTACTGACCAATATTGTGGTTTAAGTCGTGTTCAACACCAGCAGACACCATAAATGATGTTTCAGTATCAATCTTGCCGCTTAACTTGGCGCCCGCCATAGCTGTTGTGGATTCTTGGTGAAGGCTGTCATAAGTCAAACCACCAGAACCAGCTTCAGTGTAGCCAGCACGGTTAATACTTGTGTATTTAACGCCTACATATGGTGCAGCAATTAAGCCACCTTCAACAGGAAGGCCATAGCTAGACACTGTAGAGATGCCACGCATACGTAATTGAGCTGTACCAGCGTTAGTTGATGAGCGAGTTACCTCAACATCTTTATCGCCATAGCCTGCAGATACTTTCACTTCGTACCCAAGACCGTCATTACGTTCAGCCCAAGCACCGAATACACCAAATAATGGGTTGCTGTTGCTTAACTTAATACCATCAGGGTTTTGAGTTGATAGGTTTTGGTCTACCCAGGCACCTAAACGAATGTTCTTGTCATACTTGTATGAACCAATTAACAAACCTGATGTCGTTGTTGTTTCTGGTGAGTTAGTTACTGAATAGCGACCACCTGTTGATAAGCAGAAACCTTCTTTATCAAACACGTTACAGTCATAAGACAAGCCAGCATTTAGAGCAGCTGTTTGAACGTTATAGGCAGAGCGAAGTGCGTACGCGTTAGGGGCTAAATTAACTGACGAACCATATGAATCCAAGATAGCCCAAAAGTATGCTGTTCCTGTTTGCAGAGGACAGTTACTAGGACAATCCTGAACCGCATTTAAAGAACCAGACCAATATGCAATTGATACGCTTGGTGAGGAGTTGATTGTGTTAGTTGATGTTCCGTAAGCAAATTGTACTGAGGGGCTAGTGGCTGAAGGTGGATTTGAGCGGAAATATCCTAATTGATATCTAACTTGATTTGCCAAATCAATAGCTAATGATGAGTTACCCCACCATGGCATTGCAGTACTATTAAAAATAGATGTGTCACTAGCATAAGTTTGCTCAGCAGTAACGCCAATGTTATAGGTGATGCCGCCAGATGTAACACTAACTGTAGTTGCTGATACCTGACCAATTAATAAATTCCCAGCAACAAAAGCAGAAGCAATCGCAACATTTCTTAATTTCATTATTTTTTCCCTAAGTATTTAATTAGTATTGCTAATTTTTATAATTGCAGGATTATTACAAATGGTTTCTTCAAAAACTGACGATTACTGACACTGTGCTTATTTAGATTTAGTGCATCAAGATATTTAAAAAATGGGCAATAAAAAACGGCAGCCTTTAAGGCTGCCGTTCCACTTTTCTAACTACTGACTAGTAATTAGTCACCAGCATAGATATCTACGTCTTTTGTTTCACGCATGAACAATGTACCGATAACCAATGTCATCGTAGCGATGATGATTGGGTACCAGAGACCGTAGTAAATATTACCGTTTTGTGCCACAAGAGCAAACGAGATAGTTGGTAGCAAGCCACCGAACCAACCGTTACCAATGTGATATGGCAATGACATTGATGTGTAACGAATACGTGTTGGGAACAACTCTACTAAGTAAGCAGCGATTGGACCGTACACCATTGTTACCAAGATCACCAAGTAAACAAGCAATGCTAGAACAGCAGGGATATTTACTTGAGCTGGGTCAGCTTTAGCTGGGTAGCCAGCAGCATTTAAAGCCTCACGAACAGCTTTCTTAAATGCAGCATCTTTAGCTTTAGCTTCATCAGCTGGAAGACCTTTTGATGTGTAACCTTCGATTTCAACATCACCAATTTTCACTTTAGCAATAGAACCTGCTGCTGCGCCAACAGTTGAGTAGCTAGCAGAGTTACTTGCCATCACTTGTTTTGCGATATCGCAAGAACTTGTGAACTTAGCTGTACCTGTTGGGTTGAATTGGAATGTACATTCTGATTCATCAACAGTGATAGTTGCTGGGGATGAAGCCATCGCTTTTTCTAATGCTGGGTTGGCATAGTGTGTCAACGCATTGAATACTGACAATGGAGTATTTGGAATGTAAGTGATGATGGCAAGCAACAAGCCCAACATGATGATGAGTTTGCGACCAATGCGGTCAGACAACGCACCAAACACGATGAAGAATGGCGTACCAATTACTAGTGAGCCTGCGATCAACAAGTTAGCTGTTTTAGCATCTACTTTCAAAACTTGAGTTAAGAAGAATAGAGCGTAGAACTGACCTGTGTACCAAACCACAGCTTGACCAGCAACTAGACCAAACAAAGCCAAGATAACAATCTTCATGTTTTTCCATTGACCGAAAGCTTCTGTCAATGGAGCTTTAGAAGTTGTACCTTCTGCTTTCATCTTTTGGAATGCTGGAGATTCGTTCATAGATAAACGAATATATACAGATACCGCTAAAAGGCCGATTGATACTAGGAATGGAACGCGCCATCCCCAGTCTTCAAACGCTGGACCTGTAAATTCACGTGTGAACAAAATCACTAACAATGAAAGGAATAGGCCAAGAGTTGCAGTTGTTTGAATCCAAGCAGTGTAGGCACCACGTTTACCGTGCGGAGCATGCTCAGCCACATAAGTAGCTGCACCACCGTATTCGCCACCCAAAGCCAAACCTTGCAACATACGCAAGATGATCAAGATAACTGGAGCTGCTGCACCAATCACCGCATAGCCTGGTAACAAGCCTACGACAAATGTTGCGCCACCCATGATCAAGATCGTGACCAAGAATGTGTATTTACGACCAATCATATCGCCAAGGCGACCGAACACTAAAGCTCCGAAAGGACGTACGATGAAGCCCGCTGCGAAAGCTAGCAAAGCAAAAATGAACGCAGAACCTGCATCAAGACCAGCAAAGAATTGCTTAGCGATGATGGCAGCTAGCGAACCGTAAAGGTAAAAGTCGTACCACTCAAAAACCGTTCCCAACGATGATGCAAAAATAACTTTGCGCTCTTCGGCGGTCATCGGCGCGGCTGCAGTTTTAGCCATGATTCCTCCTAGTTATTAATTAAAAAGACTCTATAGATATAGAACCTCAGAGGGCATCATTCTGTTTGGCACTTACTAAAGTCTGACGGGTTAGGGAAATCACTTATAAATCAGGGTGTTTGATGGTCTTTTTCTCGTATTTACGCATCTTTGAGGCATAAACCCATACTAAGAGTAGGTATATAAATAAGGCGCCTTGTGCGCCCCACCAGTATGTGAATTCCCAGCCAAAAAAGGAAAACCTTAACGCTTTTGGGGCAATGCCTACAAGCAATGTAGCTAAGAACCATATCAACAAAAGGATTTGCGTTAAGCGCTTATTCTTGGACCACGTTTTCATGCTCGACCTACTGGAAGATAGACTCTCATGCACGTACCGTATTTAAGAGGGTTTTCTTGGTAAATATTTTCAAGAATTTCTAATTTCCCACCGTGTTGAGCAGCAATCTCTTTAACGATCGCCAGGCCTAAGCCGCTTCCCTCAATATCGCTACCCAGAACTCTATAAAAACGCTCTAAAACACGTTGACGCTCTTCAGGAGGGATGCCTGGACCATTATCCTTTACTTCAATAATCAATATGCCTGGTCGATTTGAGTGGCGCACATTAACCGTGACGTAACCACCCTTGGGGGTGTATTTAATAGCGTTATCAATTAGGTTATTAAATAACTCCTTAAGCATGACTGGGTTGCCATACATTTGAAGTGCGCTGGAAGAAGACTCGTAGCCTAAATCAACCCCTTTTTCCCAAGATGTATTTAACCAACTCTTTGTAGCATCTTCAGCAGCTTGGGATAGATTAATAAGGATCTTCTCCGTTAAGTTGGAGGTGTTTTCCATTCTGGCTAGCGAAAGTAATTGTTGAACCAAATGGGTGGCTCTTGCAGAGCTATCTGCAATTTGCTCTAAAGACCTTTGTAGTTCTGCGGGACTGCTTTCACGTTGTGCGAGCTCAGCTTGCATTCTTAGGCCCGCTAATGGGGTTTTTAGTTGATGGGCCGCATCTGCGATAAAGCGTTTTTGCGATTGCACAGAATCTTCAAGTTGATACAACACATCGTTGAAGCTAGAGATTAGTGGCATGATTTCTTGTGGAGCAGCGCGCTCTTCAATAGGGCTTGTATCATCGACTGTGCGGTTACGAATTCTATTTTGCAGAGCGTTAAGAGGTGCTAACCCCCTTGTTAAACCAAACCAAACTAGTACGACGACGATTGGCAAAATAATGAATTGGGGAAGAATGACGCCTTTAATAATTTCATTAGCTAATTGAGATCTTTTTTCTAGCGTCTCAGCGACTTGAACAAGAATGAGCTTGTTGCTATTAATTTTGTTCGGTGGGATGTAAGTTGCGGCAATGCGTACATCTTCTCCGCTAACGCGGGCGTCTCTAAATGTCACCAAGCCAATTTGCAAGACATCATTTTCCTGGGGAAGCGGTAAGTCTTTATCGCCCGCAATCAGATGTCCCAGCCGATCGATCACTTGAAAATAAACCAAATCGTTTTCATCCGCTTTGAGAATTTGTCTTGCGGACATGGGTAGACTTAGTTGTGTTTTTCCATCAACTTCTTTAATTTGTTGTGCAAGTGCTTGAACAGTGTTTTCTAAGTTGCGATCAAATGGCGCATTAGAAATTGATTGTGCTACTAGGTATGTGACGGCAATACTCATTGGCCACAAAAGCAGGAGTGGTGCGAGCATCCAGTCTAGGATTTCTCCAAATAGAGAGCGTGGCCCTTTGTTAACAGGCCTAGCATCATAAGATTCCGGCGGCAGAAGTTGTTGCAGTTCTACATCGACTGCTGGGTTAACGTCTGCCATATGAATTAAGCAACAGGATCTTTAACTTGAGGGGCTTGAAATTTTTCTAAGCAATAACCAAGACCGCGAATAGTTGCAATACGAATGCCACCAATTTCAATCTTTTTGCGGAGACGATGTACGTACACTTCGATAGCATTGTTGCTAACTTCTTCACCCCATTCGCATAAGTGGTCAACCAACTGATCTTTAGAGACAAGGCGCCCTACTCGCTTTAATAAAACTTCAAGCAAGCCAAGTTCTCTGGCAGATAGTTCAAGCATTTTTTCGTCGATATAAGCGACTCGACCAACTTGATCGAATTGTAGAGGGCCATGTTTAACAACGGTAGGGCCGCCACCTGTGCCGCGGCGGGTTAGTGCCCTAACGCGCGCTTCTAATTCTGAGAGTGCAAAAGGTTTCGCCATGTAATCATCTGCGCCATTATCCAAACCTTTCACTCGCTCTTCTGTTGAGTCGGCAGCTGTCAGGATTAATACGGGAAGCATAGAGTTGCGTGAACGTAGGCGTTTTAATACATCCATACCTGTCATTTTAGGCAGGCCCAAATCTAGTATTAGCAGATCAAATGCTTGGGCAGATAGGGCTAAATCAGCCGATTGGCCATCTTTAACATGGTCTACTGCATAGCCCGATTGGCGTAATGAACGGGTTAAGCCATCAGCTAGGACGCTGTCGTCTTCAGCAATCAGTATTCTCATACAACCTTATCCGGTAATTCCTACAAATTAATAAGATCTTGCCTATATTTTTAGGCAAGATATTTATCTTTAATGCCTATATTCTAGCTAAGCATAAAAAATGCCTTGCACAGACTACTGTTTTTATATACAGTTATTACTGTGAATGCAGCAAATATGACAAAAATACACCTAATTTTAAATAAGGACGATTATGGAAGACCATAAGAAAAAATCTGGAAGTGCTCCAGCTGATATTGAAGGTATGAGTTCTGAGAAGCAGAAAGCCTTAAATGCAGCCCTAGCTCAGATTGAAAAGCAGTTTGGTAAAGGTTCCATTATGCGTTTGGGTGATAGTGATATTGCTCAAGATATTCAAGTGGTATCAACGGGTTCTTTAGGGCTGGATATTGCTCTAGGCGTTGGTGGCCTTGCTCGTGGACGAGTTATTGAGATTTATGGACCTGAGTCATCAGGCAAAACCACATTAACTTTGCATGCTGTAGCGGAAATGCAAAAACTAGGCGGTACCTGTGCTTTTATTGATGCTGAACATGCTTTAGATGTTCAATATGCAGCCAAATTGGGTGTTGATGTTAATAATTTATTGATTTCTCAGCCTGATACGGGTGAGCAAGCTCTAGAGATTGCTGATGCCTTAGTGCGATCAGGCTCTATTGACTTAATCGTGGTTGACTCTGTAGCAGCATTAGTTCCTAGAGCTGAAATTGAAGGCGATATGGGTGACTCCTTGCCTGGTTTGCAAGCTCGATTAATGAGTCAAGCCTTACGTAAACTAACGGGCACTATTAAGCGCACAAATTCTATGGTGATCTTCATTAACCAAATTCGTATGAAGATTGGTGTGATGTTTGGTTCGCCAGAGACTACAACAGGTGGTAACGCCTTGAAGTTCTACGCCTCTATGCGTTTAGACATTCGCCGTATTGGAAGTATTAAGAAGGGCGATGAAATCGTAGGTAATGAAACACGCGTCAAAGTGGTTAAAAATAAGGTATCACCCCCATTTAGAGAGGCTATTTTTGACATCATGTACGGTGAAGGAATCTCTCGCCAAGGTGAAATTATTGATTTGGGTGTTGAGTGCGATATCGTTGAAAAATCAGGCGCTTGGTATAGCTATAACGGTGATCGCGTAGGTCAGGGTAAAGATAATGCCCGTGAGTTCTTAAAAGAAAACCCTGAAATTGCTAAAGAAATTGAAGCAAAAATTCGTGAGAAATTAGGGGTTAAGGGCGGATCAATTATTTCCGTCGAAGAAATCGCTGATGCCTGAGGTTGCAGGCCCTAGCCTTATGGCAAGGGCTTTACGTTTTCTTTCACGTAGAGAGCATAGTAGGCAGGAGCTTCGCAAGAAGCTTCTGCCTCATGCAGCAGATAACCCAAATGCCTTAGACGATCTTTTGGATCGTTTAGAAAAAGAATCTTGGTTATCGAATGAAAGATATGCGGAAAGTTTAGTGCGTCGTAAATCCGAGCGTTATGGTTCTTTACGCATTGTTGATGAACTAAAGCAGCAGGCCATACCTATTGAAACTATCAATCGTTTAAGAGATGCTCTAAAAGAAAACGAAGGTGATAGGGCCTGGGCTTTATGGTCAAGAAAATATAGTGAAGTAATTTCTACAGATCCTAAAGAGCGAGCTAAGCAGGTGCGTTATTTGGTTAGCAAAGGATTTTCATTGGATTTGGTTATCAAAATCACTTCTGGCAGATATAACCCAACGTCAGAACGTGCGAGTTAGGGTTAACACCATCCTGGTGTAGACTGCGGTGATGTCTACCTCTGTTTCTCGACAATTAATTCATACTAGGCAAATTCATACCGAAGTCTTTCGCCGTGAGGATGGCTTGTGGGATATCGAAGCTAGCTTGCTTGATACCAAAGGTAAGGATTTTCATTTGGCTAGCAGCATGCGCTTAAAAGGTGAGCCAATTCATCATATGACGCTGGCTATTACCATTGATACTCAATTCAACATATTGGCAGCAAAAGCTATGTCTTTAGCTGTGCCATACCCTGGTTCTTGTGAGCTAATTGCCCCAGATTATAGTAAGTTAGTGGGTCTTAACTTAGTTTCTGGCTTCAGAGCTGCGGTAAAAGGTTTATTTAAAGGTATTAAAGGCTGCTCCCATATCACTGAGCTGTGCTCAGTATTGCCGACCGCAGCTATTCAAGGATTTGCTGGGGAAATACTCCAATCTAAGGTCGAGGAGGCGGCAGACCCTGCTCAAATGCCGTTTCAACTAAATGGATGCCATGCTTTACGAACAGATGGTGAAGTAGTTAAAAAACACTATAAAGTTTGGTATGGCGCGCCATTGGTAGCTCCAGAAATGCCAAAACTGGGGTCAAAAGGCTGAAAAGGAGATAATAGACAGCTTAGTTGTTAAAAATATACAGAGAAGACAGAGTTAAGTAAGTTAAAAACATTAGTATTTTGCGACTATTAAAGAGGGAGCCTCAATGAAGATCCATGAGTACCAAGGCAAGGAAATCTTGCGTCAATTTAATGTGCCAGTGCCAAATGGCGTATCGGCATTAACTGTAGATGAAGCTGTTGAAGCAGCTAAGAAATTGGGTGGCCCAGTATGGGTTGTTAAGGCCCAGATTCATGCAGGTGGCCGCGGTAAAGGTGGCGGTGTTAAGGTTGCTAAGAGCTTAGATGAAGTGAAGACATATGCATCTCAAATTTTGGGTATGCAATTAAAGACTCACCAAACTGGGCCAGAAGGTCAAAAAGTTCGTCGTTTATTGATTGAAGACGGCGCAGACATTAAAAAAGAATATTACGTTGGTATCTTGACTGACCGTGCAACACAATCAGTGGTTGTGATGGCTTCAAGCGAAGGCGGTATGGATATCGAAGAAGTTGCTGCAACAACTCCAGAAAAGATTATCAAAGTATTTGCGAATCCATTAGTTGGTTTGACAGATGCTGATGCTGCTAAGCTAGCTCAAGGTATTGGTGTTCCAGAAGCTTCACAAGCTCAAGCAAAAGCAGTTTTGCAAAGCTTGTACAAAGTGTATATGGATACAGATGCATCATTGGTTGAAATCAACCCATTGATTCTTGAAGGTAACGGCAATATCAAGGCGTTGGACGCTAAGTTCAACTTTGATTCAAATGCACTATTCCGTCACCCAGAAATCGTTGCGTACCGCGATCTAGATGAAGAAGATCCAGCCGAAGTAGAAGCTTCTAAATTCGATTTGGCTTACATTTCATTGGATGGCAACATCGGTTGTTTAGTGAACGGCGCTGGTTTGGCGATGGCTACGATGGACACCATTAAGTTGTTCGGTGGTGAGCCAGCTAACTTCTTGGACGTAGGTGGTGGTGCTACTGCTGAGAAAGTAACTGAAGCTTTCAAGATCATGTTGAAAAACAAAGATGTAAAAGCGATCTTGGTAAATATTTTCGGCGGCATCATGAAGTGTGATGTGATTGCGGACGGCGTGATTACTGCCTGTAAAGCTGTGAATTTGAGTGTGCCTTTGGTTGTTCGTATGAAAGGTACTAATGAAGAGCTCGGTAAGAAGATGTTGGCTGAATCTGGCCTGCCGATTATTAGCGCAGACACGATGGCTGAAGCAGCGACTAAAGCTGTTGCAGCAGTTAAGTAAGCCACGAAAGGAATTTAAATGTCTATTCTTATTAATAAAAACACACGAGTTATTACTCAAGGTATCACTGGTAAAACTGGTCAGTTCCACACTGAAAAGTGTCAAGAGTACGCAAACGGTAAAGAATGTTTTGTTGCCGGTGTGAACCCTAAAAAAGCTGGCGAGAAAATTTTTGATATTCCTATTTACGCATCAGTCAAAGAAGCTGCTGCAGAGACAGGCGCAACTGTTTCTGTAATTTATGTGCCACCTGCTGGCGCAGCAGCTGCAATTTGGGAAGCTGTTGAAGCTGATCTTGACTTGGCTATCTGTATTACAGAAGGTATTCCTGTTCGCGACATGTTGGAAGTTCGCAACAAGATGGCTGCTAAAGAAGCTAAGGGCGGTAAAAAGACTTTGTTATTAGGACCAAACTGCCCAGGTTTGATTACTCCTGATGAAATCAAGATTGGCATCATGCCAGGTCATATTCATCGTAAGGGACGCATCGGTGTAGTTAGCCGCTCTGGTACTTTGACTTATGAAGCTGTTGCTCAATTAACTGAAATTGGTCTTGGCCAATCTTCAGCGGTTGGTATTGGTGGTGACCCAATTAACGGTCTTAAGCACATTGATGTGATGAAGGCTTTTAATGAAGATCCAGATACAGATGCTGTCATCATGATTGGTGAGATTGGTGGGCCTGATGAAGCTGAAGCAGCTCGTTGGTGCAAAGCTAATATGAAAAAGCCAGTAGTTGGCTTTATCGCTGGTGTAACTGCTCCTGCAGGTAAGCGTATGGGTCACGCTGGTGCGTTGATTTCTGGCGGTGCAGATACGGCCGATGCTAAATTGGCAATTATGGAGGAGTGTGGCTTCACTGTGACACGTAATCCATCAGAAATGGGTAAATTGCTAAAAGCATTGTTGTAATATTCGCCTTAAGGGCAAAAAATAAACGGGAGCCTGGCTCCCGTTTTTTTATGGCTTAATTTAAAAGAATTAAAAAGGATGACATGGATCTACTTTCAAATGCCTCATTTTGGTTTGCGCTAGGCTCAATTATTTTGACCAATATTATTTTGTCAGGGGATAACGCAGTTGTTATTGCTCTAGCGTCGCGCAATTTGCCACCGACACAACAAAAGAAAGCGATTTTTTGGGGTAGTGCTGCCGCCATTATTTTGCGTGTTGTGTTAACCGTGACTGCTGTTAGCTTATTAACACTCCCATATTTAAAGATGGTTGGAGCAGTGTTATTAGTTTATATCGGCGTGCAATTGTTAAATGAAGGTGATGGCGAAGAAGAGATGGATGGCAAAGATAATCTTTGGGCCGCTATTAGAACAATTTTGATTGCTGACTTGGTCATGAGTTTGGATAACGTGATTGCCGTTGCTGCTGCTGCACAAAAGGGCCCTGAAGAGACTCGATTGTTACTTTTAATTGTAGGCTTGGGTCTCAGTATTCCTTTAATTGTGTTCGGCAGTACTTTGCTCTTGAAAGTGATGGAACGCTTCCCTATCATTATTACAATTGGCGCTGCTTTATTGGGTTATCTGGCGGGTGAGATGTTGGTGGCTGATCCAGTTGCCCATGATTTTCTAGTTAACACCATTCCAGAAGCTCACTTAGTGCTGGCAATTGGCGGCGCTATGCTAGTTGTGGTTTGGGGTTATTTCTTAAAGGGTAAGCATAAGTCGAGTTAATGGCTGTTGAATCGATCATTTCAGTTCTTAATTGGACTTTTTTTGATCCAACATAAAAATCAGTAATTTCCTACAAACAGTTGCTCTTGTTAGATGGTTAATATCTGTAATGATGATTAGCCATTTAATGAGGAGTTAAAAAGTAATGACTACGTTTAAAAATAAGTTATCTAATCAAGCTAACGGTTTCACTTTGATTGAGTTAATGGCTGTGATTGCCATCATTGGAGTTTTAGCAGCGATTGCTGTGCCTAAGTACCAAGATTACATTGCTAAAACACGCGTTTCAGAGGGTTTGGGCTTAGCTGCTGGTGCAAAATTGGCGGTGACAGAGGTCTATTCAGGTAAGGGTGCTGCAGATATGTCTATTGCTACTGAATCTATTTTTAAAACAACTGCCACCAATAGTGTTAAAGAAATAAAGATTGATAAGAGTGGTGCAATTTATATTGCATACCAAAGTAATGTTGCTCCAGATGGGCATAACTTACTGGTTATGACGCCGGTCAATGATGTGGCAAACGGTGAGGCAAATGCTGTGGATCTGAGTGATTCTAAAGCTAAGCCCTGGGCAGGTATTTGGAGTTGTAAATCTACTCAAAATACTTTGGATCCAAAATTATTGCCAAGTGACTGCAAGTAATTTAAATCAATAGCTTTCGCAGGAATGACATAAGGGGTGCTCAGATTGAGTACCCCTTTTATATTTTTAAATAATTAAAGTCATGTTTCTATCCTCATTGGGACAGGATTGGGCCAAAGGTATTTTTTAGTTATTTTGTTGTTTGACTTAGTTAGCGATTACTACGCCCCACGCCAAGTCCCAGATTTGCCGCCACTCTTTTCAAGTAATCGTACATCTGAAATCACCATGCCTCTATCGACAGCTTTGCACATATCGTAAATGGTGAGTAGGCCAATTTGCACACCAGTTAAAGCTTCAATTTCAACACCAGTTTGACCCACTGTCTCTGTTGTTACGGTGCACTGAATACTTGATTGATCCTCATGTAGAGTAAATTCAACGGCAACTCTAGTGAGAGCAATAGGGTGGCATAGCGGAATTAAATCGGGGCTTCTTTTTGTTGCTTGAATGGCAGCAATTCTGGCGATGCCAATCACATCCCCTTTTTTATGGGACCCTGCTTGGATGGCCGTAAAGGTCTCTTTTTGCATTGAAATCATACCGGTAGCAACTGCTATGCGGTGGGTATGGTCTTTTTGCCCAACATCAACCATATGGGCTTGACCGCTTTCGTCAAAATGAGTGAACTTGTTCATGACTGATTTGTACCATAATTGAGCTTATGAATAGTAAAAAGAGTCGATTCCATAAAAAACTAATGGCCTTGTCTATGGCGTTGGTATTTCAACCAGCTTATTTATTTGCTCAGGTTGATGGAAATCGATTGAATCAAGAGGCGGGGGATCAACCTATTCGATTGAGTAAATCTCAGGCCGCTGCAGTTGCTGCTCAGAATCGTCAGCCAATTTTGGTGTTGCCTGATTTAGGTGATGCCTCTAGCGCCTCATTAACCCCAGTGGATGAGCGTAAATTAGGTGAGCGCATCATGCGAGAGATTAGGCGGGATCCTGATTATTCTTCAGATTCTGTTTTTTATGATTACCTTAATAGTGTTGGCTATCAACTGGTGAGTGCGGCACGTAAGCAAGGAATAGCTGGCCTCGATGGTAAAGGTACATTTGCGCTTAACTTCGAGTTGTTTGGAGTTAAGGACCGTAGTATCAATGCTTTTGCATTGCCAGGCGGATTTTTGGGGGTGCATACGGGTCTAATTGTGGCTGCTGAAACAGAATCCGAATTGGCTTCTGTATTAGGGCATGAGATAGGTCATGTTACGCAAAAACATATCGCGAGAATGTACGGCCAGCAAGGTACAAATTCTATGATTGCCTTAGCGTCTATCATTTTGGCAGTGGTCGCCGCTAGTCGTAACCCTGGTGCAGCGCAGGGTTTGGCCGTTGGAGGGCAGGCCTTAGCCATTCAGAATCAATTGGCTTATTCAAGAGATGCTGAGCGCGAAGCTGATCGAGTGGGTTTCCAAATATTACAGGCTGGCGGTTTTGATGTTCAGGGTATGCCTGATTTTTTTAATCGTATGCAACGTGCCAATAGCATCATGGAAAGTGGTGTGCCAGGCTATGTTAGAACGCATCCATTAACAACAGATCGTATTGCTGATATGCAAGATCGTGTGCGTGGCTTAGCTTCAAGAAAAGTTGCATCTTCTGTAGAGTTCTATTTGCTGAAGGCTAGAGCTAGATTGATTCAGGCGACTAGCAGTAGTAGTTATCCAGATTTGCGCCAGCTTTATGAAAGCTTAAGTCGTAAGTCCGATTTAAATAAGCAGTTAGAAGGTTATTACGGATTAACTTTGTTGAGTCTTAAAGAGCAAAAGATTGCTGATGCTGAAATTAATTTAACAAAAACAAAAAATGTTTTACAAGGATTAACTGCCAATGGTTCACCTATTCAGCGTTGGAGTCTAGCGGTAGAGGCTACCTCAGTTGAGATCATGTTTGCAAAGACGATGTATGAGCCAGCCTTGAAGCAATTAATGATATTAAGAGCTGGTCATCCTAACTCTCGAACGTTTAATTTGTTAACTATTGAAGCTCAGTTGAAGTTGAAACAATTTGAGTCTGCGATTGTTTGGTTAAAGAGGCAAACAAGATTGCACCCAGATGATGCTGCATGGTGGGGTTTGTTATCAATGGCTTATGCGCAGTCTGGCAAGATCGCACTTCAGCATGCCAGCATGGCAGAAAAATATGTTGCAGATGGCGCATGGGTTGCTGCAATGGAACAAATGCGTTTAGCAAAGGCATCAGGGGATGCTGATTTTTATCAATCTTCTGAGATTGATGCGCGCGCAAGGCAAATACAAGAGCTGTATCGCCAAGAGTTAAAAGATCAAGGTAAGTTGCAGTAAAGTTTCTTGATATCTTTGGAGTGAGTCGATTCAACGGCAATTTTCTGATTGTGCCAATTCCAATGACCTAATTCACCGCAAGCATATTGAAGTTCTGCTGTTTCTGAAAATATGCCTAGATCATGATCATGAAGCAAGATATGAACAGTTTTATTAAATTTTTCAAATGAAGCATCCTCTATCTCAAGGTTGGCCAAGAAAATAATTTGACCATTTTCATCCATGAAGCATTGCTGGGGTGTGAAAACAATGCCGCTCGTTGTTTTCAGTTTGTAGCTATGATTCTCGGGGTAAAAGCGTGCAATGAAAGGGGTGTAGTCCAAATCTACAAAAACTCTTTGGGGGCCATTTTGAAAAAACCATGCACCTTTTTCGTTGTGAGCAAAGTTTCTTTCAATAAAAGCAATGAGGCCTTCATGCTTAATCGGTTCTCCGGCTAAATGATTGGCTTGAGCAAACTCATTACGCATGCGCCAAATGCCGCGACGATCAAACGCTAACCATCCTTTGCATTCAGGTACAGACGGCCACTTAATGAGTGAGCGTAATACCTGCTCATCCATATTTAGTGGAACCCGTGAATCGTGCTTGGTAGTTGAATGTGTTCTTCTTGTGCTGGGCTAGCATGAATGTGAGCTATTTTCCAACCCATTGGGCCTTGTACTAAAGCATAGGTGAAGTTAAGGAAGAACTCTGGTTCAACTTGTTTGGCTTCTAAGCGAACGGCTTCTGTTGTGTCAAAAAAAGCAATGCCCATCGCAGTGTGCCCAATCGCTTGAATGGGGTCTAACCATAAGAAATGGTCAGCTAATATTTTCTTTAACCCCTCTCTTAATTCGACATGACCTGTTAATCTTTTGCCACCGGGCAGGATGCATGTAATTGAATCTTCATCCATCCATAAATCAATGGAGCCATCAAGATCATTGTGATGTAGCGAATCGCGCCAAGCTTCAAGTACTTCTTCTGGCATTTGAAATAAACGGGCTTGACGTGGCATGATGAATTTAGTGAGTTGTTGTAGATAGTGAGTTTAGGATGTCTTCAGGGGAAATGTCTACCAAACATTTGGTGTGCCCTAGAGGGCAGGTTCTCTTAAAGCAGGGGCTGCACTCAAGGTGCAACCAGTGAACCTTAGCATTTTCTGAAAGTGGTGGCGTGTGTCTTGGATCGCTTGATCCATAAATGGCGACTTGTGGGCGCCCAAGGGCTGCTGCAATATGCATCAAGCCAGAATCATTGCTGATGACCGCATCAGCAATGCTAATAGATGCCATGGCTTCATCTAATGAAGTTTCCCCACACCAATTAACAATATGCTCTGCGTAACCACTCAAATTCTTAATTTGTTCACCTAATCCAGCTTCTTTCTTGCTGCCCAAAATTAAAACTAAGCGATTAGGTTGTTGGTTAATGAGTAATTTTGCAAGTTCTGCGAAATGTTCTGTGGGCCATTGTTTGGCTGGACCATATTCTGCGCCAGGACAAAGGACAAATAATTGCTGGTGCGCATGTAAAGCCTGTAATTGGCTTTTTATTAAGTAAGTTAGCTCGGTAGGGATCGTTAGATGTGGGTGTGGAACATCAGAGCGGCCACTATTGGCTAGAGCTAAGTAATGGCTCGACATCGGGGGGCGATGTGAGCGTGATGGATTTTTGAAAATTTGGTTAATCAACCCCCAACGCATTTCACCCTGATAGCCAATTCGGTGTGGGATATTAGCCATCCATGGGATAAGAGCGGATTTTAGACTGTTGGGAAGTACATAAGCATGACTATAGTGTTCGTGTTTAAGTTGATTCGCAATAGCCTTTCTTTCAGACCATTGTAGTAAGCCATGCTTTAAGTCCGCAGAAATAATTTTCTTGACTGCTGGAACAGCGCGCATCACAGAAGCAACCCATGGGGTTGCTAAGACATGTATATCGCTATGGGGGTGTAATTTTTTAACCTCTGTGATCAGAGGTTCAGCCATCACCGCATCACCAATCCAGTTGGGTGCGATGATGAGAATATTTGCCATATTCTTTTAGTGACCGTGAGGCGCTGTGCCTGGTTTAAGTTGATATTGCGTGCCGCAATAAGGACAGGTTGCTTTTCCTGTTGAAACGACATCCAAGAATACTCTGGGATGTAGGTTCCAAGTAGCTTGTGTTGGGCAATGAAGAGGTAAGTCTTTATGCCCGTCTACTTCAACGATATCCTTATTTTGTGTCATATCAATCTCACACTAAAGTTAACCAGTGACTATATTTGTCATTCTTACCAGAAACCGCATCAAAGAATACTTTCTGAATCTTTTCTGTAATAGGGCCGCGTGTACCGTTGCCGATGGCACGATCATCAAGCTCTCTAATTGGGGTTACTTCAGCAGCAGTGCCCGTGAAGAATGCTTCATCGGCGCAGTACATTTCATCGCGTGTGATACGTTTTTCACGTACCTCAATGCCAAGATCTTTAGCGATAGTGAAAATCGCATCGCGAGTAATACCATCTAAACAAGATGCTAGGTCTGGCGTGTAAACAATACCGTTTTTCACAATAAATACATTTTCGCCAGAGCCTTCAGATACATAACCATCGGTATCTAGTAGTAAAGCCTCGTCGTAACCATGAATTGTTACTTCTTGATTGGCCAGAATTGAATTAATGTAGTAGCCAGAAGCTTTTGCTCTAACTAGGGATACGTTGACATGGTGTCGCGTAAAAGAAGATGTTTTAACGCGGATACCTTTGTTGATGCCATCTTCGCCCAAGTAAGCACCCCATTCCCAGGCAGCAATAGAGGAGTGAATCGTATTACCTTTAGCAGATACGCCTAATTTTTCAGAGCCAATCCACACGATTGGTCTAATGTAGCAAGAAGTTAATTTATTTTCTCTAACAACAGATTTGGTAGCCTCTGAGATTTGCTCTTCTGTGTAAGACATGCGCATTTGAAAGATCTTTGCAGAGTTAAATAATCTGCGGGTGTGTTCTTTCAATCTAAAAATCGCCGTGCCTTTATCTGTTTTATAGGCGCGGACCCCTTCAAATACTGCCATGCCATAGTGAAGTGAGTGTGTAAGAACATGGATATTGGCCTCGCGCCATGGAATAAGTTTTCCGTCCATCCAAATAAAGCCATCACGATTTGCCATTGACATGGTGTATTTCCTAAATTCTGAGAAAAATTGGTTGAATTGCTATTGTAAAACAGGCGGCTGTCCATGGCTACGCAAGGTTCTTAATCCCTACCTATAATTAAATGATTCATCTTAAAAATACGGAGATTGTTTGGTTTGGTCTGATGGGCATCGTGCGGCGGCTTGGGATGGCTTTAGAACCATGTCTCGATCGGCTTTTGCCATATTTACGTGGGCATTGGTGACGGGGGTTGCTATGGCTAAGTCTGGTTTAAGTACCGGAGAGGCCGTAGGCATGTCGTTTTTAGTCTATGCCGGCTCTGCGCAATTAGCGGCCTTGCCTCTAATTGCGGGAGGATTCCCGATATGGACGATCTGGCTAACGGCGGCTATTGTGAATCTGCGATTTGTGATTTCTAGTGCTGGCATTCAACCTCATTTCAAAGACCGTTCTTTCTGGAAAAGATCCGTCCTAGGTTATTTGAATGGTGACTTAAATTTTGCTTTCTTCATGGCTCGCTATCCTGAGCCTAATCGCGATCCTTTTGCTTTACCGTTTTTTCTAGGGATGTCTTTGACCAATTGGTGTATTTGGCAGGCGGGATCAATGTTGGGTATTTATTTGGCAGGTTTGGTGCCTGAGGCTTGGGGTTTAGGCTTTGCTGGTACTTTGGCGTTAATTGCCATTCTTTTACCCATGGTTGACCACGGTTCAGCTATGTTTACCGCGATTGCTGCTGCGATTGTAGCTTTATGGACTGTTAACTTACCCTATAAGCTAAATTTGGTCTTATCGGTGCTGACCGCGATTGTTGTGGGCATGTTGATCGATCAATACCGCACAAAGAAAGCTTCTAAAAAGGCTGCTTTATGAGCACTTTAGAGATATGGATTTCTATTTTAGGTTTAATGCTCATTACTTTTTTGACGCGTGGTTTCTTTCTGTTGATGGGAACTAGAGTTGAGTTGCCCGATGCCTTTCAGCGCGCTATACGGTACGCTCCTGCAGCTGCGCTTGTCGCTATTGTTGTTCCTGAAATATTTTTATTTAAAACTGGTGTGATAGCTACTTTTGAGTGGAAAAACCCTCATTTTTGGGGTGGATTGATTGCAGTTGGTAGCTTTTTGCTTACAAGAAGCATGGTTTTAACCATCATTTTTGGTATGGCGGGCTTTACCTGTGCAAGATGGTATTTTTGAGGTGAAAAAAGCAAGATTTGCCTCCGTAAAAAGGTAAAATCTAAGTTTCTAGCTTTTTACTCAATTCTCTAGTCATCATGCCTGGCACATCAAAACTTAAATTTAATCGTCTCTCAGATTTGGCCGCTGCTGGCCAGTTAAAAGGTAAGCGTGTTTTTATTCGCGCTGATTTAAATGTGCCTCAGGATGAGGCCGGCCACATTACTGAAGATACCCGCATTCGTGCATCAATCCCGGCTATTAAATTAGCGTTGGATGCTGGCGCTGCTGTGATGGTGACTTCTCATTTAGGTAGGCCTACTGAAGGTGAATTTAAACCAGAAGACAGCTTGTCTCCTGTGGCAGATCGTATTGCTGAGCTATTAGAGCGCAAGGTGCCCTTAATTAGTGATTGGGTAGATGGCGGCTTTGAGTTGGCATCTGGTGACTTGGTATTGTTAGAAAACTGTCGCTTAAATAAAGGTGAGAAAAAGAATAACGAAGAGTTGGCGCAAAAAATGGCCAAACTCTGTGATGTATATGTTAACGATGCCTTTGGTACAGCGCATCGCGCAGAAGCAACTACTTATGGCATGGCGAAGTATGCAGGGGTGGCTTGTGCAGGTCCTTTGATGGCGGCTGAGTTAGATGCTTTAGGTAAGGCATTGACTGATCCGAAGCGTCCGCTTGTGGCTATTGTTGCGGGTTCAAAAGTTTCAACAAAACTAACAATTCTTAAATCATTAGCTGAAAAAGTAGATCAGTTAATTGTGGGCGGTGGTATTGCTAATACATTTATGTTGGCTGCCGGTTTGCCTATTGGCCGTTCTTTGGCTGAGCCAGATTTGATCAATGAGGCTAAGGCCATTATTGATGTCATGGCTAAACGTGGCGCTAGCGTACCTATTCCAGTCGATGTGGTGGTTGCTAATGAGTTGTCACCCTTGGCTAGAGCTAATCGCGTGGCTTCTGAAGATGTTCAATCGGATGACATGATTTTGGACGTGGGGCCTAAAACATCGGCTGAGTTGGCCGCGATTGTGGCTCATGCAGGAACAATTGTCTGGAATGGCCCAATTGGTGTTTTTGAAATTGATCAGTTTGGTGGCGGTACAAAAATGTTGGCAGCTGCTATTGCACACTCTCCAGCGTTTTCAATTGCTGGTGGTGGTGACACATTGGCAGCTATTGCTAAATATGGCATTGAAAAACAGGTGGATTACATTTCAACAGGCGGTGGTGCTTTCTTGGAGTTCTTGGAAGGTAAAACATTGCCAGCTTTTGAGATCTTGAGTCAGAGAGCTGAAAAATAATGCGTGCTACCAAAATCGTTGCAACATTAGGGCCCGCCTCGAGTAGTGCTGAAGTTCTAAAGCAGCTGATTGATGCCGGTGTTGATGTTGTGCGTTTGAACTTTTCTCATGGCACAGCAGCTGATCACGAGGCTCGTGCAAAGCTCGTGCGAGAGGTTTCTAAGGCGGCGGGTCGTGAAGTGGCCATTATGGCTGATCTTCAGGGGCCTAAGATTCGTGTTGGTAAGTTTGAAAACAGCAAAATTATTTTAAAAGCTGGAGAGCGTTTTACCTTAGATGCTAATTGCCAGTTGGGCAATCAGTCATGCGTTGGTTTAGATTACAAAAATCTACCGAACGATGTTAAGGTTGGTGACAAGTTATTGCTTAACGATGGCTTGTTGGTGATTCGTGTTGATGCTGTTGATGGTAGTTGCATTCATACAACGGTTGAGTTGGGTGGGGAATTATCTAATAACAAAGGCATTAATCGTGCAGGTGGCGGTTTAACTGCGCCAGCATTAACGGATAAAGATAAAGACGATCTTCTCACAGCAGTTGGATTGGGTGCTGACTATATTGCAATTAGTTTTCCAAAAAATGCGGAAGACATGGAAATTGCTCGTGAGCTATCTAATCAAGCAAGTGCAAAATTTGGTCATAAAGCAAAGTTAATTGCCAAAATTGAGCGTGCTGAAGCTGTGTTGCCAGGTGTCTTAGAGGGAATCTTGGAAGTTAGTGATGGCATCATGGTTGCTCGCGGTGATTTAGCAGTTGAGGTGGGTAATGCAACCGTACCCGCCTTGCAGAAAAAAATGATTAAGTTGGCGCGTGAAGCCAATAAAGTTGTTATTACGGCAACCCAGATGATGGAATCGATGATTGTTAATCCGGTTCCGACGCGTGCTGAGGTGAGTGATGTGGCTAATGCGGTATTGGATGGCACTGATGCGGTAATGTTGTCAGCGGAGACTGCATCAGGTCAATATCCTGTAGAAACGGTATTGCAAATGTCAGCCATTTGTCTTGAAGCAGAGAAAACAGAAATTCATCACTTGGATGCAGATTTTTTTGATCAAAAATTTACGCGTATTGATCAGTCAATTGCATTTGGGGCACTTTTTACTGCGTATCACTTAGGGGTTAAAGCAATTGTTGCTTTAACAGACTCAGGTTCAACCGCTTTATGGATGAGTCGCCATAAGATTCAAGTGCCTATTTTTGCTTTAACAACAAAAGTCGCTAGTCAAAGAGCGATGGCTTTGTATCGCAACGTGTATCCGCAGCAGTTAGAGACTAGTGATGATCGTGATACTGCGTTAAATCAAGCTGAGTCTTGTGTGAAAGATTTGGGTGTTGTGCAGTCAGGTGATGCGATTGTTTTAACGGTTGGTGAACCAATGGGAACCATTGGTGGAACTAATACGCTAAAAATTGTGAATGTGAAATAATTTTTTAAATTAAGGGAAATAACTATGGCACTCGTTTCATTGCGCCAATTATTGGATCATGCTGCTGAGAATACTTATGGGTTACCAGCATTTAATGTAAATAACCTTGAGCAAGTGCAAGCCATTATGGCTGCTGCCGATGAGGTGAATGCGCCCGTTATTATGCAAGCCTCAGCAGGTGCTCGTAAGTATGCCGGCGAGGCTTTCTTGCGTCACTTGATCGACGCTGCTGTAGAGGCTTACCCACATATTCCTGTTGTTATGCACCAAGATCATGGTCAAAGTCCTGCCGTTTGTATGGCGGCTATTCGTTCAGGCTTTACATCAGTGATGATGGATGGCTCATTAATGGATGATGGTAAGACGGTGGCATCTTATGATTACAACGTGGCAGTATCTCAAGAGGTTGTGAAATTCGCACATTCTATTGGTGTAACGGTTGAAGCAGAGTTAGGTGTTTTAGGTTCTTTAGAGACTATGATGGGCGATAAAGAAGATGGTCATGGTGCTGAAGGTGCTATGACTCGCGAACAATTATTAACAGATGTTGAGCAGGCGGCTGATTTTGTAAAGAAAACTCAGTGTGATGCGTTAGCGATTGCTATTGGTACAAGTCACGGCGCATATAAATTCACCAAAAAGCCAACTGGCGATATTTTGGCGATTGATCGCATTAAAGAAATCAATGCGCGCATTCCAAATACTCATTTGGTGATGCATGGTTCATCAAGTGTTCCGCAAGAATTATTGGCGATCATTCGCGAGTTTGGTGGCGATATGAAAGAGACTTATGGTGTGCCAGTAGAAGAGATTCAGCAGGGTATTAAACATGGCGTTAGAAAAATTAATATTGATACAGATATTCGTTTGGCAATGACAGCAGCCATTCGCCAATATTTATTCCAAAACCCAGGCAAGTTTGATCCGCGTGATTACTTAAAGCCAGCTCGTGAGGCAGCTAAAAATTTATGTAAGGCAAGATATCTTTCTTTTGGCTGCGAAGGGCAGGCATCTAAGATTAAGGTTATGTCGTTAGAGAAAATGGCTGATCAATATAAAAATGGTCAACTCGCTCAATTAGTTAAATAAGGTATTCATGCAAGCGCTTTACGAATCTTCAATTAAATCCTTACCTTTAATTTCTAAGGGTAAGGTTCGTGATATCTATGCTATTGGCGATAATCAGTTGTTAATGATTACAACTGATCGTTTATCAGCATTTGATGTAGTGATGGGCGAGCCTATTCCTGGTAAAGGTGTTGTGTTGAATCAGATGGCTAATTTTTGGTTTGATAAGTTATCTCATGTGATTCCTAATCATCTAACTGGGATTGATCCTGAATCAGTAGTGGCTGCAAATGAGGCTGATCAGGTCAAAGGGCGAGCGATTGTGACTAAGCGACTCAAGCCTATTTTGGTTGAAGCTGTTGTGCGAGGATATCTCTCTGGTAGTGGCTGGAAAGACTATCAGGCCACGGGGGCTATTTGTGGCATTCAATTGCCAGCTGGTATGCAAAATGCTCAAAAATTGCCAGAACCTATTTTTACACCAGCCGCAAAAGCGGAGGTTGGTGAGCATGACGAAAATATTTCTTATGCTGAAGTCGAGAAAAAGATTGGCGCTGAGTTGGCAAAAAAAATTCGCGATGTAAGTATTCGTTTGTATCAAGAAGCTTCTGAGTTTGCTGCAACCAAGGGCATCATTATTGCAGATACTAAATTTGAATTTGGTTTGGATGATGCTGGCCATTTAGTATTGATGGACGAGGTGTTAACTGCAGATTCTTCAAGATTCTGGCCAGCTAGTTCTTATGAGGTAGGTTCTAATCCTCCTTCATTTGACAAGCAATTTGTACGTGATTGGTTAGAGTCGGTGGTCATTAATGGGAAGCCTTGGGATAAATCTCCTCCAGCGCCTAAATTGCCAGATGACGTCATTGAAAAGACTGCAGCTAAATACCGTGAAGCTTTAGAGACTTTAACGGCTTAATAAATAAGTGGTGTGTTAGTTAAAAGGAAAATACGATGAGCCAAAAGCCAGTAGTTGGTATTGTGATGGGTTCAAATTCAGATTGGGAAACTATGCAGCAAGCTGCGCAGATTTTCCAAGAGTTTGGGGTTGTCTATGAGGCAAAAGTAGTTTCAGCTCATCGTATGCCTGATGATATGTTTAATTATGCAGAGCAGGCTTTATCCAGAGGTCTCAAGGCGATTGTTGCTGGTGCAGGTGGCGCAGCTCATTTGCCAGGTATGTTGGCTTCAAAAACAATTGTGCCAATTTTTGGTGTGCCTGTAGCTTCTAAATATTTGAGGGGTGAAGATTCTCTTTACTCTATCGTTCAAATGCCAAAAGGTGTGCCTGTAGCTACTTTTGCTATTGGTGAGGCAGGTGCAGCTAATGCAGCATTACACGTTATTGCTAATTTGGCGGTTAATGACGTTGCTTTGGCAAAAAAGTTAGAAGCTTTTCGCTCTGCCCAGACAGAGAAAGCTCGTGCCATGAATTTGCCAGGACATAGTTAAGTTATGGCAGACCGTTTAGATCCAGTGTTACCAGGTGCTTATTTAGGTATTCTTGGTGGTGGTCAGTTAGGCAGAATGTTCACACATGCTGCTCAGGCGATGGGATATAAAGTTTGTGTTCTAGATCCAGATCCTAATAGTCCAGCAGGTGCCGTCGCTGAAAAACACATTCAGGCAGAATATGTTGATCATCAAGCGTTGAAAGAAATGGCAGCGTGCTGTAGTTCAGTTAGTACTGAATTTGAGAATGTGCCTGCTCAAGCATTGGATCAATTAGAGGCTTTAGGCGTTTATGTTGCCCCTAAGAGTGGCGGCGTTTCTGTTGCTCAAAATCGTGTTGCTGAAAAGAAATTCTTAGCAACCTGGAAAGATGAAGCTGGTATTGGCCCTGCACCTCACATTGTGATTGAGCATGCGTCTGATTTGGAGCATGTATCAGATAGTTTGTATCCAGGAATTTTAAAAATTGCTCGCTTGGGTTATGACGGTAAAGGTCAAATAACTGTTTCAAATAAAGAACAGTTACTTGCAGGTTGGCAGGAGTTTGGTCAGGTGCCTTGTGTTTTAGAAAAACGCATGGAATTAAATTTTGAAGTGTCTGCATTAGTAGTGCGCGGCCATGATGATCAGGTATCTGCTTATCCAGTTGCTGAAAATATTCATAAAAATGGCATTTTGCACACTACTACTGTGCCAGCCCCTTCTCTAAGTGCCGATCAAGAAGAAAAAATCATTGAGGCTGCCAAAGCTATTATTCGCCGCCTGGATTATGTTGGTGTTTTATGTGTGGAATTTTTTGTGTTGAAAAATGGCGAAATTGTTGCCAATGAAATTGCTCCTCGCCCTCATAACTCTGGGCATTACACACAAAATGCTTGCATAACGAGTCAATTTGAGCAGCAGGTTCGAGCTATGGCCAGATTGCCTCTTGGTAGCACTAAGCTTGTTCAATCAACCATTATGTTGAATATTTTAGGTGATGAGTGGTTGGTGGATGGATCCCAGGCTGAACCAAAATGGCAGGCAGTTTTGAAAAATGAGGCTGCCAAATTACATTTGTACGGTAAGGCAGAACCACGCAAAGCTAGAAAAATGGGGCACATTAATTTTGTTGCGGATAGTGCATCTGAGGTGGCCGTGGCTTGCGCAGAAGCTATCAAAGTATTGCGTATCCAACGTTAATCACATTTGGTATGAGTGATTTGATTGCGCAGGCAGTACAGACTTTAAGGTCTGGTAATTTGGTGGCAATACCCACTGAGACTGTTTATGGTCTTGCAGCAGATGCATCAAATCCATTAGCAATTAATAAAGTATTTTCAACTAAGGGAAGGCCTGCAGGGCATCCTTTAATTGTGCATATTGCTAATCCTGTATCGGAGCAATCAACAGAAGAGGAACAGGGTAAGCTTTGGGGGCATGCGCTATCTCTTTGGGCTCGAGATGTTCCTTCGCAAGCTTTGTTATTGGCTCAGGCATTTTGGCCAGGCCCCTTGACTATGATTTTGCCTAAAGCCAAATCTGTGTTGCCAGAGATTACAGGTGGACAGGAGACTGTTGGCATCCGTTGCCCTAATCATCCTATCGCATTAGAGTTATTAAAAAAATTTGAAGGTGGTTTGGCTGCGCCCTCTGCTAATAAGTTTGGGCATGTATCACCAACAACTGCAGAACATGTTGAAGATGAGTTTCCAGGGTTGCTGGTTTTAGATGGCGGCTCTTGTCAGGTGGGTATTGAATCAACAATTGTTGATCTCACTCGTTTAGACAGTGTTGGGCCAGTCATATTGCGACCGGGCGCTATATCCAAAGAACAAATTGATAGAGTATTGGGTCTTTCTGATTTGACGGATAGAGTGGGTGAAACCTCTATGACTAATATACCTAGAGTCTCTGGTAGCTTAAGCGCACATTACGCTCCTAAAACAAAGTTGCTGACATATCATAAGGGTCTAGATTTTCAGAATCAAATGATCAACTCGGGCCATCATATTGCTTGGGTTCATTTTGATACTGATGAAGTTTTGCCTGTGGAAATATCTAAAGCTCAATGTGTTGAGTATGTTATTCCAAAGACGCCAGTTGAATTTGCTAAAACTTTATACGCAACCTTAAGGTCTTTGGATAAAGACCATTACGACCTCATTATTTTCCCTGAGCTACCTTCTGGATCTGCTTGGGATGCTGTCCGAGATCGGTTGTCTCGTGCAGTGGTGGGGTCTGGAGTCGTTTAATAACCAGGACCATCGTCTAATAGCCAAACTAATAGTGCGTCGTGAATATTTCTTCCCGTATTAGCATTGGGGTGGTTGATGAAAGAAGTTACGGCATACACCTGCCCAGTTCTACTGACAACATAGCCAGCAATACTTCTAACATCCATTAATGAGCCTGTTTTGATATAGGCGCCATATTTCTGTAGTGTTTCTGGATAGCCTTGAGTATTCTTTTTTAGAAGCTCATTTTCTTTTTTGTTAGGTAAATATTTTCTTATCTTATCTAGTAAACGATGTTTCATCGTTCCATCGACGCCTGCAATGGGTAAAGATTCCGTGTAGTAACTTTTTGATGTTGAATTCAGCCCTAAAAGCAAAATATCATTCAGATGTTTAGATGATATACGTTCTATACGAGATAAGCCTGAACCATTTTCTATGACAAGCTCTGGCATTTCAAGGGTGTATTTTTTTAGCCATTCCTTCACAATTTTTTCACTACTCTCAGCATTACTTGCTTTGCCCGATTTTTCTAGAGAGATGGTGAGGAATAATTGTTTGGCCATCACATTATTGGAAAGCTTATTAATGTCCTTAACTGACTCATATAGTGGTATTCCAAAGTGAGTCATGATGGGTCTAAAAGACTTATTTAAATGACCCGTTTGAAAGTTGGGTGTCTTTAACCAACTTCCACCGATATCTTCCCAGGCGGCCATAATGCTTTGGGCTAAAAATGAATCAATATCGCTGGCCATGATGTTCCAAACAGCACTCTTGCAGGCGCTTGGATAGTTGCCATTAAAAGTTGCCAACCATAAACCATTGGGTTGTCGATCTAAAGACATGTGAATATCTTTTTTCCAGTCAATGCAAAAAGGATTTTCTACCACTCTTAGATTGTTATCGATCTTTAGATTGGCAAGTCTAGGAGTTTGTTTAATTAAAACTAAATCATTATTGGTATTTGGAAAAAATTGAAAGCTTAGGCTGTTAAATGCAAATAAAAGAGCATCGGGGGATGCGTTATAAGCTCTTTGTGTTTCCCCATCGAAAAAAGAAGATTCTTTCTGCGGTTTCTCATAAGCGCTTCTATCAAAAATAAGATCACCTGATATTTTTTTAATGCCTAATGCTTTGAGATTTGAGAGAAGCTTGCTGATTTCTTCAGGGATTAATTTGGGGTCGCCACTGCCTTTGAGTAGTAAATCACCTCTTAGTGTGTCCCCTTGAATTTGACCGTTGGTAAATAGATCGGTTTTCCATCTATATTGTGGGCCAAGCACCTCCATGGCGGCCAAGCTGGTTACAAGCTTCATCGTGGAGGCGGGATTCATTGGTTTATCGTCTTGCCAGTTAAGCACTTCGGAAGATATATATTTAGAAGTGGGCGTTGTCTGGCGAGAAATTTTTTCAACGGAGATCGTAATAGATTCTTTTGTAATTGAACTCTTTTTAATCAGATGTTCAATTGAATCGGGAAGGCTGTTGAGTCCATAAGAGCTTACCGAATGTAAAAGTAGTCCGGCAACAACGATAAAGGATCTCAGGGCTTTATTTGGCATGGATAAATTCTATAACTTTCGGGCTGTTATAGATAGTTATTGTGGGTTGGCTATTTTCTTCAGAATTCTATTAGATTTGCTTAAAGCTATACGTAAATTTTTCTCTGCTACATGAATTGATGAATAGCGACGATCTTCGATAATTTGGCAGCATTTTTCAATCTGTACATCCCCCATTAATTTAGAACCCCCTTTAATTCTGTGTAGGTGGATTTTTAATTCTTTTTCTTTAACTGGGCATTTCTTGTGCCAATCCAATGTTGTTAAGTAGTCAATACTCGCTAGTTGAGTGGTTAAAAGCTCTTTGGCAATATTTAATTGAATCTGTTGGTCAAGGCTAATGTGGGCCAGTGATGTTAGATAGCAGTCATGCAAATGAATTTCTCTTTCCCAGTCATGAATCGATGCTGGTTTTGTGAGAATTGAATGAAATGCCCCGTCGATATCTAGGAGTTCATCAGGACCATTGATGTGAGCTGTAATGCCAAAGATTTTTATCTTTTCACCGTATGTTTGTTGAATTAATTTGGCTAACTGTAGACCGTTCATATCGGGCATTGAAAAATCGGTGATAACCATATCAAACTCAATATCTAACATCATTTGCATAGCAGTTTGTGCATCATGAGTAGCATGAACGCAGTAACCCATTTCTTTGAATTGAGATGCGGTAATCAGTTGGCTGGCTGTGTGATCATCAACAATTAATACGGTTTTATTTTTTTCAAGAGGGAATATTTTGGTGGGTTGAGTATGGTTGTCTGATAGGTGATACGGTTTTTCGAGTGATCGTTTCAGTGCTAGCGTAAAGCTAGCGCTAGTTCCCTGATCTTTTTCTGAGTGCAGATCTAATTGGCTGTTCATTAAGCTTAATAGATGTTCGGTGATATACAAACCAAGACCTGTGCCAAGGTCTTGTTGATGTTTCATATCTATTAATTGTTCGAATGGTTTGCGTAATCTATTAATTTCTTGATGAGGAATGCCTTTTCCTGTATCGGCAACTTCGAAAAATATAAGTTGTGCAAAGTGATCATCGGCAATCACTTTGACATTAACTCTCACGTATCCATTTGGGGAAAATTTAATGGAGTTGCTGATAAGGTTATGTAAGATTTGTCTAAGTCGAATAGCGTCAATCCATAAGCTTTCTGCTATTTGGTCGCAAAGATAGAGATTAAACTGAATATGCGCTTGCTTTGCTGATTCAGAAAAGCTTCTGAAAACACTATTTAATATATTTTTTAGATCGCAAGATTCTTCGGATAGTTCAAATTTTCCAGCTTGTATTTTTGAAAAATCTAAATTTTGATTCAATATTTCCAGTAATGATCTAGCTGAAATATTGGCTTCTTCTAGAAGACCTCTATCTTCGATTGGAAGCAATCGGTTGCATAGTATTTTTTGTTGAATACCAATTAAAGCGCTAATTGGCGTTCTTATTTCATGACTGATCATTGAGAGGTGTGTGCTCTTCAAGGAGCTAATCTCTTCTAATGCATAATTTTTTGATGCTAAGTTTCCTGCGTGTTGTTTTAACCACCTATTTTCAATGTGTAAGTAAATGGATAGGCTAACTAAACCCGCTATCAAGACAGAAAAAATAATATGAGTTTCAATCATCTGTGATTTTATTTATTTTGCAAAATGCAATTAAGTCGGCAATATTTTTCACACCGATTTTTTTATAAAGTCTGTGCTTGTAAGTTGATACAGTTTTATTGCTGATGTGTAGAAATTCTGAAATATCGCTGTTACTAAATCCGCTAGCCAGGTATTTAAGAACTTGAAACTCTCTAGGAGAGAAGGAAGATATTTTCTCTTCGTCGGTATCCGCAGCTTTGCCATCTTGAGCTGTTTGGAAAAATGTATACCCTTGCGAAACGGCAAGACATGCAGCCAGGATAATATCTGAGTTAGCTGTTTTATTGATAAAGCCGTGGCCGCCAGTGCTACGCACACGGTTCCCATAGATGTTTGCATCTAAGCTTGAGACAACTAAAATTCTAATATGGGGTGCTTGGATAGATAAGCGCCTGATGACATCTAGGCCATCAATTTTTGGCATATCAATATCCAAAACAATAATATCTGGGTGGGTTGTTCTGACAAGTTCTAGACAGGCTTCCCCATTCGAGGCCTCACCTATAACTTCAAAGTGTGCTTGAGCTTGGATCATGCTTTTTAGAGCCCACAGCATGGCAGGATGATCGTCGGCTAATAAAACTTTTTTTCTCATAGATGACTCTACTCTTGGGGAGTTAGGTGAGAGCGAATAGCAACTTTTTGAGCGGTGTTGCCATTAAGCTTCAGAACTTGATGCAGAGTCATCGTTGGCATTACGACGGGGCCATATTGAGCATCAAATCCATGTTTCATGACAACGGATGTGTCATGTAATAGTCTTAATGGACCAGCAATGCAAACGTAATGGTTTTTCTTAGCAATGCTTAGGATTTGTATTAGTTTTTTCTCGCACTCACTACCTGGCACTGCAAGCCTGATTAATTGGTTTGAAATGTAAATAGATGTAAATGTATGTTGTTGCAATAGCAGGCAGTCGTATTCATCCGCTTCAAAATTCTTTAGTTGAAGCAGAATTCCAATGCGTTGTAGCTTAATAAGAGCTTCTTGAAATAATGTCTTTTGTGGTTCAGTTGGCCGATCCACTAGTGCAATATGAATAAGTCCAATCGGGAGGTGACAGTTAAATAGAGCATTCTGAATGCTATTTAAGATATGTTTATTGCATAGCCAATTGGCCTTCATGGGCATGACAAGTGAGATGGGTTTGGCGGAACTTTGCCAATAATTAGCGGAGCTAATACCTTGTTTAAATAAACGAATGACATCCTCTTCTAAGCAATCATTCAGTTCTTGAAGAATGACTGAGTGGAGCTTAAGGTCGTTAGTAGACAGAATCGCCTCGTAACTTAGTTCTTGGGTGTTTGCCCAATTTTTGATATCGGGCTCGTTGATGCCTAGATTATTTTGAGGTGCTTCCTTAACTACATGGATAGGTCTATTGGTCCAGTTTCTAACTAAAGCATACAAGCGCGATTTAGGTTTCATCAATAATCTCTATTAAAAACAATTGGTTATAAAAATACCCAAAGGTCATTGGCTTTTTGCTGACCCATCTATGGACTGCTTGATTGAGTAGTTCAAAGGCTCTTTATTTAAGGAAACTTTCCCCCTTGCTCTTGAAATCACTAGGGGGCATCCTTATAATTAGCACTCAACCAGTTAGAGTGCTAATAAATAGTGAAAACTATTTATGGAAATTATAATTAGTTAAATTTCCTAACTAACTAGTGAATACTTACTAACTTATTGAAGGAGTCAATATGAATCTACGCCCTTTGCATGATCGCGTAATCATTAAGCGTTTGGATAACGAAACAAAAACAGCATCAGGTCTAGTTATTCCTGAAACTGCAGCTGAAAAACCAGATCAAGGTGAAGTACTTGCAGTTGGTACAGGTAAAAAAGATGACTCAGGCAAAACTATTCCTATGGATGTCAAAGTAGGTGATCGCGTTTTGTTTGGTAAATATGCTGGTCAAACAGTCAAAGTTGATGGCAATGAGCTTCTAGTGATGCGTGAAGAAGACATCATGGCTGTAGTTCAGAAGTAATTTAAAAAGAAACATCGAAAGGAATTCAAATGGCAGCAAAAGATGTATTTTTTGGTGATAGCGCACGTACGCGCATGGTTGAAGGTGTTAATGTTTTAGCTAACGCAGTTAAAGTAACGCTAGGTCCTAAGGGTCGTAACGTTGTATTAGAGCGTTCATTTGGTGGTCCATTAGTAACAAAAGACGGTGTGTCTGTTGCTAAAGAAATTGAGCTTAAAGATAAGCTACAAAATATGGGTGCACAAATGGTTAAGGAAGTTGCGTCAAAAACAGCTGATAACGCTGGTGATGGCACGACAACTGCTACTGTATTAGCGCAATCAATCGTTCGTGAAGGTATGAAATTTGTTGTTGCTGGCCATAATCCAATGGATTTGAAGCGCGGTATCGACAAAGCTGTTGCTGCAGCAATCGAAGAGATTAAAAAGATCAGTAAGCCTTGCACAACCACTAAAGAAATTGCTCAAGTAGGTTCTATTTCAGCAAATAGTGACCATAGCATTGGCGAGCGTATTGCTGAAGCAATGGAAAAAGTTGGTAAAGAAGGTGTTATCACTGTAGAAGATGGTAAGTCTTTGGCTGATGAATTAGATGTAGTAGAAGGTATGCAGTTTGACCGTGGTTACCTATCTCCATACTTTATTAGCAACCCAGAAAAGCAAGTTGCTATTTTAGAAAACCCATTTATCTTGTTGTTTGACAAGAAGATCAGCAACATTCGTGATTTGTTACCAGTATTGGAGCAAGTTGCTAAGTCTGGTCGTCCATTGTTGATCATTGCTGAAGATATTGAAGGTGAAGCACTTGCAACTTTAGTAGTTAACAATATTCGTGGCATTTTGAAGACTTGTGCAGTTAAGGCACCAGGTTTTGGTGATCGTCGTAAAGCTATGCTTGAAGACATCGCTATCTTGACTGGTGGCCAAGTAATTGCTGAAGAAGTTGGTTTGACACTTGAAAAAGTAACTCTACAAGAGTTGGGTCAAGCTAAGCGTGTTGAAATTGGTAAAGAGAACACAACCATTATCGATGGTACTGGTGATGCTAAGAACATTGAGGCACGTGTTAAACAAATCCGCGCTCAGATTGAAGAAGCAACTAGTGACTACGATCGTGAAAAACTACAAGAGCGCGTAGCTAAGTTAGCTGGTGGTGTTGCAGTTCTTCGCGTTGGCGCAGCTACTGAAGTTGAAATGAAAGAGAAAAAAGCACGCGTTGATGACGCATTGCATGCAACTCGCGCTGCAGTAGAAGAAGGTATTGTTCCTGGCGGCGGTGTAGCTCTTGTACGTGCTAAGCAAGCCATCATGACATTGAAAGGCGATAACGCTGATCAAAATGCTGGTATTAGTATTGTTTTACGTGCGATGGAAGAGCCATTGCGTATCATCGTTTCAAACGCTGGTGACGAAGCTAGTGTGGTAGTTAATAACGTAGCGGCTGGTAAGGCGAACTATGGTTATAACGCTGCTACAGGTGAGTATGGCGACATGGTAGAAATGGGTGTTATCGACCCAGCTAAAGTAACTAAGACAGCGTTAGTTAATGCTGCTTCAGTTGCAGGCTTGTTGTTAACAACTGATTGTGCTGTTGTTGAAACGCCAAAAGATGATGCTCCTGCAATGCCTGATATGGGTGGTATGGGCGGCATGGGTGGTATGGGTGGCATGATGTAATTGAGCCCCCAGCTCACAAAAAAGGCGCTCTTAGAGCGCCTTTTTTATTGAAAAATATAACAGCCTAATTAACTAATCCAATGAAATAAATTTATGTTTTTGTTGACGGGTATTTAATTTTTTCTTCCTATTACCCATCACCATCGTGGATTTTTTCTTGCCATAGCCACTGGGAGGTATGCCAGCTACTAATAATGCTTGTCGCTTGATTTGAGCTAGGGAGAGACGTTTTTTGATATTCATAGAGCGACTTTACTCTTATTTAATTTTCTTTGGACATGTTGGGGTATGTCATATTGAGAATGTCAGAAAACGTCAGATTATTTATTTTGAGTATTAGACAATAGTCGTTGTTAAAAATTTGTTAATTTAAAAGGGAGAAGTTATGAATAAAGCAGAATTAGTAGAAAAAATTGCAACAGGCGCAGATATTTCTAAAGCATCCGCTGAGCGCGCATTAAATGCATCGATTGAAGCTATTATTAAAGCAGTTACTAAGGGTGATAGAGTTCAGTTAATTGGATTTGGCACATTCGGCTCAGGTAAGCGTGCTGCACGCGTTGGTCGTAATCCAAAAACTGGCGAAGCTATTAAGATTGCAGCAGCTAAAACAGTTAAATTTACTGCTGGTAAGGCATTTAAGGATGCCGTAAATAAGCGTAAATAATAGACACACAGCATCTATTAAGAAAATAAAAAACCACCTTATGTCATAAGGTGGTTTTTTCGTTTGAGAGTAATTTTTTCTTACTCGACAGCTTTCACCATCTCCTCAATAACCTTCTTCGCATCGCCGAAGACCATCATTGTTTTATCCATGTAGAACAACTCATTATCTAGGCCAGCATAACCAGAGGCCATAGAGCGTTTATTAACAATAACAGTCTTAGCTTTGTAAGCCTCTAGAATTGGCATGCCAAAGATTGGGCTACCTGGAGTTCTTGCTGCTGGGTTAACAACGTCATTCGCGCCAAGAATCAGTACAACATCTGCCTGACCAAATTCACTATTGATGTCTTCCATCTCAAATACTTGGTCATAGGGAACTTCAGCCTCAGCTAACAACACGTTCATGTGACCTGGCATACGACCAGCCACAGGGTGAATCGCATACTTCACTGTTACACCAGCATGCGTTAATTTCTCTGTTAATTCTTTTAGAGCATGTTGCGCACGAGCTACTGCAAGGCCATAACCAGGAACAATAATGACAGTTTCAGCATTGGTCATCAAGAAAGCTGCATCATCAGCTGATCCTGATTTCACATTTCGTTGCTCTTGTGAACCAGCTGCGCCCGCTGATCCAGCATCGCCACCAAAACCACCAAGAATGACATTAAAGAATGAGCGATTCATGCCCTTACACATGATGTAAGAAAGGATGGCACCTGAAGAGCCAACCAATGAGCCAGCCACAATTAACATCGAATTGTTTAATGAGAAACCAATGCCAGCTGCAGCCCAGCCTGAATATGAGTTCAACATTGATACAACCACTGGCATATCAGCACCACCGATTGGGATAATGATCAATACACCCAGGATGAATGCAACAACGGTCATCACTACAAAATAGTTCCATGCTGGTTCTGCGCCTGGGGCGATGGCAAACATCACACCACAACCGACCATGATGATCGCTAGCGCAAGATTTAATAAATGTTGACCAGGGAATGTCACTGGCGCACCTTGGAATAATCTGAATTTATATTTGCCAGATAGTTTTCCGAAAGCAATCACAGAGCCTGAGAATGTAATGGCGCCAACAAATGTGCCAATAAATAATTCAAGTCTGTTGCCAAATGGAATTGGTGAGCCTTTAGCAACGATATTAAATGCATGTGGTTCTGCGACTGCAGCCACTGCAATACAAACAGCTGCTAAACCAATCATGCTGTGCATAAATGCAACTAACTCAGGCATTTTCGTCATTTCAACACGCTTGGCCATGATGGCGCCAGCGCCACCACCAATAACAAGACCAGCAAGCACATATGTTAGGCCGTTGGTAGCAGTATCTTGAGCAAGCATCACGATTAAGCCAACAGTTGTTGCAATCGCAATCGCCATACCTGTCATACCAAAGAAATTACCTTTGATAGAAGTGGTTGGGTGAGATAAACCTTTTAATGCTTGGATAAAGCAGATAGAAGCAACAAGGTATAAAAGAGTAACAAGATTTAAGCTCATGCTGTTTCTCCTTTAGTTTTCTTATCTTTTTTCTTAAACATCTCAAGCATACGTCTGGTAACTAAGAAACCACCGAATACGTTCACAGCTGCAAGAGCAACGGCAATCGTACCCATGGATTTTCCAAGATCACCTTCTGTGAGGGCGGCTGCAAGCATGGCGCCAACAATAATGATCGCTGAGATGGCATTCGTAACAGCCATTAAAGGCGTATGTAATGCTGGAGTAACGTTCCAAACCACGTGATAACCAACATAAATGGCCAGAACAAAAATAATCAGGTTGTAAATAGTGTGACTAATTTCCATAATTTTTCCTTTTAGCCTTATGCGTTCTGACGAAGAACTTGACCGTTTTGACACATCAAGCAGGCTGTCACGATGTCATCATCAGTTGGGATAACTAATTTTGCTTCTTTATCAATGATGAGTTTCATGAAGTCCATGAGATTGCGTGCGTAAAGCGATGAAGCATCTGCTGCTACCATGCTGGCTAAGTTGGTATAACCAATTAATGTAACGCCGTGTTTGGTGACCACTTTGTCGGCTTCTGTTAATGGGCAGTTACCTGCTCCGTTCTCGCCTTTACCTGCAGCCAGGTCAACTACTACTGAGCCAGGTTTCATTTGTTGAACTGTTTCAGTATGTAATAAAGTTGGTGCTTTGCGCCCTGGAATCAAAGCGGTTGCAATAACGATATCTGCTTGTTTAGCACGCTCAGCAACCAAAGCCGCTTGTCTTTGCATCCATGAGGCTGGCATTGGGCGAGCATATCCGCCTACACCTTGAGCAATTTCACGCTCTTCGTCTGTTTCAAAAGGTACGTCAACAAATTTAGCGCCTAAGGATTCGATTTGCTCTTTGGCGGCAGGGCGCACATCAGAAGCTTCGATAACGGCCCCTAAACGTTTGGCTGTAGCGATTGCTTGTAATCCAGCAACGCCTGCGCCAAGAATTAATACGCGAGCAGCTTTTACTGTACCTGCTGCTGTCATTAACATAGGCATGAAACGTTGGTATTCATTAGCGGCAACCATCACAGCTTTATAACCTGCAATGTTTGCTTGTGATGACAGCACATCCATACTTTGCGCGCGCGTTGTGCGCGGTGCAGCTTCCATAGCAAAAGCTGTAATGCCTTTAGCTGCCATCGCAGCATTATTAGCATTATCAAACGGATCTAGCATGCCTAATAGGACGGCATTATTTTGCATTTGCGCTAACTCGTTGGCTTCAGGAGCTCTAACTTTTAAAACAAGTTCAGCGCCTAACGCATCGGCAGCTGAGCCAATGGTTGCGCCAACAGCTTCATAAGCTGAGTCTGGTTGACTGCTTGCGGTACCTGCATTACTTTGAACGATGACTGTGTGACCTTGGCTGATGAATTTCTTCACAGTTTCTGGTGTTGCAGCTACACGCGTTTCATTAGGCTTTATCTCTAACGGCACGCCGATGCGCATGGGTTTCTCCCAGTTATTTTGTAAAGGATTAAGATTACTATAATTCCGAGATTTTTCTAACCCTTGTAAACCCCATTTTTTGATATTTTTTGCCTATAAAAGACATCTAAGTGACTGTATTAAATAGATTGTTTTTATCAGATTTATGAATTTTCCTGCCATTGACACTAGTTTTTTAGACGCTGCTCCCGTTTTGCCACCCGCAACGGTGGTTATTGGCATGTCTGGAGGCGTTGATTCTTCCGTGGCTGCATGGATCTTGAAACAGCAAGGATATAAGGTTATCGGCTTGTTTATGAAGAATTGGGAGGATGATGACAATAGTGAATATTGCTCATCCCGTCAGGATTGGTTGGATGTCGTGTCTGTTGCAGACTTAATTGGCATTGATGTTGAAGCTGTTAACTTTGCTGCAGAGTACAAAGATCGTGTATTTGCAGAGTTTTTACGCGAATATTCAGCGGGACGAACGCCTAATCCGGATGTTTTATGTAATGCAGAAATAAAATTTAAAGCATTCCTAGATCATGCAATGAGTTTGGGAGCTGAGGCGATTGCAACGGGTCACTACGCAAAAACAGCTAGAGTTGGCGATGAAGTTCATTTGTTAAAGGCAATTGATGATACAAAAGATCAAAGCTATTTCTTGTATCGCTTAAGCCAAGCGCAACTACAACATGTGATTTTCCCATTGGGTGGTATTAAAAAGAGTCTTGTGCGTGAGATAGCCCAAGCCATCGGTTTACCTAATGCTGCTAAAAAAGACTCAACAGGTATTTGTTTTATTGGAGAAAGACCTTTCCGCGAGTTCTTAAATCGTTACCTGCCAACTAAAGCGGGTCCTATTAAGACAGAGGATGGTAAAACGGTTGGAGAGCACATTGGTTTGGCGTTCTATACCTTAGGGCAACGAAAAGGTATTGGTGTTGGCGGTAGTAAAGATGGTAGCGGCAAACCTTGGTTTGTCGCTAAGAAAGATATGGCGAATAACACCTTATATATTGTCCAAGGTCATGATCACCCATGGTTATTGAAGTCAACGCTTACAGCCTCTCAGATGAGCTGGACATTTGATCATTTGCCAACAGTAGGTTCTTTCTCTGCAAAAACTCGTTATCGTCAAACAGATGCCCCGTGTGAACTTATAGAGGCTAATCCTGAGAGTTTTTCATTGTCGTTTCATGAGTCTCAGTGGGCTGTTACGCCAGGTCAATCAGCAGTTCTTTATGATGGTGAGCGTTGTTTAGGTGGCGGCATCATCACATCTTAAGGGCTAATTTCCAAGAAAACCTCTTAATTTCAAGGAAATCTCAGAGAAAGACTAAAATCATGTTTTAAGTGATTTTTTAGGATTTAGCTGTGACTACTCAACTCTCTACTTTAAGTGCGCTTTCCCCATTAGACGGTCGTTATGCCTCTAAAACCGATGCTCTACGCCCATGGCTTTCAGAAGCAGCTTTTATGAGACAGCGTGTACGTGTTGAGGTGCATTGGTTGATAGCATTATCCCAAGCTAAATTGCCAGATTTTCCAAGTTTCAGCCAAGCTGCTGAAAAAGTCCTTTTAGGGTTAGTTGAAAATTTCTCTGATGCAGATGCTGAGCGCATTAAAGCTATTGAGGCTGTGACCAATCATGATGTTAAAGCTGTTGAGTATTGGATGAAAGAAAAGGTGGCAGGTCATGCTGAATTGGAAAAAGCCAGTGAGTTTATTCACTTCGCTTGCACTTCCGAAGATATCAATAATACGTCTCATGGTTTGATGCTAACGGGCGCTCGTCAAGAAGTTATTTTGCCTAAATTAAAGGAAGTTCAGGGGGCATTAAAAGCTTTAGCACTTGCAAATGCATCAGTACCTATGTTGTCTCGTACGCATGGTCAACCTGCTTCTCCAACAACTTTAGGTAAAGAGATGGCTAACATCGCTATGCGCTTAGAGCGAGCGATTGTTAATATTGAAAAAGTATCTTTCTTGGGAAAAATGAATGGTGCTGTTGGTAATTACAACGCTCATTTATCAGCCTACCCTGATGTAGATTGGGAAGCATTTTCTAAAGAAGTTATTGAAAAGCGTTTAGGCCTTGAATTTAATCCATATACGATTCAAATTGAACCGCATGACTATATGGCTGAATTGTTTGATGCAATTGCTAGAGCCAATACCATTTTATTGGATATGAATCGCGATATCTGGGGCTATATTTCAGTAGGCTACTTTAAGCAAAAAACAAAAGCTGGCGAGATTGGTTCTTCAACCATGCCTCATAAAGTAAATCCTATCGATTTTGAAAATTCTGAAGGTAATTTAGGTATTGCTAATGCTTTGCTTAAGCATTTATCAGAGAAATTGCCTGTATCACGTTGGCAGCGCGATCTAACTGATTCAACTGTTTTACGTAATTTGGGTACTGCTTTGGGACATAGTTTGTTGGCTTATGACAGCGCCTTGCGTGGCTTGGGTAAATTAGAAACTAATCCTGCTCGCTTGGCTGAAGACTTAGATAACTGTTGGGAAGTGTTGGCGGAGCCAGTGCAAACAGTGATGCGTCGATTTGGTGTGCCCAACCCATATGAGCAGTTAAAAGAGTTGACGCGTGGCAAGGGCATTACACCCGAAGGCCTTAAGACCTTTATTCAAGGTTTGCAAATTCCTGAGCATGCTAAAAAGTCTTTATTGGAAATGACACCCTCTACTTATTTAGGTAAGGCAATTGCCCTAACGGAACGTTTAAAGAAGTGACAGTAAAAAACCATAGACCTCGACTGAGTTTCTTAACAAGCGTTACTTTAGGGCTCTATGAGTTTTTTTGGCATCTTCTATTGCCAGTAGTGCTGTTGCGTTTGTATTGGCGGGGGAGGATGCAAAAAGGCTACCGCCAATACATATTGGAGCGTTTGGGCTATTACAAAAAAAATGTTGGCTCAACTAAGTTAGTTTGGGTTCATGCTGTTTCAGTTGGCGAAACAAGAGCATCAGCCCCCGTAGTACATGCATTGCTGGCTGATGGGTATCAGGTTTTATTAACCCATATGACGCCTACTGGTAGGCAAACTGGTAAGGAGATCTTCTCTCAAGCGATTGCAGCCAATCAATTGCAGCAAGCTTATTTACCCTATGATGTTTCATGGGCTGTAAAAGCCTTTTTAAAGAAATTTCAACCTAGACTTGGGTTGGTGATGGAGACCGAAGTTTGGCCAGTTTTATTGCGCACTGCTGTAAAGGCTAAAGTTCCACTGTTGCTAGTTAATGCACGATTATCTGAACGTAGTGCTAGAAGAACACTGAAATTTGGTGCCCTTGCTAAAGATATTTATCAGTCTTTTGATCAAATTTTGGCGCAAACACCACTTGATGCTAAGCGTTATGAATCTTTGGGTCTTGATCAAGTGCTGGTCACGGGTAACTTAAAATTTGATGTTGCCCCTAATTTCTCGCAAATTGATGAAGCAGTATCTTTGAGAAAGCTTTTATTACCAGAGACGCAAATTGTGTGTGCCGCCAGTACGCGTGATGGTGAAGAAGAAATCATTATGAACGCTTGGTTGGATGTCATTCAATCTCATCCTGAATTAGCAAGAACTGCTCGTTTAATAGTTGTTCCAAGACATCCCCAGAGATTTGATGAGGTTTGTCAGATTTTGCAGAAGAGCGTCCCTTTAGTTGTCAGAAAATCTGAATTGGTTGATGCGTTGGTTTTTGCAAAGGCACTAAACAACCAAACAGTCATCCTTGGGGACTCCATGGGGGAGATGAGTTTTTACTATGCCTTGTCAGATTTAGTTGTGATGGGCGGGAGTCTGCGCCCTCTAGGTGGTCAGAACTTTATTGAAGCTTGCAGCTTAGGTTGCCCTGCTATTTTGGGTCAACATACTTTTAACTTCCAACAGGCTAGCCAAGATGTGATTGATGCGCATGCTGCCATCAGGGTCTCAAATGTGGAAGAGCTTTCAAAAGCTATGAGTTTACTTTTATTAGATAAAAATTTACGCGAGACAATGAGTGCCAATGCAATTGATTTCTCAGGTCAGCATATGGGAGCTACAGGAAAAATTATGGATATTGTTCATCAATATCCATCTTAATATTTACATTTGAGAGCGCGAAAATAAAAAGCCCCTTAATTTATTAAGGGGCTTTTATATTTAGTGAGCATGAACCGTATTAAACTTGCGCCCCAAAATTAGGGTCATCAGATTTGTTTGTAGGCGTTACGGCTTTCATTTCGGCTTTGATAAGGTCTTCACGTTTGACACCAAACCACATGGCTAGGGCTGCAGCAACGAAAACTGAAGAGTAAATGCCAAACAAAATACCAATTGTTAGCGCGAGAGAGAAATAGTAAAGCGTTGGACCGCCAAACAATAACATGGCTAATACCATCATTTGCGTACTACCGTGAGTGATGATGGTGCGACTTGTTGTGCTTGTAATCGCATTATCAATAACAGCGACTGTATCCATTTTTCTATATTTGCGGAAGTTTTCGCGGATACGGTCAAAAATAACAACGGATTCGTTTACAGAGTAGCCAAGTACAGCTAAAACAGCGGCTAGTACTGATAGTGAAAATTCCCATTGGAAAAATGCAAAAAATCCAAGAATAATGACTACGTCATGTAAGTTGGCGATGATACCTGCTAGAGCAAACTTCCACTCGAATCTAACTGATAGGTAAATAACAATACCTAGTACAACAAATAACAGAGCTAGAAGACCGTCGGTTGCTAATTCTTTACCCACTTGTGGGCCGATAAACTCAACGCGCTTTAATGAAACATCAGAGTGAGAAGCTTTGAGTGTATTTAATACTTGTTCGCTTTGTTGGGCAGAAGAAAGTACCTTGCCAGTGATATCTTTTTGAATCGGTAGGCGCACTAAGACATCTTTTGAACTACCGAAATTCTGTACTTGAATGTCTTGATAGCCTAGTTTTGATAAATCAGATCTAATTGAATCAAGTGGAGCGGCTTGTGAATAACTTACTTCCATGACGGTGCCGCCTGTAAATTCTACAGATAGATGCAATCCTTTAAATACTAGGAAAAATACAGCGGCAGCAAATGTTAATGCCGAAATAATGTTTAACGCCAAAGCATGGCGCATAAACGGAATGTCACGACGAATGCGGAAAAATTCCATGGTCTTGAATCCTTTTATTCAGTTGGGCGCCAAACTTGGCCAATAGATAATTTCTGTAATTTCTTCTGACGGCCATACCAAAGGTTTGCAACACCTCGTGCAAAGAATACCGCAGAGAACATCGATGTAAGGATGCCGAGGCTATGAACTACGGCAAAACCTCTTACTGGGCCTGAGCCAAATGCTAACAAGGCAACGCCCGCAATTAAAGTGGTGATATTGGAGTCAAGGATTGTGCCCCATGCTCTTTCGAAACCAGTTGCAATGGCTGCTTGAGGATTTGCGCCATTTCTAAGCTCTTCTCGAATACGTTCATTAATTAGTACGTTAGAGTCAATGGCCATACCAAGGGCCAGTGCCATCGCAGCAATGCCTGGGAGGGTCAGTGTGGCTTGCAGCATCGACAAAATGGCTACTAGCAAGAATAGGTTAACTGCTAGCGCTATAACGGAGAAGAATCCAAATAATAAGTAGTAGGCCATCATGAAGATGGCAATAGCGCAGAAACCGTAGATAACAGAGTTGAACCCTTTGGCAATATTGTCTGCGCCAAGGCTTGGTCCAATGGTGCGTTCTTCAATAATTTCCATTGGGGCGGCTAATGAACCTGCTCTAAGTAATAAAGCTAAATCATTAGCGCTTTCGGTGCTAGGTTGACCTGTAATTTGAAATTTAGAGCCAAACTCACTTTGAATGGTTGCAACAGTTAATACTTCGCCGCGACCTTTTTCAAAAAGAATCATGCCCATGGGTTTGCCAATATTTTCGCGAGTCACCTCTTGCATTACTCGGCCACCGGCGGAATCTAAAGTAATGCTAACTGCTGGACGTTGGTTGGAGTCAAAGCTTGCTGAAGCGCTGGTAATGCGATCGCCGCTGAAAATGACAGAGCGTTTAAAGACAACCTGTCTACCGTCACCTGTTTTATAAACATCAGCCCCAGGCGGAGGCATTTCACCTGCAAGAAGGTAAGTTTTTACTGGGTCGGCTAAACGCGACTCCAGTGTGGCAGTGCGACCAATGATATCTTTAGCGCGAGCCGTATCTTGCACGCCAGGTAACTGAACGATAATGCGATCTTGACCTTGCTGTTGAATAACTGGTTCGGCAACGCCTAATTCATTAACGCGGTTATGTAGTGTGGTGATGTTTTGTTTGACTGCGTTTTCTTGAACTTCTTTAATCGCATTTTGTTTAAATTTACCCACGACCTTAAACCCATCCGCGGATTTTTCTACATTGAAATCTAGGTCAATAAGGGTATTGTTTAGTAATAATCTTGCTGATGTGGCGTCGTCTTGATTAGTGAACTTCACCACAATTTGATCATTTTGACGCTCAATGCCCATATGGCGTAGAGATTTCTCTCTTAATTGCGTTCTTGTGTCAGCAGTTAAGCTTTCCAACTTCTTTTGTAGGGCGCCTCGCATATCCACTTGTAATAAAAAGTGGACGCCACCACGTAAATCCAAACCTAGGTACATAGGCATGGCACCCATTGAGTTGAGCCATACTGGTGTGTTGGAAATTAAATTGAGTGCAACAACATAAGTCGGGTCATTGCTATCGGGATTAAGTGATTTCTGTAAAGCATCTTTGGCTTTAAGTTGGTTATCAGTATTAGCCAATCTAATCTTGATTGTGCCGTTGCTGCCAGCTCGCTCAAATTGAATCCCTCGGTTTTCAATTTGAGCATCTGCCAATATTTGAGTCACTCGCTCTTGAGTGGTCAAATCAACTTTAACCGTTGCTTTACCCGCTGATATTTGTACAGCTGGCGCTTCCCCAAAAAAGTTGGGGAGTGTGTAGATAGCACCAATTAAAAGGGCTACTACGATAACAAGGTACTTCCATAGCGGGTAACGGTTCATACGTAACTTTCTTAAATAGCTTTGATCGTGCCTTTTGGCAATACAGCAGTTACAGCATTTCTTTGCATTTTTACTTCTGTACCAGGTAGCAATTCCACAGAAAGATATTGGTCTTTAATAGACGTTACTTTGCCCATTAAGCCGCCAACTGTGACAACTTCATCGCCAACCGCCAATGCTTCGAGCATGTTTTTTACTTCCTTTTGGCGTTTCATCTGTGGGCGAATCATCACGAAATACAAAACCACAAACATCAAAATAAGTGGTAAAAACCCCATAATTCCGCCGCTTTCGGCTCCGGCAGCTTGTGCGTAAGCATTGCTAATAAACATTTTGTTTCCTCCAATTAGAAAGGAGGATTTTACCCTGTGGCATCCAACACGCCAACGGATCTATTTTTATGAAATTCTTTGATAAATTCAGGGAATAAATCATTGTCTAGGGCTTCTCTGACCTCTTTCATTAAGTTCAGGTAGTAATGAACATTGTGGATGGTATTGAGCTGCGAGCCTAATATTTCACTAGCCTTCTGGAGGTGGTGTAAATAAGAGCGTGAGAAATTCCTGCAGGTATAACAGGTGCAGGTAGGGTCTAATGGGCGTGTATCTTCTTTAAAGCTAGCATTCCTAAGCTTTAGATCCCCAAATCTAGTGAATAACCAGCCATTTCGGGCATTCCTGGTGGGCATGACGCAGTCAAACATATCAATGCCTTGGCTAACCCCAAGAATTAAGTCTTCTGGTGTGCCAACACCCATTAAGTAATGGGGTTTTTCAGCGGGTAACTGGGGCGCAATATGAGCCAAAATTCGCTCAAATTCAGGTTTGGGCTCCCCAACCGATAGGCCGCCAATGGCGATGCCATCAAAACCTTGTTCTGCAACGCCTGCTAAAGAAACATCTCTTAGGTGCTCATACATGCCACCTTGAACAATTCCAAATAGAGCATTTCCAGTCTCTAGTTCTTTGAATCGTTGGTGGGATCTCGCTCCCCAGCGTAAGGAAAGTTCTAGTGATTCACGGACTGTTTTCTCATCAGTCGCTACGCCATTAACTTCGTAAGGGGTGCACTCATCAAATTGCATTGCAATATCGCTATTCAGTGTCGCCTGAATTTCCATGGAAATTTCAGGTGACATAAATAGCTTATCGCCGTTGACTGGCGATGCAAAGGCAACCCCTTCTTCAGTAATCTTGCGTAAAGCGCCTAGGCTAAATACTTGAAACCCGCCTGAGTCGGTGAGAATAGGCTTTTTCCAGCCCATAAAGTCATGTAATCCATGATGCTTGCCAATGACATCCAAACCAGGCCTTAGCCATAAATGAAATGTATTACCAAGAATAATTTGAGCTTGGGCTTCCTCTAAATCACGAGGCGTCATGCCTTTGACTGTGCCGTAGGTGCCAACAGGCATGAAGATAGGTGTTTCAACTGTGCCATGAGGTAAGTTGACGCGCCCCCGTCTAGCATGAGTGCGAGGATCTTTTTTGATTAATTCAAAGCTTAAAGGTTTCATATACGACTTAAAAACATGGCATCGCCATAACTGAAAAAGCGATATTGTTGACTGATGGCATGATCATAAGCCTTTCTAATAGGCTCATATCCTGCAAAGGCACTAACTAACATCAGTAATGTGGAGCAGGGTAAGTGGAAATTAGTAATTAGACAATCAACCACTTTAAATTCATACCCAGGTGTAATAAATAATCTTGTTTCACCCTCCTGGATATTTAGGGCCGCTGAGGACTCTAATGCTCTTAGACTGGTGGTGCCAACAGCCACAATTTTGCCACCGCGTTTTTTGGTTTGTTTGATTAAGGTTTGAGTTTCTTGGGGGATGGAAAACCACTCACTATGCATTTTATGTTCTGAGAGATCTTCAGTTCTGACTGGGCTAAATGTGCCAGCTCCCACATGAAGAGTGATTGTTGTATGTTGCACCCCTTTTTTTGCAAGAAATTCTAATGTTTTTTCATCAAAGTGAAGGCCTGCAGTGGGTGCGGCTACAGCACCTGGGTGTTTGGCTACAATTGTTTGGTAACGTTTCTGATCTTCTTCATCAGGCACATGGGTAATGTAGGGAGGTAATGGCAATTGCCCATGTTTTTCTAGTAATGGAATGCAGGGACCTGAAAACCGTACTTCAAAAAATGGATGTTGAGGGTCATTGTTTCCGCGCCCTAGTACTTCAATGTCAAATGCTTCTACGGGGCTGCCCATGAGCAGTTTTGTTCCAGGCTTTGGTGATTTGGAAGCACGGATTTGCGTGAGCGCAGTATCTATACCCGTTATTCGTTCTAGCAGTACCTCAACGGCCCCACCTGTTTCTTTTTTTCCAAAGAGGCGAGCTGGAATAACTTTTGTGTCATTAAATACCAATAAATCATTGGGTTGAATTAAATTAATGACATCGGTAAATTGTTTGTCGTTAAGTAATAGCTCGCCATGGACATCTCGACCAACTTCTAAAAGTCGGCTAGAGGTCCTATTAGATAGGGGATATTGAGCAATTAGCTCAGGTGGCAAGTTGTAATTAAAGTCAGAAAGGCGCATCGCGATACCATGGGAACAGTAAGATTCTAAACATGGTTAGTAAATCAAGTTCAACTCCTCTTGAAAAGTTAGGGTTGCGCTCCTCATTGGATTGCGCATTGCACCTACCTATTCGTTATGAAGATGAGACTAAATTATCAACGATTAGCGAAGTTGTGCATGCATTTGGGGTGGTAACGGCTCAAGTTCAAGGTTATGTTGTGCGGCAAGATGTTATGTTTAGACCTCGCCGGCAGTTAATTGTGGTGATAGCTGATGATGCTGGCAATGAACTATTTCTAAGGTGGTTAAATTTTTACCCTAGCCAACAAAAGCAAATGGCTGTGGGACAGCATTTGCGTGTTCGCGGCGATGTGCGCGAGGGGTATTACGGGCCAGAGATGGTGCATCCTACGGTTAAAGCTGTAGGGCCAGATATGCCGCTTCCTAGCACCTTAACCCCAGTATATTCAACCGTTGCTGGTGTCAGTCAGTTAGCTATTCGCAAAGCAATTGGTGGCGCCTTAAAAGACCCTGCTTTAACAGGGCAATTAGCTGAAATTCTGCCCAATCATTTGATTGGTCAAGTGTTTTCCGATTCCCGTTTGCCAACCTTATTAAGCGCCATTAATACTTTACATCATCCAACTAAGCTTGATGATATGGAGTCGATTCAGAATCGAACCCACCCTGCTTGGCGACGGATTCAAATAGAAGAGTTATTGGCGCAGCAATTATCCTTGCAGCAAGCAAGAGCTAAACGATTGAGCAGGCAGTCTGTGAAAATGGATAGTCAACCCAAAGTTCGGGGTGCTTTAGATCGATTTTTATCTAATCTACCGTTTCAGTTAACGGCTGCTCAGTCTAGAGTCTGGCAAGAAATTATGGGGGATTTGGCAAATCCTTATCCTATGAACCGCCTCTTGCAGGGCGATGTGGGAAGTGGCAAGACTATTGTTGCAGCTTTGGCTGCATTGCATTGTATTGATCATGGTTATCAGGCTGCCATTATGGCGCCAACTGAAATTTTGGCTGAACAGCACTATAGAAAATTAAAAACCTGGTTCGATCCGTTAGGTATTCAAATTGTTTGGTTAACTGGTTCATTAAAGGCGCGTGAAAAGCGAGTGGCTCAAGCGTTAATGGCGAGTGGTGAGGGGCAGTTAATTATCGGTACTCATGCACTTATACAAGATGGCGTTGAATTTTCTAAATTAGGTTTAGTCATCGTTGATGAGCAACATCGATTTGGCGTAAAACAGCGCTTACAGCTTCAGCAAAAAATTGATGATGTCGAGATTGATTGTCATCAGTTAATGATGTCTGCAACACCTATACCTAGAACTTTAGCGATGACTTTCTATGCTGACTTGGAGGTTTCTGTTATTGATGAGTTGCCGCCGGGTAGGACGCCTGTTATTACAAAGCTAATTAAGAGTGAGCGTCGTGATGAAGTAGTTGCTGGCCTTAGAAATGAGGTTGACAAGGGTATTCAGGTGTATTGGGTTTGTCCGTTGATTGAGGAATCAGAGGTGTTGCAATTGCAGACTGCAGTCGACACACACCAAGCATTGCAAGTGGCCTTGCCGGGCATCAACATAGGTTTAGTACATGGTCGATTAAAGCCTGACGAAAAAAATGCTGTGATGAAAGATTTTGTTTCCGGCGAGATACAAGTACTGGTGGCTACAACAGTGATTGAGGTTGGTGTAGATGTGCCTAATGCTTCATTGATGATTATTGAGCATGCAGAACGATTTGGATATTCTCAGCTACATCAGTTAAGAGGTCGTGTAGGTCGTGGTTCAACACAATCTATTTGTCTGCTTTTATATGGTAATGAGTTATCCATGGCAGCCAAAGAGCGTTTACAGAATATTAAAGATATTCAAGATGGGTTCTTGATTGCAGAGAAAGATTTGGCATTACGTGGGCCTGGAGAGTTATTGGGGGCTAAGCAATCGGGTGATGCCATGCTGCGTTTTGTGGATTTGCAGCAGGAACATGGTTTGATTGAAAAAACTAAAGAATTATCTGCCCAGTTATTGGTGCAATATCCAGATTTAGTCGTGAAACATTTAAATCGTTGGTTAGGGCATCGGGCTGACTATATAAAAGCTTGATATGCTCTGTCTATGATACGAACAAAAATAGCCGCTTATTTATCGCTTATTAGATTTGATAAGCCTATTGGAACCTTATTGGTTTTGTGGCCAACCTTATGGGGGTTGTGGCTCGCTAGCGACCGCCACCCAAGTTTTTTATATTTAGTTATTTTTGTGGCGGGTACTTTTTTGATGAGAAGTGCTGGTTGCGCCATTAACGATTTTGCAGATAGAGATTTTGATTTGCACGTTGAGAGAACTAAAGAGCGACCAGTTACTTCGGGAAAAATAAAACCTTGGGAAGCATTATTGGTTGCCGCAGTTTTAGCACTTCTAGCTTTTTTATTAATTACGCCACTTAATACTTATACCAAATGGTTATCTATCCCAGCGTTATTTGTGGCTATTATTTATCCATTTTCAAAGAGATTTTTTTCTATCCCTCAGGCTATTTTGGGTATTGCCTTCTCATTTGGGATCCCCATGTCTTTCGCTGCTGTTCATAATGAAATTCCAGCCTACTCTTGGATTTTATTTTTTGCGAATATCGCTTGGGCGATTGCTTACGATACAGCGTATGCAATGGTTGATAAAAATGATGACTTAAAGTTGGGGATAAAAACTTCAGCTATTACTTTTGGGCACTATGAAGTTTTGGCAATTATGTTGTGCTATCTATTTTTATTGTTTAGCTTTGCTTGGTTGGCTATCCAACTCAATTTTTCATTGAGTTTCTGGGCATTTTGGGGTTTAAGTGCGGTGTTGGTGGCTTACTACTATCGTTTGGTGATAACACGCGACCGTGCAAAATGTTTTCAGGCATTTAGGCAGAACAATTGGTTGGGGGCTTGTTTATTTATAGCCATTGCCGTGTCGTAGTAAAGCCCCTTTAGTCTTTGCCAAACTCTTCGCCCATTTCTTTACCGCGAGCACTAGCTGCAGCAATGGCTTCCCCCAAAATACTTGCCCATTGTTTATTTTCTAGAACTTGTAGCGCGGCATAAGTGGTGCCACCTTTAGAAGTCACTTTTTCTCTTAGGACTGCTGGAGTATCTATTGATTGGCTTGCTAGGGTGGCTGCTCCCATAAGAGTCTGGGACGCTAATAAGCGAGCTTGTTCAGCGCTTAAGCCTTGAGCAATGCCCGCTTTTTCGAGAGCTTCTAAAAATGCGAAAACATAGGCGGGGCCGCTACCTGATACAGCGGTAATGTCATCAATTTGTTTCTCATCATTAACCCAAGTGATTTTTCCAACAGCAGAGCAAATATCTTCTGCATGTAATCGATCTTCTTTACTGGCCTGTTTGCTGGCAAATAAGCCAGTCATGCCTTGGCCAATTAAAGCAGGAGTATTGGGCATGGCTCTAATGAGTCGTTCATGGTTAAGCCATCTGCTCATATCCTGAGTGCGGATACCTGCGGCAACGCTTAGACATAGTGGTTTTTTGGAGGATGCTTGTAAAACGGGCCTTAATTCTGCTGCAGCCTCTTTAAATTGTTGCGGTTTAACAGCGAGAACTAGAACATCTGCCTGTTGAATTTGTTCTGATAAAGCGGCAATATTTTCCTTAGAGGACACTTGAAATTCTGTTCTTAAGCGTTCGCGTGTACCTTCAAAAGGGTCGGCTACGAAAATATTAGAGGCTTGGGCGCCTTGATGAATCAGTCCGCCAATGAGTGCGCTAGCCATGTTGCCGCCACCAATAAAACTAATTTTTAAATTTGAAAGAGATGTCATAAATAGGTTCTTTTGCCAAATATTGCTGTACCAATACGCACTATCGTACTACCTTCTGCAATTGCAGAATTTATATCGGAGGACATGCCCATGGAGAGGGTGTCTAGTTGTGCAGATGATGATTGTATGGCGGGTTCTTGCTTTAAATGTTCAAGCATAGAAAATAAAGTGTGATGAGCTTTTCTTTGTTCTTGCGTATTTTCTGTGGGTTCTGGAATGCTCATTAAGCCGCGTAGCTTCAGTTGAGGCATTTGAGTGATGGCCAAGCATAAATCGAGCAATTCATGGCTTTGAACGCCGCTTTTACTTACTTCACCACTAATGTTAACTTGTACGCAAACGTTGATGGGGGGCAGATTTCTGGGTCGTTGTTCATTAAGTCTTTGTGCAATTTTCAGCCGGTCAATGCTGTGAACCCAATCAAAATTTTCGGCCACATCGCGTGATTTATTACTTTGAATGGGTCCAATAAAGTGCCACTCAATGTTGGGCCGTAAATCTTTGAGAGCGTGCACTTTCTGAACGCCCTCTTGCACATAATTTTCACCAAAGGCTTTTTGACCCCATTCGTAAGCAGTTCTCACATCTTCTGCTGGAAATGTTTTCGATACCGCTAATAGTTTGATGTCAGTTGGCTTTCTTGCTGCTGCTTGGGCTGCCTCAGTTATTTGAGCTTTAACAGTATTTAGATTGTCATGAATAGAGCTCATTGTTTAGTTATTTTTTCCAGTGTGGCATCAATTAATTCAATCCAGTGTTCAACAGGCGTTTGATTGTTTTGAAGATGAGTAATGCAACCAATGTTGGCTGAGACAATTTGTTCTGCACCGCTATCGTTCACAGTGGTTAATAAGTTGTTCAATTTTTGCTCTTTTAGTTTTTTGGATAGTTCAGGCTGCAAAATAGAATAAGTGCCTGCTGAACCACAGCATAAATGACTGTCTTTGCAAAGATGTGTTTGAATGCCTAGTTCTCCCAAAAATCTTTCTAAATCCCCTTTTATTTTTTGGCCATGCTGTAGTGTGCAAGGTGGGTGATAAACCAGCGTCTTATTTAATGGACCTAGCAATTTTTTTAATGGAGTTGTGAAATTAGGTAGCACCTCAATTAAATCTTTGCAAAGTGAAGAGATCATTCTGGCTTTTTCAGCATACTGAGGATCATCTTTGAGCATGTGGCCATATTCTTTAATAGTTACGCCACAACCCGAAGCGTTCATTAGTATGGCTTGAATCTTTTGACCTTGGCATTCTAGGGCTTCGCCAGTAATGTATGGCCACCAGGCATCGATATTTCGACGCATATCGTTAAGACCATCTTCTTGCTCGTTGAGATGGTATTTAAGGGCGCCACAGCATCCTGCTTTAGGGCTGGATAAAAGATCGACACCTAATCGGTTCATCACGCGTATGGTCGCGTTATTAATGTTGGGTAGCATGCCTGGTTGTACACACCCTTCTAGGATCAACATTTTTGAGGTATGTTTGCCTAAGATTGGTCGAGTGCCTGGCTGTCTACCTACGGGAATTTTTCCCTTAACGATTGAGGGCATGAATGGTCTGAGTAATCGACTGATCCGCATGCTCGTATCAAATAATGGTTTATTGGTTAATCCTTTAGCAAGCACTTTTCTTAAAAAACGCTCTGTAAAAGGTCTGGGTTTAGTTTGTTCTTCAGCCCATTTGCGACCAATATCAATGAGATGCCCATAATCAACCCCACTGGGGCAGGTACTTTCACAGTTTCTACAGGTTAAACAACGATCCAAATGTAATCTTGTTTTCTCTGTAGCAGGTTTACCCTCGGCAATTTGTTTGATGAGATAAATGCGTCCTCTTGGACCGTCTAATTCATCACCAAGTAGCTGATAGGTTGGGCAGGTAGCGGTGCAGAAACCACAGTGAACGCATTTGTTTAAGATGGCCTGAGCAGTTTGACCATCTGGTGTGCTAGAAAATTTAAAAGCTAATTCTGTTTGCATATTAGATGAGTCTTTCTGTGGCAAATACACCTTGAGGATCAAACGATTTTCTGAGGCGCTCTTCAATTGGCGCTAGGGCAGTTGTTACAGGATTGTCCTTGAGAGAGCTGAACATATCGATTGTTTTATTGCTGGCTTTAAAAACGCTAGCATGACCACCATTTGACCTGGCAAGATTTTTAATTTCTTGGCTACTGATGTCGCCTCTGTACCAACGCTGACCGCCGTGCCACTCAATTAGGGTATCCCCAGTGAGTTGTATGGGTGCAGATGTTGGAGCAAGTGCTAAGCGCCACAGTGGTTTCTCAACATTTTTTCTAAACCAAGGATGTTGTTGATCTCTGATGCTTATCCAGAAATGATCTGCTTCATCGTTAGTCAGTAATTGCATGCCATATTCTTTATTAAAGGCTGTAATTGCAGCTTGAACAGCAGCTTTAGCACCATTTAATCTGATATAAAGTATTCCCATGCTTTCGCCGATCCAACAGCTAGCATTAATGGGCCATGGTTGGCTGGCTAGTCGATTAATCAATGCAATGGCATTAGCTTGTTGAATATTTACTTGAAGAGTTGCGCTGGCAGCAGGTTTTGGCAGAACCTTAATGGATACATCTAAAAGCAAAGCAAGTGTGCCAAGAGAGCCTGGTAGTAAGCGGGAAACATCATATCCCGCCACGTTTTTCATAACAGTGCCGCCAAAGTTCATGATTTGTCCTTGACCATCCATGATGTTGGCTCCAAGCACAAAATCTCTTAAACCTCCAACGGCAGCTCTTCCTGGGCCTGCTAATCCCGAGCAAACCATACCGCCAATCGTCGCATCTTCAAAATGAGGTGGTTCAAATGCAAACTGCTGATTATTTTTAGCTAGAGCAGCCTCTACTTCTTTTACTGAAGTGCCAGATTTAACTGTAATAACTAATTCGTCAGGTTGGTAGCTGATGATGCCCTGATAACTTTTAGTTAGAAGTGGGGTGCCTTTTAAATTATTCCCATACCAATCTTTAGATCCAGATCCGGTAATGCGCAAAATGCTTTTTTCAGTACCAGCTTGAAGAATCTGGTCTTTTAAATGATTTAAGGTAGCCTGAGTCATTAGAAGCGCTCCAATTCTGGGTGAGGTAATGCTCCGCCTGTAATCCTCATGCGACCATATTCAGCGCAACGATTTAGGGTTGGAATGGCTTTATCAGGGTTTAATAATTTTTCTGGATCAAATGAAGCTTTTACGGACCAAAACATATTTCTTTCGGCTTCACCAAACTGAACACACATCGAATTAATTTTTTCGATACCAACACCATGTTCACCGGTAATTGTGCCGCCCAATTCAACACAGGTTTCCAAGATATCGCTACCGAATTCTTCTGCACGATGCCATTCATCTTGGTCAGATCCGTTAAATAAAATCAGAGGGTGCATATTGCCATCACCTGCGTGAAACACATTCATACAGCGTAGTTGATATTTCTTTTCCATATCTTGAATGCGTTTCAATAAGGTCGCAATATGCTGTCTTGGGATGGTGCCATCCATGCAGTAATAGTCAGGGGAAATTCTTCCTGCTGCAGGGAATGCATTTTTTCTTCCGCTCCAGAATTTAAGGCGTTCTGCTTCACTTTGAGATACTTGTATTCTGATGGCGCCACATTGATTGAGTACCTGTGTCATGCGTTCTATTTCTTCTGCTACTTCTTCTGGTGTGCCATCAGACTCGCACAGCAAGATAGCTTCAGCATCAATGTCATACCCAGCATGAACAAATTCTTCAACAGCTCTTGTGGCCGCTTTATCCATCATTTCTAGTCCTGCTGGAATAATGCCAGCAGCAATAACTGCTGCAACAGCATTCCCACCTTTTTCCACATCATCAAAACTCGCCATGATGACTTGGGCTAATTGAGGTTTTGGAACTAACTTGACGGTTACTTCTGTAATGACTGCTAGCATACCTTCGCTACCAACTAGGATGGAGAGCAAATCAAGTCCTGGGGCATCTGGGGCTAGGCTTCCAAATTCCACAACTTCACCATTCATTAAGATGGCTTTGACCTTAAGGATGTTGTGAAGGGTCAGTCCATACTTGAGGCAGTGAACTCCCCCAGAGTTTTCGCTGACGTTGCCTCCTATAGAGCAGGCGATTTGTGATGATGGGTCTGGCGCATAGTACAAGCCATGTTGTGCAACAGCTTCCGAAATGGCCAAATTTCTCACCCCTGGTTGCACAACAGCTGTTCTTGCAATCGGATCAATATGAATAATTTTCTTTAATTTAGCTAGGGATAACACTAATCCTTGAGCGATTGGCATGGCCCCGCCTGATAACCCTGTCCCCGACCCTCTAGGCACAATGGGTACTTGGAGTTTTTGGCAGACTTTAATAACCTCTACGGCTTGCTCTTGATTTTCAGGTAAAGCAACCGCTAGGGGCATTTGCCTGTAGGCAGCTAACCCATCGCACTCATAAGGGATGGTATCTTCTGGTTCCCAAAGAAGGGATTCCTTGGGAAGTAAAGGTTGTAGGGCATCAACAAGTTCTTTTTGCCTGGCCAAAATTTCAGCAGGGGTGAGGGTAAAGGTTGTATCCATTTGTCTCTATTTATTGTGGTTTTACGCTATTCTAGCCATTTCCATATAATCGGTGTCATGGGCAAAAGATTGACACAAATAGCGACGCGTACAGGTGACGCAGGGACCACTGGTTTGGGTGATGGCCAACGTGTGGATAAAGATCATTTACGCATCTGTGCCATGGGGGATGTTGATGAACTTAATTCAGAAATTGGCGTATTAATTACTGAAGATATTCCTGCAAGTGTTGCTTCTGAATTAAGAGAGTTATTTTCTCAAGTTCAACATGATTTGTTTGATTTAGGCGGTGAGTTATGTATTCCTAACTACACCCTATTAAAAGAATCACAGGTGGCTCAGTTAGATATTTGGTTATTAAAGTACAACGCCAGTTTGCCTAAGTTGGAAGAGTTTATTCTTCCTGGGGGCTCTAGGGCTGCGGCACAGGCACATGTTTGTAGGACTGTGTGTCGTAGGGCAGAAAGGTCTATTGTGAAGTTAGGTAGAAATGAGCCTATTCACGAAAGTCCAAGGCAGTATGTGAATCGTTTATCTGATTTGTTGTTTGTTATCGCTAGGGTATTGAATCAATCAAGTGGTGGTTCTGATGTGCTGTGGAAGCACAAGAAAGAACCCAAATAGGAACCCAAATAAAAAGAAGTTCTAATCAAAAAAGACCCCGCGGGGTCTTTTTTGATTCCCTTCAGTTATTTTGAAGGTTTGAGTATTTTTTAGATTATTTCTGGGCGCGACGTTTTTTGACGCCTTCTGCCAAGATATCTAGAACATTAACTGAATCATTCCAGTTGATGCATGCATCGGTAATACTTGTGCCGTACTGGAGGTCAGCAGGATTATCTTTGCCCGGCGTAAATTTTTGAGCGCCTTCATTAATATGGCTTTCAATCATCACGCCAAAAATTTGATGTGATCCAGAGGCCAATTGGCTAGCAATATCTTTTGCAACATCAATTTGGCGCTGATGTTGTTTGCTTGAGTTGGCGTGAGAGCAATCTACCATTAATGTGCCTGGTAGTTTAGAGGCTTCTAGTTCAGCACAAGCTTTTGCAACACTTTCAGCGTCATAGTTTGGTGTTTTTCCACCACGTAAAATAACGTGGCAATCTGAATTGCCTTTTGTTTCAACAATGGCTACTTGACCATTCTTGTGTACAGATAGGAAGTGGTGTGGTCTATTAGCTGATTGAATGGCGTCCGTAGCGATTTTGATATTGCCGTCAGTACCATTTTTAAACCCGATTGGTGCAGAAATCCCTGATGCTAGTTCACGATGAACTTGACTTTCAGTTGTGCGTGCGCCGATCGCGCCCCATGAAATAAGGTCGCCAATATATTGCGGAGAAATAACATCTAAAAACTCACTGCCAGCAGGCATGCCGATGCGATTAATCTCAATTAGCAACTGTCTAGCAATTCTTAGGCCTTGATCAATTTTGTAGCTTTCATCTAGGTATGGATCATTGATGAGGCCTTTCCAACCAACAGTTGTTCTTGGTTTTTCAAAATAGATGCGCATCACAATTTCTAATTCACCCGCATATTTTTTACGTTGCTCGAGTAAGCGATTGGCATATTCGATTGCAGCACTTGGGTCATGAATAGAGCAAGGTCCAATGATGACAAGTAAGCGATCATCTGTGCCATGCATGATGTCACGTATCTTTTTGCGTGTGGTATTAATTAATTTTTCGGTCGCAGTCCCTTTGATTGGAAAAAAGCGAATGAGATGTTCTGGTGGTGGTAACACGGTAATTTCCTGAATACGTTCGTCATCTGTCTCTGAAGTTTTGTCGATGCTTCCATACCAGTTATCAACATTATCTAGAGTTTTTTTGCTCATATTATTCACTCCAATTTCATTATTTTTATAAAATCTAAAGGTGTAAAAAAACCGCCGTAGTATTCGGCGGTTTGATTGAGTGCTAGAAATTTACGCTTGAATTTCTGCCTCTCGACCGCCGTGGCCTGAGAACCAAAAGTAAAAGAAATAAAAATTAATTGCACGCATGGTTCTAATGTAGCACAGTTTTTTTACTTGTCCAATTATCCTGTGCCGCCAACAGTCATGTTATCGATTCTTAAGGTTGGCTGACCAACTCCTACAGGAACGCTTTGACCATCTTTTCCACAAACCCCAATACCGCTATCTAGCCCCATATCATTTCCAATCATGCTGATATCTTTGAGAGACTCGGGACCGTTACCGATAATAGTGGCACCTTTAACGGGGTATTGAATCTTGCCGTTTTCTACCCAATAAGCTTCAGAAGCTGAAAATACAAATTTTCCACTAGTAATATCCACTTGCCCACCGCCAAAATTAACAGCGTATAGACCTTTCTTAATGCTGCTGATAATTTCTTGGGGGTCTTCTTTGCCGCCAAGCATATAGGTATTTGTCATTCGGGGCATTGGAAGTGATGCATAGCTTTCTCGTCTACCATTACCAGTGACAGGCATATTCATCAAGCGAGCGTTGAGGCTATCTTGTAAATAGCCTTTTAGGATGCCGTTTTCAATCAGTGTGGTGCATTGGGTAGGGTTGCCTTCATCATCAATGGACAGGGAGCCTCTTCTGCCAGAGATTGTTCCATCATCTACAACGGTGACACCTTTGGCAGCTACTTGTTGGCCGATCTTTCCTGAGAAAGCAGATGAACCCTTTCTGTTGAAGTCACCTTCTAGGCCATGTCCGATTGCTTCATGTAATAAAACGCCAGGCCAACCAGGACCTAGAGCAACTGTCATTGGACCTGCCGGTGCTGGTCGAGACTCTAAGTTAATCAGCGCTGAATGTACTGCTTCATCAATCCAGCGATCAATTTTTTCTGTATCAAAGAAATGATAATCAAAGCGACCGCCTCCACCTGAAGAGCCTACTTCACGGCGACCGTGTTGTTCGGCGATGACTGTGATGGATACTCTGACTAATGGTCTGATATCTGCTGCTAATACGCCATTAGCCCTTGCTACCAAGATCACATCGAATTCACCAGCCAATCCAGCCATGACTTGAACGATGCGTGGATCTTTTGCTTTTGCTTTACGTTCAATGTTTTCCAATAAAGCAATTTTTGCCTTAGCGTCTAAGCTGGCAAGTGGATCATAAGATTGATAAAGAGCATGTGTTGGTGGTGTGGCCCATTGTGGAGGAATATGGACTTTTTGATTTTTGGGGCCGATCACTCGCGTGGCTTCAGCCGCGTGTTTAAGAGCTGATATGCTAATTTCATCAGAATAAGCAAAAGCTGTCTTATCTTGGCTAATGGCTCTAACACCCACGCCTTGGTCGATGCCAAAGCTCCCAGATTTAACAATACCTTCTTCCAAGCTCCAAGATTCATTGAGTGTTCTTTGGAAATATAAGTCTGCATCATCTAAGCGATGTAGGTGCATATGAGATAAGGTTTTTTGAAGATCACCTTCTGTGATGCCTGCTGGAGCTAAAAGAATATCCTTAGCAATTTTTAATGCGTCTGATCGGCTAAGCGAAAGAGGGCTTTCTAGGGCTAGATGTGAGTTCATAAAACCAATTAAAGAGTTCGGTGCTTTAGGGCGGGGAGTTTAGTACGCGTTTCGTGAATGAAATTTTTCTTAATGCTACCCATCACAAAACCTTCTCCGTTTTTTAACTCGGACTCAATTGCTCCCCAGGGATTAATTAACATGCTTTGCCCCCAAGTGCTTCGTCCATTTTCATGTGTGCCACCTTGCGCACTTGCTAAGACATAGCATTGATTTTCAATGGCTCTCGCACGTAACAATATTTCCCAGTGGGCTTTGCCTGTTGTGTACGTAAAAGCAGCGGGGATAATGTGGCAGTCTACTGGCCCGATGGTTCTGTATAGCTCCGGAAATCTCAGGTCATAGCAAATAGATAATCCAAGTCGCCACTCTGTATTTTGATGATGAATGGTGAAGCTTGTGGGTACGTTACCAGCTTCAATCGTATTAGATTCTTGATAACTTTCATGATCTTGTTGGAAGCCAAATAAATGAATTTTGTCGTAACGGCTAATTACATCACCAGATGGATTAAATACTAAAGTTGAATTTTTGACTTTATGGATATTCGTAGAGGCGATAGGGATGGTGCCAGCAACTAAATAAATTTGATGTTGAGTAGCTAAATTTTTGAGCGCATGTTGAATAGGACCATCCCCAAATGTTTCGCAAATTTTTACTTTATCTTGATCTGTATGCCCCATCAGGCAAAAATATTCTGGCAAAGCGATTAATGTTGCGCCCGCAGATTTTGCGGCTGATATTAGGGTGCTTGCTGAGTTGAGGTTATCCTCCCAGGATGGTGAGGACACCATTTGTATGCTGGCAACGGATAACTGTGCTGATAAGGTCATGCCTGCATTCTATTGCTTATTCGGATTTTGCTGTTGGCGTAGCAAAGATTTGTCTCTAATTTCTTTTAATTGACTCTCATTGATGGGTTTGCCTTTGCTATCTAAAGCAATAATTTGTGGTGTTGCCCAAGTACCCTGAATTAGATAATCTAATTGGAATAACTTGCTAACTTCGTCAGCAATTAAGTATTGACCAACCAATGTACTCAATCCAATGATGGGGTTCACAAAGGTATAGGCTAAAGAAGCGGAGCCTGCGTTTAAATTGGGTACAACGGTCACTCTGATATCTTGTGTTTCATTAATTAGATTGGCTTGTCCAGTTAATCGGACATTACCCTGAGGGCCTTTCATGCTGAGATCTTGAATAAGTGCAAGACCATTGTTGATCGTGCCTTTGGCTGTCACTCGATCAAAAGGTGTACCTTGAGATACAACAGGTTTTAATACGCCACTAATATCTAAGGTGGCGATTCTGCTTAAACCTTGGAAACTTAATACACCTAATAATCGTGCAATGCCTGGCTCAACCTGTAGTACGGTTCCTTTGGCTAGGTCTAATGACATATCTCCTTTTAAGGACTTAATATCAAATTTATACGGCTCACCTTGCCAATAGATATTGCCGACTAGTTTCCCGGAGCCATCTTCAATAGTTTTAGGGAAGCCTAAATTGCTCAGTAGTGTTCCTGCATTATCAATATCTAGATCAAAGATTAACTCAGTCCTACCTGGAGATATTTGTTTATCTTGACGGGGTAATATCCATTTACCATGTGCTGTGAGTTTGGCATCGGCAGTTTTTAGATTAAGTTTCTCAATTTTCCAATCATTTTTGTCATTGCTCGCTAATAGCTCCATTTTTCCGTAAGCTTTGCCATTAACGATTAGTTGGTCTGATTGAATATCTAGAGCTGGTATTTTCTGAATACGTTGATTGATGTTTCTAGTAATGGTTTCGCCAGATGCATCGCTATCAATAATTAACTTCTGAAGTTTTGCCGTTAATTTGCCTTGGGGTAAGCCAGCTTGTGGCGAGCGCCACTGAATAAGACCTACTGCTATGGAAGAATTAATGCTGGCATGCCATAAGTCTTGATCATGGGTTGCTGAAAGTGTGATGTCTTTTAACTCTTTATCAGCAATTTTCACTGATCCAATTGAGGCAGATAGTGTATTGAGTTGTAGGCCATTTGGTTTTTTGGACGTGTTTGTGGCTGATGCATCTGGCAGGAACTTATTGCTCCAGTTTTGCCAAGCCTCAAGGTCTAATTTATCCAAAACAATCGTTGATGAAAAGCCTTGGTCTGGAAGATTGACTGGTGAGTTAATGCCTAGGCTAATTCGAAGCGGGGCAGTTTCCTTGTAAGAAAACTTAGTTTCAACTAATTTTTCAATTTTAAATGTGCCAATATGCTCAGTTTTACCATTGGCAGAGATATTCTCCATCAGAAATTGACCGCCCATGGCCGTGCCTATTTTTTTATTTAAAGGGGCGGGTAGTTGTGATTCCAATTCGTTTAGCTGTAAACCTAGATTGAGTTTATAGCCATAATTGGTAATGGATAGTTTGCCGTCGTATTTAAATTGACCATTAAATTGTTTTAACAGAATTAAATTCAAACTATCTTTGCCACCATCATTTAATAGCTCAAGGAGTGCATCAATTTTTGCGTGACCTGATACCCGCATCTCATTTTGTGATTGCCAAGGTAGTTGTGTTGGCGCATTAATAGAGAGGGTGCCGCCAAGTGCCTGGGCTTTTAAATTTTTAGCTACAATTTTTTCTTCTGAGAAGATGATGTCACCAGTAATGTCTTTGATATCAATTTGATTGTTGATATTGACTGTGTTTTTATTTAATGCGACTTCACCATAAATCTTCGTGTTATCAACATTCTCAATAGGGATTTCTAGTTTTAAGTTTAGTTTTGCTTGACCATCAGCTTTGATTTTTTCCCAGCTATCAGTGATTTTCTTTCCGGAGGGGCTATTGGTGTAGTAACCAAGTAAATCTTTTGCAAGGCCTGCTGCCTGACCTTCAATTATGAGGGTTGCATTTTTATTGACAATATCCGCTATATGCCCTGTTACTTGCTTTAGTTGAACGCTTTCATAGGCCGCTTCTTTAATATCGAGTTCAAGGCGTGGACCTTTAAATGTAATAAGACCTTTAATGTTTGAGAATGAAGACCATTGACCGCCTGCTTTAGAGATTTCCTTTGCAGGTAAATAGCGTACATTTTCTACTGGCAGTTCAAGGTTAAATATCCCCGCATGTTTGGAGTTAAACGGGATATGAGCTGGGTCACCTTCAATATGAATGCTCCCGCCATATACTTCACCATCTAATAAGGAATCTTTGATGTATTTCCTTGCATCTGCTGACATGGCCAGAGGGAAATAGCGGGTAATATTTTTTACCATCGCTTTTTTGACCTGTCCTTTAATCTTTAACTTTTCTGCGGTATTCCCATGTTTAGGGCTGTAAGCCGCATCAAAATTAACGGATGCGTTAGAGTTTTCAAGGTACATATTATTGAACTCATAAGACCAGGTATTGTTGGATTCACTCCACTTAATGGAGCCAGTTGCCTGGTCGAGCTCTAAAAGATCATTCTCTAAGAATTGAGGGAGTTTGATGGCGGATGATTGACTGTCTAATTTCATCTCCCCGCCCAGTTCTGACGCTATTAACTCACCTTTGATATTAGCAACGGTTAATTCATCTTTTTTGTAAGGTGTTAAAAATAAGCGATTGAATTTGAGTGAAAGTTTGTAGTGGGATTGATGAAATCCTGGTATCTGAATATCAAAGGGCAGCTTAAATGTGTCTGCTTTCCAGCTTGCATCAACATTTTCTAGCTGGCCAGACGCTTGATATTGTTTAATAAAGTTATTTAAATCTTTAGGTAGTGGAAATTGTTTTGCTAATTGCTCGAATAATTCAATGTCAATATGTGCGGCTTTGATGCCGACATTTTTTACGGATTCAATATTGGGAGCAATTTTCCAATATAGGCTTAAATCATTAAGTTCTTGTAAGGCTGATTGGTTATTGGTGCGCCATTTAAGTAGGGGGGCACTTAAGGTCATGATGCTACCTTGAGTGCTTTGTTCTAAATGACTCTCAATCAATTGAATTCTGAGGGGTTGATTAAATCGATCCCAATCGAAGTAAAGGTTTTGACCCGATAAAGTGGTTTGACCGCCATCGAGAAGACCATTGTTTAAATAAGTATGTCCTGCAACGGTTATTTGCCCATCAATTGTTTTAAGCGGCGTATCAAAAATTTGACTAACTTTTTTTAGATCAACATTTTTGACATCCCAGCCAATTTTGCCGCTCCAGTCTTCCCAGTTACCTGCATCACCGAAGGGGCTGTGTCTAAATTTGGCCTCAACATGAGCAGTTTTTTCATGCCATGGGCTATCAATAGCTAATTTAATCTCGTGTGTAAACCATGAGCTATTCAGTTGTAGATGGTTGATGGTGACAGTATGCGATAAATTTTGTTTTAGTTGGTCGATCCAAATAATTTTGGCATTCGTAATATGGACATTGTCTTGATCAAATAACCAGTTTCCAAATGTGTAGCCTGCAGAATCTTTTAGTAATTTGATGCCGGCAACATCCCAATTGCCATTTTTATCTCGGGTTACCTCGATGGCAGCATTTTCAAACTTTAGATTATGGAAGTAAGGTTTTAGGTGCCAGATACTTTCCCATGACAATCTGCCCGTTACTTCGGGGATATGAAGAAGCTCTTGATGTGGATACTGTTGATTAGTTATCGAGATATTTTTGATGCTAAATGATGGCCATAGAGCGGACCAAGCCACTTTAATGTCACCAATTTTGACGGAAGTTCCAACATTTTGACTAAGGGCTTGTTCAAAATAAGCCTTATTTTCTTCAACTTGTGGCCAGATAACGAATCTAACCGCTAAGTGGGTGGTTAGTAAAAGACCAAAAAATAAGAGACCCAGCCATTTAAGATTTTTTTTCCACGCAGACCATTTTTCAGCTTTTTCTGTCAGCTGAAGTAGGGTGTTAATGGCGGTAGAAATTTGTGACCAGGACATTTCATCATTATGCGATAGCCAAGCAGGTATGGATAGCTATAACATAGATATTATGACAAGTAATGATAGTGGTTTTTTAATATTGCGTGAGCATTCTGCCTACGCTAATCGTTGGTTAAATGCGCAGCCAGGATGGCTTGAGGATTTATCGCTGAGATCCACAACCCCTATTAATGAGGGTGTTATTGAGAGTATTTTGTCCGGCGCTAAGGACGTCCTATCTAAAGAGCCTATTAATTTAGAGGCTTTTGCTTCCCGGTTACGATTGGCGCGACAACGTTTTATGTTGTTAACAGCCTACAGAGACTTAAATGGTTTAGCAGATCTTAAAGAGGTGACGGAGGGTATTAGCTTATTTGCAGAAAAAGCGATTGCGATATCTATTGAAGCATTGCACATTGATATGAAACCCCTAGTTGGTGAACCTTTATCTGCTGATGGGGCATATGTCCCGTTAATGGTTGTTGGGATGGGTAAGTTGGGCGGTCGAGAGTTAAATGTTTCTTCTGACATTGATTTGGTATTTGTTTATGAAGACGAAGGTGACACTCAGGGCGGTGTCAAAAGCATCTCTCATCACGAGTGGTATACCCGGTTGGGTAAGAAATTAATATCGTTGTTATCTGAGTTCGCATCTGATGGATTTGTATTTCGTGTAGATATGCGCTTAAGGCCCAATGGTGATTCTGGGCCGTTGGTTTGTAGTTTGGGCATGTTAGAGGAGTACTTTAGTGTGCAAGGTCGGGAGTGGGAGCGCTATGCTTGGATTAAAGGGAGGATGATTTATCCGCCTGAGCAGGATGTAACGTATCCACGTTTATTTAAGGGGTTACAGGATCTAGTCCGCCCTTTTGTTTATCGACGTTATTTAGATTTTGGTGTTATTGCTGCGATTCGTGAACTGCATGGGCAAATACAGCAAGAGGCTGAGAAGAGAAGTTTGGCTCATCCCGAAAGAGCTGCTGATATTAAGTTGGGTAGGGGGGGTATCCGAGAAATTGAATTTATGGCCCAAATGTTTCAGTTGGTAAGGGGTGGGCAGGATCCTGGGTTAAGGATTAGGCCAACCTTAGAAGTTTTGAGTGCAGTCTATGCTCGCCAACTATTGTCTGAGGCAGACTTGGAGCAGTTAACCCAAGCATATGATTATTTTAGAAAGTTAGAACATCGTCTTCAATATTGGGAGGATGCACAGACACATCATTTACCTTCCGATGATGTATCACAGGAACGTTTAGCCAGGTCGATGAACCACGCTAGTTTGGAAGAATTTAGGGTGACGCTAGCGACCCATAGGGGGCATGTAGCAGAGTTATTTGGTAATGCATTTGTTTTGAGAAAGATGAATGATGAGGGTGATCAAGTGGAGGAGGCCCTTTCTAATTGGGTACCTTCTGATAATTGGCCTCAAGTTAAAGAGCGTTGGGAATCTTGGTTGGCTAGTGCTCGTTATCGATCTTTAACGGATGTGGCTAGAAGAAGATTTATTACTTTGATGGCCAACTCTTCTGAGTATGTTCAGCAGCAATCTTGGTCTTCCTCAAAATCTGATGAAGTTTTGGTGCGCATGATGAATTTGCTCGAATCAGTTTCTAGGCGCGCCTCTTACCTCGCCTTATTGAGTGAATATCCTCATATGATGAGTCGTTTAGTGCAATTTATTGCGGCTTCTAAGTGGGGGACTGAATATTTAATTAAACACCCACATTTATTGGATGATTTATTGACTGGGCAAGGACAGTATTCGCCTGAAGATCATCCTGAATTGTATTGGGAGAAATTAAGGTCTGAGGCCAATATTCTTCTTGATGATGCAATCGAGCAGGGTGATCATACTGATCAAGCGATGGATGTTCTAAGACAGGTGCATCACACGGAAACATTTTTAACATTGTTAGCTGAGTTGGGAATTGGTAGAGAAGAACCCTTGCCGATTGAAAAAGTGAGTGATCGTTTATCGGCTTTAGCAGATTTAATTTTGGGGTTGGCTTTAGAGCGAGTTTGGCCTTCGATTGCCAAAAAATATCAATTAGATGCTTTAGTAAAGCCTAAGTTTGCGGTTATTGCTTATGGGAAGTTGGGTGGTAAGGAATTAGGTTACGCCTCGGATTTGGACGTTGTTTTCTTATATGACGCCCCTAAAGAAGATCAGGAAGCTTCAGAGCGCTACGCCATGTATGCGCGACGTTTAATTGCTTGGTTAACGACAGCGACCTCAGCTGGAGTTTTATTTGAAATTGATACGCGCTTAAGACCTAACGGTACGGCAGGTTTACTGGTAACTAGTATTGATTCATTTAGAAGTTATCAATTAAGAGAAGAAAATAATTCAGCCTGGGTATGGGAGCATCAGGCTTTAACTAGAGCACGTTTTTGTGCTGGCGATGTAACTATCGGACAGCAGTTTGATGAAATTCGTAATGTGGTTTTAAGTCAGATTCGAGATAAGTCTGCTTTGAAGCAAGAAATTATTTCTATGCGTCAAAAAGTAACGGATGGTCACCCTAATGATTCAGGGCAATTTGATATTAAGCATGATAGTGGTGGCATGGTTGACATTGAGTTTATTGTCCAGTATCTGGTTTTGCAGTTTAGCCATAGTCATCAAAAATTATTAGGCAATTGGGGCAATATTGCGCTGTTAATGAGTGCTGGCGAGGATGACCTCATTCCGAGTGACTTGGCGGCTGCCGTTGCAGATGCCTATCGCTTGTACCGTGAGTATCAACATCGTATTCGTTTAGATGGTGCTGATAAAACGCGTATTCAATTAGAAGAGATGGATGAGCGATTGATATCAGCTAGAGATGCTGTGAAAAAACTTTGGCAATTAGTATTAGTTAATTAGTTGCCTAATAATTCACGTGCATGACGTTTGGTGGTGTCAGTAATTTCGGTGCCGCCTAACATTCTGGCAATTTCTTCCACGCGGTCAGTTCTACTTAGACTTGTGATGCCTGATGTGGTGGTATCTTTATCGCTATGTTTTTCAACTTTCCAATGCTGGTGTCCTTGAGCTGCCACTTGAGCTAGATGGGTCACGCAAAGTACTTGATGTATTTGCCCTAATTCTTTTAAGCGTTTGCCAACCGTTTCGGCTACAGCGCCGCCAATGCCAGAATCTACCTCATCGAAAATTAATGTGGGGACTTGACTGTGTTCAGAAGTAATAACGCTAATAGCTAAGCTGATGCGAGCTAACTCACCACCTGAGGCAACTTTGGACAAAGGCTTGGGCGACACCCCTGGGTGGCCTGCCACTAAAAACTCAACTTGTTCTAAGCCATGTGAACTTTCTTGAGGTAATGGAATTAGTTCAATCGCAAATTGACCGCCCGCCATAGATAAATCTTGCATGGCTGCTGTGACCGCTGTTTCTAGTGCTTTAGCAGCTTTGGCGCGTTGATGACTTAAGGTCTTTGCTTCTTTTAGGTAAGCAGCGTGAGTTGTTTGTAATACTTTTTCTAAAGACGCTAAATCTTGAGCATCTTTGATGGCAGCCACTTTTTCTTTGGTCTCTTGCCATATGAGATGTAGTTTTTCAGGGGTTACCTTAAATTTTTTTGCGGCAGCATAGAGTGCTTTTAGTCGCTCTTCAACTTCAATCAGTCGCTCAGGATCAACGTCTATTTTTTGTAGGTAGCGATTAAGGCTATGGCCTGCTTCACTTAGCTGAATTTGTGCAGATTCGATAGCAATTTTGGCATCTTCTAAATTGGTATCTAATTTTGCTAAGTCTTCAATTTCATTGAAGGCTTTAGACAATAGTTCTTCAGCATTACCCTCTTGGCTTTCGATGAGTTCAAGCGCCTTTTGCGAGCCTTCAATTAATTTTGCTGCGTTGGCTAGGCGAGCATGTTCTGTTTCAATATGCGCCCATTCACCTTCTGTGGGTGCTAATGTATCCAATTCTTCTAGTTGCCAATTTAATCGTTCTTGCTCTCGTTGTAGTTGTTCACCAGCTTTTTGAGCATTTTCTAACTGACGTTTAGCGGCGTCCCATTGCTGAAAAAGATCAGCAACTTGTTGACTGAGATCGCTAAGATTTGCTTGGTTATCTAATAAGTCTCGTTGAGCCCCGCTTTTTAGCAGTAATTGATGGGCATGTTGCCCATGAATATCGACTAATTGATCGCCTAGATTATTTAATTGGGTAAGTGTGGCCGCACTCCCATTGATGAAGGCGCGACTTCTGCCATTTGAATCAATGATGCGTTTTAGGATGAGGGTGAGACCTTGGTCTTCTATTGAGAAGCCTTCTTGATCTAACCAAGCGTTGATTGATTGTTGTAATTTTCCATTTAAGGAAAAAATGGCAGAAATTTCAGATTTTTGTTTGCCTTCTCGAATTTGGCTAGGATCTGCTCTTTCTCCAAGAACTAGTGATAACGCATCTAATAAGATTGATTTGCCCGCACCTGTTTCTCCTGTAAGAACGGTAAAGCCCTTTTCTAGATCAATATCGAGTTCATCAACGATGACGAAATCGCGAATGGAGAGGTTGCAAAGCATATTTAAAAGGATGAAGGGTATTCATTCCAGTGCAATTTTTTACGTAAGGCCAAGTAATCACTGTGGCCAAATGGATGTAAAAGAGTCACTGTTTTGGTGGATCTATGAATTTTAATTTGATCGCCAACCTGTAGATTGGTTAGAGATTGCATATCGAAATTGACGCTGACATCTTTGCCTCCAGCAAGTTTTACAACGATATGGGCGTCGTGAGGTAAAACAATTGGTCGATTAGAGAGGGCATGAGGCGCAATTGGCGCTAAAACAATCGCTTCAACTGAAGGGTGAAGAATAGGGCCACCCACCGACATGGCATACGCTGTTGATCCTGTTGGGGTGGCAATAATCAGACCATCTGAACGTTGGTTGTACATAAACTGATCATTGACGTGAACAGATAATTCCAACATGCCTGACATGCCAGAGCGATTAACCACCACATCATTTAAGGCTAAGCCAGACCCAATTAGTTCGTTATCTCTAAATACATCGGCTTCTAGTAGGTAGCGTGTGTCTGATTCATATTCCCCATTCAGCATATCTTTTAGTACGGATTCTGCATCTTGGAGGGGGATATCGGTCATGTAACCCAAGGTGCCCATATTGATACCAATCAGAGGAATGTTTTCACCAGCAATTTGCCTAGCAATGCCTAACATGGTGCCATCCCCACCTAGTACGATGACTAAATCAACTGTCGAGCTAAATTCGCGAGCCTCAACGGTTTTGACGCTGGAAATGCCCGTATGGTGAGCTGTTTCAGCTTCAATAAATACCTCGCCACCCCAAGAGCTTAGGGCGTTAGCTAAGGTGTTGAGCATCTCTGCAAAGCCATCTGCCTGATATTTGCCGACAAGGGCAATTTTCTTGAAATGGCTTTTTACCGATTTTGTCTTAAGATTTGACATGTTGTTGATTAAACCATAGCCCAATTAGCCCTACAATTAGTAAATGATGGACGAGCGATCAAAAAGCCTACTTAAAACTCTTATTGAGCACTATATTGCTGATGGGCAGCCCGTCGGCTCTCGTGCGTTGTCAAAGTTTTCTGGTTTAGATTTATCGGCTGCCACGATTCGTAATGTGATGGCTGATCTTGAGGCAATGGGATTTATTTCTAGCCCTCATACCTCTGCCGGACGTATTCCAACCCCTAAAGGGTATAGGTTGTTTGTCGATACGATGCTGTCTGTTAAACCCATTGAGCAATTAATGGCGAATGAAGCGCAAGATGCCATTCATGCTGATGCCCCGCAGCGGGTGGTGACGGCTGCAGCTCAAGTTTTATCGAATTTATCTTCGTTTGCTGGGGTTGTTTTAACACCTAGACGTTCTGAGTTATTTAGACAGGTTGAATTTTTACGTTTATCAGAAAAAAGAATTTTGTTGATTCTGGTGACGCCAGATGGTGATGTTCAAAACAGAATTATTTTGACCGATCGAGATTACCAGCCATCAGAGCTGGTAGAGGCGGCTAATTATTTAAATGCCCAATTTGCTGGCTTAAGTTTTTATGCCGTGCAAGAGCGTTTACGTCAAGAGTTGCACGGATTGAAGGCTGATATTGCAGCTTTAATGGAAGCAGCTGTAAAGGCTGGTACTGAAACCTCAAATACAGATGCTGGTGTAGTTATTTCTGGCGAGCGTCGATTGCTGAGTGTGGGCGACTTATCTTCTGATATGCATAAGTTAAAGCGTCTTTTTGGCATCTTTGAAGAGCGAACAAGTTTGTTGCAGTTGCTAGATGTTTCTTCACGTGCAGATGGTGTACAAATATTTATTGGTGGTGAGAGTGAATTGGTGCCGATGGAAGATATGGCGGTTATTACTGCTCCATATAATGTAGATGGCAAGATTGTGGGGACCTTGGGCGTTATTGGCCCGACTAGGATGGCCTATGAGCGTGTGATTCCCATTGTGGATGTGACTGCGAAGCTTTTATCTAGCGCTTTAAGTAGTGATGTGATTAAAAAATAATAGGATTTTTATGGCGCTTCATCAGCAATCAGAACGTACGGCTATTTTATTAGTTAATTTGGGCACGCCAGATGCTCCGACGCCTGGTGCTGTGAGGCGTTATCTGAAACAGTTCTTGTCAGATCCACGTGTGGTTGAGATTCCTCGCATGATTTGGTGGTGCATTTTAAATTTGATTATTTTGCCGATACGTTCTAAAGCATCTGCAAAGAAATATGCGAGCATTTGGATGCAGGGTTCTGTAAGTGGTTCGCCGCTATTGGTGCACTCAAAGAATCAGGCGTTAGCGCTTGAGAAAAGGCTGCTATCTCAAGGTAAGCAGGTGATTGTTGAGTTGGCTATGAGGTATGGCCAACCCAGCTTAGAATCTGTTTTAAATAAGCTACGCGATGCTGGCGTTAGCAGGTTATTGGTATTGCCCTTATATCCGCAGTATTCAGCAACCACCACGGCATCGACTTTTGATGAAATTTTCAGAATTCTTATGACTTGGCGTAATCAGCCTGAATTGAGGTTGGTGAAGCACTATCATGACCACCCTGCTTATATTCAAGCTCTAAAAGAGCAGGTAGAGGCTTCTTGGCAGTTGAATGGCCGACCTAATTTTGCCCAAGGCGATAAGTTGGTCTTTTCATTTCATGGCGTCCCCAGAAGAACCTTGGATAAGGGGGATCCTTATCATTGTGAGTGCCATAAAACTGGGCGTTTATTGCGTGAAGCTTTAGGTTTAACCGCAGAAGAGGCTTTGGTAACCTTTCAGTCTCGTTTTGGTAAAGCTGAGTGGTTAAAGCCCTATACAGCACCGACCCTTGAGGCTCTTGGTAAAAAAAAGGTGCAGCGCGTCGATATTTTTTGCCCAGGTTTTCCGGCGGATTGTTTAGAAACGCTAGAAGAAATTGCTATGGAAGTGCGTGATGAGTTTTTGGCTGCTGGTGGCCAAGATTACCGATATATCCCATGTCTAAATGATGCATCCCCTTGGATTGTGGGTTTAGATGCTATTGCTACCGATCATTTGGGTATTTGGCCAACGCAATTGGATTCTCAGCAAGAGCTGCAAGCTCGGGCACTGCGGGCTATACAAATGGGTGCCAAAGAATAATTTCTTTATGGGGTCTTGAAATAACAAAATTAGACCCTATATCGGTATTTGTTGAATGGATAAATACCGTATGAGCGAAGAAAATAAACAAGAAAATTCTAAAGAAAACAATGAGTTAGATTCATCAGCTTCAACTGATGCGACTCCTTCTGTGCCTTTGTCGCCCGAAGAGACCATTGCCGCGCTTGAAGCGCAGATTCAAGAGCATCAGGATCAATTCCTACGAGCTAAGGCCGAGGTAGAAAATGCGCGTCGCCGCTCAATGGAAGAGGTGGCTAAGGCTCATAAGTTTGCCATTGAGGGATTTGCTGAAAACTTGTTACCTGTGATGGATAGTTTGAATGCTGCTTTACTTGATAGCGGCGAAGATTCTGCCAAGATGAAAGAAGGTATTGAGTTGACTCTAAAGCAGTTGATGGCTGCTTTAGAAAAAGGACGTATTTTGGAAATTAACCCTGTTGGTGAGAAGTTTGATCCTCATCGTCATCAGGCGATTGCCATGGTGCCTGCAGAACAAGAGGCTAATACAGTTGTAACTGTGTTGCAAAAAGGATATTTGATTGCTGATCGCATTTTAAGACCGGCATTGGTAACGGTGAGTCAGCCGAAGTGATTAAGAGGCACTTGAAAAATAGCATCAAGCCCTCAAATTAAATATATAAAACATTTTTAGGAGTTTAAGCATGGCAAAAATTATTGGTATTGACTTAGGTACAACTAACTCATGTGTATCAGTTATCGAAGGTAATACACCTAAGGTGATTGAGAATGCTGAAGGTACACGTACAACCCCCTCTATCATCGCTTACATGGAAGATGGTGAGATTTTGGTTGGTGCGCCAGCTAAACGTCAGTCAGTGACTAATCCACGTAATACTTTATACGCTGTTAAGCGTTTAATTGGCCGTAAGTTTGACGAGAAAGAAGTTCAAAAGGATATCGACTTGATGCCGTACACCATTGCTAAGGCAGATAATGGTGATGCATGGGTTGAGGTTCGTGGCAACAAAATGGCGCCTCCACAAATTTCAGCTGAGGTTCTTCGTAAGATGAAAAAGACGGCTGAAGATTATTTGGGAGAGGAAGTAACAGAGGCTGTTATTACAGTACCTGCTTATTTCAATGATAGCCAACGTCAGGCAACAAAAGATGCGGGACGTATTGCTGGTTTAGAAGTGAAACGTATCATTAACGAGCCAACTGCAGCAGCCCTAGCTTTTGGTTTAGACAAGCAAGAAAAAGGCGATCGTAAGATTGCTGTTTATGACTTGGGCGGCGGTACATTTGACGTATCTATTATTGAAATCGCTGACGTTGATGGTGAAAAGCAATTTGAAGTATTGTCTACAAACGGCGATACATTCTTGGGTGGTGAAGACTTTGACCAACGTATTATTGATTTCATCATTGCTGAGTTTAAGAAAGAGCAGGGTGTTGATCTTTCGAAAGACGTGTTGGCCTTGCAACGTTTGAAAGAGGCTGCTGAGAAGGCGAAGATTGAGTTATCGTCAAGCCAACAGTCAGATATTAATCTGCCATACATCACAGCTGATGCTTCTGGGCCAAAGCATTTGAATATCAAAATGACTCGTGCAAAGCTTGAGTCCTTAGTTGAAGATTTAATTGCTCGCACGATTGATCCATGCCGCACAGCAATTAAAGATGCTGGCGTGTCTGTGAGCGACATCCATGATGTCATCTTGGTGGGTGGTATGACTCGCATGCCTAAAGTTCAAGAAAAGGTGAAAGAGTTTTTTGGTCAAGAGCCACGTAAAGATGTAAACCCAGATGAAGCGGTAGCTGTTGGTGCTGCTATTCAAGGGGCAGTGTTATCTGGTGATCGTACGGATGTTTTATTGTTGGACGTGACACCATTGTCTTTAGGTATTGAGACTTTGGGTGGCGTGATGACAAAGATGATCACTAAAAACACAACGATTCCAACTAAACACGCGCAAGTATTTTCAACGGCTGAAGATAATCAACCTGCGGTAACGATTAAGGTTTATCAAGGTGAGCGTGAAATGGCTTCTGCTAATAAAGTTTTGGGCGAATTTAATTTGGAGGGTATTGCTCCAGCGGCACGTGGTACACCACAAATTGAAGTGTCTTTTGACATTGACGCAAACGGTATCTTGCACGTGGGCGCTAAAGATAAAGCCACAGGTAAAGAAAATAAGATCACTATTAAGGCTAACTCAGGTTTATCAGAAGAAGAAATTCAGCGCATGGTGAAAGATGCGGAAGTGAATGCAGATGAGGACCGTAAGTTGCGTGAATTAGTTGATACTAAAAACACAGCTGAGGCATTAGTGCATTCAACGAAAAAAGCGATGGAAGAGCATGGCGCAAGTCTTGAAGCTGATGAAAAAGAAAAAATTGAAGCAGCGTTGAAAGATTTGGAGGAAGTGGCTAAGGGTTCAGATAAAGATGCTATTTCTGCTAAAACTGAAGAGCTTGGTAAGGTTAGCCAGAAGCTGGGTGAGAAAGTTTATGCAGCAATGGCAGCCAAAGAGCAGGCAGCAGCTGGTGCGCCTGGTGATGCAGCAAAGCCAAAAGACGACAATGTCGTTGATGCCGATTTCAAGGAAGTAAACGACAAGAAGTAAGGAATAGTTTTGGCTAACAAGCGCGACTTTTATGACATTCTGGGTGTAGCTAAAAATGCTTCAGACGATGAGATTAAAAAATCTTATCGTAAGATGGCAATGAAGTATCACCCAGACCGTAACCCAGATAGCAAAGAGGCTGAAGAGAAGTTCAAAGAGGCTAAAGAGGCCTATGAGATGCTCTCCGATCCTCAGAAGCGTGCTGCCTATGACCAATATGGTCATGCTGGCGTTGACCCCAATATGGGAGGGTTTGGCGGTGGTGGCCAAGGCTTTGGTGGTTTCTCCGATGCCTTTGGAGATATCTTTGGAGATATCTTTGGCGGCGGTGGCGGCGGCCGTGGTGGTCCACAAGTTTACCGTGGTGCTGATTTGCGTTACAGCATGGAAATTACCCTTGAAGAAGCAGCGCTGGGTCATGAGACACAAATACGTGTACCAAGCTGGTCTAGTTGTGATTCATGTGGTGGTGATGGCGCTGAGCCAGGTTCAAAGGTTGAAACATGCACAACATGTCATGGTGCTGGACAAGTAAGAGTTGCTCAGGGATTCTTTTCGATGCAGCAAACTTGCCCGCGTTGCAGTGGTTCGGGCAAATATATTCCTAAACCATGTAAAAAATGTCATGGTGTAGGTACGCTTAAGTCTCAAAAAACGCTTGAAGTCAAAATACCTGCTGGTATTGATGATGGCATGAGAATTCGTTCAGCTGGTAATGGTGAGCCAGGTGTAAATGGGGGCCCTAGTGGTGATTTGTATGTCGAAGTTCACATTAAGCCTCATTCAGTATTTGAGCGTGATGGTGATGATTTGCATTGCCAAATGCCGATTTCCTTTGTTAGTGCGGCCTTAGGTGGTGAAATAGAAGTGCCTACGCTCTCAGGTAAGGCTAGCTTTGATGTGCCTGAGGGAACGCAAAGTGGCAAAACATTTAGATTGCGTTCAAAAGGCATTAAGAGCTTAAGAACTGCTCTACCTGGGGATCTATATATTCATGTGCTAGTTGAGACGCCAGTTAAGTTAACGGATGCTCAAAAAAAGCTCTTGCAACAGTTTGACGACAGTATTCAAGAAGGGGGTGCTAAGCATAACCCCCAGCAGAAGAGTTGGATTAATAAGGTTAAAGACTTCTTTAATTAACTTAAGATTTAAAGCAGTGTTCAGGGGCGGGGAAGCTTCCCGCCTTGACCTCTTTTACATAAGCTTGAATAGCCCCATCAATCGATCCTTGGCCTTCAAGGAAGTTTTTTACAAACTTAGGGGTTCGCCCTGGAAAAGCCCCCAGCATGTCATGCATTACCAATACTTGTCCCGAGCAGTCAGGACCAGCACCAATACCAATTGTAGGAATCTGAATGGCTTGGGTAACTTCTTTGCCTAAATCGGATGGAATAGCTTCCAATAAAAGCATTTGTGCGCCTGCATCTTGAAGCAATTTGGCTTCAGTAATGAGTTTTTTTGCGGCTTCTGGAGATTTTCCTTGAACCTTAAAGCCACCTAAGGTGTGTACAGATTGAGGCATTAAGCCTAGGTGAGCACACACAGGAACACTACGGTCAACTAAGAAGCGAACAGTATCAGCTAGCCATTCCCCGCCCTCAAGTTTGACCATTTGGGCGCCTGCTCTCATTAAGTGAGCGGCATTATCCATCGCTTGTTCAGGTGTTGAATAACTGGCAAAAGGCATATCTGCCATAAGGAAGGCTGATTGGTTGCCTCTGGCGACACATTCCACGTGATACACCATTTCTTCTATGGTGACAGGGGTTGTACTTTGGTGACCTTGCACCACATTGCCTAGAGAGTCACCTACCAAGATGGCATCAACACCTGCTTGATCCATGAGTGCAGCAAAACTGGCCTCATAAGCAGTCAAAAAAACAATTTTTTCTCCAGACTGATATAGCGTATTCAGGTGAGAGATTGTTCTTGGGGCGCGTTGCGCGCTAGTGTCTTGTAAATAGCTCATTGGCGAATATTAACCCTTAAATGTTATTGCTTGGGCAGCAGCAACCTTGAACCTTTTCAATGCGCTGGTGTTCAACATGCTGGATATATTGCGATAGTTGCCCTAAACCAGGTAATCCAAGTTCTGGGGATATTTCTAGAAGTGGCAAAAGCACAAAAGCTCTTTCGGTTAATCGAGGATGTGGAATGGTTAAATGTTCGTCATCTATTTCTACATTGTCATAGATTAATAAGTCGAGATCTAATGTTCTAGGGGCATTTACAAAGGGGCGTTCCCTACCAAATTGATTTTCCACTTGATGACAAATGGCTAATAATTCTTTGGGTTGGATGGTTGTTTCAATGGAAATAACGGCGTTAATGAAGTCATTGCCTGTTGCATTAACGGGGGCACTCTTATACATGCAGCTGCGTGTTTTAACTCTTAACTCTGGATGTTGAGCTAAGCAAACAATAGCATCTTTGATGAGCTGTTTAGCATCACCAATATTGCCGCCAAGACCAATAAAGGCCAGTGCCATGTAAAACCTTTCTTGATTTTTCTTTTTTTGTTAACCGTACTTTATCTTTTTTCTAGCTAATTTGCTCAGGCGCTTTGGGTTTTGTATTTTTTGATCGTGTGCGTCGGCGCCTTTTTTTGTTGGGTGCATTTGTTTCGTTTGAGTCACATTTTGCTTGGCTCATTAACTCTTGGCGCTGTGTATCGTCGCCAAGCCAGAAATGAGTCCACCATTCACCGAGGCTTTCAGGAACTTCACCTGTTTGGGAGCGCAAGAGTAGAAAGTCATAGCCTGCTTTAAATTTATTGGTCTCTACTAATCTGAATGGGTAGCGCCCTACTCTCTTTTCTAGGCGCGGTTGCATAGTCCAGATTTCACGCATATCTGCTTCATGTCGACGTTGCATACCTAAAAAAGATTTTTGCGATTCCAAGACTTCATCAATAGCAGCATGTAGTGCTGGAATTGCAGGCATGTCATGATGTTCATGTTTAGCCCAGGCTTCTTGAACGTCATGCCAAAGCAAGGTTGCAAATAAGAAGCCTGCGGAAACTGGTTTACCTGATTTGATGCGCGCATCCGTATTTTCTAGTGATTTTTTAACAAATTTGAGGCGCTCCTCATCGCTAGTAATAGCATCGATTAATGGCAATATTTTGTGATGTAATCCAGCCGCTTGAAGTTGAGCAATTGATGACCAGGCATGCCCAGACATCAGTAATTTTAGAATTTCATCGAATAAGCGTGCGCTTGGTACATCTTGTATGAGATATCCTAATTGTTCTAGTGGAGCACGTGTTTTGGGTTCAATTGAGAAGTTGGTTTTTGCTGCAAAGCGGATAGCTCTTAGCATTCTTACAGGATCTTCTCGATATCTTTGAGTGGGTTCACCAATCATACGAATAGTTTTTGCCGCAATATCTTCAATGCCACCGTGATAATCCAAGACCGTTTCAGTGTGTGGATCGTAGTACATTGCATTAATCGTAAAATCTCTGCGCGTTGCATCTTCAGCTTGGCTGCCCCAAACGTTATCTCTTAGGATGCGACCATTCGCTGCTACATGGGCATCATCAGCTTGAACGTGAGCTCTAAAAGTTGAGACTTCAATAATTTCTGGACGTTCTTTGCCGTAAAACGTTACATGAACAATCTGAAAACGTCGGCCAATTAAACGAGATCGTCTAAATAATTTTTGAACTTGCTCAGGTGTGGCGTTAGTGGCCACGTCAAAATCTTTGGGTGCAATGCCTAGTAGCAAGTCTCGCACAGCGCCACCAACAATATAGGCATCAAAGCCCGCCTCCTGTAAAACATCAGTTACTTTGACAGCATTCTTTGATAGTAAATCTGGATTGATGTGATGTGAACGCTTGGCAATTTTCTTGGGGGTAACCTGATGCCCATGAATCAGTTTTTTCTGTCTAGGGGACGCATTAAAAATGCGGTCAATAAAACGGCGAATCATGCAAATAACTCCAAAATAGGCCAAGATCTTTCTAGGGCTTGTTGGCGTAGGCGGTCATCTGGATTCGTGGCGATGGGTTGGCTAACTTTTTGCATGAGTGGTAAATCATTAATGGAGTCTGAATAAAAATAACTGCCATTTAGATTTTGCCAAGTAAGATTTTTACTGGCTAACCAATTTTCGACTCGTGTAACTTTACCTTCTTTGAAATTTGGTACGCCTGCAACTTTTCCTGAGAAATTTCCAGTTTCTGGGTTGCCGATGACCTCAGGTTCTGTGGCGATAATGTCATCAATTCCAAGTGCTTTAACTATTGGTTTTGTCACAAAACTATTGGTCGCTGTGACCACGCAGCATAAATCACCCTGATCTTGGTGTTTTTTAACTAAATCAAGAGCGCATTGATGTAGGTTAGGCAAGATGATCTCTTGCATAAATTGCGCATGCCATTGGTTAAGTTGTTCTCTGCTGTGTTCTGAGAGTGGTTTAAGTGCAAATTGAAGAAAGCCGTATATATCTAGTCGACCTGCTTTGTAATCAGCGTAAAAACGCTCATTCTCGCTAGCGTAATAAGTGGCATCAACAACGCCTAATTTCACAAGAAAGCGCCCCCATTCATGATCGCTATCAATCGGTAAAAGTGTGTGATCTAAGTCAAATAAGGCAAGTTGTGTCATGTGCGGTGATTATGCTCAATTTTTAGGTGAGAGCATTTCTTTTACTAAAGGTAAGGTAACGGCTCTTTTAGTTTCGAGGGAGTAGCTATCAATAGCTTCTAGTAGCGCCATGAGGCTTGGCATGTCTCGATGGAAATGTCTTAATAGCCATGGTGCCACATCACTTGATAAATTAAGGCCTCGAGCTACAGCAGCTTTTTCTAAGGCATTTAATTTTTCCGTATCTGATAGGGTATGCATTTGAAATACTAAGCCCCATGCTAATCGAGTTCTTAGGTCATCACGTAGTCTTAAGCTCGCTGGTGGTAAAGAGCTGGTGGTGATAAGCACTTGGTGGGGGGAGTCTTTGATGAGATTATGTAGTCTAAATAAAGCACCTTGGCTGAAATCATCTAAGTGATCAACATCATCGACACAAAGTAGCGCAATTTTTTCAGCAGACTCTTCCAATTTTGAGCTGGCGTGCCGCCACTCATCGGGCGTGCTATTGTGATTTAGTAGCAATGCTGCAATGTCGAAATCGTTGGCTTCTGTGAACATGGCTAACAAAATATGACTTCTTCCCGATCCGCTAGCACCCCATGTGTGGATGAGTCTTTGGTCAACTTTTAAGCTTGACTGATTTGATGGTTGAGAGGCATCCCAAGAACGTTTTAAAGTCTGGAGGGCGCCCATCAAGCTTTCGTTACCTGTTGAAATAAACGTACTTAATCTAACCTCTGGGCTATGGCCTAGGTCTAAAGTCGTTTGTCGGGGAAGTGAATGAGATTTAGTCACGGCTAGATTTTACTGGCGATACCAAGCGCTAGCTTTGTATTTTTCTAAGCCATGTTGGCTAAGTACCAAAGTAATTGCACTGATGGGTAGCGCTAACAAAATTCCAAAAAAGCCGAACCACCCACCGAATAGCATTAAGGCAAAAATAACAAATACTGGATGAAGTCCAATTCTTTCACCGACTAGTTTCGGTGTTAAGAAAAATCCTTCTAAGAGTTGCCCAGAAAAATAAAGGATTAAAACAGAGATGATTTGTACGCTATTCCCCTGAAGAGCAGTAGATAGTAGGGCTAGGCAGCATGCAATAGCAAAACCTAGATACGGAATTAGAATGGCAATGCCTGTCAAGATTCCTAGGGCTAATGCACCTGCTACACCGAGCACGTGAAGCCCAATGGCGTAGTAAAGGGCTAGCAATGCTATGACAAGGATCTGACCTCTTAGATATTGTGACAATAGAACATCAATTTCTGAGCAAATTTGACTAATTTTCGGAGTGTGTTTTGGTGGAATAAGCGATTTCACTCGGTTAATAAAAATATCCCATTGCGCCAATAAATAAAACATGACGAAAATAATGAGGACAAAATTTAGCAGGCTGGCCACTAGATTCTGACTGGAGCTCAAGAGTGTCTCAATACTTGTGGTTATAAGGCTATCTGCATTATTGGAGAGGTGGGCGCTAACTTTCTCCCCGAATATTTTTTGAATATCAGTCCAATTTAGGTCAAATGGTAGGTGATCTAAGAGGGGAGTCAGTGTTTTTTGACTTTGATTGAGCCAAATAGGTAATTGGTTGCTTAAGGCAGGAATTTCTTTTTGCAAAATGCTGGCTAAAAGAAGGCTTAAGCCAAAAACCAATGAAAAACCAAAAAAAATGGTAAAAATTGCTGCTAGACTTTTGTGGATGCCAATGCCCTGAAGGCTCGTAGCTACAGGCCTTAGGACATAGGCAAGGATAAAAGCGGCTAAGAAAGTTGTTAATAAAGAGACCATAGGTATAGCGTATCCACTAGAATTCTAGGATTCTACTGATCAAATACGTTTATACCTATGTCTTCTACAAATTCTTCTCAAACTCAAGGCCTTTCTTATCGTGACGCTGGCGTTGATATGGAGGCTGGCGATGCCCTAGTGGAGCGCATTAAGCCCATGGCTAAAAAGACCATGCGTGAGGGTGTTTTGGCCGGTATTGGGGGCTTTGGAGCCCTTTTTGAGGTGCCTAAGCGCTATAAAGAGCCTGTCTTGGTTTCGGGTACGGATGGCGTAGGCACGAAGCTCAAATTAGCATTTGACTGGCAGCGCCACGATACGGTTGGCCAAGATCTTGTGGCAATGAGTGTTAACGATATCTTGGTTCAGGGTGCTGAACCATTGTTTTTCTTAGATTATTTCGCTTGCGGTAAGTTGTCTGTGGATACGGCGGCTACAGTTGTAGGGGGTATTGCTCAGGGTTGTGAGTTAGCTGGTTGCGCCTTAATTGGGGGTGAGACAGCTGAGATGCCAGGTATGTACCCTGAAGGGGAGTATGACTTGGCAGGTTTTGCGGTGGGTGCAGTTGAAAAATCAGGCATGATTGATGGCACCACAATTGCTCCAGGCGACATCATTTTGGGCTTGGCATCTAGTGGCGCTCACTCTAATGGTTACTCACTAATTCGTAAGATTATTGACAGAGCTGGTGCTAAGCCTAGCGATGATTTTTATGGTCAAACATTGAGTGACGTGGTGATGGCGCCAACCCGCATTTATGTGAAATCACTTTTAGCTTTAATGTCCCAATTAACTGTTAAGGGTATGGCTCATATTACCGGCGGTGGTTTAGTCGAGAATGTGCCGCGTGTTCTACCAGAGGCAACGCAGGCAGTACTTCACCGTAGTGCTTGGACATTGCCAAAATTATTCCAGTGGTTGCAAGAAAAAGGCGGTGTTGAAGATGCAGAAATGCATCGCGTCTTTAACTGCGGCATTGGTATGGTTGTTATTGTGAATGCTGCGGATGCAGCAGCAGCTAAAGCTCAATTAGAGTCCACTGGTGAGACGGTCTATCAATTGGGTGAAATTGTTGCTAGACCAGCAGGGGCGCATCAAACGATTGTTGTTTAAGCTCTAGGCTCAAATAATTTGGTAGTGAGCAAGGCACACTTGCTCACATCGATCCATATCGGAAGGGTTGAGTGGATCAAATATTTCTCTATTTGTAATACCGCGTAACCAGGTTAGTTGGCGCTTAGCTAATTGACGAGTTGCAGCAATAGATTGTTCTTTGAATTTTTCTAAAGAAATTTCTCCATTTAAGTATTCCCAAGCTTGACGGTAACCAACAGCTCGCATCGAGGGTAATTCTGGGGTGAGTGCAGAATTTTGGCGTAAGAGATGCATTTCATCTAAGAATCCTTGGTGCATCATGAGGTCAAACCGTTGTGCGATGCGTTGATGGAGGATGCCGCGATCTGATGGTTCAATGGATAGTAAGCGAAATTGAATGGGTAAATCACCTCTGGCGCGACCGTTATCTTTGGGTTCTTCATTAATCCAGCTAGACATGGGTTTGCCGCTAATAAGAAATATCTCTAATGCTCTTTGAACTCGTTGGGTGTCATTCACTTCTAGGCGTTTTGCCGTCATTGGGTCGACCTGCATGAGTTCTTGGTGAATGGCTGGCCAACCTAGTTGAGCAGCTTTTCTTTCTATATCAGCCCTAATTTCTGGTGATGCTGGTGGCATATCAGATAGGCCGTGAGCTAATGCTCTCCAGTAAAGCATGGTGCCACCCACAATCATCGGAATATGACCGCGGTGATGAATTTCATTGATCCAGTTCTTTGTATCTTTGGCAAACTTTGCAGCTGAATAAGGTGTTTCTGGATCGCAGATATTGATGCCGTGATGAATGACAGCAGCCATATCTTCGGCGCTTGGTTTGGCGGTTCCTATATCCATGCCTTTATAAACCAAGGCGGAATCCATGCTAATAAGCTCAATGGTTTTACCGCGCGCTTTAGCTGCTTGGGCTACCCGCATGGACATGGCACTTTTGCCGCTTGCTGTTGGGCCGACAATCGCAATCACTGATGGATGATTCATGTCATCTGCCGCGTAAAAATAGTTTATCTAGATCTGAAATACTTAATTGAACCCAAGTTGGTCTACCGTGATTGCATTGATCAGCACGCTCCGTTTGTTCCATTTGGCGCAAAAGGGCATCCATCTCAGTAAGGGTTAGTAGTCTGTGCGCTCTGACGGCTGCGTGACAAGCTTGGGTCGCTAAGCGTTCATGTTGAGCGGCATCTAAGATTGCTTGAGATCCTGTCGCATCTAGTTCAGATAATAAGTTTCTTAATAGCGTGCCTGGATCAGCCCGTTGTAATAACGTTGGTATTGTTCTGATGGCAAGTTGCGTTGGAGAAAGGGCGGCAACGTCAAAGCCAATTTGATTCAAGGTTGATTGATGGCTTTCTGCTTTGCTAACTTCTAGTTCAGATGCGTGCATGACAACAGGTACTAATAGTTGTTGCACCTTGATGCCATTCGCTAGATCTTGTTTTAGTTTTTCGTAGAGCACGCGTTCGTGCGCTGCATGCATGTCAATCAATACGAGGCCATGCTTATTTTGGGCCAAGATATAAATGCCATGAATTTGAGCGATGGCATGTCCTAAAGGAAGGTCGACTGGCTCATTGGAAGGCTCAAATGTTGATAAGTGAGATGTATCTGTTTTTGAGAAAAAGCTGTCGAGATTAGCTTTTGTGCCTGAAGTTAAGGGTAGGTGCTGATTACTTACTGAATTTGACCATGTTGGTGCTGGAAGGTTTGTGTGGGCAAATGGTTGGGTTTCAGGTACTGCAGCTTGTTGTAATCTGCTGCCACCACTAGTGCCAAGTGCATGTTGAATCGCTTTGTAAATAAATTGATGAACAGCCCCGCTTTCCCTAAAGCGGACTTCTGTTTTTGCGGGATGTACATTGACATCTACTAATGTTGGGTCTATCTCAAGTGATAAAACAACCATTGGTTGTCTATCTCCGTGGAGTACATCTTGGTAAGCGCTACGTATAGCATGTTGAATGACTTTATCTCTTACAAAGCGACCATTGATGAAACTAAATTGTTGGTCTGCTCGCGCTCTGCTCGCCGTTGGTTTGCTGATGTAACCACGTAATGTCAGTGATCCTGACAGGCTTTCAATAGGGATTCGTGATGCGTGGAACTCTTCACCCAAGATAGCATCTACGCGTTGCTCAATATTGCCAGATGTCCAACGTTCTGTAACTTTGCCGTTATGCCAGATGGCAAATGCTATATCCGGTCTTGAAAGTGCAATCCTACGAATCACATCTAAGCAGTGCCCCAGTTCAGTGGCAGCACTTTTTAAAAATTTTCTTCTGGCTGGCGTATTAAAGTACAAGTCCTGCACATCTATGGTGGTGCCTAGAGGACCTGATGATGGGTTGATTGAGCCAACAGTTTGCCCGCCATTCACAGAGATCTGCCAAGCATGATCATCTGCTGCAGTTTTTGTGGTGATAGACAACCTGGATACTGAAGCAATGGATGCAAGTGCTTCACCACGAAATCCTAATGATGCAACTGATTCAAGATCTGATAAAGATTTTATCTTGCTTGTGGCATGTCGTTGTACAGCCAGCGTGAGTTCTTGATGAGCAATTCCTTGGCCATCATCTTGAATAGAGATGCGCTGCGTACCGCCTTCTTCTAATCTGATGGTAATGGCTCGCGAACCTGCATCAATAGCGTTTTCTAGAACCTCTTTGACAACTGATGCAGGTCGTTCTACAACCTCGCCAGCTGCAATTTGACTAATGAGTGTGTCTGGTAGTGCTGCAATTGCTTGTCTCATAGTGCCTTAATCAATGATGACGTGATTGCTGTTCAAGCTGCAAGATTTGTTCACGAATTTCATCTTGATCACTGGCTTCAGGGGACTCATCAATATAACGTTGCATGTCCTCAATGGCAGGCCTGATGTAATCAAGTTGCGCTAGAGCTAGGCCGCGATCTCTAACCTCTTCAAGAGCTTCGGGTAATAGAATAACTAAGCGTTGTTGAATGCCCAGTAATCTTTCCCAACGATCATGTTGGGTGTAAATAGCTTTTAGGTTCCTCAAAAATCTCGATAGAATCTCTCTTGAGCTAGAAGACCTTAGAAAGGCTGATAAAGGTAGTTGGTATTCGCCGCGATAACCTTGAGCATCAAGATAGGGGTCGAGCATTTCTTGTAATTCTTGTTTGGATAAAGAGGTGCCTGTTAGCGGATCCATGATTACTTCCCCTTGTGGAAGTGATACTCGAATCATGAAGTGATTCGGGAATGACACGCCTTTAATTGGTAAATTAATTTGTTGACCTAACTCCATAAATATTAGGGCAAGGGAAATGGGGATGCCGCGGCGTGTTTGTAAAACACTGTGGATATATGAGTTATTGGGATCGTAATAATCATTGCGATTGGGCCCAAAACCTAAATCTTTGTAAAAGTATGATTTAAGTAGCTGTAATTTCTGTAGACCTGGCATTTCATTGCTGATGCGATGTCTTAATTTGTCTCCGAGGAGGTCGAGTTCATCCATCACATTTTGGACAATTAAATCTGGATAAGCATGTTGAGCAACAGCAATCGCGGCCTCCGTTAGAGGGAAGTGATCATCCTCTGCGACTAGTGATGCGAAGTAGTCCAATTGTTGAGTTGGCATAAACGTTCTAACTGATTAATTTATTCTGTTTTGTACAAAAAATTCTTAGCCCTGAATCCTAGTATCCATAAAATACCAAGATAAGTGGCACCTGCTACTAGTAACCATCCCACTAATAAACTAATTCTAGTCAGTGGTGTCTGGCCTAGTGCAATCCAGTTATGTTGGTGGGCGCCAACATACAAGATAAGGCCGATACCGACTAATGCAAGGCTTAATTTGAAGAAAAATATTAGCCAGCCAGCATTTTTCTTCAAGATGCCCAATTTTGATAGGCCGTGCCACAGCATCCAGGCATTTAAACAAGCGCCCAATCCAATAGAAAGTGCTAAGCCGGCATGATTAAGCCAGGGTACTAAGATGATGTTAGCTAGCTGGGTCAAAATTAAAACGCGTATAGCAATGCGTACGGGTGTCTTGATGTCTTGCCTTGAGTAATAGGCAGGGGCAAGAATCTTCACTAAGATAAGTCCAATTAACCCTACCCCATAAGCAGATAAGGCTGATTGGGTCATGGTGACATCTGTAGCATTGAACTGACCATAGTGATACAGCACAGCTGCTAGTGGCTCACCAAATAAAAATAAAGCCAGGGCTGAGGGGGCGGCCAAAATAAATGTGAGTTTGAGTCCCCAATCCATTAAATCTGCTATTTGTTCTTTATTGGCCGTGGCATTAGCCTTGCTTAAGCTGGGCAATAACACTGTGCCAATAGCTACTCCTAGTAAAGCAGTTGGGAACTCCATCAATCTATCTGCATAGGATAGCCAAGAAACACTGCCGGCAGCCAAATGGGAAGCGATATTGGTATTGATGATGAGTGAAAGTTGTGCCACTGATACAGCAAATAAGGCAGGTCCCATGAGGGTTAATACTTTTTTTGCACCTGGGTGGTGCCAAGCCTTTTTAATTGTTGCCCAAGACAGCCCTATGGTTGGCAGCATGCCAATTTTTTTAAGAGCCGGTATTTGGATGGCTAGTTGGCTGACTCCACCCAAAATAACCCCTATACCAAGGGCATAGATAGGTGTTTGCAGGTAGGGGGAGATGAGCCACGATGACAGAATCATCGATAAATTCAATAAAACAGGGGTAAAAGCAGGAATTGCAAAGCGTTTATAAGTGTTGAGAATGCCTGCCGACAGAGAAACTAAAGAAATTAAGCCAATATATGGAAACATTAATCTGGTCAAAATGAGGCTTGTATCGTGAGCATTGCTCTCTTTTAGGCCTGAGGCCACCACAAAAATGATCCATGGGGCAGCAAAAACCCCAGCTATAACGGTTAAAACCAGGGCCCAAAAGAGGAGGGTGGCGATGGCGCTGACCATTAAGGCGGTACCTTCTCGCCCTTCTTTTGTATTGGTTTCCCCTAAAACGGGAACAAAAGCTTGGGAAAAAGCCCCTTCGGCGAATAATCGGCGCAATAAATTGGGGATGCGGAATGCGACATTGAAGGCATCTGTCCACTCAGAAGCCCCGTAGGTACGGGCTATTAGGGTCTCTCTTAGTAAACCTGTGATGCGAGAGAGCATCGTTAGGCTACTGACTTTGGCGGCGGCAGATAATAGATTCACAAGCGATAGTTTTACAGATTTTTCTCGGGGGTGGTAGCCTTGGCTGAGATAAGTTATAATCTTTTTCTTTTGGCAATACCCCTAAAGGTTAGAAACATGGCAAATACAGCCCAAGCTCGCAAACGTGCCCGCCAGGCCGTTGCACAAAATGAACATAACGCAAGCCTGCGTTCACGTCTTCGTACAGCTATTAAGTCTGTTCGTAAGGCTGTTGACACTGGTGATAAAGCTGCAGCAGCTAAGGTTTTCCAAGCTGCTCAGGCAACTATCGACAAAATCGCTGATAAAAATGTTGTGCACAAGAACACTGCTGCACGTACAAAATCACGTTTGTCTGCTGCTGTTAAAGGCATGGCAGCCTAATTTATTTAGGCTTTCAAACAGCCCGTTCCCTGATCCGGAGCGGGTTTTTTGTTTGTAGGTTTTAGGATTTGGCGGGAATTTCGCAAGCTTCAACAATAGGTAAATTGTTGTCTTTGGCAAAATTTTTGACGAAATCCATGGCTTTGGGCTCAATATCTCTAAGTCGTTCATCTACTACAACGCATTTCACGCCGGCAATATTGACGGGTTTAACATACGGTGAGTAAGTGAAACGAGGGTCGCTGGAGTCGTCTTCTGGGCGAAACTGAGCCATAACTCCGCAAAGCCTTTCTGCCCAGTCGCTAGGTCTGAAGGGTTTTCCATCGTGAGTTAAGCCTTGGATAAAGAATTGTTTGGCTGTCACGATGTCTTTGCTGTTGAAATAAGTTGATAATCAGGGATAACCCTTGAATTTTATCAGTCTCATAAGTTGTTGAATAGATATTTGAATGAATCAGGTGTAAAAAACGATGGTATCGAATATTCCTGTTAGGCATTACCTACAATTTACCGACTTTAGTGCCGATGAGTACGCATACTTATTGGAGCGATCTGCTTTTTTAAAAGCAAAATTCAAGCGCTATGAGACTTGGCATCCTTTGCATGACCGTACTTTGGCCATGATCTTTGAAAAGAATTCAACGCGGACAAGATTGTCATTTGAGGCGGGTATTCATCAGTTAGGTGGTCACGCGGTATTTCTGAATACAAAAGATACCCAATTGGGTCGTGGTGAGCCGGTTGAGGATGCGGCACAAGTTATTTCTCGCATGACGGATATCATCATGATCCGTACGTTTGGCCAAGACATTATTGAGCGCTTTGCTAGTAATTCAAGGGTGCCAGTCATTAATGGTTTAACTAATGAGTATCACCCTTGCCAAGTATTGGCTGATATCTTCACTTTCACTGAGCATCGTTCATCTATAGCGGGTAAGACGGTAGCTTGGATTGGTGATGCGAATAATATGGCTTATACCTGGATACAGGCTGCCGAATTATTGGGATTTAAAGTTAACTTCTCGGCGCCGCCTGGCTATCAATTAGATCAAGCAATGTTAAGTTCAGGTGCAAAGAATCATTTGAGTATTTTTGATAACCCTGCAGATGCGTGCAAAGATGTAGATTTGGTTACAACGGATGTGTGGACTAGTATGGGTTATGAGGATGAAAACCAGGCTCGTCTCAAAGCATTCAAGTATTGGATGGTGACTGATGAGTTAATGAAGGCGGCTAAATCAGACGCCCTCTTTATGCATTGTTTGCCGGCACACCGTGGTGAAGAAGTTTCTGCTTCTGTTATTGATGGTTCGCAAAGTGTTGTTTGGGATGAGGCGGAGAATCGTTTGCATGTTCAAAAGGCACTGATGGAATACTTGCTTTGTGGCAAGTTGTAATTTTTGTTAACACTTAAAAATCGTAGATATATATGTCAGATATTAAGAAAGTAGTACTTGCTTACTCTGGTGGTCTTGATACCAGCGTTATTTTGAAATGGTTGCAAGATACCTATCATTGTGAAATTGTTACTTTTACTGCTGACTTGGGTCAGGGGGAAGAGTTAGAGCCAGCACGTACAAAGGCCCTCCAGTTTGGTATTAAGCCAGAAAATATTTTCATTGATGACTTGCGTGAAGAGTTTGTGAGGGATTTTGTTTTCCCAATGTTCCGCGCTAATACTATTTATGAAGGTGAGTATTTATTAGGCACATCGATTGCTCGCCCTTTAATTGCTAAACGTCAGATTGAAATTGCCCATAAAACAGGTGCGCAAGCTGTTTCTCATGGCGCGACGGGTAAGGGTAACGACCAGGTGCGTTTTGAGTTGGGGTACTACTCATTAGAGCCCTCAATCAAGGTGATTGCGCCATGGCGTGAGTGGGATTTATTGTCTCGTGAGAAATTATTGGCATATGCAGAGCAACACGGTATTCCTGTTGAGATGAAGCATAAGCAAGGTGGCGCACCTTATTCAATGGATGCAAATTTATTGCATATTAGTTATGAAGGACGCCACTTGGAAGATCCGAAGGCTGAGGCTGAAGAATCTATGTGGCGTTGGACTGTTGCAGCTGAGCAAGCGCCAGATACTCCAGAGTATTTAGATATTGAATTTGAACATGGTGATGCTGTGGCCATTAATGGCACGCGTTATAAGCCTCATGAGTTGTTAGCTGAGCTTAATAAGATCGGCGGCAAACATGGTGTTGGTCGTTTAGATTTAGTTGAAAATCGTTATGTGGGCATGAAGAGTCGTGGTTGTTATGAAACTCCTGGCGGCACGATTTTGTTAAAAGCTCATCGCGGAATTGAGAGTATTACTTTGGATCGCGAAGTGGCCCATTTAAAAGATGACCTCATGCCTCGTTATGCAAGCTTGATTTACAACGGCTATTGGTGGGCGCCTGAAAGAGTTGCAATACAGACCTTAATTGATCATACGCAACAAACAGTGAGTGGCTTTGTTCGAGTAAAACTCTACAAGGGTTCAGTTAGCGTGGTTGCTAGAGATTCTAAGTACACATTGTTTGATCAAACGATTGCTACATTTGATGATGATGGCGGGGCTTACAACCAGGCCGATGCTGGCGGATTTATCAAGTTAAATGCTCTACGTATGCGTATCGCAGCGAATGCTCGTCGTAAGCGCGGCGCTTAATAAAAACCAAATAGATACATTGTTGAATAGGATAAAAAATGCAATTTGATCAAGTAAGTGTTGGTAAAAAAGCAAACGTGTTTTTTGATGGTAAGTGTGTTTCACATACTGTGACGTTACCAAGTGGTGAGCGTAAGTCTGTGGGCGTTATTTTGCCAAGCACATTACGTTTTGATTTAACCACCAAGGAAGTGATGGAAGTGGTGGATGGTACAGCTTATGTGAGCATTAATGGTGCGCCTGAGCAAGCATTTACAGCAGGTCAATCATGGACAGTTGAAGCGGGCGGATATTTTGTTATTCGTGCAGAGCAAACTGTTCATTACGTTTGCCATTTTGGCTAATTCAGTAGGAAGATCACGCTGGTGAATTAATAGTAGTGAACTAAAAACTCTGAGAGTTTGGGGTTTTTAGTGTTTAGTTAGGGGCGGGGGATGCCTAAAATTACATTTCCCGCACTTAATCCTTTTTGTGAGAACCATCCTCGATTCATTTCTAAAGCATATCGAATGGGGGCTGTTGGGCAATGATTAGCATCTGACATTGGGTTCATTTCTTCGATATTTATAATTTTTCCATCATCGCCAATAAAAGCAATGGCTAATGGGGTTTTGGTATTCCTCATCCAGAAGCAATGGGTCGCTTTATTCTCGAAAACAAATAGCATGCCACTATTTGTGGGTAAATAAACGCGATGCATTAATCCTAATTGCCTAGAGGCAGGAGTGGATGCCACTTCGGCTTCTATTTTATAAATACCAGCTTGTAAATTAATGCTGGGAAGAGATTGTGCTTGTGCAAAAGCGCTATTAATCGCTAAGAAAAAGACAGTAACGATTAGATAGCGCTTCAAAACTTAACTCTTAATTCTAATTAGTGAACTGCTTTTTTCGATTTCTTGGTTTTTTTAGCTTTTTTAGATTTCTTAACTTTCTTTTGCTTAGATTTTTCAGTAACTTGTTCTTGAGCAACTGGGGAAGCTTGTGGCGCAGGTGCAACTGGTGCTGCGGCAGGGGCTTGAGCAAAAGTGGTTGCTGCAAATAATGATAGTGTCAAAGATGCGAGTAATTTTGAGATCATGATGGTATGTTTCTTTATATTGAAAGATGAGTGTGTTGTACAAGCATTCGTTAATGCAGGTAGTAACTGTATCAGAAGGATTTATTCTTTGGTAAAAATTACTAAATTTGTTCGCCATATTAGAAACAATTATTAGGAATAAATGACCTTCTCACATTAGGGCTAAGTTGTGTTTAGAATAGGAAATATGAGTCAAAAACCACACAAACCTAACCCGATTGATTTCCCATATTTTGAGGAAGATCATGCAGCTGTCATGGACCGGCAGTCTGAGCGGGTGCAGCCACCGAAAATGTACCGAGTGGTATTGTTAAATGATGATTACACCCCCATGGAATTTGTTGTGATGATCATTCAAGAGTATTTTCATAAAGATCAAGAAAGTGCGACAAGAATTATGTTGCAAGTTCACCTCGAGGGTAAGGGTGTTTGCGGCATTTTTACTAAAGATGTGGCTGCAACTAAGGTTCACCAGGTGGTAGATAGGGCTCGCGAAGCGGGTCATCCTTTGCAATGTACGATGGAGGCAGCATGATTGCTCAAGAGTTAGAGGTCACCTTGCATATGGCGTTTGTCGATGCGCGAGCAGCTAGACATGAATTTATTACCGTTGAGCACTTGCTCTGTGCTCTGATTGATAATGTGACAGCTGCTGATGTATTGAAAGCTTGCGCTGTCAACTTGGATGATTTGAAGAGTAATCTTAAAAATTTTATTGATGACAACACGCCAATCGTGCCTGGTTCTGAAGAGGTTGATACGCAGCCGACACTCGGTTTTCAGCGAGTGATACAACGTGCCATCATGCATGTTCAGTCAACATCTAATGGAAAGAAAGAAGTCAATGGCGCAAATGTTTTGGTAGCCATTTTTGGCGAAAAAGATTCACATGCGGTGTATTACTTGCAGCAACAGGGCATTACTCGCTTAGATGTTGTGAATTACATTAGTCATGGTATTAGGAAAGATCAGTCTGAAGCGCCTAAGCCAACTGAAAGCAGTGGTGAAGGTGAAGAGGGTGGTGGTGCAGGTAAAGATAGCCCTCTTGAGCAATATACCCATAATCTCAATGTTTCTGCGCGTCAGGGACGCATTGACCCATTAATTGGGCGCGAGAGTGAAGTTGAGCGAGTGATTCAGGTGTTGTGCCGCCGTAGAAAAAACAACCCTTTATTGGTTGGTGAGGCTGGTGTCGGTAAAACAGCTATTGCTGAGGGGTTAGCTTGGCGTATTACTCAAAATGATGTGCCTGAAGTGTTGGCAAAGGCTACAGTTTATTCATTGGATATGGGCGCGTTATTGGCTGGCACTAAATATCGTGGCGATTTTGAGCAAAGGTTAAAAGGTGTTTTAAAAAATCTAAAAGATAATCCCGATGCCATCTTATTTATTGATGAGATCCATACGTTGATAGGTGCAGGTGCTGCATCTGGTGGCACATTAGATGCTAGCAACCTTTTGAAGCCAGCTTTATCTAGTGGTCAAATGAAATGCATTGGTGCCACAACCTTTAATGAGTACAGAGGTATCTTCGAAAAAGATGCGGCGTTATCACGTCGTTTCCAAAAAGTAGATGTTTTAGAGCCAACCGTTGATCAAACCGTACAAATTTTGCGCGGTCTTAAATCTAAATTTGAAGAACATCATAGTGTTAAGTATGCGCAGGCTGCTTTAACGGCTGCCGCTGAATTATCGGCACGATATATTAATGATCGTCATTTGCCTGATAAGGCGATTGATGTGATTGATGAGGCAGGTGCTGCGCAACGCATTTTGCCAAAGTCTAAGCAAAAGAAAACGATTGGTCGTCAAGAAATTGAAGATATTGTCGCAAAAATTGCTCGTATTCCACCACAGTCTGTTTCGGTTGATGATAGAAGTAAATTGCAGACCTTGGATAGAGACTTGAAGAGTGTAGTGTTTGGCCAAGATCCGGCGATTGAAGTGTTGGCTTCTGCTATTAAGATGTCTCGTGCTGGTTTGGGTAAAGACGATAAACCTATTGGATCATTCTTGTTTTCTGGACCAACAGGTGTTGGTAAAACCGAGGTGGCTAAGCAGCTAGCCTTCATTATGGGGATTGAGCTCATTCGGTTTGATATGTCTGAGTATATGGAGCGCCATGCTGTTAGCCGTTTAATTGGCGCGCCTCCAGGTTATGTAGGCTTTGATCAGGGTGGGTTATTAACTGAGGCTGTTAATAAAAAGCCTCATTGTGTGTTGCTGCTTGATGAGATTGAGAAAGCTCATCCAGATATTTTTAATATTTTGTTGCAAGTGATGGACCACGGCACATTAACCGATAACAATGGCCGTAAAGCAGATTTTAGAAATGTCATCATCATCATGACGACCAATGCTGGTGCTGAAACCATGCAAAAATCAACCATTGGCTTTACGACTGCCCGTCAGGCGGGCGATGAGATGGGGGATATCAAGCGAACATTTACGCCGGAGTTCCGTAATCGTTTGGATGCGATTGTGGCTTTCAGATCATTAGATGAAAGCATTATTTTGCGAGTGGTTGATAAGTTCTTGATGCAACTTGAAGAGCAGTTGCATGAGAAGAAGGTCGATGCAAGTTTCAGTTCTGAATTAAGAAGCTACCTTGCTAAGCATGGTTTTGATCCATTAATGGGTGCAAGACCGATGCAGCGATTAATTCAAGATTTAGTACGAAAGGCGCTGGCCGACGAGTTGTTGTTTGGTAAGTTGGCGCACGGTGGTCATGTCGTTGTAGATATTGATAAAGACGACAAGATTGTTTTAGATTTTGATGCTCCAGTAAGACCTGCCATCAAGCAACTTGAGGCAGGCGGTATGGAAAAGATTTAAGCGCGGCCAGTACTGCCAAAGCCGCCAGCACCACGATCGCTGGCGGTGAACTCTTCCACTTCATTCCATTCAACTTGGGCAACAGGAACGATGACTAACTGCGCTAGACGCTCCATAGGCTCTAGCTTGAAGCTGGTTTGACCACGATTCCAAGTGCTGACCATTAATTGACCTTGATAGTCAGAGTCAATTAATCCAACTAAGTTTCCTAAAACAATGCCGTGTTTATGGCCAAGGCCTGATCTAGGTAATATCAAGGCGGCATAAGCTGGATCATCTAAGTAAATAGCAATGCCAGTAGGTACTAAAACCGTTTGACCTGGTTCGATGGTGATGGCCTCATCTAGGCAAGCCTTGAGGTCGAGACCAGCGCTGCCTGAGGTGGCGTACTGAGGTAAATTATTTTTAATTCTTTCATCAAGAATTTTTACTTGTAACTTTTTCATACTATATTTTCGTAGAGATGTGGGTAATAAGTTGTCTAGCAAGTTGAAGCTTGTTTGCTCTTGGCATTTTTAATTGACTATTTTCTTCAACAAGAAGTAGTTCGTTATCATCAAGACCAAAAGTACTTGGTCCTAAATTGGCGACTAATAAAGGAATATTTTTCTTCGCACGTTTTTCTTTGGCGTGGGTTTCTAGATCATTAGTTTCAGCAGCAAACCCAACGCAGAATGGTTTTTTATTAGTTTGTGCTTTCTTAGACACTTCAGCCAAGATATCAGGATTTAATTTGAAATTTAGTTGCGGTGTCATGCCAGTATTGCTGGAGTGATCCTTTTTGATCTTTTGTGTAGACACGTTATCAATAGACCAGTCAGCAACTGCTGCCACGGCGAAAAAGACATCAACGTTTAAATCTTGCATCACGATATCAGACATTTCTTGTGCGCTAGTTACATTGATGCGGTTAATCTGACCAGTAAATGCAAGAGGTGTCTCTAGATGGCAAGGGCCTGCTATTAATTTAACTTCTGCACCTGCTTCAAGTGCAGCTTGTGCAATTGCAAATCCCATCTTGCCAGAGCTCTTATTAGTGATGCCTCTGACGGGGTCTATCGCTTCATAGGTGGGGCCGGCTGTAATTAATACTTTTTTCCCAGCTAATACTTTGGGTTGAAAGAATGCAACGACACCTTCAAAAATTTCCTTAGCTTCTAGCATGCGTCCCATGCCATTTTCACCGCAAGCCTGCGAACCATTAGTAGGACCTAGTATGCCTATACCTTGATTTTTTAGCAGTTGAATATTTTTTTGTGTCGCTGCGTTTTCCCACATTTGTTTATTCATGGCGGGTACCACAATGAGTGGACATTCACGAGCAAGGCATAAGACACTGATGAGGTCATCGGCCAATCCCAGGGAAATTTTGGCCATCATGTCAGCGCTTGCCGGGGCTAGCAAAATCAAATCAGCTTTCCTGGATAGCTCAATGTGAGCCATATTGTTAGAAATGCGTGCATCCCATTGGTTAGTGTATACAGGCTGCCCTGTTAAGGCTTGCATGGTGACGGGCGTCATGAATTGTGTGGCGGCATCACTCATGGCCACTTGCACGCTAGCACCATTTTGAATTAATAAGCGTGCTAACTCTGCCACTTTAAATGCAGCAATGCCCCCTGACATAGCAAGTAGTATATGTTTGCCTTGAAGTGAGTTCATGGGGTTTTCTCTAACTTTTAAGTTACTTATTAACGCGTTTAATTTCGTCAAAGATTAACAGAATCACACCTAGCGTGATGGCACTGTCAGCAATATTAAACGCTGGCCAGTGCCAGTGTAGGTAGTAGATGTCAATAAAATCAACAACTGCTCCGTAGGCTAAACGATCTATCACGTTGCCAATCGCGCCACTTAATATCAAGCTCATGGCTAAGCAAAAAAGAGTTTGTTGACTATTTTTTTTAATTAACCAGGTGATGAATAGTGCTGCTGCAATACCTAAGCCAGTAAAGAACCAGCGTTGCCACCCGCCTGCTTGTGCTAAAAATGAAAATGCAGCGCCAGGGTTGTAGACCAATGTCCAGTTGAGGAAGCTGGTGACAGGGTTGGGAACACCTTCAATCAAATTACCTTTAGCAAGAATTTTGCTTAGTTGATCAATGGCAAGCAGTAGTCCAGATAAGCCTAGCCAAAGCAAAAAATTTTGTTTGCCGCTGGTGCCGCTATTGCTTGATCTATTTGAGCGTGCCATAGTTAAACTAACTCCTTGATAGGTCTTAGGCGATATGACGTTCTTCACCAGCGCCGAATAGGTTGCTAGTGCAGCGCCCGCACAGTGTTGGGTGGGCAGTGTCATGTCCTACATCATCGCGATAATGCCAGCAACGACCACATTTTTCATGTTCTGAAGATCTAACGGATACTTGAATATCTGTGATGCCTTCTTTAGCTTCAACGGTAGCGCTTGATGTGATCGTAATAAAACGTAAATCATTCCCTAGGGATTGCAATAGTTGTGCATCATTTGGGTTGGCAAGAATATGAATTTCTGCTTGTAATGATGAGCCAACTTTACCTGCTTCACGTTCATTTTCAATAGCTTTGGTAATGTCTGATCGCATGGATCTAATCTGAGTCCACTTATTGATTAATGCTTCAGCTGATGCAATTTCAGGCAGTTGATAAAACTCTTCTGTGAAGATCGTATCTTTGCTAGATGTATTGTGGGCAAATATTTTCCACGCTTCTTCTGCAGTAAATGACAAAAATGGCGCCATTAATCTTAAGAACGATTGTGTGATGTGGAATAAAGCATTTTGAGCAGATCTTCTTGATGGCGCATCTGCTGATAAGGTATAGAGACGATCTTTTAGAATGTCTAAATAAAAGCCCCCCATATCTTCTGAGCAGAAAGTCATCAAGCGTGAAACTGCTGGATGGAATTCATAGCGGTTGTAATGCGCAAGCAAATCGTTTTGCACTGATTGAGTGAGTGCTAATGCGTATTGATCAATCTCCAACCAGTCTTTTGAGTCCATCTGATGTTTCGTTATATCAAAATCAGATAGATTGGCGAGCAAGAAGCGCAATGTGTTGCGAATACGTCTATAGCTTTCAACAACACGTTTTAAGATTTCATCTGAGATAGTCATCTCGCCTGAGTAGTCAGTAGAGGCTACCCATAAACGAATAATCTCTGCCCCCATCTTATCGGCAACTTCTTGAGGAGCAATGACGTTGCCGATGGACTTACTCATTTTCCGACCCTGACCATCTACTGTGAAGCCGTGTGTGAGTAGTGCTTTATAGGGTGGTTTGCCGTCAAGCATGGCGCCAGTTAGCAATGAAGAGTGGAACCAGCCACGATGTTGATCTGAGCCTTCTAAGTAAAGATCGGCCCATCTATTCTCAGCATTTTGACGGCTAGCATCCTCAAAGGTTTTGGCATGTGACCCACGGATTACATGCCAGTGAGTTGTGCCTGAGTCAAACCAAACATCCAATGTATCTTTATTCTTTTCATACATGGGCGCTTCGTCACCTAACATCTCGTTGATATCGATGGCTTGCCAAGCTTCAATACCTTCTTTTTCAATGCGAGCAGCAATTTGTTCTAAGAATTCAGGTGTGCGTGGATGTAATTCACCAGTTTCTTTGTGAATAAAGAACGCCATTGGAACTCCCCATTGACGCTGCCTTGATAAGGTCCAGTCGGGCCTATTAACAATCATGTTATGTAAACGTTGTTTGCCCCAAGCTGGATAGAACTCAGTTGTTTCAATGCCGGCAAGTGCTGTTTCACGCAGCGTTTTGCCTTCTAGCGGTTGTTTGTCCATGCTGGCAAACCATTGCGCTGTTGCGCGGTATACAACTGGCGTTTTATGCCTCCAGCAGTGCATGTATGAGTGATTTAATTTTGATGAGTTGAGTAGTGAGCCCACTTCTTTAAGCGTTTCAACAATGTGAGGATTTGCTTTCCAAATGGATTGGCCAGCAAATAGCCCTAACCAAGAAGCGTAAACACCATCTCCCATGACTGGATTTAAGATATCTGAGTCTTTTAAGCCGTGCGCCTTACACGATTTAAAGTCTTCTTCGCCATAAGCTGGTGCTGAGTGAACTAAGCCTGTGCCGCTATCAATCGTCACATATTCGGCTAAGTAAATTGGTGAACGTCTTTGGTAGCACTCATGAGCTTTGGCTAGTGGATGATGAAACTCGATGCCACCTAATGCCTGACCTTTGCAGGTGGCAATAATCGTCCCTTCTAGGGCGTAATCTTTTAAACAAAATTCAACACGGTCCTTTGCCAAAATCAAAAGACCTTTGATGGTATCAACAAGAGCATATTCAATTTCAGGGTGCAAATTGAGTGCTTGATTCGAAGGCAGTGTCCATGGTGTCGTTGTCCAAATAACAGCCATACCTTCATTTTTTGGAAGCTTACTTAAATTAAATGCTTTTGCAATGAATGCTAACTGATCGTCGGGGAATGCAAAACCAACATCGACAGCGATGTCTACTTTGTCTTGGTATTCAACTTCAGCTTCAGCGAGTGCTGATCCACAATCAAAACACCAATTAACAGGCTTAAGACCTCTAAAAACATAACCTTTTTCCAGAATTTTTCCTAAAGCTCTTACTTCATCTGCTTCATTTTTGAAATTCATGGTGAGGTAAGGATTTTCCCAGTCCCCAAGAACGCCTAAACGTTCAAAATCTTTTTTCTGTTTTTCGATTTGAACTTCGGCGTAAGCGCGAGCTTTTGCTTGTACTTCTGCTGTTGGTAAGTGTTTACCAAATTGTTTTTCAATTTGAATCTCAATGGGCATGCCGTGACAATCCCAGCCAGGCACATACAACGCATCAAAGCCAGAGAATCCTTTGGCTTTAACAATCATGTCTTTCAAGATCTTATTAACGGCATGCCCGATGTGAATGTCACCGTTGGCGTATGGAGGACCATCATGCAAAATAAATGTTTTTTTGCCTGCTTTGGCTGCCCTGATTTTTTGGTAAATATTTTTTTCCTGCCACTCTTTGACCCATACAGGTTCGCGCTTGGGTAAGTCGCCCCTCATGGGGAATGTTGTGTCAAGTAAGTTAACAGGGTAATTATTTTTTTTGTCAGACATGATTAGTTATTTCAAAGTAATTTTTTGCTGCCATTGCATCTGCATGAATGGCTTTTTTTAATGTTTCTAAATCGTTATATTTTTCTTCATCTCTAATTTTTTGGATGAGTTCGACTTGAACTAATTTTCCATAAACATTTTGATGAAAGTTAAAAATATGCACCTCAAGCAAATACCTTCCGGAATCATCAACGGTTGGTCGTTGCCCTAGGCTTGCAACTGCCGGTAATGGATTGTCGCCTAAGCCGTGAACCTGGGCTACGAAAATTCCTTGTGCTGCAGGTTTTCTTTTATGAAGGCGGTTAGCGATAGAGATGTTAAGTGTTGGAAACCCTAGATCCCGACCTAATTTTTGACCATGTAAGACATGGCCGCTGATGGCATAAGGTCTACCTAAAAGGCTTCTGGTTAATTCAAGGTCGCCAGATGTGAGTGCGGCTCTAGTGGCTGAGCTTGAAATGCGCAGACCTTGTTCAGCCAGCGTGTCCATGCGATCAACCTCGAAACCCCATCGTTTGCCGCTATCCACTAAAGATTGAAAATTGCCTGCTCGCTTAGCACCATAGTGAAAATCGTCGCCAATTAAGATGTATCTGACTTGTAGCCCTTTTACTAACATCGTCTGAACAAAATCATCAGGACTAAGTGAGGCAAATGCTTGATTGAAGTGTTCTACTAGCACTCGATCAACGCCAGTAGCTTGAAGTGCTTGTAATTTATCTCTTAATCCCAAAACTCTAGAGGGAGCTTTATCTGGGGAAAAATATTCAATAGGGTGTGGTTCAAATGTCATGACACATGATTGCAATTCTTTCTGGCGAGCTTGATGAACAAGCTTCTGGAGCAAAGCCTGATGCCCCCGATGCACCCCATCGAAATTCCCGATGGTGAGAGCGCAGGGGGTCCAGTTAGTCACCGGAGGAATGCCTCGAATTACCTTCATGTTGAGGTATGAATTATATTGGCGGGCATGACTTCAATTGTTATTCTTATTTCAGGACGTGGTTCCAACATGGAAGCCATTGTTAAAACTGCTCAAAAAGATGCTTGGCCAGCCAAAATTGCAGCCGTTATTTCTAATCGGCCAGATGCCTCGGGCCTTGATTTTGCTAGGTCTCATGGCATTCCTGTGGCGGTTCTAGATCATAAAAACTTTAAAGATCGTATTGAGTTTGACCGCCAATTGGCTGAATTAATTGACTCATATAACCCTGATTTAGTGGTTTTGGCTGGGTTTATGAGAATTTTGACGGGGGACTTTGTTCGTCATTACGAGGGTAAATTATTAAATATTCACCCATCTTTACTCCCTTTATTTCCAGGTTTGCACACTCATGAGCAAGCTCTGGCTGCCGGTGTGGCTGAGCATGGGGCAACCGTTCACTTTGTTACGGAGGCTCTAGATCACGGCCCCATGGTGATTCAAGCCTCAGTGCCAGTATTTTCTGGGGATGATGCAGATACCTTGGCCAAGAGGGTTTTAAAGCAAGAACATATTATTTATCCACGCGCTGTTCGCTGGTTCATTGATAATCGTATTTCTATTGACCAGGGCCGTGTTCTGGTGAATCCACCAGAGTCCCAATTACTCATATCTCAGGATAAGTAACACCATGCGTATTGATCAAAAAGCGGTAGCAGCAAGAGCAAAGGCATTGCCGCAACATGTTGAGCACCTTTCTGTCTTAATTACAGAGTTGGCTCGTTTTGCCCATCCAGCTGATATGGTGGTGAGTCGTTATTTCCGATCCCAGCCTAAATTAGGTAATCGCGATAGGGCTTTAATTGCCGAAGCCTCATTTGCTTTTTTGCGCCGTAAAACAGAAATTTCTCAATTTGCTGAAAGTGGCCAGGGTCCCCTAGGGCGACGTTTGGCCCTTTTATCTCTTTTCATCATCATGGTTGAAAGTGGTTTAGGGTCTGGTAATCGCGCTGAAAGTGCTTTAGCTGATTTAGCTTTTGTGGTGCACCCAGGAGAGATTGAATGGTTGCAGCGTTTTGGCAATATTGAGCGCGAGTCTTTGGCTCCTTTGACAAGGGTGAACTTGCCTGAATGGATTTGGAATGCTTTGGGTTCTTCTGTGGCTAAAGATCAGTGTTTGCCGCTCGCAGAGGCTATGCTGAAGGCTGCACCGTTAGATTTGCGGATCAACACCATTAAGGCAACCCGAGAAGAGCTTCTAGGCCTTCTAAACGATCTTGGCGGCCGATACGCTGCAGAGCCTACTCCTTACGCACCCAATGGTGTGCGTTTAAAAGGTAAGCCTGCTTTGCAGACTCAAGAGTTCTTTAAGCAGGGGTTGGTAGAGGTTCAGGATGAGGGAAGCCAGTTATTAAGCATGTTGTTGGAGCCAAAACGTGGTGAGATGGTTGTCGATTTCTGTGCTGGCGCTGGCGGCAAGACCCTATCTTTAGGGGCTATGATGCGCTCAAGTGGCCGTTTGTATGCTTTTGATGTGTCTGAGAAGCGTTTGGCTAATCTCAAGCCTCGTTTGGCGAAAAGTGGCTTATCCAATGTTCATCCAGTATGGATTGATAACGAAAATGATGCCAAGGTAAAACGTTTGGCGGGAAAAATTGATCGTGTTCTTGTAGATGCGCCATGTAGCGGTTTGGGGACTTTGCGTAGAAATCCAGATTTGAAGTGGCGTCAGTCACCGCAGAGCGTTGCTGAGTTAACGCAAAAGCAGTTGTCGATTCTTCAGTCAGCCTCTCGCTTGTTAAAACCAGGTGGGCGTTTAGTTTATGCGACCTGCAGTTTAATTTATCAAGAAAATCAAGGGGTTGTGGAAGAGTTCTTGGCAGCCAATCCTAATTTTGAATTGAAGGATCCTAAAGAGGTTTTAAGGGATAGCTTTCCTATGATGGGTTCTTTGCCGATTGGATCAAGCGCTAACTCTAGTTGGTGGCAGCTATTCCCGCACCAGCATGGGACCGATGGATTCTTTGGGGCAATTCTTGAGCGTAAGGCTTAAAAGTTACTAATTTCTTTTAACTATCATTTAAAAGTAGTGATTTAGGTCAAAAATCATCTATAGCGTAGAGGCGACGATTCTTAATTTTTGGTAAAATTGTCCCATTACGTTTATAGAAGGATGGCCTAATGGCTTTTTTGGAATTAGCAAGAGATTTTATTCTGCAGTGGTTGTCCCATGGTTACCTAGATTGGGGTTGGGTTCAAGTTCTTGTATTTACCTTGGTGTTGACGCACATCACGATTGCCGCAGTAACGATTTTTTTACATCGTTGCCAAGCCCATCGAGCGCTTGAATTGCATGCTATTCCTTCACATTTTTTCCGCTTTTGGCTCTGGTTAACAACGGGCATGGTTACTAAAGAGTGGGCGGCTATTCATCGTAAACATCATGCTAAATGCGAGACGGTGGATGATCCCCATAGCCCACAAGTTTTAGGGATTGAAACAGTTTTATCACGCGGTGCAGAGTTATATCGTGCTGAAGCTAAAAATGCTGAGACGATTGAGAAGTTTGGACATGGCACGCCTGATGATTGGGTGGAGCGCAACGTTTACTCAAGATTTCAGTGGCAGGGTGTGGCCTTGATGTTAATCATTGATTTGTTCTTATTTGGGGCTTTGGGGGCTACTGTTTGGGCTGTGCAAATGTTGTGGATCCCAATTACAGCGGCTGGCATTATTAATGGTATTGGTCATTACTGGGGTTATCGCAATTACGATTGTGAGGACGCCTCTACCAATATTTTTCCATGGGGCATCATTATTGGTGGTGAAGAATTGCATAACAATCACCATACTTATGCAACAAGTGCTAAGTTATCTAACAAGTGGTATGAGTTTGATATTGGCTGGGTCTACATTCGTTTACTTGAAATGCTGGGTTTGGCAAAGGTTAAGAAATTGCCGCCAAAGCCAGTTTTAAGCGATTTACGCCAAGCTTCTGAACAGACCTTGCAGGCAGTGATTACTAACCGCTATGAAATTATGGCGCGTTATGCCAAGGTATTGCGTCAGACGTTTGATCAAGAGGTGGGGCATATGCGTGAGCTAGCGGTGCAGTTTGGTGATCGTGGTACTTGGTTATATAAAGATGAGTCCAAGTTAAATGGTGATGAGCGAGAGCGTTTGGAGAAGCTCATGAGTGCTAATAAGTCTGTGCAATTAATGGTTGAAATGCGTCGAGATTTAGCCACGCTATGGGAGAGATCTCATGTCACCAAAGAACAGTTACTGGCTCGTTTGCAGGCGTGGTGTCATAAGGCAGAAGCTAGTGGTTTAACTAGTTTGCAAGATTTCTCTTTGCGTTTACGCCGCTACGCTGCTTAAAACCCAATAGGTAAATGGGAAGCAAGAAATAAAAAGTAAGCAGTAGAAAGTAAGCAGAGAATAGACACAATAAAAAAACCCGCTTCAAGCGGGTTTTTTTATTGAATCGATTGAAACGAAACTAAATAATAAAAATTACTTAATTTTTGTTTCTTTGTATGAAACATGCTTACGAGCTTTTGGATCAAACTTCATGATTTCCATTTTCTCTGGCATGTTACGTTTGTTCTTTGTTGTCGTGTAGAAGTGACCTGTTCCTGCTGTCGATTCTAACTTGATCTTTTCGCGACCACCTTTAGCCATTTTGTTGCTCCTTAGATTTCACCGCGAGCACGCAAATCAACCAAAACTGCGTCGATGCCTACTTTATCGATTAAGCGAAGACCAGCATTGGTAATGCGTAAGCTTACCCAGCGGTTTTCTGATTCAACCCAAAAACGACGGTTCTGCAAATTAGGCAAAAAGCGACGTTTAGTCTTATTGTTAGCGTGGGAAACATTGTTGCCGACCATCGGCTTTTTCCCGGTGACTTGGCATACTCTTGCCATGACACACTCCTTGAAATGCGAAAAAAAGAGATTGTAGCAGGTGGAATAAAACAATGCCACTGTTTCCCCCTTATTTTTCCTTAAGTAATTGAGTTAAAAATTAAATATCATTTAAAAACAATTAGTTAAAAGAATATGTGTGGCTGGTTAGTGCTTGCTAGCTTATTGAGGAAAAAGCGCTTCCTCTAACATGGAAATGGCGCCATTTTTTGAAACAATGCAGTGATCAAGTAATTGAACTTCAATAAGTGCTAAAGATTGGCTGAGTGTTTTTGTCACCATCATGTCTTCTTTGCTGGGTGTTAGGTGGCCGCTTGGGTGGTTATGTGCAACGATTAAATTGCTACAGTTTCTGAGTAAGCATGCTTTTACTACTTCTCTGATATAGATGGCAGTTTGATTAATGGAGCCTCTAAAAATTTCTTCACTATGAATAAGTCGATTGTGGATATCTAAATATAGGCACACAAATACTTCATGGTCTTTATGTCCAATCATATTAATTAATAAAGATTTCACCGTATCAATAGAGCTCAACACATCTTGTTTTTGCAATTGCTCTAACTGGCTGCGCCTCACTAATTCATGGGTAGCTCTGAATTGTGTCCATTTGGATATGCCAATACCCTTAAAGTCTTTAAATGCATCAAAGGTTGAGTTGAGTATTGATCTAATTGACCCAAAATGAGCTAGTAATTTTCTGGAAAGTTCTAAGGAGTTTTCTCCTTGGCTGCCTGTTCTGATGATGATCGACAAGAGTTCGACGTCATCTAAGGAGTGAGGCCCTGACTGCAATAACTTTTCTCTAGGTTGGTGTTGCTTGCCCCAGAGTTTGATGGAAGTCTGTGCATTTTTATCTAGGGTGGCTAAAATGCCATCATGACTGATACCTATACCGCTTCCGATGCCGGCGACCTTGTCGTTACAGCTACTTCTTATTTGACCCTGAATTACCGCATTGGTTTGCCTGAGGGTGGGGACTTGATTAATACTTTTGAGGATAAACCTGCTACGTTGATGATGGGTGCAGGACAATTCTCTCCGAGTTTGGAGCAGGCCTTGATCGGGATGCGCGTGGGGGAAAGAAAAACGTTTACGCTGGATCCTGAAGCTGCGTATGGTGTTAAAAATCCTGATTTGATTCGCCGTGTTTCTCTTAAAACATTGCGTGAGAATAGTTCGCCAGATGAAGATTATTTGCCTGGTGACATGATTGAATTTAATGCGCCTAATGGCGCAACATATTCTGGGACCTTGGTGTCTATTGATGATGAGTCTGCCTTGTTTGACTTTAATCATCCTTTGTCGGGCAAGACGATTCAGTTGGAAGCGCAAATCATAGGCATTCTTTAGATGACAACCCCTGCTAGCCCAAAAATCGATCATGAGATTTTGCTCGCTCAGCCAAGAGGTTTTTGTGCTGGGGTAGACCGTGCCATTACGATTGTTGAGCAGGCTTTGTTGAAGTTTGGGGCGCCCATTTACGTGAGGCACGAGATTGTTCATAACGCTTATGTCGTTGAAGATTTGCGTCAACGTGGCGCCATATTTGTTGACGAGTTGGTTGAAGTTCCTGTGGGTAGTACGGTTATTTTTAGTGCACATGGTGTTTCCCCATCTGTTCGGCAGGAAGCTGAAGTTAGAGGTCTGAAGATATTTGATGCGACTTGTCCTCTGGTGACAAAGGTGCATGTTGAAGTGATGAAGATGCGTAGGGAAGGTATGCAAATCATCATGATTGGTCATAAAGGTCATCCTGAAGTTGAGGGCACCATGGGCCAGGCGCCTGAAGGCATTCAGCTCGTGGAAACCGTGAGTGATGTAGAGAAGCTGACAATTCCGGCTAGCACATCAATTGCTTATGTGACTCAGACCACTTTATCGGTGGATGAGACAAAAGAAATTGTTGATGCTTTAAAGGTTAAGTACCCAGAAATCCAACAGCCTAAAAAGCAAGATATCTGTTACGCCACACAAAATAGACAAGATGCTGTTAAGTTCATGGCTCCACAAGTTGACTTAGTGATTGTCGTTGGTAGTCCTAATAGCTCGAACTCGAATCGTTTGAGAGAATTATCTGAAAAATTAGGAGTCGTTTCCTACATGATTGATCATCCTGATCAGCTTCAGCCGGAATGGTTTGAGAATAAGAAACGTGTGGGGTTAACAGCTGGAGCATCAGCTCCTGAGAGTTTGGCCCAATCGATTATTGATCGCATTAAAACCTTGGGCCCACGTACAGTTAGAAATCTTGATGGTATTGTGGAACATACATCCTTCCCATTACCGAAGGGACTTAATTAATAAAAAAGCGGCCTAGGCCGCTTTTTTATTAGAGAGATATTGGAGGTTACTGCATATCTTGAAGAATGCTTTTTAGCATTTCTGCCATTTGTTTTAACTCTTCTTTGCTGATGTTTAATGCAGGCATAAAGCGAAGAAGGTTAGGTCTTGGCGAGTTAAGCAGTAAACCAATGGGTTCAAGATTGCGCGCGCGCTCAACAATTTCTGGACCGATATCTTTATTCAGTTTAAGAGCTCTTAGTAATCCTTCGCCACGCTCACCATCAAAGCCAAATTCATGGCTAATCTCAAGTAATAACTCACTTAAGTAAGCTCCTTTAGCAAGCACTTCATCTAAGAACCCTGGGGCAAGAAGTTGTTCAATAACGCTACAGCCGACAGCTGTCATGAGTGGGTTGCCATTGTAGGTGCCGCCTTGATCGCCTGGTTCAAAACAAGCGACTGCATTCGTTGCAAGTAGCGCAGCCAAGGGCACGCCACCACCAATCCCCTTACCGAGAGTCATGATATCTGGGGTAATGTTGTAGAGCTGGTGGCCAAACAATTTTCCCGTGCGACCGCACCCCGTTTGTACTTCATCAACCATTAATAAGATATTTTTTTCTGTTGTTAGTTGACGTAGTTGACGCATAAATTCATGGTCAGATGGAATCACGCCGCCTTCACCCTGAACTGGTTCAAGCATGACGCCAACAGTTTTTTCATTTATTAGTTTCTTAACTGATTCAATGTCATTTAATTCTGCTTTTGGGAAGCCTGGAACTTGTGGAGCGTACATAGTGTCCCAGCCATCTTTGCCAGAAGCGCTCATGGTTGCAATGGTTCTGCCATGGAATCCATGATTGAATGTGATGATTTCATAGGCGCCATTCTTATGAAGTTTTCCCCATTTGCGCGCTAATTTAATGGCGCCTTCATTGGCTTCTGCTCCGCTATTGGCAAAGAACACTTTATCAAAACAGCTGTTACTTGTTAATAAATCTGCCAACCTAATCATGGGTTCGTTATAAAAGGCAGGACTTGGGTTAATTACTTTGCGTGCTTGTTTTTCTAAAGCTGCAATCATGCCTGGATTTGAGTGACCCAGACAGTTCACAGCCCAACCTTGGAGGAAGTCTAAGTATTTTTTGCCTTCGTGATCCGTTAGCCATGACCCCTGACCTTCGGTGAAAACTAATTCAGGGCGCTTAGTGATATACATCACTGAGTGAGTATCAATATTCATAGGGTATATATGTTGTATGTGTCAGAAGTAGGGTAACAGAATAATTTTAAGAATTTGTGGCAGCCTTTTTGGCTAAGTCAGCTGCAGATGTGAAGGCGTCTGCATAAAATTCATCATCAGGTAATTTACATTTTGCGACAAAATCATTTTTAGCAGATTCAACAACGATAGGAGCGCCGCAGGCATAGACCTGATAGTTAGACATGTCTGGGTGGTCTTCTAAGGCTGCTAAATGAACAAAACCGGTGCGACCTTTCCAGTTATCTTCGGGAAGTGCGTCTGAGGCTACTGGGATATATTTGAAATTAGGGATTTCTTTTTCCCATAATTGGCATAAGTCATTTTTATAGAAGTCTTTAGGGCGACGACCCCCCCAATATAAGCTAACAGGGCGTTGAATACCTTGGTGGCGCATATGTTCAATGATGCCTTTGATTGGTGCAAAGCCTGTTCCGGAAGCGATGAAAATAATGGGTTTTTCAGAATCTTCACGCAAAAAGAAGCTACCGAGAGGACCTTCAAAACGCAAGATATCCTTTTCTTTCATCATCGTGCCTGATTCATTGCTTCCAAAAACAAAATCAGTGAAAGAGCCGCCAGGCATGTGGCGAATATGTAATTCAATAGGGCCTTCTTCATGAGGGGCGCTAGCTAAGGAGTAGGCGCGACGTTTGTCTTTGAGTAAAAATTCAATATATTGACCAGCGACGAATTGAAATTTTTCTGTGGCAGGTAGTTGTAGTTTCACAACCACCACGTCATCGGTGACGCGATCTAGGCTGCTAACGCGGCAAGGAATTTTTTTAACGGGAATGTCGCCTAAGCCCTCAACTTCTCGCACGTCGATTGTTAAATCGGATTGAGCTTTTGCGCAACAAAATAGCGCACAACCATCTAAAGCTTCTTCAGGTGTTAATGCCTTTTCATTATGAGTTCCGTGAGTGATCTGACCACTTTCTACTTTGCCTTTACATGAGCCGCAGGCGCCATTCTTACAACCATAGGGTAAATTGATACCTTGGCGAATAGCGGCCTCAAGAACTGTTTCGTCAGGTGTAGCAGTAAAAGTTTTGCCACTGGTTTTTAGAGTTATTTGATAAGACACGCACATTCCTTTTTAAAGCATTACGATTGAGCTCATGCAACATTTAGGTAAACCTAGAATTCTCATAGTTGGCTGCGGTGATATTGGACTGCGGTTACTTCCTCAATTGACGCCTTTTTATAAGGTTTTTGCCTTAACGTCTTCTGAAGATCGGGCGCCTTTATTGCGAAAAGCAGGGGCTGTTCCTATAGTAGGTAACTTAGACCAAGCTGATACTTTATGGCGTTTACCGCAGTTAGCTTCACGAGTTATCCACTTGGCGCCACCGCCAGCGGTAGGTCAAATAGATACGCGTACGCACAACTTACTTAGGATTTTATCCCAGGGGGGCAGATTTATCAGGCAACTTGTCTATATCAGTACCACGGGTGTTTATGGAGACTGTGAAGGTGCCTTGATAGACGAGACGAGAGCGGTGAATCCTCAAAGTCTAAGGGCTCAGCGTCGTGTGTCTGCTGAGATACAAATTAGGGCCTGGGCTATGAAAACAGGGGTGTCGACACATATTTTGAGGGTGCCGGGGATTTACGCTCAAGACCGTTTGCCGTTAGACCGTATAAGGCGTGGTACCGCAGCTTTGCAGGAGACGGATGACGTTTATACCAACCATATTCATGCCGATGACTTGGCTCGATTAATTAAATGGACTATTTATCGCGCAAAGCCTCAAAGAGTGGTGAATGCTTGTGATGATAGCCAGATGAAGATGGGTGATTATTTTGATGCTGTGGCAGAGGTCTTTCAGTTGCCTAAGCCACCGCGTTTAAGTAAAAAAGAATTAGCATCAACGGTAGATCCTATGATGCTATCTTTTATGAGCGAGTCAAGGCGGATTCAGAATCACCGCCTACGCGAGATGGGCTTTCACCTTCAATACCCAACAGTAGATGACTACTTAAGCTTTATTTCCAAGTATCTTTTAAGCCCACACAACGGTTAAATACAGGTCGTTCTGCTGTGTGATCATTGCGGTCTGCAACAAAGTAGCCATGACGTTCGAATTGAAAACGTTGCTCGGGAGCGACATTCGACAGGCTAGGTTCTAGATAGCAAGTCCAAATTTCTTTTGAATTAGGATTAATAGCGTCTAAGAAATTTTTGTCGCCACTATCTGGGTGTGGGTCTGTAAATAATCGGTCATAAATGCGAACCTCAGCTTTGATGGCCGTTTTAGCGCTCACCCAATGTAGATTGCCTTTGACTTTGTAGTTATCAGAGCCTGGTGTGCCACTTTTGCTATCAGCAAAGTAGTTGGCATGAACAGCAGTTACTTGCCCGTTTGCATCTACATCGTAGCCAGTACATTCGATGACAAAGCCATGGCGTAGACGTACACGACTGCCTGGTTGACCATCTTTAGGCGGTGTTAATCTAAAGAACCCTTTGATAGGTTCAACCATGAAATCATCTGCTTCAATCCACAACTCTTTAGTCAGATTGAACTCACGTCTACCCCAATCTTCATGGTGGGGATGTTTGGGTGCTGAACATGGCTCAGAGTGATTCTCGTCAAAGTTATCAAGAATTAATTTGAGTGGTTTTAGAACAGCAAAAGCTCTTTCTGCGCGTGCATCTAAATCATCGCGTAAAGCTTGTTCAAGAACGGACATGTCAATCCAACTATCAGCCTTAGATACACCAATTCTTTCGCAGAATAAGCGTAAGCTTTCTGGTGTGAAGCCTCTACGACGAATACCTACAATGGTTGGTAGGCGTGGGTCGTCCCAGCCATCGACACGTTTTTCTTCGACTAACTGCAATAATTTTCTTTTGCTTGTTATGGCATAAGTGAGATTAAGGCGTGCAAACTCATATTGTTTTGGTAGTGGATCTTTAAAAACGCCCGCTTCTTTTAGAGCTTCAAGTACCCAGTCGTATAAAGGACGATTATTTTCAAACTCTAAGGTGCAAATAGAGTGAGTAATATTTTCAAGCGCATCGGAAATGCAGTGCGTGAAATCGTATAACGGGTAAATGCACCATGTGTCACCTGTTCGATGGTGATGTGCATGGCGAATACGATAGATGACTGGATCGCGCATCACAATATTGGGATGCGTCATATCAATTTTTAACCTTAGAACAAGGGCACCGTCTGGATATTTGCCAGCTTTCATAGCTCGGAATAGTTCAAGGTTTTCAGATGCTGGGCGGTCTCTAAAAGGGCTGTTTTTACCGGATTCAGAAAAATTGCCGCGATTCTTATGAATTTCATCGGCTGTTTGACTGTCAATGTAGGCCTTGCCAGTCTGAATTAATGCTTCTGCAAATTCATAAAGCTTGTCAAAGTAATCGCTGGCATAGTGTTGATGTGACACACCATCCTTAACCCAATCAAAGCCTAACCAACGTACAGCATCAATGATGCTATCTACATATTCGGTTTCTTCTTTGCTGGGATTGGTGTCATCAAAACGTAAATGGCAACGTGCACCGTTAGGAGCATGCGCATAGTCACGTGCTAAACCAAAATTTAGGCAGATGCTTTTGGCATGACCAATATGGAGGTAGCCATTAGGTTCTGGTGGAAACCGTGTGATAACGCTGGGTAAAGGCTTTCCAGCAGCATCGATGCGGTTAGCATGCTTTTTAGTGCTGAGGTCAGCATCAATGATTTGGCGTAAAAAATTCGAGACCTCAGGGGTCTCGAATTTTGAAGGATTTGGGTTCTTCTTTTCAGACATACCCATATTGTAGATTTATTCTTCGACGAAGGCTTCTTCGCGGGTTTTCTTAACTGCTGGCAAGGTCACAATGACAACCAAAGCTGCTGCTGCAATTAATAGACCTAAAGAAAGTGGGCGAGTGAAGAAAACGGTGAAATCCCCCCTGGCGAGTAGCATGGCGCGACGGAAATTCTCTTCCATCATCGGCCCTAGAACGAAGCCTAGAAGGAGTGGCGCGCCTTCGCAACCAAGCTTGGTAAATAGATAGCCAACAATGCCAAAAGCTGCTGTTAGATAGATATCAAACGTGGTGTTGTTGACTGTATAAACGCCGATACAGCAGAACACAAGGATCGCTGGGTACAAGTGCTTATAAGGGATTGTTAAAAGCTTCACCCAAACGCCAATCATCGGTAAATTTAAGACGATTAGCATCAAGTTACCAATCCACATAGAGGCAATTAATCCCCAGAATAGGGCTGGGTTAGAGCTCATGACCTGTGGACCTGGTTGAATATTATGGATGGTCATTGCGCCCACCATCAGAGCCATCACCGCATTAGGTGGGATGCCTAATGTTAATAATGGAATAAATGATGTCTGTGCGGCTGCATTGTTAGCAGATTCTGGGCCAGCAACACCTTCAATCGCGCCTTTACCAAATTCAGCACTATGTTTTGACGTTTTCTTTTCAAGTGAATAAGCAGCAAAAGAAGCTAGGGCTGCGCCGCCACCAGGTAAAACACCCAATAAAGAACCGATAGTTGTGCCGCGCAAAATAGGTGGCACCATGCGTTTGAAATCTTCTTTGCTAGGCCATAAGCTTGAAACCTTGTCCAAGAAAGTTTCACGGTTCTCTTTTTGTTCTAGGTTGGTCATGATTTCAGCGAAACCAAACATGCCCATTGCAACTGCTACGAAGCCAATGCCGTCAGTTAGTTCTGGAATATCAAATGAGTAACGTGCTGTTCCAGAGTTCACATCAGTGCCCACTAGGCCAAGCAATAGGCCTAGAACAATCATAGCAATCGCTTTAATCAAGGAGCCTGATGCTAAAACTACCGCTCCGATTAGGCCTAAAACCATTAAAGAGAAGTATTCAGCTGGTCCAAATTTAAATGCTAGCTCTGATAAAGGTGCTGCAAAAGCTGCTAATACCAATGTAGCAACACAACCAGCAAAGAAAGAACCCATGCCTGCTGTAAATAAAGCCACGCCAGCACGACCACGTCTAGCCATTTGGTAGCCGTCAATCGCAGTGACCACCGAGGAGGATTCTCCAGGAATGTTCACAAGAATGGCTGTGGTGGAGCCGCCATATTGGGCGCCATAGTAAATACCAGCCAACATAATGAGGGCTGCAATTGGAGGTAGCGCATAGGTGGCAGGTAATAACATCGCAATGGTTGCGATAGGACCTAATCCTGGTAATACACCAATGAGTGTGCCAAGCACGCAACCAATTAAGCAATAAGCTAAGTTTTGAAGGGTGAGTGCTGTTGAGAAGCCTAGAGCTAAGTTATCTAATAATTCCATGGTGAGCTCCTCTGTTTAAGCGGTAAAGAAACTTGGCCAAACTTGGAACTGAAGCTTTAAGCCCCAGACGAAGGCCACATAAGCAATCACATTCAAAATGACGGCATTCACAATGGTGCCTTTCCAGTGGAATTCATGACTGGCCATCGCTGAAATAAATACCAAGACGAATAATGAAAGTACCAGGCCGAGGTAGGCCAAAACGACTCCAAATAGCACTACAGAGCCGGTAACCCATAAAACAGATGGCCAATCCCATTGAGGAATCTCATCTTTTTCACTTTTTTTAGACAGCGCAGTCATCGTGACGATAGCGCCTAAAATGGCTAAAAGAATGCCGAGCCAAAAGGGAAAGAATCCTGGGCCCATTTTTGCAGTAGTACCCATGTTATAGGTTGTCGCTACGTATGAAAATACGATACCAATGACAACAAACATGAGGCCTGAAGCAAAGTCTTTTTGACTGCGAATTTGCATCTTGTACTCCTCTGTAGTTTTTATTTGTAAATTCCTTACTACCAGACATTGTAAGCTTCATTAAAGGTATATTGATATTTTTATTACCTAGGGTTTATACGGAAACGCTCGCTCTGAGCGATAATCAAGGCTATGAAAGTTACTCAAATTCGCGAAAATTTCCTTAAGTTCTTTGAATCAAAAGGTCACCAAATTGTGCCTTCTAGTCCAGTGGTTCCGGGCGATGATCCAACCTTGCTTTTTACTAATGCAGGTATGAATCAGTTCAAAGATGTATTTCTTGGCTTTGATAAGCGTGCCTACACAAGGGCAACCACTGCTCAGAAGTGTATTCGTGCGGGTGGTAAGCATAACGATTTAGATAACGTGGGCTATACAGCACGTCATCACACTTTCTTTGAGATGTTGGGTAACTTTTCGTTTGGGGATTATTTCAAGCGTGATGCGATTACCTACGCTTGGGAGTTATTGACAACAGTTTATAAATTGCCCGCTGACAAATTGTGGGTCACTGTCTATGCCGAAGATGATGAGGCTTATGATATTTGGGCCAAGGAAGTAGGCGTGCCGACGGAGCGCATTATTCGCATTGGGGATAACAAAGGTGCTCGTTATGCCTCTGATAACTTCTGGATGATGGGTGATACAGGTCCTTGTGGCCCTTGCACAGAAATTTTCTATGATCATGGTGCAGATATTGCTGGGGGCCCTCCTGGTAGCCCTGATGAAGATGGTGATCGTTATATCGAGATTTGGAATAACGTGTTCATGCAATTCAATCGTGATGAAGATGGTGTGATGCATCCATTGCCTAAGCCAAGCGTTGATACCGGTATGGGTTTAGAGCGTATTGCAGCAGTATTGCAACAGGTACATTCAAACTATGAGATTGATTTATTTGTTAATTTGCTGGCTGCTGCTAAATCAGCTGTTGATCAAGCGGGTGCGGGTGAGTGCGATGCAAACAGCCCATCATTAAAAGTAATTGCCGATCATATTCGTGCTTGTACCTTTACTGTGGTTGATGGTGTCATTCCAGGTAATGCAGGTCGTGGCTACGTGCTGCGTCGTATTACTCGCCGTGCGATTCGCCATGGTTATAAATTGGGTGCGCGTGCTCCTTTCTTCCACAAGCTTGTTACAGCACTCGTTAAAGAGATGGGGGATGCTTACCCTGAATTGAAGGCGAACGAGGCAAAAGTTATTGATGTCCTCAAGCAAGAAGAAGAGCGCTTTTTTCAAACCATCGCTAACGGAATGGAGATTTTAGAAGCTGCTTTGTCGGGCAGCTCTAAGGTAATTGATGGTGAGACTGCTTTCAAATTACATGACACATTTGGTTTCCCATTAGATTTAACGGCTGATGTATGCCGTGAGCGTGGTGTGACCGTGGATGAGGCTGGGTTTGAGGTTGCCATGAATCGTCAGCGAGATCAGGCAAGAGCGGCTGGAAAATTCAAGATGTCACAAGGCTTGGATTACAAGGGCGTACCTACCGTGTTCCATGGCTATGATTCATTAACTCAAGAGGGCGCTAAAGTATTAGCCTTGTATCTAGATGGTACCCAAGTAGGTACTGTTAAATCTGGTGATCACGCTGTCATCGTTCTAGATCAAACGCCTTTTTATGCCGAGTCTGGTGGTCAAGTGGGTGATGCTGGTGAGTTGCGTAATGCCTCTAGCTTATTTGATGTTGAAGATACTTTAAAAATTCAGGCAGATGTATTTGGACATCATGGTCAAGTTTTAGAAGGTGAGATTCAGGTTGGCGATCAATTTAGCGCTAAGGTGAATGCAGAGAAAAGATCTCGAACGATTCGTCACCACAGTGCCACTCATTTAATGCATAAAGCATTAAGAGAAGTATTAGGCGCACATGTTCAACAAAAAGGTTCATTGGTAGACGCAGACAAAACTCGTTTTGACTTTACGCATACAAGCCCGATGACGGCTGACGAGATCCGACGTGTTGAAGAGATTGTGAATGCTGAAATTCTCCTAAATGCACAAGCATCGGCAAAAGTGATGAGCTTAGATGATGCTCAGAAAACTGGTGCCATGATGTTGTTTGGCGAAAAATATGGTGAAACAGTACGCGTTTTAGAGATTGGTTCTTCAAAAGAGCTCTGTGGTGGTACGCATGTGCAGAGAACTGGTGATATTGGTCTATTTAAGATTCTTTCTGAGAGTGGAGTTGCAGCAGGCATTCGTCGTGTTGAAGCCATTGCTGGTGACCGAGCGCTGACCTATTTGCAGCAGCTTGATACCCAAATTAATCAATTGGCTGCAAGCTTAAAAGCAACGCCTAATGATTTAGCTCAGCGTATTACTCAGCTACAAGAGCATGCACGTTCTTTAGAGAAAGAGTTGGAGCGCTTAGGTTCTAAATTGGCGGCGAGTCAGGGTGATGAATTGTTATCGCAAGCAGTTGAGCTAAAGGGCATTAAGGTGCTTGCTGCTCAGTTAGATGGTGCTGATGCTAAGGTGTTGAGGGAAACATTAGATCAATTGAAAAATAAATTGAAGTCAGCAGCCATTGTTTTGGCGTCTGTTCAGGATGGCAAAGTGCAGTTAGCAGCAGGTGTTACAGCAGATGTGTTAACTAAAGTGAAAGCTGGTGAGTTGGTTAACTTTGTCGCTCAGCAAGTGGGTGGTAAGGGTGGCGGCAAACCAGATATGGCTATGGCTGGCGGCACGGACCCTCAGGGGCTTCCTGGTGCCTTGCAAAGTGTGCAGGCTTGGGTGGCTGAGCGTTTATGACGATTCCAGCGGTGATCCATAAAGAAGTGGATGCTAGCGGGCTAAATTGCCCGCTACCAATTTTGCGTGCCAAGAAAGCTTTGGCTGATATGCAAAGTGGTGAGGTGTTAAAAATTATTGCAACCGATAGCGGTTCATCCCATGATTTTCCGACCTTTGCTAAGCAAACAGGCAACGAATTAATTGCCTCTGAAAATTTAGGTGAAGCTTTTGTCTTTTACTTAAAGCGTCGATGACAATTAATTGAGCATGGCTAAGCAATAAAAAGGGCTGATTTATATCAGCCCTTTTTATTTAGATCATCACACAATGGGTCGGTTGCGTTATCTGTTTTTTAAGAATTCCGCAAAGCTATCTTTTACTTCAGGATGTCTTAGAGCAAACTCGACAGTCGCTTTGAGGTAGCCTAATTTGCTGCCGCAATCATAGCGCGTACCTTCATATTCATAAGCTAAAACTTGTTCTTGTTGTAATAAAGACTGAATGGCATCGGTGAGTTGTAGTTCGCCACCCGCTCCTGGTTTGATTTGGCGAATATGATCAAAAATTCTTGAAGATAAAATATAGCGACCAACCACCCCCATATTCGATGGGGCTTTGGCGGGTTCTGGTTTTTCCACAATGCCATTGAGCTTATAGATGCGATCTTCAAACACTTTGCCATCAATTACGCCGTAAGACTTGCTTTGCTCGGGAGCAATTTTTTCCACGCCTAGGATTGAGCTGCGGTAGTGTTGGTATTTATCGACCATTTGTTTCATGACGGGAACAGTCCCATCTAATAAGTCATCCGCTAAGATAACTGCAAACGGCTCGTTATCAATTAGTTTTTCGGCGCATAGTACAGCGTGGCCAAGACCTAAGGCTTCTGGTTGGCGAATGTAGATGCAGTCTACGTGACTTGGCTTGATACTCCTAACTAGTTGAAGTAAGTCTTGTTTATTCTTTGCTTCTAGTTCTGCTTCTAATTCATACGCTTTATCAAAGTGATCTTCAATCGCTCGTTTACTGCGGCCTGTCACAAAAATCATTTCAGTAATACCTGCAGCCATGGCCTCTTCAACTGCGTATTGAATCAGAGGCTTATCCACTACATTGAGCATTTCTTTAGGGCTGGCTTTTGTTGCTGGCAAGAAGCGTGTGCCAAGACCAGCCACTGGGAAAACTGCTTTAGTAATAGTATTTTTCATATTTATGATGGTAAACGACTTAATTGGTTTTGCAATTTTTCGCGTAAAGACTCAAAGTCAGCCAAACGCTGTTTTTCTTGGATAACGACTGCTTCAGGTGCTCTCGCAACGAAACTTTCGTTATTTAGCTTTGAGTTAGCCTTAGCAATTTCCGCAGATATGCGTTCAATTTCTTTATTGAGGCGAGCGCGTTCAGCTGTTGCATCAATTTCTACTTTAAGCATCATTTTGGTGTTGCCCACAATAGCTACGGGGGCGCCCGCACCATCTTTTTCTAATAAGGCATCATCTTCATAAATCTTAACTTCCGATAATTTGGCAAGTGCTTGAATATATGGCGCAGCGATTTGTAGGTATGTGGAATCGCCAGAGATATATAAAGGTACTCGTTGAGCAGGAGAAATTTGCATTTCGCCGCGGAGATTACGGCATGCGTCAACAAGCGATTTGATTTCAGCTACCCACTGTTCGCTAGCTTCGTCAATCTTTTCTGGCTGGGAGATTGGATAAGCTTGCAACGCAATCGTTTGTTTATCTTGTTGGGTGATCTCTTTGCCAGACATTGGAGCCACAATCTGCCATAGCTCTTCTGTGATGAATGGAATAATTGGGTGCGCTAAGCGAAGGATGGTTTCAAGTACTCTTAGAAGCGTTCTTCTGGTTGCACGTTGTTGGGCGGGTGTGCCATTTTGTAACTGAACTTTAGCTAATTCCAAATACCAGTCACAGTATTCATCCCAAACAAATTGATAGATGGATGTAGCAATATTGTCAAAGCGATAATCATTAAACCCTTTTTCAATATCAGCCTCTACCTTTTGCAAGAGTGAAACAATCCATCGATCAGCTGGTGAGAAATCTAGTTGTCCATCTGGGCCGCATCCCCCCTTGCATTCGCCAAAACCATTGTCCTCAAGAGATCCCTGGCAGTTCATGAGTACAAAGCGGGTAGCATTCCAAAGTTTGTTGCAAAAATTTCTATAGCCTTCACAACGTTTTTGGTCAAAGTTAATGCTGCGTCCTAAAGTTGCCATCGAGGCAAACGTGAAGCGCAATGCATCTGTGCCAAAAGCTGGAATACCATCAGGAAACTCTTTTTTGGTTTTTTTGGTAATACTTTCAGCCTGCTTGGGATTCATCAAGCCAGTCGTGCGTTTTGCCAATAAAGTGTCTAAGTCAATACCATCAATCAAATCAATTGGATCTAGGGTATTGCCTTTTGATTTGCTCATTTTTTGACCTTCTGCATCACGCACTAGGCCATGAACATAAACTGTTTCAAATGGAATCTTGCCAGTGAAGTGACAGGTCATCATCACCATGCGAGCAACCCAGAAGAAAATAATATCAAACCCAGTAACTAATGCCGATGAAGGTAAGAAGTGGGCCAGTTCAGGCGTTTTTTCTGGCCAACCTAGTGATGAAAAAGGAACTAGTGCTGAGCTAAACCAGGTATCTAAAACATCTTCATCTCTACGTAATGTCCCGCTGTAACCATTAGCCTTTGCTTTGGTTAGGGCTTCAGCTTCGGTGCGAGCCACAACAATTTGACCATCATCTTGATACCACGCAGGAATCTGATGACCCCACCATAATTGTCTAGAAATACACCAATCTTGAATGCCTTCTAACCACTGGTTATAGGTTGTGGTCCAGTTTTCCGGAACAAATTTCACATCGCCGCATTTCACAGCATCTAATGCTGCATCAGCAATTGATTTACCCGGGCGATAGAGGTTATGTTCGGTAGGCTTGGACATGGCCACAAACCATTGGTCTGTGAGCATTGGCTCAATGACAGATTTAGTGCGATCACCCCTTGGCACCATTAAAGTGTGGGGTTGAATTTTTTCAAGTAACCCAGCCCCCTCGAGATCCGCAACAATTAACTTTCTGGCGTCAAAACGATCAAGTCCACGATATTTCGCGGGAGCCTCTTCATTAATCTTGGCATCCAAAGTCAAAATATTGATCATTGGTAACTGATGACGTAAGCCCACTGCGTAGTCATTGAAGTCGTGTGCAGGGGTTACTTTCACAACGCCAGTACCAAACTCTTTATCTACATAATCATCAGCAATAATTGGAATGTCGCGATCTGAGAGCGGTAAGCGTACGAATTGACCAATTAGGTGTTTATAGCGCTCATCTTCTGGGTGCACCATCACAGCGACGTCACCTAACATCGTTTCTGGTCTGGTGGTTGCCACAGTTAAATGGCCTTCTCCATTAGCTAAAGGGTAGCGTATATGCCACATGGACCCTTGCTCTTCTTCGCTTTCTACTTCAAGATCGGAAACAGCCGTACCCAAAATAGGATCCCAGTTCACCAAGCGTTTGCCACGGTAAATAAGCCCTTGCTCGTAGAGGCTTACAAATACTTCTACAACAGCTTTGGACATTTTGGCGTCCATCGTGAAATATTCACGACTCCAGTCAATGGATGCCCCTAGGCGGCGGATTTGACGGGTAATCGTTGATCCGGATTGCTCTTTCCAGGCCCAAACTTTTTCTAGGAATTTTTCCCGACCTAAATCGTGTCTAGAGACTTTTTGTGCGTCTAATTGGCGCTCCACAACAATCTGTGTGGCAATACCAGCATGGTCTGTGCCAGGAACCCATAGGGTGTTTTTACCGCTCATTCTGGCATGTCTAGCTAGGCCATCCATAATGGTTTGGTTGAAAGCGTGCCCCATATGGAGGGTGCCAGTCACGTTAGGCGGGGGTAGTTGGATACAAAAATTAGCCTTATTAGACTCTAAAGTACCAGTGGCAATACCCCGTTTTTCCCACTCGGGCCCCCATTGGGCCTCGATGTTGGCGGGTTCGAAAGATTTAGCGAGATCGGAAAGATTTTTTGACATATCCCCGAATTATAATTTTTTGTTAGAACTTAAAGGCATATGTGACAAATATTCTTCAAAACCTCAATCCAGAACAGCTAGAAGCTGTAACTTTGCCACCAGTGAGTGATGATGGGAAAGCCCAGTCAGCTATGATTCTCGCGGGGGCGGGCAGCGGTAAAACTAAGGTCTTAACCACTCGTATTGCTTGGTTGATTCAAACTGGGCAGGCCTCTCCCATTGGTATTTTGGCCGTGACTTTTACCAATAAAGCTGCCAAAGAGATGTTGACTCGTTTATCGGTCATGATGCCTATTAATACCCGAGGCATGTGGGTGGGTACTTTCCATGGATTGTGTAACCGTCTATTAAGAGCCCATCATAAGGATGCTGGTTTGCCCTCAACTTTCCAAATTTTGGACACGCAAGATCAGTTGTCTGCCATTAAGCGCTTACTAAAATCCCTAAAAGTTGATGATGAAAAGTATCCGCCTAAACAGTTGCAATATTTCATCGCTCATGCCAAAGAAAAAGGTATGCGTTCTAAAGATATGGATCGAGGCGATTCTTTCCAGAACACCATGGTGGATTTATATCAGGCCTATGAAGAGCAATGTCAGAAAGAAGGTGTCGTTGATTTTGCCGAGCTCTTATTGCGTAGTTATGAGTTATTAAAAAATCATCAGCCTATTCGGGAGCATTACCAAGAGCGTTTCCGCCACATTTTGGTGGATGAGTTTCAAGATACCAATGCTTTGCAATATGCGTGGCTGAAATTAATTTCTGGATATGGATCTTCAAATCCTAGTTCAGTTTTTGCTGTAGGTGATGACGATCAGAGTATTTATGCCTTCCGTGGCGCAGATGTTGAGAATATGCGTTTATTTGAGCACCACTTTAAGCCGCATTTGGTGAAGTTGGAGCAAAACTATCGCTCCTTTGGCCATATTCTAGATGCGGCTAATCATTTGATTGCTAACAATACAGAGCGCTTGGGCAAAAATTTACGTACCGATGCCGGTCATGGTGAGCCAGTAAGAATATATGAGGCTTCTACAGATGGCACGGAAGCCGCATGGATGGTTGATGAGATCAAGAGCCTTATTAATACTGGAAGTGCTAGAAGTGAAATAGCTATTTTGTATCGCAGCAATGCTCAGTCTCGCATCATTGAGCATGGGTTATTTTCTGCAGGGATTCCTTACCGTGTTTATGGCGGTTTGCGTTTCTTTGAGCGCGCTGAAATTAAACATGCATTAGCTTATTTGAGACTTTTGGAGAACCCAAATGACGATACTTCTTTTGCCCGTGTTGTTAATTTCCCAACGAGAGGGATTGGTGCAAAAAGTGTTGAGACTTTGCAAGATAGCGCTAAAGTTAATAACTGCTCTTTTTATGCTGCAGCACCTTATTTAGAAGGTAAGGCGGGTAGTTCAATTGGTGCATTTGTGCGTTTAATTGATCACATGAGAGATTCAACACGTTACTTCACTTTGCCAGAAACCGTTGATTATGTGATTCAGCATAGTGGTTTGATTCAGCATTATTTAACTGAGCGCGAAGGTCAGGATCGTGTGGAAAACTTGCAGGAATTGGTGAATGCTGCAACAGCCTTTATTGCTGAGGAAGGTTTTGCGCAAGACACTATAGCTGGGACCTCTCAAGATGAGCCTGTTGTTGAAATGTCTCCTTTGGCAGGATTTTTGGCGCATGCCTCATTAGAGGCGGGAGATAACCAAGCGCAAGCAGGTCAAGATGCTGTTCAACTAATGACGGTGCATGCTGCGAAGGGTCTAGAGTTCACGACTGTCTTCATTACGGGCCTGGAAGAGGGCTTATTCCCCCATGAAAATAGTGTGAATGAAGAAGATGGTTTAGAAGAAGAGCGGCGTTTGATGTATGTAGCCATTACAAGAGCTAAAGAACGTTTATTCCTATCTCACACACAATCAAGGTTATTGCACGGTCAAGTGAGATACAACCTGCCTTCTAGATTCTTAGATGAGTTACCGGCAGAATCTTTAAAGCATCTAACTCCTAAACATAAAGATGCAAGATGGGGTGGTACGACAACGCGTATGCCCTCTTGGTCTGAGGGGAGTGATTGGGGTGGCCCGGCTGCTACAAGACATCGTGGCGCAGCTTTATCAAGCTCAACTCCAAGTGCGATTGCGGCACCTATTAGCTCGATGCCGAGAAAAGATAATGGTCATGGGTTTAGAGTTGGTCAAAGTGTCTTCCATACCAAATTTGGTGAGGGAAGAATCTTAGCTATTGAGGGGGTTGCAGCTGAAGCAAAGGCTCATGTGAATTTCAATAGACATGGTGCCAAATGGTTGCAGTTGGCGATTGCTAAATTAACACCGATTGATTAATCGATAGACCGCAGTGCTTGCGGTCTTAGTCTTTATTGAAGCAAGCCTTCCATGTTGCAAAGAAAGAGCAGTACATCACCGTTAATGCCGCCATAGAGTAAGGAGGAATTAAAAATGGGATGGCTGCTCTTGCACCCAAACTATCTAATACGGCTTCTATGAAAAATGGTGCGGCTACGACAACGGTACCCCATATGGCTAGGTAGTAAATAAATGCTGCTTTATTGGTCCAACAGGCAATCCAGCTTGAAAATAAAGCTTGGCCTACAGACATTTTTTCCCAGGCCACTAATACAGGAGCAAACCACATCAACATGGCGATTGGCACGTATAAACATGCGCCAATACCTAGGCTGAAGTAGAGCTCTTTCACTTCACGGATGGTGGGGGCTTTTTGCTCTGTGAGCATCGGAATTAATTGTTGAAAATCAATAAAAGCGCTCGCAATTAAGCTAAGAATTAAAACTAAAAACGCATAAACGGTACCAAGAATCAAGAGGTTCTTTCTAATCCCGGGGTCGACGTTTCTTAAGCCGACTAAATAAACCGATGGGGAGACTCGTTCACCGCGAATGACCATTTGGCAGGCAGTCATAAATCCTACGGTTAGTGCTGGCGTCAGAAGCAGCACAGCAAACACGCCAAATACTGGAATAAGAATCATGAACTGCGCAATAAAGATATAAAGAAAAATCAGCATAAAAAATGCCAAGGGATTTTTCTTAAATAACCAGAAACCTTGGCGTATCCATAGGTAACCGTCGCGGGCTTTAGTTTGTTTTAATTGCATAGTTTTAAATGGCTGCTGGTGTAGTGCGGCGCTGTGTCAATACGCGTTCAAAGTGACTTGGATCGTGAGGCGTTAGCATGTGGGCGTCACGAGGCAAGTGGTAATCCCATAAACGAGAGACCCAGAACCTCAGTGCAGCGGCTCTTAACATCAATTGCCAAGAACTTACCTCTTCTTGTTTTAAAGGACGCACGGATTGATAGCTTGACATCATGGCTTGATACCGAGAAATATCTAGTTCGCCAGTGGCTAAATTAATGCACCAATCATTGACTGTGACTGCTAGGTCAAATAACCATTTATCTGTACCTGCAAAGTAGAAATCAAAAAAACCGCCTAATTGGTCATTTGCATTAAACAGCACGTTATCTCTAAATAGATCGCAGTGACTAGGTCCTGATGGGAGTGCGGCATAGTCATTGCTGCTGAAAAAAGTGATTTGTGTTTCTAACTCACTATTGATGAGTTCTAGTTGTGCTGGATTTAGGTGTGGCTGAATGCTTGGAATAGTTTCCCTCCACCAGTTAAGGCTGCGTAGATTGCCTTGAAACATGTTGAAGTCTGCGCCGGCTAAATGCATCTTGGCTAGCATGTGTCCTACTGCGCTACAGTGTTGATCTGTAGGGGCTAGCTGTGATTTGCCAGAAAGCTTGGTAACAATTGTGGCAGGTTTGTTGTTGAGTGACTCAAGAATCTCTTGTTGCTTGTTTTTCATGGGGGCCGGCACGGGAATGCCTTTTGCTGCCAAGTGGCCCATGAGATTTAAATAGTACGGTAGCTGTTCTGGTTTTAGGCGCTCAAACAAGGTGAGCACGAATTCTTTTTGAGTACCATCTTTTTCTAGTGTTAAAAAGAAGTTCGAGTTTTCAATGCCAGAGCTAATTCCTTTGAGATCGATAGCGATGCCAAGATCATATTTTTTTAAAAGCCAAGCGTTGACTTCTTCTAGGGTGACGGGGGTAAAGACGGCCATAATGATTAATTAAAAAGGCATTCGAATCGTTGGTACGCGATTCACATCTTGATTGCGTGGATTGGGTGCTGCAGCATCAGATGGTGCGCTCATTTCATAGCGAGTGCCTAGTGGAGTTTCCACAATAACTTCTGTTGCTTTGCCACCTTCTCTATATTCCTTGATATTTGTGCCATCAGTCTCTTTATGCTCAAAAGAAGGCTTTTTAGGGCCTGCTTTGCCACTTTCCCCATTATTTTTGATGGCTGAGACAGCTGGCTGCTGATTAATTTTTTGTAGTTCTTCAGGGCTTAGCGCTTGCATGCTTTGAGCGCTAAGTCCTTGTGATATAAAGGAAAAAATGGCTGCTACCATGCCTAAAAGCGCTAAATTTAAAGATTTTTTTGTGCACATAGAATAAGAAAATACCAAGCTAATCGTTCATCAATTGTACGATTGTGGGATGTCTACACATCGCCTTTTGCTAGTTGACGGTTCTAGCTACCTTTACCGTGCTTTTCATGCCATGCCAGATTTGCGAAATTCGCAAGGATTTCCGACGGGTGCTATTCAGGGTATGGTTAACATGATGCGTCGTGCTCGCACTGAGTTGGATGCCGATCATATTGCTTGCGTATTCGATACTAAAGGGAAAACGTTTAGAGAAGAGATGTATCCCGAATACAAAGCGAATCGTTCTTCAATGCCTGAGGACTTGGCTTTACAAATTGAATCTATTCATCAAGTAGTAAAAGCTTTGGGCTGGCCTGTTTTGGCTGTAGAAGGTATTGAGGCAGATGATGTTATTGGGACCTTGGCTAAACAAGCTAAAGCTCAGGACTGGACCGTATTAATTTCAACAGGAGATAAAGATTTAGCTCAGTTGGTGGAGCCAGGTATCAGTTTAATTAATACGATGACAGAAGAGCGTTTAGATACCGATGGCGTTATTGCTAAGTTTGGTGTGCCGCCTAATCGAATAGTTGATTATTTATCGATTATGGGAGATGCGGTAGATAACGTGCCAGGTGTTCCTAAGGCTGGCCCTAAGACCGCTGTGAAATGGTTAAATGAGTTTGGTACTTTAGATGAATTGATGCGTCGTGCTAATGAAGTGAAGGGCGTAGTTGGTGAAAATTTACGTGCTACGTTGGGGTGGTTGCCTAAAGCACGCGAGTTGGTGACTGTCAAAATAGATTGCGATTTAAAAGAGCATTTAATTGGTTTGCATGAGTTGCATGCTAAAGAAGAAGATAAAGATACTTTAAGAGAATTATTTACACAGTTTGGTTTTAAATCATTGTTAAGAGATCTTGATAAAGGTGTTGTGGCGGCTAGTCCAAGATCAAATACGGCTCAATCTACACCGTCTAGCTCAGTAGCATCCAATGCTGTTCCAGTTACTTCAAATGTTGGGGATTTGTTTGGGTTTGTTGCTGATAGAGTGGAAGTGCCTGTTGAGAGAAATTATCAGTGTGTGACAACGCAAGAACAGCTTAATCAATGGATTAAAAAAATAGAATCATCTGATCTAACTTGCGTTGATACAGAAACAACAGGTTTGGAAGCTTTAAGAGTTAGTTTGGTAGGGATTTCATTATCAACCGAGCCAGGGGTTGCTTGCTATATCCCGTTGGCTCACACCACCAATGAAGATCAATTAAATAAACAAGAAGTCTTGATGCAGCTAAAGCCTTGGTTGGAGGGGCAACAATACAAAAAACTTGGCCAAAACCTTAAATATGACATTCATATTTTTGCGAATGAAGGCATTCAATTGCAAGGCGTTCTTCATGACACATTACTGCAATCTTATGTGCTGGAGTCTCATCGTAGCCATGATATGGATAGTTTGGCATCTCGTCATTTGGGTGAAAAAACAATGACCTATGAAGAGGTTTGCGGTAAAGGTGTGCACCAAATTACATTTGATCAAGTTGATTTGGAGACGGCCACTAAATATGCAGCTGAAGATGCTGATATTACGTTGCGTCTACATCATGCGATGTATCCTGCCATTCTTGCTGATGAAAAATTATTAAAAATTTATCGAGACGTAGAAATGCCTGCTATGCATGCATTGGCTGTCATGGAGCGGAATGGTATTTTGATTGATACTGCTAAGCTAGCCGCTCAAGGCCAGGTGGTTGGGCAGCGTTTGTTGGAGTTAGAAAAACAAATTCATGAGTTGGCAGGGCAGCCATTTAATATTCAGTCACCTAAACAAATTAGTGAAATACTTTTTGGCAAATTAGAGTTGCCGATTGTTAAGAAAACACCATCTGGCGCGCCATCAACTGATGAAGAGGTATTGCAGAAATTAGCGGAGAACTATCCTTTACCTGCCCGAATTTTGGATTACAGAAGTCTGGCTAAATTGCAGTCTACTTATATTGAAAAGTTACCGCGCATGGTGCACCCTAAAACGGGTCGTGTGCACACAAGCTTTTCTCAAGCAGTTGCTGTTACGGGTCGACTTGCCTCAAGTGATCCTAATTTGCAAAACATTCCTGTTAGAACGGAAGAGGGGCGAAAAATTCGTGAGGCATTTATTGCGCCTCAAGGTTCCTATTTGGTGTCTGCAGACTATTCTCAAATTGAGTTGCGCATCATGGCGCATATTGCTGAAGATGATAGCTTGTTAAAAGCGTTTGCGGCTGGTGAAGATATTCATAAAGCGACTGCTTCAGAAATGTTTCATGTGCCACTTGATCAAGTTAGCTCTGAGCAGCGCCGGTATGCCAAAGTCATTAATTTTGGTTTGATTTATGGCATGAGTGCATTTGGCCTTGCTTCTAATTTGGGGATTGAGCGTTCTGCAGCTCAGCAATATATCGATACTTATTTTGCTCGTTACCCAGGTGTGGCACAGTACATGGCCGATACCCGTGTGTTAGCAAAAGAGCACGGCTATGTTGAAACAGTCTTTGGTAGGCGCTTATGGTTGCCTGAAATAAGAAGTGCTAATGGTATGAGGCGCCAAGGTGCTGAGCGTGCAGCTATTAACGCTCCTATGCAAGGAACGGCTGCTGATTTAATTAAGATGGCGATGATTGCTGTGCAAGACTGGCTAGAGAAGAATAAACTAGAGACTCGTATGTTATTACAGGTGCATGATGAATTAGTGCTGGAAGTGCCTGATCATGAATTGCAACTAGTTAAAGCCCATTTGCCTAATTTAATGACCAATGTGGCGCAATTAAAGGTGCCACTGTTGGTGGAGGTGGGTGTTGGTCTTAATTGGGAAGAAGCACATTAGTCATTGAAGACTAAGCGCTATTAACAGATAAAAAGCAGATAGAAGTAAGTAAATAACAATCATGGAGGCGACTGTGGATAAAAACTCAATTAATGAAGCAGCATCTTTATTGAATCCGTCAAAAACAGATAGACGTGAATTTTTAAAAGTAGGCGCTACAGTGGCGACTGGTTTGGGTTATGTGGCTGCTGCTGAGCCTGTGATGGCGCAAGCCATTAAAACAGACTTTGAAGGTATTCAAGGTGGTGAAGTTACTTTCATGTCTAATGATTTCCAGATGTCTGCTTATGTAGCTAGACCTAAGCAGATTCCCAAAGCAGGGTTGCCAGTCATTTTGGTGATTAGTGAGATCTTTGGTGTTCATGAATATATTGCGGATGTGACAAGACGCTTTGCTAAATTGGGTTATTTGGCCATTGCCCCAGAGTTGTTTGCAAGAGCTGGTGATCCAAGCTCTTTGGGTACGCTTGCTGAGATCATGAAGGAAATTGTGGCAAAAACACCCGATGCACAAGTGATGGATGATCTGAAAGCTAGCTTGTCTTGGGTGGGTAGAAACGGTGGTGATTTAAAGCGAGTGGGTATTACTGGATTTTGTTGGGGTGGTCGTATCACTTGGTTGGCTAGCGCGCAGATTCCACAAATTAAGGCAGGGGTTGCTTGGTATGGTCGATTGGTGGGGGATAAAACTCCTAACTCGCCATTGCATCCAATTGATCTAGCTGCTCAAATGAAAGCCCCTGTATTAGGTCTTTACGGAAGTGCTGATGTGGGCATCCCTGTAGAGAGTGTTTATCAAATGAAAGCAGCTTTAGCCGCTGCTAAAAATAATAAAGCGGCTCAAGCAGCCAGCTTTGAGATTTATGCTGATGCGCCGCATGCATTTCATGCGGACTACCGTCCGACTTATCGTGAGGTACCAGCAAAAGATGGTTGGGCTAAATGTGTAGCTTGGTTTAAGCAACAAGGAGTGGTATGACCTTATTTTGGATTGTTTTAGCAACGACCATTGCAGGCGTATTAAGTATTGCCGCAGCGGCCAGTTTGTCTTTAACTATTTTGTCTCGTATGGTTGATAAGATGGTCAGCCTTTCTGTGGGAGTTCTTTTGTCCACGGCTCTTTTACATTCTTTGCCTGAAGCGTTTACTTCAGAAGGGGTCGATATTCCTGGTCTTTTCATCGCCCTATTTGTCGGCTTGCTAGGATTTTTTGTTTTAGAAAAAGCCGCTTTATTAAGACATAGTCACCATCATGAGCATGATGGTCATGGCCATCACCATGGTCATGATGCGGAATCAGCTGGACGTAGCGGTTGGGTGATTTTATTGGGCGATGGTTTACATAACTTTGCTGATGGCATTTTGATTGCAGCGGCATTTTTGGCCGATCCTCAGGTGGGTATTTTGACTGCTGTAGCTATTGCTTTGCATGAGATCCCTCAAGAGGTAGGTGACTTCATCGTTTTGTTAAATGCGGGCTTTACTAAAGCTAGGGCCTTGGCTTACAACTTGATCTCCAGTCTGATGGCTGTGATTGGTGGTGTACTAGGTTATTTTTTCCTAGATAAGGCTGAAGCGCTGATTCCGTATGTCATTGTATTTGCATCAAGCAGTTTTATTTATATCGCTGTCAGCGATTTGATGCCGCAAATGCACCGCAGACCCAAGCTCAAAGAATCTATTGAACAAGTGGCATTAATTATTTTGGGTGTGGCGTTGGTTCTGTCGATTGCTGAAATAGGTCACGTTCATTAAGACAGTTTCTAAATGATGGTGCTGGATTAGGGTTGGCAGCGCCAGCCTTAATAAGACCTGCCATCGTTTCTTGCATTTCGCTGATGATGCAGCTGTTATGTATATTCGGTTTTATGAGTTACTTTTCTACAGGACGACTAGAATCCGCGCACCACTCACTCCAACTGCCGGCGTATACCGAAGATCCTGAATGGTTCGCTAGCTCCATGGCAAAAAGATTATGACAAGCCGTGATACCTGACCCACATTGATGAACAATGTTGGAGCTAGGTTGATTGCCTAAAAGAGTATCAAATTCTTTTCTCAAAGCATCAATGGATTTAAATTTTCCATCGCTATCAAGATTATCTTTAAAGCAACGATTCAGGGCGCCTGGTATGTGACCACCAATAGGATCTAGCACTTCATTCTCGCCGTGGAAACGATCATTGGCACGTGCATCCAAAATGGTGAATATTTTGTTTTCAAGATTTTTTAAAACAGCATCCACCAATACCAAATTTTTGTAAGCTTGTAGTGGGGTGATGGCTACTGCTTGGCGATGCTTTTCAGATGTTGAGACTAGAAAACCAAGATTTTTCCAAGCATCAAATCCGCCATTCAGAATGGATACTTGATGATGCCCTGTTGCTTGAAGCATCCACCATAAGCGTGCTGCATACATGCCGCCTTGGTTGTCATAAATAACAACCTGTTTGTTTGGCGCAATACCTAAGTTGGCATACGTCTTTTCCCATTCACTGATGCTAGGTAATGGATGGCGGCCATTCTTGCCATTTTTAGCGCTCGCTAAATCTTTATCAGAGTGTACGTAAATGGCGCTAGGTATATGGCCTTCCAAATAAGATTGGTAGCCTGCATCAGAGTTGACTAAGTCAAAACGGCAATCGAATAAGAGGATCGGTGCTTTCGCATCGAGGAGATCTTTTAATTGATTAACTTCAATTAGTGATGCACCTGACATAACATCCTCTTTCGATATGAAAACTATTTGGAAGCTTGATAGCCCATGGTGTTTCTATACCACTCATGGAAATGTTGCATGCCGTCTTCCATAGGGCTTTGGTAAGGACCTACTTCATTCATGCCACGATCTAGCAAAGCTTTTCTGCCAGCATCCATCCGCTCAGCGATTTCATCATCTTCAATACATGTTTCCATGTAGGCGGCTCTTTCCGCCTCGATAAATTCTCTTTCGAACAAAGCGATTTCTTCTGGGTAATAAAACTCAACAATATTGCGAGTTTTATTGGGACCTAAGGGTTGTAGAGTGGAGATGCAAAGTACACCTGGATACCATTCCACCATGATGTTCGGGTAGTAAGTTAACCAAACCGCGCCATATTTAGGCATTTGTCCATGATGATGTTGCAGTACTGCCTCATGCCAACGTTTATAAGCAGGGGATCCTGCTTGTTGTAGGCCTTTGTGAATGCCAACTGTTTGTACGCTATACCAGTTGCCAAACTCCCAATTTAAATCATCACAAGAAACAAATTTACCAAGTCCTGGGTGAAATGGTTCAACGTGGTAGTCCTCTAGGTAGACTTCGATAAAGGTTTTCCAGTTGTAGTTGCATTCATGAACTTCAACGTGGTCTAGCATGTAACCAGAGAAATCGAGGTCTTTGCTAATACCCATATTTTGTAAATCAACATGCACATCACGAGGACCTTCAAATAAAAGCCCTTGCCAGTTTTGTAATGGAGATTTGCCTAAATTTAAACAGGGCTGCTCATCGAAATGTGGAGCGCCTAATAATGTCCCATCAGTCTTATAGGTCCATCGATGTAAGGGGCAAACAATCTGATTGGTGTGACCTTTACCGTTCAACATAATTGCTTGGCGATGACGGCAAACATTGGATAAAAGTTCCACACCCGACTGGTTTCTAATTAAAACGCGACCTTCGTTCTCGGAGTTAAGTGTTTGGAAATCACCTATCTCAGGAACCATTAATTCGTGGCCGACATAGCCCGGCCCTTGCTTGAAAAGCAATTCAATTTCACGTTGGTATAACTCGGCATCAAAATAAGCCGATACCGGTAGTTGTAGCTTGGACGGTGCAAGTTGTTGCACGGTAGCCAGATTAGTCATTCTTCCCACCCCCGAAAAAAGTCAGCCGAAGCTAAGCGGAATAACCAATCCAACCATCGACATGTCGATATTGGAAAGGAATCGGTGATTATAGCGGTCAATAAAGCCTTAAAATCTATCCGTATATTGTTTTAAGACAAATAAAGGGGTTTTATGCCTAAAAAATCTGATTCTGTTGAGAGCTCAATTGACCCTAAACTGCGCTATGAAGACGCTGTGGCTGAGCTTGAGGGCTTGATTTCACAAATGGAGTCAGGCAAATTCTCTTTGGAAGAGACTTTAGGGGCTTATAAGCGTGGTGCAGAATTGCTCAAGCACTGCCAACAAGTTCTGGAGCAAGTAGAGCATCAAGTTAAAGTTTTTCAAGGTTAATTAGGTTTGGATACTGTAACAACTACATGGTTAGAGCAATCCACTCAGCGTATTGAGGCTGAGTTAGAGAAATCGTTTGCCCATTTAGAAGAACCTGCATTACGCCTACAAAACGCCATGCATTACGCTGTTATGGGGGGCGGTAAAAGAATTCGCCCCTTATTAGTCTATGCTGCAGCCAGTTTAGGAGGACAAGCTTTCGAGCAAGTGCCAGGTATTGATGCTGTGGCAGTTGCTGTGGAGTTATTCCATACTTATTCTTTGGTTCATGACGATTTGCCTGCTATGGATAACGATGATTTAAGGCGCGGTCGGGCAACAGTTCATAAAGCATATGACGAGGCAACTGCTTTGTTGGTTGGGGATGCCCTCCAAACTATGGCATTTGAGTTAATTGCGGGTAGTGCTTTAAACGATAGTCAAAAAATAAAAATCATCCGTGTGTTAGCGAAGGCTGGTGGTCTAGCGGGGATGGCGGGCGGTCAAGCCATTGACTTAGAGAGTGTGGGGTTGCCACTTCCCCAGCCTGAATTAGAAAGAATGCATTGTTTAAAAACAGGGGCATTGCTACGTGCTTGTGTTGAGATGGGTGGGATAGCCATTAATTTAGATGCGGTGCAACTCAAGCAGTTAGATCGGTATGCCTCTGCTTTAGGTTTAGCATTTCAGGTGGTGGACGACATATTAGATGCTACGGCTGATAGTCAAACTTTAGGAAAAACAGCGGGAAAAGATGCTGCGGCTGATAAGCCTACCTTCGTTTCTTTAATGGGTTTAGAGGGGGCGCAAGATTTTGCGAAAAAATTGCATCAAGAATCTATCGATAGTCTAAGCGTTTGGGGTGACAATGCTAATTTGTTGAAATCTTTGGCCAATAAAGTTCTGTATAGGCAGAATTGATAGCAAATACAGATAAGTTTTTATGAGCGATTTATTACAAACAATTAATTCTCCCGCTGACTTGCGAGCATTAGATCGTGAGCAGCTACCTTTAGTTGCAAAAGAGCTTCGAGAGTTTTTAGTTAATTCAGTGTCTAAAACTGGTGGGCACTTATCTTCTAATTTGGGGACGGTTGAGTTAACTGTTGCTTTGCATTATGTTCTGCAAACACCTTATGACCGATTAATTTGGGATGTGGGTCATCAAAGCTACCCACATAAAATTTTGACTGGGCGTCGCGATCAAATGAGTAGCTTGCGCCAGTACGGGGGCATCTCTGGTTTTCCGCGACGTTCTGAAAGTGAATACGATACATTTGGTACAGCTCATTCTTCAACGAGTATTTCTGCGGCCTTAGGTATGGCTTTAGGCGCTAAAGCACAAGGCGAAAAACGTGTGGCAGTTGCTGTGATTGGTGATGGCGCGATGAGTGCCGGTATGGCCTTTGAGGCGCTGAATAATGGTGGGGTTTATAAAGATCTACCTTTGGTAGTCATTCTGAATGACAACGATATGTCTATTTCGCCAGCGGTGGGTGCGTTAAATCGTTATCTTGCTAGGTTGATGAGTGGGCGTTTTTATGCGGCCACTAAAAAAGGGCTAGATAGTGTGTTGTCTATGGCGCCGCCTTTAAGAGAGTTTGCCAAGCGCTTGGAGGAGCATGCCAAAGGTATGGTTGTTCCAGGCACAATTTTTGAAGAATTTGGTTTTAATTACATTGGTCCGATTGATGGCCACGATTTAGATTCATTGGTGCCTACTTTGCAAAATGTGAGACGTCTTGCTCTAAGTGGTGAGGGTCCTCAGTTTTTGCATGTCGTGACGAAGAAGGGGCAAGGATATAAATTAGCGGAAGTTGATCCTATTTTGTATCACGGCCCTGGAAAATTCGACCCATCACAAGGAATTGCCCCTTCAACAGTGACAAAAAAAACATTCACGCAAGTCTTTGGTGAGTGGTTGTGCGATATGGCTGAGGCTGATAAACGCTTGGTGGGGATTACGCCAGCGATGCGTGAAGGTTCTGGGATGGTGGAGTTTGAGAGTCGTTTCCCAGATCGTTATTTTGATGTGGGTATTGCCGAGCAACATGCGGTCACTTTTGCTGGTGGCATGGCTTGTGAAGGAATGAAGCCGGTAGTGGCTATCTATTCAACTTTTTTACAGCGTGGCTATGACCAACTCATTCATGATGTTGCTCTTCAAAATTTGCCAGTAGTCTTTGCATTAGATCGCTCAGGTTTAGTGGGTGCTGACGGTGCAACGCATGCTGGTGTTTATGACATTCCGTTCATACGATGTGTACCTAATATGTTGTTGATGGCGCCCGCTGATGAAGCTGAGTGCCGAGATCTATTAACGACCGCTTTTAAACAAGATCATCCATCCGCTGTTCGTTATCCCCGAGGTGCTGGGGTTGGGGCGGAAGTCACTAAAGAGCTAAAAACAATTCCCTTGGGCAAGGGCGAGATTCGCCGTCAAGGACAGGCTTCTGCAGGTCACCGTATTGCCATATTGGCCTTCGGAACTTTGCTCTATCCAGCTTTAGTTGCTGCTGAGCAGTTTGATGCTACGGTTGCTAATATGAGATTTATCAAGCCATTAGATGTGGATTTGGTTTGCAAATTGGCCTCTGAACATGACCTAATTGTGACCTTGGAAGAGGGGGCAATTGGTGGTGGTGCAGGTAGTGCTTGTTTGGAAGCATTGGCAGCGGCTGGTATTGAAGTTCCTTGTTTGCAGTTGGGATTGCCAGATCGGTTTGTGGATCATGGGGATCACGCACTATTAATGAAGGAATGTGGCTTAGATGCAGAGGGCATTGTTAAAGCCATTGCTGCTAGGGTGGGAATTAAGGCGACTAAGCAAGTTGCTTAATTTTGTCGGACAATAGGGCTATGAACGATATGAATACAACTTTTCTGAAAAACTCCGCCATGCCCGATGTCCAGTCTAGTGTGGATCATCGCAATATTGCTATTGATCGTGTAGGTATCAGAGGAGTTCGCCATCCTATTCAAGTAAAAACAGCAGAAGGTGTGCAGCCAAGTGTTGCCACAATCGATTTGGATGTGGCTTTGCCTGGCGATAAAAAAGGTACGCATATGTCACGTTTTGTGGCTTTGCTGCAAGAACATCAAGCACCATTAGATGCTGCTGAGTTGCGTGTCATGGCTGGCAAGATGTTGCCTTTGTTGGAGGCCGAGGCAGGACAGATTTCCTTGAAATACACCCATTTCATTAATAAAACAGCGCCTGTATCAGGGGTGCAAAGTCTGTTGGATTACGACATTACTTGGATCGCTTTTGCTAAAAAAATAAAAGATGAGATTCAGGTTGATTTGCGGTTGCAGGCAGTGGTGCCAGTGACTAGTTTGTGCCCATGTTCAAAAGAAATTTCGAAGTATGGTGCTCATAATCAACGTTCACATGTCACGATGAATGTTGAGTTAAATAACGGTCAATCATTAAGTATTGAAGACTTGGTACAAATTGCTGAAGCAGAAGCTTCTTGCGAGTTGTGGGGTTTACTCAAGCGTCCCGATGAGAAGTTTGTTACTGAACGTGCTTATGACAATCCAAAGTTTGTTGAAGATTTGGTGCGTGATGTGGCAGCTCGCTTAGGCGCTGATTCAAGAATCAAATCTTTTGTGGTTGAGGCTGAAAATTTTGAATCAATTCATAATCACAGCGCTTACGCATTGATTCGCTCAAGTTAAAAAAATTAACCTAACTGATCGAGCGGCCATCGTGGTCGAACATCAAACCCCCAATCTTTTTTTGCAAGTTGGGGGTTTTTATTTAAGCGCATAGCGCCAGCAAAGGCAATCATGGCGCCATTGTCTGTACAGAGCTCCAGCGGTGGATAGTGCACGCTATACCCTGCATGAGAGCAAGCCGCCTCAAGTCCTTTGCGTAATTGTGTATTAGCGCCGACACCGCCTGCGACAACCAGAGTCTTATGACCTGTTTGTTGCAATGCTGTGATTGATTTAGATACCAACACTTCAACAATGGCATCAACAAACCCTCTAGCAATATCAGCTTGATGTTTTTCAAAAACAGTATCACCTTGGGCTTTTAATTTTTTCACTTGCGTTAGAACCGACGTTTTTAGGCCTGCAAATGAAAAATCCAGATCGCCGGAGTGTTTCATGGGGCGCGGAAATTGGTAGGTGGTAGTACTGCCTATTTCGGCAAGCTTTGATACGGCTGGGCCACCTGGATAACTTAAGCCCAAGAGCTTGGCTGTTTTATCAAAAGCTTCCCCAGCGGCATCATCTAGGGTTTCACCAAGAATCGTGTAATCGCCAACAGACTTCACTTCCATCAGCTGAGTGTGGCCGCCAGAAACTAATAAGGCAACAAAAGGAAATTGAATATTGGCATTCGTTGCCAGTAACGGCGAGAGTAAGTGTCCCTCTAGATGGTGAACCCCTAAAACAGGCTTATTTAAAGAAAGCGCTAGGCCTTTAGCGATAGATGCGCCGACCAAAAGGGCGCCAGCTAACCCAGGACCTTGGGTAAAAGCGATGGCATCCACCTCATTTAAGCTACTTTTGGACTCTTTAAGTGTTTGATTTATAAGTGGAATAACTCGTTTTATATGGTCTCTAGAGGCTAACTCAGGAACAACCCCACCATAATCCACATGCATAGCGATCTGAGAGTACAGTGCCTGCCCCAAAAGTCCCTTGCCAGCAGGCTCTCCAGCCTCCCAAGGGGCTGTATCAACTAAGGCAACGCCTGTTTCATCACAAGAAGTTTCTATACCAAGTACTCGCATGACTCTATTTTGCCGTGCTACAATCTCGTTTTACAGTTTTTTCTGACTTTTTTCAGAAACCTTTTAGAGAACTACAGCATGACAACAATCCGCTTACGCGAAAACGAACCATTTGAAGTTGCTTTACGTCGCTTCAAGCGCACTATTGAAAAAAACGGTCTTTTGACTGAGTTACGCGCTCGTGAGTTTTACGAAAAACCAACAGCTGAGCGCAAGCGCTTGAAAGCTGCTGCTGCTAAACGCCATTACAAGCGTATCCGCAGCCAGATGTTGCCTAAGAAAATGTATTAATTCTTTCTCAGGCTGGATTTCTAGCCTTGGGATACGATGAGCCCACTGACGGTTATCCCGCAGTGGGTTTTTTCATTTGAGGAGTGATGATGAGCTTAAAAGAACAAATTACCGAAGATATGAAAAATGCTATGCGTGCCAAAGATACTGGTCGCTTAGGAACTATCCGCTTGTTGTTGGCTGCCATGAAGCAAAGAGAAGTAGATGAGCGTATTGAGTTAGATGATGCGGCTGTCATTGCGATTGTTGAAAAACTAATTAAGCAGCGTAAAGATTCTATTGCTCAATTTCAAGCAGCTAATCGTGATGATTTGGTGGCGATTGAAAACGCAGAGTTGGTTGTGTTGCAAGCTTATATGCCTGCGCAAATGTCAGAGGCTGCGGTAGCTGCTGTGGTGGCTGAAGCTGTTGCCCAGGTCGGTGCGGTTGGGCCTCAAGATATGGGTAAGGTGATGGGGGTTGTGAAACCTAAGTTGGCTGGTAAGGCTGATATGGGTGTTGTTTCTGCTCAGGTAAAAGCAGCATTAAATAAATAGTTATCGAACAGCAATCAAACTAAAGCCCAGTGACACAATGATTCCTCAATCATTCATTGCTGATTTATTGAATCGCGTCGATATTGTCGAGGTGGTAGGGCGTCATGTCACGCTTAAAAAAGCTGGCGCCAATTACCAAGGCTTATGTCCTTTTCATAACGAGAAGTCTCCTTCTTTCAGTGTGTCCCCAACCAAACAGTTTTATCACTGCTTTGGTTGTGGGGCTCATGGTTCTGCCATTAGTTTCCTGATGGAACACTCAGGTTTGACCTATGTCGATGCCATTGAAGACTTGGCAAGATCTGCTGGTTTAGTGGTGCCTCATGAAGAGCGCAGACCCCAAGATATCGCTAAACAAAAACAGGCATTGGCCTTAAGCGAAGTGATGGGGCCTGCTGCTGACTGGTATAAGCAGCAATTAAAAATAACACCGCGTGCCGTCGAATATTTAAAGAATCGAGGTTTAAGTGGTGAAATTGCTAAGCGATTTAACTTGGGTTACGCCCCTGATGCATGGCAAGGGCTTGAAACAGTTTTTGGTTCTTATGGCGAAGATACTTTGGCTCATGTTTTGGTTGAGGCGGGCTTAATTATTCAATCTGAAGCAAAGCGCTACGATCGTTTTCGTGATCGCATCATGTTCCCCATTCGTAATACGAAAGGGCAAGTAATTGCTTTTGGTGGGCGGATATTGGATAAGGGGGAACCTAAATATCTTAATTCGCCAGAAACACCTTTATTTTCTAAAGGTAATACCTTGTACGGTCTGTTTGAAGCGCGACAGGCTATACGTGATAAAGGTTATGTGATTGTGTGCGAAGGCTATATGGATGTGGTGGCCTTGGCACAATTAGGTTTTGCAAATGGCGTAGCCACCTTAGGAACTGCGTGTACACCTAATCATGTGCGATCTTTGATGCGCCAAGCAGACAGAATTGTATTTTCGTTTGATGGTGACTTAGCTGGTCAGCGGGCAGCAAAGCGTGCTTTAGAAGCTTGTTTGCCGATGCTGGCAGATGATAAAGAAGTTAAATTCTTATTTTTGCCAGAAGAGCATGACCCTGATAGTTTTGTGAGGGAGCGTGGCGCGCCAGCATTTGAAGATGCGATTGCTCATGCGATGCCTCTATCCTCGTTCTTCTTAAAGGTGGCGAATGAAGGACATGATTGGACAACCCCAGAAGGTCGGGCACAAACACAGCATGATGCAAAGCCTTTGTTATTGGCGATGCCAGCGATTGCGCTGCGCGCACAGATTATGCGTGAACTTTCTCAGAAGTTAGGTATTACATCTGCTGAATTAGAAAATTTCTGTGGCATTAAATCATTACCTCAAACATCTTCACCATCTGGCTATCAAAACATTAATCCAGCAGCGTCAACTTATTCCAAAGCCGAGGCTACCAAAGCAAAACAGTGGACTAAAAAAACAGTTGTGCCTAAAGGTCCTCCACCAACTGCACCCACTGATTTAGCTGAGCAAGCTTTAAGAATTTTGCTTCAGTTTCCTCATTTGGGGCGTGAGCTAGATCCAGAGTCAAAGCGCTTAATTTTGGCGGCTGCAGTAAAACGTTCAGAAAAAGCAAAAACTTTGATGGAAGACTTAATCGCTCAATGCGAGCAAATGCCATCTAATGTTGGATTTGCAGTTTTTCAAGAGCAATTAGATAAAAGTACATTTGCTAAGTCATATGCCATTTTGCGAGAGCGCATTATGGCTAGTGAAATCACAGAAGATGTGGCTAAAGAAGATTTTGTTGGCACACTTAAAAAACTTGAGTTGATTGATTCTAAAGATCAAATGACTGAAATTGCTGTCAGAATTGCTGCAGGGCAAGCGCAAGAGGGTGACGCCGAGCGTTATCGCCAATTAATGGCAAAACTTAAATAATCTGGAAAATCTCTAGGTCACCGACTATAATAAAAGGTTTTCGAATTTCCAATAAAATTCAATAAGTTAGCAGTTATATAACTTTTCAGCCAACTAAGTGAGCGAGTACTAACATTATGCCAGCATCTAAAGCCAAAAAAACGATTACGAAGGCGGATCTTAAAAAAACAAGCAAACCTGTCGCCAAGAAACCAGCTGGCAAGGTGGTGGCTAAGAAGCCTGTAGCTAAAGCGATTAAAACGCCAGCTGCTAAACCAGCAAAACCAACAAAAGTAACAAAGCCAGTAGTTAAAGTGACTAAGGTGACTAAGCCTGTGGCTAAAGTTGTTAAGCCAGCTGCTAAACCAGCAAAACCAACAAAACCAGCGGCTAAAGCATCTAAGTCAGCGGCTAAGGTTGTTAAGCCTGCCGTCAAAAAGCCAATTAAGCCTGTGGCTAAAGTTGTTAAGCCAGCGGCAAAGGTAGCGAAGCCAGAAGTGAAGAAGCCAGTAAAACCAACAGCAAAAGTGGCTAAATCTGAGGCTAAAAAAGTTGAGCTTAAGTCTAAAGCTCCTGCAAAAGTCGCAGAGTCTAAAAAGCCAGAATTGAAAAAAGCTGAAGTTAAAAAGGCTGAACTAAAAAAAGGCAAAGAAAAAGAAGTGATTGAGCAACCAGTTGTTGCCGAAGATATTGTTGAGCAACCAAAGAAGACTCGTGGTCGTAAACCAAAGCCAGTTGAACCCGTTGATCCAAACGTTGATAACAGAACAGATCGTCAAAAAGCGCGCGACCGTAAAGCAAAAGAAAAAGCTTTATTACAAGAATTTAACGCCCAAAAGTTAGGTAGTGAAGAGCAGCAAGAGTTGCGCCGTGCTCGCTTAAAGCACTTAATTAAGATGGGTAAGTCACGCGGTTATTTAACGCATGGCGAAATCAATGATGTGATGTCAGATGAGATTTCTGATTCGGATTCATTAGAAACTTTGATTGGTTTGCTCAGTGATATCGGTATTACTGTTTATGAGCAAGCGCCAGATGCAGAGACTTTGCTGCTTAATGAGAATGCTCCTTCTGCAACAACAGAAGAAGAGGCTGAAGAAGAAGCTGAAGCTGCTTTATCAACAGTTGACTCAGAGTTTGGTCGTACAACAGATCCTGTGCGTATGTATATGCGTGAGATGGGTACTGTTGATCTATTGACTCGCGAAGGCGAGATCGTTATTGCTAAGAAAATTGAGGCAGGTCTTAAAGAGATGGTGATGGCACTATCTGCTTGTCCAGTAACGATTATCGAAATCCTAGACAACGTGCAAAAGATTGAAGAAGGCACGATGGAGATTGATGAGTTTGTAGATGGCTTGGTAGATCCTAATGCTGAAGATATTCCAATGACAGCCGTTGAAGAAGATGACGGTTTGGATGAGGAGGATGGCGAAGAGGAAGATGAAGGCGGCGGCGGTGGCGGCGGCAACACAGCTTCGGCTAAGCAGCTAGAAGAACTTAAGCAATTGTCTTTAGTGAAATTTGCAGTGATTCGTGCGCAGTTTGACAAGATGCGTAAATCTCTTGAGAAAGAGGGTTACAACTCACCTGCTTATAAGAAAGCGCAAGAAGCTATTCGTAATGAGTTGATGGGCTTCCGATTAACGGCAAAATCTGTTGAAAAACTTTGCGACACCATGCGTAAGCAAGTAGAGCAAGTTTGGAACTTAGAGCGTAGCTTAGTGCGTATTTTGGTAGATAAAGTTGGTGTACCTCGTAATGAAGTATTGGCTGCTTTGCCAAAAAATGCTTTGAACTTGAAGTGGACGGCTATGTTGTTGAAGGACAATAAGTCATACAGCGCTATCTTGGAGCGTAACGTTCCAGCTGTTCAAGAAGTTCAGCAAAAATTAATTGATATTCAAACAAATGTTGTATTGCCACTTCCTGAGTTAAAAGAAGTGAACAAGCAAATGAACGAAGGTGAGAAGCGTGCTCGTGCTGCGAAGCGTGAGATGACAGTGGCTAACTTACGTTTGGTGATCTCAATTGCTAAGAAATACACGAACCGTGGTTTACAGTTCTTGGACTTGATTCAAGAGGGTAATATCGGTTTGATGAAGGCCGTGGATAAGTTCGAATATCGTCGTGGTTATAAATTCTCGACGTATGCCACTTGGTGGATTCGTCAGGCAATTACACGCTCGATTGCTGACCAAGCACGTACGATTCGTATCCCAGTTCATATGATTGAAACTATCAACAAGATGAACCGTATCAGCCGTCAGATTCTTCAAGAAACTGGTAATGAGCCAGATGCTGCAACATTGGCAGCTAAGATGGAAATTCCAGAAGATAAGATTCGCAAGATCATGAAGATCGCCAAAGAGCCTATCTCTATGGAAACACCAATTGGTGATGATGCAGACTCTAATTTAGGTGACTTCATTGAAGATACTAATACGTTAGCGCCTGCTGAAGCAGCTTTGCATGATTCAATGCGTGATGTCGTGAAAGATATTCTTGATTCACTAACGCCACGCGAAGCAAAAGTTCTTAGAATGCGTTTCGGTATTGAGATGAGCACGGATCATACGTTAGAAGAGGTTGGTAAGCAGTTTGATGTGACACGTGAGCGTATTCGTCAGATAGAAGCCAAAGCTTTGCGTAAAATGCGTCATCCAAGTAGAAGTGACAAACTAAAGAGCTTCTTAGAGGAAGATTGATCAATAAGGGCCCTTAGCTCAGTTGGTTAGAGCAGAGGACTCATAATCCTTTGGTCCGCGGTTCAAGTCCGCGAGGGCCCACCAGAAAAGCAAACCCCTATCAGCAATGGTGGGGGTTTTGTCTTTTGTGCGTTACTTTAAGTAACGCTTAATGACTTGAAAAGTTCCCTTAGTAATTTGTATTATCTTGATTTTGTGAGCGCAGCGTTTGTGCGAGTTGCACATTGTTCGGCAAAGTTTGCTAGCTGCTGAGTGCTCATTTGCTTAACGCTTGGAGCTACCTCTTTGATTTTCTTTTCGAATTGACTTAAATCATTATTTACATATATGTTTAAAAGATCTTTGTATATGTCAAGTGAGCCTTGAAAGGCCTTTTTATTTGTATCATTAAGACCAGGTATTAGAATAATTTCTTGTGCAACCATTGTGCATTTTGCATAGTAGTTTGCTAATTCGCTCTTAGATTGTGCATATAAAGCCGGGCTTAATAATAGAAAGAAAATAGAACATAGTTTTACGACTTGCATGGTATATCTCTTTCTTAAGTTTTATAGGCTTCTGAAGCAGGGTTTATGCGTCTAATTCTAATGCGTTTCAGATGTTAACCTAGATTAAAGTCAACAACCATCGTTACACTCCATACCTCAATGATGCATTATGTCTCTTTGCACAATACAATATTTTGACTCAAATAATAAATATTCATTAGAAATACAGGTGTCTTATCTATTAGCTCCAGTTTTAAAGCGCAGACAAGGCTAACGAATAAGAATTCGAATATGAAAAGTGTGCAAATCTTTTAAACGATTTGAGTGCAATTTTTAATGTGTAGCTTTAGTATTGCAAACAACTAATCTAATAATTTCACAAGCAGCTTCTACAGGCACTTCTACACTTTATTTTTTAAGCATTAAAGCCTTATTCTATAAGGCGCTGCTAGGGGGCTCTTCTCATAATCCTTTGGTGCGTGTTTCAAGTTGGCGTGGCCTTGCCAGTGGAAAAATATTAATCGCTGGGCGCAAGAAATGCATTCACCACGATCAGCTTGGGCTTAATTCATGGTATTTAAGTTGAGGTTGAGATACGTGGCAGGCTGCTTTATGATTCAGTAATGAGCGCACGAGACTTTTACTTACGTTTTGCATCTTTGGTGAATGCAGTTAATAAAGATACTGATATCGATAGTATTGCTTTGCGTTTACTGGAGGTTATTACAGAAGCTCAAGCTCAAGGCGCACCCTTAAAAGTCACTGATGCGCTCAAATTAGATTTTGCTTCGTATGCCACTTTGCACAAGAAAATAGAGAACTTAAAAGCATTGGGTTATTTGCGGATTGAGCATCCAAAAGATTCAATGCGTACCAAGTTTTTGGCGCCAACTGAGCAAACCCTAGATTACTTTGACGCTTTAGGTAAAGCGCTGTTGAAAGTAGCTAAGAAATAGCTACTTATTGGCAGTTTGGAAAACCCGAACTCTGCTGACTGCTACTTGAAAAAGGGCAACTACAACAAAGCACCCCATAAAGTCACCTAAGGTCATGGCTGTTGCCTTCGTCCATAATTCATCGGGAGTGGTGACATCTTGCGACATATATAAGAGGTTGTGAACAATTCCATTGGTAATGCTAGCCGCAAGCGATAGAACCAATATATGCCAATAGCGCAAATTAGTCAGATCTTTGCGGATATTGAGTGTCCACATAATTGTGTAAGCAGATAGGGGGTAAGTCATTAAGCTGACAAATGCGAAATAAATCACGGGCAGAATCGATTTATCTGGCCAAATCCCATAACCAAGATAAACGCTTGCAATCATGATGCCAATCATTGCTGGTAATCGCCCAATCAGCACAAATAGGAGTTTGACCCCAGCCGGAATAAATAAAAGACTGATTCCGGGTGAATACACAAAATAGGCATCCAGTAGCTGATTCACTCGAAAAGATAGGGTAAATGATAGACCAGCAAGAATGGCCATCCCCAGGTTTGCCTTGCTTAACAAGGTCTGCAACTTGAAATCCATGAAAAATTCTATTGCATTTTTCTGGCGCAAACAAATTTAATTGTTATATATTATAGAATGTATAATTTATAACAATGCAAAAGGACTAAAAATGAAAAAATTATTTATTTTGTTTTACTTGATTGTCGGAGCTTTGGCATCATCAGTAGTGAATGCAGCCTCGTATTCATCTTGCGATCAGTTTGTTGGCGCTTGGTTAAAGAATTATCAATACGCAAGCAAGTACTACAGTTACACGTGTGAAAAAACAAAAGAAAATGAGGCTAAATTTGTGATATTCGGTAAGCCAGGTACTCTAACATTTGACCAGTGGTTTTATCAGCCTCAAAAAAATAGAGTTATGCGCTTAAGCTCCAATACGTCGTATGGCATGAAGCCGACAGAGTATTACAACCCAAATTCATTCGTAAAAACTGGAGAAAGTGATACGGTTGGGAATTTCATAAAACCTAGTAATGCATCCGCTCAGGAAGCTGTTAAGGGAACTTATTGCGCAGCTCAGCAAGGTATGCCACCTGTTGGTTGTGAGTTAACACTTGAAACTTGTAGGAAAGTCATTGAAGGTTTACCAGGTATGATCTGTTTTAATACTCGCTAAGCAGTAGCAGTGCCAAAAATTACTTTCCAAGCAGGCAGATTAACTATTTCTGATGAGGAAAAGTTTGTAAATAAGAAGGTGCTAACAAGCTAGCACCTTCTAGCCTTTGTTCCTTGATTGTGGGGTGTTCCCGATAACTGGACCCATATCAATCGTATATCCCACACCCTAGTCTACAATTTTATACATCATTTTTTCTAATTTAAGGAATGATTGTTGCTTACAAGCATCTGCAAGCTGCCCCTTATTTAAAGAATAGAAAGCATTTGCAAAAAATTGACCTAATCAATTGGGAGAATGATTAGATAGCCAACTTGGGTCTAAAAAATGACAAATCAAAAAATTATTTCTTCCTTGTTAGTCCTAGTATTGTGTAGCACGTCATTTGCAAACGTATCAAGGCCTGAATTTTCTGGGAATTCATCAAAGGGATTGATCAGAAGGAAGAAGAGGTTATTAACCATGAGTCGCCTCAAGGGGGCAGTTTGTTTTGCGTATACCTTTTTTAATAATCCAGTAGATTCTTCCCGGTATATGGGCTATGGCTATTAGCCCAATGGAGTACTCTTTTAAGCTATTTGCCTTAGGGACAATTTATAAGGGTGCGGCAAAAAGGTAAATTGCTAGTTCTATAGTGCTTTGCACAATTTATGTGTGGCACATGTTGTCTAGTAAATTTGCCTTAATAAAAAGTTCGTGTCGCAATACATTCTAAAAAGTCTAAAGGCTAAATCAGGTACCACAAATGAAAAAATATTGGGGGCGTCTGGTAAGAGCTGGGTAAACGCGCAATTTAGTACGCGTTACGTAGTTGTTGATGCGGCAACTGGACTTCCACCAAAAAAACTTGTTTTAAGAAAATCTGGTGTCCATCTTGTTATTCAGGATGATGATGTTGTCTTGGTGTCTATTAGAAAGTTTTTTGCGGATACGCGTGCTGATGCGCCCGCAACTTATCAGGTTGATAAAGATTGCCAATTGGGAGAAGGCAAGTCTGATGAGTCAGGAGAGTTTTATCGTGATCCAGAATTAATTATAGGGGGTGCTAAATCTCATTCTTCCTCAGGGCAAGGTGTTATTTGGCGCCATGACACGGGCGTATGTGCAGATGTACTACCTTCACAACCCCATATTTCTCCTGTGATAGAAGTAGCACCACCACTTGATGTTGCCCACAAAGAAGTTGCCGGTTCTTTCATGGATCTAACGCATGTCAAGTTGGCCGGCGCCGGCCTCGGTCTTTTATTGTTGGGAGGTGGAGGTGGTGGCGGAGGTGGCGGCGCTAGTACTGGTGGAGCCCCTATTATTCCGCCCGGAATTCCGGATTTAGTTGTTCGAGGCACTGTAACTGGTGGCCCCATGTATGCTGGAATTACACTGGAGGCCAGAGATGATCACGGCAACCTATTAGCAAGCACCACTATTCAGAGCGATGGTTCATACAATATGAATGTTAGCCGTTCTGGTGGATATCGCGGTGCCATTATGGTTACTGCTGTCGATGCAAATGGAAGTGCTGCAAATTACCTAGATGAAGTCACTGGAGTTCAAAAGAACTTAGGGGTTGATTTGCGTGGATTAGGGGTTGCTGATAGTGTCTCTAATGCATTTATAGTTTCAGGTAATGGTAATACGCAACTAACAATTAATATTTCAGTTTTATCTGAGTTAGCAGTGCGTAATGTCTTAGGAGCGAGCACTTGGCCAGTTCCATCGCTTACTGTGAGCGACATCATTGCTGCAAATAAAAATATCTCTCAGGCCTTCGGTATTGGTAGCAATGTGGATATCACTGCTATTGTGCCAACTGCCACAAATGATGGTAATTTCAATGGTGCTGACGGATTAAATAATTCTGAACGAGTTGGCTTGGTGTTGGCTAAGCTTTCAGGTTTAGATGCATTAAATGGTGGCAATGTTGCAGTATCTCTTGAACAATTATCTGCCACGTATAGTGGCAACACCTTTACTACGGCTGGCCTTTCATTAATTGATCAGGGTAGAGCGCTAGCATTAAAAGCACTAAAAACTAGTACTACGACATTTAATGCTGGCGGTGGTGATGGAGACATCAACACCATATTAAATCGCCAATTACTAGGTGAGGCAATTATTACAGGGCAGTCGGTTGTCGCTGGTGGACGATTGTTTGTACAAGGTACAGCCCTTCCAGGAAGTACAGTCATTATTACGCTTCCTGATGGGACTCAACAAAGTGCTGTCGCCGATGCGACTGGCTCATTTTCTTTTACATCGACCAATGCCCAGCCAACACTGACTCAGTCGTTGGAGGTGAAGTCACAAGATGCTCTTGCACAACCTGTTATTTATGAACCGCCGGCAGCTCCTGTGATTACAGCAAGTAATGGTCATTTAATTACTGGTAGTGGCACACCGGGTAGTACGGTTACCGTTAAAAATGGTAATACAGTTATTGGTACAGCCATAGTAGATGCCTTAGGTAATTGGTCGTTGGCCCCTAGTGATAGCAACATTATTGCAACTTTATTAGTTCAGCCTCCTCCAACATTAATGGCTACTGCTATCGATAGCAACGGCAATGTTTCCGGCCCAGGAGAAAAAATTGTTGATGTGAACGGTTTAGGGGCTCTGATTTCAGAGGCTAGCGATGGATATATTAATGCCGTAGAAAAGTTGAGTGGTTCGCCAGCGGGTGTTGATATTGATATTTATTTACCGTTGGGTGGTGCTGTTGGCGACGTTGTGACCACAACCATTACGCGCCCAGATGGTACTGCTTTTAGTTTGCCTGTAACAACACTGACATCTTTTGACATAGCTAGTGGCAAGATTACGCATACTATTGTTGCGGCAGATCTTGCCCATGACGGCAATTACGCAGCATCAAGTGTTATTGCTAGTGCTACTGGTAGTAGTGCGACAGCGCCATTGCAAAAATTTATTCTTGATACTGTAGCGCCTGCTGCCCCTGTGCTCAATGATAGTAATGGCCTTAGTATTAATGGCACGGCCGAACCAGGTAGTACCGTTACTGTAATGGCTGGCAATACTGTCGTTGGCGTTGTGGGGCCTATTGGCGCAGATGGTAATTGGACGTTAATTCCTGCGGCGCCGCTTAGTAATGGTGCTTCTATTACTGCTACAGCTAGCGATGCTGCAAATAATGTTGGTTTGCCTAGCGCATCAGTGAGTGTTAGTACGTCAGCGCTAATTATTACTGGTGCTGTTGATAACATAGGTGCTTATCAGGGGTTACTCAGCGATGGTTCTCAAACTGATGATCCGGCGCCATTGATAACGGGAACACTAGGGGCGTCTCTGGTTGCGGGGCAGACTCTAGTGGTATATCGCGATGGTGTGGCTGTTGGAACTGCTACTGTCAATGGTACTGCTTGGAGTTTTGCTGATAACGGGTTGAGTATTGCTAATCATGAATACGTGGTTCAGGTCGAAGATGCTAGTCAAACAGTGGTTTCTGTATCTCGTCCATTTAATTTGAGTGTGATTGACGTTCATTCGTTCATTGCTGCGCCGACGGTTACTATTCCAGAGGCCGCTAGTGTGTCAGATACGATCATTACAGGTCCAGAAAAGTTATCAGATGGTGGTGTTCCAATTAAAACCGTGCTAACTGGGCTTGGTTTGGTATTGGGTGATCGGGTTACGACAGTTGTAACTGTGCCAGGTAGCACAAATACCATCACATTGATGGCAACTGTTACTCAGGCCGATCTAAACCAGGGTTTTGTTAGTCAGTTAATTCCGCAAGCGGTGTTATCAACGGATGGTGTTTATCAGACTAGTACTGTTGTAGCAGTTGTTGCTAGCGGTGTTACCAGTAGCGCGACGCTGAAATCATTTACTTTAAACACAGCTGGGCCATCAGCACCACCTGCTGATGTCGATGCGAGTAGTGACAGCGGTGCAAGCAGCACTGATGATGTAACTAACGACACTACGCCACTAATTACAGGTTCTGGTAATAACGGTGATGTCATCACTCTGATGGCTGCTACTGGTGTTGTTTTAGGTGTGACAACGGTAGTTAATGGCGCTTGGAGTATTCCTATTACAACGGGGTTGGCTGAGGGGGTTCATCAGCTTCAGGTTACAGCAACAAATGCGCTTGGTAATACGAGTGTGGCAACAGTTTTACCAGTTACTATTGATACAACCACACCTACAGTGCCAACTATTGATCTTATTAGTTCTAGCGATTCTGGTAATAGTGATACTGATAATTTAACTAACGATACCGCTCCCGTTGTTGGTGGGACGGGAGATCCTGGTTCCACAATAGCGATTTATGAAGGTAGTACCCAGGTTGGGACAGCAATTGTTGATAGTAGTGGTCATTGGACAGCAACTTTATCCTTAACAAATGAAGGTTTGCATTCGCTTACTGCGATAGCAATTGATGCGGCGGGTAATGTCAGCACAGCTAGTGCTGCATTGCCAGTGGTGATTGATGTTACTGCACCATTTGCGCCAGCTAGTATGCTGCTATCAGCGCCGAGTGATAGTGGTGTACAGGGAGATAACCTTACTAATGACACGACGCCTACCCTCACGGGTACTGCTGAAGCAGGGTCGACAATAATAATCAAAAATAGTGCTGGCAATGTGGTTGCAACGGCAGTTGCTGATTCTAGTGGTAACTGGACGGCAACAACTAGCGCACTTCCGAGTGGACAGAATGTATTGTCAGTGACAGCAACAGACGCTGCTGGTAATGTCAGTACTAATGGTACGGTTACGATTAGTATCGATACAGCTGCACCTACGACTATAGCCTCATTAACATCAGCTAGTGATACGGTTGGTACTCTTTCAGGTAATACGGTCGGTAGCCATAATGATGGCATTACAAATGACACCACTCCTGAATTTACAGGCACTGGTGAAGCCGGCAACGTTATCACTCTAGTATTAGAAAATGGTACTTATCAGACTACAGTAGATTCGAGTGGTAGTTGGACTATAGACACTGGTGCTGCCACTATTGGTGCTTTAACCACTAGTTCCACCAATACCTTTGTGACATTTAGTAGTGGTAGTGCATTGGATTTGGCATTACCCAATAATGGCGCTAACGTTGACAACAAAAAAGCATTCAACGTTAGTATTACGGCAACAGATGATGCTGGGAATTCCGGCACGGTAACTTTGCCAATCATTATTGATACGATTGTTACCGATCCAACAATTAATATTTCTAATGGTATTAGCCCTGTTAGTGGTACAGGTGAGGCTGGTGCTAGCGTGGTGTTGTATGAAAGCACCGTGTTATCGTCTTCAGTGAGTGTTAGTGGTCAAAGTTTTAGCTACACCATGACGGCGGCGCAATACAACGCTTTAGCTGTTAGTGGTGTAGTTGGCGCAACGGCAATCCTAACGAGTAATGTTCCTCGTGATGTCACTTTTGGGGTTATTACTCAAAATGGTAGTGGTCCTAGTGCGACTTACACTATTACTGGAACTGTGAGCAGTAATGCCACTAGCATCACTATTTATAGTAGTGTTCAACTGGGTAGCCCAGTTACTGTCGATGGTAGTGGTAATTGGAGTGTGACGTTTGGTAATCAGTTGGCCAATGGTACGGTACTTACTGCCAACTCAGTCGACTTGGCTGGTAATATTGATCCGCCAGGTTTGGAGATTGTTCAAACAAATGACAGTATTCCTTTAATCAACTCAACCAATGGTGATGTCATCACAGGTACAGGTAAGCCTGGCGATCATATTGTTGTGACATATACGGTTAATGGATCCGCTATTAGTTTGGGGCCCGTTACGGTACAAAATGATGGCACATGGTCCGTTACCCCAGCAGCAAACCAGATTCCAGTAAATAATACGATTATTACTGCGACGGATACTGATTCAACGGGGCATAGTAATGCTACGGTGGATCGCCTAGCTCCGAGTACGCCAACTTCCGTGGCATTAGACCCATTAAGTGATTCAGGTATTCAAGGAGATAACACTACCAACGATACAACGCCAACGCTTACAGGTGTTGCTGAACCTGGTGCCACGATTACGATTCAAAAAAATGGTGTCACAGTCGCAACGGCTGTTGCAGATTCAACGGGATCTTGGTCCGCAACTACAAGTACTCTTTTATCAGGTGCCAACACCTTATCGATCATAGCAACAGATAGAGCAGGCAATACCAGTGTCACACCAGCTACCATTACAGTCGAGTTAGATACTACGGCGCCTGATGCACCAACTATAGATATGATTAGCGCCAGCGATACGGGTGTGAGTAATGTCGATGATATTACGAGTAATACACGCCCAACGATTACTGGTACAGGTATTAATGGCGACACAATTACACTCAAGGATGCCAATGGTCATGTGATTGGCACTACTATCGTGGCAAATGGACATTGGAGTATTACCCCAAGCAGTCCGTTAGCTGATGGTTCGCAATTGTTGGAAGCAACAGCTACTGATCCGTCAGGTAACACGAGTACCCCTGCCATCTTGTCTATTTCAATTGATACCGCTGCGCCTGCGATTACATTAACTAGTGTGGAAGATGACATCGCTGGAGGTGTTGTTGGCGTTCTTAGTAACGCTAGCGTTACAAATGACTCTAAACCAACACTGACCTTTACTGCTGAGAGAGGTAGTGTTGTAAAGGTGTATGACGGTACAACGTTGCTCGGCACAGCCACTGAGTCGGTTGGTTCACCTGGCACATTTACATTTACGCCAAGTGCAGATATGTCATCGGGATTGCACAGTCTGACAGCTAAAGCCACTGATGCCGCAGGTAATACGAGTGTTGCTACTAATCCATTTATTTTAACGATCGATACGACCGCACCGACTGCGCCTACGATTAACATCCCCGAGGGGGTTAATGGTATCAATGCGACTGAAGCGCTTAGTGGGGGAGGTGCACCGATTGTGGTGACTATCCCATCTAATGCGCGTGTTGGTGACGTAGTTACAACGGTCGTGACAAAGCCTAATGGGCAGGGCACCGTGACGATTAGCACTACTTTGACTGCGGCTGATTTACCACCAGCTCAGGGTGGTACTGCAGTGGGTAATGGCCCATTTACTGTCACTCAGTTGATTGATACAGCTGATCTGACATCCCTCAACGTAGAGGGCGTTTGGAGTACTAGCACAACAATCACTGATGTTGCTGGCAATATCAGCAGCCCAGTGTCAGGGTCGTTTACTTTGGATACCGTCGCTCCGACCTTAACGCTCAATAGCGTCGTAGACGATGTGACTCTCGTGACGGGGAATCTCACCTCAGGTGATGCCACCAATGACAATAAACCAACTTTGACACTAACTGCTCCCGCGGGCTCAGTTGTTAAAATTTATGATGGTGCGGCGCTCATAGGCACTGCAACTGAATCTTCGACACCTGGCACATTTGTATTTACGCCAACAGTGGCATTGGCTGAAGGGGCGCATACTTTAACTGCAACTGCTACCGATGCCGTAGGCAATACTAGTAGTCCTACGTCGACATTTAATTTAATAGTTGATACGAGCGTTCCTCCGAGTGCAGTTACAGTGAGTTTGACCGAGGCATCTAACAGCGTTAATGCGGTAGAGGCTGCTGATATAGGTGGTACACCACTGGTGGTTGCATTGCCATCGGATGCGGCTGTAGGTTATACGCTGACTATGACGGTGACCAAGCCAGATGCCACCACTGTTACTTATACCAAGGTGTTGACGCAGGCAGAAATTACAGCGCATGCTTTTACACAGGTAATTCCGACTGCGGTTTTAAATCAGCAAGGTGCTTGGATTACTGCCACCACGCTCACGGATCTTGTTGGTCGTATCAGTACCCCAGTAACTGCTGGTTTTACGCTTGACACGGTTGCACCTACCTCCCCTACGATCAGCAGTGTGACTGATAATGTGGGTGTCATTCAAGGTCCGATTGTTTTAGGGGATGTCACTAACGATGCGACTCCAACTCTAACCGGTACGGCTGAAGCTAACAGTATTGTTGCAATTTATGATGGTGCTACCTTGCTTGGCACTACTACTGCGGATAGTAACGGTAACTGGATATATATACCTACGTTAACTATGCAGGGTGCACATAGTTTCACAGTGAAAGCGACGGATGCGGCAGGTAATACTGGTGTAGCAAGCAGTGCTTATTCCATCGCGCTTGATAGTGTTGCCCCATCTGCACCAGGAACTTTGGTGGTTCCTGAAAATAATACTAATGCGAGTGTGAACGCTTTTGAAGTGGTAGATGGTGGTGGAGTACCTGTTACTGTGCCATTGACTACTACTGGCGCTACACCCGTTCAAGCAGGTGATACCGTTAAGCTCGTAGTTAGCTTGCCTGGTGGCGGTACTAGTTCGATTACTTATGTTCTTACATCCTCTGATATTAGTAATGGCAGTATTAGTATTTTGGTGCCTACGGCTACGATTACAGCAGATGGTACCTATGGATTAAGTGTTACCACCATTGATGCAGCAGGAAATCCAAGTAGTGCGACAACGGGCTCATTCCTTGTTGATATGACACCGCCGTCAGCTGCTAGCGGAGCGCTAGATAGTGCTAGCGATACTGGAACAACTGGTGATCATAAAACTAGTGACAGCACACCGATCTTGTCAGGTACGGCAGAAGCTGGCTCTACTGTCAGTGTTGTTGTTAATGGTGTGACATATGCAGCTACTGTAACGGGTAGTAGTTGGAGTTTGCAGTTACCAACGGCGTTAGCTGATGGCACATACACCCCTGTTATTACCGCTACCGATGCAGTCGGTAACAGTACCATTAATAATGGCACACCGTTTATCGTAGATACAACAGCACCCAATACACCTACCATTGCTACAGTTAACGATAACGTGGCGGGTGGTGTGGTTGGTAACTTAGCTAACGCTAGTGTGACTAATGACAATATGCCTACGCTTTCAGGTACAGCTGAGGCTGGAAGCGCTGTGGATATTTATGATGGTCTAACTAAAATTGCTACTGTTACTGCTGATAGCAGTGGTAATTGGGGTTATACGCCTGGGTCAGCGATTGCTACGGGGCCACATAGCTTTACGGTTAAATCAACTGATACCGCAGGTAACGTTAGTGCTACGAGCAGTAGCTTTGTGATTGATGTGACTGCTGCCCCTATAGCACCAACATTTGCATTAGTTGCCGATACGGGCAGTGTTAATAATGACAGCATAACTAATAACGGTGTAGTCAATGTCAGTAGTTTGGCTTCAGGTGCTGTTTGGCAATATAGTACTGATGGTGGCAGTACATGGCTGACAGGCACAGGTAGCTCATTTACATTACCCGCTGGAACGTATAGTGCTGGCGCTATTCAAATTAAACAAACTGATATGGCTGGTAATACCAGTTCGATCACAAGTAGCACAGCGGTCATGGTTGTAGATGCTACGACACCAAATGCGCCAGTGATTAGTAGTGTGGTTGATGATATTGATGCTATCACTGGGAGTATTTCTGCGAGTGGTGCCACTAATGATACGCAACCTACGATCAACGGCACAGCTGAGGCGAATAGTACGGTGGCCGTTTATGACGGTACAACCCTATTGGGTACAGTTGTGACTGATAGTAATGGTAATTGGAGTTACACACCATCAGCTGCTTTATCCGCTGGCTCCCATAATTTCACTGCTACATCTACTGATTTGGCTGGTAATACTAGTACGCCATCATCTGCAAGAACGATCAATATCGATATGCTGGCACCAATAGTTACAGCAACTGGTCCTGCAGATGGTGGATTTGGCGCTCCAGCCTCCAATCTCACGATGACTTTTAGTGAAAATGTACTCAAAGGATCGGGCACTATTCGTCTAGTTAATGATACTGATAACACTTATGTAGATATTCCAGTTTCTGATGCTGGCATTACCATCAGCGGTAATACTGTGACTATCAATCCATCGGCCGATTTGGTTATGACTAAGAGTTACCATGTTGAAATCACCGCGGGTGCATTTACTGATACAGCTGGTAATGCTTACGCTGGTATCAATGACAGTACAACTTGGGATTTCACCATTCCCGATCCAGCTATTAGTCTTAATATTATTGCTGGCAATAATATTGTTAATGCCACAGAAAATGCAGCGAGTATTTCGCTGAGTGGAACATTAAGTTCCATTGCTGGTGCCTCAGTGTTGAATACATTTACTGCATCAAATATTACTGTGACTTTGACACCGATAGGTGGAGGCACGACAGTAACAATAACTGCCAGCAGCTATAACGCTAGCACAGGTGTATGGGGTGGTTCAGTTGCTGCTAATACACTAGTCAATGGTAAAACTTATACAGCTAGCGTTCATGCTGCTAATGGTACATATACTGCTGATACTTCTGGTCAAGTAAGTGTTGATACGACGGTGGCAGCGCCAACATTTGCATTAGCAACGGATACTGGAAGTGTTAATAACGACAACATTACTAATAATGGAGTTGTTAATGTTAGCGGTCTAGAAGCGGGTGCGACTTGGCAATATAGTTTAGATAACGGTGCAACTTGGCAGACGGGTTCGGGTAGTTCATTCACACTGCCTGCGGCTACTTATGTCTTAGGTACGGTTAAGGTGAAGCAGACCGATGCTGCTGGCAACGTGAGTGCAATAACCAATAGTGCAACTGCTATGACGGTTGATGTGGTAGCACCTAATGCGCCTGTCGGTAGCCTTAAACATGATGCCACCAACGATACCGGTGGCAGTATTACCGACAACATCACTAAGAACAAACTACCCGTTATTACTGGTACTGCTGAGGCTAATGCCGCCATTGCAGTTACTATTAATGGTGCTACTTACACAACCACGGCTGATGCAAGTGGGAACTGGAGCATTACGGTTAGTAGTAATCTGCCAGATGGTACTTATACCCCAATTATTAAAGCGACAGATAAAGCAGGTAATAGCACCACCGCCAATGGCACAACATTCATTGTGGATACAGCTATTGCAAACAATGGTACGGGTGGCTTGGCTAACTCCAGTGATAGTGGTGTCAAAGGAGATAATCGCACCAATGACACGACACCTGATTTATCAGGTACTGCTGAGCCTGGCTCAACTGTTAAAGTGGTTGTTGGCGGTTCTACTTACACAACAACGGCTGATGTGAACGGTCAATGGACGTTAACTGCTACAAGCCCATTAAGTAATGGTGTAACTTATACGCCGACTATTCAGGTGATTGATGCAGCTGGTAATGCTACTGCTGCCGTGAATGGCACGCCATTTACGATTGACACAGTGGCACCAGCTAATGGTACTGCTGGATTAGCTAGTGTAAGCGATAGTGGAACGACTGCTGACAATAAAACCAATGACAATACTCCCGTGCTATCTGGTACTGCTGAAGCGGGATCTAAGGTTGAATTAACGGTCAATGGCAAGACTTATGTCACTACGGCTGGTAGTACTGGTGCCTGGAGTGTTGATTTACAAACTGCTATTGCCACTGGTGATAGCGCCCCTGCGGCAGTATTAGCAAACGGCACCTATACGCCTACCATTAAAGTGACTGATGCAGCCGGTAATGCTACTTCAATAGTTAACGGGACAACTTTCGTTATTGATACAGCGCCACCAACCGTTTCTCTTACTACTGCAACGATTATGAATACGGCTAGTGCTGTGGTGCAAAGCACTGAAGCTGGCACGGTATATCTAATTAAGAGCTCTGTCACTGTTAATAGTTTGGCAGATATCACTAGTGCTCCTAGTGGTGTTTGGAATAGTGTTGCTGTATCTGCTAACACTAGCACCAATTTAGCGGCGACGGGTTTGGTTGATGGTACTTATAAAGCTTATGCAGTAGATGCTGCAGGTAATTTATCGTTAATTTCTACCAATAGTGTCATCGTCGATACAACAGCACCTACTGTGACTGGTATTTCGATTACTAGCGCCACAGGCGCACTCAATAATCGTCTAAACGCGGGTGATGTGGTTTATGTGACTCTTACCACTTCCGAGCCAGTAGTGGCTACTGCTGGTCCGATGGTGTTATTAAATATTGGGGGGTCTTTAACTGCAGGCTCGACCACGCCAAGTGGTGGTACGTATGTTTGGGCCTCGCTAGTGAGTGGTTCAGGCACTAATACATTGGTGTATAGCTATACCATCCTAGCAAACCAAGTTGATGCTGATGGTATTAGCATTTACTCATCTGCCAATAATTGGCTATCTGGCAACTATAACGATGTCGCAGGCAACGCATTAAATAAAGCAAATGCATATGCTGCTGTTGCAGATAATGCTAATTATCTTGTTGATACGACAGTAGCTACACCCGTGTTAGCTATGGCGGCGGATACTGGTGCAAATACAGCTGACCGTATTACTAGTAACCCAGCTATTAACGTGACTGGCATTGAAGCTGGTGCAAGTTGGCAGTATTCCACTAACAGCGGTAGCACTTGGACAAATGGAACGGGCAGTAGTTTTAATTTGGCAGCGGGTAGTTACAGCGCCAATCAGATTCAGGTCAAGCAAACTGATTTGGCAGGTAACGTAGCGACGGGTATGTATGCTTATGCCATGACTGTTGATATGTCAGGGCCTACCGTGAGCAGCGTGGTAATGACTAGTGCCACTGGGGCGTTGAGTAATACCCTTAATCGAGGCGACACACTGACCCTGACAGTGAACTTTAATGAAGCGATTACTGTTACTACAACAGGTGGTGTGCCAAAGTTAGCACTCAATATCGGAGGTCAGATTGTTTATGCCGATTATGCTAGTGGGACAGGTACTTCGGCATTAGTTTTTAAATACACGGTGGGTAATGATTTTACGGATGTCAACGGTATTAGTATCGACGCTAACAGTCTTAGTGCTAATGGCAGCACACTGATAGATACATCAGGTAACAACGCTATTCTGACGCATGCAGCAGTAGTTGATAACGCCAGTTATAAAGTAGATACCACCTCGCCAACGGTAGTTATCACGCGCAATGGTTCTGGTGTCGTAAGTGCTAGCGGTGAAACGCTCACCTTTACGCTGAGCGAGGCAAGTACTGATTTTGTGGTGGGTGACATTACAGTTTACGGTGGCACATTGAGCAACTTTAGTGGCTCAGGTACGAGTTATACCGCACTGTTTACGCCAACTGCTAATAGCTCAACAACGGCAGAAATTTATGTTGGAGCGAATAAGTTTAATGATGCAGCAGGCAATATCAACCGTGATACCTATCAGGATATTGGTGTTGGCATCTATGAGTCTAATAACGCGATATTGCTACCAGTAAATACAGCTAACGTTTACACAACTGTGTCATTTAGCAGTATGACTAAAGATACTAGTACAGTTGCTACGACAAATACTAATATCGATTGGACTACTGCTGATGCTAGTGCAGGCCGATTGCTGACAGGTACATTAAATACTGCATTGACGGCAGGTCAGATTGTTCAGGTCTTTAGCAATGGCACATTGATCGGTTCAGCTACCGTTGCTGCTAATGGGCGCAATTGGGAAATTACTGATCCAAATGGTTATAACGCTAACTGGACGTACACCGCTAAAGTAGTTGGGGCAACGGGTATTTCTGGTACTGTCGCAACACGGATAGTCACGCTAGATGTAACAGCAGATGCGGCGCCAGTGATTACATCTGTAACTGATTCCGCCGCAGTCAGCCTGGCAAATAATGCAGCCACTGTAAATGCTATTGCGAGCGTGAGCGGTACTGGTGTTGCTTATAGTACTGTGTACCTCTATAACAATAATGGTGAGAACTTGGTTGGTTCAACAGCTGTTACTGCAAATGGTACATGGACCATTACTGGCTTGGCAGCTAATTCAGCAGTAGGCAACACAGCCAATGGCAACAGTAGTAACACGTTTGTTGCAGTGCAGGTCGATCCACTAGGTAATCAAAGTTTGTCATCTAATCTTTGGACGATCACTTCAGGTGCGACCAATCTGATAAGTAATGGCACGTTCACGACAAATGCCTCTGGTTGGACAACTACGGGCGTCGGAACAGTCACTAATTACTCATCAACAATTCTTGGCGCGCTTGCATTTAATGCAAGTGACACTGCTCCAGGTGGCACAGCTACGCAGTCCGTTACTACTGTTGTCGGTCAGACCCATTTGGTTAGCTTGAATGCAAAGGTATTTGGAAATGCATATACACATTCCATCAAAGTGGAGGTGTTAGATGCCAATAACAGTGTTATTGCCTCAATCGGGTCACCAACACCACTGGTAATTTCTGGTAGTTCTGCAACGTCGATTATGTTTGATTTTGTTGCGACTACCGCAACCTCTACGATTCGTATTACCAATCCGTCGACCAGTAATACTGGCGGATCCGATTTGTGGGTAGATGATGTCGGTGTTTTTGCCCGGGTGTCGACTACGCATACATTAACTGCTGCGGCGCAAATGCAAGGGGCTACGTCAAGTGATAATGCTTCGTTGGTTTATGCCGCTGGTGTTGTTAACGCGGGTGGTGGTAATGACATCATTACTGCTAGCGCATCAACCATTCAAACAGCCTTGGCAAGTAATGGTTATATTAATGGTGGGTCAGGAGTCGATAAGCTGAAGTTGGCTAGTGGTACTACGCTAGATTTGACAACACTCACTACAAACCAGACGGTCAAATCTATCGAAGAAGTAGAAATTCTTCAGATGCAAGGTGGTAGCAAGTTGACGCTATCAGCTAATGATGTATTGAGCTTGGGTGGAGCCAATGCCTCAACTATGTCAGCTTACGCATTTGCATCTACATCGGGTGGCATCGCATCAACTAGTAGTAACGGCAAGGTACAGATGATCGTCGATGGCTTGGCTAGTGATAAGTTAGATCTTAAAAATCTAGCTACTGATGGTGTGACAACTAATACACTGCTTGGTAATACAGGATTAGCTGGTGAGTGGCAGTACATGGGTACAGCCACAGCCAATAGCGTTACATATAAGGTTTATAACCACACCACCACTGCCGCTCAGTTGTTAGTGGCTGGTGATGTAGAGGTTAATACTCACGCACTCGCATTTAGTAGCATGACTAAAGATGCTAGCACGACAACCGCGCATGCTGATTGGGTGACATCTGATGGTTCAGGCGGACGTTTGGTGTCAGGTACGTTGCAAAGTCCATTAGCAGTAGGAACAGTTATCAAGGTGTATAGCCTTGTCAGTGGTGTTGATGCGCTGATTGGTAATGCGGTGGTTAACGCTGCGGGTACCGCTTGGGAAATTACTGATACGAATAGTTACAGCAGCAATTGGGCCTATCGTGCTGATATTTTGGTTAATAATGCTGTAACAGATCGACTAACGCAGACAGTAATATTAGATGTAGTTGAAGCTGCTCCAGTGATTACAGCTGTGAGTAATGGTACTAATATTACTAGTGGTTCAGGTGATCAGGTGGGAGGTAGTGCTAGCGCTTCCATGGTGACTAGTATTAGTGGTACAGGTATCGCAGGCGACACAGTCTACGTTTACGATAATCGCAGTACAAATATGATAGGTACTGCTACTGTTGCTAGTAATGGTACTTGGACATTGTCTGGTTTGACTATTAAAGCTACTGGCACACATCAGTTTATGGCGATGCAGATGGATGCGTTTGGTAACGCTAGCTCTCTTTCCAATAGTCATACCGTTGACTTAAATGTGAACCTTACGGTGAACGGTGATTTCAGTGCGGGCACCACTGGTTTTTTAACAGACTTTAGTTCTGCGCAACTTTATACAGCGGGTACAGGTAATTTGTCTGGCCCTAATTTAATTTGGGCGCAAGCAGCTCACGCTTATGATGTTGATGCAACATTTACCAGTGTGGGTAAGACTGATGGTGTGACTAATCTTTCAGCAAGTGGAAGTTCAACTACTGTGGGTGGTGGTAATCGTATTGGTACGGTTGGATCTTTAACTTGGATTTCAGATTATGGCAATAGAACTTATGTAGGGCAATATGACAACCCTGATGCCGCCATGCAGGGAAATGTCTTTATGGGCAATATGCATTCGGCAGGAGGTTATGGAGCTGTTTGGAAACAATCCTTAGATATTGTTGCTGGAAGAACTTACACGCTAAGTTTTGATTACATGGTTAATGGTTCGATGCCTGTGGTTATCTTTGGTGATGTTTTTGCTGAATTTGATCAAGGGCTTTATGAGTTTGGCCACCTCACAGCTACTTTCACGGCCAGTCAGACCGGAACCATTTATTACGGAATTGGTGCTACTGGAGCTGGTTCTAATTATGCAGCTGGAACCTACGGTGATATTGCGGTAGATAACGTGAAGCTTGTTATAAATGCGCTCACGAATGATGGCAGCTTGGTTAGTGGTAATACAGTTAACTTGAGTAACAGTGCTGACACTGTTAGTTATAGCTCTGGTTACCTTAATGCAGATGCCGGTAACGATCTGATTAATGTGAGCAGTACGGTGCAAGCGACGCTGAATGGCGGTGGTCGTATTCATGGTGCCGCCGGTGTGGATGCGCTTAAGTTGGCGAGTGGGACCACACTCGATTTGACAGCGCTGACTAGTAATCAGACTGTTAAACAAATTCAGGAAGTAGAAATTTTTCAATTGCAGGGTAGCAGTAAATTGACGCTGAATGCTAATGATGTCTTGTCATTAGGCGGAGCTAATTTATCAGGCTACAGTTTTAGTAGTACGACGGGTGGTTCAGGTTTAGCTAATAGTACTGACAAAGTGCAAATGGTGATTACTGGAACAGCTAGTGATTTGTTGGTACTCAATAATTTAGCATTAGATGGGGTGACGCAAGGTGGTTTGCAAGGAAATACTGGTTTGGCTGGTTCGTGGTTATTTATGGGAAACACCGCAATTAATGGAACCACTTACTACGTATACAACCACAGCACGACCAATGCCCAGGTGCTTACTACAGTAAATGCAACGACGCAGTCAGATAACGTCGCTTTTACCACCATGACAAAAGACACGGCCACTGGTGTAGCGACTGGTACAACAATTGGCGTTGATGCTGCAAATTCTAACTGGGTGACGACGGACACAAGTGCTGGACGATTAGTCTCTGGTACTTTAGTGGCACCGTTAGCGGCAGGACAAAGTTTGAAGGTTTATCGCGATGTGAATGGTACGGCTACGCTGATTGGTAATGCTGTAGTGAATGCATCGGGCACTAGTTGGGAGATTACTGATACCAGTGGGTACAGTGGAAATTGGGCTTATACGGCAAATGTAGTAGATGCTAGCAATAATGTCATTGCTAGTGCTACGCGTGCAGTTATTGCCGTAGATGCATCTGAATCCGCACCAGTGATTACGACTGTGATTAATAGTAGTGGTGCTATCACGAGTGGTTCAGGTAATGAAACTGGTACGACATCTTCTGCTATTACCGGTATCAGTGGCACTAGTACAGGTGCTGACGGTACAGTTGTATCTATCTACGATAACCGTAGTACTAATTTGATTGGTACTGCTATTGTAAGTGGCGGTAATTGGTCATTAACCGGGTTGTCGCTTAAAGGAACAGGTTCGCATGCCTTTATGGCACGTGAAATTGATGTGTTGGGTAATGCGAGCGTATTATCGAATAGTCATACTGTAACGGAAACAACAAGTATCCTTGCTAACGGTAATTTTAGTAATGGAATCACCGGGTTCTATACCAGCCTTTCACCAAATACTGCTGGAGAGTTTTCTACCAGTGGTGTGATTTATACCTCGGGCTATGCTTTTTACAATGCTTCTGGCCAGGATGTGGCACTTAATAGTGTTGGTGGTGGTGTGGTCAATGGTATTAATTGGAGTACTCGGTATGGCGTATTGGCTGATCAAGCAGCGCAACCGGCAACAGGTAAGTTCTCCAATCAATACATGCAAGTATCACCTGGTGCTGGCAGTGTTTGGAAAACACTGTGGGGGCAAAATATCAATGTGGTAGCTGGTGAAACGTATCAGTTCACTTTTGATTACCGCACATTTACACCGAATGCTTATGTATTTATTGGGGCAAATCAGATTTATTGGAATACCTACAGTAGTACGGGGGCGTTAGAGTTTGGTTCGTTTAAGGCAATCTACACTGCAACAGCAACTGGCTCATTAGCATTTGGTGTTCAAGCATATGCGGCAGGTGCAGGCTATAACGATTATGCGTTTGATAACATCAGTGTAGAAGCACCATCTGTTGATGGTACGTTGGTGGTAGGGAAGAACTTTATTGGTGCATCAGATGGTGCGGATACTATTGCCTATGCTAGTGGCACTTACAACACATTTAACGGTAATGATGTCATCACAGTGGCTGCGACGACTATTCAGACGACGTTGGGGACTGCCGGTAATCGGATTAATGGCGGCGCAGGATTGGATACGCTCAAGCTGGCAGCTAGTACAACATTAGATTTAAGTGCTGCAGCGCTTACAGTTAACCAAACAGTAAAAGCTATTCAAGAAATTGAAATTATTACCTTGCAAGGTAACTCTACGTTGACCTTGTCAGCGAATGATGCACTTAGTTTGGGTATGACGGACGCATTTGTAAGTAATGGCAAAGTGCAGTTCATGGTCAATGGCACAAATACTGACACGGTAACATTCAAAAACCTTCTTAGTGATGCAGTGGGCGGTAATACTGATTTGGCCGGCTACTGGAGCAAGGTTGGCCGTCAGACTTACAACAGTATTTCCTATGATATTTATGATCATATTGGCACTGGTGCTGAAGTTTGGATTCAAGCAACAGCGAAGGTTGCGCCTATGATTGCTATTACCCGTAGCGGGAGCGGAACCATGCTTGGGCCCGAGATTATTACGTTCACTTTGAGTCAACCAACCACTAATTTTATTCAGGGTGACGTTGTCGTTTCAGGTGGTGTTCTTTCAAACTGGGTGGTAGGTACTACTAATAGTGCTGGCCAGCAAACTTACACCGCAACTTTTACGCCAACAGCAGCTAGCGCTGGAACGGCAAATATTCGCGTGGGTAATACAGCTTTTCTTGGCACTGTGACAAATATATATAATGCTGATGCTGCCGATGCTGACAATGCTTTAACCATATCTTTTGATACCATTGCACCTACGATTGCCCTTACTCAATCGGTGATAGATAGTACTCATAGCCAGCTTACCTTTACATTAAATCGCGTTAGCAATGATTTCATCCAGAGCGATGTGGTAATTAACACTGGGTCGTTGAGTAATTGGACTCATGTCGGTTTGAATGCGAGCGGTAAAGATATTTATACGGCAACTTATACCTATACAGCTGGTGCAAATAAAGTTGTTTCAGTAAGTAGTGGTGCCTTTACTGACGTCTTGGGTCGCGCTAATGCTGATGGTGCTGACACCAATAATCAACTGGCTTTTAGTGATGTGGTTACTAGTCAAGGGGGCGTCATTTACGGTGGTACTTATAGTGGATACCCGCCAATTCTATTGGAGCCAGCAACAGTCATTGGCTCTGGGGAAATGGTTACTAGCCTTAAGATGAGTATGGATTACTACGCAACTAGTGGCGATGGTCTTAGTATGGCTTTTGGTAGTGGGGCATATCGAAATGGATTAGAGGAGTATGGTTTAGTTAAAGGCTTCGGTGCGACGATTGATACTTTATCTGGTACTTTTGGAGGATCTTGGGCGCAGATATATACAGATGATTTTGCGGGGGTTAACAATGCAATTAAAACCGCATATACATTAGTTGGTAATCGTCATGCTGATTTTGAAATTACATCAACAGGACATGCCACACTTAGCATTGACGGCGTGGTGGTCGTGACGCGAGAGTTGGGGGCGGCTTGGTTAACAAATAGTCAAGCTGGTTGGCACTTCCAAGTGGGTGGCCGTACTGGTGCTGATGGTGGTTACTTTGAAGTTAGTAATATAAGCTTTTCATACAACAAAGTTGGTACTGGCTCGCCACTAATATTCGATTTGAATGATGATGGTATTCAGACTGTATCGGTTGAGCAAGGTGTGGATTTTGATCTAAATGCAACGGGGGCTATGCAGCATATCGGCTGGGTGGATGCGCACGATGCATTATTGGCTATTGATTTAAATGGTGATGGATTAATTAATACTGGTGCAGAGTTGTTTGGCAACCATACGCAATTATCAACGGGGGAGTTAGCAGTTGATGGTTGGCAGGCGTTATCTCAGTACGACATGAACTTAGATGGTCTGATTGATCAGGGTGATGAAATCTTTGACAACTTGAAATTATGGGTTGATGCAAACGTCAATGGTAGAACAGATAGCGGTGAACTAAAAGGATTGGCTGAGGCAGGAATTATTAGTATTGATTTACATGCGGATGAACAGACTGTATCTCAAAATGGCAATATTCTTCGGGGATTTTCGACATATACAACGGCAGATGGACAGGTGCACCAAGCAGTTGATGCGTGGTTAGCGATACAGCAGCAAATCCAGGCTGAAGAGCAATTAAGAATGGCTTCGTCTTAAGTGGAGTGTGAAATTAATGGCGCGCTTTAATTCTTTTAAATTTCTGTTGCTGACCTATTTGGGTTTGATGACGAATACTGTAAGTGGGCGCACATTGGAAGAATTATTGCAGCAGGCCATGCAAACTTATCCCACAATTTTGGCAAAGCAAGCGGCTCAACAAGCAGCCCAAACTGAGTTAACCGCCGCAAAACTTAGGTTTTTACCTAGTCCTTCAATTAGCACCCAGCGTAATCAAATCACATATAGTGGGCAGGAAGCAGTTAGGCAGCCCTCAACATCTGTTGTTATTCATCAACCACTATTTTTGGATGGTGGAGTTGTAGCAGGGTATAACAAAGCTGATGCCAAATTGAGCGCTTCAGATTACGCAATATTAGAGTCTCGAGAAGAAGTTAGTAAGCGCTTAATTAATGTGTATGGTGAATGGCTCAAGGCGTACCTAAAGATTGAGGCCTTAGAAGAAACAGTTCGATTGCACGAGCGTTTCGTTGAAATGATCAGTCGTAGAAGCGAAGCGGGAGTAGCTTCCGGAGCAGATAGAGATCTTGGTGTATCTCGTTTGATGTTGGCTAAATCTGATTTAGATGCCCAACGTTTGCAAGAGAGAACAGCATTGACTTCACTGGGGGAGTTAATTGGTGAGCCTGTCAGGCGTTCAGATTTAAATTCTTCCATTGCTAAACCTTTGCCATTGCCGCATCGTCAGGATGGCATGACGCAGGCTACTTTAATTAGCCCCATGATTCATCGATTAAATTTTGAGGCGACTGCTGCTGAAGAAGAAGCAAGAGAAGTTCGTGCGCAAGCTTTGCCTCAGGTAGCTTTTCAGGCTCAACGTCAGATTGGCAATGCTGTTATTCCAGGATCTTCTAGCTATAACATGTATGGCGTAGTTCTTAATTATATTCCTGGCGGTGGTTTTTCAACTATTGCCACGACAAGCGCTGCATATAAGCGTGCAGAAGCATCTCGTATTCAAGTGGAGGCAGCTAAGCGAGAGTTATCTGATCGATTAAATGCGGACTATAACGAGTATGAGTTTGCTGGACGTAGAAAAGAGATGATGCAAAATTCAGCTAAATTAACAAGCGATATTGCTGCATCCTACGATCGCCAGTATTTAGTTGGTCGTAAAAGCTGGCTCGATTTAATGAACTCTGTCCGAGAGCAGACTCAAAATAAGATGCAATTAGCTGATATTGACGCAAGTTTATTGGTGACCTCCCGAAAGCTATTTGTTTATATTGAAGGAACTCATTTGTTCGATACGGTTGATCGTTCGAGCACTGTTCCAGTGTCTAAAAAAAATAAATAAAAATCTATGGATACAGAGAACAATCAGAAAATGTCGGGTGTCGAAGGTGCTAACAATGAGCCATTTAGTTTGGGGGCGTTATCTATGCAAATTGCCTGGGCTATTAGTGCCGCAGCTAGATTGCAGGGAAGTGATGTTGATCGCTTGAGACTTCACGATGCACTCGTGATGCATTCTTTATTGCTTGAACCTTTGCTTGCCTCTAGTGAGGTATCAAGTAGTGCTTGGCAAGGGGCGTTATCAAAGATTGTTCTATCTGCTGGACTTGGTGGAATCGAGCCCTATGATGCACCAGATCCAGCCCGCTTGCCGGCTATAACCTATCTCCCCAATTTAGGGTGGGGTGTTATCCGAGGGCTAACTGCCGATAGTAAGTGGTTGTTGGATGTGGATGGAAAAACTCTTGCTATACCGGTTGATCAGCCGATTAATTGTGTGCGCTTGAAGATTGAAGCGGATCAACGAAAGTTTGTAGAAAAGCCAGTATTTAAATTATTTCTTAATACTTTTCTAGGTCAGAAAAAAGTGATAATTGAGGCGGCTTGGGCGACAGGCCTTATTAATATTTTGGCTTTATTGGTGTCGCTATATTCAATGCAAGTTTATGATCGAGTGATTCCAACGCAAGGATATTCTACTTTGGTAGTTTTGACTGTTGGTGTGGGCATTGTTTTATTTTTCGATATTCTTATTAAAGTGGCTAGATCACATTTGATGGAGCACGCGACAACAATTATTGATAAAGCAATGTCGCGAGAACTTCTGTCGAGATTGTTGCAAATTAGATTGGATCAGCTTCCGGCTAGCGTAGGTTCTTTGTCCGCACAAATTCGTGGTTATGAGGTCATTCGTGGATTTATGTCTACGGCAACATTCTATATGTTGGTGGATGTTCCATTTGGTATATTTTTTATTTTGATGATTGCTTTTATTGGCTCCCCATTAGCGGCTATCGTGCCATTAATCTTCTTATGTTCTTCTTTAGCATTTGGTTTTGTTATGAGAGATAAGATTGATGCTCATGCTAAAGAGGGGGCAGTTGCTGGTAATAAAAAAACTGGTTTACTGGTTGAGGCTATTGAGGGGGCTGAGACTATTAAATCAGGTGCTGGTGCATGGAAGACTCTTTCTAAATGGATTGATACTAATGAAGAGGCAATGCTTCATGAGGTAACTTTAAAGCGGATTAGTGAAAAGAGTTCTTATGTGAGTGCGTTATTGCAGCAAGTTAGCTATATCAGCTTGATTGCGGTTGGTGCGTATTTGGCGGCTGAAGGTCATATGACAATGGGCGCATTAATTGCTTGTTCTATTTTGAGTGGTAGAGCGTTGGCTCCTGTGGCACAAATTCCAGGATTGATTATTCAGGCAGCGCACTCAAAGGCTTCACTTGATATGCTAGAGAAAATATTTTCTCTAGAAACCGATAATCATGATATTGCTCGCCCATTAATTCCTGAGTTAATGCGTGGTGGGTTTGAGTTTGATCGTGTGCGATTTTCTTACCCAGGAGCGCATAAAAGTCTATCTATTGAATCCCTTAAGATTTCTCCTGGCGGGAAGGTTGGGGTCATTGGACCTATAGGTTCTGGTAAATCCACTTTACTACGCGTATTAACTGGTATGTATAGGGCTTCTGAGGGACGAGTTTTACTAGATGGTTTAGATATTGATCATTTATCTCGCCATTTTTTGGGTGAAAAAGTAGGTTATCTTCAGCAGGATCATCGTTTATTTCATGGTACCTTGCGTGAGAACTTGTTGATAGGGACACCAGATCCAGGTGATGAAGCGATAAAAAAAGCTGCTGAGGCATCAGGGTTGTTATCGTTAATTTCCAGTCATCCAAAGGGGCTGGAGTTGCCCATTTCTGAGGGTGGTAAAGGATTGTCTGGCGGACAGCGGCAGCTCGTTGCATTTACTCGCTTGTTAATTAGTCACCCATCTGTGTGGTTGCTTGATGAGCCAACAGCCTCAATGGATTCAGCTTCTGAGTTGCGGTGTTTCCAGGTTTTAAAGCGGGAAGTGAAGCCTGAGGATACATTGGTATTGGTGACGCACAAAAGCAATATGTTGGCTTTGGTTGATCGAATAATTGTGATTGCTGATCATCGAATCGTGATGGATGGGCCTCGTGATGAAATCATCGCTCGCTTATCTTCTGGTGCAAGCTCACTAGAGGGAGCTTCCACATGAAAAAAAATACAGATTTAATTAAAAAATATATACACAGTTTTATTGGCCGGATATTGAGTAAATGTTTTCAATTATGTGTTCGATGTACCCCTGTATGGGTCAAATTTAAGTCTTTAAATCATCGTTTATTTGAGTTAAGCGATCACCCAAATTTACGATCTTCACGGGTCATATTACGATTGGTTGCGATATTCCTTGGAGTGTTGTTTTTATGGGCCTCTTTTTTTCAAATTGATCAAGTGGTTAATGCGCAGGGGCAAGTCATAGCCAACTCTAAAACACAAATTATTCAATCTGCCGATGGTGGCATCTTGACTGAAATGCGTGTCCAAGAGGGTGATGAGGTTAAAGCTGGTCAAGTGATTGCTGTTCTTGAGAAAGATAGAGTGCTAGCTGCTTATACCGAGAGTTTTGGTAAGGTGACTGCATTACGTATGACGGTGGCACGTTTGCGAGCAGAAGTTGCGGAGAAAAAATTTCAAATTTCAGATGAGCTTAAAAAGAATTATCCAAATTTGGCAGAAACGCAGATGAATTTATATCGGCAGCGTGCTGATGGATTTCGTGATCAGGTGAGGGTGCTTAAAGAAAATATTCACTTAGCGGAGTCAGAGTTGAAAATGAATTTGCCGCTAGAGAAAAATGGGGATATTAGTAAAGTTGATATCTTGCGTTTGCAACGTGCCGTTAATGAGGCAAAGACAGCTTTTGTGGGGGCGCGTAATAAATATCTACAAGATGCAAGTGCTGAATTGAATAAGGCTGAAGAAGATTTGAATGCGCAAGAGCAAAGCTTGCGAGATCGTGAGGAGTTATTAAATCATACCGATATTGTTTCTCCTGTTGTGGGTATTGTAAAAAATATCAAAGTGACTACTTTGGGAGGCGTTGTTCGACAAGGTGAGGAGATACTGCAAATTCTGCCTACTGAGGATGATTTGATTGTCGAGGCAAAGGTAAAGCCGTCAGATATGGCTGCTATGCGTACGGGGCTTTCGGTGAGAGTTCGTTTGGATGCTTATGATTATTCAGTATTTGGAGCTATGAAAGGGGTGGTTACTTACATCAGTCCCGATTCATTATTGGAGGAAACCAAGGGTGGCCCTATTAATTTCTACAGAGTCAAGGTTAACATCTTAGAAAGTGAATATAAAGGTAAGACGTTTGGTGATATCGAGGTTCGACCGGGTATGACAGCAACAATTGATATTAAGACTAGTAGCCGAAGCGTTTTATCGTTCATCATGAAACCAGTCACCAAAACATTAACCCAGTCTTTGGGTGAGCGATGATTTTTATTTCCCATGAAAATTCTAAATAACACTTCTATTTATTGAGATTGGGGAGCTAATTTATGTTGTCAGTAAAAACATTGATTCCAGTTTTAATTTCAATTCAAGTGCTATTTGGCGGATTGGTGTGGATTTTATTTAAACAAGATAAATCTGCGCAATATTGGGTTCGTGGTTGTGCTATGTTAGCGCTAGGTCTTACATTGACGATGTTAAGAGACCCTCTGCCCTTTTGGATGGGCTACCCATTAGCTAACATTTTAGCTTTGTATGGCTGGCTCTTGTTTTTCGTATCTATTGAAATACTCCTTCGTGGAGACAGTCAGTTCAAGATTTGGGCTTTATTAATTTCATTGCTTCATGGAGCTTTTGTTGCTTTAATTTTCTACTATCAATTAGATGCCTACATGGCTATGTATGTAGGATTGATTTGGTCGCTGGTTAATTTTTATCTTGCCTTCCTCATTTATCAAGTAAGTAGAAATAATAAAAGTAGATTTGTCCTTTTCTTTGCAGTGTTATACGTCTGTTCAGGGATTGTCTGGGGTTCCCGTATAGTTTTATCTCATATTTATGGATTTAATTTGGTGTTAGATGATGGTTTGGCTAATTGGCTGACTATGTTGATGAATACCTTGTTAGTAATCATGCGCCAATTAAATTATTTTGCTATTAGATTTAACTCTCTTAGTGAAGAGCGGCAACAGATAGAAAAATTGTTGGTTGAGAGAGAAGGTCTTATTCATGGCTTATTAAAAGCCAATAAAACTGCTGCAACTGGTGCGCTCTCTGCATCTATTGCGCATGAGTTAAATCAACCACTTGGAGCATCTAGTTTAAATATTCAATTTATAAAAATGAACTTGGAGCAAAACAAATTAGATGTGGATGGTTTTAAGGAGATTTTGCGTTCATTAGAGTCTGATAATAAAAGAGCATCTCAAGTGGTTCAGTCTTTGAGGCATATGTTTTTAGATGAGGTTTCTCCAGTAAAAGCCATTAAATTGAAGACTGCTATTTCAAATGTTTTAGATATTATTGAGCCTGAATTAAGATCTAAAAATATTAGCCTCCAGCTAAATATTGAAGAAGATTTGGAGATCAATATTAAGTCGATTGAAATGGAGCAAGTCATCCTTAATATTATTAATAATTCCATTCGATCTTTGAGGGGCTCAGCTACTTTGCACCCTCAAATCACCATAGATTCTTATCTAAATAACAATTTTGTGTATTTGAGGATCTCTGATAATGGTCATGGTGTGAGTGAAGAATTTAAACCCAACCTGTTTCAATTATTGAATACCGATCATCAAGCAGGCATGGGTCTTGGTTTATGGTTGTGTAAGCACATCATTACAAGACTTGAAGGTAGTATTTGGTATGAAGATGTGCAGGGTGGTGGCGCGAGATTTGTTATTCGATTACCCCATTGCTCAAATTGATCGAATAAATTTGTGTCCTCTGCACAATTAAGTTGATGCCATATTGCTAGATGGATGATCGGTGGCAGTTTTATCCTGTATTTAAATTGTTGTGATGAAATTATTAGGTGATCCGGTAAATTAATTCTCTAGTCATACCTCCTCCATAGGTGAATATTAAGCTTGCCTGGATTTCAGTACGTCTGTATGCCGAGGTAGTGCGGGCCTAATACTGAGGATTTTGGGTTCCTGATAGTCCATAATATGGGAAATATCTTCAATAAATAAGCCATGAATAAAATGATTCGGACCATCGTCATTCTTGCTGCAACATTGTTTGTGCCGTTGACTATGGCTGCTGAAAATTATGTGATTGAACAAGGGTATTTTGAGGATGCAACTAATGCGTTGAGTATTGATCAAGTTAAAACTCAATCATTTACTAAGTATCAAGACATTTTGACTCGTGGCTATAGCCATTCTACTTTTTGGGTGAAGTTAAAAATTAAAGGTGGTGATGCTGGAGATACTTTGATCTTGCGATTGCGACCTTCTTATACCAATGAAGTTGAACTATTTGATCCATTAGATGCAATTTCTGGAACAAAGACAAAGCGCCGCATGACTGGGGATATGTATCCATGGTCAAAAGATGAGTACCAATCATTAAACCTAAACTTTAAGATTAAGCAAGTCGCTGTTGATCGAGATATATATTTGCGCGTTAAAAGTGCTCATACCTATATGCTGCATGCCGAAGCATTAGATATGTCAGGCGCACAAGCTTCTGATAAGAAATTAGAGTTAATTTATTTTTCATATTTGGCATTTCTACTCATTCTATTTATATGGTTGCTCAGTGCTTGGGCACTTAACCGTGAGAAGGTGTTGGGTTTATTTGCGTTAACCCAGTTAGTGGCTATTTTTTATGCCGCCTCCATGTTTGGTTTCTCAAGGGTTATTTTGGACCAGGTTTTCTCCCCTTATGTTCTAAATAGCCTCACTAATTATTTGATCATTACTTATGTGGCGATTGCTCTTTATGCTCACACAAACCTATTAGATGAGTATCAGTTGAAGAGATACTTTAAGTGGGGTTTGTGGCTATTTATTGGTATATCTATTTACTCGGGGGTTTTAATTACTTTAGGTCGAGTGACAGATGGTTTGCAGCTAAATGCAACCAGCCTATTGATTGCTACTTTGTTTATTGCGGTAACCACCTACTGGGGTTTTCTTCCAGAAGGTGTGCAGCCTAAAAGAGCTATTCTGCCAAAACTATATATTAGGGTTTATTACACCTTACTTTTGGTGGTGTTGGTTGTGACATTGCTGCCAATGATGGGTGTTATTAAGGCTGTTGAGTTTAGTTTGCATGCCCTATTCACGCATGGGTTATTAAGTGGTTTGATGTTGTTTTCTCTATTGCAATATCGCGTTAAGACCATTAATCAAATGCAAATGGAAAGAATTTTGTTCGAGTCTAGTAAAGCGGAGCAAGAAAAAATTCGACGTGAAGATCAAGGTCGCTTAATTGGTATGCTGACTCATGAATTAAAAAATTCCTTAGCGGTGGTTGATTTGGCAGCAAGCTCTATCACTAGTAAATTAAAGGGTGATTCATCTACTGTCGATAAAAATTTAGTATATATTTCAAAAGCCATCGATGACATCAATTTAGTGATTGCGCGTTGTATTGATGTGGATCGATTGGATCAGGAAAAGCTACACGTTGCTATGCAATCAGTTAATTTGGCTGATTTCTTTCAGGAATTAGCAACTGAATTCCACGACAGACCTCGGGTGCATTGGGATTGCGATATACCCATCTTAGTCAATATCGACCCTGAATTATTAAAGGTGGTAGTTCTGAATCTAATCGACAACGCAATGAAATATGCGCAAGTAGATTCTGATATTTTTGTGAAAACAGCAACAGATGCCATGCAGACATCAATATCGATGACCAATCAGGTGGGATATTCTGGGTTCCCTGATGAAGCAAAGTTATTTGGCAAATATTACCGGGCTGAGAAGGCTCAAAAAGATCGTGGTACTGGCCTAGGTTTGTGGTTAAGCCGCTCTATCGCTCGTTTGATGGGGGCTGAATTGAGCTATGAACGTGTGGGTGAGAGTGTGATTTTTTCAATTGTATGGACTCATGATGAAAAATAAAAAGCCATATGTCATTATTGTTGAAGACTATGAATTACTGAGAGAGCAGTTAACGGACTTTCTTCAAGAAAATAACTTTGATGTACTAGCCGTTGATGGTGGTGATCAGCTCAATGATGCTTTAAAGCTCAAGTTGCCCGATGTGTTGATATTAGACTTAAATCTACCAGGTGAGGATGGATTAAGCATTGCCAAAAGGGTGAGAAGCTTGCAGCCAAGTATAGGTATTGTGATGATGACAGCTCGTATTACGGGAGCTGATAAGGTCATTGGCTATGAAGCTGGGGCAGATGTATATATCACTAAGCCTGCAAAACCAGAAGAGTTATTAGCAGCAATGTCTAATTTGTTAATTAGACTCAAGCCAGTCGCTAAAAAAAGTAAAGTTTGGCAACTTCTGCTGAAAGAAAATTTACTTAAAAATCCTTCAGGTCTTTCAGTGGAATTGAGTACGAAAGAACTGATTATTTTGGAGTCTTTGGTATTGTCTCCAGATCGAAAAATCAGAACAGATGCTTTATTTGCAAAATTGGAAAAAACTGAAGGCGAGTTTTCTAAAAATCAATTGGAAGCGCTCATTAGTCGTTTAAGAAAAAAAATCTCTGAAGTGGGTGATTCACGTGATGTGATTAAGTCGGTGTGGGGGTATGGTTATCAGTTAAATATTGACTGTATTGCTGAGTAAAAAAACCTCATAAAAACTCTTAAAAATCATAAGAATATATCGTCAGAATGCGTCAGGAAGTGTCAGTAAGTTGCTGGTATGCAAGGGTAAAATCACGCGACCATAGTTACCTATTGACCAATGACAACACACGCACAATCGTTATATCTACCTAGAATCTCTTTGAGATTAAAGGGTCTACTCTTACTCGTTTTATTACTGAGTATTGGGCGTGCTTTTGCGGTTGATCCTTTCCAAGCACCTAATGCACCTAACGCAGGTTCATTACTTCAAGAGATTGAACGCGATTATTTAAAACCAATTCCAAGACCAGAGCCTAAGGTTGCACCAAGCAAACCTCAAGAAGCGCCAACGATTGAACAAACAGTATTGGTGAAGCAATTTAAATTTCAAGGTAATCATTTAATTTCTGAAGCTGAGTTGCAAGCAGCATTTCAGAAATATGTGGGTAAAAGATTTACTGTTGCTGAGTTACAAAATATTGCAGCAGAGATTTCGCAAATTTATGCAGCACGTGGATATGTTGCGCAAGCAAAATTACCTCGTCAAGATGTCACTGATGGTGTCATTACGATTGAGATTGTTGAAGCTAAATTCGGTGGCGTTGTTTTTGATCCTGAACAAAAGAAAAATTTGCAACGTGTAACCCCAGAAGTGCTTGAACAATTTGTAAGTGCAGGGCAAGCCTTGGGTACATCGATTCACGCAGCTAATTTGGATCGTCAATTGCTCATTACGGATGACTTGCCTGGTGTCGCTATTCAAGGAAGTTTGGTTGAAGGCGAAAAAGATGGCGAAACTCAAGTATTGATTAAAGCAGAAGACAAGCCTTTTTACATGGGGGATGTGTCTTTAGATAATCAGGGCTCTCGTTCAACGGGAACATTTAGAAAAAATGCGAGCTTGAATTTGCAAAGCCCATCCGGTTTTGGTGATTTAGTTAATTTATCTGCTTTAAGTACAGAAGGTAGTACGTACGGACGCATCGCTTACAGCTTGCCTGTTGGTTACGATGGTTGGCGTATTGGTGTTAATGCCAGTTACATGCGTTACAAGTTGATCACCGAAGAAACTCAAAGCACCAAGCCCAGAGGTGATTCAAAAGTAGTGGGGCTAGATGTTCAATATCCACTTATTCGTTCGCAAGTTGCCAACTTATATATCAATGGTGCCCTTGATACGAAATACTTTAAGAATGAATTCTTAGGTACAGCAGGCTACGAGACAAGCAGTGATTACCAGTTACATGTACTAAGTGCTGGCTTATCAGGTAATCAATACGACGATTGGATTGGTGGTGGTTTGACATCGGCTTCTGTAAACTTGGGCATTGGTAAGGTGGACTTATCAGGTTCAACCTCTACTAATCGAGCCAATGATGCAGCGGGTGCAGCAACGGCAGGCAACTATGGCAGATTGCGCCTTCATGCATCAAGACATCAAAACATCATTGAAGACTTAACACTTTTAGCTTCAGCATCGGCTCAATACGCTAGCAAGAATTTAGATTCATCTGAAAAACTATATTTGGGTGGTTCAAGTGGTGTGCGCGCCTACCCTAATAGTGAAGGTGCTGGTAGCGAAGGCTATTCTTTGAGTCTTGAGTTGCGTCAGCGTTTACCTGAAGGATTTAATGCAGCAGTCTTTTATGACTGGGGTCAGATAAAGCAAAATAAAAACAATACCAAAGCTGATGGAACAGAGCTATCAACTTTGAATCAATTTAATTTATCAGGCTATGGCGCGTCTATTGCATGGGAAGGTCCATATCGTAGCAATATCAAAGCAAGTATTGCTCGCAGGATTGGTCAGAACCCTAACCCAACAGCTACTGGCAATGATCAAGATGGTTCTTTGAAGCAGAATCGTTTTTGGATAACAGGAAGCGTGCCATTCTGATTCTATGATGATTCGTTTTCTTAACTCTTCTTGTGAAAGCAAATGGACTAAAGCCCTAGCGGTTTTAGTCGTTGGTGCTTTACAGAGTTTGGGAAACGCACAGGCGGCTCCTGATGTGAATGCATTGCCAACCGGTGGCCAAGTAACTGCAGGTCATGCATCGATTAATCAAACAGCTAATACAGTTAATGTTAATCAAACATCACAACGTGCGGTTGTTGATTGGAGAACATTCGATGTAGGACAAAATGCCACGGTTAAATTTAATCAACCGAATGCGCAAGCCTCTACATTGAATCGTGTTTCTGATCCAAATCCAAGTCAAATTTTTGGAAAAATTCAGTCGCAAGGTGAAGTGGTTCTAGTTAACCAAGCAGGCGTTTATTTTTCTCCTACAGCCAGTGCTGACGTGGGTTCTCTGATAGCTAGCACGCACAGCATTAGTAATGATGACTACATGGCGGGTAAAGCAAATTACGACAGAAATGGTTCAACTGGAAAAATTATTAATGAAGGAAAAATTCAAGCTTCATTAGGTGGTTATGTGGCGCTGTTGGCGCCTGAAGTAAGAAACAACGGTGTGATTATTGCGAAGATGGGCACAGTTGTTTTAGCTGCGGGTGAGCGCGTTACATTAAATTTTGATTCGAATAAAAAAGTAGCAGGCATCACAACAACACCTGCAACGATTGCGGCATTAATTGAAAACAAACGTGCTGTAAAAGCGCCGGGCGGCTTGATTATTTTAAGCGCCAAAGCCTTAGATACATTGGTTGGATCAGTCATTAAACAAAGTGGCACACTATCAACTAGTGCATCTACAACGAACACAGCAGGCCTTTCACAACAAGGCGGCAGAATTATTTTGGATGGCGATAACATCATTATTTCTGCGGGTTCGAAGACTGTTGCGAATGGCACCAAAGGTGGCGGAACTGTTGAAATTAAAGCCACGAATACTATTGCCGTAGAAGCTAATGCAAAGATTGCTGCTAATGCCAAAGTCGCTGGTGATGGTGGAAAAATCATCATCATCTCTGACAACAAAACAGTGGTTGATGGAAAAATTTCTGCGCAGGGTGGCAAACAATCAGGTAACGGTGGTTTGATTGAAACAAGCTCAAAACGCATATTGCAATTAGGAAAAAATTTACAAGTAGACGCTGGTGCGCGAGCCAGTACTGGTAAGGCTGGTACGTGGTTGTTAGATCCTTATGACTTAACAATTGATAGCGCTAGTGCGCAAACAATTTCTGCTGCACTTAACACGTCTAATGTTCGTGTTGAGGTCAATGCTTTAGGTTGTTCAGGTGTGGGTGTTTGCGCGAGTAACGGTACAGGCTCGTTGACGCTTGCAGCTAATGCAACGATTGAAAAAGTGAGTGGTGCAGCCACATCATTAACATTGGTAGCAACTGGCAATATTAATATTTTTGGCAATATTCTCAGTCAAGTTGGCGCACCGCTAGATGTCATCTTGAACTCTGCTAGTACGGTGACAATTGATGCGAACGCTAATATCCGCGCTAATCAAATTACTGCAGTAGCGCAAGCGATTGATATGAGGGGTGGTGTCTTTAGCTATGGCGCAGACATTAACAACTCATCACCATTGATTGCTTTGCTTGCTGGCAGAATCGGTGTGATTGGTGTGTTAAGAGTTAATAGCCAAAGCACTACTGCAGGTAAAGGTGGCAAGATAACAATTGAAGGTGATGATGAAGTTGTTATCGCCAATGCAACAATTACTGCCAATGGTTTTGATGGTGGTGAAGTTGAAATTATTTCGCTAAATGGCAACGTAAACATTACGCAAAGCTATATCCAAACCAATGGAGGTCAGGGGCGTGGCGGTGCAATTTCAGTTGCCGGTCTCCAGCAAACGACCCTCACTGCAACAACGCTGGAAGCTACCGGGTATACACAAGGGGGCAAGATATTAATTGGTAATGATGCTAGCAATGGCACCTTGCCGTTTAGTCTCATCACAAGCTTAGATAAGAACACGGTTCTTAATACTCAAGCATTAAACCCAAGCAGTCAGCTTGGTGGCTTCATCGAAACTTCTGGACATACGCTCAATCAACTGGCGACTATTAACGCAGGTCGTGGTGGTATGTGGCTGCTCGATCCGTACGATATCATCATTGCAGATACAGTTTCTGGTACCGCTTATTCTTCATCATTTACTGCGGGACAAATTAGTTACATTAGAGCAAGTGACATTGTTGCTTCACTCAATGCCAATACTAACGTTTCAATTACAACAGGTTCTTCTACTGCAAATACTATTGCTGTTTACACAGCAATTACAGCAACTTCGGGTTCTGCATCTCTGACTCTGACTGGTGGAACCATTGCTCTATCTGCAAGTATCACAACATTCGGTTCGCAAATTTATAACGGTAATTTATATATTGCTGCACCTAATGTGACCTTAACCTCTAATAATGGTGATGTCACCGTTAACGGAAATATTCAAAATTACAGCAACCCAATCACAGTTTCAACAAGTGGTTGGTACATGTCTATTCTTACTGGTGAAGGTTACGCAACTTCGACTGGTGTGCTTGTTGGTGACATCTTGCTCAAGTGGACAGGTTCTAATTTCACCTTTACTACACCTAACGCGCAAACTTATTCTTACCTTGTAGTCGGCGGCGGCGGCGGGGGTGGCGTTAATAGTTGTAACTGCTACAACGGCGGTGGTGGCGGTGGTGGCGGTGGTGTTATTGCATCCTCTCAAAGCTTCAGCGCGAATACCACTTACACAATTTCAGTTGGAGTAGGGGGCTCATCAAGTACTGCAGGTGGAAGCACATCACTAAGCGGTTCAGGTATTTCGACAGTGACTGCAAGTGGCGGTGGTGCTGGTGGAGCTGGTTGTTGTTCAGCTGGTGGCGCTGGTGGTACTGCTGGTGCTGGTGGTGGTGCCGGCGGTACTGGTGGTTTTAATTCATATGGTTTGGCTGGTACTTCAGGCACATACTCTGCTTTGAATGGTTGGGCATACACTTATGGTAGTGGTGGTGGTGGCGGTGCTGGTTATGGACTTACAGGTGGTTCTGCTGGTACTGGTGCTGGTGCTGGTGCTTCATCAGTATCCAGCAATCGCGATATTGCTGTCTCGGGTAGCAATGGCGCGAATTGGGGTTCAGGTGGTGGCGGTGCATATGGCCCAGCCTCAGGTGGTTCAGGTGTACAGGGCGCTGTGGTACTTGTTAATACTGGTGCTAAGCCACTGACTATTAACGCAGGTTCAGGCAAGGTAACTGTGACTGGAAATGTTAGCGACTTGTCTACATTTACTGTTTCTTCATCAAGTGCCTTAAATGCAATTTCAGGAGTCATTTCAGGTAGTGGTGCCTTGGTTAAGAATGGCACTGGTACTCTAACCCTCAACGGTAGAAGTACCTATTCAGGCGCGACTACCGTAAATAGTGGTGTGCTAAAAATTGCAACGACTGGTGCACTTTACGATTCTGCAAGCATTACTAGTTCAGCATCAGCTATTACTACTGTTAATGCTGGCGGTGTATTAGAACTTACTAATTGGGGATGGGCAGGCACAGGTGGTTTAGGTCAACGCTATTATGATGCGAACGCTTTGGTGATTAATGGCGGTACGCTTCGCTATTCAGGTGCTAGCGATATTTCTAGTAGCCGCGGTTTTACAGTCACTGCAAGCGGTGCAACGTTAGAGTCAGCTACTGCGAGCGTTACTTGGGGTTTTGCTGACGGCGGTGGAACTTATACCCCAGTATTTAATGGAAATGTGACTTTTGCAGGCGTTGGTAACTTTACCTTTGGTCACGTTATTGCTGGTGCTAGAACTGTAACCAAAAATGGTAGCGGTGCTCTGTACTTGACTGGCGTAAATACTTATACAGGTGGCACAACCATTACAGCTGGCTATTTAGAACTTAATACCACCGGCAGAATGACTGGTGATGTTGCTAATAATAGCCAACTTGGCTTTAATCAAAATGCGGATATTGTTTTTACTGGCGTAATTAGCGGGACGGGTTCTATTGTTAAATATGCAACCAACAAGCTAGCGCTAACAGCCTTAAATTCATACTCAGGCGGCACTACAGTTTCAGCAGGTAGCATTGGCGCTTATACCAATACAGCATTAGGAACGGGCTCTGTCAGCCTTGCTGGTAGCACAACACTTTACATTGGTCGTGCTGTTACTGAAATCGCAAACAATATTAGTCTTACGGGTGCGGCAACTATTGCTTTTGACACCAATGTGGAATATCTCATCGTTGCTGGCGGCGGTGGCGGTGGTGGCGGTGGTTGGGGTGGTGGTGGTGGTGCTGGCGGTTACTTAACAGGTAGCACGTTAGTGACTTCTAGTTCAATCTCTATCACTGTTGGTGCGGGTGGTGCAGGCGGTGGTTCTGGTGCTACTGCATCTAATGGTGGTAATAGTAGCTTTGGTACTGTGACCGCTAGCGGTGGTGGCGGTGGTGCTGGATATGGTTGGGGTAACGGTGGTTATGTAGCTAGCGGAGCCGCGGGTGGTTCTGGCGGTGGTGCGGCTGAAGATGATCAAGCGGTTACTGGCGGTGCGGGAACTACGGGACAAGGTAATAGCGGTGGCGGTAGCGTCACTAGTGGCGTACAAGCTGGTTCGGGTGGTGGCGGTGCAAGTTCTGCTGGCGGAAGTACTGTAAATAGTAGTAGTGGAGATCGACAACCAGGTAGTGGTGGTGCTGGTAGAGCATCTGATATTACAGGAACCTCAGTTACCTATGCTGGCGGTGGCGGTGGCGCAACATCAACACCAGGGACTGGTCGTAGTTGTGGACTAGGTGGCTCAGGCGGCGGCGGTGCGGGCTCTTGTAACGGTAGCTCACCAGTAGCTGGTACCAATGGTTTAGGTGGCGGTGGTGGTGGTGGACAATCAACCAACGGGGCAACTGGTGGCTCAGGTGTTGTTGTTGCTCGTTACTTGGGTGGAGATGTAAGTACTGGTGGAACAGATGGCGCTGGTACAGGTACCGCGACCGGTTATACCGTGATTAGCTTTGCATCAACTGGTACAACTACGTTAACTTTTAATGCTTTATCTGCAAAACTTAGCGGCGTGATCAGTGGTGCTAATAATCTCACGCTCAATCCAGCTGGCGGCACATTTACCTTAACAGGTGCCAATAACTACAGTGGAGTAACTACCATTTCTGCAGGTACTTTGCAGATTGGTAATGGCGCTACATTTGGTAATTTAGGTACGGGCAATGTAACTAATAATGGAACGTTGATCTTTAACCGTAGTGATGCGATTGTTGTAACCAACAATATTTCAGGCACAGGTACATTGGTTAAAAATGGGGCAGGCTCATTAACTTTATCGGGTACGAATTCTTATGCGCCTGGTTCAAGTTATTCAGCCCAAACAACGTCATTAAGCGCTAGTGGCGCTGGTACCCTTGCTATCACTGGTACTTATGGCGCAGCCTATGCATCGGGGATAGATAGCTTAGTGCTTGTTACTGATACCAATAATGGTGCTAATGGCGATACATTTAACTTTAAATTAAACACAACCAGCAATACTGGATTTACAGGTACCCTTACTAGAATTGATACTGCTTCGAGCTGGGCAGCATCTGGTAGCATTTATTACACAGTGCTTCCTGTATCAACAATAGTCAATGCAGGTACTTTGGTTTTAAATAATAACGCTGCTATTACTACTAATACAGGGGTTAAGGTAAATAGCGGCGGTACATTAGATTTGGGTGGTGCAAGCCTAGGTTCTGGAATTAGCGTCGGCCTAAATGGTGGTACTTTAACGAATACTGGTACAGCGGTATCGACCATGAGTGGCAATATTGTGGTGATTGCTGCAAGTACGATTAATGGTACAAAAGATATTACTGTTTCTGGATTTGTAAACAATCCATATACCTCAGATGGTAGTGTTTATTTGACTAAGTCAGGGTCAAATACGCTCACTTTCTCAGGTAATAATCAACAAGCCACTAAATACAATGCGTATGTAGGCACTACTAAGCTCGTTGATGGTGTATTAAGCCTTAACTCAGCTAATGCTTTGGATCCACTAAAAACAGTGAAGGGGTCTATTGTTTTTGCTAATGGTACTTTGCAGTACACCAGTAATAACACCACAGATTACTCATCTATTTTCAGCACGGCTGCAAGCCAAGTTTATGAAATTGATACCAATGGACAAAATGTTACGCTCGCAACGGCGCTAACTAGCTCTGGTGGTTCAATGTACAAATTAGGTACAGGCACCCTTACGCTTTCTGGTGCAAATACTTATGCGGGTGGAACAACGGTTTCTGCAGGTACTTTGAAGCTGAATAACGTAACTGCTCTAGGAGCTTCAGCAGGTGCGGTTTCAGTGACTAGTGGTGCGGTCTTGGATTTGAATGGTCTTACCATTAGTAATACCAATGCCCTAACATTAAATGGAACAGGTATTACTTCGGGCGGTGCTTTAATCAACAGTTCAGCAACTGCCGCTAGTTATGCAGGTGCTGTTTCATTGGCAACAGATTCATCTATAAGTACCACTGGCAATATCACGCTTAGTGGTGTTGTAAGCGGAACTGGTGCTTTAACTAAACTTGGTGCGGGTACCCTCACCCTAACTGGTATCAATACTTATACAGGCAACATCACCATTAGCGCAGGCACGCTTACCATTGGTGGTGCAAGTTCTTTGGGTTATTCCAGCGCTTCTGGTATCAGCAACTACACGGGCACTATTGCCAATAGTGGAGCTTTCTACTATTCATCAACAGTTGACCAAACGCTTTCTGGTGTAATTAGCGGCACAGGTAGTTTGACCAAAGACACTGGCACAACGTCTACATTGTCACTCAATGCAGCCAATACCTATTCAGGCGCTACTACGGTGACAGCGGGTACTTTGGCGCAAGGGGCAGGCATTGCTGGCGTGACCTCTAACTGTGCCTCTGGTTGCTTATCGCCTAATAGTGATTTGACTGTGAACACGGGCGCTACTGTTAACTTGGCAGGTTATGCTGCAACTGTAGGCTCATTGTCTGGTGCTGGCAGTGTCATCAGTTCGCGCAATATCTCACAAGTAAATTTAGTGTTGTATTTAGATGCTAATAATGCACTTTCTTATGTAGGTGGTGCCTCGCCAGCTTCTGGCACGCTTTGGTATAACTTGGCGCCAAATAGTAATACAGGCAACACCGCTGCTAATGCAACTTTGCAAGGTACGGTTACTTATTCAAATGGCGCATTGAACTTTAGTGGTGGCAGTTATGCGGCTTTGAGTTCAAATGGATTGTCTAACTTCACAAGCGGTATCACGCTTTACTCTAATGCTAAGTTATCCAGCGTTGGTTGGGCTGACCGTATCTTTGACATTGGTTCAGGCTCCCCAAACAACAACATTATTTTGACTAGGTTCTACAATACTGACCGACTCGTGGTTCAAGTTTATAACGGTACTAGTACGACAGCGGCAGAGTCTTACTACTCCAACCTGGGCGCTGGTGTCGTTCAAACTTCAGTAATGACCCCATATGCTGCGGTCTTGAATGGCAGTACATCCGTACTTTACGCAGGTAGCAGTTTTGCGGCGGTGAGCGGTAGCTATGAGGTTGGTGCTGCAGCATTGCCAGTTAACGTCACTAGAACCAACGACTATATTGCTAAGAGTAACTGGGCGGACGGCAACTCGACCATGTCTGTTGCTAACTCAATTATTTATGCGGCACCGCTCACCGCCAGCCAAATGACTGCGCTTAACACAGAAATGAATCGTAGCTTTAGTGCGGCGACATTAACTGTGGGCACTGCATCAAATTCAACTTTCTCTGGCATGGTGCGAGATGGTAGTGGAGCCATTACCTTGGTGAAGCAGGGTGCAGGAACTTTGACGCTATCCGGAACTAATACTTATACAGGTGGCACTAATATGAATGCTGGTGCCATCTTGGTGAATAGTGCCAATGCACTCGCTTCATCAGGCGCCATTAGCTTTGCTGGTGGTACCTTGCAATACTCAGCTAACAATACAACAGACTATTCAGCGCGATTCAGCACTGCCGCTAACCAAACCTACAGCATTGATACCAATGGCCAATCTATCACTCTAGCAACTGCGTTGACTAGTTCAGGTGGGTCAATGACTAAGCTAGGTGCAGGTACTTTAACGCTATCTGCTGCTAATAGTTATACAGGTGGCACCACAGTTTCAGTTGGTACGTTGAAGTTAGGTAACGCTGCTGCTTTGGGTGCTTCAGCTAATACAGTTTCTGTGACTAGCAGCGCGGTGTTGGACTTAAATGGCCAAACTGTTACTAACACTAATCCTCTTACTCTGAACGGCACTGGCATCACTTCTGCTGGTGCGTTAATTAATAGCTCAGCCACAGCTGCTAGCTATGCTGGTACGGTAGCTTTGGCGACAAACTCTTCTATTGGCGGCACCTCTGGCAACATTACGCTCAGTGGTGTGATTAGTGGAAGTGGTACCTTAACTAAGGTGGGGACTAATTCGATTACCCTTTCAGGTAACAACACATACTCTGGCGCCACGACTGTTTCAGCAGGTACTTTAAATATTACTAATAACAATGGTTTGGGTGCTACGAGCGCTGGTACTACTGTTGCTAGTGGTGCAACTCTAGATTTACTTAATGTTGCAGTGGGTGCCGAGACTGTTACCTTAAATGGCGGTACCTTAGCTGATGCGACAAGTAGCTTGGCAGGTGATGTGACATTGACTGCTAATAGTACGATTAGTGTTACCAATGCTGCAGATACTTTCACGATGTCAGGCATTATTTCTGGTACGGGCTTTAGCGTAACTAAGACTGGTGCTGGTACTTTGGTATTGTCTGGTGCGAATATTTACACTGGAGGCACGATCGTTTCTGGTGGTAAGTTGCAAGCCGGCGTAGCTTCAACTGGATCTGCTGGTTCTGTCACTAATGGCCCATTTGGTACGGGTACGTTGACGGTGCAATCTGGTTACACCGTAGATGTAAATGGCTACGTAGTAGCTAACGCATTTAATTTGAGCGGTGCAGGCCTAAATAGCAACGGTGCTTTGATTAACGGCACATCAACAGCGTTGACCTTGCCAGGCGCTATCACTTTGGCGGCCGACAGCACGGTTAGCAGTACAGGCGATTTAACGCTTTCAGGTTTGATTACTTCATCCACTGGTGGTTTATTGTTTAAAAACGGCGGCAATTACATTATTAGTAATGCTTCCAGTTCAATTACCATTGCTGCTACAGGCGTTGCATCATTTACTGCAAGCAATGGCACTACTCTAACGGTTGGGACTGTTAATACGGTTGCAGGTATTTCATCTGCTGGTGCGATTTCAATCACTGCTAATGCGATTGTGTTGAGCGGTAACTTAACTGTGACAACATCAACTACGGGTGGTGTTTCATTGTTATCTAAAACTAATATTACCAACACGGCTTACACCACTATCGGCACACAGGGTGGTGCAGTGTTGTTGGCTTCAAACATAGATGATGCAACTGATGGAGACACCACCACTAACGGTTACATCCGATTAACCAGTGGCTTAACTGTCACCAGCCTTGGTGGCAATATTACCTTGGCGGGTGGCGATACTTCAGGATCTGGTTATGCCATGGGTAGTTCCAATACAGGTATGACTGAGGGTATTCGTGTTGACGGCGGATTAATCCTCACTTCTAGTGGTGGCAATATTCTGATGCGTGGTAAGTCTTACGCTGTGGCAGTGGCAAGCACATCGACAGGTGGTGCTGGTGTGATGCTTTATAACGGTGCTGTAACGATTAATTCTGGCACGGGCACTGTTTATATTGAAGGTTATAGCCAAACTATTACCACGACTTATGGCTCAGGTATTTATAGTTACAGTGCGACTTCAATCACTTCAGCTAACACGACAAATAACGCGATTAAATTGGTCGGTATTGCCACAGGTGTTAGCGCGTATGACTCTTGGGGTATGGAGTTTGATAGTAATTTAGGTCTCTATGCGACTGGTGCGGGTGGTGGCATTAGCATGCTGACTTCGCAGAAAAATACCTCTAGCAACTATGACGTGGTATTACGAGGTAGCACTGAGATTTTAGCCAATGGCGGCGATATTAAACTGTTGGGTGGCCAAACGTTATCTGGCTCCACCGGTATTGCAAATGGTCTGTTCTTTATCAATGCTACGGCACTGGGTTCGAAAGCTGCAACCGTTGTGCCTAGTAGCACAAGTAACATCACCATTAATTACGACAAGTACAACTTTAACAATAACGTAGTAGCTGTAAAAACCACAGGCACATTTACATGGGATGCTTCTGCAGCGTCCACTACAGGTTTTGGTGATGATGTACGCACAAATTGGTTTAGCTTTACAGGTATTAGTGGTTTAAGTATCGGTTCTTTAGCCAATACAGCTAGCATCGGCGTTGATTCTGCTGTAACAGTGAATGGTAATGTGACCTTATTAGCCATGGGCGGTACAACAGCTGATGTATATGTTAATGCTACAGGTGTGTTAACAGTGACGGGAGCTAATAGCACTACCTTGATGAAAGCCGCGGAGTATGTGTATTTTTCATGGGGTGGTTCTGTTACTGTGAATGGAACAGGTGCTAATACACTGACTGCGATGGCGGGTCGTGATATTTACTCTAATGCTACTATTACCGGTGCATCAGGCAAACCGTTGACAGTGAATTTATATTCAGATGTTGATAACACGGGTGGCGGTCAAATTGTATTTAACGCCTCATCCAGAATTACAAGTTATGGCGGCAATATCACATTGCGTGGTGGTACAGGTGACACTACATCAGGGTGTGCTGCAGCTAAAACTTGTATCGCAGGTTATGCCTCAAACTCTGGCGGTGATTGGATTGGGTACAACGGCTCTAGTTGGGACCCTGGCTATCAAGATAACGTTAGCGGCATCACTATAGTAAGTTCTGGTTCGATTGATGCAGGTGCAGGTTCTATCACTATGATGGGTCGTACCTCTGATTCTGGTTATTATGGTATTTTGGTTTACAACGGTGGCACCACGATCAAAGCTGGTGGCGATATTACGATTAGTGGTATCAGTGCTACAGGAGGCACTGGCTGGGCTACTTATATAGCGGGGACGGTTTGGTCAACTGCAGGCAACATCAGTATTACGGGTACAGGTAGCAGTGGAGTTTTCTTATCGAATGTAGCTGGTACAGGTGGTGTCATAGCAGGCAATACCACCAGTGGCCCAACTTCTGGCGGCACAATCACCATTAATGCGACGGGCACAAGCTCAGGCTACTATGGCCTACAAAATAATGCCGCTCCAGTTGTTGCCTTTGATCAAATTACAGTTACGGCAACAGCAGTTGGTAATCATGCTTTCATCATGAATGGCACGGGGGCTAAAGTTCAATCCGCCTCAGATGTGACCATTAACGCCACCCAAGGCACTTGGGGGCTGACCATGTATGACAACAGCTTTATTCAATCGACAAAAGCGAATTCTTTGTCAACTGGTAACGTATCGATTACGGCAAGTGGTACCTCTGGTGGTTTGTACATGAATACCACAGGTGGTATTTATGCTAGCAGCAATACTGCTAGCCCAACAACGACACCAACAGCGGGCGGCACCCTGACAGTTATCGCAACAGGCACTAGCCAGTATGGTATTCAGGTGCCCGCTGGTTCATTGGTTTCTTATGGTTCAATGAGTATTACCGCGCGTGGCGCTGGTACTTATCAAGGGATGTATGTTGCTGGCTCAGGCTATACCTTTAAGGCCGTAGGAGACATCATCATTGATACTGCCACCAGTGGTAATGATTGGGGTATGTATATTGAAAGTAGCCGCTTTATTCAATCGACGGCTGGCGCTATCTCGATTATTGCGAGCGGTGGTTACGCTGGTGTCTATATCAATGGTGGTGGTTTGGTTGCTGGCAATGATACGACCACACCAAGTGCAGGTGGCAGCATCACCATTAACGCAAGCACCTCTGGTACATCTATTTATAGCGTTGGCTTGAGAATGGATAATCTCGCGAAGATTATTGCTTTTGGTGACATTAGTATTTATGCCAATGCTGCGACGGCCGGTTTGAATACAGCGGGTGGTACTCATGGCGTGATTCTTTACGGTAGTTCACAAACCATTAGAAGTTATGGCGGTAATTTAACCATCACGGGTTACGCTAACCATGCAGTGGGTTCTGACGCTAACTGGGCTAGCATTTCTGGCGGTATTACTTTGTGGAATGACACCGACACATTACGTGCCTACGGCAATATAACGCTTAAAGGCGTTTCAATGCAGGGTATAGGTATTTATTTAACAGTGGGTTCTAGTGCCGGTGGTAGCGTGACTTCTGATACTGGCAATATCACCATCGATGGTTTAAGTAATTCAGCTTATGGTGCTACTTATATTCGTATTCCAGTGGTGGCAACGCTCGGCTCTGTATCGATTTCAGGTGCAGGTAATGGCGCTGGTATTTATCAGGATGGTCATACAGGATCTGTTACAGCTAAAGCTGATGTAAATATGATTGGCTATTCGAGCGGTGGTGGTGATGGCCTTTATTACAGCATTGGTTCGGTGACATCAACCAATGGTAATGTCACCTTGTCTGGTTACACATCAAGTACTGCAACTAGTGATAATGCGATTTACTCAAATGCGAGAGCGGTCTCTGCAGTTAATGGCTCGGTAATTTTCCAAGGTGCAAAATTAGATACTGCGACCACGCTTGTGAATGCTGCTGGAGCAATGTCTGGTGGCACGCCTAACATTCCAGCGCCATTGTTTGCGATTGCAGATTCAGTCAATATGGCAACTGCAGCAACTAATGGTGTTTATTGGACTGGTTCTGTGACAGCTAACACCTCTACGGGCTATATTTCAATTAACTCTAAAACGCCTTCAATTACTGGCGCAATGACGTCTTATGGTTTGGCATTGCTTGGCAACAACCAAAACTACACGCTTAATAATGCAAGCAATGCTATTAGTGCTCTTGCAGCAAACATTGGTACGGGTACGCTCACCTTTACTGACACCAGTGTTTTAACAATTGGTTCTTATAACGGTACTGATGGCATCACAGCTGCGAAGGTAACTTTGAGCGCAGCTGGTTTGCAAGGCACCAAAAATATCACTGTGACAGATAACACCAGCACCATCGCTATTACGAATGCGAGTGGTAGCTATGATTACTCAGGTGTGATTGCTGGGCCAACCACGCTCACGAAATCTGGCGCTGGTACACAAACGCTCTCTGCTGCTAACTCCTACACTGGTCTCACTACGATTAGCGCAGGTACCTTGCGACTTGGTGTTGCAGGAGACTCTACGAATACACCGCTGGGTACAACGGCGGCTGGCACCACAATTTCTTCTGGTGGCACTCTTGATCTAAACGGCTATACCTTGGGCACGGCTGAAGCTTTAATAATTAACGGTTATGGTGTGGGTAACAATGGCGCGTTGATTAACTCAAGCGCTAGCAATGCAGCAACTTATAGTGGCGCCATCACTGTCGGGTCTGCTTCATATGTGGGTGGTGCAGGATCTATAACCTTATCTGGGACTGTTGGTGCAGCAAGTTATGGTGTTGCGTTTATAGGTGCTGGTAGCTACACCGCGTCTAATGCAAGTAATACATTTAGCACTATTGCTACTAGCGGAATCGGTTCATTAACTCTTAAAAATAACGCTACTTTGACTATCGGAACAGTTGGTTCGATCAGTGGTATGACGTTTACTGGCGATGTGTTATTAGATGGTGCCGCTAATATCGAGATGCTAGGTTATGTCATTCAAAAAAATGGCACAGGTGATTCAACGATTACCTTTAAGAGTGGCGCAAGAGTTAATTTCTGGAGTGGAAGCAATCAAATTAAAACCGATACAGCTGCCGGCACTGGCAAACTCAATGTGATTTTCTGGGCTGAGTCGGATGGCGGAACGGCCGCCGGTGATAGTGTAGCTGGAACAATTACTACTAACGGCGGACATATTTGGTTAGGTGGCGGTGGTACCTCCACTACTTGGAATGGTTTAACCGTTGGTTCTGGTGCTGCAGGTGGTGGTGGCGGTCAGAATGGCAACGCAATTGATACGCTAGGTACTTGGACAACTTCTGGCGGCTCGATTTATTTGGCAGGTAATACATCAGGTGCCTCTTACGACATACTATTAGGTAATAGCGCTGCTCAAGTTCTTAATGCCGGAGCTGGTTCTATAACGATCATTGGCGATTATGTTGTTGCTAGCAGTACCACAACAATTACAAGTACCGGTACTTTAACTATTGCGCCATTTGGTAACTTATTCACAGATGGTTCGGGTGTCTCTAGAACGTTTACCTGGAGCGGTACGGATGGTACCAATTTCGTTGGAACAGGTTCAATCAACGCAATTACCATTAATGCTATTGCCAACTTGGGTGGTTTGACAATTGGTAATGCCAGCTCTACATCTAATGCGCCGGTAACATTTAATAGCAACGTTCGTATTACTGGCCCTATTAACATTTATGGTGCTGCAGTGACCATGAGTGCGAACTTCACTACATCAAGTGCAACGCTTGGAAATATCAATATCACAACAACTGGTTTGACTGGTGCTGGCAGTATGACGCTTGCGAATGGTCGTGCGTTATCTGTGACGCAGTCTGGCGCCTCAATCTACAGTGGTGTGATATCTGGAACAGGTGCAACACTCACGAAATTAGGTGTTGGTACCTTGACCTTATCAGGCACCAATCTTTACACAGGGGGCACTACAGTTTCAGCCGGTACCCTTAAGTTGGGTAATGCTAGCGCTTTGGGTGGCTCTGCAGGTTCAGTTACTGTTGCTAGTGGTGCGGCACTAGACTTAAATGGTCAAACCGTAACTAACACCAATGCTTTAACTATTAGCAGTACAGGCGTCAGCTCAAGTGGTGCCTTGTACAACAGCTCAGCGACTGCAGCAACCTACACGGGCACTGTTACGCTAGCAGCTGATACTACGATTAAGAGCACGGGGGCGATGATCCTAAATGGCACGATTGGTGGTGCGTATGCCTTAACAGTTACCAATACAGGTGATTTAACTTTTGGCTCAACTGTTGGTTCATCAAGTACTCGCCTCACTAGTTTGTCTGTGAGCGGTAACGCTAATCTATACGGTAATGTATGGACAACTGGCGCGCAAACTTATGGTGGCAATTTAAGGGTTGGTTCAGATTTGAGCTTGAACTCTACCAGCGGTGATGTAAGTATTACGGGCAATATCGACATGGTGCCTGGCACTTTACTTTATCAAACAACGACAGCCAGTCGAAATGGTATAGATGGAGCCGGCGTGATTGTCTATAGCGCTGGTTATGGTTTAGGCGTTTCTGATGCTGCTGCTAAATTTACAGGAACTATTGGCCGCATTACTTATCGTATGGAAGTCAGTGTGGGTGGCACACTTTACTACGCTAATGTAACTTTTGATGCGTGGAGTGGTGTTGTGGCAGCAGATTTGAAAGTGCCAGATGACCTTCGCCAGTTTGTTATACAAAGAGTAGTTAACAATATGGTGGTCAGCTCTAACTTTACTGGTATTAGTAGCAAAGCGACTGCTGTAATTAATGGGTCTGGTTTTACTGGTTATCTTGAAATCTGGCCATACAATTACAGTCCTGGCGCCAGTGCGCCAGTTGGGGTGCCTACGGGGAATGTCTTAAACTACGATTACAATGACACGCCAGCAGCGGCCGGTACTTATTACGGCTCTTTCCAAGTGCATAACATCACTGCTGGTTCAGTGCAGACCGTGCTGGCTTGGAATAACCAATCTTCTACTCAGACACCAGATATTGGTTTAGGTAACTATATTGGTACCACTACAGGTACCGTTGGAAATACTGACTGGACATTCACTGGTAATAATGGCGTAAGCCTTGGAACCACAAGTTGGAAATTCCAAGTGTTGGTTAATGCGATTAACCCTGCTTTGACCATTAATGCAGGTTCTGGTGCAGTTTCTATCGGGGGAACTACTAATGGTCTGAAATCACTCACTGTGAATTCAAATGCCGCGACTAGCACGATTTCAGGGGTGGTTAGTAATGCCTCTGCCGGACAGATCACAACATTAACCAAGCAGGGTACAGGCGCTTTGGTCTTGACTGGTGCTAATACCTATACTGGTGCAACGACTATCAGTGCTGGTGATTTGATTATTCGTAATAATGCACCTAGTTCATCCAGCAGTAGTTTTGATGGTCCAGGCACTTTAACCATTGAGCCATCTAGCACCAGCTTTACTTCTGCCTTCAGCACAACTGGTTGGACGTTGAATGCTAATTTGGGTGGCTTAACTATTGGTAAAGATGGCAATACGCAAACTATTACGGTTGATACGGCAACTAGCATCGCTGGCCCAATCACTATTTATGGTGGTGCGATTGGTATTAACGCTGCATTAACTGCAACTGGCACTAACACTATTACGCTAAAAGGTTCAGGTAATGTGACTGATGGTACAAGTGGCTACTTGGTTGCATCAAATCTATTGTTACTTGGTGGTAATGTAACTTTGGATAACAAAACGAATAATGCAATCGGCACTTTGGCGGCAAGCGGTGTGAGTGGTTTAACTTATTCGGATAAAGATGCCTTGACGATTGGCACAGTCGGTACTACTGACGGTGTGTCTGCTACTGGTGTGATTAGTATTGGAACAAATACAGGTGATTTGACTATTGCACAAAATGTGGCAACAACAAATACCACATCGGCGGCGATGGTATTAAACGCAGGCATTAATGCTGTAGCAGGTACATCAACTGGTGGCAACATTGTTATTTCAGGTAGTCCAACTATTTCAGTGGGGTCTGGTGGTATCGCTAAGCTTTATACAGGATCTGTATCTGGTAGTACTGGTCTTGTAGGTATCACTGGACTCATTTCAGGTTCAGGTCGCTTCCGTTATAACAGCGATGAATCAACAGCAAATTACACCACTGCCCTTACTGCTGGCTTGAATGCGATTTATCGTCAAGCGATTACAGCTACTATCACTACAGATAACCAAAGCATTACTTATGGTGATGCAGTGCCAACACTCACAGGTACAACAGATGGTTTGGTCAACGGTGATGCTGCTGCTTATGGGGTAAGTAGTCCGCTTAATTCAGGTGCCGGAAAAATTAAAGCGGGTACTTATTCGATTATCGGTTCAGGTCCTGGTGGATTGGGTTACACCCTTTCAGCCACCAATGGCACATTAACTGTAGCTAAGAAAGATTTAAATGTAACTGGCTTAACTGCAAGTAATAGTGTTTACAACACAACACGTACAGCAACGCTAGGTGGTGCCGCAGCTATTTCTGTACTTTCTGGTGATACTGTGACATTAGGTGGTACTGCGGCTGGTACGTTTGCTGATAAGAATGTGGGTACAGCGAAAGCCATCACGATCACGGGTGTAACAATCAGTGGCACAGATGCTGGCAACTACAACCTCGTTCAACAAACAGGTTTGACGGCGGATGTAACAGCGAAGAGCATCACGATTAGTGGTACGACGGCTTCAAATAAAGTGTATGACACCAACACGACTGCAACTCTAGTTACAACCAGCTCTGTCATCACTAATGGTGCGGCAGCAGCTAACGATAATAAGTACTACACCGCTGATACGGTTTCATTGGTAAAAACAAATGCTGCGGCAACATTTGCTGATAAGAACGTTGCCAATGGTAAGGCGGTAACAGTAACAGGCTTTAGCTTGAGTGGTGCAGATGCTGGCAACTACAGCTTAGTTCAACCAACTGGTTTAACAGCGAATATCACTAAAGCTGATTTAAATGTGACAGGTATCACAGCCTCTAATCGTGTTTACGACACAAC